>ENA-OWOJ01000002-OWOJ01000002.1-gut-metagenome-genome-assembly--contig:-NODE-2-length-411287-cov-28.932312_pt1 | contig 411287 bp, 310 predicted proteins | sample MGYA00248246_ERZ651795 | MGnify/ENA primary metagenome ERZ651795 (study PRJEB26908, sample SAMEA4031706) | gut metagenome | biome: gut; feature: normal infant; material: stool | place: China | collected...
ACAATAGAAGCTTAGAAAGAGTATGTCGCGTCCCGATAACTCTTTTATCATATCTATAATTTCCTGTATTGTTTCCATATCACATCGGTTTTAAATTCTTTATCTGATCAAATTCCTTCAGGAGCCGGGCAGCATCTGCCGTCATCGGACAGCCCCGACAGGCTCTTTCCTTCCTCACTCTTTCGGTTGCCTGAGCAGTATGCGGTAGTTGGTTTTGATTGTCACCTTTACCTTCCGGATGTTCTTGCTTGCCGCCGACTTGGTCGCGTTGATGACGCTGTTGGCCGCTCCTGCCACGAGCTGGCTTCCCATATCAAATCCTCCGGAGATATTGGTGTTCGCGCCGCTTATTCCTGCCGCCTGGGCTTCCTGTGCGGTTTCCGCCTTCACATTGCCCGGCACATAGATTCCCTGGATCGCGTCCTCGGAATAGACCTGCTTTTCAAAGGGGAGTATGTTCCCACTTAAGTTCACCGAGACGATTTTTACCAGGACGCGCTCCCCGTCGATGCCCGTCACCTCCCCGAATACGGGGGTTCCTTTGCGGATGCGCTGCCCGTCATCGGTCAGGCAGTTCTCGGCCAGCTGCATCTTGAGTGTGGAACCGACCATGACGGTCTGTGTGGAGTGTACGAATGCCTTGATGACATTCCGTTCTTCCTGTCTTACGAGCCGGACCGTGTTGAATCCTCTGCGGGCCGGTACCTGGGGCACACTATCCACGGCTTTGCGGTGCTTGGGCTGCACTTCCTCTTCCTTCTTTTCCTGCAGGCCGGTGTTTTCCTTTCCCCTGGAAGAAATCGGTTGTTGTACCGGGACCGTAATTCCCGCTCCGAGCTCCCGCTCGTTATCCCGGATCAACTCCTGGATACGCCGGATCTCCCTTTCATTTCCGGCCGTGTCCGCAGGCTCCTCCGTTACCGGGTCGAAATCTGAAAGGGAAGCGGATTTGCTTGTATTTTCCTTCTCGACTTTTTGGAGCATGTCATCCAGAGTAAAGCTATCCTTGATCCGGGTTCTAAGGATTACCTCACCCGTTTCCGGCTCCTTGCTCCCGGAGCCGGACAGGCTGGCGATGAATGCCCACACCAGCAGGACAACTACAATCCCTAAGCCCGCCAGTATGGCTATTCTGCTTTTCCCGTCCCGTGTCATAAGAGTTCGTATTGCTGGTTATAGGTACGGAAGAAGAAACCGGACGTATTTTCCGGAAAGCGCGGAGTGGCATGGATGGCGGTACCCTCACTCACAATCCGTACTTTCCTGATGTCATCGCCATTAATAATGCTTAGGATGGAGGAGAACCTGACATGGTACTCCTCACCGTCGGCACGTATATCGATGATCTTTTCAAACTCCGTCTTGTAGACAACCCCGAGTTCCAGCGCATCTCCATAGGCGCGGTCCGCCTGGTATTTGGCAAATACGGTATTCGCGTCCGGCTTGTTGACCAGGAACAGGGCACGGGCACGGTTCTCCTGCAGGGAAAGCCTGTCAAAGCTGTTCAGGAAATAGGCCGTCCGGCGGCAGTGCCCTCTTAGGAGGCTTTCGTACAGCAGGTCCTGCTGCATGGACTTGAAATGGACGAATTCCCCTCCTTCATTGACCACCAGGATCTTGTTCATCGCATTGTTCACCACGCTGTGTGCGAAGAACAGGACCATCGCGATGGTTATCCCGCAGAAAATAAATACCAGTTTGGTGCGGAACGTATGGTTCTTTCTGGCTTCCGCCAGGCTGGAGAAATCCTTGAGTATGCTTTTTACTTTGAGTATGCTTTTTGTTGCTTTCATGGAAGTTTCATTGTATAATTTATAACCATTTGTTTACTGTGGCCTTTACCGTGCCAAGCATCGTGAGCTTGAGCAGGAAAGAAAAAATAACCATCAGCAGCACCGACCAGGATCTTTGCAGGACATAGTTCGTGACGATCAGGTCCGAGAAAACGCTGGCAAGGATAAACCCCGGATAGAGCATGTAGCATCCTAACATCTGTTTGACCCATGTGTAGAAGGAGCTGCGCGTGTCATTGTTGTACAGGCAGGCTATCGCTATGGGAGAAATGATCTCGAGCAGTAGCAGTATCAGGTAGCGGGTACAGAGGAACAGCAGCATGATGTAATCATAGGCCACTCCGAAGAGACTGCCTATCGTTCCTGAGATAAGTGACCATTTCAGGGTATCGAGCCCGTTGACGGCTATGTCGGTGATGTCCCCGTTCATTAGTTCGTCCAGCATGGCACTGATCGGATCTTTCCAGATATTGTGCGGGTTGTAGACTCCTCCGTTGGCGAGTGACTTCATCAGCTCGTCGGCGCCATAGGCCAGTACCGTCTCGAGCGTTCCTAACAGCACGGGCATGATACATACCAGGCCTATACAGAAGATGTACTCCCTGCCCAGCTCGTAGAAGTGCTTGGCATTGAATCCTTTTCCCTCGCTTGTCATCTCCTTGAGGATTCCCATGAGCTTGAAGATGAAAGTCGTTATGACAAATCCGGCGACAAGCGCGTAGAACCCTTCTATGACTACCATACCCTTTATATGCAGGTATGCGGCGTTCAGATTTCCGTATGCTTCTTCCATCCCCGTTATCTGAATGCCCTTTTGAGCCGTTCGTACTGACTTATGATCTGGGAGATCTTCGCTATTTTCCTTTCCTCCTCGAGAGTCTGTTTCTCTATGTTCTGCAAGGTAGACAGCCGCTCGGCGTCATTCATCTTCACGCTTGTGGAGAGGATCGTCCTGGACAACTGGATCAGTCGCCTGTTACCGGCCATGATTTGTTCAACGCTACCGGTGAGTGTCTTCAGCGTCGAGGAATTCAGTTGCTTCCCGCTGACCAGGTCAACGCATTTTTGGGAGAGCCTTGCCTGGCGCTCGATAATATACCGGGTCGTCTCACAGTCCGACACTACGGAGTTGACCTTGCGCATCAGGTCCAGGCTTTCGTCCAGCTTGTTCTTCTGTTCCTTGAGGTAGCCTACCTGTTTTTGCAGCTCCTTGAAGTTTTTAAGGTTCTGGCTTAAATTGCCGGCATCCGTCACGGCCCATTGTGCCGATGCGGTGGCTGCCGTCATCATCACGATTAAGGATAAAAATAATTTCTTCATACGGTTCTTGTTTTAATGTTCGTTTATATATTCTTCGATAGCTTCCTGCATGGACTTGCCGCTTCCGGTTTTGTCCTCGAGGTCCGACCAGATCTCACCTTCCGTCTGGAAAGCAAGAAACTTCTCCCTGGAGAACTCCAGGCGGGTAACCGTCGCGTAATTCTCACCCATACGCATGAAGCATTCCGAGTAAGGACGGGAACAGGCGAAGTTGTTCCGCATGGATTTCATCAGGGCTATCTGGCCGGGCTGCGTCAGCTTGAACTTGTCGATGATGCTCTGGTAGATGACCTCCTTGGTCGGCAATACGAACAGCATGTCCGTGTTGCTGATGATGTTTTTCGTGTTCTCGTCATCGGGCAGCTGGTCAGGGGTCTGGACAATGGTATATACGGCTCCGTTCTCTTTCCGTATCTTCTGGTAGCAGAAGGCCACGGAACTGTGTATGCCGCTGCCTGTGGCCGTATCCACCATCTGTGCGGTTTCGGCATACTCGTCGAAAATCAGTATGCCGCGCTTTCTCCTGTCACTGAGCAGCTTTTTCTGGATAATGGTGAATATCATGCTCATGATCAGGTTTGAAAGGAACCTGTCCTGCTTGATCTGTGTAAGCTCGAACACGATAAACTTCTTTCCGGAGAAATCGATTTTCATATCCTTGCAGACATTCTCATACCGTTGCCCGGGCATGAATTCCCCGCAGTTCAGTTTGAAGGATTCGAGGGTGAAATACGTACCGGGAATATGTTTTCTCTCGAGGATCTCATTGTAATTGTCTATAACATAATTATAGAAACTCTCAAAGTTATGCCCTTGCCGGACATGTTCGTAATAGTCCTGGATAAACCGGGTCAGGGCGACTTCCTTCTCCGACTCGTCCTTGGTGAACATGTGCTTCCAGTATCGCTGTACGATGCCGGAGAGCATTTCCAGGTCATTATTGTCCAGTTCCTCTCCCTGCAGGTCAAACGGGTTGATCCCTAAGGGGGTCTTGCCGTCATAGTCCACATGCAGCGAGATATCCGGATAGAGTTTGCACAGCTGACTGAATGATTTTCCGAACTCCACGACAATGGTCGTATAATCCTGTTCGATCAGCTGCTGCGTGAAATTCAGGGTGAAGGCTGACTTTCCCCCGCCCGTGCCGGCAATAACCATCCCGTTGCGGGCATTTACCCTTTTTTTTGCCGCGTCCCAGATATCCTTGCGAAGGGGAACCTGGTACATCCTGTCGTGCACGTAGATCCCTTCGGCATCATTGCTGAACTTGCTGCACTGGAGAAAGAAACAGAGTGCTATGGGCAGGGTAGTTAGGAAGAGATACTCTACCGGCATCAGGCTGATCTGTCCGGGAACACAGGCGAAGTGCATCTTTGCCAGGTTCTCGTAGCCCGGTATATAATATTTAAACCGGTTCAGGTTCAATACCTCCCTGACCCTTTTGTCCGCTTTCTCCAGTTCGGTATCCGACCCATCGAAAACACAGACCGAAAAGAAGGAGCGCACCAGCATCTGGTTGTCCTCAATGATCTCTTTCTGGAGCTTGTCCAGCTCTTTAAATTCCCTTTCGATGGTCTTGTTCATGGAAGAATTACTCCCGTAAATGTCTATGTTACGTGCGATCCGGGAGCGCAGTTTCTCGTTTCCCTCAAAATAGATGACCTGGTTGACGATGTGGTTGTAGGGAAGGTACATGCCTAACTGTTCCATCAGGGGATGGTACAGTTGTGAAGCGGCCGGTGGCAGCGACTCGTCCCTGACATAGGATTCGATACTTCCTTCCGGAAGGAAGGTCTCGTCGCATACCGCATAGCAGCGCGCGTGATTCTTTCCCACATGCAAGCTCCCGTCGATATGTATATCCACCACAGCGTCCGTATCACCGAACAGGCCGGAGTATGCGTGGGTGAATGCGGATATCCGTTCACAGGACATGGGCAGCACCGAGTTCCCGCGCATGTTCTGCAGGATACTCACGGCATTGTCAATCCCTTCGAGAAACGCTTCCAGCTTCTTGTAATCCTCCCTGTGCAAATGTTCCTTATAGGCCAGGGGGGAGGATACATACGCCTTTTCCAGGCTTTTCAGTCCCGCAAGTACAAAATGCAGGATACAGGTATGGTCGATGTACAGGCGCCCTTCAAAGTGGCGTGCATCGGCACGGTCCAGGAAAGAACCGGTACCTTTGCCGCGGTGGTAGTCCTTTTTAAGGAATACGTCCTGTTTGTGTACGTAGGTACCGTCGGGCATGTGCCTGAAGGCTTCCCGGTACATCCTGTCCCTTTCGTCGATGTCTTCCGGGGAAAGGGAATAGCACTCCGGCTGCCGGAGCTCGAACGGGACGCATATGCTACCGCTCCGGGTCAGGATCACGCTTTGTCCTTCAGACTCGCTGATAATGTCAAGTATGCTGTATGCTTCTTCTTCTTTCATCTTGTTTCTTCTTCAGAAGTTGTCTGTTTATGATTAAGTTACTCACAGTCATGCCGTACTTTGATTCCCTGAATTTCGTAGACTGTGCCTTTTTCCTGAGTTTGTGCCTCAGTACCAGCAGTACCAGCAGCGAGACAAAAAGAACCAGGAGTGCCTGGGTCCAGTCGCTATCCATGATTCCGATCCTGACACTCAGGAAAAGCAGGATAAGCGCGGCGGCACAGCAACCCACGAAAATCCAATAGTCCGATGAAAGGAAGCCCCGTATCATGCAGGGGCTTTCCAGTCCTTTCCTGATGGTGTATTTCATATCAGATTATATAGATAAATCAATGCCCGATACCGCGGCTTTGACCCCTGTTATCACAATCCCTGCAAGCAGGGCATAACCGACATACCAGGCTATGGCGAACAGGCCGTCCCTGCGTGTTCCCCGGTTCTCCTTGTCTATGATGTTGTCCCACTGCTGGGACAATCCCAAAACAACGGCGAAAAGTGTCAGGGCAATAAAAAGCGGCACGGCGAAACCACTCATTATTTTATTTAATGCACTCGTGGCATCCTGTGCGTGCCCGCGTAGGGTTGACGCAAGCAGAAAGGCGAACAGTAGAAATTTTCTTTTCATGATGGTTACTTATTTTTAGGGTTGGATGGTTCCGGTATAGTCTCCTCCTGTTTCCCAGGGGCGGGCACTCACCCCGGAGAGCATGAGCACCCCTTCTTTACTCAGGGTCAACGCGTAATCGTACCTCTTTCCGGCTTCAAAGGTATTTGCCGGAAGATACCAGTCATAGCTATGGTCCTGATAGCGAATCTGTGCCTTCCTGTTTTCAAGCCTGCCGGGCAGGAGCAGCAACATGTTTGTACCGGAAGAAATAGTTCCGTTTCCCTGTTTTACGGACAATGTACCACCTGTAAGGTCGTATGTGGCCTCTGTAGGTACGGCTTCCACATTCAGGCTGCACGCCTGGCTTCCGTCCACGGTAAAGGCCAGAAGGGAGAGCAGGTGCTTCATTTCGATACTCGCCAAGCGGTTCTGCCAGTCGAGTCTGAGTTCGTCCGATGCCAGATAATCCGTCTGAGGACTCAGGCTGACGGGTACTTCCTTTCCCGGAATGCTCCGGAAAGGGGAGAAAGCGAACAGCCGGCAGGTTGCCTGGGTGAGCGTCACCTGTGGAAAATTCCAGCTCTCCCCATAGGTCACATGCAGCGGATTGATAACACCGGTATAGGCACTGCCCGCGTCATCGAGCAGCACCATGCCGAAGTCTTTTACCGGAACATGGCCCGTATCGGTACCGGCACTGCGGCTGAAACAGTTTTCTATCTCAAGCCCCGCCTTCCCTGCTTCAGGGAGGGAATCTTTCTCACCGGAACAGCCCATAAGGGCCGCCGGCAACAGAATCATGGCTATATGTCTATATACTTTTACTTTCATTGTTATATTCACTATTCATTCTTAATTAAGGATCGATATCAATGGAGGTTTTACCTTTCTGTCTGACAGTCAACGTCAGAGTCTTACCGCTTTCCGCCTGCGTCAGAGTTACGCTTCCGCTGCGGATCTCTTTGCCCGGATTCTCGTCATAGCTGACCGAGCTTCCCGACACGTGAATCCAGCTGTCACCCGATGCGCTCCAGGAAAGGTCCTTCTGGCTGTTACCCGCTATCTTATAGCTTGTAATGCTCAATGTAAATGAGCCTGAGCCTGCTTCCACGCGTTCACTGTGGGTCGTGCTTCCGTCCCCATAGCTGAAATAGTAGCTGACCGGAGCTGCTTCCTGGCTGATTGTGGCCGTTGCGGAACTACCGCCATGACTGGCCGTAAATACACAGCTGCGTGCGGATGCCGTATTGTTTTCCGATACCGTCACCGTATTGCCTGAAAGGAAGAACCCCTGAGCACCTCCGCTGACGGATGGTGAACCGGTTTGTACACTCTCCTTTACCCCATTGATGAATACGTCCCGTGAAGCGCCCGCACTGAGCATGGAAGTGCCTCCCCTCCAGGACAGAGTGGAAGGGTTGGCCGTCAGGGTGACCGCCCATCCTCCATAGTTCCGGTATTTGGGCTCGAGGGTACGGTCCGCAAGCACCTCAAAGCTGTATTGTGCGGTACCGGATACGATCCTTCCCCCTTCATACCAGCCGGCAAACTCATAGCCCGGCTTCACGCTTGCCGACACCGTACAGTTGCTTCCCGTATTGTACAGTCCCGCACCTGTGGTGGTTCCTCCGGGTGCATAATCCAGGATGGTGATCTGCTTCTTGTAGTCCATCCGGTAATTATGGATCTCCCCCTCCCGGGTGACCATGTCGGAAGTCCCGCGGAGCTTGATGCCGGTGGTTCCGGTAAGGGACACATAGTTGGAGGAGGTCGTAAGCCTTTGTGCGGGGATGGTTACCCGGAACACTGTGGTTCCTCCCGCCTCCGAGTATTTGTACATCGCACAGTTCCCCTTGCTTTCGTCCGTGCTGATTCCTCCGGTAAGAAGATTGAAACGGCTTGTACGTTTCACATTCTCCATCGTGGCTTCCCTCACGCCGTCATTTCTCTCGATCCTGACCTCTACGGTCGACATCCTGTGTTTGAAATGCAGCGGGACCGTGTAGTCCCGGATAGGATCGGTATAGGTCGCTGTCATGAAGTCCGCTGAAATCCAGCCCGCCTTTTCGTTCTGGTTGCCGGCGGTATGGGAAATCCCGGTTATATCGGTCTGCCCTGTCTTGAAAGGGTAATACACATAAAAATCAAAGTCGGTTCCTACCGTTACTATGATATTGTCCGCTTCCGCCTCCGGCTTGAACTTCTGACCGTCATACGTATACTTGTTGTTCACCGCCCAATACACGCCGGTCTTCGGTTCGATGGCGAATACGCCTATGGCGTCGCCTGTCTCGAAACTGCCTTCCTGGCTGCTTCGCGTTTCCCCTTGTTCCGTCATGGCGGTAAATGTCACAAGCCCCTTGTCCGGCATGGCTTCCTCCGGACCGGTATCTTCCCGGCTGCAGGAAAAGGATAACAGAAGCAGGAAACTGCAGACAATCGTTGTTATTGCTCTTACCATTATTCTCTTTTTATTATTTGACCGGAACAAGGGTGATGTCTTCTTCAGTGGAAGTCCAGCCTTCTATGGTTACCGACTGTCCGTTTTCCCCTCCGATCTCCGCATCGTTGGAACGCATGGTGATCGAGTAGATGTATCTCTTTCCCGCCTCCCAGGTGATTTGCGGGATGGCATAGGTATAGGTCGCACCGTCGATCACCACTTCAAGCGACACCTCGCCCGCGGCCAGCGCCATCGGGTAGATGGCCGCGGCATAATCCACCGCCTGCTGTCCCTGTGCCGGAACGGTCGTGTTCGGGCTCCAGGTCAGCTCCGTGCTGGTAGGTTGGAACGTAATTTTTCCCCCGTCGTTCAGGTTCATGGTTCCGGTAGTGGCGAACTTGGAGGCCGTTGCCTTGAGTTTGGCCGAGGTCAGGTTTCCGTCGTTATGGTACTCGGGTGAAACTTTCAGCCGCACCACAAACTGTGAAAGCGCATGCTTCATCGGTATTCTGGCATCGGTCTCGATCACGGATACCTGGTTAGTGCTTTTGCCCCACATGTAATCAACGGACGTGCCGACATTGATAGGAACCGGTATTTTGGTACCGTCCGTCACGGCCTGGTTATACGGATAATAGGCCCATATGGTGGCCTTGTCTACCAGCAGGTACACCGGGCTGGCCTGTGACCAGCCGTTCGCCTGCCTGGTCGACTTGTTGTTCTGGGCATCATAACGCGGGTAGGCGTCTCCCCAGCCGCTGGACTTGTACATGAACAGGCCCAGCGCGTCGCCTGCCGCCCAATCTGTCTTGGGATCGAAACCGGCCCTTGTTCCGGTGCTTTCGGAACTTACGGTAGGTACGATATTCAGCTGTGCCCCCGAATGCTCGCCGTCCGTCACTTGCCCATTAAAAATTTCTTCACTGTTGCTGCATGAAGCCAGCAGGCCTGCGGCCATTACCGCTGAAAGAAAAAAACTTGTTTTCATTTTCATCTGAAAAAAATAAATAATTAATTATAGTTTGGTAATTCTGTTTCCGGGATATCCTCCCAATCCGGAATGACAACCGGTTCTCCTATGGTCAGTTCCTTGCCGATGTGCAGGTCCAGTTCCAGAGAAAGTTCATCGCTGTCAAATCCCCGGAGATACGGGGTCAGGTCCACCTTCTGCTCTTCGTTGAATACCGAATCCTTCCCGTCCATTTCAATCTTTACCGAAAGGATATTCTCCGCCGCGGGGTTGAACCCGAAAGCGTACAGGCTTGTCTTCCACCGGTCGGTTTCCGGTTTACGCGAGAACAGGCTTGTGACACTTGCGTTTCCTGTCCTTTCCCGGGAGACAAGGTACCGGCCGGTGGAAATACCGGTGAGGGTACCTTGCAGGCCGGCCAGGGGAGTGATATTACCCGAGACGTTGATCTGGATATTCAGCCGTTGGACGAATGCGGACGGTGTTATGGGAACGCGCTTGGGCCTCTGGTACTCCAGGCGCTGGCTGAAACCGGCCGAACAGCAGAACTTCTGCACGCCGGAAATGTATACCTCGCCCTCCAGGGTATCTGTCCGTGCCATAAGGCGGGCCTCGTGATAATCCCGGATGTCGCTCACTTCATAATTCCCGGTATAAAATAGGAATTGGTATTCACCTTGTGGAATGCTTTGGCGCAGGGTATCCTGCGTAAATGTCATCTGTTCCCCGGAAGGAATATCCATACCGGAAGGGAATGCTATGATGTGCCTTTCCTCCGGTACGGGAGGTGTTTCCCGGATCCCGCTGAAATCACACCAGGCGACCAGCTCCCCGTTCCTGATACAGAAATCCTCGTTGAACTCGCAGCCGCTGAGAACGGCCGCAAGGACTGTAAAAGATATGAATCTGTTAGTATAGTTCATCTTTATATAAATTATAAGTTACTATCAGTTTGTTGATTTCCGGATCGAGCTTGCCCCTCCAGATCTTGGAGTCATCCTGGTCACAGGACCTGACATACATCTTCAGGGCTTCTTTCTCCCGTCCCAGACGGCTGTAGAGGATAGAGAGCAGGTAGTTCCTGTCAGAGGTATCCGGCTGTTTGAGCATGACATCCAGGGCACGGCTGTCATAGCCTAAGGACATCAGGCAGACCGCCGTATTGTAGTCCTCCCCGTAGAACTCTTCCAGCATGGACAGCGCCTGCTTGTATTGCCTGTTCTCGATCAGGCTGACCGCGTGCATGTAGGTACTGTCGATGACCGGCATCACAATCGTATCCTGGATCATATCCCGGCGGTGGAGGTGGAAATTGAATTCCACACAGCGCAGCAGCGGATAATACCTTTCCCGGATGCGTTTGTAGTCGGAAGCATATTCGCGCAGGGCATGTTCCCGGCTGTCGGGATTCTTCGTCTCTTTCAGGATACGTAAAATGCCGGCCTTGTTTGCCAGGCTGTCATCTGAAAGGACCAGTTCGTGCAGCCTGCTCCAATCCTCACCGGTCCAGCGCGGGCGGAAAAGCGTATCGACCCCTTCCCGGTCTTCCGTGCGTGCGGCAAGGTATTTCTTCAGTGCCAGCGCACGTTCCCTGGAAAGGGAAAGGTTCATTTCGGAGCCGCCCTCGGGGGACGAAGTGGCCGTCATGCGGATGCTGTCTATGAGGAACTCTCCCGTATAATTGATTCCACGGATGGTCTCGAACACCTTGTCGATCTCCGCCTTGTTGTTCCCGGTCTTTTCATCGAACCCGGTGCTGCCGGTCTTATAGGTCACATAGGCCCGCAGGCTGACTTCATCCTTGCGGGTGATGATCTTCTTCCTGTAACGCGGCGTGCGGTCGAGGAACTGCACCATGCTGGAGATATAATAGGTGATCGTGTCCGATGGCGGAAGCTGGGTCCGTACCTCGTCCCTGGAGAGGATCTGTCCGTCAAGCGTCAGCTCTATCTTCTTCGTGTTTTCGGTGGCGGGAAGTTCCTGCTTGTAATAATACACGAAGCTGTTGCCTTGCCTGATGACCGTATCCAGGCGTGCGGGCTCATAAGGAAACCGCACATACTTTTCGTACATCGCACCGGCCTGCTCCTTTCTTTTCTGGTTCTCGGCTATCTTCTTGTAATCGGTAAAGCGTTCCGTTATGGCCGCCGAATCTTCCGGGGTGATGCTTCTCGTGCGGATTTTATAATTACCTTCGGCAAACATCTTCCATTTGGAAGGAATGTATTTGCCGTCTATTTCCCGGCGCATCCAATAGGCGGGAAGGTACTCCAGGATGGAATTGTATCCGGCAATGGCCTGCCGGTTACGTTCCATCTTGTAGTTGAACAGTGCGAACCGGGCATTGGTCTTGTCTGACCAGTCGACCCAGCGCTCCTTGGCGATGACCTCGTGCTTCCAGGCCTGGAAGTATTCCTCCTCCAGCTCGGCCAGTGCCTTCTTGTAGCCTTTGCTGTCGAGCAGCCGCTGCATATACAGGCTGTCCGGGATGATGGAGTTCATGAACACCCGGTAGCGCATGTACCCTTTCTCCTGCATTTTGGCAAAGTCGGCCCCTGAAAGGAAGATCTTGTCCAGGTACAGGGTGTCGGACGGTTTATAGGCTACGGGAGTGAGCTGGACCTGCCACTTGTTGTTGATCAGCTCACCGGGGACCGTTACGAGAAAGTCCAGGTTGATCTTTCCGTTTCTCTCGGCTACCTGTTTGCTTTTTGCCATGACAGTAACTTCCGAGAGTTCGATAAGGGTCATATTTTCGCCCGTGACACTGTCATGGGATACCTGTTTGACCAGGTGTTCTTCACCTTTGTCATCCGTCCAGGCAATTTGACCGGGCAGCTGTTTGCCGGTATCCGCAACCGTCTCCTTCATCTGCGGCTGAGAGATACGTACGCGTGCCAGACGGCGCTCTGTGGTGCATGAAATCAGTAATCCGCAGAAAACAAAAGGTATGATACGTCTCGTCTTTCTCATTTTCTTAAAAGTTAGAACAGGTACACCAGATTCACCGCTGCCCGGGTGGGAAGGAAATGCCAGCCATAATTTTTGGATACAAGGTCGCCGCAGCGCTTACACAGGTACTTGTCATGGCCCAGCCATACCGCGCCGGCGCCGATTTCCCACTCAACGTTCCAGCGCGTACTGAGCTGGTAGGCTTTGCCTATGCTCACGCCCACACCGTAGCCTTCACCTTCATAGCGGTACCTGCTGCCGAAGAGGTTGCCCACACTGTATGTACCGGCGGTGCCGTGCATGCCGATAAATGGCCCCATATAGCTCTCGAGCAGCCAGTAGCGTACACCCGGAGCGACATATAGGTTACGGAACTGCCGGTTCCTGCTGAAGCGGAACGGGTTATACTGCACGGGCAGGTGAAGCGACCATTTACGGCCCAGGGTCATGGATGCCTCCAGGTTCAGGTTGGTCGTAGCCAGACCCAGGACGTTGGTACGCAGGGAATAGGACTGGGCCGATACCCCTAAGGCAAAGGCAAGCAGGCTTCCCAAAAGAAATGATCTCTTTTTCATGCCGGCTGTTCCTCCTTTTGCTTAATGACAGTCACTTCCCAGGCTGTCAGCGTATTGAACCAGCGGTTCTCCCACTGGCGGGCGGAGATGTCAAACCGTACGTGTACGGTCATACCTACCTCGACGGCGTACCGCTCGATGTTGGCGTTCATCAGCTGCAGGCATACGCTCTGCGGTTTGCTCTCTTCTGTCTCCAGAACGAATTCCCGGCTTTTCCATTCATTGCCGGTAGTCTTGCCGATCCCGTCCTTGACGGGAAGTACGGCGATGATTTTTCCTCGTATTTCCATTTTTATCAATATTGGGTTTTTAATGCTCTGTTTATTTTCGCACTCCCTCCGGCAGGCTGTCACGGCTTACCGCAGGGCTGCGAAAAGGAAAGGATACACCCTGACTGTTTTATTTGAGATGAAAGAATGAATGTGTCACTTTAAACAGGGGTATCCTGATTCTATATATTACTGGTTTTTAGATCGCTGTTTTATCTTTGGCCGGCACGCCTATTCTTTCCATACGGCCAGAAAATGCCTGTACCGTTCCCGGGCCCTGGCTTCGTCGATAACCTCCATTTCTATAACCTTGCAACCCTCTGACCTTTCTCCGGTCTCTTTATGAAAGGAACCGTAGGAAATTGTCGGGATACTTAGCGGGTAGAAATAGGTTTCGAAGCTCTCCTGCCTGTTCAGGAACCGGTCGGATAATAATACATATTCAATGAGATTCTCTTTACCGTGCATGACCTTCCCGAATTGCCCGATTATCAGCTTGTCGGGAGAATATGGAATGTAGTCGGCCTTTCCGGCTTCTTCATTTAGTTCGGCATACAGGTCAGCCTTAAGATCATCCGGCGGAAGATCCTCTTTTTTATCGGGCATGACCGGAGCTGTCCTGTCCCCGATTGGCTTTCCTATTGCTGTCGAGGGCTTTCTTCGGGTTCTTATCCGCATATATATAATGTAGGGCAGAACGACAGCCAAACCACCCAGACAGCCCCAAAATACACTGTTCAGAATATTCATATACTTCTTGTTTAGAGGGTTATTTCACATTTGTTATTAACCATGCCATGCTTCTTTCATCTGCTGTTTTTGAACTATACGGTAAATGGAAATCTGCCACATAGTTGGTCTGTTATTTATTTCTCGACGCTTCTAAAACCGGAAGATTGGTCTCCGTTGGTATGTATATCACTGTTTTATCATTTAAATTGCTTTGCTGACGTACCCATAAATATTGGATATATGCAGGGGTAATACTCCCATTCTCTATTCTGATGGCTTCTGCGGCACCTTTGGCACGTTCAACTTCGGCCTGGGCATTCAACTTTTCTGCTTCCAGATTAGCTTTCGCCTCTTCAATCTTAATCTTACGGTTCTGCTCTGCTTTTGCAAACTCTGCTTTACCCGACATTTCCTGTTGCCACACATTGTAATAAGGGACAATAAAAAGACCTCCCGTCATCATCGCAGCCACCAGGATGACTGTCACAATTCCTAATTTATTCATATAATGTTCATGTAGGTTTTATAAAGCCGCCCAAGGCTGTTTAATGCGTTTCTGTATTGTTTCTATCTTTGGTACAAAGCAGGTATGTGCCGTAAACGAAAGGAAAACAGATACTCAGTAAAAGGAATATCCGGCTTCCCACGGAAGGGGTGGAGGACAGGAGTTCCGCTCTTGCGGCGAGGATACAAAGGACTGTCGCTCCATATACCAGATAAGTTATTCCCAAGGCTTTACGGTTCATAATCATCTTATAAAAGATGCTGTGTTTCTTTCCCTGGGGGATACTCTTTTTTTTGTCACAATCTTGTTCCTTCATTTTTTAAATCATTTGTTTTTTTCTTTCCGGGGGAAACGGAGATATTTTCTCAGGATATAACCACAGCTCTTTGACAGGCGCAGGCGGAAGGTCTCCTCACAGGGGAGTACCTCCAGTGTTACCACTACGGGCGAGTCCTGCCAGGTGATTTTAGGAAATACTTCCTGGAGTGTCCCTTGGGAAACCTGCAGGGCTTCCTCTCCATTCCAGATCCCGGTATCCCTTTCGGGCTTGTAGGTAAAAAGATGCCCCGTGCCGGCATAGTCCACGGCATACCAGTATGTGCCCTTCATTCTTTACCTCCTGTCTTTTCCCCGAGAAAGAAACCGCTTCCTTCTCCCAGAAGGTTTCTTACTTTCGTAATCGAAATAATACATACCAGGTTATCCGGCTTTCCTTTCACGTGGATGGTCCATTGGATCTCCCGGTTGCCTGCCGCATCCAGATGCAAGGATTGTGTACGTGGATACTTGGCGTCAAGTTCCTCAATCCGGCAGTGGAGTTCCTCTTTCAGGTCATCCAGAACCTCCCTATTCTTTATCAGGCTGTCCTTAAGCTTCAGGACATATTCCTGGAGCTCGCTTCCCTTCCGGTTCACCGATGTATAGGTCTGTATGGAGTGTATGAAATACATATGGCTGTTATTTAATGGGTTCCTGTCTTTTATCCTGTATCTCCATTCTCCGCGTGATACGTCTACGGTTTATATGTCTCAGACAGGCCGTTAGTAACATGAGGGCTATGATTACCATAATTCCGGCCGGTACAAGAGGGGATCGTTCCAGATTAAACGCAAAGGGTGCCGTCAATATTCCGATAGCCAAAAAGATAGAAACTACAAACAGAAGTGGCCAAAAGATGGAATTCTCGGGCCTTTCCTTTTGGATCATTCCCTCTATAAACCCGTTCCGAAGATACTTTCCGGCAGGCAGTATTTCCTCAAATTGGATGGACCGGTTGTACCTGCATCGCAGTTCGCCTCCTGAGACTGTCTTGAAAAAGCAGACTACACTCCCCACAAAAGGGGTATCACCATTAAAGGAGACATGAAATGTGATGACTACGTTCCGTAGCACCTGGTTCATTTGGGAGATTGTATCGGAGCACTCCCGGCTTTTTGCTTCCAGAAAAGAGCGGAAGTCGGGGGTTGACAGTGCGTACTCCCAAATATTCCGGCTTACTTTCCGGGAGAAAATGTGCACTTTCGTTTTACCGGCGGGCATGTCTTTCTCGTGGTATGTGTAAACTGTCTGTATGTTATATGTAATTTCCATTTCTGTCATTTTATGCATTATTCTATTTCTTCGCCCCATAACTCCACGTCAGTAGGGGCATGTTTGATTTGGTATCCCATCCATAAGATGACCGGGATATACAGGACGGTAAGCGGTATCCATACTGTCATCATACATTTCCTCCGTTTATTTGTCGGTGCAGGCTGATACTCCGTCCGTCACCCATTCCGGAGCTATAAGCCGAATAGTCGGTCTTTGACTTTCTTGGCTGCACTTTGGAAGGACTTGTCCCGATTGTTTCCAGGTATCTCTCGATAAGGGCATTATGGCAATGCACCAGAGCGGTTTCACGCACTTCCTCCGCCGGAGCGCACCGGAGTGCTTCAAACTGGTCTCTTAGTCCCGGTGTCACGCCTTCGAGGTACGAACGTATATACTTTTTCCTGTACTTCTCAGTACGGTAATATCCCCGTTTGGTCGATACATACTCCATGTGCCTTTTATCTGCCAGGCGGCGGAAAGCCGTACGCAGGTAGTCATAAAGTACGGTTACAGCGGCAATATTCTCCTGCGTACCCACAATCAGCATGTCGGTGGTTCCCTGGTAACGGAGCATCCGGCAGTAATTGTATTCACACAGCACGCGCAGCAGGTCACGCTTCCAGTAGTTGCCGAATGCGTCCTTATAGCTGATCGCTCCGGACTCCCTGATTTCAAACACCGTCTCCGGCCGCTTTTCGTTCACGTCAAGCAGAGAGAGGTTATATTCTTTCAGAAGCCGGTTCACGTGCGTGGCGGCGGCTTTGGCTTCGCCTTCCGACGTGGTTGATTCCTTCAGGCGTATCAGTTTCCGGATACGTTCCAGGATCTTGTCCGGTATGTCATTTTCCTGTTTCATTATTCTATTTTGTTATCGATTCGTAAATCCTGCCGGTTAAATGTCCCGTTTACCGGCTCTTCACATTTCCCGCCCGCTTACCGGGCACTTGATTTTCTGCAAAAACTCGTTGAAGTCATTGCATGACGGATACAGGCGTTCCGCCTCATTCACCAATACCGTGTCCTTGGGAAGGAAATGCCGTATCTTTCTCAGGGCCTCGCGTCCCGGAGCGTCGTTGTCCAGGAAAGCGTGTACCTTTTCATACCTTGAAAGAAAATCCTTTGACCTGTCAACGATTGCTGTGGAGTTCAGTACGCACAGGTCCAACTTTCCCAGTGCCGGCATCTCAGGATGATCCTTCGCGTATTGCTTGAAACTCAGCAGGTCGAAGAACCCTTCAAAAACGGCACAGGACTTGTTACCCGCAGCAAGGCCGGTAATGTCCTTGGCAGTGGCACATCCCTTAAACATGCTGTTACGCAATTCGAAACCTCCGTGATCATTGGGGAACCCTAACGCGTATTTCTCGCGGGGATTCTTCTCGAAGCAGTAATGCACCTCCACGCAGTGGCCACGGACGATATCCGCATCGATGCCCCGTGAAGCGGCATAGTCAAGCAGGTGCCTGTTCTCCAAAGGAATGACTTTCAGAATGGTCATTGAAGAAGCCCGCTGTACCGCTTCCTCCGCCGCTGCCGGCCTTTGTACCGGGACTATGCCGCCGAAGCCTAATTCCCCGATCTCTTTCATAGCCTGCGGGAAAGAGCAGTTCTGGATGCGCATGACCAGATCCACGACCCTGCCGTGACTGCCGTCCCCAAAATCATACCACCGGTTCTCGTTCTTGAAAACCTTGAAACTCGGAGAGCTGTCACGTCGGAAAGGGGAGCGGTACATGTCGTATCCCCCGTACCGTCTGGACGGTTCGTAACCGTAGCGGGAAAGAATATCTCCCAACGGGATTGAATTGGCTTCCTGTGATGTCATAATCATATAATTGTTATAGTTCTCTAAGAATTCACTCTTCGGGGGCTTCAGGAAGAAACCCGCTGTACCGATAAAAATATTGCCGTAAAAAATGCCATTATGGAAGGCACATACAACCAGAATATTGTCGGACTGAGCCCGAAAAGAGGGACAACAGCAAATCTGGCAAGCAGAAAAAGCAGAATCGCCGCCAACATGAGGTACCTCGCTTTTTCCATGACACAGGAGACGGATTCTTGCGTCTTTCCGGAGAGTTCCTCCAGATAATTTCTGAATTCCGTCCCGGGAAGGGCACAGTGTTCATACCGGCAAATAAAACCTGGAGGAAAGCTCTTGTACCGGTAGAAACTGATACTGACTATCGGTTCCCCGGTATTCCTTGCATCCACCCGTAGAATGGCGTATACCCTGGCAAGTCTTTCGTTACCCCCGGCCTCCCGGATATTCCTTGTGAAGAATTCCGGAAAGTCCGGCTGACAGGCCACGGAGTGCCATACCTTCTCCAAACTTCCATCCGACAGATGGATGCTTCCGGAAGGAAAGTTGCAACTTCCCCTGAGTATTTCGACTTGTATTTCTTTGAATTCCATATGATTAATCTTTTGATATTTATGCTGATACGGCCTTCCGCATCCGGCTCAGGAGGAACATGGTAGGGCTTTTGATCTTTTTGTTTCCCCAGGTTTCCTTTAAGGCTGTATCCAGCACTAAGGGTGCAACGGAGGCAAGCTGGAGGATTTCCTGCTGGTCCTTCACCGGAACGCCCAGGAGCTCGAGGGTTTTACGCCGGGTGCGCAGGATCTCCTCCTGTTGCCTGGCACGCTCTTCACTTCCGTGTTCGGCATTATACTTGGCTATATAGTTCTTAATCAGGGGATACAGGTAATTTTCCTTGGTCAGTTGGAAATTGCTTTGCTCCATGTCAGAGATCGCCTTTTCGATAGGGAAATCCGGATAACGGCTTTTCAGGAGCCGTACCCATTGAATGATGTTGGAATCCACGCCCAGATATTGGAGCTTCCCTGAAAGAGAATTTCTCTCCTCCTCCCTCTCCGGAGTGTAGCCGGACTCTCCGGAGGGGTTTGGGGAGGATATATTTTCTTTTCTTTTATTTTGTGGTCTATTTTCGCGAATTATTCCCGATTCTTCGCGAACTACCCCGGCGGCGCTTTCCGGTTCTTGCAGCCTGCGTTTAAAATCCGCAATGGCTTGCATTAGTTCCGTATCCTTCTCTTTTTCGCCACTCCGCACGGGTTCCGCAACAGGTGCCGTATGGGTGGCGGGACAGGGAGCGGCAACCTGCGGGGAAGAGGTGGTGGCCGGGGCAGCCGCGTTCAAAAGCAGGTAGTCATCCGAGATGGAAGGCTTGCGGTGGATCGACTTGCAGATGCCCATATACCTGTTCTGTATCTCCTCGCTGGTGAGGACCTGACGGCTCCGCCAAAGCCCTTTGTCGAAAAGCCCCAGCTCGGCGCAATAGTCGACAATACCCGCGATGCGTTGCTCGTCCATGCGGGAATAGTCCGAGACGTCGAACAGGCCGTCGGAGTCCATGATCATGTAATAGCCTTCCACGCGGTGGATCTCGTTCACGATGAAATGGAACACGGCCCAGCCTTCCATGCCGAATTTATTTTTGAGTCTCTTGACTTTGGGGTCATAAAAATGATCGGTATCGAACCCGTAATAGGTGAAACCTTTTTTAGCTGTTCTTGGCATAAACTTATGTATTTATTAGTGGATAATAACCTTATGAATCAACTGGCCGAAAGAGCGAACTCCTCCTGGATGTAGGTCATGCCGCATAACTTGAGGTAGTCCTGCTGGATGGCGGCAGAAGTCAGTACTCTGTGCTTCCTGTACAGTTCGTCATTGAACAGGCCGACCTGTACGCAACCGTCCACGATCCGGGTAATGTCTTCCAAAGAGGCATTCCAGTAAGAGGCAACCGCACGCGCGGTCTCCTCACACCAGGGAAGGAAATACTCCCCCTTGTAGAGGGCCTCACTCACCAGATAACGGTAGATGCTGTATCCACCGAATCCGTAATTACGCGTCAGTCTCCTGACTTTCATATCAGAAAATTGCGAAGTGCTGATCTCATAAGAGGGACGGACCTCGCGCCCATGCCGCTGTGCATGCCCCGAAAGAGAGCGGCAGGTACCGGTTTGACGTTGGGTATTCATATATTTAGTTTTAATTATTGTTGCTCTCCATGAAATAAGAGGATAGCCCTCTGTATTTTCAATAGCCATTCAGGGAGGTTGGTTTTTGCGTCTGCTCATCCATTTTTTTATCTGCTTTCTGAGTGTTCAGGCCCAATATCCGCCGAAACGGTTGTGCCCTGTTACTACCTCTGATTTCAGTTGTCGGCGACGAAACTTGTTGATTGCACGTTTCGCGTGCTTCCTGCCTGATGGACTACAATGTTTCTTATCAAGTCGGCACTGGCGACAATGGCAAATGCCTATTCCGGTATGTGATTCTTTCATTAATCGCTCTTTTTATCACATTTATTAATCGGAATCCTCACTTCTTTCCCATACCACGAACACCAATAGTAAGGCTGAAACAGATTAGGTGAATGTGTACAATACTTACACATCTCACATAAATGGATCTGAGTCATTTCTATTCCGTTATTAGTTAATTAAAACGGCATTAATGCCGTTTTTACTCCCAGGGAATTAACATAAAGACTATTCTCGTTAACTCTCATTCTATAAAGCAAAGTTTTTGTTTTAAGAAGATGCTTGCTTTGACTAACAAGGTCAACTCTATATCCACTATAGATTAATTCGTATTTTAGTTTATTCTTGTAATGTTGCTTTCGGGGAAGCCACGCTTTTGCATTTATCCTATTCATTACTGTATTGTTATTCGTTAATCTCTGGATGAGTTAATATCATCTCCATTCTCTTCAAGTATCTCTGTAATCAAGGACTGAATATCAGTTCCAAGAGTCTTATAACATGCAATCTGTTCTTTTACAGTACCATTGCCCTCAAGTGACGTTTTTTTGAAGCCACCAGAAAGAATATAAATTAATGTATCTAAATCACTTAACAGAGTCCTAAGTTCATTTACCTTATCTTTCATAATGTTCCTTCCTTCAAGTTTAGAGGATTATTTCACAATCGGATTCAATAAGAAAAAAGATCTCTTTCGTGTCTTTATAAACTCTACGTTTCGCACCAAGAGCTTTCAATTTCTTATGCGAGATTACCACTCTGACATCTTCAACTGAATCTATACCGTCAATGCAGGTATGAATCTTAATATTCTTTTGGGTTACCATCCAGGCCATATTTATCCTTTATTTCTGATCAACTTATGATGTTTGCTATATTAAAGATCTGTACACGAAGATTCGGGTTCCGTCATAAACGACAGGACCGGAATGGAAGATGGTGTTTCTTCCGGATAAACTGCACGTAATTGCGCACAGTCTTATCACAGACGTTTGGAAAATCAGGATAATGTTCTTTTAAATAGTCGTGGACACGACTGCTGGAAGTGGAAGGAAAAGTGAAGAGTAAGGATACGACGGCCTGCTCATAGTTCTGCAGCTTGCACCGGCGTGACTCCTGGTACTTCCGAAATAGTTCATCGGAACTCAAAGACTGCAGACGTTTCACCGTATCGCGGGAAACACCAAGACGCTTTGCCGTTCTCGTAATATTGAGTCCCCGAGAACGAAGATCAATGATATTACTCCATAAAGTGTATTTTTTCCTTAAAATTTCCGTATCCATAATCTATTAAATAGACTTCGCAATTGGTGTATGTCCGATTACGAATGTTTGATACGGCTAAGGTACTATTCACACTGTTTATTAGTATTATTTTGCATTTCACTATTCCGCACTCCGCATTTCCGCACTATCCACCTCAAAAAATTCGTTTTCAACTTCTTCATTAGCTTCGTGCTTGGCACAATATTCTTCATATTCCTCTATCCATTTCTTGATAGTCTTATCGCTTTTGCCGATGATTCTAGCTATTTCTCTATAGCTTTTGCCTTCTTTGTAAAGTTGATGGGCTTTTTCTTTTTCAGGGGTAATATCAGCTTCCCCCTTCAATAATTTTTTTTCATCGGCATAGCCTTCTTCCTTGAATTCAATAAAACAATCATCTCGTTTCTCTATAGAGCAAACAAGGACACGCCCTTCATGTAAAGTTATGGGACAGCTTCGGGCTTTTAGTTGTTTTATATAAACTTTATTTATCTCTCCTGTGGTCTTCCCGATACAAAAGCAAGCATCTATAAAGTTGCTAATTTGTTTACTGCCTCCAAGTCTATCTAATGTGATAACTCCTTTGCTTTGCAGTTTCGGAGAATGTCCTAACAAAAGAATGCTTGCGCCTAACTTGTTCATAAATGTCCTAAATTCAATGGTGAACCTTGCAGCTTGTTCCGTATCAGATAAATTGGGATGTAGACACGTGATGTTATCAACGATGAAGACTTTTATGTTAGATTTGCTTGCAGCCTCTTCCAGTCGCATAAATAATCTTTCTCTTCGTGCTTTAAAATCACATTCCAAGTCAAAATCAATTCTTGCTCTGATTAGGTTTTCGGAAAATTCATATCGTTTTGTACGTTCTTCATTGGAATATCTATCGCATAGTTGGGACATATTCATTTCATAATCGAAGTACATTACTTTTTCGCCACCTTTGGCAATCTCTTCTGCTATTTGAAGTGCAAGTAAGCTTTTACCACAATTTGTTTCTCCGAATAAAATGGTAAGTTCCTTTTCAAACCATAAATTCTTATATAACGCTTTGCGTTTTTCTTCTTTCATACCCTCATTAATAATCTCATTCATAGTGCTGTAATCAAATACAGTCTCGTTATTATCTATTTTCATTATTCTGATTTTATTCGTTTTACAATATCATTTATTATCGTTTGAGCTCTTTCGATATTGCAAAGATATAGCTATGAAACGGGCTAATAACTACTATTTTGCGAGTTGAGTCTGTATTGTTCAGATATACAGTGTGTTATGAATAAGTAGGGGATTTTACAGGGGATTTTGGGGAGAAATTGAGGGGATTTCTGGGAAGGAGGATGGGATTTTAGGGGCAGGAGTGATTGTTGAAGTACTGAGTTTACTTACTCAGTACTATTAAAGCGGTTAATAATGTTCTTCATATCTTGAAAGGATGTAATCTTAAAGATTTCTGTTCCAATCTCAATATAGCCATTAATATTCTTATTTGGCTCTTTTTCAAACAACTCTTGAATTGACACTTCTAGTGCTATGGCAATCTTCTCCAAAATGGCTACGGAAGGATTTCCATTAATATGGTTAGATAATCCTACTCTATTAATTCCCATTTTGTCAGCCAATGTCTGAACAGTCATTCCTTTTTCTTTGATAACTTCTTTTATTCGTAGTCCCATAACTCTTCTTTTGTATTATGTATGCAAATATACGTTTAGTTTTAAATTGTATATTGATTGCGATACATAAAAGAAGTTAATGTAGGTCTAGTAATATACATTTTTATTTTGATATGTATATTGAAAGTGCTACATTTGTGATGTGATATGTAATCAATAACACTACGAATTATGAGACAATACAATAAGCAACAAGTAATGAAAGATGCCCATAGATTATATGGTAGTGAGTTTCATAGAAAAGGTCGTTCTTGGAGTGAATGTCTGAGAGCAGCTTGGGGTTGGGAACATGATGCTGTTAGAGCTCGTGAAGAAAAAGCAGCAAAGCTTGATGCTATGATTGCAGCGAGCTGGATTGCACATAAAGAGGGAGTAAACCAAAGAAGAGATGAAAGAGCTTGGGAGAGAGGTCTCACAAGTGATGAAATATCAAAAGCAATGGGCTATGGTACTGGTCGATATTGTGGAGATTGAAATATTCACTTCTGTAATTACTGAATATTAGTTGATTATCAATGATTTACAAATTAGAGTATTCATGACATGTTCAAAAACGGTGAATCTCAACTAAAAATGAATATTATGAGCTTAAAAAACAGTTATGTCACTTCGGATTATTTGGAATGGGATTCAATGCTGTCCTTAGTTCGCAAATTATATCGAGATGAGGAATATAGATTGTCGCTGCTAATTGGCTGTGGTAGCTTTTTCGGGCTGCGAATAAGTGACCTGCTCACTCTTACATGGTCTATGTTATTGGATAACGAAAAGTTTGTTGTTACTGAACAGAAAACAGGAAAACGTAGAGAGATTAGAGTTAATTGTAATTTTCAGAAGCATATTGCAGACTGTTATAAGGCTCTTGGTATAGTGGATATAAATGAAAAATGTTTTCTCAGTAGAAAGAAGACTGTGTATAGTACGCAACGAATCAATGTGCTTTTTAAGACAATGAAGTCAAAGTATAATTTGAAAATCGAGCATTTTAGTACGCATAGTATGCGTAAAACTTTTGGGCGGCAGGTAGTTGAGGCAGCAGGGGAGAACTCTGAATTTGCATTAATAAAGTTATCAGAACTATTTAATCACGCTGATATACAAACTACTCGTCGATATTTGGGACTGCGTTCGCAAGAACTGCTAGAGACTTATGATATGTTGAGCTTTTAGAATCCAAATCCGATATTGAGATAAAACCCTAAATCTTTTGTTTTGTTAGAATAAGAAAGAAAACCTTCTATTGGACCCAATGGGCTTTCATAGCCATATCCAACACTAATTCCGTATATTGGTTTTCCATGAAAGAAGTTTGAAAAATGATGTTCTGAAATGGCGTAATTGCCTGCGAGAGTAAGATGCTGTTTCTTGTGAATTGTGTGTTGAAATTTGATTTGCATACCTCCGAATATGTTATTGACATTTTCTGTGTGTATAAGTCCTGAGAATGGTATTTGCTGCTCAAAGTCTAAGCTATATCCTTCACCGCCTATTATGTTGCTGTATATTAATGGAATGTTGGCATTAAAAATAAATCTTCCATATATTGATGGTACACAATATGTACTAGGACTTATAGGGAATATTTTCTTTATCAGAGTATTAAATACTGAATAGTTTGTGGAAGAGTGGCAGTTGGTATATATTGTATATCCAATGTGGCAATCTAAACCTTTTGTCGGAAAAAACCTTTTGTTAATAGTTTCGTATTTCAATTCTACATTGTAATTTAGAAACAAGTCATTGCTCTTTGGATATGGAAATTCTTGATTTACCAATGTCCTGAAAAAGCGTTGATAGTCTAATGATATATTAGCCTTAAATAATAGATTGTCTAATGGTGTTATCGAATATGCCAACTTACTGGTATTCTGTATAAAATTCAGATTGGAAATCTTTTGCCCATAACTGTATAGGAAAATGTCACTATAGGCGATTTTATTGGCGATGCTTATTTCTTGTATCTTTGATAGAGGAAGGCTATATTGAGCGTTGAGAAACGATTGTCTACCGCCTCTTAAAGTTATTTCAGCTTTTCCTGTTTTTAGGTTTTGCAAATTCAGATTTAATAAGATTGCCGCAATATTTTCACTGTCAAATCTTAATGCAGCCCTTAATTGGTTGTTTTTTATTGGGGTGTATTGAGGGCTAAATGGTAATTGAAATGAAGTGTTATGCGGCTTTTTTGAAGGTACTATTCCAACTTTGTCTTTGATTGATAATAGAGAAATATAATTTGCTCTTGCTGCATTCTCTCCTCTTATGATAAGGGTGTCAATCGCTTCATTTGAAAAACTTGCTGCATTATATCCTTCTACATTAACTTTAATATAAGAATCAACTTGTTTGATTTTGTCAATATCTAGTTCTGATTGGCATATCATTAGCATTAACTGATTGACAACATCAGGTACAGCCTGCAATTTATCACTTGTTGCCAACTCTGATTGTGCATCAATTGCAATGATTATATCTGCTCCCATACTTTTAACAACATCAATGGGTAGGTTATCTTTGAATCCTCCGTCTATTAGAACCTTCTTGTCTGAATATAGTGGAGTAAAAATGACGGGGATAGCCATACTAGCTCGCATTGCCTCTGAAAGTTTGCCTGACCGAATAACTTCTTTCTGATTTGTTGCCATATCTGTAGCGATACATGCAAAAGGAATTGGAAGGCTATCGAAATTAGTTGTATTATTATAGTCTTCTGTGAGTCGCTGCAATAACTGTGATATATTTCTGCCTCTGATTATACCTCCGCTCTTTTCATTATTCTTAATAGGTAATGATATGAGATATTTGCTGTCATCCAATTTGAAAGGAAATGGTATTGCATCACGTGAGATTTTATCGGTAAGTAGGTCAATCCAATTTGTTTGCTTTACTATTACTTCTAGTTGCTCGGATGTATATCCAATAGAATATAAGCCACCAATAATAGCTCCTATACTTGTTCCTGCAATGTAATCAATAGGAATATCTAGTTCTTCCAATACCTTAATAGCTCCAATATGTGCAACTCCTTTAGCCCCACCGCCACTTAGAACGATACCTACTTTTTTTCGTGGGGTAGTATGGGCTAAGGAGAATGGCACTAGCAATAAGATGAATGTAAGAATTAATTTATTCATGTAACTGTCGTAATATTGCTTTGATTACAATTATAAAATGACTGTTCTATTTAAAGTAATCTTTCCATTTACTGTGTATTGGGTATATGTTTTTGTGTTGTCGTAATTTAACTCAGTCCTAGTGAAAGTAAACTTTTCAAATGATATTGTAATGGAATACCTAGTCCATCCACTACATATCATTTTACCACTATTATATCTGCATAATGTCTCTTTGAAATCCTTATCCTTATCAAAGTTAATAGTTATTCTTCTAGCATTGTTTTCATCTTCAAGACGTAATTCTTGCCCTATTGCATATTCAATATCGTATGCAGTAAGGGGATATTTGTTTTCAATATCAAGCCAAAACTTTAGTTTTTCTCCATTCGAATTTGATGCAACAATTGTGCATTCATTCTCTTTCTTTAAGATTGTTTCTTCTACTGCCGTTTTGTATTCCATGCCATTAACGATAAAAGTGGTTTGCGGAATTTTTTCTTCTGCTTTGTTTTCATCATCTGAAGAACAACTGCTAATAATTAAACATAATGCTATTCCAAAGAATAGTCTGATTGCTTTTTCCATAATTTTTCTTTTTTTAAAGTTGAATACTTGTTATTTAATTGAGACTGCAAATATAATACGCGTACATGTACGCTCAAAATATTTCTGCGATAATCTTTCCTTTACCAATTAAAATGATTGGTATATGACTAAAATAGAAGAATTTGTAATACAGAAAGTAAAGACTATGAGAGTGGAAAGAAGGTGGTCTCAGATGGAATTGGCAGATTATATGAATATGTCTGCAAGTTTCATAGCCGATATTGAAAATCCTAAACGAAGGGCAAAGTATAATCTAAACCATTTGAATATACTTGCTAAAGTCTTTGATTGTTCCCCTAGGGATTTTTTGCCTGACACTCCGATAGCAGATGAGACCTGAACTAGGTAAATGTGAAAGTAATAATTTTATATATTAGAGGGGTTGATACCTATAGTATTCACAAATCTTGAAAGTGTATTTTATATGTCCTTTCTAAAATAGACAAATATTGTAGAGTGGTTGAAGTAGATTGTTATAGTAAAAGATAAAAATGATTGATAAAACTCCAATTATTAATAAAATATTTATTATATGGTTATTGGTGAATATATTTTGGTGTTTTTTTTATTATAATCAATTATTAAGTATATTTGAAAAAAAATTCTATGAATATACTTACTGAAATAGTTGACCTTCTTTCTGATGAAAAAAATTCATTAGCATCAGCTTTGTTGAAAATGAAAGTACTATCATCAAGGTTGAATAATCATGAATTATCTGAATGGATAGATAAGGAAATTAATGGTTATAACAATAAAGATATGTTGCCAGAGTATCGTAAATTTCCAGCTTTTATTAAATGTAATTTTGTAAATGGATATTTTGGTGGTGGGTGGAAAGTTACTGACTATGACGTGCCCATAAAAGCTTTCCCCTCAGAGATTAGAAATGTAGTTGACACTGTGATGTTTAGGCAAGATATATCATCTTTGGAAAGTATATCTGACCAAAAAAGTTTAAGATTTAATGCTCCTAGTTCAAGTGTTTATTTTATTAATAAATACTATCAAGAACAAGGAAATCCTGGTTTTTCTGCATATTCGGTATGGGTTGAAACTAGTGCTATTGCAATAAAGGAATTAGTATCCAAGGTTAGGTCTTATGCATTGGATTTAGTGCTTAAATTGGAACAAAGTTTTGGGTATGAAATTGAAATGCAAGAACTTATTCGTAAAAAAAATGATGTAAATAAAATAATAAACAACATTATGTCTCAAACTGTTATTACAAATATAGGAGATGGTAATCTCATTAATTCAGGGAATGAAAACATTATAGATAATGATGTAAAAATAGTCAAATCAAACTTTGAAGAACTCAAAGGTATTCTTAAAAAGAATGGAGTACAAGATAGTGATATTCAAGAATTGCAAGAGATTCTAATTGAAGAGCCTGAACTTATTGATAATAAATTCGGTTCTAAAGTAAATGCATGGTTGAAAAACATGTTAAATAAGGCTGTCGATGGGAGTTGGCAAATAAGCATAGGTGCGGCTGGCACTTTATTGGCAGAAGCACTTATGAAATATTACGGAGTATAAATGAATAGAAGTATCTAATGTGATTGATTAGTTTTGTCTATACTCACAAAGAATATAAGTGAATATTGTGATTTGATGTATATCGTTGATTAATAATGTCTTATGATGTTTGTGAAAAATGGAGGTAAAATTGATATTCACTTTTATCCAATAAGCTATCTTTTTGAATATAAGTCGATGGCTATCAAAGATGATTTCTTGTAGCCATACAATATAATTCATATCTTTACGGCAGTCTAAATGCTGTTAATATGATATTATCACAAGAAGAAAAAGAATACTTTCAATTATTCAATGATATGATTGTGGCTCTATATGCGGATAATACTGTAGAGCCACTTAAAGATATTTGCCGCCAATGTATAGCAAAAGAGGGTGAGATATTTTCAAGTATGTCAATGCACTTGGAGAAGATGCGTAAAAGGAATAATGATATTCAAAATGCTCAGTATCTAAAAAACTTGGTTAATGGTGTTATATCTATGCTTGGCAATGAAAATATTGTTCTATATGACAATATTGAAGAGTTGGATGTGGAGCTTAGAAGGCAAATAAAAATAAGTCTTGCAACCTTTAAAAGTCTTGATAATGAGTTTGTGAAGAACAAATCTATAGAAGCTATTTGCCAGTATATTTATGAAAATTCATTTCTTAAAGAATTGGATGCTAGATTGATACTTGGATTAAAGAAATTGTATTCGGATGTCAATGCGATTGGTAAAGACGATAAAGATGTTCTAATTATATTCATAAAATACTTCTTATATGATATGCAGCATAAGGTTAAGTATAACTATATCAATATGCTAATTATCGAAAATCAGGAGCAGCCAATTATAGAAGATAAAGCAAATACACTACAATCATTCCTCTTCTATGCCCAAAGAACAGCAGGTATTCGTTATAAGAAGATTGTTGTTAATGAAGCGATTTTGCTTAATGATGATGCTATTGTTGAAATTGAAAACGAGGCTTCTGTCGGCAGTTCATCATCCAAAGATATATCTAATGAAAAAAACAAAGTTAGTATAGAGATAGATAAGGAGAAAATATTAGAAAAATTGTGCCCTTCTTTTAACAATCGTGAGCAAGTTAAGAAAATACTTGAAAAAGTAGATGAAAGGTTTGAAATAAGCAGCGGTGAGTGTTCAAAACTGGATATAGCTACTCTTTGCCTTATACTGAAAGAAAAGTGCAGCTTATTCAACAAGAATATGAGGAACTTTTCAGACTTTAAAGAATATGTCTGCTTATATTATGGAGTTGTTAATCCTTCTTATAAGAAAAATGATTGTATTGTTAGTAAGGGTTCAAGTCTTTCTCGTTTCGATGAATTATATAATGATAATGGGGCTTTTTGGAATTTATACTTGCGCAAGAATAACCAATTTTGATATAATGTGCGGAAGTGCGGAGGCGCGGAGTAGGTTTATTGCAGTTGCTAACTTGATTCCGCATTCCGCATATCCGAAGTTAATACTATATTGAATTGATATAATGAAAATAAGTGTATCACTTTATATCTGTAAGAGGATATTCTGATACACTTTTAATTTTCAATATATAGTTTTTAAAGTTATACTCTTAAGTAGCTTTTTCGTTGTTTTTGAATGAGTTATCATTGAAATACTGCCCTCGTCAGGGGTGGTTGTTATACCCCTCTAATAAGAGATTTGCCCAATCTATTGGCTTTTCTTCTTTCTCAAATCTAATGAGACTGTTTAAGGTGTAGCCAAATAGTCTTGATAGAAATTTCTTATCAATTAAAGAGTAGAATGATAATTCATGCCTGTTTTTTGTTATATAGTCCCTTATTTCTTCGTTATTGAGATGAACTTCCAAGCGATGTAATTTTGATGGATTGTTATAGTAGTCATCTATGTACCTTTTATCTGAACTATTGGCTATTTCCGTTTTTTTATTATATGCAATAAGGGTACTACCTTTGCTTTTGTCTTTAATCGCCTTTTTCTGTTTAATATTGACGGTTAAGTATTTATCCTTGTCCATGTTGCCGCTAGAGGTGTAAGTTATTTCAGGGCGGTCTTGTTTGCGGTCTATAATTCTTTTCCCATTCAGGATTGTCGTTATTTGCGGATTTCGGATAAGCCTTCGTATTAGTCGGGCTATGTCTATTGACATATCCAAGCATAAGTCTAAGGTCGTTATATTGTGCAATTCTAGTCCCAAATTGCTTTCTATGAAATCTAGATAGTATATTTCATCTGTATATAAGACACGGTTAGAAATACTAATCCATGCTTTATTATATCCATTGGTGTGTATATTGCTTGCCTCTTCATCATCGTTGATACCAAGCCTTAATTCTCCAAATAGTTTATCTTTTCCCATATCGTCATAACGAATTTCGTAGACGAACTTAAAATGCTTGCCTTGTATTCTCCGCAGATAGAAGTACATAAAATCAATTTCTTCTCCTACTTCCTTTGTTTTGATGATATTAATATTGTACGGTTCTTTGATTTCATAACATAACCGTAGCATATCTATATTCAATCCATATACCTTATTCATGTTCTTCAATTTTATTTTCGTTATTATTGGGCTGGTTTGGAACATTAGTCCAGTACTTTTTTAGTCCGTTAGAAATAGCCTGTGTATGTGTTGCTGATTTGGTTCTGCCTTTTAGGCTTTGGCTAATCTTTTGTTTAGTGGTATAATCCAATTGACGATACTGCCTTTTGTAATTGTTATCCATATTTTATTCATTTAGTGTATATATAAATATGTAGTTAGATAAGAAAGTAAAGTCTAATAAGCTGATTTTTCAAAAAAATATCTGGGAATTTTTTATGAATGGCTAACGGTTGGCTCTTTATCACACCTACTAAAATACTATTATTTCAGTCCGAGGTTACAGTTGTAATGTTTTGATAAATAAGTATTTAATTGCACTTTTGCGAGCGTGCTCTTATTTGTTGTGTATATTACCGTACTTGCTAAAAAGGCTATAATATTTTACTTTATAATTCTACTTTTGTACTCATTGTGTATGTTTTTCCAAATTTTATCGTCAGATATACAAACTTTGATTATTTTTGAACTTTTCTTATTCAAAATAGGACGAAAATCTTCGCTTGCTTTCTCATTCATAAAAAAGAACACGCTAAAATCCACGAGGTTCAGCATGATAACATGCTTTTTTATATTAAATATTGATAGTGTGCCTTCTGGATTTTTTGTGGTAGATTGCTTTGAGATAATTTCATACGAATAATAATCATTATCTTCTTTATGTGAACAGTCTTGATTGTCGTACTCTTTGCGTGAATATTTAAGATTATCATTTAAATCTGCCCTCATCTGCTCTTTTAGCTTTTCATCAATATCTAATTCAGAAAACCATTTATGAGAGGATATTGAAGTTCTCCATACTAATGATATGATAAACAGATTGAATATATTAGGGTTTAGGTATTGCCCTTCTTTGTATAATTGCGAACAATTATTTCCTCTAATCTCATTTTTTAGTGGGAACTTTATATTCGAATTAATATTGTGAAAGGCATGAAAGAAATGATTACTACAATAAGTTTCTACTATTGCAATTCTATTTTCACATTGGTCACACAGAATATAATCTTCTTTGGGAGATTTCTGTATTTTGCGCTTTTGTCCATTTTTATCAATCTCGTACATGAACCCATCAGAGAATAGCCTATCATTAAAGAATTTAGGTAATATGTGTGAATTCCTTTTGTTAGCTTCACGTATTTTACATAATAAACAAATCCGCTTTGAGTTTTCTTCCATAAATTGCTAATTGTTGATTCTGTCTGGAAACAAAAATAATAAATTAAAATCATTAAAATCTATAGGAAGGCTTTAATAATGTAGGCATTGATGTTTTCGCTCTAAACTCTATAATGATTCGATTAGTTTAAGTATTTGTGGTGTCGTTTGCAAATAATCCACTATCTTTAGAAAATGATTCCAAAGGTTCAATATTTCATCCGTTAAGGGTACGAGCGTCTAGCCAGAAGCCTTGTAAGTCAAATGCTTACGAGGCTTTTTAAATTTATTATAGACAATATATAGAAAAAGTTCATGTTCTCCGTGCGTATATTAGCGTCTCCTACAAAAATACATTTCGATTTTCCATCTTCTACCTTTTTATACTTACTCCCTTAATAGTCAATGTGATGAATGGGTGGAAGATCGCGTTTTTAGTCCGTTTATCTTCCACCCGTATCTTCCATCTTCCACCTGAATATTAGAGAACCTTATAATCGATAATGTGCTGATTCACAATATTAAGAGGCATATTAATTAACTAAATACGTTATTTAAAGCATCTTGTTTTCTTTTATTGTTTAGTCGAAAATACTCTGTTCTTTATCCTGTCCCTGCTACCTGTGCTCATGAGCCCACGTATCTGTGCCCATAGGTCCGCATACCGGAGACCATGAGCTCGCGTACCAGGGCTGAGATAAAGATATTGAGATTCATTATAATAGACTTGAATACAATGTCTTAAGAGTAGGGACAAATACAGTTGTTTGGTTTATGATTTGTAAAGAAGAAAAGAATCGTTATGCTCTATCGGAATGGTAATTGGGATAAGGTTATATTGGTTAAGATCATTTTCTTTTTAATTCCGATCCATAAATTGAGACTGGGATTACGTATCACACTTCTAATGTGAATTACTTTAGTCGGGTTATTGTATTCTCTTTTGAAAATGCTTCTGAGGATCTTTATGCTTTTAGACTATTGCATGGACTTTCTTGAGATTGTTCTTCTTTTTTATCCCTAAAAAAGTACTACTTTTGTAATAAACCTTTGTCTTTTTGTAAAAAGGATATTGAAACTTTTATATATGTTCTAATTATCAGTGATTTGTATTACTGAGAAGTATAATCGACTGTTAAACACACACGCATTAAATATGAAGTTAAAGTTTCTCTTTCTGTTTCTAAGCTATAGCTTATCGATACATTCGCAAAATAACTTATTGTATGCTGATTCGTCAAAGGATTCGCTCTTCTTTGAACAAAAAAAGGCACTGCTTACGGCAACATGGCATAAACCTTTCAGTTATAGCAGTATTCAGAGCAATCATGCTCCTTTAGGCCCCTATATGGGGAATGGAGATGTAGGGGTAGTGGCATTTACATCGGACAATAGTCAGACATTAAAGATATCGAAAGTGGATTTTGTTACGGATGGCTGGACAGACTGGGCAGGCAGTGGTCCGGCTGCTTTGCCCATTGGCGGGGTGAATATCACTGTAAACTCTCCGGTATATTCCGGCTTTGTCACAGTCAACCGGGCGGACCCTTCCGGATTTAGTTATCAGATGGACCAGTTAAATAGTGAGTTACGAATGACTACTGCTACTGCTCAGCAGGTTAAAATGGTCACTTGGATGGGAGTGAATGAAAATATGATAATAACTGAGTTGACCACCTCTTCAAAAACTCCGGTTCCTATTTCGGTAGATACTTATGCTGATAATCAATCTGCTTCTTATACAACTACAGCACAGGTGAATGGACAAATAGCTCAAGTCACTCGGCAAACGAAGACTGATGCGGTGAGATGGATTTCTTGTGCCGGTATATCCACTAAAATAGTGGGAGTTATGTCTAAACCGGAATGCCTGTCCGAGTCGATGGTCCGATCAAATTTTCAGCTGACAGCTTCCGATACGCTTCTCGTTGTGGTATATGTTTCGGGAGGTGGAAAAGGAAATGATCCGCAACTGCCAACGGCCTATAACAAACTGTTGACTTTAAATAAAGCGGATGTGACTCAATTGAAAATGGCGAAAAAAGCATGGTGGAAAGATATGTGGACCCGTTCGTATGTGGAAACGAATGACGAGTTGTTGAATCGTCACTACTTGTCGTCCATTTATTTACTAGCTTCTGCCTATAACGAACATTCACCGGTATCCGGTGGCATGTATGGAGTCTGGAATATGGATGACAAAATGATGTACCATGGTGATATTCACCTGAACTATAACAGTCAAGCGGGATTCTATAGTGCTTTTTCATCCAATCGTCCGGAAATAGCCTTGCCTTTCTATAAAACGATAGAGTTGCTGATACCCGAAGGAAAACGGCGGGCAAAGGAAGAAATGGGAATTATGCATCCATCATGGGAAGGAAAGTCTTGCAGGGGAATACTATTTCCTGTGGGGGCCTTGGGTATCGGGGTGTTTTATAATTATTATTGGCAACAAACCATGAATGCTCCGTTCAATGTTCCTCTGTTCAGTTGGTATTATGAATACACCGGTGATTTGAACTTTTTACGGTATCGGGCGTATCCTTATATTCGTCTTTGTGGCGATTTTTATGAAGACTATATGCAGAAGGAGACATACGGCAAATCATATCGTTATACCATAACGACAGGAGGACACGAGGATTCGTGGGATCTGAACCCTCCTTCCGATTTAGCTTTTGTGAAACAGACGTTCGGTTTGTTAGTGAGGTACAGTAAGCTGTTGGGAGTAGATCAAAAACGACGGAAGAAATGGGACGACATTTTGTCTCATCTTCCGGAGTATAAGGTGATAATGCCGACCAAAACACCTAATCAAGGCTTGCCTGTCTATGCGAAGAACGAGGCCGGATGGGATTTGCCAAGCCATGCCATACAGTTGCATGCTGCCTATCCCTGTGAAATACTGAATTTACATTCGGACTCTACAGCCTTGCAGATAGCCCGAAACACATTGTATTATTATGAGGTTTCTCAAAAGGGATTTACCAATACGATGAACGAATTGGGATTGAGTGCTTTTGTGATGGGGGCCCGTATCAGATTTGCTCCCGATCTCTTATTGGAAAATATGAAGACTTTGATAAAAACGGCCGGAACTAATTTTCTGATTATCGACGGGCATCATTGTACTGAGAAAACTGCTGTTATAGAGACGGTAAACTCAATGATGCTCCAAACGGTGGAGGGTGTCATCTATCTTTTTCCATGTTGGACACAAACACCGGCTGCGTTTACGAGGCTTAGAGCAAAAGGAGCCTTTCTCGTTTCTGCCGATTATGACGGAACGTCAGTGGGCGGTCTGAAAATCTTTAGTGAGAAAGGAGGTATATGCAGACTGAGCAATCCTTGGAGGGGAAGAAAACTTCGGGTCACCGAGAATGGAAAACCCGTCTCCGTGAAAGAACAAAACAATGTCTGTTCATTTATTACCCGAAAAGGAAGCACTTATACGATAGTAGGTCTTTAACGGTAAGAAGCGTCATTCTTTTGTGAGAACAAAAGTGGTACTAATGGAATATAAGTGCTGTCAATCAAAAAAAAGCCGGAATGCAACACGATACATTCCGGCTTTACTTTCCTAATCAAACCTAATCTAACAAACCATTTATGAAGTTGTCCGGCCGCCGATTACCCGCATCGCTGCCGTGTAATATTCACATGGAACGGAAAGCAATATGCTGCCTATACCTTTGTCTTTCATAGCCACTTCGATAGATGCGGCTTTCAGGAGGCTTTTGACACTTGCTACTTCCCATGGACTGCCCGCGAACACTTCAATCTGAGAAATCTTTCTGCTTACTATCATTTGCTCTTAATTGTTTAATGGTTACGGATGCAAATATAGCAGGTTGTTTGTTCATTTAAGAACAATTTCTGTTCAGATTATAACACTTTTGTTGCAAACGTTTGCTCAATTTCGTATTTGATTGTTTTTTGTTGTTTTTGAGACATGATTATTTCTCGTCATTCTTCCGAATTTCCACTCGTCGGATTTTACCGCTAATGGTCTTAGGCAATTCGTCGACAAATTCGATGACGCGTGGATATTTATAAGGAGCTGTGACTTTCTTCACATGATTCTGGAGCTCTTTTACCAGGTCTTCCCCTTTGCGTTCACGATACTCTTTGGCCAGAACGATGGTAGCTTTCACTACCTGTCCGCGTATTTCGTCGGGAACGCCGGTTATGGCACATTCTACTACGGCGGGATGTGTCATCAATGCACTTTCCACTTCGAACGGACCGATACGGTAACCGGAACTTTTGATTACGTCATCGGCGCGTCCCACGAACCATAGATAACCGTCTTCATCTTTCCAGGCTACGTCGCCAGTGTAGTATATTCCGTCGTGCCATGCTTCGTGTGTACGCGAGGCGTCCCGATAGTATTCTTTGAACAGTCCCAGTGGCTTTCCTTTGTCAGTCCGGATTACGATCTGTCCTTGCTCTCCGGCTTCTACCGACCGTCCTTCGTAATCGATCAGATCAACATTGTATTGTGGATTGGGCACCCCCATACTTCCCGGTTTGGGTTCCATCCATGGGAAAGTGGCTACTGTCAGTGTAGTCTCGGTCTGTCCGAAGCCTTCCATCAGTTTGATACCTGTTAACTTTTTGAATGTGTCGAAAACAGCCGGATTCAAGGCCTCACCTGCAATGGTGCAATATTCCAATGACGAAAGGTCATATTTCGTCAGGTCTTCGTGGATGAGGAAACGGAAAATGGTGGGAGGGGCACAGAGTGAAGTGACATGGTAATTTTGTATCTTTTCCAATATATCGGCAGGAGTGAACTTTTCATGATCATATACGAATACATTTGCTCCGGCAATCCATTGTCCGTAGAGCTTTCCCCACACTGCTTTTCCCCAGCCGGTGTCGGCAATGGTGAGATGGAGGCTGTTTTCTTTCAGATTGTGCCAGAAACTACCGGTTACGATATGCCCCAATGGATAAGTGAAGTCGTGTGCAACCATCTTAGGCTCTCCGGTTGTTCCGCTGGTGAAGTACATCAGTGAAATGTCATCGTTGGTGTTCGGATGTTCCGGCTTTACGAAAGGCGCCGCATGCTCGATGCCCTGATGGAAGTCATCAAATCCTTCGGGTATTTCGGGCCCTACGCTAACTAAATGCTTTACAGTAGGAGAGTCCGGCATAGCATCTATTATGTGTTTGGTGACCACTTCTTCTCCGGCAGCCACAATCATTTTTATGTCGGCTGCATTGCAACGGTATACAATGTCTTTCTTGGTTAGCAGGTGTGTAGCCGGAATAACGACTGCCCCTAGTTTGTGCAGGGCAATGATGCTGAACCAGAATTCATAGCGTCGTTTCAATATCAGCATGACCATATCACCATGTCCGATACCCAGGCTCTGAAAATAAGAGGCTGTCCGGTCAGTATATTGTTTCATATCCGCAAAAGAGAACTGGTGGTGTTCACCTTTGTCATTAGTCCATAATAAGGCCGGTTTGTCTGGTTGTTCGGCAGCCCAGGCATCCACTATGTCATATCCGAAGTTGAAGTTGTCCGGAACGTGTATCTTTAAGTTTTTCACAAAGTCTTCCTGTGAACTGAAGGAAGTTTGAGATAAAAATCTATCTATCATCTTGTTTATTTAAATAATTACATGATTACTGCCAGGAAACGTACTGTTTTCCCGTCGAGTGCTTTCATTCCATGAGGTAGTTTTGAATTGAAGTACAGGCTGTCCCCTTCGTTTAATATCAAGTCTTTTCCATCTATACTGATCATCATGCGGCCTTCAAGTACCAGGTTGAATTCCTGTCCGCTATGACTGTTATAGTGTATCGGCTCGATGTCGGGTTTGGGTTCGACAGTTACAATGAACGGGTCGGCATTCCGGTTCATAAAACCTGCTGCCAGTGACTGGTATTTATAAGCCTTTGTGCGCTCAATACTGGTTCCTTTTCCTGCACGGGTCAGGAAGTAACTACTCATCTTGGGCTCTTCGCCAAACATCAGAGCGTCGAGAGCGATTCCGTATTTACGTGCGATTTTTTGCAGCATACTCACTGAAATGTCGTAATCTCCCGTTTCTGCGAGGCGATATTCTTCCGCTGAAATCTCGCAATCACGGGCGATGTCTTCGGCCGTCAGTTCGAGTACGTCACGTAATCCGCGCAGACGTTCTGCTATTTGTTTAATTTGGTCGTCCATATCAATTTTAGTGTTTAGTGATTATTTGTTTTATATTTTGTGATTACAGTGTCCGGCCACTATCTTGATGCTTTCATTGCTTTAATGATGGCAGAGGTGAATCCATTATGTTCCAGTTCGTTGATGCCTTTAATGGTAATTCCGCCGGGTGTAGTCACTTTGTCGATCTCAACGCTTGGATGGGTGTCATTGTTCAGTATCAGTTCGGCGGCACCTTTTACAGATTGGGCAATCATATCCATGGCATCCGATGGTCGGATTCCCATTTCGATGCCCGCTTGCATGGCAGCCTGAATATATTTCAGCACGTAAGCGATACCGCAGGAAGTCAGGGCGGTAGCCGCTTCCAATTTGTCTTCAGGCAAAATCATTGCCATACCCATCTCGCTGAATAGATTGACCATCAGTGCTTCTAATTCTTGGCCGGCATTTCGCGAAGCAATCAGTGTCATGCTCTGTAATTCACTGATAGCTGTGTTGGGGACAATACGGAACATAGGCATTTCAGGTTCTACTACATCATGAGCCAATTGTTCGAAACTGATACCGGCAGCAACAGAGACCAGAATCTGTTTGCTTCTTAGTTTCATTTCTCGGAGTACACCTCTGATCAGCCAAGGTTTCACAGCTAGAATCACGATATCAGCACCAGTAGCAGCTTCAGCATTATTGCGAGTGATAGCAATAGAAGGAAATTCTTTCTTTAGTGCTTCCAGCTTTCCAATGCTGGGGTTGGATACTATTATATCGGAAGCCGGAATCAGCTTACCTTTTGCCAGTCCGCAGGCAATGGAGCCCCCCATATTTCCTGCACCAATGATAGCTACTTTCATATTATATAATTATTTAGTCTGTTTCTGACAAAGGTATAAGTAAAAAGTGAAAATACGAGCAAACGTGGCAGGTATTTTCACTTTCCTTATAAGGATGCTGATTATTAACCGAGTACTTTTCTTAGCCGGGCGAGGAATTCATCGGCTTCCTCTTTGCTGAGGCAGAGAGGAGGCAACAATCGGATTACGTTCGTACCGCTGGCACCGGTAAATACTTTTTGTTCGTGGATCAGGCGGCTCCGGATTTCCTTTACCGGTTGGTCAAATTCCATTCCGATCATTAATCCGCATCCGCGCACTTCTTTGATTTCATTGAATTTTTTCAGTTCTTCCAGCAGATAGGAGCCGATGTTGGCTGCATTTTCTACTAAATTCTCCTGTTCGATGACATCCATTACTGCCAATGCAGCCGAGCAAGCCAGATGATTGCCCCCGAAAGTTGTTCCAAGCATGCCATATACGGGTGTAAACATAGGACTGATCAGTACTCCGGCCATCGGGAATCCGTTTCCGATTCCTTTGGCAACTGTAATAATATCCGGTTTGATTCCGGCATATTGGTGAGCGAAGAATTTGCCACTACGTCCGTAACCGCTTTGTATTTCATCCAGAATCAGGATTGTTCCGTGTTCTGTACAGGCTTTGCGGAGCTCTTGCAGGAATTCGGGAGTCGGTATTTTGATACCGCCAACTCCCTGTATACCTTCAATGATGACAGCACAAATATCTTCTTTTGCCAATTCGGTTTTCGCAGCCTCTATGTCATTTAGCGGAAGGTAGGTGATGTGTCCGTTGGCATTGATCGGAGCTATAATTTTAGGATTATCTGTGGCCTCGACTGCTAGTGAAGTGCGTCCGTGAAAAGCTTTCCCAAAAGAGATCACTTTGGTACGTCCGTTATGGAACGAAGCCAGTTTCAACGCGTTTTCATTTGCTTCGGCACCACTGTTTATCAGGAATAGGGAATAATCTTCATACCCGGATATTTTTCCGAGACGTTCGGCTACCTGTTGTTGCAGCTTGTTGATTACGGAGTTTGAATAGAAGCCCAGGGTTGCCACCTGCTTGCTAATCATGTCAACATAATGGGGATGAGCATGTCCGATAGAGATAACGGCATGGCCTCCATAAAGATCCAGGTATTCGGTTCCATTCTCGTCCCAGACGTGACAACCCTTTCCTTTTATTATGTTTATATCGAAAAGTGGATATACATCAAATAAGTTCATTGTTTCTTCTTAGAATGCAGAGGGCTTGAGGCGCAGGCCTACCGTTTCCTCCAGGTTAAACATCAGGTTCATGTTGTGGACAGCCTGTCCGGATGCACCTTTCAATAAATTGTCGATGCAAGAAATGATCAGTAATTTATCGCCGTGTTTTTCCAGGTGAATCAGACATTTATTGGTATTTACTACCTGTTTGAGATCTATGTTTTTATCAACGATGTGGACAAACGAATCTTTGGCATAATATTCCTCATACATGCGTACGATCTCTTCCAATGCTACTTTTGTTTTCACTACCAAAGTGGCAAAGATGCCGCGGGGGAAATCGCCGCGATAAGGGATAAAATCAATTTCCGCATCAAAACTGTTCTGGAGTTGTTTCAGCGATTGCTTGATTTCAGGAACGTGCTGGTGTTCGAAAGCTTTGTATACACTCATATTGTTGTTACGCCAGCTGAAATGACTGGTTGCACCGGGTTTTACTCCCGCTCCCGTGCTTCCTGTAATGGCGTTTACCATTACGTCCTCATTTAGCATCAGGTGTTTTGCCAGTGGGAGCAGTCCCAGCTGGATGCAAGTTGCGAAACATCCCGGATTAGCCACATGCTTTGCTGTGCAGGTTGCACGACGATTTAGTTCCGGCAGACCGTATATGAAGTCATGATCCGGTGAAGCTATGCGATAATCCATTGAAAGGTCTATAATTTTCAGTTCCTCCGGGATATTATGGCTTTCCATAAATTTCTTCGTATCCCCATGGGCTGTACAGAAGAACAGTACATCGATGTCTTCCAACGGAAGTTCGTCTGTAAAAGCCAGGTCACACTCTCCGTAAAGTCCCTCGTGTACATCAGTAATTTTGTTTCCGGCGTTACTGGTACTGTTGATAAATACGATTTCAGTCTCGGGATGATTGATAAGCAGGCGGATAAGTTCGCCTGCTGTATATCCTGCTCCACCAATGATTCCTGCTTTTATCATACCTCTTCGTCCTTATGGTTAGCATAGTAAACACGTAGTGGGGTAGAAGTCACCTTGATGAAGCCTTTTGCATCTTCGGCCGTCCAACCCTTTTGCATTTCTCCATATTCACCAAACTTGGTCTTTACCAGGTCGTCTTGTGATTCTACACCGACAGTAGAGAATGACAACGGACGGAGCTCAAGGATGGCTGTACCGTTCACATTACGTTGTGATTCTTGAAGCATTGCTTCGATATCACGCATCACCGGTTCCAGGTATTGGCTTTCATGAAGGAACATACCATACCAGTTAGCTACCTGATCTTTCCAATATTGTTGCCATTTGCTCAATGTGTATTTCTCAAGGAAACGGTGTGCACCGATGATCAACATTGGAGCGGCGGCTTCGAATCCTACACGTCCTTTGATACCGATGATAGTATCACCTACATGCATATCACGGCCAATACCGTAAGCAGCACCTATCTCTTCCACTTTTTGGATGGCGGCAATTTTATCTTCGAACACTTCTCCATTCACGGCGTGAAGTTCACCATTCTTAAATTCAAGGCGCAGAAGTTCACTTCCCTCTTTCGTTACTTGCTTCAGGTAGGCCGTTTCGGGCAATCCTTGTGCACTGTCTAGAATTTCTCCGCCGCAGATTGAAGTACCCCATAGTCCGACATTATAAGAGTATTTTAGTTTTGTAAAGTCTGCTTCGAAGCCATTTTTGTTCAAGTAGTCGATTTCTTCCTGACGGCTGAGTGCCATATCGCGGGTCAGCGTAATAATTTCTACGCCCGGAGTCATGACAAGGAATGTCATGTCGAAACGAATCTGGTCGTTACCGGCTCCTGTCGAACCGTGTGCAATGGCTTCCGCACCAATCTCTTTCGCATAGCGTGCGATGGCCAATGCCTGGAAAATACGTTCGGAGCTGACAGAAATAGGATAGGTACCGTTACGTAGTACGTTACCGAATATCATATATTTCAAACTTTTTTCGTAATATTCCTGAGTGACGTCGAGTGTGACATATTTCACAGCACCCAGTTTGTAGGCATTCTCTTCATTCTGTTTCAGTTGTTCTTCGCTGAAGCCACCTGTGTTGGCACACGCTGCATACACTTCATATCCTTTTTCCTTGGCCAGGTACATTACAGTGAAAGAGGTATCGAGGCCTCCGCTGAATGCAACCACTACTTTCTTTTTCTGTTCCATAGTGCTGTATATTTTAAATGTTATTTCTTTCTTGTTCTTTTTTTATGTTATGCGGATCTGTCGGATCATATAGCATAGCGGTGCAGATGCAGAATTTACGGTCCTTCGCCATCAGTATTTCATGGTTTATGCACCCTTCACATCCTTTCCAAAAGGCTTCGTCGTCGGTCAGCTCGTTAAAAGTGACCGGTACATATCCCAATTCCGTATTCATTTTCATCACGGCTGCGCCGCTGGTCAGACTGAATATTTTAGCTCTGGGCCATCGTAAACGAGCCAATTGGAAAGAGGCTTGTTTGATACGTTTGGCCAGTCCTAATCCCCGGAAGTCAGGGTGTACGATCAATCCTGAAGTAGCAACGTATTGCTTGTTTCCCCATGATTCAATGTAGGTAAATCCGGCAAATACATCTCCGCAAAGAGCTATGATTGCTTTTCCTTCTTTCATTTTGGTGGCTACGTACTCGTGTGTACGTTCTGCTATTCCGGTTCCGCGTACTTTTGCTGCGTTTCTGATTGTCTCCAAAATAGTGTCAACGTAAACCTCATGCGAGGCGTCGGCTACCATAACATCTATTTGTTGAGTGTCCATTGTTGATTTAGTATAGAGTATAATTGTTGTTAGTTAGTTGATATTCGGAATAATGAGAGACAGGAAATGTCGTACGGCAGTGGGCGTTGCCCCTTCACGTAGTACCAACATAATGGTATCGTCTCCGGCAATTGTTCCCAAAATGGTGTCAGATTCACGGTTGTCGATGTCGTAAGCCATGCTGCTGGCATAGCCGGGGCGAGTTTTGATTACTGCGATATTTCCGGAAAACTGAAGGGAAATGAAGCCATTGTTCATCAACATTTCACTGGCACTCTGGTCGCCGACACGTTTGTACATGATGTCGTTGGGTAATACGTATACATATCTTCCGTTCATGCTGGCGGCTTTGGCCACTTTCAGTTGTTTCAGGTCACGTGAAAGAGTAGCTTGTGTCAGTTCAAATCCTTCCTGACCTAATTCTTGCAAGAGTTCTTCCTGTGAACCTACTTCCTTACTGGAGATAATCATTTTGATGGCGTCTAACCGGTTTGCTTTCTTCTTCATCTTGTATAATTATTCTAAGAACGACGCAAAAGTATGCAATATTTTGGAAATAGTATGCATAAAAAGCTGTTTTTTTACTCTTTTTATACATAAAAATAGCATGTGATGTAGAAATATGCAGAATTTGGATTGGAAGTGATATATAATTTAGGGGGGGAGTAATTTTTTGGGTGAAAGTAAAAAGAGGAATTTAGATTGATCCGGGAATTCTCTCAGAATTTAGGTATGATCCCAAGTTTTCAAACTGAGCCACAATCCTTTAATTCCGATTCTTTTTCTTAAAAACAAACAAGCCACTCAAATAGAGTGGCTTGTTTGTGCGAATGTCGGAATGAGGCGACTCGAACGCCCGACCCCTACGTCCCGAACGTAGTGCGCTACCAACTGCGCTACATTCCGCTACTTGCAAAGTGGTGCCACCAGGAATCGAACCGGGGACACAAGGATTTTCAGTCCTTTGCTCTACCAACTGAGCTATGGCACCTTTGTGATTGCGGGTGCAAAGATAGGTATAATTTTTAATACTGCAATAGTTTGGCAAAGAAAATATGAAATATTTGTCCAAAGGGAGTGGAAATCTTTTTTCTTGTTTTGATTTTACGATGATCTTACGTCTTTCTTCAACGAAAATGATATTAATACGTTTCTGTCGGTGAATTAATGAAGTTAGGAATGGACAGCAGACAAAGAAGATGTATGAAAATCTGTAAGACTTAGTATCTTTGGGTTAGAGACTGTATGAATATGCATAGATGCAACCGGAAGAAAAGGTTTCTTAAAATGTGGTCATCCTCAATAAAATAAACGTTTGTCTTTATTATATGTATAATGCTATTTCCTTATCTTTACCGCAAAATTATGTAGCGGGTAACTGCGGACATGTTCATAACAAACAAAACAAATAAGATTTCCAGTTAGAAGTATATGATGATCTACATTATCTTTAGAGTCTTTATAATCATTATTCTTTTTATTTGTGCCAGATATTGGTATTTGTGGAGAAAGATAAGTGTGCAAAAGAACGAATGGGTGGCTCAAACCAAGGAATCAGATACGATTTTACGTAGTATGAACGCTTGCTTTATCTTGATAAATAGTGACTTGGTGGTGATAAGGACCAATTATTATGATTTGAGTGGAATCTCAGAAGAGCCTGAGTCCTCCGGTAGAGTCGGTGATCTACTGAATTGTAAAAACGCTGTTCGTAGTGGCGGAGGATGCGGGGCACATAAAAATTGCGAAAATTGCATGATTCGCCATACTATTGAGAATGCATTCTGCCATAAAAAGGGTTTTCATAAATTAGAAGCATCCATGAGGCTGCTCAGTTCGGATCATCAACAGATTATTCCTTGTGATGTTTCTGTCTCGGGTACTTACTTGAATAATGAAGGTCACGAACAGATGTTACTGACTGTCTATGATATTACTGAATTGAAGAATATGCAGCGGTTGCTGAATATTGAAAAAGAGAACGCTGTTTCTGCCGAAAAGTTGAAATCTGCTTTTATAGCTAATATGAGTCATGAAATTCGTACCCCACTGAATGCGATTGTCGGTTTTTCCGGTTTGTTGGCTTCTGCGGATGATGATACGGAAAAAAAGATGTATCTGGATATTGTAGCGGAAAACAATGATCGTTTATTGCAGATAGTGACGGATGTACTCGACCTTTCAAAAATAGAGTCGGGTAGTCTGGATTTCCATTATTCCGAATTTGATGTAAACGATTTATTATGTGCTCTGCATGGCATTTTAAACATACGTCTGAAAGACAAGCCCGAAATTAAACTGATTTGTAAGGCAGGAACAGATGAATGGATCATTTATTCCGAGCAACATCGTATCGTACAGATAATCACAAATCTGGTACATAATGCGATGAAGTTTACCCACAGTGGGGAGATTTGTTTCGGATGTCGTCCCCAAGGAGAGGACGAGATTTACTTTTATGTTTCTGATACAGGTATTGGCATTCCTGCCGGAGAACAGGATAAAATATTCGACCGATTTACCAAATTGGACCATGAAGTACCCGGAACAGGGCTGGGACTGACTCTTTCACAAACTATCGTACAGAATCTGGGGGGAGAAATGGGAGTCGAATCGGAAGTGACAAAAGGATCTACCTTCTGGTTTACCCTTCCTTTGAAATCCTGAGCAGATTTATGAAAAATAAGAGGTTGTATCCGGTAGAATATAGAATAAACTTTCGGATACAACCTCTTTCATTCAGGTAGATAGATACACTTTTAACTTTGTTTCTGTGGGGTGTCCTTATCGGATGAAACAGAGCCGGAACCTGTCGATGGGGCAGAAGTTGTACTACCGATAGTGGTAGCGCTGCTTGTTGCCGGACCGGCGGTAGTTGTTGTTGCCGGAGCAACTTGTGGTTTAGCTTGTGTTTCCCAGTGGAACGGTTCGAAAGTACTGTTCGGGTCAGCCCATGATGGCTTTTTAGCTGCATAAATGATAAACGGAGCAATCACAACAACCAAAGCACCGATAATCAATACAGAGAACCATACCGTGTTGCTACCTGTAGAAATCTGGCTGGGCGGGATAAAGCTGAGGATAAACGCCAGTAATGAACCGAGGAAGCCGAGGCCGCCGACAATCCACATCAAGCCGTTACCTTTTTTACCGATACGGAACGGACGGTTAGCTTTCTTCATGTTATAGCGCAGGTAGATGGCACCGGAGAACATAAGTAAGTACATCACCAGATAAAGAATAACTGTCAGCTGTGACAAGATCTGATAGAAGCTCTGTACGGAAGGCATAACCACAAACAGAAGGCTCAATACGGTAACAGCACCACCCTGAACGAACAGGATATTTTTCTGTACACCCAATTTATTGGTTTTCTGGAAGAACGGAGGCATATAACCGGCCTTACCTACGGCAAAGATACCTTTGGACGGACCGGCAACCCATGTCAATACACCTGCCAACACACCGAATGCAAGAGCAATGGCGATGATCGGTGATAACCAGGATGCATGGATATATCTAAAATAGTTGTCGAAGCCAACAAGTAAACTCTGTGTCAGGCTGATATCTTTGGCCGGGATAATGATACCTAGTGAGAATGTACCCAAGACGAAGATGATTACAGTAATAAGTGCACCGATAAATACTGCTTTCGGATAGTTCTTTGAAGGGTTTTGCATATCCTTTACGTGGATACCGCCCATTTCCATACCGGCATAAAAGAGGAAGATACTTGCCGCTAATACCACGTTATCGAAATTCGTAAGGTCGGGGAAGAAGCTGCTATGGAAGTCAAGGTTGGAATGCCCTCCGGATGCCAAGTAAACAATACCCAGGATAATCAGCAGGGCAGCGGGGATGATGGTTCCCACCATACCGCCTATTTTAGCTACTTTACCTACCCATCCCATTCCTTTCAGTGAGATGAAGGTAGCCAGCCAATAAATGATAAGCACAACGGCCAGTGTATAGTATTTGTTGCTGGCCAGTGTCATGTCGTGTGTATCATTCATTCCGATGAAAGCGATAGATACAGCACCGAATGTCAATACAGTCGGATACCAGATCGTACTTTCAATCCATTGTACCCAGATGGCAAGGAATCCCAATTTCTTTCCATACGCTTCGCCTACCCAACGGAACACACCACCCTGTTTGTCCTGGAACATGGCAGCCAATTCCGCCGCAACGAGTGATGTCGGAATAAGGAATACGATAGCTGCGAAAAGATAATAGAAGGCCGAACTCATTCCATATACGGCCTCGGCAGGAAGTCCGCGTAGGGATACTACTGCCGTTACGTTCATGATCGCCAGGGTGAATACCCCTAGTTTCACTGCTTGTTTAATATTTGCCATAAGTTAAGGTTTTAAGTGAAAAATATTTTTAAGTCAGTGTCTATAACAACGTTTAACGTGAGATGTTTTAGTTTACTAACGTCAAACTTGGTTAATTAACATCGGTGAAGAGTGAAATCACCGGTTCCTCTATTGAATCCGGGTGGGTATCAAACAAATCGTGTAGGACTCTTGTTCCTTCTGCATAATAAAATAACCTATAAAATATCAGCGCTTATGAAAATGGCTCTTTCTGATTTTGCTTTGCGGAAGAAAGGGATTTACGGCATTTTACATGTCATCATCCTGCTGCTTTCCCTGTTTCTGGTCATCAGCATCTCGATAGATACGTTTAAGGGTATCCCTTTTTATACCCAATCGGTTTATATGAAAGTTCAGCTATGGATTTGTGTCTTATTTCTGTTTGATTTCATTCTCGAGTTGTTTCTTTCGAAAAATAAGTGGCACTATCTTAGTACGCATTTCATCTTTTTGTTGGTGGCGATACCTTACCAGAATATTATATCCTATATGGGATGGACTTTTTCACCCGAAGTGACTTATATGATTCGTTTTGTTCCTTTGGTCCGGGGCGGCTATGCGATGGCTATTGTGGTGGGGTGGCTTACTTATAATAAGGCTTCCGGACTGTTTGTTTCCTATCTGACTATGTTGCTTGCTACTGTTTACTTTTCAAGCCTGGCTTTTTTTGTACTCGAACACAAGGTCAATCCCTTGGTGACCGGTTACGGAGATGCGCTTTGGTGGGCATTTATGGATGTGACTACGGTAGGTTCCAATATTATTGCTGTCACCGTGACGGGACGTGTACTTTCGGTGTTGCTGGCGGCACTGGGTATGATGATGTTCCCGATCTTTACGGTTTATGTCACCAGCCTGATTCAAAAAAAGAACAAAGAGAAAGAGGAGTATTATAAACAATTGGAGGCAGCTGACGAAAGTAAGCCAAAATAACTGTTCAGGAATAAGTATGCCTAAAAAATACTGCCCATCTGCACGTAGCAGACAGGCAGTATCCCAACTAATTAAACTTTGTATGATGTCATCAGTTAATATGCTTGTTCAGTTCATGCCATTTATTGATTTCCGGAAGGATACCCATAGCGATCACTTCATCACGTAACTTGCATAAGTGAGCGTAGCTCTCTTCCATTTCTTTTTGCTCTTCGGGAGTTCCCTGTATTTCCTTATAGCTCACACCTTCTTTCGTGATAGAAGTCTCCATTGCCATCAGGATATGATCGAACTTTTTGTCGGATACGTACGTTCCTGCCGGCCAGCGGAAAGGTTGTCCGCCCATGGCTGCTGCAATCATTTCGATAGACAGATAGGCCGGACTTTGGAATGAAGAGCGCCCGCGCAGGTCGATGATATGCTTTCCACCTTGGATGACGCGTATTTTCAGGTCTTCCCAATCCTGCATAGGCATACGTGGAGTATCTATAATTTTAGTAAGCGCTTCACCTTGTACTTTGGTGGTAGAAGCGAATACGGCCATCTGTTCTCCGTGTCCGCCATACGTACGGCAATTTACTATTTCAGATGCGGGAATATGAAGGTATTTCACTAGTTCGTTTTGCAGACGTGTACTGTCCAAAGCTGCTAATGTTGATACTTGTGACGGTTTCAGTCCGGCATAGAGTAAGACAATCAATCCGGTGATATCGGCAGGATTGAATACGACAACCACATGTTTTACGTCCGGGCAATATTGGCGGATATCTTTACCAAACTGGGCGGCGATTTCTGCATTACCTTTCAGTAAATCTTCACGGGTCATGCCTGCTTTACGGGCAGCACCACCGGAGGACACAATGTATTTGGCTCCCGACAAAGCTTCTTTGATGTCTGAAGTGTAGGTCAGGTTTACCCCCTCGAACGCACAGTGATACAACTCTTCAGCCACGCCTTCCAAAGCGGGTGCATAGGGGTCGTACAGGCAGATGTTCGGAGTCAGTTTCATCATTAAGGCAGTCTGTGCCATGTTAGAGCCAATCATTCCGGCAGCTCCTACAATCGTAAGTTTTTCGTTGGTTAAGAATTCCATAATTTATATCTTTTTTAATTCGACAATTGCTTTGTTTTTTTGTTTCCGATGCAAAGATAACTTGTTTATGTGCAGGTTGTTTATCGAAAAAAGTTTTGCGCTATAATGAAAAGTTATCATTTGCCAATGATAACAAGCAGATGCGGCAATATGTTTTTCGGCGGCTAATCATTCTTACGTCTGTTTTTTATTTATCTTTGCAGTAAACAGAATGAAGATTATGAGCATTGAATTAGGAAAATTCAACCAGCTTGAGGTAGTCAAGCAGGTCGATTTCGGTATGTATCTGGATGGGGGAGAAGAGGGAGAAATCCTGTTGCCCACCCGCTATGTACCCGAAGATTGTAAGTTGGGAGACTGGTTGAACGTCTTCCTTTATCTGGATAATGAAGAACGGTTAATAGCTACTACATTGACACCTTTGGTACAAGTAGGGGAGTTTGCCTGCCTGGAAGTATCGTGGGTCAACCAGTTCGGAGCTTTTCTTAACTGGGGATTGATGAAGGATCTGTTTGTCCCTTTCAGCGAGCAGAAGATGAAGATGCAGGTAGGGAATAAATACGTTATCCATGCCCATATTGATGATGAAAGTTTCCGGATCGTAGCTTCGGCCAAAGTAGACCGTTACTTATCTAAAGAGAAAGCTTCTTATCAGCCTGGTGAAGAAGTGAACATCCTTATCTGGCAGAAGACAGACCTCGGGTTTAAGGCTATTATTGAGAATATGTATAGCGGCTTGCTGTATGATAGTGAAATATTTCAGACTTTACATACCGGCGATGTACTGAAAGCATACGTCAAGCAGGTACGCGAAGATGGCAAGATAGATCTGATTCTCCAGAAGCCGGGCTTTGAAAAGATAGATGATTTTTCAAAGACACTTCATCGCTACATCACAGAGCATGGGGGATGGATTGGACTTACAGATAAGAGTCCTGCCGAGGAGATTTATGACACGTTCGGTGTTAGTAAGAAGACATTCAAGAAGGCCGTTGGCGATTTGTACAAGAAGCGTCTGATTCTTCTTCATGAAGACGGCATCGAGTTGGTACGTCCCTAAGTTGAATAGGGAAAACCCTACGTATGAATAGATAGAATCATTAGGGTGGGGAGTTTCCTCACCCTATTTTTGTGATATTAGAAACAATAAAAACTAAACGACATGCGAAAAGTAATCATAACTCTTTGTTTCTTGTTTGTTGCATTTGTTGCACAAGCCGGAAGAATCAGCGGAATAAATATCCAAAGCTCAGGTGAAGCGATTCTTGTCTTTGTGGATGGCGAGCAAATCTGCACTCCGACGGAGACTTGTTTCATTGCTAATTATTCGGGCAGGCACCGGATAGAAGTATATGCAGTACGTTATATACCACGTACCGGACAAAGTGTGAAAGGCGACTTGCTGTTTCAGGAATGGGTCTCAAATCCCGGTATGAATATCAGGAATATTCGGGTGGGCTATAATGATCGTCCTGATTTCTGTCCCGATCGTCCGGTGCGTCCCGGCTATGATGTAGTGATGAACCGTACAGAGTTCGACCGTTTTCTGAGAACTGTGAAAGACAAACATTTCGACTCAGACCGTAACAAGCTGATTGAAACTACACTTGTTTCGACAGGCTTCACTTCCGACCAATGTCTCCAATTAGTAAATCTGTTCAGTTTCGATAGTGAAAAGATAAAACTGATGCAGGCTATGTATCCACGGATTGTTGATAAACCCAATTTCTATCTGGTCATCGAAAGCCTGACTTTTCAGTCGGATAAAAACAAGATGAACGAATTTGTGAGAAAATACCATAATCAACGTAACTAAAACCTATAAGAATTATGAAAAAAATACATGTTTCGGCGATATTAATCTTGCTTGTTGTTATGAGTAGTTGTGCAGGCTTGATCATAAACTTCAAAAACAGTCAGCTAATGAGTATCCAGAAAGGAATGACACAACAGGAAGTGAAGACGATTCTTGGAAAGCCCAATTACAGACGCTTTGATGGAGCAATGGAAGAGTGGGAATATCGCGGGTATCTTTCCAAAGCAGGGCATTCGGTGATTTGTGTTAACTTTATCGACAACCGTGTTGTTGGGTTGGATTCATTTAGAGACGGTGCACCGACTGCTCCTCCTGCCCCTTCCTTTTCTTTAGGCATAGGTGGTACAGTCACTGCTTCGGACATAGCTCCCGCTTGTGACTATAGAGCCATGAGAAACGATGAGTTTGCCCGCTTTTTAAATGATGTAAAGAGTAAAACTTTTGATTCGGACCGGACAGATTTCATTGAGAAAGCAACCCGCTCTACCGGATTTACATCAGAGCAATGCTGCAGATTGATAAAACTTTATAGCTTTGATGATGATCGGACTAAGGTACTGAAGATACTTTATCCGAGCGTAGTGGATAAAGATAATTTTTCCGCAGCAATAGACGGATTGGATTTTCTGTCGAATCAGGATACAGTGAAGAACTTTGTGAGGAACTATAATAGAATTAAATAGACTTAAGATATGAAACGAATATTGATATTCTTTTTGGTCATAGGAATCACTGCTATAAGCAGTGTGAGTATGGCAGCCATGAGCAATAGCCGCATTCGCAAGGAGACTCGTTTCCTGACCGATAAGATGGCCTATGAACTGAACCTGAGCACAGGGCAATATAATGATGTATACGAAATCAATTACGATTTTATTTACTCCATTCGTTATCTGATGGACGATGTGATAAGGGGAGAAGAGTGGGCACTCGATAAATATTATCGTACCCTGGACATTCGTAATGATGATTTGCGTTGGGTGCTGACTGCTTCACAGTATCGCCGTTTTATAGGGGTCGATTATTTTTATCGACCGGTTTATGCCAGTGGTGGCAGTTGGAGTTTCCGTATCTATATTCGGTATACAAACCATAATCATTTCTACTTTGGCAAACCGTACCACTATAACAGCTATTGCGGTGGACACTATCGTACTCATTATCATAACAGCTATTATCGCGGACGCTATCGACATGATTTCTATTCGGGTTCGCACAGTATAAGAGATCATCGAAATTATAACACGCATCGCCGTTCCGATTTCGGATCGGTAACCATACGTTCCAATTCGGGACGGAGAGATGAGGTGAGAAGAGGAGTGTCCCAAAGAGAAAGCTCATCTTCACGGGATAACAACAGAGTGACTCCTGGGAATGCTACCCGTACCGGCAGAGAAACCAGAAGTACGGAAAATAACCGGAGGACGAATACTGTCCGGAAGAGTGAAAACATATCTACTCCTCATAGAGTAACACCGGAGCGTACGGATAGCAAACGTAGCAATAGCCGTAGTACTTCATCCCGCTCTGCAGAGAGGGGGAACAGAGAAAGATAAGTGCTATTTGCCTTTCCTTTCTGTTTCCGTATTATTTCTTTAAAATTTCAGGAGTTGAACCAGTCAGGATAAGAGGTCAGAACATCTACCTCTTGTCTTGGCTTCGAGGCTTTGGCAAACTATTGTATGCTGTCTCTTTGCAGATCTTTCTTTGCCTCGCCGGTTACATTAATTTCCGGGCGGATGCTGTCGGCTGCCACTTCACTGATGATTCCTTTTTTCACTAATCGTTCGGTTATTAAACGGTAATAGCCTTCCAGGCTCTCCTTCAGTTGCATATCATTGTTAAACGAATTCCGGAAATGCTTCGGCTTTGGAATAATGGAAGCCAGAAAAATAGATTCTTCGGCTGTCAGTTGAGACGGTCGCTTTTTAAAATAATAGGTTGCTGCTTCCTGCACCCCATAAACGAGCGGTCCCCATTCTACTATATTCAGATATACTTCGTACATTCGTTCTTTGGAGGTAAGGCGTTCTGTTTCTATCAGCCAGACAATCAGAGCTTCTTCCAGTTTACGGGCTATGTTTTTGTTTCGATTCAGAAATACGTTTTTCACCAACTGCATGGTGATGGTACTCCCTCCGCGGGCAAAACGTTTCACTTTCAGATCTTGTATCAACGCTTCGCGCATGGCTTCAGGAAGGAATCCCCGGTGGAAGTAGAAAGCTCCGTCTTCACTTTGCATCACAGACATTTGCAACAACGGAGAGATGCTGTCCAATGGTGTGAAATGTTCCCAGGAAGGGCCGATTGGAAAAGTACGTACCGGTTGGCCGTTTTCGTAAGCCGTATAGATAAATTCTTCCGACATTTTACCAAGATCTGTGACCCCGTAGTTTACAATGCAGAAATTCCTTTCCTTCAGTTCCGATTCCAATTTCAGACTGTCCAACAGGGCAAAATTTGCATCTAGAAAAAAGTGATAGGCCAATTCGCCACTTGTCTTTATACCTTCCAGGTTACTGAATAATCCTTTGGGAAGTGAACCGAACAATTGGTCTGCCGGAAACCAGGGTTTGTCTACGGCTGCTGTGAAATGCCATTGCTGTTTTTTCTTTTCGGCTTTCAGGTAAGGGTGAAACTGCATTTGATTGAACTGTACCACAGTAGTACTATCCAGTTCGGCGGATTCTTTGCCTACAAGAATCCGGTAAGATACTTGACCACGATCCAAATTGACCGTTTCAGGAGAAAGAGCCTTGTGATATACTTCGAGTCCACTGACAGCCGCTTGCCCGGTCAACTGAACCTGTCCGCCATTCTTTTCCGATTTTGTCAGGCTATAAGTCAGGGTATCCAGACGAATATCGGCATCGAAACGGCGTTTGAGGTAGGGTAGGATGATTTTGTTGTTCTGTTGTGCATAGAGTTCTGCTTTCAGGGTATGGCTGCTTCGGTTTACTTTTCCGCAGGTGGTCCAATGTTGGGTTGTCGAGTCTTCATGTACTTCGATATCCGAGCGAAAATGATTTTGCCGGACCGTTAGTTTGGGAATATGGATGTTTACGAAGTTACGGTCTTTCCGTTCAGTAATGTCTATTTGACACAAGGTCCCGTTTTCCGGCAGGAAGCCATAGAAAAGATTCAGTATCCGGTTTATTCTGTGGGCATAGTCGGTCTGAACCTGTCCGGATGAAGTCTCTCGTTTTCTTTTCAAGAAGAGAAAATCATAATTCGCCATGCTGTCTGCTTTTATAAATGAGGCCTTCAGTTGGTCGACGGTTACATTACGCACTTCAATTTTTCCCCGAATCAATTTCCAAAAGTTGAGGTGCATGTTCAAAGTATGCAGGGTGAGAAGGGTATCCCGGTTGCGGGGAACTATAGAGAGATTTTTCAGTTCGATTTCGTTTAATCCTTTCATTCGCAGGTCCTCATAGCAGATAGATAATCCGTATTTTTGTTCGGCATATAGTATTCGTTTGTCGGCCGTCCGGCAGAGAATTCCGTTACGCCTCAGATATAAACCTGCCAGTACGAGGATCAGGACACTTCCTGTAATGATGAGAGCAATGCTCCCTTTCGTGCGATATTTTCCCATTTCAATATGTAAACTATGGATTTATCGGCTGCAAAGTTATACAATTCCCGGAGGATGAATAGTGCTATTCCCGGAAAAATATTATATCTTTGGGAAATCTATCATAGGAGGTACCGTGAAAAAGTTGCGAACAGATCGACAGACCCTCAATGACTTAGGAATTGTGGAAAGTACGTATGGCGAGAAAACTCTTTTCTCGCTCTTTGACATGACGGAAAGTGATGGAGGAAAGAGGTGTCTGGAAGAGTGGCTGGTTCACCCTTTGTCTGATTGGAAAGCATTGCACGAAAGGCAGGAAGCGATCCGCTATCCGGACTTTCCGGAGATACGTATTTGTAGGGAAGAACTGGATTTCATTGAGTTTTATCTCAGCCAGGGAGATCGTCCGACGAGAGTGAGCTATTTGGAATCTGCCTTTTCATATATCTTCCGGCATTTCAGGGCTACTCCCGAGCGTTATGTCATCCGTAGGGGGACGAAGTTGCTTGAAAACGTTTTGTTGGAGCTGAAAACTTTTGCAGATCATGTGACGGAACTCTCTCCCCGGTTGATCCGTAACATTGCCGCCACTATTTCAGAGATCTATCAGGCTACAGAATTGGGAAAAATGGTTGATTCCTGCGGGCAGGAAGATAGCTTTTACCGGACCGACCGTTTGGATTACATTTTCCGTTATCGACGAAATCATACCATTGCAGCTCTTCTTTCTATTGTATATCAATTGGATGCCATTCGTACCATGCATCGGACAGCAGTGACGAAAGGTTGGTGCTTTCCTTCTTTTACTAATGATAGCAAGTTTATGCTGTGCAATTTCTATCATCCGCAAGTGAAAGATGCTGTAGCGAACGATTGGGAGATGGAGAATGGGAATATCTGTATCTTTACCGGGTCGAATATGGCGGGTAAATCCACGACTTTGAAGGCAATAGCATCTGCTGTATGGTTGGCTCATGCCGGATTTCCGGTACCGGCTTCCTCGATGGTTTGCCCTATGTTCGATGGTATTTTTACTTCTATCAATCTGCCGGATTCTCTGAGAGATGGTCGCAGCCATTTCTATGCGGAAGTATTGAGAGTAAAAGAGGTGCTGGAACAGATTAACAAGGGGCATCACTGTTTTGTACTTTTCGATGAATTGTTTAGGGGAACCAATGCGCGGGATGCTTTTGAGGCATCGGTTGCCGTAGCAGAGGTGTTGAAAGCAAAGGCATATAGCCGTTTTTTGATATCTACACATATCATAGAATTGGCCCGTAAATTGGATGGAGATGACGCCTGTTGTTTTTATTATTTAGAATCTGCGATAGTGGATGACGAGTTGATATGTAACCATAAAGTGAAGCCGGGTATTTCAGAGTCAAGAGTTGGATATTGGATTGTGAAGAAAGAACTTGCCGGATTTGAGAAATAATGTAACTGACTCTTATAGGAAAAATTGTGAATAATAGATATAATTGTAGATTATTTTAATTTAAAAACAACGACAAGTATGAGAATTAAATTATTATTTTTGATAAGCATTCTGTTCTGTACAGGTAGTTATGCACAAGAGACGGTTACCGAACCTGATTTTATAGGTGAGGTGTTAGTGTTAAATCCGGATAACAGCACGACTCCGCTGGAAAAAGCTACTGTTAAAATCAAAACAAAAGCCAATGCTTCGGTATATTTGGTAGGTATGGGTAAAGTGAAAACAAAGATAAATGTAGATGGTCCTAGCGCTCAGGTACGATTACATCAGGGAGATGATTTTAAGTTGATTGTGAGAGCTGTGGACAACAATACCGATCCAATGTCTATTATTAATATCTTTCAGTTCGAAACGGGTAAGAAGGTACGTAAGGCCGAGTTATCTTCTTTGAGTACATTTGGAGGAGCCTCTAGCAATAATCTGGAACTACTTCCGTATACAGCTAAAAAATATGGAGAAAGTTCTTATCTGATCACATTGAAAGAAAAGCCGGTGGGCGAATATGGGATAACGGTTCGTAATCCTAATTCTTTGGATGAAAAAAATATCATTGTGGCTTCATTTGGAATCGATCAATAATAAACACTTATAGCCGGATTGCTATTACTGCAAATGTAAATGTGTCAAAACTCGTATTCACCATAGATTACACCGATTTACACAAAACGATTTTAAATCTACTGATAACCAATAATATTTATCTATGTAAATCTGTGTAATCTGTGGTGAGTTATGAAACAACCTCTTGTCGGCTACTGCTGTTCCAACTCAATGACAGCGCTACTGTAATCACCGGATAAACCAATAGGCAAGCCTTGATTCATCAGGAAATCGCCACTGAAAGATTGTCCGTTGGCTGACCCTGTTGCAGCACGGCTTCCCGGATAGATGTTCAATTCTTTCACGTTGTATTTCTTGTCGGGAATCAGACCTTTGAAACGCATCGGAGCACTAACTTCACCGATATGTGATTTTAATTGGTAAGCATAGAATACGGCACGACTCTTGTCCGGCAATACATACATCATGGAGGTGCGGTTACCTTCGTAAGGAGATAAAATACGGTACAGGTCGCCTGTAAACACTATGTTACGGATACTTTCGTAAGTCTTGATAGCCTCTTTGGCAAAGATTACTTCTTTTTCATTCATGGTGGACGGTTGTAAATCCATTCCCAAAGCTCCCTGCATAGCTACGTCAAAGCGGAATTTCAGTGGAGTAGTGCGCCCGGTCTGATGATTCGGACTGGCAGAAACATGGCAACACATTGCTATCGAGGGAAAGAACTGTGAATTGCCCCATTGAATAAGGATACGTTGCAAGGCATCGGTATTATCGCTGGGCCAGTATTCCTCGAAGTAGCGCAGTGAACCGTAATCCAGACGGCCTCCTCCACCAGAACAAAGCATAAAGTGTACGTCGGGATGTGAATCGCGTACTTTCTTAAAAACATTCAGTAATCCCCGTCCGTATTCGATCCATATGTGTGACTGTTCGTCGGCAGGTAAATAAGTGGATCCCGGGTTGGTTACAGCACGGTTACAGTCCCATTTCACAAAAGCTATCTGAGGGTTATCTTTCAGAATGTCGTGTACACTCTTATATACAAACTCTTGTACTTCGGGATTCGACAGGTCGAGTACCAGTTGCCGGCGAAAGAGAATATGTTCACGTTCCGGTTGCTGGATTACCCAGTCAGGATGTTTTTCGAATAGTTCACTTTGGGGGTTTACCATTTCGGGTTCCACCCAGATACCGAACTTGATATCATTATCCGTACATTGTTTTACCAGCCATCCCAGTCCGTTGGGAAGTTTTTCTTTGTTTACCACCCAGTCGCCAAGTCCTGCGTCATCATTGTTGCGGGGATGTTTCTGTCCAAACCATCCGTCGTCCAGCAGGAAGAGTTCGAAGCCCATCCCTGCAGCATCTTCTATAATTGATTTCAGTTTGGGTTCGTTAAAGTTGAAGTAAGTGGCTTCCCAGTTGTTCATCAGGGTATAACGTGAATTTTCTCCGTGGCGTAAACCATATTTACGTGCCCAACGGTGGAAATTACGACTGACCTGTCCGTTTCCTTTTGTACTGTATGTGTAGAGGAACGAAGGAGTTTGGAATACATCTCCTTTTTTAAGTTTGTAGTGTGATGCGTACGGATTCATTCCGGCAAGTACACGGAGTTCCTGATTGTTGTTTTTTTCAAACTCCAACTTGAAGTTGGCAGGCCATGCCAGAGCCATCCCTATCACTTCTCCATTGTCTTCAGTCATCCGTCCGTTCAGGGATAGCAGACACATGGGATGAGCAAAGAATGTGGCACGGGTTCCTAATTTGGAATCTATCACTTTGATGCCTTCTGTCAGTTCTACTTCACTCATGTTGCATTCTCCGGCCCAGTCACCGGCAAAGTGAGTGAGTCGGTAGGAGGAAGACTTAAAGGAGAGCTGTGCGGAAGCAAACTGGTAAAGTGTTACCGGTTTCTTTTCAGTATGCTGATATATAGTCCATTGTTCTATAAGGTCGCTCTCTTCGTATGCCTTATAGAAAAGTTTCACTTGAAAAGGATATAGCGGGTCTTTCAGTGAAATCGTAGTCAGTGTTATGCCGGGTTCCGGAGACTCTTGTTTCACGTTTTCAAAGTTCAGTAGTGTAGAGGTATTACCGTCTGCATGTACTGCATGAAGGGCCACTTCGTTTTGTTCTCCCATTCCATAAGTCGAATATGCCGGAAAGTTATTGCCCTGTTTCTGTAATACATCGGTGTCTGCCAGGCGTGGGCCATAATAAACTTGTCTTAGTGACTGATTGGCAACCCTGAAAACAAGTGCTGTGTTGCGTGTCGTAATCTGAATCAGTTCTTGCGCTGGCAGTGAACAAAAACTCAGGACAAGGCCGATTAATATAAATGTTCTTTTTAGCATTGTACTTTATTTGAGGGCCTTATCCCGCTACTTTCCCAATTGGCGGGTAGGAATTGCTATTGGTTTTTCCAATCTGCTTTGTGGGGGGAGGAGAGTGGGAAAAGGCCGTATTATTATTGTATTTTGATTACAACCGGTTTATGGATATCCATTACCTTAATAGGTACGATAACTCCGTTTAATTCTTGATTGGGAGTTGTTCGAGCCTTTTTGCCGTTTACCGACACACGGGCCTGTACCGGAATCCCCGGCAGTTCGATCCGGTAGGCACGTTTTCGGGGCTGTCCTTCATAAGTCCCTTCTACCGGAGATACAGTGATGATCGTCTGTCCCCCTGATTTCTGATAGTTGAGGCGTGTGGTGGCATACTTCCCTTGCAGGTAGTCTTGGGTCAGTCCGTCGTCTTCGTACAGGATATAAGTATTGTTTGCTCCTTCTTTGCCCGGATAACAACGTACGATCAATTCTGTGAGCGGGGTGGAACACATTCGTTCCGTATAAGGCTGCATCGGCAGAGGACAACCTCCCTTGATGAACAATGGAAATTGTTCCAGCGGGCTTTTCGTTTTGATCACTTGTCCGCCTTCTTGTCTTTCTCCGGTGAAGAAATTATACCAGTCGGTTCCACCGGGCAGCCAGACCTCTTGTGTGGCTATCTTTTTTTCTCCTTCTCCCTTGGCGGTGATGGGAGCACCCAACAAGAGGTCACCGAAGAGAAATTGTCCCGGATACTGATAGGCTTTTTCTTCGTCCGGATATTCAATGTACATTCCCCGGTTAAGTGGCAACATATCTGTATGGCATTGGCGGACGGAAGAGTAGATGTAGGGCATCAGTTGAGAGCGTAGGTGGTAAATCCGGTGCATTGCCTTTTCTGCTTCTACGCCCCAGAGCCAGGGACGGCGGTCGAGTTTTTCGTCGTACACCGAGTGGATGCGGAGTGAAGAATTCAGCAATCCGAACTGTGTCCAGCGAGTGTAAAGTTCCGGGTCGGTTCCGTCGTAGAATCCGCCAAGGTCATGTGCCCAGAAGAAACAACCTGCATTGCCGCTGGTGGTAGTCAGGTCGACCTCAAAGCGGAGTAAGTTCCAGTTGCCCACAGCATCACCGGAGAATTGAATCGGGTGACGATGGTCGCCCCATCCGGCCCAACGGCTGAAACCTGCACCGCGAAGGTGGTTACCGGACGAATAATTATAATAGATGTGATTCATCCAGGGAAGATGTTTCATATTTGTTCCCCGTACCAGAGGATATAGATAATCTTGTTGCCAGTCGAGCCACCAGAAGGCTACTCCCATGGAATCACTTTCCTGATGAGCATGTTTCATGAAAGCATTCATATAGTCACGGTTACCTGCGTCAAACAGGGGTACACCTGTTTGCTGGGTATCGACTCCCAAATCTCGTACAAAAGCTTGATAACTATCTTCGTGCGGACGGATGCCGTCATGTGGATGTTCGTTCAGTACTACGTAGATATGATCGTCTTTGAAGTCTTTTATCAGTTTCTCCGGTTCGGGAATCAGTTTACGGTTCCAGCTATAGCCTGTCCAACCCCGTGTGCCGGCATGTCCGGTTCCGACTTTGGCATTTTGTGTATGCCATCCCATATCGAACACCATGATATCGAGGGGAAAGTCGTGTTCACGATATTCCCGTACCAACTGGCGATAATCTTCGTCTGTGTAGTTCCACCAGCGGCAATACCAAGATCCGTGTACATATTTGCGGGTCATCGGTGATGGTCCGCTGACTGTCTGAAGTGATTTCAAGGCTGCCTTGTAGTCATTACCGTAAACAAACAAATACAGATCCTGAACATGGTTACGGTCACGTGTCGCCACCCATCCGTTTTTTAGGACTTCCTTACCGGTATCGTTAATAAGATACCAGCCGTCCCGGCTCAATAACCCTTCCTGGCGGTCGATGGGACCTTCTACGTCATCAAGCGTTGTCACTGCTCCCAATAGATTCCGGCTTTGGCGGCTGGCTATGTACCAACGTTTTTCTTTAGGGGAGTCTCCGTTTCGGAAATAGACAAACAAGTTGGTTTGTCCGAAGGGAAATCCGTCATTGTAATACTCGACACGCATGGCGGGAGTGGTCATGATGTAACGGTTGCCTTCTTTACGCTCTACTTTTACTTCGGTACATCTGGGGGTACGGTCTACAGCGAAGAGGGTAGAGTCGTTCAGGAACTTTCCCTGCTGTGCGTATTCCATACGTACCAGATGGTCGGTGATAAAGGTAAAACGGCTATTGCCTATGACTACTGGGTTTGAACTGGAGGATGGCAGGCAAAAGAGTAGCCCGGCTATCCAAAGGATGGTTCGTTGGATGTTTCTCATGTCGTTTTTATTTTTGTTAAATGAACTGTTCAGGTTATCTCTATATCTTCTTTTTATCCGGTAGACCCTCGTATACTCGGACAAGGGTTCACCGGATGTTTCTCCCTTTATGGATTCTGTTCCAAGACTCCCGGATATGAATCGATCTCACGTTGAGGGATGAATTCGATTGCTGCCGGATCGTCAGCTGAAATGGTCAGGCGGACCGAAGTTGCGGCTCCACGGTCGTGAGTGCCCGGATAGGTACGGTTCATGGTCAGTCCGTTGCGGAAGATGTCGAAGCGGCGATGTCCTTCGAAAGCCAACTCCTTGCGGCGTTCCTCCAATACATATTCCAACATGGTTTTACCGGGTTTCATGTCACCGGCCGAAAGTGCGGGTATGTGTGCCCGGGTACGGATTACGTTGAGGTCTGCCAAAGCATCACCCAATGCCGGTTCTTTGGCATAGGCTTCCGCACGGTTCAGGTACATTTCGCCCAGACGGAGAACAGTTGGTGACCACAGCTGGGGTTGGTTTTCTTGTTTGGAGCATTTGTATACGTAGTACTTCGGATAGTCATTGCGTTTTGCCATCAGATTTTGGATGGTCACGTAATGTTTTTCGTATGTGCCCGGGGTGGGATTGTCTTTACCCGATTTCAGTCTCGATTCTACGTAATAGCCTCCGGCATCCTGCTTCATGGTCAGTGTGTCTTTGTATTCATACTTCGACAAATAGGCATCTTTGATCCGGTAGTTTCCGTTTTCTTCTATGATTTCGTTCCAGCGGTAATACTTTCTGGGGACTCCATCTTCTTCGGAGGATTCGATATAGATAAATTCTTTACGATATTCACCTGTCTCGTCATCTTTCAGGTATTGCGGAACGATATATCGTGAGCGCAAGTCCTCCGGATATTCCGCATACGCATCCCGGAGTGGTTCGGAAGCATACAACTCTCCCCAGCCTACCCCATCGATATTGGCATAAAAGCCTCCGATAGAGTTCCAACCGTAGTCGTCTTTATCTTTAGTACAACGGATGGCAAAGATGATTTCCGGATTATCTTCCGGTACCAAAACATTGGCTGTAGCATAAGCTTCTCCTTCCAGTAAAGTACGTCCTGAACTTTCGATTACTTCGGTAGCGTATTCGGCAGCCAGCTTATTGTTACCCATGTACAGATAGACGCGTGACAACAGAGCCTTGGCTGCACTGGGACCGGCGTAGATGTTCGACTCCGAATTCAGCAGTGTTTCTGCTTTCTTCAGGTCTTTCAGGATTTGCTCGTAAGATTCCTTTACGGTGGAGCGCATTGGATAGTCGTTTATGTCTGCCGTCAGTTTCAGGGGAATCCCGAGGTTGGTTTCCGGTGACTGATTGTAAGGACGACCGAAGACATTGACCAGTACAAATTCCAGCCATCCTCTGAGGAAGTAGTTTTCACCAATCAGCTGGTCCATCTCTTTGCTCTCTCCTTCCTGTGCTTTCTCAAGTATTTTGTTGGAGTTGATGATGGAGCGGTAGGCCCATCCCCACATGTTCGACATATGGTAGTTGTCCGTGATGCGCTGGTAGTTGTAGATATACATTAATGCATCCGACGACACTCCGCTCAACGAAACGTTATCACTGGCCAACTCGCCTGCATAGTGCCACCCCTGGTGGAAGGCTGTCTGTTTAAATACGGCATAGTTACCACGGGTGGCAGACAGCAGAGATTCATAACTGCCATCCAGCTCGTCCTCTGTCAGTTGGTTGTAGGGGAGTTCCTCTATGGAGCAAGCCGAAAGTCCGATCAGAGAAACGAAAAAGCAAGATACGATATGTTTGATTTTCATAATATGACGTGATTTTTTAGAATGAAACATTAAGGCCGAACACGATTCTTCTGCTCAACGGATAGATAGTACCTGCATAACCGTCGGTACTGCTGTCCGACAATTGGGGAGATACCCCCGAGAATGGGGTAAGCGTGAATAGATTATCAGCACTGCAAGAGACGTTGACCCGTTGCAAGCCCAGTTTCCCGCATAACTTCTCCGGTATGGAATACCCCAGTGATAAGTTGCGCAAGCTGAAGTAATTGCCTTTCTCCAAATAGCGTGAAGACGATTTGTTAGAGTTTTTGTTACCTCCGTTAATGGCTTTCGGATGCGTGGCGATGTCTCCTTCTTTTTCCCAGCGTTTCCAGCCGCTTTTCAGTTTCATTGAATTGTAGTCGGCATAAGCACCGTCGGAATCGAGCAATTCGCGGGATTGGTTATAAAGCAGGTTCCCGTATACAAAGTCGAAGTTGGCAGTCAGTGTAAAACCTTTATAGCTAAACGAATTCATCCATCCACCGGTAAACTTCGGTGCGGCAGAACCACAATATACACGATCGGCTTTATTGTAAGAGTCGGTAGTTGTGCGTTTGCCATTCTCATCGGTGGTATACCACAATGGAGAACCGTTAGCAGGATCTACACCGGCCCATTCTCTCAGATACCATTCATCCATATCCCGTCCTTCTTCCAAGCGTTTCAATCCCTTCAATTCCGGTTTCCCTCCATAAAGTTCGGTAACCCGGTTTCGGTTGAATCCAATGTTGAAGTCACTGGTCCACTGGAATTTTGAGGTACGGATGACATCTGCATTAAGACTGATTTCGAGGCCCTTATTATTGATGGCACCTACATTTTTATATTGTCCGGTGTAGCCTGATATATTGGGTAGCGGGGCATAGTACAGTAAGTCCGAGGTGTTTTTATTGTACAGGTCGATGGTGACTCCGAAGCGATCGAAGAACCGTGCGTCGATACCGATATTGGTGGTGTAACATTTCTCCCACGACAGGTCGGCATTCCCCATCTGTGAAGGGAAGTAAGCTACTTCGTCATTATACATCATTGAGGAATAGAGCGGGTAGTGTCCGTAGTATGCTCCGGGAGTGTTACCCAGAGAACCATAACTGACTCTCACTTTTAGTTGGTTGACAGACTCACGAAGAGATTCGAAAAAAGTTTCGTTCTGGATATTCCAGCCGCCACTGACTGTGAAGAAGTGTCCCATACGATTGTTTTTACCGGAACAAGATGATTCGTCCATGCGATACGATACTTGTCCCATGTAGCGGTTATCATAGTCGTAGTTGGCATTGAACAGTGCCGATTGGGTGGCAATGGCGTCTTTGTATCCACCGATGGATTTAATACCGGTTGTTACGTCCAGAATCTCTCTGCCGGGCTGTATGCCTCGTCCTTCGGCGGAAGTCGATTCGTAAAAGTGGCGGGTATATTCGTAAGCTCCCAGTGCGTTGACCTTGTGTTTGCCGAATGATTTCTCAAAACGTATCATTTGGTTGGTGAATTGCTTGGTCAGTAGTGAATTAGAGTTGGATAACGACCCTTTGTCCGATTGCCCCGAACGCGAACGCTTGTCCGTGTAGCTTTCGGAGCGGTTACTGATATAGCGAATATAGTTGTTTGACTCGAAACGCAACCAATCCGTAATCTGATAATTGAAATTAATGGTTCCGTCAACCGTCAGTTTTTTCGAACGGCTCCAGTTCCATTGCAGGTCATACATGTCGTTGATTCCGTCACGTCCTCTCCAGTCTTGTTCTTGTCCCGAGCGGATAGAACCGTCTTCATTGTAAGGGAAATCCCAAGGGAGGTAGAGATAAGTGTTGTACACGCTGCGTTGCTGACTGTCTGTGCGCGAGAGCGAACCTGAAATCTTGGTTGACATGGTGAAGCGGTCTGTAAACTTCACATCATTGTTGGAACGGAAAGTGAAGCGGTCCAATGTAAAGTCCTTAATGGCTCCCTCTTCGCGGTAGTAGTCTGCCATAACAAAGGAACGCATACGACCGCTGCTTCCGGTATAGGTAATGTTTGCGTTGGTATATAATCCTGGTTTGGAAGCTTCTTTAAACCAGTCTGTGTTGTGTTTCAGAAGTTCTTCTGTGAACCACGACTGATTATTCCAGGATTTCTGATAGTCATAAAGTTCTTGTGAATTCATCATCTCAAGGCGCCCGGTCGATAGTAAGGATACACCGGCATTGACCGATACACTATATTTGTTGGCATCATATTCACCTCTTTTGGTGGTTACTACAATAACACCGTTGGCGGCACGCGAACCGTACAATGCGGTAGCCGAACCATCTTTCAGCACACTGATATTGTCTATCTCGTTCGGGTTCAGTCCCGGATCCTCACCTACAATCACACCGTCGACTACCCAAAGTGGAGAGACAGACGAGTTCAGTGTGCCTTTACCACGAATACGGATTTTGCTGGCTTGGCCCGGTTCGCCGGATGAACCTGAGACATATACGCCGGATACTTTTCCTTGGAGCATACTTCCTACTTCCAGTGTGTTTACGTCTTTCAATTTATCGGCTTTCACTACGGCTACCGATCCGGTTACGGCCGACTTCGTCTGTACGGTGTAACCTACTACGACAACTTCTTCCAGTGTTTTAGTGTCTTCCAGTAATTTGATATTGAGCGTTTTTTGTGAATCGATTTTGATAGTTTGTGTCAGGTATCCGATGAAAGAAACAATCAGTTCCTCACCGGCAGCTGCTTCGATGGAAAATTCTCCGTCGATATTAGTACTCACACCTGTACCTGTGCCCTTTATCATGATGTTGGCTCCGATGATAGTTTCTCCTTTGATGTCTTTCACCACTCCTGTAATATGACGTTTTTGCTGTGCAGCGTCTGTTTGAGTTGTTTTTGCCATCAGCATGATGTTGTGTCCTTCCATGGCATAACCTACATTGGTGCTACGGAATAGAGAAGAAAGTACATCAGCTACCCGTTGCTGACTTACATTGACGGTTTTGCGTTGATTTACATCTACCTCCTTCTCGGAATATACGAACAGGTAATCTGTCTGGCGTTCGATTTCGCCCAGGATTTCCCGTATCGGTTTATTGTTTTTCGAGATAGATACCTTTGTTTCCTGAGAGTTCGCATTGCCGGCGAATACTCCCGAGATGAAAACGAAAAGGAATAAAACTATCATTTTCATAGTATGTGAAATTGATTTATTTACGATTTTACTTGTTTTTATCAGAGTGTTTTTCATACATTTGTACACTGTGTTAATTAATACTCACTAAGTTTTCGCAGACTGGGGTGTTGTTAACCCGGAGCCGGAAGTGTGCCACCACTTTCGGCTCTTTTTGTTCTTATGTTTTCATTGGTTCCTGTTTTTAGTTTAAAGTTAATACTTGTTTTTAATTTATAGTAATGGTATTACTGTCTTCATCCCGTTGATAGGTGAATTTACATTTCAGTTGAAGCACCTTTAATACGTGCTCTACACCGTCTCTGATACGAAATTTTCCGGTGAACCGTACATTTGCCAGGGACTCTTTTTCCAAAATGAATTTTACATCATAGTATAGACCTAACTGGCGGATAATTTCGTCCATGCGCGTATTGTCGAAATAAAGGATTCCTTGCATCCACAATGCCCGGTTCCACTCGTTGATACTCTCTTTCCGGAGTTGACCGGCTTTGCCGAATAACCGTTCGTTAGGTTGCAGTTTTACTTTCCTGCCGGTAGTGGTTTCGTTTACTTCTACCGAGCCTTTCAGCAAGACTGTTTCGAAAAAGTCCTGATCTTTATACATCATCACATTAAATTCGGTACCCAATACTCTTACTTCATATTCTTTGGCTTGTACGATGAAGGGTTTCTTTTCATTTTTTGCCACCTGGAAATAACCTTCACCGTCCAGTGTCACTCTACGCTCTTTCCGGTCGAAGTGGTCGGGAAACGTAAGTGTCGTATTTGAATTCAGGCATACTCGGGTTCCGTCACCTAATGTTAATTCTGCCCGTTGTCCTGATGGGACATGTATTGCTTTCAAATCAGGTGTATCTCTTCCTCTCTCCGGAGCCAGGAAATAAACAGAGGTAACTGCTATGAGGAAAATAGCGGCTATTTTAATGAACTCCCTGATATAAGGAAGTGTCAGCCATTTCTTTTTATCAACCGTTGCTGCCGGTTTCTCTTGCCAAAGGGTGATGTCGTGCAACTTTCTCAGGGCAAGATACTCACGCATGTGTTGTGGATCGGCATCCAGCCATCGGACTACCATTTGCTTTTCTTCCGCACTGGCATCTCCTGTAAGATATCTGTTTAGTATCTCTTGATTCATAATTTATACGAGTTCTTGATGAACGTTTTTTACTCCGTTACATCTATAAGACGATAGAAGTGAATACAACCCTAGTCTGTTTCTTGATTTTTTTTAGTGGAAATAGAAAAAGAAGTAAAACAAGGGAAGATAATCTTTGAGTGAAATCCGGAATTCTTTAAGCGCCCTTGATATGTGATATTCCACTCCTTTGACTGTGATGCCCAGATTTTCAGCTATTTCCTTATTCATTTTATTCTCGAAACGACTCATTTTAAAGACTTTTCGGGTTTGTTCCGGGAGTGTGCGTAGGGTGGCTTGGATAATTTGGTTAACTTCTTCGGAAAAAATCTCTGACGGGTCACAAGCTTCCAGGCTGGATACACGAATGTCCAGTTCGCGAACATAAAGTTCACTCAACTCGGACATGGCATTCAGTTTGTTTTGTTCCAGACGTAAGTAATCCAGTGATTTATTTTTCAGAATGGTGAGTAACATGGCCTGAGGGGAATTTATGATATCAGTTTTCAGTTTTTCCCACAATTTGATCAGTGCTTCGGCCGCAATGTCTTCTGCTACCTGTTCGTCGTGTATATACGATTTGGCAAACAAGAAAGACTTCCTGTAATAAAGAGTATAGAGAGCGTTAAAACTGTTGATATTTAAGTCGTCCATTCTTGTATACTGTGTTCCGGGATATTTTTCTGTATGATCTAAAAGTGCCGCAAGGTATGAAAAAAAAAGCAAAAGAGGATTAATAGTTGTGAGTATTTCTGTTTTGCTTCTTTCCCGGGGATGTTGTCTGCTATCGTATGTTTTACTTGCTCTTCTTTTATAGTGTCCGCAAATGTAGGTGAGGTGTTCGTTGTCGAACATCTTTTTCCTTCTTAAAATCTTTGATTATTACGAGGTTATGTTTTTGGCACATTACTTGTATAACAATGAAGGAGTGAGTTGTCCGGTCGTGGTATAGCTCATTCTTAGATTGTAATTTTGATTGGTAAAGGGTGGAATGGGAATTTCGCCCTTTATTTTTTGTATGGCCTGAAAGGTGATAAAAAATAAGGGTAGAACCATTGTCCCACCCCTATCACTTACAATAATAATAATAATAACTTCTCTTACTCAATGGGCTGTCCTTTGTAAAAGTCCAGAATCTTTGTACGGAACAGATAGTCATATTTGGCCTGAATCCGGTCGGACAATGCCTTAGTCAGATTTAGTTTGGATTCATTGTACTCGACCGAGGTCGCTTTTCCATTGTCGAACTTTTCACTCATCAGGCGGAAGGACTCTTGGCTGGCTTCTACTGCCGACTCACTTGACTTAAACTTGCTCTCGGCAGCTATGGCATTGTACCATGCTTGTTGGATTTCTTTATATAATACCTTCTTGGTATTGTCCAGTTGCAATGCCAGATTGGTTTGTTGCAGGCGCGCAGTGCGTACACGGTTGCGAGTGGCCAGGCGATTGAATAAAGGTATGTTCAGACTGAATCCGGCATATTTATTCAGGTTGTTCTTCATTTGGTTGCCAAAATTTGAACCGGCGTTACCATTTACCGTATAGAAGTTTGTACCTAATCCTGCAGAGAAGGACAATTGCGGATAGTAACTGCTTTTTGCTATGCGGACATTCTTTTCGCTACCTTTAAGACGATATTCGGCTGCTTTGATGCCCGGTTTGTAGAGCATGGCCTGGTTATAGATTTCGTCGGGTGAAGTAAGGGGAGAGAATTCCAACTCCGTATCCGGTGTGGCAAGTGAGAAGTTCTCCGGAGTCGGAAGTTCAAGCAATTGACTTAAATCGAGTAGAGCTAACCGGTAATTGTTGTCAGCCTGTACCGCACTCATCTCATCTTGTGCAACGCGAGCTTTGGCTTCGGCAACTTCGGCGGGAGAAGCTTTTCCTACTTCATGCAATCGTGTGATGCGGTTCAGTTGTTCTTTGCTGAGTCCTACCTGACTTTGTGCCACTTTGCTTAACTCTTGATTAAAAAGCACTTGCAGGTAAGCGGAAGTGACATTGATTGCCAAATCTTCTTTTGCTTTATTCAGGTCTTCGATTGCTGCTTTCAGGTTTAGTTTGGTAAGTGCATACTGGTTCGGTAATTCCAGACCGGTGAATAACGGAATATTTGTACCCAGGCTGAAGCTACTGCTACCGCTGTTGATATCATTATAGGTGTTATCTACCGGCGATGCTGTACGTCCCCAACTCCAATTTTGCGAAGCACTGCCGCTAAGGTTGGGTAAGCGTGCCCATTTGGCGGTATTCACCTCCACTTTACTCTGTTCGGCCGAGTTTGCCGTTTGTTGCACATTGATATTATGCTCAATGGCATAATCGATACACCGGCGTAAAGTCCATCCTTCCTGTGCCTGTGCAGTGTAAGCTGACAGTCCGGTCAGTATCAATAAGTTGATCAATATTTTATTTCTCATATTATGCATTGTTGGTGATTCATACTTTCCCTATATTATACGAGAGGTTTATTTGTCTTTCTTTTCCGAAGCTCTTACTTTTTCCTTTCCGGTCAGACCTTCCTTGATTTCCAGTTTGATACCGTCACTCATGCCGGTTTTGATCTGGCGGCGTTCAAACTTCTGTTCGGGTATACTGTCGGTCATTACCCATACAAACGTACTGTCGCCACTGAATTCGATAATGCCTTCGGGAACTGCCAGAACTTTTTGCGCACGTTGAAGCACGATTTCTGCATTGGCGGAATATCCGGAACGGATTTGTACAGAGTCCGGTGCATGAACGGCCGCTTTAATTTCGAACTGATTGGCTCCGTTCTCTTCTACACCTTTCGGAGAAATATATTCCAGTTCGGCATCGAATGTAAGATTTTGCAAAGCTCCGATAGTCAGTTTCACCGGCATACCTTCATGGATACGTCCCACTTCTGTTTCGTCAATCTTGCCTTTGAAGATCAGATCGTTCATATTGGCTACTGTGGCAATAGTCGTACCGTCATTAAACGTATTACTCATGATTACCGAGTTACCTACTTTGATCGGTACGTCCAGAATCAATCCGTCGATGGTCGAACGAATCAGCGTACTGCTGAAGGAAGCGCTGTTTTTGGTGATACCTTCTTTGATAATCTCCAGTGCATCTTTTGCAGTTTGCAATTCTTCACGTGCTTTCTTTATTTCTACTTCGCTTTTTTCGTAATCTTCTCTGCTGATTAACTTGTCGTTATAAAGCTTCTTGATACGTTCATGATCTGTTTCGGCTTGCGCGGTACTGATCTCTGCCACACGTACACGGCTTTCGGCTGAGTTCAATTGTCCCAGTTCCGGGATGACTTTTACTTTAGCGATTACTTCACCTTGCTTAATGGTCTGCCCGGCCTCTTTGTATACTTCGGATATGATACCCGATATTTGCGGTTTAATGAGTACTTCGTCTCGCGGCTCTACTTTGCCGGTGGCAACCGTAGTCTTTTCCAGATCCGCAATCTCCGGGGTAATGGTTTCATATACGGTTGTTTTAGGCTTTGATTTCTGGTACAGGAAAATGAATGTCCCAATGAAGATGGCGGCTACCACTACCAGTAATGTAATTTTCAGATACTTTTTCATCTTGTTTTATATTTTGAATTATTATTTTCTATCTTGACTGTGTATTCTTTGTTAACCGATGCTGTCTTGTCGTCCTTTTTTTGTGCGGGAGACAGAGAAAGATCGTACTTTATTCATCCCTGATAGCTTCTATCGGTCGGATAGCCATTGCCCTGTAAGCGGGTGCCAGTCCGGCGAGTAGTCCCAGCGTCACCAGTAACAGGCAGGTTCCGATAGCCATACCAAAAGACACCTGGAAGTGGGAATAATGGTCCTTACCGGAGTTGACGCCTATTTCCATTAATTGCAGGATCAGTACACCAAAAGAGATGCCGGCCATACCTGCAATGGTAGTCAGTACCATACTTTCTGATAAAATCTGTTGTAAAATGTCTTTCGGACGGGCACCGATGGCACGCCGGATACCTATTTCGGTGGTCCGTTCCTTCACGGTCACCATCATGATGTTCGATACACCGATAGCCCCTGCCAGCAGAGTGCCCAAGCCTACCATCCAGATCAATACATGGATACCGGTAAACAGATTATCCATCATTGAGAACATGGCCTCCGCATTCAGTTTCATAACTGCCTGTTTGTCATCCGGCGATATATAATGGGCCTCTTTAAGGATGGCTTCTATCTCCGGTTCAAGGTCGCTTACCTTTTTCCCCGGTTTCACGGTATAGCATATCACGTCGATACGTTTTCCCATGTTGTAGGCTTGCTGCATCGTACTGAAAGGTAGCACAACGGCTTCCGAAGCCCGGCCCTGGATGTTCATGTTTCCTTCGGACACACACATGCCTATCACCTGATAATAAATGCCGTCTACCCGTACATATTTACCACAAGGATCTTCGCCCGGGTTGAAAAGGCTCTCGTAAACACGTTTGCCGATAACGCACACTTTGCGTCCCTCGCGTACGTCTACGTCGTTGATAAATCTTCCGTAAGCCATATCCTGGTTTTCAATCTTTGCATAGTCCGGATAAAGCCCTTTCACGCTGCAATCGTACTTTTTCTCTCCATAAATGGCTGTCGATCCCCAGCGGGCTATCGATGGAGTGATTACATCGATGTCTTTTACTTTTTTGCGGATTCGTTCAATATCTGCGTTTTCAATATCCCAATAGCGTCCTTTGCGGAATCCCTTGTAAGCCTCTCCTGTCTTTTGTGAGGCCATGAAACCCGAGTTGGTTGCGAAGCCTTCAAATTCGGCTTGCATCATCTCCTGCATTCCTTGTCCGCCTCCCATCAGGGCCACCAGCATGAAGATACCCCAGAATACTCCGAATGCCGTCAGCAGGCTTCGTGTTTTGTTTCTTGTTATCGTGACGAGGATTTCCTCGCACGTATCCATATCTACTCTCATAATCAATCTGCTCTAAGTGCTTCAATAGGTCTGATACTCACTGCTTTCTTTGCCGGGAAGAATCCTGCCAGTGTTCCTGCAACGACCAAGGTCAGCGTGGCTTGTATGGCAATGCTGATATCCACCGTCGGATTCAGGAATACGGTTTCCGAAAACATTCCTACATCTACGGTTTGTTCTCCGGCCACTTTATTCATCCATTCGGTAGCGGCGATTCCGGCTACCATCCCGATGTATCCGAATAGTGTTGTGATGGTCACGCTTTCCACGATTATCAACCACAGGATAGAGAATGGTTTGGCACCCAATGCTTTGCGGATACCGAACTCGCGTGTCCTCTCTTTTACTGTGATCAGCATAATGTTCGATACGCCTACGATACCACTCAGCAATGTGAAGATACCGATCACCCAAATGGCTGTACGCAAGATGCCCATAGCGTTTTGTGACTGTAGATAATTGGTAAAACGGTTCCATATCCACAGTGCGCTGTTGTCCGATGGGTCAAAACGGTGTTTGGCGCCCATTACTTTGCGATAGGCTGCCTCGAATGCTTCGTTTGTCTCAATGGTGGTGAGCCCTTTGGTGGTGAAGGTCAGGTTATTCAGTTTATCACCTTTGTTGTAGATTACCTGTAAGGTGGAGAAAGGAATATAAGCCTCGCTGCTTCCCTGATCGCCCGGATCGGTGTAAAGGCCTACGACTTGATAAGAGACACCACCGGCATTTACAAACTTTCCGATAGGTTCTGTTTTGCTTTTTCCGAAAAGGATTTCAGCCGTTTTGGTGTGCAGTACAATTACTTTCCGTCGTTCTTTGAGATCGATGTCATTGATGAACCGTCCGTCTGTCGATTTTACGGATTCCACTTCGGTAAAGTTCGGATACACACCTTCCAGTGAAAGGTTAACGTACTCCTGTCCGTAACTCAGGTTTACATTACTTTGCCATTGGCTGGCACCTACACTGATGATGTTGTCGCTGAAGTGCTCCATGGTGGCATCCAGGTCCTTATTGTCCAACTGGATGCGTCGTCCTTCTTTTAATCCGTCGTAAGGTTTCCCTGTCCATCCCGGATATATTTTTATGGAGTTCAGCGCCCGTGCCGATGATGACTTTTCAAAAGCATGGATCAGTCCGTTTCCGGCTCCCAACAGCACTATCAGCATGAAGATGCCCCATGCTACGGCGAATCCGGTCAGTAACGTACGGAGTTTGTTCCGCTTGATGGTACCGTATATTTCTTGCCAAATGTCAATCATATTTATATCTGTTTTTATTTCATGTATCCATCCTTGCCGAATGGTGAGGCATCATGATTCAGGTTCTCTTCAATCCGTTCGATTATACCATCCTTGATGTGGATAATTTTATCTGTCTGATTGGCAACTCCACTTTCGTGGGTGACTACGACAATGGTCATTCCGGTCTTGTGCAGGTCTTTCAGTATTTGCATCACCTCTACGGACGTCTTACTGTCCAATGCACCGGTAGGTTCGTCGGCCAGAATAATCTGAGGCTGTGTAATCAAGGCACGGGCAATGGCTACACGTTGTTTCTGACCTCCACTCATTTCATTGGGCATGTGATGTGCCCAATCCTTGAGTCCCAGCTTGTCGAGGTACTCCATGGCCATGGCATTACGTTTTTTCCGGCTTACTCCCTGGTAAAACAGAGGCAGTGCGACGTTTTCCACTGCATTTTTAAATGAAATCAGGTTGAATGACTGGAAGATGAAACCGATCATCCGGTTGCGGTATTCCGCGGATTTAGTTTCGCTCAGGTCCTTAATCAGCACGTTGTTGAGGTAATACTCTCCGTCATCGTAATTATCCAATATACCTAGTATATTGAGTAAAGTAGACTTGCCGGAACCTGATGCTCCCATGATGGAAACGAATTCACCCCGCTCGATGTCGAGATTGATGCCTTTGAGTACATGGAGTGGGGCTCCGTTGTTGTAGGTTTTGTTAATGTCTTTTAAGTGTATCACAGTTTCATCTATTTAGTTTCAAATTTCTTATGATTTGTTCTATTAGACGTACGGCTGATACGAAAAGTTGCAAACGAAGTGAACTTTTTTAAAAAAAGATTTTGTAGACTCAATCTTCTTTACGTAATTTGTGTGCAATAAACATTTAATATTAACTAACCCTTTAAATAAGAGTATCATGAATTCAAGCATGGAGAAGCCCTATGTGGTGGGTATTGACATTGGCGGAACAAACACTGTCTTTGGAATTGTTGACGCGCGCGGAACTATTATAGCAAGCGGTGCAGTGAAAACTCAAGTATATCCTACAGTAGAAGAATATGCAGATGAAGTATGCAAAAATCTTCTGCCGTTGATTATCGCAAATGGCGGGGTGGATAAAATAAAGGGTATCGGCATTGGCGCTCCTAATGGGAACTATTATACCGGAACCATTGAATTTGCTCCTAACTTGCCTTGGAAAGGTGTATTGCCGTTGGCTTCTATGTTCGAAGAACGCTTGGGTATACCGACTGCCTTGACAAACGATGCTAATGCTGCCGCAGTGGGCGAAATGACTTACGGAGCTGCCCGCGGTATGAAAGATTTTATCATGATTACTCTGGGAACAGGTGTCGGTAGTGGTATCGTTATCAACGGACAGGTGGTTTACGGTCATGACGGTTTTGCAGGCGAACTCGGTCACGTGATTGTTCGTCGTGACGGACGTATCTGTGGTTGCGGACGCAAGGGCTGTCTGGAAACTTACTGCTCGGCTACAGGTGTGGCACGCACTGCACGCGAATTCCTCGCTGCACGTACCGATGCCAGCTTGTTGCGTAATATCCCGGCTGAGAGCATTGTATCGAAAGACGTATACGATGCAGCCGTACAGGGAGATAAACTGGCTCAGGAGATTTTCGAATTTACAGGTAATATTCTGGGTGAAGCATTGGCAGACGCTATTGCTTTCTCGAGTCCGGAAGCTATTATCCTGTTCGGTGGTTTGGCAAAATCGGGTGATTACATTATGAAGCCGATTATGAAAGCCATGGAGAATAACCTTCTGAACATTTACAAAGGTAAAGCAAAATTGCTCGTTTCTGAGTTGAAGGACTCTGACGCTGCTGTGCTGGGTGCCAGTGCATTGGCTTGGGAACTGAAAGACTTGAGAGACTAAACGTCCTATTAAAGTGATTATTTAGCGAAAGCTCCGGAAGTCATTCCGGAGCTTTTTTTGTCTGTACGGGCGGGAGCTTCGGGATGTACTCCAATATCGTTTTGTCAAAGATGTCATTTTGTATTTTCTATCGTTTCAAGGAGGGCATATTCCGATCTTTGGTTTGAGATCCGTGGAAAAAATGAATTTCAGTTGATTTCCGGCAGCTCAAAAAGATGTCTTATTGAGCTTAATTCTCACCGGAAGAAGGGAATATTCTTTTATTTTGTTTCGTGTGATAGCGAATCTTGTAACTGAACTTCGAAATGCTACTTAGGATACTTCTCTGTAACCGGAGCCAATAAGTGAAAAATAGCTTTGATTTTAGACTATTCATACCTCCTTTGGAGGAAGTTAATGATTCGTTTCGACTTTATTAATAAAAGACTCGGACGTTATTAACAAAAGACTTGGACGAAATTAATAATCTCTTTCGTCTTTTTCTGTATATATAGTCTCAAAGTGATCAAATTCTGCATGAATACTCTTTTCTTATTCTTTTTTTATGCAAAAAGATCCACAGAAGCTCTTTGTTTGAGAAAGGGGTGGTTAGCAAATTGTTTGAAAGGAGAGTATAATGATTCTATTTTATAAGATTTAGCGTCTTTTTGTCGGAAAAGGTAGGAGTGATACTTGTCTTGTGTTACGAATAAAAAAGAGGAAATCTTGCCGGAAGATTCCCTCTTTTTTATCTCGAATCGGAGAGCAGGGCTGATTAGCCGTTAACTCTTTTTTCTTTGATTCTAGCTTTTTTGCCGGTAAGAGCACGCAGGTAGTACAGTTTAGCGCGACGTACTTTACCAACCTTGTTCACTTCAATGCTGTCGATAGCCGGTGATTCGATCGGGAAAATTCTTTCTACGCCTACGGTTCCTGACATTTTACGTACAGTAAAACGTTTCTTTTCTCCGTGACCTGCAATTTTGATAACAACACCGCGGTACAACTGTACACGCTCTTTGTTACCTTCGATAATACGATATGCTACTGTTACAGTGTCTCCTGCTTTGAAGCTCGGGTGCTGTTTTCCGGTAGCGAATGCTTCTTCTGCAATTTTAATTAAATCCATTGTTGTTTATTATTAAATTGTTTTATCGTTACAACGCAACATACCAGGCAACTCTCTCCTGACAGCGATTGCGCGAAAGCGGTGCAAAGTAACGAATTATTTGCCGGATAGCCAAATGTTTTTGTATATTTGTAGCATTATTAAGTACTTAAGGATATGAAACAAAATTACGCAAAGATTATTTCAGGATTCATTCTGGCGGGGTTGCTGACATTTAGTTCTTGTCAGTCGACGCATGAGATGGCAAAAACCGATTACCAGATTGCCAAAGTAGAGGGAAGGATGATTGACATTGACGCCAAATGGGACACCCATCCCGATGCAGATGCCGTGGCAATATTAAAGCCTTATAAAGAAAAAATAGACAATATGATGTATGAGGTGATTGGCAGCAGCGAGCAGAAGATGGACAAAGGACATCCCGAGAGCTTGCTTTCCAATCTTGTAGCGGAAGTATTGCGTCAGGCTGCAACCAAGGTGCAGGACAAGCCGGCAGACATGGGACTGGTGAATATGGGAGGATTGCGTAATATTTTGCCTGCCGGAGATATTACGGTGGGAACGGTATATGAGATATTGCCATTCGAAAATTCGCTTTGTGTAATGAAGATGAAAGGAACACACCTGAAAGCATTGCTCACAAGCATTGCATCGTTGAAAGGAGAAGGGGTGAGCGGTATCCGGATGGAAATTACCAAGGATGGAAAATTACTGAATGCTACGGTGGGCGGCCAGCCGATCGATGACAATAAGCTGTATACCGTGGCGACAATCGATTATCTGGCTGACGGTAATGGAAGTATGGAGGCTTTCTTGCAGGCTGATGATCGTGTGTGTCCCGAGGGAGCCACGTTACGCGGGCTTTTTCTTGATTACGTGAGACAGCAGACTGCTGCCGGAAAGAAGATCACTTCGGCACTGGATGGCAGAATCACTGTGAAATAAAAACGTTATAGATTATAAAACGATAAAATCCAGTAAATTATGATATTCCCAATCAATAAAAAACATACGTTCTTTTCCAAGGAAAAGACACTTCTAACTTTCTTTTTTATTCTCTTTATTTCTTTTTCTGCATTTGGGCAGCAGGATAAAAAGCTGATTCTTCTGCAGACCAGTGATGTGCATAGCCGCCTGGAACCTATCAATCAGGAAGGTGACCGGAATTATGATAAAGGCGGATTCGTACGTCGTGCCACATTTGTGAAGGAGTTCCGCAAAGAGCATCCCGATATGTTATTGTTCGATTGCGGAGATATTTCGCAGGGGACACCTTATTATAATATGTTCCAGGGTGAAGTCGAAGTGAAGATGATGAACGAAATGAAGTATGATGCCATGACTATCGGTAATCACGAATTTGATTTTGATCTGGATAATATGGCCCGTTTATTCCGGATGGCTGATTTTCCGGTGGTTTGCGCTAATTATGATGTAAGTGCTACGGTGCTTAAAGACTTGGTGAAACCGTATGTCGTCTTTGAAAGAGACGGTGTCAAGATCGGAGTTTTGGGATTGGGTTGCCAGCTTGAAGGCATGGTACAAGCCAATAAGTGTGTAGGAGTGGTTTACAATGATCCGGTAACTGTAGCGAACGAAGTGGCTGCTGTCCTGAAAGAAAAAGAGGGATGTGACGTAGTGGTTTGTCTTTCTCATTTGGGTGTGCAGTATGACGAGAATCAGTTGATCCCTAAAACACGTAATATCGATGTTGTTCTCGGAGGCCATTCGCATACATTCATGAAAGGCCCCAAGACTCTCCTCAATATGGATGGCAAGAATGTGTCGCTGATGCATACCGGTAAGAGTGGTATCTATGTAGGGCAGATGGACTTAACACTTGAAAAAAAGAAATAAGAGGACGTTGTAAAAATCTGTGGCGGATTCCTGAAATACCGTCTATGAAATACCTCCCAGACAAACTATGCTAAAACAACTACTAACAGTTGTGTTTCTGCTGAGTGCAGGCACTTTGTGGGCACAACAAGCTGCAGGACTTCTGCCTGTACAGGAAGATACACATTGCAAAGAATGGGTAGAGCAGACGCTCTCCCGTATGAAACTGAAAGATAAAGTCGGGCAATTATTTGTTTATACCCTGGCTCCACGAGCAGATAAAGATACTGAAAAGTTAGTGGGCAAACTGACCCGCAAGTTCAAAGTCGGGGCCTTTCTGTACTCTGAAGGAACAGTAGAAGATCAGGCAAACCTGACCAACTATGCGCAACGCCAGTCGAAAATTCCATTAATGATTACCTTTGATGGTGAGTGGGGACTCGCCATGCGATTGGAAAATACACCGGTGTTTCCACGTAATGCGGCATTGGGCTGTATCAGCGACAATACCTTGATTGAGGCTTATGGGCAGGAAGTGGCGCGTGAGCTTCGTGAGATAGGTGCGCACGTTAATTTTGCTCCGGATGCGGATGTTAATACCAATCCTGAAAATCCGGTCATCCATGTCCGTTCGTTTGGTGAAAATCCGAAAACTGTGGCTGAGAAAGTAATAGCTTATGGGCGTGGATTGGAGACCGGTGGCATTTTGTCTGTCTCCAAGCATTTCCCGGGACATGGTGACACGGATGTCGACTCACACCAGGCATTGCCTGCCGTTTATTATAATCGTGCACGGCTGGACAGTGTGGAACTGTATCCTTTTAAAGAAGCCATTCAGGCAGGATTGGGAGGTGTGATGGTGGGACACTTACAAGTGCCGGCCTTAGAACCTGACCGGATTACCCCTTCTTCATTGTCACATAGCATTGTGACGGATCTATTGAGAGGAGAGTTGGGATTCAATGGATTGGTATTTACCGATGCGCTCGTCATGAAAGGAGTAGCTGCCGAATCGGATGTAACAGTGAAGGCTCTGAAGGCCGGTAATGATATGGTGCTGGTACAGCAAAATGTAGAAAAAGCACAAGAGAGTGTGGTGCAAGCCATAAAAGACGGACGTCTCACGATGGAAGAAATAGATGCGAAATGCCGTAGAATTCTGGCGTATAAATATCGTTTGGGATTAAGCAGGCGACCGATGATTCCGGTAGACGGATTGAGTGACCGTATTCATACTCCTGAAGCGCAGGCTTTGGTAACCAAGCTGCGTACGTCGGCAGTGACTGTACTTGGGAATTATTTTCAGATCCTTCCTCTTACTGCAACAAAGGGTGAGATAGCCGTATTAACAGTGGGAGATGAAGGCAGCGATGCTTCTTTCATCGAGGGGTTACGTAGTGAATTACCATTAAAAACATTCCGGATGGATAAAAATACCGGGGAAGAAGAGCGGCGGAAGATAGTGAAAGAACTGGGAAACTATCGGAGGGTGGTTGTCTGTATAACGGTGCAGGATAAAGAAGCGGGTGAGTATCGTTCGTTTTTTGCCGGGTTCAGGCCCCAAGCTCCTGTGGTCTACGCTTTCTTTACTTCCTATCGGGCACTGGCGTCGCTTGAAGAGGCTGCCGCCCGTTCGGCTGCTGTTGTCCTGGCACATTCCGGTGAGGAGGATTTGCAACGCTATGTAGCCGATGTGGTGTTGGGCAAAGCTTCGGCAACGGGACGTTTATCCATGCGTATCGGCAATACATTTGCAGCCGGTTCCGGTGTAGATGTGATATCCGGTAGCCCAGCGGGCATAGCACCCGAAGATTATGGTTTGAAATCATACAGACTCCACCGGATAGACTCGGTGGTAGCTGCCGGGCTGGCGGCGAAAGCCTTTCCCGGATGCCAGGTGTTGGTATTGCGGCATGGACAACCGGTATATGATAAATGTTTCGGCACTCACTCTGTAACAGACACTACTCCGGTACGGGCGACCGACCTTTTCGATCTCGCTTCATTGACTAAAACCAGTGCCACACTGCTGGCCGTGATGAAACTCTATGATCAGGGACGGATCGAGTTGACAGATGCTGTCTCTAAATACGTGCCTGCTCTGCGGGCTACGAACAAAAAGAATATCACAATCAGGGAACTGTTGTTACATGAATCCGGACTGGTGCCTTATATTCGTTTTTATCGTGATGCAATCGATGAATACTCGGTGACCGGCCCTTTTACACAAGGATTTGTAGACGAGTGGCACCATACCCGTATGGGAGAATATACTTATGCCTGTTCCGATTTCAAGTTTAAGAAAGGATTGGTTTCTGCAACAAAAACCTCCGGGCATACGTTGCAGATAGCCGATGGATTGTGGCTGGACAAGAAATTTAAAGCTGCGATGATGAAGAGTATTGCGCAGTCGGAACTCGACCGTAAACGTTTTGTATATAGTGATATCGGATTTATCCTGTTGCAACAGGTGGTGGAAGCCGTTACCGGCAAGACACTCGATGCTTATTTAGTTTCAGAGTTTTATCGGCCTATGGGATTGGAACATACATTGTTCCAACCTTTAAACCGTTATAAGAAAGCGGATATTATGCCGACTGCTGCCAATGATTACTTACGTCGGCAGGATCTTTGCGGATATGTGCATGATGAAGCTGCCGCCTTTATGGGAGGCGTAAGTGGCAATGCCGGATTGTTTTCAACGGCCCAAGAGTTGGGAAAAATCTATCAGATGATTCTGAATGAGGGTGAACTGGATGGAAAACGCTATCTTCGGCCGGAAACCTGTCGTATATTTACTACGGAGAAATCAGCTGTCAGTCATCGTGGACTGGGGTATGACAAACCTAATCTGAAGGATCCGAAGGCAAATGCCTGTGCATCTTCGGCTCCGGCTTCTGTTTATGGGCATACCGGCTTTACGGGTACTTGTGCTTGGGTTGATCCGGAGAACGACCTGGTCTATATCTTCCTGAGTAATCGTCTTTGTCCCGATGCTTGGAATGGAAAGCTGAACAGCATGAAGCTACGACAAGCAGTCCAGGAAGTGATTTATCAGTCGTTATATACACCGGAATAGTGGAAGTGAATGGCTTTTTACAATATAAAATGAAAAGAAGATATTTATTGGCTGGTTTAGTTGTATCAGCGCTTTTGGGAGTAGGAGCGAAAGTTCCTGCTTCTATGGATGCCCCTGTCCGTGAGGTTTTTCATACTCCTCCCGGTATGTCTGCTCCTATAGAACCTTTGTTGCTTTATCAGGCTTCCCAGGACGAAAAGTGCCGTCACTGGGTAGATTCTGTCTACAATCGGATGAATCTGAGAGAGAAGGTGGGGCAATTGTTTATTTACACCATTGCGCCCGTGCAGACCAAGCGTAATATGCAGTTGTTGCGTGACGCGGTTCATACTTATAAAGTCGGTGGATTACTTTTTTCCGGCGGAAAGATACAGAATCAGGCTACATTGACCAACGAAGCGCAACGGATGGCCCGCTGTCCGCTGCTGATTACCTTTGATGGTGAATGGGGGCTTTCCATGCGTTTGCGTGGTACTCCTGTCTTTCCGAGAAACATGGTATTAGGATGTATCCAAGACAACCGTTTGATTTATGAATATGGGCGGGAGATGGCCCGACAGTGTCGTGAGATGGGAGTGCAAGTCAATTTTGCTCCGGTGGCAGATGTGAATATCAATCCGGACAATCCGGTCATCAATACCCGTTCGTTTGGTGAAGATCCGGTGAAAGTGGCCGATAAGGTGATTGCTTACGCTTCGGGGCTGGAGAGTGGTAAAGTCCTTTCTGTCTGCAAGCATTTTCCGGGACATGGTGATACGGACGTGGATTCTCATAAGGCACTGCCTGTGTTACCATTTACGCGCGAGCGCCTGGACAGTGTTGAACTGTATCCTTTTAAAGAAGCTATTCGTGCCGGGGTCAGTGGTATGATGGTAGGACACTTGCAGGTACCTGTCATCGAGCCTATAGGTGATTTGCCTTCATCCTTATCCCGTAATGTGGTTTATGGACTTCTGACCGAGGAATTGGCATTTAAGGGACTTATCTTTACCGATGCCCTTGCTATGAAGGGAGTTGCCGGCAATAAGAGCGTATGTTTGCAAGCTTTGCAAGCCGGGAATGATATGGTGCTGGCTCCCCGCAGGCTGAAAGAAGAAATGGACGCTGTATTGGAAGCGGTGGAAAAAGGAGAACTTCCGGAAGAAGAAATTAATGCAAAATGTCGGAAAGTACTCACTTACAAATATATTTTGGGGCTGGAACGTAAACCGTTTGTGAAACTATCGGGATTGGGAACCCGTATTAATACACCTCAGACACGTGATTTGATTAGCAGGCTGAATCTGGCTGCAATTACTGTGCTGAATAATAAAAATGATGTATTGCCTTTGCATCCCGATCTGAAAGAGGCGGCCATACTGAATGTAGGCAAACCGGAAGAGATTGAGCCTTTTGACCGCAAAATGAAAAAGTATACTTCATTTGCCCGTTTTCAATTGCGTAAAGATCTGCCGGAAGCCGAGCAACAAAAGTTGCGTGACTCTCTTGCCGCCTACCGGCGTGTTATCGTTACTGTGACAGAGCAGCGCCTTGCTTCCTATCAGTCGTTTTTCGCCAAGTTTGCTCCGGAATCTCCTGTGATATATGTATTCTATACGCCGGCTAAGTCAATGTTACAGATACAGCGGGCTGTATCGGCTGCTGAGGCTGTGGTATTGGCTCATGCCTCTCGTGACGACGTTCAGGAACGTGTGGCTGATTTACTTTTCGGTAAAGCAACGGCAGATGGAAGACTGCCGGCCAGTATTGGCGGATTGTTTCCTACCGGTTCGGGTGTTACGATTACTCCGCATACTCCTTTCCACTTTGTACCCGAAGAATATGGAATGAAATCGGAAGTGCTCCGTCGTATCGACACGATTGCTTTGGAGGGAATCAAGGAGGGAGCTTATCCCGGTTGTCAGGTTCTGGTGATGAAGGATGGCAAAGCTTTGTATGACCGGTGCTTCGGATACCATACAGATGCAAATAGCGAGAAAGTGAAGCCGACGGATATTTATGATTTGGCTTCTCTGTCTAAAACAACAGGAACGTTGTTGGCCATAATGAAGCTTTATGATAAAGGTCGTTTCAATCTGACCGATAAAGTTTCAGATTATCTGCCTTTCCTGCGCAAGACGAATAAAGAGAACCTGACCATTCGTGAATTGCTCTTGCATCAGTCTGGCTTACCTTCCGGTCTGCTTTTCTATCAGGAGGCCATTGACGGGAAAAGCTATAAAGGTTCGCTGTTCAAGCAGTCGAAAGATGCCTTACATACGGTACGGTTGGGTGTCCGTACCTGGGGAAATCCAAGATTCCGGTTTAATAAGGGGATGGCGTCTAAAGAGAAGAACGGTGATTATACTCTTCAGGTTTGTGACAGTTTATGGTTGAACCGGTCGTTCCGTGAAGAGATACGGAAGAAAATAGCCGAAGCACCGTTAAAAGACAAGAGTTATCGTTATAGTGATGTCGGGTTTATCTTGTTGCAGATGCTTGCAGAGGAGCTTAGCGGAAAACCGATGGATGAATATTTATGGCAAGAGTTCTATCAGCCGATGGGATTGGAACATACTGCCTATCTGCCGTTGCGTTACTTCGATAAAAAAGAGGTAGTACCTTCTGCAGTAGACCGTTTCCTGCGTAAGACTACTTTGCAGGGATTTGTCCATGATGAGTCGGCTGCTTTCCAGGGGGGAATTTCGGGTAATGCGGGGCTTTTCTCTAATGCTCGTGAAGTCGGACGTATTTATCAGATGTTGCTCAATGGAGGTGAGTTGGATGGAAGACGTTATCTCAGCAAGGAAACTTGTGCTCTATTCACTACCGAAAAGTCTAAAATCAGCCGTCGCGGTTTAGGTTTTGATAAGCCGGATGTGGTGAATGAAAGTAAAAGTCCGTGCGCTGCTTCTGTTCCGGTTACTGTTTATGGGCATACCGGATTTACAGGAACTTGTGCCTGGGTAGATCCCGACAATGGCTTGATTTATGTATTTCTTAGTAATCGTACCTATCCCGATGCTTGGGTGAACAAATTATCTAAACTTGAGATTAGGGAAAAAATTCAAGAAACGATTTACGAAGCGATGAAAGAAAAGTAATCATTACATATATAGGTCTATTATACATCAATTCCTGATAGAGCGTTGCTCCGTCAGGAATTTGTGTATAACGTCCTATGGTTCATGATGTTTGATATGCTGATATTTCTATTTAGTACTATTGATCCACCGGGATATTCAGGTTATAAATATGGGTTTCACTTTCTAAATGTAAAGAAATAAGTTTGAGAATAGTCAGGGATGGAGAAAAGTATTAAAATTAATAGTAAAATGAGTACTCTACTCTAAGTTCTATCAGAACTTTCCGAAAGGAGTTAGGGGAAATTGGAGAGCATTTTCTCATAAGTATTAATATTTAATTGGTTTTTAGATAGTGGGATAGGACTAATTGAGAAGACTTCTATATGTGTCTGTTTACCCTCTTGATCCTACTTTTCTACCTGTATTAGATTTAACTTTCGAAGACAAAGTTAACTGTATTTTTTATAAATACAATAAACAATACTAAAAAATAATATAAAATAATTCTTTTATTGATTTGTTTTTCCGCCTAATATAAATGATAAAGTAATATAAAAAGAAAAGTAATCCTTTCATGTCATTTTAAGTTCTGATAGGACTTGGCATTTCTGCCGGCCTGCTCTCTCCGAACTATGTGTTCGCTACGTCTTTAGAGACTTATGAGAACCAGTCTGTAGCTGCTGTTCAGCAAGCAAGGAAGATTACCGGTACACTGACCGATGCTGTCGGTGAACCTATTATTGGTGCTACTGTTTTAGAAAAAGGAAACCCTTCCAATGGTACGATTACCGATATCAATGGTAAATTCTCTCTTTCGGTCCATCCTAATGCTGTGATCAGTATTTCGTATATAGGATACATAACACAAAATATTAAGATAACTAATCAAACCTCACTGAAAGTGGTTATGATGGATGATACCCAGGCGCTGGAAGAAGTAGTGGTAGTAGGTTATGGTTCGCAGAAGAAAGCGAATCTGACCGGAGCCGTATCTTCTGTGAAAATGGATGAGGTACTGGGTGACCGTCCTATCTTGAATGCATCTGATGCTCTTCAGGGAGCCGTGCCGGGACTGTTTGTATCTAATGGAGGTAATGCTCCCGGAACCAGCAAGTCGTTCCAGATTCGTGGAGCCTATTCGGTGGGTGTCAAGAACTCGGACGGTTCATACGGAAACACCATTAAGCCACTCGTATTGATTGATAATGTGGAAGGTGACCTCGATATGGTAAACCCCGAAGATATCGAGTCAATCAGTGTACTGAAGGATGCAGCTTCAGCAGCTATCTATGGTGCACGTGCAGCCGGTGGTGTAATTGTCGTTACGACTAAACGCCCTAAAGGTGCTGCTAAGTTCTCATTGAATTACAACAATAACTTTGCTTTCGGAACAGCTGTCAATCTGCCTAAACAGGCTCCGCTGATGGACTATCTGCAAGCTTATCTGGATTGTGGATATTCAGATGCCTATTGGTCGCTCGGTTCGCCAAGTGTCAGCAAATGGATGGAATATCTGAGTGAATACCAGAAGAACCCTTCTGCTTTCAATACGGTGGGAGACGGTATTTATATGGATGAATCCGGTGTACCGTACTATTTGAATGAAAAAGATCTTTATAAGAACTTTATGGAGACCAGTTTCCAGATGACTCATAATATTTCCGCTTCAGGAGGTACGGACAAACTGCGTTATCGTATTTCGGGTGGATATACTTCGAATGACGGTGTATTGGTGTCCGATCGTGATAAGTTTGAACGTATGAATATCAATACCTTTATTTCGGCAGATGTAACTAACTGGTTCACTCAGGAAGTGACTATGAGCTATGCGCATAGTCTACAGACTTCACCCGGTGGAATGGGAGGTGTGTATAATACCCGTTTGGTTTCATATTATCCGGAAGGAGATCTGCCGGCATCAGTCAATACGTTGGCAAACGAGGATCTTCCTTTGTTCACTCCACGCAACCAGATCTTGTTGTCGAATCCGGTAAACAATAATAATGACAATCCGCGTATCTTCCTGAAATCCATATTGAAACCACTAAAGGGACTGGAAGCTGTATTTGAATATACATTTGATAAAAACATCTATGACTACCACTGGTATACAGGGCAGTATGACTATACTACCATTCAGGGAGGAAGTTCAAAATCATTTGTAGACGATTATCTGAGAAAGTACAAACAGCATACGAATTATAACGCTATCAACGTTTACGCTACATATAGTAAGAAATTCGGTGACCATAATTTCAAAGTAATGGCAGGATTCAACCAGGAGTCGAGCTATCAGGAAACATTGGATGCTTATTCTTACAATCAGGCGGTGATAGACGTACCGGCCATGGGATCGGGAACCGGAACCATCAAGGCTACCGACTCATACAGTGAATATGCCGTACGTGGTGGATTCTTTAGAGTCAACTATAATTATCAGGACAAATATTTGCTGGAAGTGAACGGACGTTATGACGGTTCTTCTAAATTCCCGAAGAGCTCTCGTTTCGGTTTCTTCCCTTCTGTATCAGCCGGTTGGCAGATCGCTCAGGAGAAGTTTATGGAGTCTACCCGTAACTGGTTGGACGGATTGAAGATTCGCGCATCATATGGTGTGATCGGTAACCAGAATGTGAATCCGTATACTTTCACTCCGACAATGAGTGTCAGCAATAAATCTACTTCCTGGATTATCGATAATACGTATGTCACCTCTATCAGCTCGTTGCCGGCTTTGGTAAGCCAGAACTTTACATGGGAGAAAGTAGGTACGGTCAATGTCGGACTTGATATTAACTTATTCAACAATCGCCTGAATGGTGTATTTGAATGGTATCAGCGTAACACTAACGGCATGCTTGCTCCGGGTGTGCAGCTACCGGCTGTCGTAGGTGCAAGCGCTCCTTATCAGAATACTGCCGATATGCGTACACGAGGCTGGGAGTTGAGCCTGAACTGGCGTGACCAGATCGGTAAGGTGGGATATCGTTTGGGATTCAACCTGTCGGATTATAAATCGAAAATTACCAAATACGATGATAATGCAACCACCAAGTTGCTGAGCAGTTTCTATCCCGGACAGGTGATGGGAGAGATATGGGGATATATAGCCGATGGTTATTATTCTGTGGACGATTTCGAAGATACATCATCCTGGAAACTGAAAGAGGGAATAACCTCGATCAATGGTTATAACGTACGTCCGGGTGATGTGAAATTCAAAAACCTCCGTGATGATGAAAGTTCTACTAATGTAATTACCAGTGGTGACAATACATTCGACAATCCGGGTGACCGTAAAGTGATCGGTAATACGACTCCGCGTTATCAGTATGGTATCAATCTGGGAGCTAACTATGCCGGTTTCGACCTCAATGTTATCCTTCAGGGAACAGGAAAGCGTGATTACTGGATTTCGAATGTCTTGACTTTCCCGATGAATGGTGATAACTTCATTCCGTTGTTTGACGGTTTGAGTGATTACTGGATGCCTAAAGATCCCGACAACGGTGACTGGACGGCAGTCAATCCGAATGCGAAGTATCCCCGTCTGTATGGTAACCGAGGTAATTCCGGTTCAAACCTCCGTCAGAGCGACAAATACTTGTCTGATGCTTCTTATCTCCGTATTAAGAACATCACTTTGTCTTACAATTTACCAAAGAAGTGGTTGTCTCAGATCTTCCTTTCACAAATGAAGGCGTTTGTCAGTGTTGAAAACGTAGCTACTTTCACCTCTTTGCCTTCGGGTATCGACCCGGAGAGAATAGAATGGAACTATCCGGCATTCCGTACAGTTTCGTTCGGTATAAATATCACATTATAAACTCTAATCTGATACATGAATATGAAAAAGATATTATTGTTTTTAACCCTCTTTACAGGGATGATACTGGCGGGATGCAACGATAGCTTCCTTGAGAAATATCCTGTAACCAGCCTGACGGAAGAAAATGCATTCAAGTCGTATGACAATTTTAAGGCCTTTATGTGGCCATGTTATGAAATGTTCTCTAATACGAATATCGCCACTTCTACAACGGCAATCGGGCGTAACTCTCACTATATGGGTGATGTGTATGCCGGATACCTGAATCAGCGTGGAGCCAGCAGTCAGAATAAATATGCGTTTCAGACAGTGACCAATGCTACGTCGGGTAATGGATGGAACTTCTCTACATTCATTCGCCGTATCAACCTGATGCTTTCGCATGTGGATGATTCTGAGATGACAGAAGCTGAAAAGAATCATTGGAAAGCTGTTGGATATTTCTTCCACTCATTTTGGTATATGGAGTTGATAGACCGTTTCGGTGATGTGCCTTGGATCGATAAACCACTGGACGAAACCTCTGAAGAAGCTTACGGAACGCGGATGCCTCGTCTGGAAGTGGCTGATAAAGTCCTGGAGCGCTTGCAATGGGCCGAACAAAATATCGGTGATGCGTCCGTTTACGAGAAAAAGGACGGTTCGAATACTATCAACCGTGATTGTGTACGTGCGGCTCTTTCACGTTTCACACTTCGCGAAGCAACTTGGCGCAAATATCATGAATTGGGTAGTTATGACAAATACTTCGATGAATGTATCCGTGTATCGAAGCTGTTGATGGCGGATTATCCTACATTATATTATGGTACCGACGGACAGCCGGCAGCCGGATATGGTGAAATGTGGACAACAGAGGATCTGAGTAAGGTACAGGGAGTCATTCTGTATCAGCAGTGGCTGGAAACCATTAAACCCGGACATTCGTGCTATTATGAACACACCTCTTCACATGATATAGAAATGCATCAGGGAACGGTAGACTTGTATTTGTGTAAGGATGGCAAGACTATTTCCCATTCAGACCAATATCAGGGAGATAAGGATATTTATGCTACTTTCCGCAATCGTGACCCGCGTATGTATCACACCATCATGCCGCCTTATAAGGTAAAAGATGGTAAGGGGGATTATTCCACATGGTCTTATACCAGTGATCCTGCCGATCGCGAATATATTGATATCATGGGAGCTAACGAGTCGTGCAGTAATCCGGGTATTGGCATGAAGCGCTTGCCGGGACAAAACTGGAGTGCTTCATTGGTACGTCGTGTTCCTAACCTGCAAGGGGGCGCACAATACACAATTGAAGGAAAGAAATATGGACCGCATGCCTATGTGGCTTCCCGTTCGGGATATTATGTATGGAAGAACTGGGATAATTGGGAGGAAAACTATAATAATGCCCAGGTGAATACTGCCGACAAACCTGTCTTTAAAATTGAAGAGGTCTTGTTGAACTATGCAGAGGCTATGTTCGAAACGAATCAATTTACACAAACCATTGCCGACGAGACGATCAACAAGTTGCGTAAACGTGCCGGTGTAGCCGATATGGTAGTAGCCCAGATTGATGGTAACTTTGACCCGAAACGTGGAAAATATTATCCGAAAGGAAATGATAACGGCATACTCGTTGATCCGGTATTATGGGAAATCCGTCGTGAACGTATTATCGAATTGATGGGCGAAGGATTTGGTTTTTATGATGTACGTCGCTGGAGAATGGCTCCTTGGTTCGTCAATATGCAGCAGAAAGGTATGTGGATTTCAAAGACGGAACTCAGCTCACTGACGTTGCTTAACGAAATGACCGGAACTTCAGACGGGGCGAACGGATCGATGACCGAAGGGTATATCTATCTATTCAACGATCCGTTGAAGGAAGGAAAAGGCTGGCTGGAGAAATATTATCTCTATCAGGTTCCGTTAGAAGAAATAGCTCTTAATCCTAACTTGACACAAAACCCGGGATGGGAATAAAAGGATCTGTAGCCGTTCTTTTTAATTAAATTTTGAGAAGAAGGGAATGTGTCAAAGGCACCACAGATTACACGGATGAAATAGTAAGATATAGGTTATCCGCATGGATAGTCTGTTATAATCTGAGTGATCTGTGGTAAGGAGGCTTTTGAAACATTCTCTTCTTTTTGTTTTGAAAACTTTAAATGAACATTATGAATCAGAAATTATTACTCGGAAGTGCACTGCTCGTGGGAATGGCTTCTACACAGCAGGCGTTGGCCCGGCAGAAGAAAGCAAAGGAACAAACCCGTCCGAATGTCGTTTTCATATTGGCTGACGATTTGGGATACGGAGACTTAAGCTGTTATGGGCAGGAAAAGTTTGAGACTCCTAATATCGACCGGTTGGCACAGAACGGAATGCGTTTTACCCAATGTTATTCGGGAACAACGGTTAGTGCTCCCTCACGTTCGTGTCTGATAACCGGAACCCATAGCGGGCATACGGCTATCCGTGGAAATAAAGAGCTTGCTCCGGAAGGACAATTCCCATTGCCGGAAAACTCACAGACTATTTTCAATGATTTCCGTAATGCCGGTTATCGTACAGGTGCCTTTGGTAAATGGGGGCTTGGCTATATCGGTTCCGCGGGGGACCCTTACAAACAGGGAATCGATCAGTTTTACGGATATAATTGCCAGTTGCTGGCACACAGCTATTATCCCGATCATTTGTGGGACAACGATAAACGGGTAGATTTGCCGGACAATAATCTCAATGTGCAATATGGGAAGGGTACTTATTCGCAGGACCTGATTCACTCTAAAGCATTGGCTTTTCTGGATGAAGCCGCTAAGGAGAAAGATCAACCTTTCTTTATGTGGTATCCTACCATTATTCCGCATGCCGAACTGATAGTACCTGAAGATAGTATTATTAAGAAGTTTCGTGGGAAGTACCCCGAGAAGCCTTATCGTGGAGTGGAGCCCGGAAGTCCTGCTTTCCGTAAAGGAGGATATTGTACTCAGTTCTATCCGCACGCTACATTTGCTGCAATGGTCTATCGGTTGGATGTATATGTAGGGCAGATTGTGCAGAAGTTGAAAGATATGGGAGTATACGATAATACCATTATCATCTTTTCGAGTGATAATGGTCCTCATATGGAGGGTGGTGCCGATCCGGACTTTTTCAACAGTAATGGCATATGGCGCGGGTATAAACGTGACGTGTACGAAGGTGGTATCCGTGTACCCATGATCATATCGTGGCCCGGACACGTACAACCCAGTACGGAAACCGATTTCATGTGTTCATTCTGGGACTTAATGCCTACTTTCAGGGAAGTGTTGAATCCGAAAGCGGATACCCGGAATATGGATGGTGTCAGTATACTTCCTCTGTTACAAAACCGTAAAGGACAGAAAGAACATGAATATCTTTATTTCGAATTTCTTGAGATGAATGGGCGTCAGGCAGTCCGCAAAGGTGACTGGAAGCTTGTTCACATGAATATACGGGGAAATAAGCCCTATTACGAATTATACAACCTGGCTTCTGATCCGTCGGAGAAGTACAATGTGCTGAATCAATATCCCGAGAAAGCGGATGAATTGAAAGCGATTATGAAAGAAGCCCATATAGAAGATTCCAATTGGCCTTTATTTAGATAAATAGTGATTGATAAAGTTGTCAAATGAAAGGCAAGCATACTATGTATTGCTTTTAAAAAGGAAGAGGCTGTCATGTGATATAACAGCCTCTTTTGTATATATAGTCAGGTACCTCTGCTCTTTTTAGAAGGCAAGACCTACCCTGAAGCCGAAGTTGTTCAGCTTGTCTACATTGTAAGTCAGCACATTGGCCTTGTTGGTAGCATAGCTGTAGTAAACGGCGATATGCAGACCCGGACCGTAAGCCCAAGGGTATACGTTAAGACCGATTTCCGGTGATACGTAGAATCCCCAAGTATTATCGCGGGTTTCGAACATATTGTAGTTAGAACGTACTTTCGCATAATTGGCACCCAGCTTGACACCGAAATAAGGTTGCCATGCTCCGCCACGATTCATTTGATAACGTGCAGCGGCACCAAAAGGTAACTGGAAGATGGTATGTTGCTGGTCAGTATTCACGGTTCCTTCGCCAACAGGGAAAGTTGCGCGTGGGAAGTATTCGTGGTTACTGCTGTAGTTCATAAAGAGTCCGAGTCCGAGATTAGGAGTTACAAAGTAACCGCCTTCGAAGTTCATACCCCATCCGCTGGCTTTATCGGCAAAGTGATTCTTCAGTGGTGCGTTGAACTGCCAGTCCACGTTAGCGTATCCATTATCTGATAACTGTGCCTTGGCCGGCATGGCAAAGGCCAGAGCAAGGGCCGCTATGGCCAGTACTCTAAGAGAAATATATTTCATTGTTTTCATAACGGTTCTTGATTAAATTATTTGTTAGTGAGATAGGGTGACTGTGCAAACGACTGATTGATTGCGCGAACAACCAGAGTTTGGTTCACTTTACCGGAATAGCTTGCAGGTCCGCTCAGGAAGCTGCTCCACAAAACGGGAAGTTTTTGTTTTTCACCCTCAGGAGCTTTCAGGTTCATAATCTCAGTAAGGAATGAGTTGGTTGTAATGCTATAGTTTACAACATACGGATAATACCAGCCGCCCCAATTACCCCAGTAAGGTGCATCCCAGTATCCGGGATAGTTCCACCACCACTCAGGTTGTCCGTAATCGGTGAAGTAATAAGTACTTTGAACGTAACTTACCTGTATACCCAGGTCGGCAGCATCTTTATTGTCTGTATATGTAAAACCTTTGCTATTCAGGTTTTCTTTGTACGCATTGATGATAGCTTCTGCTGCTTCACCTTTCCAGTATTCCGGATCTTTTTTATCTCCGATGACGAGAACGCTGTCAGGGATATAGTACGTGCTGAATTGTTTGAAGTCAGCTTTCTTGTCGTAGTTGGTGTAAACCAAATAGTCATTGTCCAATTTGTCCATGTCAGGGTCTTTTTCGCAGGCTGCGAATGCAAAGACCGCCAATAAGATGGGAATTAATCTCTTCATATCTTTATAATGTTTAGGTTAATTAAAAAAATCTTGCCCTGGTACCTTAAGGCGTTTGCAGAAAATAACAAGACTCTTGTTAAAAGGTTCGCAAAGAATAATGTTAAAATGCAGTATGATTACTTGGAGGCTTTGGTGAAAGATCTATCTTTGTACAAAATTAAAACCGAAATAAATATGAAGAACCTACGCATCTGGCAGACACTTTCCCTTTTCATTCTTTTGCTGTCCATAACTCTTCCTTTATCAGCAAAGTCGGATTTGCTGACGAAGTTGAATACAATTACCCTTATCATCCGTACCCAATCGTTAGAGACCTCTCTCTTTGCGGAAAAGTATTTGTTACGTTTCAAACAGCCATTAGATCATAGTCATCCCGAAAAAGGATCTTTCAGCCAGCGGGTTATCGTTGCGCATGTGGGATATGACCGGCCGACACTGATGGTAACTGAAGGCTACGGAGCTGCTCGTTCCCTGAATCCCGGATATTACGAGGAACTGTCTAAGCTGTTCAATACCAATATCATTGCAGTAGAACATCGCTATTTCCTTGAATCGACCCCTAAACCGAAAGACTGGAAGTATCTGACAGCCTGGAATTCTGCCAGGGATCTGCATGCTATTCGTGAGGCTTTTCGTTCCATTTATCCGGGAAAATGGATTGCTACCGGAATCAGTAAAGGAGGACAGACAGCGATGCTTTATCGTACTTACTTTCCGGATGATATAGATATTACGGTTCCTTATGTGGCTCCACTTTGCCGTTCGGTCGAAGATGGGCGTCATGAGCCTTTTCTGCGAACAGTAGCTATGCCCGATGATCGTCAAAAGGTGGAAGATTTCCAGATGGAGGTATTGAAGCGTAAAGCTGCTTTACTGCCTCACTTTAAAAAATACTGTTCGGTGAGGAAGTTGCAGTTCCGTGCGCCTGTAGAGGACATTTATGATTATACGGTGCTTGAGTATTCTTTTTCACTTTGGCAGTGGGGTATTCCGGTCAGCCGGATTCCGTCAGTTTCTGCTTCAGACAAGGAGCTGTTCGATCATTTGGTTGCTATCAGTGCACCGTCCTATTTTGTGAAAGAGGGATCTAATACTTCGTTCTTTGTCCAGGCGGCACGTGAATTGGGATATTATGGATATGATATTCGTCCGTTCCGGGAGTATCTTTCAATTGGAACAAGTAAAGATTATCTTCGCCGTTTGATGATCCCCGAAGAGCTTGCAGATATGGAATTTGACGAGACTCTGAGTTACAAGATAACCCGTTTTTTGAAAGAGAATGATCCGAAAATGATTTTTATTTATGGGCAGTATGATCCGTGGACAGCAGCCGGAGTCACCTGGCTGAAGGGAAAAAAGAATATTCATGTGTTTGTACAGCCGAAGGGTAGCCACATGGCTCGTATTCACACTTTGCCTCAAAAAGAGAAAGAAGAAGCCATCGGATTGATAAAGAAGTGGTTGGAAGAGTGATCCCATTCTTGCCCCTTTGTAGATGAATAGAAAAGTTACAGAGGTGTTTTCACCACAGATTACACAAACCTGTACAGATGAAGGTCAAATGGATGACTGTCTGTATGGGTGATCTGTGATAATCCGTGTAACCTGTGGTGACCTCTGATGTTACAAACTTATATCAGTGGTTTTAACATTTCCGGTATCTCTACTTTGTCCAGATCCAGTTCGTTTAAACGCTTCTTGCCTGCCTCTGTGAGGCTGAAGTACATCTGGCGTTTGTCTACTTCACCCAATGCCCGTCGGATGAGTCCTTTATCTTCTACCGCACGGATGACTTTCGACGTATGCGACGGAGCCATTTCCGTTCGTTCGGCTATAGCAGTCGAGGTAATTTCCTTTCCGGCTTCGCGCAACGCACATAGCACCATTGCTTCGTTCAGCGATATTCCATACACCTCTTCAAATGCCGTTTCGAAAATGGAGAGTGCTTTGTAGATATCGCGCATCTTACATATTGTATTCATACTTCCTTATTAAATAAACAGATTGATGTTAGCATTATCGGCACGTTCCATATAAGTGGCTACTCCGCCTACCGTAACTTCATCAAGCAACTCTTCACGTTTTACTCCCATCACATCCATCGACATTTGGCAAGCAATAAACTCCACCCCGTTCTCCAGAGCCTGCTGCCGCAGGGATTCCAGTGAGTCGATGCCTTTCCGGTGCATGATGTATCGCATCATCTTTCCACCCATACCTCCCATGCTCATTTTAGAAAGTTTCAGTTTCAGCGAACTGGATGGGAGCATTGTACCAAACATCTTGCCGAAAATGTCTTTCTCCACTTTGGGCTTATGCAATTTCTTAATCACATTCAGCCCCCAGAAAGTAAAGAAGATAGTTACTTTTTGTCCGGTGGCAGCTGCGCCGTTGGCCAGGACGAAAGTGGCAAGTGCCTTGTCCAAGTCGTCACTGAACATAATCAGAGTTTTACCTTTGCTGTCACATGTCGTAGTCAGGTTACAAGCCTGGGGTTCGCCTTTCTCAATGACTACTACCGATTTCCCTCCGGTACTATCCTTGGAGATAAATTTATTTCCGGTAGAGTTGCACCATGCGGCAGCATCCCGCGAGAATCCCGGGTCTGTAGCCACAATTTCAACTCTCTCGCCCGGAACAAGCGTATCCATTGTTTTCTTCATCTTTAGGACCGGGCCCGGACATTGTAATCCGCAGGCATCCACCCGGATTGTCTTAGGATTTGCAGCCGTTGTAGTTTGGGGTGCCTCAGCTCCCACAGAAGGTTTCGCCGGGCTGTCTTGCGCAGAAGGCGTGTCGTCTGTTTCTTCATTTTCGTGCAAGATGATGGGAGCGGTAGCAGCACGATAGGTCTTCAATCCGCCGGAGAGGTTATATACTTCTTTGAAACCGTGCTGGATCAGGATGCGGTAAGCAAGATATCCTCTCAGCCCTACGGCGCAGAAGGTGTAGATTGGCTTGTTCGAAGGAAGTTCAGCAATACGGTCACGTATTTCATCCAATGGTATATTTACTGCTCCGGGCAGTGAACCCAATGCAAATTCGTCTGGTGTACGCACATCCAGCAGGAACACATCTTTCAGTTCGATATCTCTCAGGTCGCGCCAGTATACGGGTTTTACTCTGCCGAGGATGATGTTTTCGGCTACATAACCGGCGATGGCTACGGGGTCCTTTGCCGAAGAGAAAGGAGGTGCATACGCCTGCTCCACTTTCATCAGGTCATAGATCGTTCCCTCGTGTTTGATGACAAGAGAAAGTTCGTCAATTCGTTTGTCCACGCCATCATACCCCACAATTTGGCCGCCATACAACTTGCCTGTTTGGGGATCGAAGGTTATTTTGATACTCATCGGCATAGCGTCCGGATAGTATCCTGCATGCGAGGCCGGATGAGTGGTTGAAGATGCATATACAATGCCCGCCTGCTTTAACCGCTTTCCCGGAAGTCCGGTTGAGGCTACTGTCATGTCAAATACTTTTGCGATGGAGGTACCGATGGCTCCTTCATAAGGAATCTGTGCACCCAGCAGGTTGTCGGCAACAATACGTCCCTGTCGGTTAGCGGGTCCGGCAAGATAGTTCAGCCAAGGTTTGCCCGTAATGGGATGGCGGAATTCAATGGCATCACCGATGGCATAGATCGATTCGTCGGAAGTCTGCAAATAATCATTTACTGCGATACCTCCCGCTTCACCGATCGTAAGTTCGGCAGCTCTTGCCAGCGTTGTCTCCGGGCGCACGCCGATAGATAGAATCACGATATCCGCCAGGATGGATTGTCCGTTCTTGAAGACTACCTTCACTTCTTTGCCTGCTTGCTCAAACGATGCGACAGCTTGCTCCAGGTATAAGTTGACACCCTTCTCCATCAAATGTTGATGAACCAGTGCTGCCATTGAAAAGTCAATAGGTGCCATCACCTGGTTGCCCATCTCGACAATAGATACTTGCGCTCCCAGTGCGTGCAGGTTTTCTGCCATTTCCAGTCCGATGAATCCGGCCCCGATCACGACAGCCCGGCGGGGAGGCCGATTGTTGACATATGCTTTAATGCGGTCGGTGTCTGCTACATTCCGCAAAGTAAAGATGCCGGTTGAGTCAATGCCCGGTAATGGTGGGCGTACAGGAGATGCACCGGTGGATATTAACAGTTTGTCATAACTCTCCTCGTAAGTGTCTTCACTCTTAAGGCGGACGGTTACTGTCTTTTTCTTCCGGTCGATAAAAATAACTTCATTCTCGGTACGCACGTCTACCCTGAAACGTACTCCGAAAGCTTCGGGAGTCTGTACGAATAGTTTCTCACGCTCTTCGATAACGTTCCCTATATAATAGGGCAGTCCGCAGTTGGCATAAGATATGTACTTTCCTTTTTCCAACAAGATGATTTCCGCTGTTTCGTCCGAACGTCTGATACGGGCTGCAGTAGTAGCTCCTCCTGCTACGCCTCCAATAATAATAATCTTCATTTGAATATATTTTCGTTTTAAAATAGTTTCCTATGGAAATAAACGTTTGCCGACTTAAAAAGGTTCATGGAAAAGCTTAAAAAATTAACAAGTATGGGTTATCTTACTTACGGAAGTGCAGTTACACCAAAAGATATACTATTATCTCCTTATCGTCTGTGGAGTGATACAGGTATGTTAGATATTAAAACATGGGGATGTTGTGTGTGATAACATGGGGATGTTCTTATATACAACATGGGGATGTTTTGCGCCAAAACATCCCCATGTTATTCAATCTCCCATTAAAGGGAAAGACTGCCGGCCCGTAGTGTTTTGCTAACTGTGTTTTAATGTCGGAACATGTATCTGAGAAGGATTTGCATGGCAGGGAGTGAACAGCGTGTCGTTCAGTCGTTGCAATGCCTCTCTCTTATCTTCTGCCCTGATGACAAGTGAAACATTGTTGTTATTACTGCCATAAGAGATCATTCGGATCGGGATGGTGGCCAAAGCATTTATGATTCGGGCTTCAAATCCGGCGCATTGCCACTGCATGTTACCTATGGCCGAAAGGATGCACATGTGGTCTTTTACCACCGTGACTGCATATCGTGAGAGTTCGTGGAGTATATGCGATAAACGCTCTTTGTCGTTGATGGCAACAGATACATCAGAACCGGACGAGGCGAACAGGCACAGGGAAGTGTGGTATTTGGCAAAAGTATCGAATATTTTGCTGATGAACAGATAGGGGCGTAACGTTCGGTTCGATTGGAATTTAATGTAATAAATATTGTCTCTGGCGGTAATGGCTTTTATGTTTTCTCCGCTTTGTGAATTTGAAATCAAAGTTCCTCCTTCTGCAGGCTCCATCGAACATAGCAAACGTATCGGTATGTTGTTTTCTCTTGCGGGCAGGATGCAGTGAGGGTTGAATCCCGTCCAGCCGCAATAGGCCAGTTGTTCGGCTTCGTCGAAACTGAGCTGCTTCACCATTGCCGGATGCTTCACAAAGCGCGGGTCACAACGGTGCAACTCTTTGCTGTCTGTCCACAGACATACTTCTTGTGCCTGAAGAGCGGCTCCGATCAGTGTGGCTGAAACATCATCTCCGCCTTGTTTCAAGTAACAGGTTTCGTTGTAAGCATTCCGGCAAAGATGTCCTTGAGTAAGAAATACATTGGTCGACTTATGCTCTGCCAAGAGCAAGTGTAGCTTTGTACCGATGTATTCCATGTCCGGTTCTTCTTCCGGAGCCAGTCGCATGAAGTCGAGGCTGTTGAGTAGTCGGTTGTTGATTCCCTGCTCTTTCAGATAGAGGCTGACTAGCATACTGCTGATAAATTCTCCCTGTGCCAGTATGTCTTTCTCGTCGACAGATGTAAAACGTTGGCGGGTAAAGTTCCATAGAGTCCGGAAACGATCGATGATGGAATCGACCGCCTGTTGCTTGATCGATTCGTCATTGAATAGTTCGTTGGCGAAATCGATAAACCTGAATTCAAGCCTGCTTATCTCGTCATGCGCCTGTTCTGTATCTCTGTTGAAAAGATGGGCAGCTATTCCGACCAGACGTTCCGTAGTCTCTGTAGTGGCGGACAGAACGATTATTTGGGGGATACTGTTGTCAATCAGGCGGAGCATTCCTTTCATTTCCTGTACTGAGCCTGTGGGAATCTTACCGAATTTGTAGATTTTCATTTCTCTATTTTTTTTAGTTATACGATTCTTTTTTCTTATCTGTCTCCTTTTCATTTTAGTTTGTTTTATCAAAATGAAAAGGTGGCATTTGCCTGTTCAGATGATTCCTTACCCGTTTAAAACCGCTTCTGAGCGATCAGAAAAGGGGTAGGGAAGATTATCGGGCGCTGAGTCATGAATAAAAGTTCAAAAGACATGCCATTCGGAATTTTATTTTTCAGCAGTCCGATCATTTGCGTTGTAGCAGAAAACCATTATATTTGCACACCCTGTTTTTTACCATTCACATTTTAACTTATCAGATATGAGTAAAATTCTGATTATTGATGACGAAGTGCAGATTCGTGGTCTGCTGGCACGTATGATGGAACTTGAAGGTTACGAAGTGTGTCAGGCCGGCGATTGTAAGACAGCACTCAGACAATTGGAACTTCAAATGCCCGACGTGGCTTTGTGTGATGTATTTCTGCCGGATGGAAACGGGGTGGATCTGGTGACGGAGATGAAGAAAAAATCTCCGGGAGTAGAGATTATTCTGCTGACGGCACATGGAAACATACCTGATGGTGTGCAGGCAATCAAGAACGGAGCTTTCGATTACATAACGAAAGGGGATGATAACAATAAAATCATTCCCCTGATCAGTCGCGCTGTAGAAAAGGCACGGATGAATATCCGCCTGGACAAACTGGAGAAGAAGATGGGATTGATGTATTCGTTCGATTCCATACTCGGTGAATCGAAAGCATTGAAAGAAGCGGTTTCGTTAGCCCGTAAGGTATCGGTGACTGATGTACCTGTATTGCTGACGGGTGAGACGGGAACCGGAAAAGAGGTGTTTGCCCAGTCCATACATTATAGCAGTAAGCGTGCCCGGCAAAACTTTGTGGCAGTTAACTGCTCTTCGTTCAGTAAAGAGTTGCTGGAGAGCGAGATGTTCGGGCATAAGGCGGGTTCCTTTACCGGTGCGCTGAAAGATAAGAAGGGACTTTTTGAAGAAGCCAATAACGGAACAATCTTTTTGGATGAAATCGGTGAGATGGCTTTTGAGTTGCAAGCCAAGCTGTTGCGTATCCTCGAAACCGGCGAATACATCAAGATAGGTGACACGAAGCCGACCCACATTGATGTGCGTATCATTGCTGCTACAAACCGTAATTTACCTGCCGAGATAGCTGCGGGACGTTTTCGTGAAGATCTGTTCTATCGGCTCTCCGTGTTTCAGGTACATCTTCCGCCTTTGCGTGAACGTACGGGAGATATTAAGATACTGGCTGAATCGTTTGTCCGTTCCTTCTCCGAAAAACTTTCACATCCGGTCAATAGGATTGCTCCCGCTTATCTGGAGGCCTTATGCCAACAACCCTGGAAAGGAAATATCCGCGAATTACGTAATGTAATCGAACGCGGCCTGATCGTTTGTGAGGGCGACCGTCTGGATGTAGACGATCTCCCGTTGGAAATACAGAACAGCCACTACGAGAAATCCGACGAAGGAATGCCGGGCAGCTTTGAACTTTCGGCTATGGAACGCAGGCATATAGCGAGGGTATTGGAGTATACTAAAGGCAATAAAACAGAAGCAGCACGTTTACTGAAAATCGGATTGACTACTTTATACCGAAAAATAGAAGAATATAAGCTCTGAGTCGCACGTGAATATCGTTGCCTGAGTTTTATGCTTCTTTCCTTTCCAAAATAAAACGAACCTTTTCATAATGATAGGGTATCTTCGTACAAGACGAAGATACCCTATTTGTTTTATATCTCTGTATGATAGTGACTTATCTTATCCTTGACTGTTTCTGGCACGCATTTGGCATGAAGAGTTACAGGTAAAAAACATAAGTATAAACATTTTAATTAAAAGGTAAAAAACATGGGAATAACAGTTTCATTTATTTTCTGCCTGTTGAGCGGGTTTGCCTGCTTCTGGCTGTTTTGGAAATGCGTTGACTGGTTTGAAACAATTTAGAGAGGAGAATTTATTTTATGTACACAACACTATTTGTAGTAGGTATCATACTTTTCAGTTATTTGACGTATGTGCTCATTCGTCCAGAGAAGTTTTAATTTGAAAATAAAGCAATGAATACAGAAATTTTAGGAGTGGCGGTGCAGATTGTCCTGATGGTGGTATTAGCTTATCCGTTGGGACGTTACATAGCCCGGGTTTATAAGGGAGAGAAGACTTGGTCGGACTTCATGGCGCCTATAGAGCGAGTGATTTATAAGATATGTGGTATTAATCCGCAGGAGGAGATGAACTGGAAACAGTTCCTCAAGGCGTTACTGATCCTGAATGCATTTTGGTTTGTATGGGGAATGGTGTTACTGGTATCGCAAGGTTGGCTTCCGCTCAATCCCGACGGAAACGGGGCTCAAACACCTGACCAAGCATTCAATACTTGCATCAGTTTTATGGTAAACTGTAATTTGCAACACTACAGCGGTGAGAGTGGTCTGACTTATTTCACTCAATTGTTTGTCATCATGCTGTTCCAGTTTATCACTGCTGCCACAGGAATGGCTGCCATGGCCGGAGTTATGAAAAGTATGGCTGACAAGAGCACTCAAACGATTGGTAACTTTTGGCACTTTCTGGTGATCAGTTGCACACGTATTCTGTTACCGCTTTCATTGGTGGTAGGTTTCATTCTGATTTTGCAGGGAACACCGATGGGCTTTGACGGTCGGATGCAACTGACTACACTCGAAGGACAGGAGCAGATGGTATCCCAGGGACCTACGGCTGCGATTGTTCCCATTAAACAATTAGGAACCAATGGTGGTGGTTATTTTGGTGTCAATTCTTCGCATCCGTTGGAGAATCCTACCTATCTGACTAATATGGTAGAGTGTTGGTCGATCCTGATCATTCCGATGGCGATGGTATTGGCCTTGGGCTTTTATACCAATCGCAGGAAGTTGGGATATAGTATCTTTGGAGTGATGCTGTTTGCTTATCTGGCAGGTGTCTTTATCAATGTCGGTCAGGAGATGGGAGGTAATCCGCGTATCAGCGAAATGGGAATTGCCCAGGATCATGGTGCGATGGAAGGAAAAGAGGTACGGCTTGGAGCCGGAGCCACAGCCCTATGGAGTGTCACCACAACGGTTACTTCCAATGGTTCGGTCAATGGGATGCACGATTCGACTATGCCGCTCTGTGGAATGGTCGAGATGCTGAATATGCAGATCAATACTTGGTTTGGCGGTGTTGGTGTAGGATGGCTGAACTATTATACCTTTATTATCATGGCCGTTTTTATCAGCGGACTGATGGTGGGGCGTACGCCGGAATTTCTAGGTAAGAAGGTAGAAGCCCGGGAAATGAAAATAGCAACCTTCGTCGCTTTGTTGCATCCGTTTGTAATTCTGGTATTTACTGCCATCTCAAGTTATGTCTATACACATCACCCCGATTTTGTGGAGAGTGAGGGCGGATGGCTGAACAATCTCGGATTTCATGGTCTCAGCGAGCAGCTTTACGAATACACCTCATCGGCTGCCAACAATGGTTCGGGTTTCGAGGGACTGGGTGATAATACATATTTCTGGAACTGGACATGTGGCATTGTACTTATCCTGAGTCGGTTTATTCCGATCGTCGGACAGGTAGCCATTGCAGGACTATTGGCTCAAAAAAAGTTTATTCCCGAGAGTGCCGGTACCTTGAAAACGGATACTGTGACTTTTGCAGTAATGACTTTTGCCGTCATTTTCATTGTTGCAGCTTTGTCTTTCTTCCCTGTACATGCGTTGAGTACAATCGCCGAACATTTAAGTTTATAAGAATAGCAGGATAATAAAGTTATGAAAAATAAGATGTCAGCTTCTATGTTTCAAAAGGAGCAAGTAATAGAAAGTATCAGGCAGTCGTTTGTGAAGTTGAATCCGCGAATGATGATAAAGAACCCGATTATGTTTACGGTAGAAGTGGTTACCGTTATTATGCTGGTGGTAACGTTACTCTCTCTCTTCACTCCGGAATATGGTACTTTCGGATATAATTTGTGTGTGTTCTTAATTTTGTTTGTGACCTTGTTGTTTGCCAATTTTGCTGAAGCAATAGCCGAAGCCCGTGGTAAAGCACAAGCCGACAGCTTACGCAAAACGCGTGAAGAGACTCCTGCTAAACTGGTAATAGGAGACAAGGTTCAGACCGTAAGTAGTTCTAAACTGAAGAAGGGGGATGTTTTTGTTTGTGAAGCCGGTGATACGATCCCTGCCGATGGAGAGATTATTGAAGGATTGGCTTCCATTGACGAAAGTGCCATTACCGGTGAATCTGCTCCGGTGATCCGTGAGGCGGGTGGAGATAAAAGCTCTGTGACCGGTGGTACCAAAGTGCTTTCAGATCATATCAAGGTATTGGTCACACAGCAACCGGGCGAAAGCTTTCTTGACAAAATGATTGCGTTGGTCGAAGGCGCAAGCAGGCAGAAGACGCCGAACGAGATAGCCCTGACCATTTTGTTGGCAGGCTTTACACTGGTCTTTGTCATTGTATGTGTTACTCTGATCCCGTTTGCTGACTATACCAGTCTTGAACATCCGGGAACAGCTATCTCGATTGCAGCCATCCTCTCTCTGTTTGTCTGTTTGATTCCGACTACTATCGGAGGATTACTTTCTGCCATCGGTATTGCCGGTATGGATCGTGCATTGCGTGCCAATGTGATTACAAAGTCGGGTAAAGCGGTGGAGACGGCGGGAGATATCGATACACTGTTGCTTGATAAAACCGGTACTATTACGATTGGTAACCGCAGGGCAACGAAATTCCATTCGGCACCGGGAGTCGGTCCGCGGGAGTTTGTAACAACCTGTCTGTTGGCTTCGCTTTCGGACGAGACGCCCGAGGGTAAATCTATTGTAGAGTTAGGACGTGAATCGGGGGTACGGATGCGGAGTCTTCAGACGGCCGGTGCCCGGATGATTCAGTTTACGGCTGAAACCAAATGTTCGGGTGTTGATCTGGCCGATGGCACACAGATACGTAAAGGAGCGTTCGATGCGATCCGTAAGATTACGGAAGCAGCCGGGAATAAATTCCCGAAAGAAATAGAAGAAGTGATCAGTGAGATCTCTGGTAATGGAGGTACACCGCTGGTAGTGTGTGTCGACCGGAAGGTGACCGGAGTTATCGAGTTGCAGGATATTATAAAACCGGGCATTCAGGAACGTTTTGAACGTCTGCGCAAGATGGGAGTGAAGACAGTGATGGTAACCGGTGACAATCCTTTGACCGCCAAGTACATTGCCGAAAAGGCGGGGGTGGACGACTTTATAGCTGAGGCAAAGCCTGAAGACAAGATGGAATACATCCGTAAAGAACAACAGTCCGGTAAGTTGGTGGCGATGATGGGAGACGGAACGAATGATGCTCCTGCATTGGCGCAGGCAAATGTCGGTGTGGCAATGAATAGCGGTACGCAGGCAGCCAAGGAGGCCGGCAATATGGTCGACCTCGATAATGACCCGACTAAATTGATAGAGATTGTGGAAATCGGAAAGCAGTTGCTGATGACTCGTGGAACCCTGACTACTTTCTCTATTGCCAACGATGTGGCAAAATACTTTGCCATTGTACCTGCTTTGTTTATGGTGGCTATTCCAGAGTTGGGTGCACTCAATATTATGAATCTGCATAGCCCGGAAAGTGCTATACTCTCTGCTGTCATATTCAATGCCATCATTATCCCGATCCTGATACCATTGGCGCTGAAAGGAGTACAATATAAACCGATCGGTGCATCGGCTTTGCTCCGTCGGAACCTTTTAATCTATGGATTAGGAGGAGTGATTGTTCCCTTTGTCGGAATCAAGTTAATCGATTTGGTTGTCAGTTTATTCTTTTAAATATTCAAGCAATGAAAACATTATTAAAATCTATCAAGATAACTCTCGTCTTTTGTGTATTCTTCTCTGTATTTTATATCCTCGTGCTGTGGCTGTTTGCACAGGTAGCCGGTCCTAACCGGGGAAATGCAGAAGTAGTTACCTTAAACGGAAAAGTGGTAGGGGCTGCCAATGTAGGACAGACTTTTACGGAAGAAAAATATTTTTGGGGACGCCCCTCATGTGCCGGTGATGGCTATGATGCAACCAGTTCGGCAGGTAGCAATAAAGGGCCGACCAATCCTGAATATCTGGCAGAGGTGGAGGCACGCATCGATACTTTCCTCATTCATCATCCGTATCTGGCACGCAAGGATGTACCTGCCGAGATGGTGACAGCCAGTGCCTCGGGACTGGATCCGGACATCACTCCACAGAGTGCTTATGTACAAGTGAAAAGAGTGGCGCAGGCACGTGGCATGGATGTGGAAGAGGTGAGAAGAGTCGTAGATAAAGCTGTAGAGAAGCCGTTGTTGGGGATATTCGGAACCGAGAAAGTAAATGTATTAAAGTTGAATATAGCTCTGGAAGAGTTAAAAAACAGATAGAAAGTAAAGATGAAAAATGTCATAAATAAAAACACGATTTTAGCCTTGATGGTGATTGGAATGATGTGCTTCTGGGGAAGTATGAACGCGAATGCCCAACAGTTTAATGTTCAGGGAGATCTCGTAAGTTCATATGTCTGGCGCGGAATGTATCAGACAGGAGCGAGTATCCAGCCGACTTTGGGATTTAGTGTCGGAAACTTTTCATTGACCGCATGGGGCTCCACCGATTTTGACGGAACTTCTGCTTCGGCAGGAGCTGCCGCCAAGGAGATCGATCTGACGGCTGCATACACATTAGGTCGTTCCGGTCTGACCGTATCGGTTGCCGACTTGTGGTGGGCAGGACAGGGAGCACGTAAATACTTTAATTTTAAGAGTCATGAAACGGCTCACCACTTTGAGGCAGGAGTGGCTTATACTGTGCAGTCCGAAACATTTCCTTTGTCTGTTGCATGGTATACCATGTTTGCAGGGCAAGATAAGAATGCGGAGGGAGGCCAGAATTATTCGTCTTATGTTGAATTCAACTATCCCTTCAGAGTGAGAATGGTGGATTTAAACGTAACGTGTGGAATGGTTCCTTATGCCGCTCCCCAATACAATTGTGATGGGTTTGCCGTAACCAATGTTGCTTTGAAAGGAACTACTCAGATCAGGTTCACTGACAAGTTTGCTTTGCCTGTATTTGCACAGGCTGTTTGGAATCCCCGTATGGAAGATGCGCATTTAGTGTTTGGTATTACTTTAAAGCCATGAAATCAGATATAACTTAGGAATTTAAAAAGTGGTTAGTCAACCCGTGGCAGTAGCGATACTGTTACGGGTTATGCAGTATAAAAATTGAAGAAAAGATGGATAGAGAAGAAAGTGTACAGCATTTCCTCGACTTGATAAAAAAATCCCGTCGTGGCAAGTTTAAGGTTTATATCGGTATGATTGCCGGTGTAGGCAAATCGTACCGGATGCTCCAGGAAGCACATGATCTGATTGATAACGGGGTAGATGTCCGGATCGGATATATTGAGACACATGGTCGTGCCGGGACGGAAGCCCTGTTGAAAGGTTTACCTGTTATCCGGCGCAGGAAACTGTTTTATAAGGGGAAAGAGCTCGAGGAGATGGATCTGGAAGCGATTATCCGTATTCATCCCGAAATTGTAATTGTAGACGAACTGGCACATACCAATGTGGAAGGAAGCTTGAATGAGAAACGTTGGCAAGATGTGATGACACTGCTTGATGAAGGGATTAATGTGATTTCGGCAGTCAACATTCAGCACATCGAGAGTGTGAATGAAGAGGTGCAAGATATCGCAGGTATTGAAGTGAAGGAGCGTATTCCCGATAGCGTTCTTCAAGAGGCTGATGAGGTCGTAAATATTGATCTTACGGCCGAAGAACTGATAACCAGACTTAAAGCTGGAAAGATATATAAGCCGGAAAAAATACAGACTGCACTCAATAATTTCTTTAAGACCGAGAATATCCTGCAACTCCGTGAACTTGCACTGAAGGAGGTTGCCTTGCGAGTGGAAAAGAAAGTAGAGAATGAGGTTGTGATGGGTATTGGTTTGGGAGTTCGTCATGAAAAGTTTATGGCGTGCATCAGTAGCCAAGAGAAGACGCCCCGCCGTATTATAAGGAAAGTAGCCCGTTTGGCTACCCGATATAATACCTCGTTTGTCGCTCTTTACGTACAAGTTCCCAAAGAAAGCATGGAACGTATCGATTTGGCCAGCCAGAGACATCTGCTGAATCATTTTAAGTTGGTGACTGAGTTGGGTGGGGAAGTCGTCCAGGTACAGTCGAAAGATATATTAGGCAGCATTGTGCAGGTTTGTAAGGAGAAACAGATATCCACTGTTTGCATGGGTTCCCCAGGCCTTCGCCTGCCGGGAGCATTGTGTAGCGTGCTGAAATATCGCAGATTTTTAAATAATCTGGCACAAGCGAACATAGATTTGATTATACTTGCATAAAAAAATGATTTAGTCTTAGTTATCCATTATGAATATAAAAACCAAACTACTTTTCGGCATTGGAATATTGGCCGGAATGATTATTTTACTGGTAACACTTTCAGTAGTAAACCTTCAGATTCTAACGGCCACGGAACCTGATAGTCCGGTTGCCATGCCTGCTTTGGAGCGTGCGCTCTTATGGATCTCCGTAACAGGTGGCATTTGTATCCTCACGGGTTTGGTCCTGCTTATCTGGCTACCCCGTTCTATTAATAGGCCGGTAAAAGAACTGACTTGTGGTATCTTGGAAATAGCCAATCATAATTATGAAAAGAGATTGGATATGAGAGGATACGAAGAGTTCAGGGAAGTTTCGGATAGTTTTAACCGCATGGCTGAGAAACTGACAGAGTATCGTGACAGTACATTGGCTGATATTCTTTCTGCAAAAAAATTCCTTGAAGCCGTTGTTAACAGTATTCATGAGCCGATTATCGGCTTAAATACCGAACGGGAAATTCTTTTTATCAATAATGAAGCATTGAATGTACTCAATATGAAGCGTGAGAATGTAATCCGGAAGTCCGCCGAAGAACTTTCTCTGAAGAATGATTTGCTTCGCAGGCTGATACGTGAGTTGGTGACTCCCGGTGAGAAGAATGAACCTTTAAAAATCTATGCGGACAATAAAGAAAGCTATTTCCAAGCCTCGTATATTCCGATTGAGAATGCGGCGGCAGAAGAAGGAGAGGCTCGAAACCTGGGAGACGTTATCTTGCTGAAAAATATTACAGAGTTCAAAGAACTCGATTCTGCAAAAACCACTTTTATCTCTACCATCTCCCACGAACTGAAGACTCCTATTTCTGCCATAATGATGAGTCTTCAATTGCTGGAGGACAAAAGAGTGGGCTCTTTGAATGGCGAACAAGAACAATTATCGAAGAATATAAGGGACAATAGCCAGCGCTTACTCGATATTACCGGAGAGTTACTGAACATGACGCAGGTGGAAGCCGGCAAGCTTCAAATGATGCCTAAAATTACGAAACCTATCGAACTGATTGAGTACGCCATCAAGGCCAATCAGGTACAGGCTGATAAGTTTAATATACAAATAGAAGTTGACTATCCTCAAGAGAAGATACCGAAACTATTTGTAGATAGTGAAAAAATAGCTTGGGTACTTACTAACCTTTTAAGCAATGCGATTCGCTATTCGAAAGAGAATGGCCGAGTAGTGATTGGCGTAAGGCATAAAAAAGAGTATATCGAGCTCTATGTGCAAGACTTTGGCAAAGGAATCGATCCAAGATATCACCAAAGCATTTTTGATCGTTATTTCCGTGTACCGGGAACTAAAGTTCAGGGTAGCGGTTTGGGATTGTCCATTTCGAAAGACTTTGTAGAAGCACATGGAGGGACATTGACCGTACAGAGCGAACCGGGTAAGGGGAGTTGCTTTGTGATAAGGTTGAAGGCATGATAATGCTGGAAATTATGGAGATAGACTTGTGATTCTGTGGGACTTTTTCCTAGAAAAACTATTTATGACATTATTATATTAAGGTTTTTTATTATTTTTGCCGACGTATTGATATAATATGATACTTGTCTAAGTTAATCTTTTAAGTGGATAATAATGCATTCTGAAATCGCAGAAGAAAAATTACTGGTCTCCCAATTCTCCCAAGGAAGCCATATAGCGTTTAAGGCATTGTTTATGCGTTATTATCCGAAGGTGCGCTCTTTTATAATGGGATTGGTTAAATCGGAGAGTGAAGCCGAAGATTTGACACAAGAAGTTTTTCTCAAACTGTGGACGCACCGTGAGAAATTTTGTGAAGTAGAAGTGTTCGGAACCTATCTGTATGTCTTGACTAAAAATACAACTTTCAATTATTTGCGTTCCCGGCAGAATCGTCAGGATAGTCAGGGGACAGAATGGGTAGAAGAGTCTACAGACACGACTCCTTATGAAGAGTTGGTTGCTAAAGACTTGCAGTTATTGATTGATATGGTGGTGGAGAATATGCCTCCTCAACGGCAAATGATTTTTCGGTTGAATCGGGAGGCCGGACTGACCAATGCAGAAATAGCGGAGAAGTTGCAGATTAGTAAAAAAACTGTTGAGAACCATCTTAACTTAGCGTTGAAAGAACTGAAAAATGCTTTGTTATTCTTTATATTTCTCTATTTATGTTAATACGGTTGGGGATATATCCGGATTTATGCGTCCTATTATAAATTAGTGGTAGAATGAGTTATTTAAAAAATATAATTACTTACTTTTTTCATCATCCGGCATCGGACGGGGTGGTGGAAAGAGTACATCAACGACTGGCCGATACAAACAGCGGACAAGAGAAAGAAGAGGTCTTGTCCGGTATTTGGGAACAGATCGGTTTTCCACAGGCGGATGAACATCAAACGCTGAGAGCTTTTGAAAAGCTGGAACAACAGATTGGAGTAGATTCTTTAAAATCGGAATCTTCTTTTTCGCGTTTTCGTATTCCCCGATGGAGTTGGATTGCTGCTTCTATCATCGTCCCCTTATTACTATTGTTCGGTTCCGCTTACTTATATAAAGAAACTCTTACCATTAAGAACGAACTTAGCAATGTGACTTTCATTCAATATTATGTTAGTAATGGAAAACGGGAGCAAGTCACTTTACCCGATCGATCGAAAGTTTGGCTTAATTCCGGTTCTTTGCTGATCTATCCGTCTGCGTTTATAGGAAACGAACGTGAGGTCTATCTGGCTGGTGAAGGCTATTTCTCGGTGACAAAAGATAAAGAATGCCCATTTATTGTAAAAACGAACTCTGTTTCTGTAAGTGTACTTGGTACGGAATTCAATATAAACGCTTATCCGAATATAGATAAGGTAGTGACTACTTTGGAAGAAGGATCTATCCGTATGTCGCTGAATCGTTTCGATTCATCCTATTTGTTGGAGCCGGATGATCAGATTGTTTATATTCCGTCCACCGGACATATAGAGAGAAAACGCGTGAAGGCCTCTGATTATTCTGATTGGAGAGGTGGAGGTTTGTATTTCAGTAATAGTCCATTCAAAGAAGTGATACAGACTATAGAACGTACCTATTCGGTTCAGGTACATTTGCAGACTTCTATTTATCAATCCAATAATCTGACTATTCATTTCTATCCTAATGAGTCCATCGAGAATATTATGATGTTGATTAAAGAAATGATCCCTGGACTTGAATACCAGATAGAGGGGAAAGATATTTATATAGATTAAGGCTTGGCCTATATTATCATTTGTTAACATTATATCGTTGGGTGTAGTTAAACAACAGACTGTCCTATTGTAAAAGCCGCCAAAGGACGGCTATTGTTTAACTAAAAAAAATAATATTATGAACAAAAATCGATCAATCCGAGTGGCAGCTTTTTGCCTTGGTTTGATGTTGGCGGGTTCTCTGCAAGTACATGCCCAGAAAGTAACATTTCGGGATGGAACAGTGTCGTTGAAACAAGCGTTTGAAAAGATCGAAGCATCTTCGAAGTATAAAATCGCTTATAATGATTCACACCTGAATGTTTCTCGTAAAGTTTCGTTGAATCAAAAAGAAACCGAAGTACTGGAGATATTGGCAACTATCCTGAAAGATACGGGTTATACGTACAAAAAGAACGGTAACTACATTGTGATTGTTCCCGTGGAACAAAAGCCGGCTTCAAAAGTCAAAAAGGTAAAAGGAGTTGTGAAAGATGCCAGCGGTGAAGCGATTATCGGAGCAAACGTATTGGTAAAGGGTACGGCAACAGGCGTGATCACCGATATGAACGGAAGTTTTGAGTTGGAAGTGCCGGGTAACGCAGTATTGCAGATCACCTATATTGGATATGTACAGCAGGATGTTGCTGTAAAAAACCGGGACCAATTGGCTGTGTTACTGAAAGAAGATACTAAAACCTTGGATGAGGTTGTTGTCGTAGGTTATGGTACAATGAAGAAAAAGGACCTGACCGGTGCAGTAGCATCAGTGAAGATGGACGATACTCCCCTAAGTACGATATCTACAGTGAGCCATGCGTTAGCCGGAAAAGCAGCCGGTTTACAGGTAAATACAATCAGTGCCCAGCCTGGTGGTGGCACAACGTTTCGGATTCGTGGAGCTGCTTCGACCGGAGCAGGCAATGATCCGTTGATTATTGTGGATGGATTTCCTGTAAGTAATGCAGGTAATGTGAGTGTCGGTTATAACAGTGATAATGGTACGACTGACAATATATTGGCCTCGATCAACCCCAATGATATCGAATCAATTGAAGTATTGAAGGATGCCAGTTCTACTGCTATTTACGGTGCACGTGCGGGCAGTGGTGTTATTATCATTACAACCAAACGGGGAAAAGAGGGTAAACCGAAAGTTACCTATTCAGGATCTACCACTGTGCAGACTATGGCTACTAAATATGAAATGCTGGATGCACAGGATTTTATGATTCAGTCTAACCGCTGGTTTAAAGAAAAGTGGATGTATGATAATAAAGTCGGCATTTATGGTGGTAAAAATGAATCGGAGGCCGGCAGTGCATATCATCCCAAATATTCGGATGCGGATATTGCGAATCCGGTAAATGATACAGATTGGTATGATCGTATTACTCGTACGGGTTTTCAGACACAGCATAATATCTCAATCAATGGAGGTACGGAGTATACCAAATATCTGATTTCTGGTAACTTCTTTAATCAAAAGGGCATTGTAAAGAATAATGGCATGTCGCGTTATACTGGCCGTGTAAATCTGGATCAGAAGCTCAGTAAATATGCAAAAGTAGGTATCAACCTGACAGTGAGTCGTAATACATTGGACAATGTTCCGTTGGGAGCAGGGCAAAATGAATATGCCAGTATTTTAGTGTCTGCTGCTCAGTTTAGTCCACTATTGTCTGTGAAAGATGAAAATGGTGATTACAGTCTGAACCAACAGGCTGCTTATATTCCAAATCCTGTTTCGCTACTTGAGATCAGTGATCAGACGACTAAAGAACGTTTCCTGGCTACTCCGTTTGTTGAAATCAAACCAATCAATGAGCTCACATTGAAAGCCAGTTTTGGTATCGATCGTAACTATCAGCGTCGTGAGGTATACATGCCTAAAACAACTCTTTACGGAGAAAAGGCTGATGGCCGTGCAGATATCGGGCAATATGACAGGTCTGATTATTTGTTAGAACTGACTGCCAATTATGCAAAACGTTTGGGTGATCATAATCTGAATGCTTTGGTTGGATACTCTTTTCAAAGATTCACCAGTAAGTATCTCAATGCGGGTAACCAAGGATTTCTGACAGATGCCTTTCTGTTTAATAATCTGGGTGCAGGTACTTATGAAAAACCATGGGTTGGTTCCTCCGCTTCTAAAAGTGAAATGGCCTCTTTCTTCGGTCGTGTAAATTATACCTATAAAGATCGTTACTTGGTGACCGCCACTCTTCGTGCTGATGGTGCCTCTAACTTTGCAAAAAATAACCGTTGGGGATATTTCCCTTCTGTGGCTCTGGGCTGGAGATTTACGGAGGAAAACTTTGCCCGGTCTTTGAATTTGGATAAAGTGCTCTCTAACGGTAAGTTAAGATTAAGTTACGGACAAACAGGTAACTCGAATATCGGAGATAAATCAGTCACTTATTATGGTACAGGATATAATAAAGTTTTCGGTAATAAAGAATATACAGGAGTCTATGTCAGTCAGATCGGTAATCCGGATTTAAAATGGGAGACGACAACCGAGTGGAATGTAGGATTGGATCTGGGTTTCTTAAACAATCGTTTTAATGTAACTGCAGAATACTTTCATAAGGTAGTTTCTGATTTGCTTAGTTCCCGTAGTGTACTTTCGTATAATGAAGTCGGTTCGATTGCTGCCAATATCGGTAAAACTCAGAGTCAGGGATTTGAGTTGACAATCAATACAAAGAATTTTGATACAAAAGATTTTAGTTGGAATACCGATTTTACTTTCTCGTTCTATCGTGATAAGTGGAAAGAACGTGATGAGAATTGGAGCCCGAATCCATACGATATGTATAATGCTCCGTTGAGAGGATACTATATGTATTTGTCTGACGGGTTGATTCAGCCGGGGGAGGAAGTATCCTGGATGCCGGGAGCTCTACCGGGACAGGTGAAATTAAAAGATATTGATGGATACGCATACAATGAAGACGGAACTTATAAGACCGACAAACATGGCATTCCATTGAGGACTGGAAAGCCCGATGGAAAGATAGATTATGCGGACGCTGTGTTTAAAGGTTGTAGTGATCCGGGTTATTTACTGGGATTGAATAATACTTTCCGTTATAAGAATTTCGACTTGAATGTTTATTTCTATGGTCAGTTGGATTTATTAAAGAGTGGTTCTTATAAAGATTATTGGATTGTCGGTTCAGGAACAATGACCGGGGTGAATAACTTATATCGCGGTTATAACATGCCTACTTCGGCCAAAGAAGTGTGGTCGCATGACAATACATCGGGTAAGATGCCGGGTTATTTTCAGTATATGAGTAATTATGGATATGGAGACTATTTCCTGGAGAAGAGCTGGTTTATTCGCTGTCGCAATATTACGCTGGGATATACATTGCCTGTTAAGTCGGCAAAGAAACTGGTTTCCAATGTACGTATCTACGCCGATGTGAACAACTTGTTTACTATTACTCCGTATGATGGTTTGGATGTGGAAACAGATGATTCTTATTGGGCATATCCCAATGTACGTAGTTTTAGTATTGGTCTGGATATTACTTTCTAAGCAATAAAAAAATAAAGAATGATATGAAAAAGATAATTTATATATTTTCCCTGTTTATCACAGTAATTGGTTTATTAGGCTCTTGCATTAACCTGGAATCCGAATCATATGACTCAATTAATACAACTATATTTCCTACTAATGCAGATGATGCTGATGCATTGGTTATTGCAGCAGCTTACGGTCCGTTCCGTGCAGACGGGTATAGCGGATTATTTCAATGTGCTAAAGGTGGTTTGGCCTCTAATACAGATATGTCTACCGACCTATTGGATTGTAAATGGGGAGATTCGTGGTGGCCGGCTGTATTACAGTTGAATTTCACTGCTACCTCTGATATTCCTACTTCTTTTTACGGAACATGGGCGAATCATATCGGAAAGATGACATTGACATTAGACCGTATCTCTGGTATTGATATGAAAGAAGAGGAAAAAACACGTTTAATTGCCGAAACACGTTGTGGGCGTGGATGGTTGGCATATATTCTTTACGACTTGTATGGCCCTATTCAGATTCCTTCATTAGAAGTTTTACAGAATCCTACCCAAAAGGTTATTGTACCCCGTTCTTCAAAAGAGGAAACAGTGAAGTTGATTGAAGATGACTTGAAAGCGGCAGCTGAGGTACTTCCTGCTAAATATAGTAAATCTGATGAGAACTTTGGACGGTTCACCAAAGGACTGGCATATACGGTGTTGATGAAACTTTATATGCATGAAAAAGAATGGGGCAAGGCTGTGGAATGTGGCAGAGAAGTCATGAAATGTGGATATTCGTTGGTTACTAATTATAAGGACATTTTTACTTTAGACAATGAGGGTAATGATGAAATGATCTTTTCATGCATTGAAACCAGAGGAGTAAACGAACAGATGTGGCATGCGCATGTGTTGCCAAGCAACTATCCTACAACTAATCCGAACATACAAAAATGGAATGGTTATCGTATGCCATGGCAGTTTTACCACAGTTTCGATCCTAAAGACAAGCGCCTGGAAGTTATCTGTAGTGAATATGTAGGAACAGATGGAGTGACATACAATGAAACTAATCCCGGTGAGTATTTGGATAAAGGGGCTTTACCCATCAAATATGGAGAAGATCCGACACAAACCAGTGAAAATAGTGAAGTCGATGTGGTTGTTTACCGTTATGCCGATGTATTGACTCTGATGGCTGAGGCATTGGCACGTAGTAATAATGCGGTTACTCAGGAAGCTGTGGACCGTCTGAATGATGTACATACACGTGCAGGACTGGCTGCTTATCAGTTGAGTGATTTTACCTCACTGGACGATTTTCTTGGAGCTGTTCTTAAAGAACGTGGGCATGAATTATGGGGTGAGGGTTGTCGTCGCAGTGATCTGATCCGCTATGGATTGTATATCGACTATGCTATCAAATACAAAGGATCGACTACCGCAAAAGAGTATATGAACCTGATGCCTTTGCCACAGAGTGTCATAACGGAAAGCAGTGGTCAGGTTATTCAGAATGAAGGATACTAATGCTTCTTAAGAGATTATTATAAATTAATTCAGAACGGATTTCGCAATGTGTCATGGAGACGTCTTATGATTTCTAAATTGCCGAAGTCCGTTCTTGCACAACTAGAATTGAAAAATTAAATCATGCTTTTTAAGAGAATACGTGTTACAATCTTATTGCTCGGACTGTTGAGCTTTAGCTTGAGGGTGTCGGCACAAATTGTTTTAAAGCACTCTGATTGGGAGTGGAAAATTTCAGAAACCGGATGTGCCGAACAACTAATATTTAAAGGTGGAAAACGAAATGATACCATACCTTTCTTTCGTGAAGGAGAACATGCCGGTCCATCCTTTTATGCAAAACGGGAAGGTAAAGAAGTGCGTGCATCCTGGATTCCGGATGGATACGCCTCCTATCGGAGCGAGATAGACGGAGTTCTTTGCCGGATATCATATATAAAAGATCATGGTCAACCTGCATTAAGGGTAAAGCTGACAAACAACTCACCGGTGCCTTATCAACCTCAGAAGGCCGGTCTGAAGTTGGGCATCGATACATATATGGATAAATTTCCGGATTGGTTTGGTAAATACTTTCCAACCTTGATGAGAAACGAAAAGACCCATTTTTATGGCTATCTTCAAACCCCTTCCGGACATACATTGGGACTTGTATCACAGCAGCCTGTAGCATCCTGGAGTGTAGATTATAATCTGGGCTATCAGGATCCGGCCCCATTTTGGTTTATGGGGCATCGCATCGAATCATTAAATCTCGATTTATTGAATGAATTACCTTTGCCGGCACGTCATCCGCAGAATCTGTATGAACTGAAACAGGGGGAAAGTAAAGAGTGGATTTTTACATTTGTCAATGTGGGTAATTTGGACAATCTGGAACATGCCATTGCTCGAGTTTCGGATATTCCTTTGATTGATATCCGTCAGACTTCGCATGCTGCACGTGAGGAAGCATCGTTCACACTTACTGCCGATAATCCTAACGTAAAGGTGACCAATGATGCCGGAAAAGAACTGCCTGTCGTACTGACTAAAACCAAAGGGAATCGTTGGATAGGAAAAGTCCGGTTGGAAGATGCAGGTCTCTATACCCTTTCTGTCCGTTCGGGCAATAAAGTTGCCGAAGCGATATGGACAGTACATCATCCTTGGCAATGGGTGATGGAAAAGGCACGTGAGAATGCAGCCCGTTATCATCAGAAACCGACGTCACATGCTGAGAGTTGGTATGGGTTCTATTCGGCTTTTCTTGCTGCCCGTTATTTCCCGAATGAGTCATTGGATAAGCAATTGAGCAATTATTTTGATCGGCTTTACAACAAATTGCATGATTCGGTAAAAGTGGAACCGTTGTATTTTAAGACACGTATTCAAAATACCTCTACTACTATTGGAATGTTGGTAGATAAATATGAGGCACAGGGAGATTTGGGAGATCTGAAAAAGGCGTCGAAGTTGGCTGACTGGATGATCGCGACCTCCCAGCGCGAAAATGGTGCATATTATAATCATGGAACAGTCTATACCAGTGTGATCTATATCGCTAAAAGTGTTTTGGAACTGGCTGTCCTCGAACGTAAATTGGGTGAACAGGATTTGTTTTGGAGAACATGTGCCGACCGTCATTTCCTGTCTGCAAAAAAGGCGGTTGACCAACTGGTTGCGTCACAAGGAGATTTTCAGACAGAGGGAGAATTGACCTTTGAAGACGGCATGATTTCTTGTTCAGCTTTACAGATAGGTATGATGGGAGTCATCGAGCAAGATGCTGTTGCACGCAAATATTATACCGATGCAATGTTGAAGATACTGAACAGCCATGATTGCCTTACTCAACTCCGTGTACCCGATGGGCGCCGTCGGCAAGGAACTATGCGTTATTGGGAAGCGCAATACGATGTACAGATGCTTCCCAATATGTTTAATTCACCCCATGGCTGGAGCGGATGGCGTGCGTATGCTACTTATTATGCTTATCTGCTGACAGGCGACGAGAAATGGCTGGAACAAACATTTAATGCGATGGGAGCTTTTGCCAATTTGATTGATTATAAAACGGGGCAGTTGCGTTGGGCTTTTGTTGTCGATCCGCATCTTGAAGTAGAACAGGCGTGTAGCGCTGATACTAAACTGGATTTTTCTGATCTTAGTTTTGGTAATCCGCATCCGAAATTATATGATACCCGTAAGTTTGTTATTGGTGAGCAATATGTCAATATGATTAGCGATTGGCAGACGGTCAATACTCAGGATAATGATGTGCACGAATTATTTAAATGTATCGGTGAAGCTGTTCTGACTAACGCTTTTGTCATAGAACGTCCGAATGGAGAAGTCGTAGGATACAATTGCCGTGTAACCCGGAAGGGGAATACATTGACTGTAAAGGCAGACGAGAAACAGATCGTGAATCTACATTGCAACTTGAAGCATTCTTTCTCTGTGTCTTTCGATGGTAAAACCTGTTCTTTGCCTGAAGGATATTGCAATTGGGCTTTTGGGCAGTCCGGTTATTGACTTTACAATAACTCCTGTTAATCCCATATACTCATAAGACGAAACATACGATATGTTTCAGTTTGTGAGTGTATGGGATATTTTTATGAGAAACAGTTTCTGTAGTAAGCTTGAAAAATAGTAGGAATACGTATCTTTGCATAAAATGAAAAAACACTAACATAAACACAAAATGAGACATTTATTTTTATTGGCAGCACTATTTTGTGCCTGCATTTCTTATGCACAGATTCGTGTACAAGAACGACTTCCTAAAAGTAAAACCGGTTTTGCTTTGACTACTGCGAAAACACGGGCTAAGATTTATTACGATGTGAATGATGCGCTTGTTATCAAGAGATCGGCAGAATTGTTTGCCCGCGATATTCAAATGGTGACCGGTCAAAAGCCTGAACTGATCCAAAAAAGGGAAAGAGCCAAAGCTCTGGTTATTGTCGGAACCATTGAAAAGAATCAATGGATTTGTGAATTGGCGCAAAAAGGAAAAATTGATATCCGGCCATTGCAGGGTGCTTGGGAACGGTATTTGATTCAAACTGTCGACAACCCTTCTCCAGGAGTAGCCAAAGCATTGGTTATAGCAGGGAGTGATCGGCGGGGAGCGGCTTATGGCCTGTTCTCTATTTCCGAAATGATGGGAGTATCCCCTTGGTATTGGTGGGGTGATGTCCCGGTAAAAACGCACAAGGCTTTGTATGTAGATGCTCCGCCCACATATTCTAAAACACCTTCCGTGAAATATAGGGGTATTTTCCTGAACGATGAAGATTGGGGGCTGAAACCCTGGGCTGCTAAGACCTTTGAGAAAGAACGCGGTAATATTGGCCCCCGTACCTATGCGAAGATTTGTGAACTGTTACTGCGTTTGAAAGCTAATCATCTGGCTCCGGCAATGCATCCCGTATCTACCGCTTTTTATCAGATTCCCGAGAATAAGCTCGTAGCAGATACGTTTGCCATTGTTATGGGCTCCAGCCATTGTGAACCCTTATTGTTGAATACGGCCAGCGAGTGGCATAGCAAGACTATGGGACCCTGGGATTATAATGCTAATAAGGATAAGATTAATGAAGTTTTGGGCAATCGTGTGAAAGAAAATTGTGCTTATGAGAATGTATACACATTAGCCTTGAGAGGATTGCACGATGCTGCCATGGGTGGAGGAGACGTACCGATGAAAGAGAAAGTGAAAATGCTGGAGAATGCTTTGAAAGACCAGAGGAGCCTGCTAACCCGGCATATTGATAAGCCTGCCGAAACCATCCCGCAGGCATTCACCCCTTATAAAGAGGTGCTGGAAATCTACTCGAATGGATTGGAACTGCCGGATGATGTGACCATTATCTGGGCGGATGATAATTTTGGCTATATGAAGCGTTTGAGTGGCCCTCAAGAACAAAAACGTACAGGACGTGCAGGTGTATACTATCATATTTCTTACCTCGGTGTACCTCATAGCTATTTATGGTTTAGTACCACTCCTCCGGCATTAATGTATGAAGAGCTTCGCAAAGCGTATGATACTACGGCCGACCGTATCTGGTTGGCAAACTGTGGAGACCTGAAAGGGGCTGAGGCACAAGTATCGTTTTTTCTCGATATGGCTTATGATATCGACCAATTCAACGAAAATAATGTGCATACTTATCCTGCCCGTTGGTTGGCAAAAATCTTCGGAGAACAATATTACGATACATTGAAAGACATTACCTGCTCACATATAAATTTGGCTTTTTCCAGAAAACCGGAATACATGGGGTGGGGATACTGGAATAACTATTGGGGTGGAGGTGAAAAACGTACCGATACCGAGTTTTCTTTTATAAATTACAATGAAGCCGGGAGGCGTTTGGCTGAGTACCGGCGGATCGGTAAAAAAGCAGAGGAAATGTTGGCAACTGTAGATAAAAAGGCAAAACCGGCGCTGTATCAGTTGTTGTATTATCCGGTGAAAGGGGCCGAACTGATGAATCGTATGAATATGACCGGTCAGCTTTATCGGCAATATGTTCGTCAGAAACGTGCTGCTGCCGATGATCTGAAGAGAGAAGCAACGACTTGTCACGATAGTTTGGAGATTATTACCGACGGATATAATTCGCTCTTGGACGGCAAATGGAAATACATGATGTCACTAAGACAAAATTATGATGGAAGCAGTTCCTATTTTATGCTTCCATTGATGGAAGAAAGTTATGTGGCAACGGGTGATCCGAAGTTGGCCGTTCAGGTAGAAAGTGAGCAATTGAATCGGGGAGGTTTTAGTTTCCGGGCTTTACCCGTGTTCAATACTTACTCCCGTAAAAGTCACTGGATCGATGTTTATAATCAGGGGGGAGGAATGTTGGACTGGAAATCGGAACTTTCTGACGAGTGGATCGTTTTGTCTCGTCAGTCGGGCAGTACTCGTACTGAAGATCGTATCCAAGTATCGATCGATTGGAGTAAAGTACCATCAGGAGAGAAAGTCACAGGATTTATTGAGTTCTCTTCCGGAATGCAGAAAGAACGGGTGCTTGTTTCCGTATTCAATCCGAAGACTCCGGTACGCGACGAATTACAAGGACTTTTCATAGAGGAAAATGGCTACGTATCTCTGCCCGCTACAGCCTTCCACCGTAAGTTTGAGAGTGAAGATGTCAAGATGAGTGTACTTCCCGGTTTGGGCTTTGAAGGTGCTGCCTTGCAAATAGGAAGTCCGATAGCTCCCTTACAAATGTATCGTTCGTCCGAGGTGCCTAGAGTGGAATATGATTTTTATACTTTCAATGCTGGAATGGTTGATGTGTATACCTACGTACTGCCCACTTTCCCTTTGCATGCTGATCGGGATTATAAACTACCGGAGCATACCAATTCGGATACCAAATATAGTGTCCGTATCGATGACGGATCTATTTCTACTCCATCCACTTCAGCCATAGAATATTCCCAGATCTGGTATGACAGTGTGCTGAAAAATTGTAGAGTGAATAAATCCACTCTTTATGTAAAGGCCCCCGGTAAGCATACATTGCAGATTCGCTGTGGAGATCCCGGAACTGTGATTCAGAAAATCGTTATTGATATGGGTGGGCTCAAAAGGTCATATTTAGGACCTGAAACAACTCTTTGCCGTTAATATTATTTTTAATTAACATTCTTGCATGCAGGCTTTCTATGAATATTCTATTTCTATAAGTAGAGAGAACATATTTTGAATATCTAACGAAAAAAGAAATTTATTATGAAGATCTGTTCATGCTTGAATAAAGGAGTTATGATTGCAGTGGCAGTTGTTTGTTCTGCCGGTTTACAGTCTTGTCTGGATGACAATGATAAGTACTATTATGTGGAAGGATTTCCCAATGCTCTTGTTACGGTAAAAAATGCGACTGATGGTTCATTCTTCTTACAGCTGAATGATAGCACGACTTTGTTGCCGACCAATATGTCCTCTTCACCTTTTGGAGATAAAGAAGTCAGGGCATTGGTGAATTATAATGAAGTGAGTGAGTCTGGTGGCAGATATGATAAGGCGGTACAGGTGAACTGGATAGATAGTATTTTGACGAAATCGATTGCCCCGGATTTAGGATCAGAAAATGACGTTGTTTATGGAACGGATCCCGTGGAAATAGTAAACGATTGGGTGACTATTGCGGAAGATGGTTATTTGACCCTACGATTCAGAACAAAATGGGGTGATTATAATAAAGCCCATTTCGTAAATTTATTGTTGGGGCAAAATCCGTCTGACCCATATGAGGTTGAGTTTCGCCATAATGCATATGGCGATACATATGGTACGGTTGGTGATGGCTTGGTAGCCTTTAAGCTGGTGGGACTTCCGGATACGAATGGAAAAACGGTTCCGTTGACTTTGAAATGGAAGTCATTTAGTGGAGATAAATCGGCTGTATTTGATTATTGTACTCAAAAAGCCGTTACACCGGCTAAACCGGCCATTGTTTCTGTAAGGAGCAATTTAAATTTAAAATAGTTTTCTTGGGCATACTGCGTTTCTATTCTTTTTGAATTGAGATCGTATTACTTTCCGAATATTCAGAAGTGCATAGAAGCGCAGTATTGTTTTCATTAACATTGTTAATGGCATTTCTCTTTCATTCTTTTTTTACCGGCAAAAAACAAGTCTTTAGCATCTCAAAGACTTGTTTTCTATCATTAAAGAACTTATTTTAACATACTGTTAAATCAGGTGTTTTCCAAATACAAAAGGGAGAATATTAACAGATTGATAATAAGTGATATATTGTAAATTCAACTTCTTCTTCTTTATTTGTCTCTTTTGAAGTTGAATCCGTATACTTGTTATATTAGTACATTCGTTTGGAGGTGGAAACTACTTTGTTGAAATTCTCTAGGATATCGACTGTTGTGTTGTTCCTTGACTGTTTCAAGCCAAGATACATTTAGATATGTCTTTTCCTGATGCTGAATTTAGTTTATCAGTAATTTGCTTAAAGGTCAAAGACGTGGTGAGAAGTACCTTTTTGATGAATGAGATCATATAGTAACCGCGATCTATAGTGTAGGTGTATTTGAAAAAAGAACAATGTGTTAGGGTGAAACTATACATGGTGATGTTGTAGGTTGTATTTGGATTGCTAATTCATTGTTCAATAGTGAATTATCCTGTTGATAACTTCGGTTGATATCTGTTGATAACTATGTTAATAACTTTGTTGACAACTGCGTGGGGGAATTAAGTGTCTGGAAATGTTAGGCAATAAAACAGCGTTTAAGAGTCTAAATTTCTTAAACGCTGATTTCTGGGTGTTAATGGAATTTGAGATTTGCCTAAGGCACTCGTAGGTATGAATTGGATACTAATCAATGATTTTCTATTTCTTTACGTTCCACGCATTTGCTTTTTTTTATCGACAATTAGGTTGTTTCCCCTTTTTTCCATGCTTTGTGCAATTTTGGTGTAAGATGTTATTTTACAGTTATTTTATTGATTTTCATGACATGATAAACACCGGCATAATCGGCGGCAAAGCCTTCGTCTGATTTACCCATATCAATAACTTCTAATTCCACATATACAGGTGTTCCATTTTTGATTCCTTTTGTTTCACCATCATACTTTTGTAGGAGTTCTCCTGTTTTATCAACAATCCAATAATCAGTGGAATCCCCTTCTGAAGTGAAAGAACGTGTTTCATGTCCGATGATCAATTTACCTTTTACGGACAAAAGTTTCTGGGTAGGAGTGTCCGGTGTCGGTATAGCTTCTTCGTCTGGTATTTCATTCGTCTTGGAATACCTCAAAACCAACTCGCCTTTTTTGAGAATCAAACTGTCCTGAGTCAATTGCTCTACTGTTAGTGTATCTGTAAAGGATATACTTTGGTGGTTGCCGATGCTTATACCGGAAAGGAGTAATAAGTTTCCTTCTTTCTTCCATTTCTCATATTTCAAAGTGGCCATATTGATGGAAGAAGCACTTCCGTTTGCTTCAAGCGTGAATCCTTGTTTTAAATTAGATATTCCGGGAACCGATTCCACCCAAGAGCCTTCTATCGTAACATCATTACAAGCCACCAAGGTAGTTATGGCAAGGACAACGGTTAAATTTCTAAATATCTCCATTTTTGTTATTCTTTAAATTATATCCCTAATACTATATTTACATCTATACTGGGTTTCAGGTTAATATCATAAATAACTCTCAAGATTAGTTCACTATGTTACATCAGACGGCTGCTGATACGCAAAGAATGGCTCTCTGAAAGTACTTTTCTTTTTATTATTTTAAGCTGTTACACTTTTTAGCTTGGTCATGTGTCTCTATTTTTAGTATCTGTAGCATCATGATTTATGCAAAAATAAATGTTTTGTTTTGATATACAATATATTCTTTGGGATCTGTTAGTCACTTTTTTATTTCATAAGGTGAGCAACGGAGTTTGTAATGCTTTTGAATGTTGAAATGGAAAAATTGAGTATTTTCCAGCTTGTTGATAACCTTTTGAAAAGCTAGTTGATTGATATGGAGGTAAAATACTTAATTTATTGAATTATAGTCTGTTAACCTGTTAATAACTTTGGTGTATATCTGTTAATAACTATGTTGATAACTGTGTTAAGAATCTAACTATAGGAGAGTATGTGGCAATAAAAAAGCGCCCAAGAGTGGAAGCCTCCTAAACGCTAATTTTCTTTTGGTAGCGGGACCCGGGATTGAACCGGGGACCTCATGATTATGAATCATGCGCTCTAACCAGCTGAGCTATCCCGCCATTGTTTCTCGATTGCGGGTGCAAAGATAGAGCCTTTTTTTAAATCTCCAAAACATTTTCTATCTTTTTTGTGTTTAACTTAAAAAAAAGATCTTTGAAAGTACGATGGACAGGCTGTTCCTGACCCGGAAAGAAGAGATGTAATGAAGAAAGTGAATTAATTATGCCTTGTAATTAGAAAAAAGTATTTATCTTGGCACACACAATCAATAATGAATGAAGCTATGAAAAAAGAGAAAATACATTTGGAATACCTTCTGAATGCGACCTCTAAAAATATTCTTTGGTCAGCAATTAGCACACCTACCGGTTTGGAGGACTGGTTCGCAGACAAAGTAGTATCAGATGATAAAACGGTGACCTTTTGTTGGGGCAAAACCGAACAGCGTCAGGCTGGTATTGTTGCGATTCGGGCATATTCGTTCATTCGTTTCCACTGGCTTGATGACGAAAATGAAAGGGACTATTTTGAAATTAAGATGAGTTATAATGAATTGACGGGTGACTATGTGCTCGAAATTACTGACTTTTCTGAAGCGGATGAAGCGGATGATTTGAAGGAATTGTGGGATTCTCAGGTGAGTAAGTTACGGAGAACATGTGGTTTTTAGTTAACTTTCGACCAAAAATTTTTCGCACTCCTTTTTTTGTGCTAATTTTGTATCTTAATTGCATGAAACTATTAAGATGCTACGCATAAAAAGATTAGATATTTTTATAATAAAGAGTTTTTTATTACTCTTTGTCGGTACATTTTTCATCTGCCTCTTCATCTTCATGATGCAGTTTTTGTGGAAGTATGTAGACGAATTGGTGGGAAAAGGGTTGGAGATGAGTGTACTGGCTCAATTCTTCTTTTATTCTGCGTTGAGTCTGGTACCGATGTCACTACCCTTGGCAGTGTTGTTGGCTTCTTTGATAACATTTGGTAATTTTGGTGAACGTTTTGAGTTGCTTGCCATGAAAGCGGCGGGGATTTCATTACTTAAAATCATGCGCCCGCTTATTGTTCTCGTCTTTGCCATTTGTTGTGTATCCTTTTATTTCCAGAACGTCATCGGTCCGCAGGCGCAAGCCAAGTTGGGAACCCTGCTTATTTCGATGAAGCAGAAATCTCCTGAAGTTGATATTCCCGAAGGAGTTTTCTATGATGAAATAGATGGTTATAACCTGAAAGTACAAAGGAAAGACCGTAAAACGGGTATGCTTTATGATGTGATCATTTATGATTTCTCCAACAACTTTGATAATGCTCGCATTATAGTTGCTGATTCGGGACGTTTGGAAATGACCGCTGATAAACAGCATCTCTACTTGCATCTGTACAGCGGCGAGATGTTTGAGAATCTGAAAGCACAGAGCATGAGTTCGAAGAATGTTCCTTACCGTCGTGAGTCTTTCCGGGAAAAGCATTCGATTATTCAGTTCGACTCAGATTTTAATATGGCTGATGCCAGCATCATGAGCAATCAGTCCACTACCAAAGATATGATAAAAATACAGGCATCTATCGATTCTATGACCGTATTGGCCGATAGTATCGGAAGACAGTATTTTGTTGAAGCAAGCAAGGGACCCTATCGTACAGCAGTCGGACTGACGAAAGAAGATACCTTGAAAATGCAGGAAGCGCAGATCCGTGACTATAATGTAGATAGTCTGTTTGAGGCTGCTACGTTGATGAATAAGCAGAAGATTATAGCATCAGCTGTTGGGCGTACAGAGAATCTGTCGAGTGACTGGGGATTTAAGAGCTTTACGATGACCCAGAATGACTTCAGTATAAGGAAACATAAAATAGAATGGCACCGGAAGATCACGATTTCTCTATCCTGTCTTTTATTCTTTTTCATTGGTGCGCCTTTGGGAGGGATTATTCGTAAAGGTGGATTGGGAATGCCTGTTATTGTTTCCGTACTTACCTTTATTATTTACTATATAATAGACAACACGGGTTACAAAATGGCCCGTGATGGAAAGTGGATTGTGTGGATGGGGATGTGGATGAGTTCTGCCATTCTGGCTCCGCTTGGATATTTCCTGACTTATAAATCGAATAAAGACTCCGTTGTATTGAATACGGATGTATATATCTCTTGGTTCAAAAGAGTGTTTGGGGTGCGTAGTGTCCGACATCTGTCCAAGAAGGAAGTTATTATTCATGATCCGGATTATCAACGTCTTCCGTTCGATTTGAATGGCCTTTCAGAGGAGTGTAGGGCTTATATGCAAAAGAACCGATTGGCCAAGGCACCCAATTATTTTAGCCTGTGGATGTCCGGCGGGCAAGATCAGGAAATTATCGCTATAAACAACCGTATGGAAGCATTGGTTGATGAGATGTCTAATACCCGTTCACTGATACTACTTCAGAAGTTGGAAAAATATCCGATTATCCCTGTAAATGCGCATGTGCGCCCATTCCATAATTATTGGCTTAATATGGCAATAGGAATTGTGATTCCTATCGGTCTGTTCTTTTATTTCCGGATCTGGGCTTTTCGTATACGTCTGAATAAAGACATGGAGCGGATTATCGCATTGAACCGGGATGTGGAATTGACAATAAAAGATATTAATAACGAAAACAAGATATAAAAGTATGGAACCAATCAGACTGAATACCATTGAAGAGGCGATAGCTGACTTCAAAGAAGGTAATTTTGTAATTGTGGTAGATGATGAAGATCGTGAAAATGAAGGTGATTTCATTATTGCTGCCGAGAAGATTACTCCGGAAAAAGTAAATTTCATGCTGACTCACGGTCGTGGAGTACTTTGTGCTCCAATCACAGAAGAACGCTGCGCTGAGTTGGAACTGGATATGCAGGTGTCGTCCAACACTTCAATTTACGAAACTCCGTTTACTGTTACTGTCGACTTGCTTGAGGGGTGTACAACCGGAGTTTCCATGCATGACCGTGCAATGACTATTCGCGCTTTGGCTGATCCGAAGACAAAACCTGCCGACCTGGGACGTCCGGGACATATCAATCCTTTGCGTGCCCGCTCTCGCGGGGTACTTCGTCGTGCAGGTCATACCGAGGCAAGTGTCGATCTGGCTAAGCTTGCCGGATTATATCCTGCCGCTGCATTGATCGAAATTATTAATGAAGACGGCACCATGGCCCGTCTGCCTCAGTTGGTAGAAGTAGCCCGTCGCTTCGGATTGAAAATAATTTCCATTAAAGATCTGATTGCTTATCGTCTCCAGATGGAGTCTATTGTCGATAGAGGTGTTGAAGTGGATATGCCTACACAGTTCGGGCATTTCCGTCTGATACCTTTCCGCCAGAAATCAAATGGAATGGAACACATTGCATTGATAAAGGGAACCTGGGATACAGACGAACCGATTCTGGTGCGTGTGCACTCTTCTTGTATGACGGGTGATATCTTTGGTTCATGTCGTTGTGAGTGTGGTGAACAGCTTCACAAAGCTATGGAAATGATTGAGGCTGCCGGTAAAGGGGTGATCGTTTACATGAATCAAGAAGGTCGTGGCATCGGCCTGATGAATAAGATTGCTGCTTATAAACTTCAGGAAGAAGGTTATGACACGGTAGATGCCAATCTCCATTTGGGTTTTGATGCCGACGAACGTGATTATGGAGTCGGTGCACAGATTTTGCGTGAGATCGGAGTGAAGAAGATGAAACTGATGACTAACAATCCGGTGAAACGTATCGGTCTGGAAGCCTATGGGTTAGAGATTACCGAGAATGTGGGAATTGAGATTAAGCCGAATCCTTATAATGAACGCTACCTGAAGACTAAGAAAGATAGAATGGGTCATACGCTTCATTTTAATAAGTAAACTGTCTATTTGCTTTCATATATCAAATATTATAGTTTATTTTGCAATCAAATTCACTCAACAACAATAAAATAGATACGAAATGAACCAACTATCAGACCGTTTGAACAGCTTGTCGCCCTCGGCGACTCTTGCTATGTCGCAAAAAAGTGCTGAGCTGAAAGCTCAGGGTGTTGATGTAATTAACCTCAGTGTGGGAGAACCTGACTTCAATACTCCCGACCACATCAAAGAAGCTGCCAAGAAAGCGGTAGATGACAACTTCTCTCGCTACTCTCCGGTTCCGGGTTATCCGGCTTTGCGTAATGCTATCGTAGAGAAACTGAAGAAAGAAAACGGTCTGGAATATACAGCCGCTCAGATTTCTTGTGCAAATGGGGCAAAACAATCTGTATGTAACACTATTATGGTGTTGGTGAATCCGGGTGACGAGGTCATTGTACCTGCTCCTTATTGGGTAAGCTATCCTGAAATGGTGAAACTGGCAGAAGGTACGCCGGTGATTGTGACTGCCGGTATCGAACAGGATTTCAAAATTACTCCTGCGCAACTGGAAGCTGCCATTACTCCCAAAACCAAAGCATTGATACTTTGCTCACCGTCTAACCCGACCGGTTCGGTTTACAGCAAAGAAGAATTGGCCGGTTTGGCTGCTGTGTTGGCAAAGTATCCACAAATCATAGTCGTTGCCGATGAGATCTATGAACACATCAATTATATCGGAAAACATCAGAGCATTGCTCAGTTCCCCGAAATGAAAGACCGTACCGTGATTGTTAACGGTGTGTCAAAGGCGTATGCGATGACCGGATGGAGAATTGGGTTCATAGCCGGTCCGGAATGGATTGTGAAGGCTTGCAATAAACTTCAGGGACAATATACTTCAGGCCCTTGTTCGGTATCTCAGAAGGCTGCCGAGGCTGCTTATACAGGTTCTCAAGCTCCGGTTGAGGAGATGCGTCAAGCCTTCGAACGTCGTCGTGACCTGATTGTAAAATTGGCAAAGGAAGTTCCCGGATTTGAGGTAAATGTACCGGAAGGTGCTTTCTACCTGTTCCCTAAATGCAGTTCTTTCTTTGGTAAATCAGCGGGTGACCGTAAGATTGAGAATTCGGATGATCTGGCGATGTATCTGCTTGAAGATGCTCACGTAGCATGTGTAGGCGGTACTTCTTTCGGAGCTCCTGAATGCATTCGCATGAGTTATGCTACCAGCGATGAAAATATCGTTGAAGCAATTCGCCGTATTAAAGAAGCATTGGCGAAGTTGAAATAAGATTCAGCCAATCAGATAAAAAAGGAGGGTGTTATCTGTGAAAAGGTGCATCCTTCTTTATTTTTAGAGTATTTGGTTTCGATACTCTGTTCTCTAAAGAGACATTACAACACAAAATATACACAACACATGAAGAACATTTTTTTTATCTGCTTATTCTTAAGCATGAGCCTCGCCGTATCCGGTAAGAAGGCTCAAGTGAGTATCTCCTGTCTGAAAACCGAGATGCTTGTAAATCCCCAAAACATTGATTGTCCCTCTCCCCGTTTGAGTTGGGAGATTTTATCTGATGTGAAAGATGTAAGACAAGTCTCCTACCATATCCTCGTATCCACTTCGTTGGAGAAATTAAACCGGGAAGAAGGTGATTTGTGGGATACGGGTGATGTGGCGTCCGATCAGTCCGCATATATTTCGTATGGCGGCGATATGCTCGATAGCCGTACCCAATGTTATTGGAAAGTGAGGGTAAAAACCAATAAAGGTATTTCCGCTTGGAGTGAACCTGCCAGTTGGGAGATGGGACTGTTGCATCCGTCGGACTGGCAGGCTGTGTGGATAGGGAGAGCTTTTCCACAAGATAAACTGGAGGGGAATACGCGAGTCCCTGCCCGTTATCTGCGCAAACCTTTCAATTTGAACTCGAAGAAAGTGAGAAAGGCTACCCTGTACATTTGCGGATTAGGATTTTATGAGGCCTATATAAACGGAAAGAAGATTGGAGATCAGGTATTGGCTCCTACGCCTACGGATTATTCCAAATCGGTGAAGTATAATCGGTTTGATGTGACCGGACAATTATTAAAGGGAGCTAATGCCATCGGTGTCATCTTGGGCAACGGACGGTATACTTCGATGCGTATGCCGGGAGTGCGGCATTTTGATGTACCTAAAATGATTGCCCAACTTGAGGTATACTATGAAGATGGAGAGAAACGGGTGATTGCGAGCGATGCTTCCTGGAAAATAACGGCCGAAGGTCCCATCGGGACAAATAATGAGTTTGACGGTGAAGAGTATGATGCAAGAAAAGAGATGCCGGGATGGAATACATATCCGTTTGATGATACGAAATGGCTTCAGGCAGAAGTTGTAAGCCTGCCGGGAGGAAAGTTGGAGGCCCAACTCAATCGTAATATGAAAGTGATGGATACCGTGAAACCTATCGGTATTACCGAATCGGCTCCCGGAGTATATATTCTGGATATGGGACAAAATATGGTCGGTTGGCTTCGCATGAAAGTAAAGGGGCAATCCGGCGATACGTTAAAACTGCGTTTTGCCGAGTTGTTGCAGAAAGACGGTTCTATTTATACGGCAAATCTGCGAACGGCACATTCGGCAGATACCTATATCTTAAAGGGAAATTCTATGGAAGAGTGGCAACCGACTTTTACTTATCATGGATTTCGTTTTGTTGAATTGACGGGTTTCAGGGAAAAACCTTCTCTATCCGACTTCGAGGGACAAGTGATTTATGATGAAATGGAGGCTACGGGTAATCTGGAAACCTCCGACCCGATGATCAACAGGATTTACAAGAACGCTTATTGGGGTATACGTGGTAATTATCGCGGCATGCCTACCGACTGTCCGCAACGTGACGAACGTATGGGGTGGCTGGGTGACCGTGCGGTTGGTTCGCAAGGAGAAAGTTATATTTTTAATAATCATCTTCTTTACGCCAAATGGCTCGATGATATTGAACAGGCGCAGAAAGAAAATGGAGCTGTACCCGATGTGGCTCCTAACTACTGGGACGTTTGCACTGACAATATGACCTGGCCCGGTGCCTATTTAATCATAGCAAATATGCTTTATGATCAGTTTGGCGATAAACAACCCATCATCAAACATTATCCTTCGATGAAGAAGTGGATGCGTTATATGAAAGATAAGTATATGGTAGATCATATTATGACGAAAGATAATTTTGGAGACTGGTGTATGCCTCCCGAATCTCCCGAACTGATCCACTCTAAAGATCCTTCACGTATCACGGAAGCTGCGGTGCTGGGAACAACCTTTTATTATTATTTGTCCAATTTGATGGTACGGTTTGCAGCGTTGGCCGGTTATCCGCAGGATGCTGAAGATTTTCGGAAAGAGAGTGAACTGGTTAAAGAAGCTTTTAATTCAAAATACCTTCATACGGAATTGGGGTATTATAGCAACAATACAGTTACTGCAAATATCCTTTCCCTGCGGTTCGGCATGGTTCCTGAGGCTTATAAGAAAGTCGTGTTCCGGAATATAGTTGAGAAAACAATGAAAGATTTCAATGGGCATGTCAGTACCGGCCTGGTCGGTATCCAGCAGTTGATGCGCGGACTATCGGATTATGGAAGAACTGACCTCGCCTATCGGATAGCGACTAACCGGACTTATCCGAGTTGGGGATATATGGTAGATAATGGGGCAACCACAATCTGGGAGCTGTGGAATGGTAATACAGCCGACCCGGCTATGAATTCTGCCAACCATGTGATGCTGTTGGGCGATCTGATTGTATGGGCATATGGCTATCTGGGAGGTATCAGCAATGCTCCCGGGAATGTCGGTTTTAAACAGATACAGCTAAAGCCTTACCCGGTAGATGGCCTCGATTTTGTGAATACTTCGTTTCACTCTATCTACGGTGAGGTGAGAAGTCATTGGAAAAAAGAGGACGGTTCGTTCTGTTGGGATATCTCGGTGCCGTGCAATACTTCTGCTTTGGTTTATGTGCCGGTAGCAGATAAAAGTATCGATCCGAAAGAAAAGAAGCGGATCGTCGGAGAGGGGGGGACTTTTCTCCGGATGGAAGGTAGTTATGCTGTCTTTAGTTTTCCTTCGGGAAGTTATCGATTGAAGACGCGGTTATAATTTGCCAAACGTCTGAAAAGAAATAAATAAAGGCTGCTTTCCATTAGGAAGGCAGCCTTTATCTTTTTTGTTGGGGATTGTATTATTCAGCTGGGTGAATTGCTTCAGAAGGACATACATCTGCGCAAGTACCACAATCTGTACACTGCTCAGGATCAATTGAGTAAATATCACCTTCAGAGATAGCGCCAACCGGACACTCGTCAATACAAGTTCCGCAAGCAATACAATCTTCACTAATTACGTAAGCCATTTTGTTTGATATTTTAATTATTAGTACTAATTTGTAGGTACAAAAATAGAGTTTTTAATCATTAGTTGGTATCGTTTTTGATTAAAATGTTTTAATTTGTATATCTTCTAAATAAGGAAAACACTATTTTTGCATTGATTATTAAATACGTATGCAATTATGCCTTTAAATTTACCCGATAAGCTTCCTGCGATAGAACTATTAAAAGAGGAGAATATCTTTGTGATAGATAACTCCCGCGCAACACAACAAGATATCCGTCCGCTACGAATTGTTATCCTCAACCTGATGCCGTTGAAGATTACGACAGAAACAGACTTGGTGCGTTTACTCTCAAACACTCCGCTTCAGGTGGAAATTTCTTTTATGAAGATTAAAAGCCACACCTCGAAGAATACACCGATAGAGCACATGAAAACATTTTATACCGACTTCGACAAGATGAGAGAAGACAGGTATGACGGTATGATTATCACCGGTGCACCGGTAGAGCAAATGGAGTTTGAGGAAGTGAACTATTGGGATGAAATAACGGAGATATTCGACTGGGCACGTACCCATGTCACCTCCACACTCTATATTTGTTGGGCAGCACAGGCGGGACTGTATCATCATTACGGTATCCCCAAGTATGCTTTAGATAAGAAAATGTTCGGCATTTTCAAGCATCGCACGCTGCTTCCGCTGCATCCCATCTTCCGTGGCTTCGATGATGAATTCTATGTGCCCCATAGCCGGCATACGGAAGTGCGAAAGGAAGATATACTGAAAGTACCGGAATTGACATTACTTTCCGAGTCGGATGATTCGGGGGTATATATGGTGGTAGCCCGTGGCGGGCGTGAGTTTTTTGTTACCGGGCACTCCGAGTACTCTCCACTGACACTGGATACGGAATATCGCCGGGATGTTTCGAAAGGGCTTCCCATCGAGATTCCCCGTAACTATTACGTGAATGATGATCCGGACAAAGGACCGCTGGTGCGTTGGCGCGGACATGCCAACCTGTTGTTCTCCAATTGGCTGAACTATTTCGTCTATCAGGAGACTCCTTATAATATTGAAGATATCCGATGATAAAACAACGTAAAATAGAATTGCTGGCTCCGGCCAAAAATCTGGAATGTGGCATAGCTGCTATTGATCATGGAGCGGATGCTGTGTATATCGGTGCGCCGAAGTTTGGTGCCCGCGCGGCGGCAGTCAATTCATTGGAGGACATAGCTGCTTTGGTAGAGTATGCCCATCTGTACAATGCCCGGATTTATGTGACAGTCAATACTATCTTGAAAGATGAAGAACTGCAAGAGACGGAGAAGATGATTTGGGCTTTGTTCCGTGCCGGTGTAGATGCACTGATTGTGCAGGATATGGGAATCACCGGCCTGAATCTGCCGCCTATTCCGCTGCACGCCAGTACCCAGATGGATAACCGTACGGTGGAGAAGGTGCGATTTCTGGCTGATGCCGGTTTCCGGCAAGTGGTGTTGGCGCGCGAACTTTCGCTGCGTGAGATCAGCAAGATACACGAAGCTTGTCCGGATGTACCTTTGGAAATATTCGTGCATGGAGCTCTCTGCGTCAGCTATAGCGGGCAGTGTTATGTCAGTCAGGCTTGTTTCGGGCGTAGCGCCAACCGGGGCGAATGTGCCCAGTTTTGCCGTTTGCCGTTCAGTCTGGTCGATGCTGAGGGACGGGTGATCGTGAAGGACAAGCACCTCCTTTCACTCAAAGACCTCAATCAGAGTGACGAATTGGAAGCACTGCTCGATGCCGGTGCCTCTTCTTTCAAGATAGAGGGACGACTGAAGGATGTCTCTTATGTAAAGAATGTGACGGCTGCCTATCGCCGGAAGCTGGATGCCATCTTTGCCCGCCGCAAAGAGTACGCGCGTGCCTCGTCCGGGAGTTGCCGTTATGCCTTTAACCCTCAGCTCGACAAGAGTTTCAGCCGAGGCTTTACCCATTATTACCTGCATGGACGTACCAAGGACGTTTTTTCGTTCGACACCCCTAAGTCGTTGGGCGAGGAGATGGGTACGATGAAAGAGGCAAGAGGAAACTATCTGACCGTAGCGGGATTGAAATCTTTTAATAACGGTGACGGGGTGTGCTACATCGATGAGCAAGGCAGGCTGCAAGGCTTCCGCATCAACCGGGTGGAGGGCAATAAGCTTTATCCGCAGGAGATGCCCCGTATCAAACCCCGTACGGTGTTATATCGAAATTTCGATCAGGAGTTCGAAAAGATTCTGGTTCGTAAGTCGTCCGAGCGCAGGATAGCTGTGTCTGTCCGATTGACGGATACTCCTTTCGGATTCGCTCTGACACTGACAGATGAAGATGATAACAGTGTAACCCTGTCTCTGGCGCGTGAGAAAGAGCCGGCACGTACACCACAGGAAGAGAATCTGAAAACACAGTTGGCTAAGTTTGGCAACACCCCTTTCGAAGCGGTACGCATCGATATCGACTTTGCCGGGAACTGGTTTCTACCTGCTTCGGTACTCGCCGATTTTCGCCGGCAGGCCGTTGAGAAACTGATTTCCGCCCGCCGTATCAATTATCGGAGGGAATTATTTGTACTGAAACCTACCGCTCATGCCTTTCCACAAAGCACGCTTACCTATCTGGGAAATGTGATGAATGCACAAGCCGTTTCTTTCTATGCCGGGCACGGCGTGGCAAGCATCGCTCCTGCTTTTGAGCGGGCACCGGCAGAAAAGGCGGTATTGATGTTTTGCAAACATTGCCTGCGCTACAGCATGGGATGGTGTCCTGTCCATCAACGGGAACGCTCTCCGTACCGTGAGCCTTATTATCTGGTGTCGACAGATGGTAAACGCTTCCGCCTCGAGTTTGACTGTAAGAACTGCCAAATGAAAGTGAATGCCGTATGAGAGAGAAGGTCCGGTTCTGCGTAGCCTTGTGTTGTTCGGTGGTCATGGTTCTGTTGGCCTCTTGCCGTTATTCCCTGCCCGATCTTCCGGCGGAGGGAATGAGCCGGAAGACCAAAGACTCTCTGACTTACCTTTCCAAGTATCATTATACGTGGAATACGAACCTGGAGGTGTTGGACGATTCGGTTCGTCTGGAATATCTTCCGTTGAAGGATGCCTATGTCAATCTGTATAAAGGTGACCGTGTGGTTGTGGCAGAGTTTTCTGTCCATCCGCAGGACAGTGTAGACAGTATCTGGGTAAAAGTAGCCCATTCTCAGGAAGTGCAGGGGTGGGTACGCAATAAAGAGTTGGTGCGTTCGTTCGTACCGACTGATAGTATTTCGCAGTTCATCCATCTGTTCAGCGATACCCACGCTTCATATTTCGTTTTCATATTCGCCTTGTTTGTCGGGGTCTATCTGCTCCGTGCTTTTATGAAGAAGCGGTTACAGATGGTTTACTTTAATGATATCGACAGCGTCTATCCGTTGTTTCTTTGCCTGTTGATGGCATTCAGCGCTACAGTCTACGAGACGATGCAGGTGTTTGTACCCGACACCTGGGAGCATTTTTACTTCAATCCCACCTTGTCTCCGTTCAAGGTGCCTTTCATTCTTTCGGTATTCCTGACCGGCATTTGGCTGTTTATCATCGTCACTTTGGCCGTACTTGATGATCTGTTCCGTCAGCTTACTCCTGCCGCTGCTGTTTTCTACTTGCTGGGACTGATGTCGTGCTGCATTTTTTGTTACTTTTTCTTTATTCTCACCACTCACATCTATATCGGCTATTTCTTTCTGGCCTGTTTCATCTGGCTTTTTGTAAAGAAAGTACGTAGGGGTTCCGGCTATAAATACCGTTGTGGGAACTGTGGACAAAAGCTTCGGGAGAAAGGGCAATGTCCTCACTGTGGGGCTGTTAACGAATAAATCGGGAATGTGGTATGAATGTTGGGGAGGTACTCTCCGTTGGTTTAAAACCAAGAGGAGTTTACCCAGAGAGGTAAGGGGCATTGGTTTTAAACCAACACCCCTTACCTTTTAAATTAAAAATTAGTCGATCTTATGTCTGGTTTTATTATATTAGAATCGGCATCTTATGTCTACCCCGAAGTGTACCGGACGTCCTTTCTGCATAAATCCGTTGCCCATCGATTCGAAGTAGAAAGTAGCATACTTCTTATCCAGCGCATTGCGAACCCAGAAGTCGATTTGTCCGTTCCCCTTCGCCAGGCTGACACGGCTATTCAGCGTTCCGTAGAATGACTGGCTTACATCGTTTTGCTCTGTCCAGTAGATGCGTCCGGCACCATTATAATTCACGTTCACCTGTATACGGTCCAGCCAGTGGCGGGGAGCAATGCGGAAGATGTATTGCCCACCCACGTTGAGGGTATGTTTCGGAACGAAAGGTACATAATTGCCGTCATAGCTGATTTCATTTTGTCCCCGGTCGATGGTTTTATAATCGGTGAACGTGGCATACGTATATCCGTAGCTTGCGTTCATGCTGAGAGCATCGGTCAGGTTAGCACGCAGTGCCGCTTCAGCCCCATAGCTCCGGCTTTTGCCGGCATTGACCGTAATACGCCCCAATCCGCTTTTGGCAAACTGGGCGATTTGCTGATCACGCGTATCCATCAGGAAGGCGGCAAGATCCATCCACAGCTTACCTTCCCACAGAGTGAGGTGACTACCCACTTCGTAATTCCAGGAATATTCGGGCTTGTAGATGGTCGATGCTTTCGGATCCGCATTCTCACCCGCATCCGGAATATTCGACAAGATGCGGTCCGCGATGGCCTGTGGCATGCCTTGAGTCACAAGGCGGTCGAAGATCTGTTTCGTGCCTGCCTTGATCTGTCCTTGCATGTCGTTTTGCATATTACCCTGTATCAGATCCGAGAACATCTGTATATTGTATCCTCCCGAACGGTATCCGCGTGATACGGTGGCATATACGTTGTTACCCTTCTTCCATTCGTATTGCAGGGCGAACTTGGGTAATAGCTGCAGATAGTCGTTGCTGAACTTGCCGTTCAGGCGTGGTGAACTGGTCTGTTCCAGGCGTATAGGCATGAAAGGGCTTGTCATGTTGAACTGATAGTCAATGGTGCTGCCTGAGTTGTATTTCATCCAGTTCTTTTCGTAGTCCAGACGTAGTCCTACGGTAGCCGAAAGTCCTTCTATCAGCAAGTCACGGAAGGTGGACTGATGATAGACTGCTCCACTGAGGATCGGTGTGTGGAAGCGTCCGTCCACCAACAACGTAGGGTTCGTGATGTTCAGGTTCATTTTCATTCCCATCGCCGAGAGATCGGGGAAGTGACTGTTGATGCCTTTCTCCAGCATTTCTGTCACCCCGTCTTCCTTGAATGTAACCGGTCCGTTGGTGGTGAGCCACTGATAGAACCCGAAGGCACCTGTGGTCCATTCCCAGCGTCGTCCGGATTTCGATTTGAGGACGATTTCTTCGGAGATCGTGGTCAGCTTCTGCTTCTGTTCCAGCACATAGATATTGGCAGGAGAGAAGTCTTGATCGATAAACATACGGTCACGCAAGTGTTGCAGTCCCGTTACCGAACTCAGTGTGAAGTGGTCTCCCTGATATTCCAGATTCAACCCTGCATTCAGCAGATTGCGATAGTAACTGCTGGGATCATTGTAGGCCGGTTTCAGGTAGGTTCCCGTGTGCTTGTCATAAGCTCCGTAAGCATATCCTCCCTGATCGCTGTACTCATAGCTGACGTTCAAGTCCAGCTTCATGTTCTCGCTGGGCAGGTAGATGCCTCGGAACCGTCCTCCGGCAGCTTGGCTTTTGTCTATCTTTTTGTTAAGGTAGGTATTCTTGAAAAAACCTCCTCCGTATTCATAAAATGCTCCGGTGGAGAAGGCAAACTGATTCGACATGCGGTGATAGTGAGTCACGGAAGCATTGTAATTATCGTAAGTTCCGGCACTCAGTCGAAGGTCGGTGCCTTGATAACTGAAAGGCGATTTGGTGTGTACCTTGATCAGTCCTCCCATGGTGTTGCGTCCATAGAGGGTTCCCTGCGGACCGCGCAACACGTCGATGCGCTCAATGTCGGCATAGTTGAAGTCGAAAGCTGATTTGTCGATGTAAGGGACATTGTCTACGTACAAACCTACTGACGGTGTATTGATGCGTGAACCGATCCCACGGATGTAGATGGCGGAAGTCAGTTTCGAGCCATAGTCGGGGATGAAGATATTCGGAACAAGTGCCGTCAGGCTCTTGATGGAGTTCACCTGATTGGCCTGCATATCCTGTTGTGAGAGCATGGTTACCGCGGTTGGCTGTTCGCGTAGTTTGCGGTTTTCTTTCGGAGCTGCGATGACTACAATCTCTTCCACATCTATCACTTTCAGTGTGTCTTTCGGAAGCTCTTCAGCCCATGTGCCACTGGCAGAAAAGAGGGCAAGGGCAATAAGAATACTGTTTTTCTTCATGTGCTGTATCTTTTCATTGATTCGTTTGCAAAGATGCAGCAAAAAATGTTAAACGGCAATCCTCATTTATTAGGATATATGCTTTCACCATGGATTCACCACATAGTTCGCTATATGCGGTCTGCCTCCACATACCCGTTCATCACCGCATAGATGGTTAGGCCCGAAACCGATTTGATGCCCAGCTTTTCGGTAATGTTCTTCCGATGCGTGATTACGGTGGTCAGGCCGATATTCAGTTTGTCCGCGATCTCTTTGTTGATCAGTCCTTTGGTGATCAGGACCAGAACCTCGATTTCGCGTGCCGAGAGTTCGTGTCCGGTGGTCGGCGGGGTAGGAGGCATGTCCTTTACCGGATAGCCGTCATGATGTGCATGCTGGTGGAGCTTTAGGATGTCTTTCACCAACTGTTCCTCTGCCTGGTAGATGTTGAGTATGGGGACGCCGGAGAGTTGGAACTGGTGGCTGTCTCCCGCCAACACGATGGTTTTCCGCTTTCGGGGGAGGAAGAAAGCGTTGTGCTCCACATAAATCTGTGCCGAGATGAAGTAGTGGGCATACATATCCGGGGTGTCATCTGTCAGTTCGCCGAAGCTATGGAACGTGCGGATGACTGCCATGGGGATCATTCTCTCCAGGATTGTTTTCAGTCCCAGGCTGGTGAGGGTGTTCGCCTCTACGATAGCTATTTCTGGTTGGTGATTCATCATAAGTCTATGGATTCATAAATTGTGCTACTGCTTCTGCGCATCGTTCTCCATCGATTCCTGCCGAGACGATGCCGCCCGCATAACCGGCTCCTTCGCCACAGGGGAAGAGACCGCGTAAGGTGATGTGTTGCAGGGTATCCTTGTCTCGTACGATGCGGACCGGAGAAGAGGTACGGGTTTCTACCCCTATCATCACGGCTTCGTTGGTCAGGAAACCGTGGCTGCTGCGCCCGAACTGTTGGAAGCCTTGTGACAGTCGTCCGGCAATGAATTCCGGCATCCAGAAATGCAAGGGGGAGGATATCAATCCGGGGCTGTACGAAGACTCCGGCAAGTCGTAACTCAGTTTCTTGCGTGTAAAGTCCACCATGCGTTGTGCGGGTGCCGTTTGGCGTCTGCCTCCTTGCAACCAACACTGGCGTTCCAACTCTTCCTGGAAGTGCAGCACAGCCAGTTCGGGGAAGGTTTCTTCTGCTTCATTGTTTACCGTTAACCGTTTATCGTTGATGATGTCTTCCGGTTGTATCTCCACCACCATTCCCGAGTTACTCCACCGGGATCCGCGATTGGATGGCGACATTCCGTTGACTACCACCTGTTCGGGACCGCTGGCCGCCGGTACGATGAATCCCCCGGGACACATGCAGAAACTGTATACTCCGCGGCCGTCCACTTGTGTGACGAAACTGTATTCGGCAGCCGGCAGGTATTTACCTCTTCCGCTCCGGTTGTGGTATTGTATTTGGTCTATCAATCCTGCAGGATGTTCCAGACGCACTCCGACGGCTATTCCTTTGGCTTCGATAGTCACGTTGTTGGCGGCCAGCCAGCGATATACATCTCTTGCCGAATGACCTGTTGCCAGGATGACCGGACCGAGGAATGTTTCGCCCGTATTCGTCTCTATTCCTTTCACTTCTCCCTGTTCGATGATCAATGCATCCATCCGTGTCTTGAAGTGTACCTCGCCTCCACATTCAATAATCGTATTGCGCATATTCTCTATCACCCGTGGCAGCTTGTCCGTGCCGATATGCGGATGGGCATCTACCAGAATGGCCGTAGAAGCACCATGTTGGCAGAATACATTGAGTATCTTGTCCACATTCCCGCGCTTCTTGCTTCGGGTATACAGCTTTCCGTCCGAGTATGCACCGGCTCCTCCTTCACCGAAACTGTAGTTTGATTCCGGGTCTACCCGATGCTCCCGGCTGATCTGTGCCAGGTCTTTCTTACGTTCGCGCACATCCTTGCCACGCTCCACGACGACAGGACGCAGCCCCAGTTCTATCAGCCGTAATGCGGCAAACAGTCCTCCGGGGCCTGCACCTACCACAATAACCTGCGGTTTTCCTTCCACATTATTATATATAGTATGTTCGTACTCATCGTCCTTAGGCATTTCGTTCAGGTATACCCGAACTTTGAGATTGACGTAGATCGTGCGTTGGCGGGCATCAATACTCCGTTTCAGTGTACGCAGGGCGGTAATATCGCGCTGATTCAGTCCTTTCTCCTGTGAAAGGTATGCTTTGAGTTGCTGCTCGCTGGCGGCAATTTCGGGGAGGATGCGGAGTTGGTATTCTTGTATCATGGTTTACCACAGAGTGACACAGAGTTTCACTGAGTCTTTTTTAATTAAACAATATATCTTCTGATGCCTTCTTTGAGGCTTCTTACATTAAAATTGATAAGCAGGCCATATTTGATTCCTGATAGTTTTAAATAGGTTATTAGCTGTGCGGTGTGAACGGGATGTAATTCTTCTACAGCTTTTATCTCTATTATAACAGCATTGTTGACTACAATATCCAATCTGTAACCTGCATCTACTTTAATGTTTTTATATACTACGGGTAGTGCTTTCTGTTTTTCTACGTTTAATCCACATTGGATTAATTCGTAGCATAAGCATTCTTCATAAGCACTTTCTAGTAATCCGGGTCCTAAAACAGTATGTACTTCATAAGCTTTCTTTAGTATCAGTCCTGTTAATTCATTTATCTCCATGTTTTAATGTTTAATGGTAAGAACTCTGTGTGACTCCGTGTTCTCTGTGGTGAACTCACCCGAAGAGCGTCCGGAATGCTTCTTCCACCTTTCTTACCGGCACCAGTTCTATCCTCAGCTTCTTTGTATCGATGCCCTGCATGTTGTATTTAGGTAGGATGAACCGTTTGAACCCGAGCTTCTCAGCTTCACCGATACGTTGTTCGATCCGGTTTACCGGACGGATTTCACCGGATAATCCGATTTCTCCGGCCATGCAAACCTCAGGTTCGATGGCAGCATCCATATTGGATGAAAGGATGGCACTGATAACAGCCAGGTCGATGGCAGGGTCGTTAACCTTCAGTCCTCCGGCAATATTTAGAAAGACATCTTTTTGTGCCAGCTTAAATCCGACACGTTTCTCTAATACGGCCAGCAGCATGTTCATGCGGCGAATATCGAATCCCGTTGCCGAACGTTGCGGATTGCCGTAAACCGCAGAGCTGACAAGTGCTTGCGTCTCTATCAGGAAGGGTCTTACCCCTTCGATGGCAGATGCGATGGCTACCCCGCTCATGCCTTCGTGGTCCTGCGACAGTAACAATTCCGAAGGGTTGCTGACTTGGCGAAGCCCGTCTTGACGCATCTCATAGATGCCCAATTCAGCGGTACTTCCAAAGCGGTTCTTGATGCTGCGCAGAATACGGTACATATAATGCTGGTCTCCCTCGAATTGGAGTACGGTGTCTACGATGTGCTCTAGAACCTTCGGTCCGGCAATGCTGCCTTCTTTGTTGATATGCCCGATCAGCAACACCGGGGTATGCGTCTCTTTGGCAAAACGGAGGATGGATGCCGAGCACTCCCGGACTTGCGCGATGCTTCCCGGTGACGATTCGATGCTTTCGGTCGATATCGTCTGTATGGAGTCGATGATTACTAGGTCCGGACGTGTATTTTTGATATGTACATAGATCTGTTCCAACGATGTTTCGCAGACAATCAGGCAGTCGCTCGAAGTTCGGGTTAACCGGTCGGCACGAAGTTTCAGTTGCCTTGCGCTCTCTTCTCCCGAGATGTAGAGTATCCTCCGCTCAGGCATGTGGAGCACGGTTTGGAGCACCAGTGTGGACTTCCCGATGCCGGGTTCGCCACCGATCAGTACCAGCGATCCGGGTACCAGCCCGCCTCCCAGCACCCGGTTCAGCTCCTCGTCGTGCATGTCGATGCGGGGTTCTTCATCTGCTTCGATCTCGCTCAGGGTGACGGGTTTGGCTTTGGGCGATTCGATGCCTGATACCGGACGTTTATTCGGAACTTCCTTGCGAACAATCTCTTCTACATAGGTATTCCATTCGCCACACGAAGGACATTTGCCCACCCATTTGGGTGATTCCTGTCCACAGTTACTGCATACATAAACGGTTTTCTCTTTTGCCATTGATCTCTTGATAAATAGGTCTCAAAGTTACGCATTTCGTCTTTTTCTGCCAAACAGAATATAGCTTTTGACTCTTGAACCCCGTGAAGTCGTTTTTCTTTTTGATAAAGCCCCTGACCGATTGTCAGTGAAATGGATGGATTACTGACTCTATGGAGCGTATCATGCGGTTTCGCTGACAAGCTCTGTGTAGAAAGACAGTGATCCGGAAATGGAATCCGGATAAATACTCCCGGATAACTGCATATCCGTCACTTCTGTTATCGGTTTATTGGGATTTAGATCTCCGGATTATTAACTTCGTGCCGATAAACTGTTAACTTCATCGGAATACGATGTTAACTTCCTGCAAATAGAGTGTTAACTTCCTGTAGACAGAGGCTTTGTTTCTTGAAAGGAGAGCCTTGCCTTAAAGAATTTTCCGGTATCTTTCCGTCTGCTTTGTCCCTTGGCGGATACTGCCGCGAGATGGCATAAAGAATTTGTTTTTGCTTCCGGGCGTTGTCGGAGATAGTACGAAGAGATATTGTTTTGACTTTTGGTGAGAAATTCTGAATATACCTGTCAAACTGATAATTGCCCGAATGGCGTGGATGCGTTTTTTTCGTACTTCGTCGGCATCTGTTCGGAAAAACGGATTCTGAGGCCTCCTGAATATCATTTTGACAAATCGATACTAATCTCTCCTGCCATCGACTCGTTCATCCTCCGGCGTACTTCGTCCGGCGAATATCCGTGTCCTAACAGAAACATCAGTTTTGTTACGGCCGATTCGGTAGTACTGTCGTGTCCACTGACGATGCCCGCCTTCAGCAGATGATATCCCGTTTCGTAACGTTCCATCTCTACAGTACCGGCGCTACATTGGGTTACGTTGACAATGACAACACCTCGTTCGCTGGCATCACGAAGCCTCCGCAGAAACCACTCCTTGCGGGAAGCGTTGCCCGAACCATACGTTTCGAGTACCACTGCCTTCAATCCTTCGATGGCGAGTGTAGCGGCTACGACATTCTCTTGTATGCCCGGAAAGAGTTTGAGGATAGCTATATTGGTGTCCAGCAGATAGTGAGGATGCAGTTCGCGTTTCTCCCCTTCAATGTGAATCTGCACATTGTTATATTTAATATGTATCCCTGCTTCTGCCAGTACCGGATAATTGAACGAACGGAAGGCGTTGAAATTTTCCGCACTCATTTTGGTCGTACGATTGCCACGCATTAACCGGTTTTCGAAAAATATACATACTTCAGGAACCATGGGATTACCGCTTCTGTCGCGTGCCGATGCTATTTCGATGCTGGTCATCAGATTCTCCTTGCCATCGGTACGAAGCACTCCTATGGGCAGTTGTGAACCTGTCAGGATAACCGGTTTGTCGAGTCCTTCGAGCATGAAGCTGAGGGCTGAAGCGGTGAAGGCCATCGTATCCGTACCATGCAGGATGACAAAGCCGGTGTACTGGTGGTAGTGTTCACTGATGACGTGTACCAGTTTCCTCCAGGCTTCCGGTTCCATGTCCGAAGAGTCCATAGGCGGATCGAATTGGTAAGAGTCTATCGGGAAGGTAAACTTCTGAAGTTCGGGTACATGCTTCTGCAATTGCTCGAAATTGAAGTTTTCGAGTGCTCCGGTTTCAGGGTTTTCTATCATACCGATGGTTCCGCCCGTGTATATTAACAATATGGAAGTATCTGATGGGTTCATAGTCCTTAAATGAAGAATGTATTGTTGCAAAGATAATGATATATCTTGTAAATGGCAGCAAAGTGTCAAGAAAGTGATCCGCTTTATCCGGAGAAAAAGCAATGGGCACTATAAAAATGTAATTGTTCTATGTTACATTTTTACCCCTCTTTCTGGGGCTTTCTGTGCTTTTATCGCAAAATAATCGCAAAAAGTGATAGATTGAATGAAATTATTCTTATTTTTGCAACATCTTATCAAAATCGAACGTAGAAACAGAAACAATGATGCAATGCTATCCACATACAGTCACATCGATGTGTACCATGATTGGGACACAGGGGACAATGGGGATGACCCCTAGGGGTTAATATATAGTATGATGTGTATCTACGTGATTCACGCTTACAGGAAGTAAGCAAAACTCAATTTTATATTTTATTATTCGTATCAACAAAGATGGTTTTGTATGCCTGAAAGAGCGTACAAGGCATTCCATTAAATAAGTATCTGCATGAAAGTAATGAAATTCGGCGGAACGTCCGTAGGTTCCGTGAACAGCATTTTAAGCGTAAAGAAAATCGTAGAGTCTGCCGGTGAACCGGTAATCGTAGTAGTGTCTGCATTGGGCGGGATCACTGACCAGTTGATCAGTACCTCCCGAATGGCCGCCATGGGCGATGCAGCTTACGAAGGGGCATACCGGGAAATAGTTCGCCGCCACGAAGAGATGGTGCAGGGAGTGATTCCTGCCGGAGAGACTCAGACCCTGTTGCACTATCAGGTGAATGAATTGCTCGACGAACTGAAAGATATCTTTCAGGGTATTTATCTGATTAAAGATCTTTCTCCGAAAACGTCCGATACCATTGTCAGTTATGGTGAACGTCTGTCTTCACTGATTGCGTCAAGACTGATCCAAGGGGCTGTATGGTTCGACTCACGTACTTTTATCAAGACAGAAAAGAAACATAATAAACATACACTGGACACGGAACTGACCAATCGGTTGGTGCGGGAAGCTTTCAAAGAAATCCCCCGGGTTTCGCTGGTACCCGGATTCATCTCTTCGGATAAGGTTTCGGGAGACGTAACGAATCTGGGCAGGGGCGGTTCCGACTATACCGCAGCTGTTATTGCCGCAGCTCTCGATGCCGATAGTCTGGAGATTTGGACGGATGTAGACGGCTTCATGACAGCCGACCCGCGTGTGATCAGTACGGCCTATACTATCAGCGAGCTGACTTATGTAGAGGCTACCGAACTTTGTAATTTCGGTGCAAAAGTGGTGTATCCGCCTACCATCTATCCGGTATGTCACAAAAACATACCGATCCTGATTAAGAATACTTTCAACCCGGATGCCCGGGGAACGGTGATCAAACAACACGTAGACCACACGAAGAGCAAAGCTATCAAAGGGATTTCGTCCATCAACGACACGAGCCTGATTACCGTACAGGGTTTAGGTATGGTGGGTGTGATCGGTGTCAACTACCGCATCTTTAAGGCGCTGGCAAAGAATGGAATCAGTGTGTTCCTCGTTTCGCAGGCTTCATCGGAGAACAGTACCTCTATCGGTGTGCGTAATGCCGATGCCGATCTGGCTTGCGAAGTGCTGAACGAAGAGTTTGCCAAAGAGATCGAAATGGGTGAGATTTCGCCTATCCAGGCAGAGAAGAACCTGGCTACGGTAGCTATCGTGGGTGAGAACATGAAACATACGCCGGGCATTGCCGGAAAGCTGTTCGGTACGCTGGGACGAAATGGCATCAATGTGATAGCCTGTGCACAGGGAGCTTCCGAGACCAACATCTCGTTTGTTGTCGATTCAAAGTCGTTGCGTAAATCGCTGAATGTGATTCACGACTCGTTCTTCCTCTCCGAATATCAGGTGCTCAACCTCTTTATCTGCGGTGTGGGCACGGTGGGAGGAAGTCTTGTCGAGCAGATCCGCCAGCAGCAGAAGAAGCTGATGGTGGAAAATGGTCTGAAACTCCATGTGGTAGGTATTATCGATGCGACGAAGGCGATGTTCAGCCGTGCCGGATTCGATCTGGCCAACTATCGCGAAGAGCTGAAAGAGAAGGGAGTGGACAGTTCGCTGGATACTATACGTGACGAGATTATCGGCATGAATATATTCAATTCGGTATTTGTGGATTGTACGGCCAGTCCGGACATTGCCTCTCTATATAAGGACTTCCTGCAACATAACATTTCTGTGGTGGCGGCCAATAAGATTGCTGCTTCGTCGGCTTACGAGAATTACCGTGAACTGAAGCTGATAGCCCGCCAGCGTGGTGTGAAATATCTGTTTGAAACCAACGTGGGGGCTGGACTTCCGATTATCAATACCATCAATGACCTGATACATAGCGGTGATAAGATTCTGAAGATCGAGGCAGTGCTTTCGGGTACGCTGAACTATATTTTCAATAAGATCAGTGCCGATGTTCCCTTCAGCCGTACCATCAAGATGGCGCAGGAAGAGCGTTATTCGGAACCCGATCCGCGCATTGACTTGAGCGGTAAGGACGTGATCCGTAAGCTCGTGATCCTGGCGCGTGAGGCCGGATACAAGCTGGAACAGGAAGACGTGGAGAAAAATCTTTTCGTACCGAATGACTTCTTTGAAGGTTCACTGGAAGACTTCTGGAAAAAAGTGCCTAGTCTGGATGCTGATTTCGAAGCTCGCCGCAAGGTGCTCGAGAGTGAGAATAAACATTGGCGTTTTGTTGCCAAGTTGGAGAACGGCAAAGCATCCGTCGGTTTGCAGGAAGTGGACCGCAACCATCCTTTCTACGGACTGGAAGGCAGCAATAACATCATCTTGCTTACCACCGAACGCTATAAAGAATATCCGATGATGATTCAGGGATACGGTGCGGGTGCCGGAGTGACGGCGGCCGGTGTATTTGCTGACATTATGAGCATTGCAAACGTATAAAAAAGAAGCTTATGAAACACATCATCATACTGGGTGACGGAATGGCCGACTGGGCTGTAAAGTCGTTGGGAGACAAGACGCTCCTGCAATATGCAAAAACGCCTTATATGGATAAACTGGCCCGTATGGGACGGAACGGACGGTTGATAACCGTAGCCGACGGGTTCCATCCGGGAAGTGAAGTAGCCAATATGTCGGTCCTGGGATACAATCTTCCGAAAGTATACGAAGGGCGCGGACCACTCGAGGCTGCCAGCATCGGTGTCGATTTGCAGCCGGGCGAGATGGCAATGCGTTGCAATCTGATTTGTACGGAAGGAGATATCCTGAAGAATCATTCGGCAGGGCATATCACAACAGAAGAGGCGGATGTGTTGATTCAATACCTTCAGGAGAAACTGGGGGACGACCGGGTGAGGTTTCATACCGGGGTGCAATACCGCCATCTGCTGGTGGTGAAAGGCGGAAACAAGCAACTCGACTGCACCCCTCCGCACGATGTGCCTTTGAAGCCTTTCCGTCCGCTGATGGTGAAACCTCTGGTACCGGAGGCCGAAGAGACTGCTAGCCTGCTCAATGAACTGATCCTGAAGTCTCAGGAACTGCTGAAAGATCATCCGCTGAACCTGAAGCGGATGGCTGAGGGGAAAGACCCTGCCAACAGCATCTGGCCGTGGAGCCCGGGTTACCGTCCGCAAATGGAACGTCTGTCCGACACCTTCCCGCAAGTGAAGAGGGGAGCTGTCATCTCGGCCGTCGATCTGATCAACGGTATCGGATATTATGCCGGGCTGCGCCGTATTGCGGTAGAAGGGGCAACGGGGCTGTACGATACCAATTACGAGAATAAAGTGGCCGCCGCACTGGAGGCCCTGAAAACGGACGACTTTGTCTATCTGCACATTGAAGCCAGTGACGAAGCCGGTCATGAGGGTGATGTGGCGCTGAAACTGAAAACGATTGAAAACCTGGATAGCCGTGCCGTAGGTCCTATCTACGAGGCTGTGAAGGAGTGGGAAGAGCCGGTAGCGATTGCCGTATTACCCGATCATCCTACTCCCTGCGAACTGCGTACGCATACCAACGAGCCGGTCCCGTTTTTTATCTGGTATCCGGGTATCGAGCCGGACAGCGTGCAGACCTTCGATGAAGTTGCAGCAGTGGAGGGCAGTTACGGATTGCTGAAAGAGGATGAATTTATTAAAGAGTTTATGAACCGTTAAGGAATAGGAACAGAGTTTGTTCACCACAGATTACACAGAGTTTCACAGAGAATTTTTTATCTCTTAAGCACATATAATAAGAACTTAAAACTCTGTGGGACTCTGTGGTGCACCGACTCCGAAACCATTTATAAAAATACCCATGAAATATTATAGTACTAACAAACAAGCTCCGCTTGCTTCACTTGAAGAAGCGGTAGTCAAAGGACTTGCTTCTGATAAGGGGCTATTCATGCCCATGACCATCAAACCCTTGCCTCAAGAGTTTTATGACGAGATAGAGAATCTTTCTTTCCGGGAAATCGCTTACCGGGTGGCAGATGCTTTCTTTGGAGAAGATGTTCCGGCGGAAACGCTGAAAGAGATCGTTTATGATACGTTGAATTTTGATGTCCCGTTGGTGCCGGTGAAGGAGAACATCTATTCCCTGGAGCTTTTCCACGGTCCTACATTGGCTTTTAAAGATGTAGGTGGACGGTTTATGGCCCGTTTGTTGGGATACTTCATCCGGAAAGAGGGGCGGAAACAGGTGAATGTGCTCGTTGCCACTTCCGGAGATACCGGTAGTGCGGTAGCCAATGGCTTTTTGGGGGTAGAGGGTATTCATGTGTATGTGCTCTATCCGAAGGGAAAAGTCAGCGAGATACAGGAAAAACAGTTCACTACGCTGGGGCGGAATATTACAGCCCTGGAGGTGGACGGAACGTTTGACGACTGCCAGGCGCTGGTGAAAGCAGCCTTTATGGATCACGAACTGAACGAACGGTTGTTGCTGACCTCGGCTAACTCTATCAACGTGGCACGTTTCCTGCCGCAGGCATTCTATTACTTTTATGCCTATGCGCAATTGAAGAAGGCCGGTCGGGCAGAGAATGCCGTCATCTGTGTGCCGAGCGGAAACTTTGGTAACATTACTGCAGGCTTGTTCGGCAAAAAGATGGGCTTGCCCGTCCGCCGTTTTATCGCCGCCAACAATAAGAATGATATTTTCTATCAATATTTGCAGACAGGACAGTACAATCCCCGTCCGTCCGTTGCCACCATTGCCAATGCGATGGATGTGGGTGATCCGAGCAACTTTGCCCGTGTGCTCGACCTGTATGGCGGTTCGCATGCAGCCATCGCTGCCGAGATATCCGGAACGACGTACACCGACGAGCAGATTCGTGAAAGCGTGAAAGCGTGCTGGCAGCAGACGGGTTATCTGCTCGATCCTCATGGAGCATGCGGTTACCGTGCATTGGAGGAAGGCTTGCAGCCGGGTGAGACAGGCGTATTCCTCGAAACGGCCCATCCGGCCAAATTCCTGCAAACGGTGGAGAGCATCATTGGTACCGAGGTCGAAATACCTGCTAAGCTCCGGGCTTTTATGAAAGGCGAAAAGAAAAGTTTGCCGATGACGAAGGAGTTTGCTGATTTCAAGAGCTATCTGTTGGGCAAGTAGAGACTCTCCCTTGAGGGCACAGGGTGATGTAGATGACTTTTGTTATGGATTATTAATGTGAATGCTTTGCGCTCTCTATGGTGAAATATGCTTTTCCCACAGCCGGCGGCTCTTTTCCCGGATGGAGATGCTGACGGGAAATTGTTTGTGAAAACGGTCTCAGAGATACTTCTGGGGGGGAGTGGCGGGAGTTTTTTAAAAAAGTCCCGCCACTTTTTTTGCCTGCAGGCATCTCCGGTTTCGCTTCCGCCCGCCCGCGGATTTTCTTCGTTCCGCATGCGGGTGAAAGTCTGTTTTTAGTGTAAAACTAAATAATCGTAATCTGCTTTCCGCTCCGGACTTTATCGTCCTTCTTTCTCCGAACTTTCCGTCTCCCTCTTTTGTTGTACGGGAATAAAAAAATAACCCTCGTATGATGAAGAATAAGAAAGTGGAGGCCAATCTGAGTATGGTGGTTTCCAAAACCTTTAGCGGATTGAACATGAATGCGTTGAAATATCTGCTTCCCGTATGGGTCAGTCCCCTTTCGGGAGTTACCCTCCGGTGCGTGTTTGCCGCCATTGCTTTCTGGATCATCGGGATGTTTGTCAAGCCCGAAATTTCCACCCGGAAAGAAAAAATATTCCTTTTTCTCCTGGGAGCCTTGGGCATCTATGGTTTCATGTTTCTTTATCTGATGGGGTTGAGTAAAACGACTCCGGTCTCGAGTTCCATTTTCACCAGTTTGCAGCCTATCTGGGTGTTTGTGATCGCCGTGGTCTTCTTCAAGGAGAAGATCAGTGCGATGAAGATAGCCGGTATCTCCCTCGGACTCGGCGGAGCCATTCTTTGCATTCTGGCTCAGAAGAGTGACGATCTGGCTTCGGACGCCCTGACAGGCAATATGCTCTGCCTGTTGAGTTCGATCGCCTATGCTGTCTATCTGGTGGCAAGTAACCGAATACTGAAGTCGGTCGGAATGTTTACAGTATTGAAGTATACCTTTGCCGGAGCGGCTTTTTCAAGCATCGTCGTTTCGGCTGTCACCGGTTTCCATGCTCCGGTATTTTCCGGGCCGTTACACTGGTTTCCGCTGTCGGTGCTCCTCTTTGTCCTGATATTCCCTACGGTTGTCAGCTACCTGTTGGTACCGATCGGACTGAAATATCTGAAGACTACCGTGGTGGCCATCTATGGGTATTTGATACTGATCGTGGCAACCATCGTCTCTCTACTCGTAGGACAGGACCGCTTCAGCTGGTCGCAGACCATTGCCATCGGTATGATCTGCGTCAGTGTCTATCTGGTCGAAGTGGCCGAGACGAAGGAGAAACCAGTCAGTAATTCAGATAAACCAAGTAGTCTCCCTCCGCATGGATCGTAAATTCGGTGCCTGTCGCTTCGTTCAGCGTACCCTGCCACCAGTTACTGAAGTCACTGAGCGGATATACCAGCCCATCGGCCCTCAGTCCGGTGGCGTTGAAGTTGAAGATGGAGATTTGCTGTCCGGGATATGACTTGAAACAGTTCCGCCCCGATGCCGGAATAAACATTCCGTGGTCCGTCAGCATCGTTACCTGCGCTCCTGCTTTCATATAGTCTATCAGCAGACTGATGTTTCCCAGGGTATGGTCTTCCCGTTTACCGGTTGCACCCACGAGGATGATTGTTTTTTTGCCTTGGTCGAGCAGGAAGTGTACCGCTTTGGTCTGATCGTTCGTCTCCTGGTCGTCTATCTGGTGGAAGATGGTCCTGAACCGTTCCTTGTTCTCCGGTGAGAGCGAGTCTCCGTCGCCGATGATGGCATCGGGTGTAAATCCCCTTCGGATGTGTTCGTCGGCGGACCCGTCGCAGCACACCACGTAAGGCGCCATAATCAGCATGGTTTCCGGCATTGAGTGGGTCGGATATTCGCCGTTGCCCAGTATGACGGCGTCCATATCGATATCATTTACTTTCATAATGCATCATTTGTTTCCATTTAAAGTAGCCAAAGATAGCGATTATTGAGTAAAGTCCGTAAAGAGCGGATGTGAAATAAAGCTCTTTATAGATGTAGAGTCCGCAACATACCACGTCGACTACGATCCATGCCCACCACTGTTCGACGTACTTGCGTGCCAGCATCCACATGCCGATGATGCTCAGCGCCGTGGTGAACGAGTCGAGCCAGGGGACGTTGCTGTCCGTAAACCGGATCAGTATCCAGGCGATGCCGAAGAAGGCTGCCAGGAATACCAGCAATAGGGGGAGGTATCTTTTCAAGGGTGTGTGCGTGATGGGCAGCTCGGCCCGGGTCTCTTTTTCGCTTCCCCGCATCCAGACCATCCAGCCGTAGGCGGCCGCGAGCAGATAGTAGATATTGATGCCGAAGTCGGCATACAATCCTGCTTGGTAGTATACAAATATATAGATGGCCGGCATGATGATGCCCGCTATCCAGAGATAAATGCTTGCCCGGTATTCCAGCCAAAGGTAAATCAGCCCGACAAGGGCACCTGTGATTTCGAGATAGTTCATGGCTTAGAAGCGGATCGAGAGGTTACCCATTACATTTGTACCTGCCTGGGCGGCATAGCCGGCATAATTATAGCGTTCGGGCTTGCCGTCCTTCAGCGTATAGCCGCTTCCGGCATACCCGTTGTTTTCATACTTTTCGTTGAAGAGGTTGTAGATGGTGAATCCCACTGTAACCGACTTCACGTGTCGCAATTGGAATGTATATGCCAGATTGAGGTTGCTCACAAAATAAGCATCGAGTGTCTGCTCTGCTTGCTTGGCATTGCTCATATACTGCTTGCTGACGTACTGTGACTGGAGGGCGGCTTCGAATCCTTTGTGGCTGAACGAGAAACGATTATTCAGTATAAAGTCCGGAGAGAAAGCGATCGGGGTGTTACCATGTTCCACTTCGATCGGGTTCTTCCACTCGTCTTCGTACAGTTTTTCGGTGAAGTTTTTCACCCGGTTCTTGCTCAGCGTACCGTTGATGTCCCATTGGAACCATCGGCATGGCTTAACTCCTAGCATCAGTTCTACGCCCGTCCGGTAACTGTCCGGCACGTTGCGTGCCATGGCTTCGCCTATTTCGTTCAATTCTCCGGTCAGCACCAACTGGTCCTTGTAGTCCATATAGTAGAAGTTGACTCCGGCGCTCAACCATGTGTTTCGGTAGGTATACCCCAGTTCGTAGTCGTACAGTTTTTCCGCCTTCGGATATTCGTCTGCGTTACCATCGGTATAGTTGTTTCGTGTAGGTTCTTTCTGGGCAACGGAGAAAGAGGCGTAAACCCGGTTGTTGGAGTCGATATCCCAGTTCAGTCCGGCTTTCGGGTTGAAAAAGTTGAAGTGATCGTTGACTGCGAGCTTTTGTAGTCCGTCAGTGTTGTAATCGTACTTGTCATTGTCACCGTGTATCTTATAGTTGATGTAGCGGTATTGCAGGTCGGCATACGCGTTGAGGCCTGCCACCAGATTGTAGTTGGCTTTCAGATAGAGGTTCCCGTCCGTCTTCTTGGCTTTGTTACGGTAATATTCGTGGTCGGGCAGCAACTCGCCGATATAGTTCTTCACCCAGATCACCCGTCCGAAGTGCCATCCGTCGTAGTAGTTCAGTGCGCCGCCCAGCGAAGCGTCCAGCTTCTCATTCCGGTAGTTCACCGAGAATACGCCGCCGCCAAAGTGATTGTCCATCTTCTTCTGCCGGATCAGGTCGCTTTTTTCCACTTCCTTTCCATCGTACATAAACGGATGCAGGCGATACTCTTTCAGGCTGCGATCCTCTTTATACTCCTGATAGTAGCCGTCCCCCTTTGTATAATGGAGTGCCGCATTCAGGTTCCATGCTGCCGAGAAAGTATGATTCAGCAAGAGCTGATAGTTCATTTGCAGGTAGTTGTCCGTCTGGTCTTTGTAAAAGCGGATGTGTCCGTCGTCATCTGTGTACATGCCGCATGAGTTGAAGCGTCGGCCATATTTCTTCATCTCTTCCTTAGTTGCATAATTCCAGGCATGATACGTCTTTTCTTTACCGCCGAAGGTGATGAACTTCACCGAAGTATTGTCGGCAAAATATCCACCCTGTGCGTAGAAAGAGTATAGGTCTACTGATGCCCGGTCTATGTATCCGTCCGTACCGATGTTGGACAGGCGGGCATCGAATGCCCAATGATCCTTCAGCAGTCCCGTCCCGAATTTTACTGTCTCTTTGTGAGCGTTGAAGCTACCGTACGAGGCGTCTATTTCGGCATAAGGTTGCATTGAAATACCTTCCGTCTGCATATTGACACTGGCTCCGAAAGCGCCTGCGCCGTTGGTCGATGTACCCGCACCGCGCTGCACTTGTATATCCTTTACGGACGAAGCAAAGTCGGGCATATTTACCCAGAAGAGTGTATGGCTTTCGGCATCATTCATCGGGATTCCGTTGGCTGTGATGTTGATGCGTGTCCCGTCTGTTCCCCGTACGCGCAGTGTGGTGTAACCGATACCTGCTCCGGCATCACTGGTGGTCAGTGCCGAAGGAGTCATACTGAGCAGAAAAGGGATGTCTTGCCCGAAGTTCTGCTTTTTGAGTTCTTCTTTCGAAACGTTGGTGAATGCCACCGGGGTTTTTGAAGTGGCACGTGTGGATACTATCTGCACCTCTTGCAGATTTACTACTTTCAAGCTGTCTGTCTCGCCCGCTTGCGCGAAGACACTTGCTCCGGCCATCAGACAGCCGGCAAAAATCATCTTTTTCATGTTGCTAATTTGTTTTTCTCTACGCCGGCATTACCCGGATCAGGTCAAAGGGTATGTTCTCAGCCCGTCATGTTAAGGCACCCCTACTAAGTGAATCGGCGGCAAATTTACGCTTTTTGCTTGTGTAAAGCAAGAAACACTTCGCTATTTGATAAAAACATTGTAGCTTTGTCCGCTGTTATTAAATGGACAAACTCTAAAATTGTATTATTATGCTACTATTCCAAACTACACAACAAGTCGCCGATTCCCTGCAAGTGGCGGCTGAGAAGCTGGACCAGGCTATAGCCCAGGCAGACGGGCTCGATAAGTTGGGACTGATCACCCAACAACTGATAGACTCGGGCATACAGGCCGGAGGACATATTCTGAAAGCGGTCATTGTATTTTTGGTCGGACGTTTTCTGATCCGGATGCTGAACCGTCTGGTCGGCCGGGTGATGGATAAGAGAAACGTGGATATCAGTATCAAGACTTTTGTAAAGAGTCTCGTTAATATCCTTCTTACCGTACTATTAATTGTTTCCGTGGTAGGCGCATTGGGCGTCGAGACGACTTCGTTTGCTGCTTTGCTGGCTTCTGCCGGTGTGGCTGTCGGTATGGCGCTTTCCGGTAATTTGCAAAATTTTGCCGGCGGACTGGTTATTTTACTGTTCAAACCCTATAAGGTAGGTGACTGGATCGAAGCACAAAGTGTTTCCGGTACGGTCAAGGAAATCCAGATATTCCATACAATCCTGACAACTGCCGACAACAAGCTCATCTATGTGCCCAACGGGGCTTTAAGCAGTGGAGTGGTGACTAACTATAGTAACCAGAAGACCCGTCGCGTTGAATGGATCTTTGGCGTCGATTATGGTGAAGACTATAATAAGGTGGAAAAAGTGGTACGTGAGGTGCTGACCGCCGATAAGCGTATTCTCAATGATCCTGCTCCGTTTATAGCTCTGCATGCGCTGGATGCCAGCAGTGTGAATGTTGTAGTCCGTGTTTGGGTGGAGAGTAGCGATTATTGGGGCGTTTATTTCGACATAAACAAGACGATTTATGCTACGTTCAATGAAAAAGGCATCAATTTTCCCTTTCCGCAACTTACGGTTCATCAGGCTTCGAATTGATGAATATTCAAAACGGGGTTGTGTCAAAATGCTGACACAACCCCGTTTTTTTGTACTTACTCCATCGGCTGATAAATGCTTACGTAACATAAATCTTTGATAATAACCGCTTGTGCAGTTTCGTCATTGCGTACAATGTGAATAGATTTGCTATTAAAGCTACGGGCTTTCTGTTGTGTCGTGGCAGGAAGTATCAGATAAATATATGATGCAGGCATGTTCTGACAGTGTTTGAGATAAATGGAAAACATCTTGCTTTTTAATGTCTCAGGCTTGTACATTCCCATAAAGTCTTTCCATTGCCCTTCTTTTTCTTCGGTTATGGCGATGCAGGTGTCTGCCTGCAAGATGATGTATCCGGTGTTGTCATTGGAAGAATCGCTTGTGGTCTTTCAACTATACTTTGCCTTTACTGAACCGCTGGTCGATGGAGGTGACTATGGCAGCGGTGCTGTCGGCGTGAATGATAGAGTCATTATAGGTTTTCTGCCCATTGACTGATGAGTAGCTTATTAGGCAACAAACCACTGGTAAGTATAAGTTGTGGATAATGTTTTTCATATTCTATATGAAATAACTTTCCAAATGCAAAGAAAGATATAAAAAATGGAATCTGAGAAATTATTTTGATTTTCTTTCTATAACCATGTCTGTTCTCCTTTCTCAATCAACTATTGTTTTCAAACATTCCTCAAGAAGAATATAAAAAGACTTAAAGCAGTAAGGGTTGGGTTGTTTTTTTGTGTCATAGGTTATGTGAACATATAAATGCAGACTTATGAAAAACAAAATTCTTCTTTTTCTTCTGTTGTTGATGAGTTGGCCGATGTATGCGGTCACTCCCAAAGAAACCTTCGAGGTAGGTAAACGTACATTCTTGCTGAATGGCAACCCCTTTGTAGTAAAAGCTGCGGAGTTGCACTATGCACGCATTCCGGAACCCTATTGGGAACACCGAATCTTGATGTGCAAGGCGCTTGGTATGAATACCATCTGTTTGTATATGTTTTGGAACTACCATGAACAACAGGAAGGGAAATTCGACTTTTCCGGTGAAAAGAATGTGGCTAAGTTTTGTAAATTGGCTCAGAAACATGGCATGTATATCATCCTGCGTCCTGGTCCGTATGTGTGTGCGGAATGGGAGATGGGCGGACTGCCTTGGTGGTTGCTCAAAGAGAAAGATATGAAAGTGCGTTCGTTGAACCCTTATTTCATGGAGCGTACGGAAATCTTTATGAAGGAATTGGGTAAGCAACTGGCTCCCCTCCAGTTGGCCAACGGTGGTAATATCATCATGGTGCAGGTAGAGAATGAGTTTGGCGGATACGGGGTTGACAAACCTTATATGACAGCCATCCGTGACATTGTGTGTCGTGCAGGTTTCGACAAGTCCGTACTTTTCCAGTGCGATTGGGACTCTACGTTTGAGCTGAATGCTTTGGACGATTTGCTTTGGACGCTGAACTTCGGTACAGGTGCCAATATCGATAAGGAATTCAAGAAACTCTCTACCGTACGTCCTGATACTCCACTCATGTGCAGTGAGTTCTGGTCGGGTTGGTTTGACCATTGGGGCAGGAAGCACGAGACCCGTCCGGCCGAGAAAATGGTGGAAGGTATCAAGGATATGCTCGACCGGAACATCTCTTTTAGTCTTTATATGACACATGGAGGTACCACCTTCGGTCATTGGGGAGGTGCCAATTCTCCTACCTATTCTGCCATGTGTTCTTCATACGATTATGATGCTCCCATTAGCGAAGCCGGGTGGACCACTCCCAAGTATTACCTTTTGCAGGAGCTTCTTGGCAAATACCGCAGTCCTGAGGAGAAGGAGTGTCCCGTTCCCGAACCGTTCCCCGTCATCGAAATACCCGCCGTGGAACTGAATGCGGCAGCTCCCCTTTTTGAGCAACTGCCCGATTTTGTTCAAAGCGAACAGGTGAAGCCGATGGAAGACTTCAACCAAGGATGGGGAAGCATTCTCTACCGTACCACGTTGCCTGCTACAGAAGCCAATACGCTTCTCCGCATTACCGAAGCACACGACTGGGCACAGATATATGCTGATGGCAAATTGCTCGGTTATCTGGACCGCCGGAAGGACGACAATCAAGTGATTCTGCCGCAACTGCCGGAAGGCACACAATTGGATATATGGGTTGAAGCCATGGGACGGGTCAACTTTGGAAGCACCGTTCACGACCGGAAAGGCATCACTGAGAAGGTGGAGCTTATCAAGCCGGACAAACAGGCTGTTACTCTCAAGAACTGGAAAGTATACAGCATTCCCGTGGATTATAAATTTGCCGCCCGCAAAAAGTATTCGTCTAATAGCCGTCTGGAAGGCCCTGCTTACTACAAGGCGACTTTCAACTTGACAAAGACCGGAGATACGTTTATTGACATGAGTACTTGGGGGAAAGGTATGGTTTGGGTAAATGGACATGCTTTAGGCCGTTTTTGGGAAATCGGTCCCCAACAAACGTTGTTCTTGCCTGGATGCTGGTTGAAGAAAGGAAAGAATGAAATCATCGTACTCGATTTGAAAGGACCGTCGGAGGCTGTTGTCAAAGGTCTGAAGACCCCGGTGCTGGATATACTGCGTGAGAAGGAGAGAAAGAATCGCCAGAAAGGAGATACGTTGGATTTATCTCAGGAAACGCCGGTCTATAAAGGAGCTTTTGCACCCGTTGCCGGATGGCAGGAGGTGAAGTTCGCCCAATCAGCACAAGGACAATATTTCTGTTTGGAAGCCTTGTCGGCGCAAGATGGTAAGACAGAGGCCACCCTTGCCGAGTTGGAGATATTAGGAGCTGATGGCAAGCCCATTCCCCGCGAACAATGGAGAATACGCTATGCCGATAGCGAAGAAACTTACGGGGTCAACGCTACTGCCGACAAGATATACGACCAGCAAGAATCCACCTGCTGGATGACCCAAAGAAGAATCCCTTATCCGCATCAGGTGGTAATTGATTTGGGTGAGGTGAAAACGGTGACGGGATTGCGTTACTTGCCATCGTTTGAGAAAGGTAATCCGGGGATGATTAAAGATTTCTCGGTATATGTCAATAAACAGGCGTTCCGTTATTAAATAGTAAGTGTTGTATGGCAGGAGTTGATAAACTCTTGCCTCCTGCACATCAAATATCAATAATATCAGTAAAAACAAAGTCTCTTGAAGGTAAAGTGTTTTTTAAAATCAATAGGTAGTTTATATATAATGATTGAAATCGAAAACTGGTCTTCAATTCTTCTAACCTTTAAAACGTATGAATATAACACAAAATGAAAGTTCAACAGAATGAGATTTGTTATATTACTGTAAGGGTTTGTCGAGCGTGCGGAATCGGTGTGTTGTGGAAACACGGCACGATGATTCCATCGGCAAATCAAAAGAATCACTTCACATAACTATGACCTTTGCAAATATGAAATACATGTATTATTTACTTTCACTCCTGGTTGTCTGCTTGTTCGGCCTCTCGGACATGTATGCGCAGCAACCGATAGATTACGTCAACATGCGTATTGGTACAGATGGTGAGCATCGCACCGAATATGGAGGAACCGTGCCTGCCGTCACTACCCCTTTTGGCATGACACAATGGTGTCCCGTCACCCGTATCAACGGTATTTCACGGACGATGTATCACAACAAGGATTCTCTGTTGTTGGGTTTTATGGCTACCCACCAACCCGCTGTCTGGATGGGCGATTATGGCTATATGACCCTGATGCCCCAATGCGGCTCGCTCAAACTGAAACCATCGGAACGGGGAGTCAGACTGGACCGTACCCAAGAAGTGCTTACTCCTTATTATTATAAAGTGACCACTTCGGAAGGTGGAGAGCAGCAGCAGATTGCCACCGAACTGACAGCCACTTCGCGTGCCTCGTTCTTCCGTTTCAGATATCCCAAGCAGGAGAAAGCTCTCTTGTACCTCGAAGCCGGACGAGGCAAGCGGGGAGGCGGCATTGAGATATTTCCTGAAAAGAGAGAAATACACATCTACAACGAAGACAGGCATGATGCCCATTTAGGACCGGAAACTCCTGATTTAAGAGGGTACTATGTATTGAAGTTTTCTGCTGATTTTGCAGACTATGGCGTTTGGAAGGACTCTCTTGTGACCGCAGGGAAAACTCAGGAAGCAGGAACCTCCGCAGGCGGATATGTGGCATTTCCTGCCGGTACGGAAATGATGGAGCTGCGGATTGGCAGCTCTTTTATCAGTTTTGAACAAGCCGGAGAAAATCTTGCCAAAGAGATTCAGAAAACAGCCTTTTTCGGGCAGATAGTAAAGAAAGTCCGTACAGCCTGGAATCGCTCCCTTTCCAAGATTAAGCTGAAAGGCGGTACGGAAGACGACCGCGTTGTTTTCTATACTGCTTTCTTCCATACGCTTCAATATCCCCGTGAGTTCTCGGAATATGGCAGATACTATAGTCCGTTCGACGGGAAAGTGCATGAAGGAGTTTCCTACAATGCCTATTCCTTGTGGGACACCTTCAGAGCCGAACATCCTTGGCTGCAATTAGTAGCTTCGGAACGTGTTGATGACATGATAACCTCGTTGGTACAAATGTACGAGGAAGGCGGCTGGATTCCTAAATGGCCCAACCCCACTTACACCAATATCATGATTGGTACCCATGCGGATGCAGTCATTGCTGATGCCTACGTGAACGGTTTCCGTAACTATGACGTGGAGCAGGCCTACAAAGCCATCCGCAAGGATGCCTATGTACCTCCACTCTATGACGATAAGAGCAAATGGGGCGACAGAGCACTTTGGAACGGGCAATACGAAGCACGTGGTGGACTGACCAACTATTTGCACAAAGGATACGTAGCTTCCGATTGTACATACGAGTCCGTGGCGCGTACCCTGGAGTTTGCTTTGGATGATTATTGTATTGCCCAAATGGCAAAAGGGTTGGGACATACGGATGATTATGTCGATTTGATGAAGCGCGCTGCCAACTATAAACATCTGTACAACTCGGAGCTGAAATTCTTCCAAGCCCGTAAGGCAGATGGTACGTGGGACCAAGCCCATGTGGGATTTACCGAAGGGGCCAATTGGACCTACCGCTTCTGTGTGATGCAAGATGTGCCCGGAATGATTGACTTGATGGGAGGCAGTGACGCTTTCATGCAGCTCTTGGACCGGAATTTTGATGAAAAGCATTACCGTCACGACAATGAACCGGGGCATCATTATGCCTATTTGTATAACTATTGCAATCGGTTGGACAAGACCCAGTCCCGCCTTCGGACCATTCTGAAAGATAACTATAAGAACGCTCCCGACGGCCTGTCCGGTAACGATGATTGCGGGCAGATGTCAGCGTGGTATCTTTTTAGTGCATTGGGCTTTTATCCCGTCACTCCGGCATCGGGTATGTACGCGTTGGGTATTCCTCATTTTGAGGAGATACGTCTTCAACTTCCCAATAAGCGAGTATTGAAAATACGTGCCAAAGGTTTGGAGTCGTATCATACATTGGATGATGTGTGTTTGAATGGTAAAGCGCTCGATTCTCCCTTTGTGAAAATCAGTGATTTGTTGGAGGGTGGTGTATTGGAGTTCTGTCCGAAACGTTGAGGTCGTGAAATATGATATTATATTAATTATTTTATACTAAGAACATGAAAAACAAGTGTATCTTGAAGTGTGTGCTGTTTGCTTTAGTCGCTTTTAACAGCTTGGCAATCATGGCACAGACTACGCAACAGGCTGCAAAGCCAGAAAAGAAATTCCTCCAACCCGAAAGGGTTCGGTATGATGGTTCGTGCATGACCATTGAGGGAAAAGACATTTTTATTTATAGTGCAGCTTTCCATTACTTCCGTTGTCCGGAAGAATTATGGAGAGACCGTTTCCGTCAAATCAAGGAAGCCGGATTCAATACGGTGGAGACATACGTGCCTTGGAACTGGCATGAGAGAATCATGCCGTCCGGCTTAAACGATAATAGCCACTTTGACTTCTCCGATGTGAAGCGTTGGCTGAAGATGGCGCAAGAGGAGTTTGGACTCTATACCATCGTTCGTCCGGGGCCTTTCATTTGCGCTGAGTATTCGGGAGGAGGATATCCGCGTTGGTTGGCAAAGTTCTGTCCGGGCGGAATGGACGACTTCTGGTTGAGAAGTGCGGACCATCGCCACATCAGCTGGTCGCAACATTGGTTTGATGCCGTTTGCAAAGCGTTGGCCGACGAGCAAATCACGCGCAAGCCGGTGGGCGAAAAGGGAATTATCCTGATTCAGATTGAAAACGAGTATAACCATCATGGATGTTACGGTAAGGAAAAACTGTTGAAAGCACTATACCAGTCTGTACGGAAAAGTGGGATGGATATTCCTATCTTTACCTGTCTGACCAATGAGTGCCGTAGCAGCGAAGATGTGGAATTGTCTCAGGTTTTTGACAGCGACAACTATTATGTAGGGCTTTCTTCAGCTCCCGACTGCGCGTATCGCATGGCGAACCTTAGGAAGGAGCAACCGGATGCACCTGGATTTGTGACGGAACTCCAAGGCGGATGGTTCTCGTTGGTGACCGGTAGATTGAGCGAAGACCATTATTCCGATGCCCGCCACTTCAAGGCGGTGGGCTTGATGTCCTTATTAGGAGGTGCAGGTGGCATCAACTATTACATGTTCTTTGGCGGTACCCATTTTGCCGGTTGGGGAGCACGAGGCATGACGACCAGCTATGACTACAATGCAGCCATACGCGAGAATGGTGCGCGGAGCGACAAATACTTTGAGGCAAAGGCCATCGGGCAGTTCATCCAGGCATTCGAGCCGCAATTGGTCCGTTCCGAAGGCGGTCCTTGTGCCATGGAGGGTGGAGCGAAGTCGCTCTTCGGCGGTGTACGCGTAGCGGTGGACGGAACACGCTTTGTCTTTCTGCACAACACAGACCCCAAAAATGCCATTCGTGGAAAGGTACGCTTGTTGCCGGGTAAGATGAATCGCCCTGCCACACCGATGTATAACATCAACCAGCATGGCGAGAAGGTGTTGATAGCAGCTTCGGAAGCTGCGGATACCGACTCTGTCACCGTTTCTCCCATCAACGTTTCCTACGACCTGCCTGCGTTGGGTACGAAAGTGTTGGTGATTCCTGCCGGAAAGCCGGAAACGAAAGGCGAATGGTGGCCGCAGGAGCAGATACGCCCCTTGCGCCCTGCCAAACTTCCCCAACCGGTACGCATTGCTTCTGCCTTGAAAAAGGAAGATGCCTTTGCCAAGGCAGACTGGAAGCAACTCCCTCGCTTGGTATCATTACCCGACTTGGGTGTCAATGATTTCCGTTACAGCCTGTACCGTGCGCAAGTCAGCCTGACCTCCCGTCAAGTTGCCGAAGAACGTTTCCTCTTATTCAATATGTTTACTCGTGACATTGTATCAGTAGCGGTGAACGGAAAGCAGGCGAAACGTCTCTTCCCCGACAGAGCCGATGCGCAGTCCTGGACCACACGCGACTGCTTCGAACGCATCCGTCCGGACGAGTACGACAACCGTTTCGACGTATCGGGCTTACTGAAGGAGGGTGACAATGAAATCCTGGTTGTCTATGAAAACCTGGGTCATGCTCATGGTTACGTGCCTATGGAAGAATTGTCCGGTATCAGAGAGGCTGGTTTGTCACTGACCGAAACAGCCTTGACTCATCCCCTGGAGTGGGAGTATGCGGCAGATGCAGCCGGAGTGGCCCAAGGATGGAATCTGCCGCAATTCGCACCGCAGGATTGGCAAAACGTATCGTTGGACGTGACCTGTGAGATTCCTGCCAAAGGAAACGGCGTACAGCCGAAAGCCGAGCCGGACGGATTGTTCATTTGGTACCGGATAGAGTTTGAACTGCCTGGCCAGAAGAAAGGCGAATGGATTCCCTGGCTGGCACGCATCAATGCCTCGGGCAATGGCTATATGTGGCTGAACGGAAACAATATTGGACGCCACTGGGAAGCCGGTCCGCAACGTGAGTTCTTCTTGCCTGAATGCTGGCTTAATTTCGGTGGAGGAAAGAAGAACGTGCTGGTAATAGGATTGCGCCAGACTGCCAATGGAGCTGTATTGAAAGCCATGGAGATAGCTCCTTACCGGAATATGGCAGAAATAAGGAAATAGAAGTAAAATCTGAAAAATAGAAAAAAATCTATCTTCTTCCTACCTTCTCCCTATCTGCTCCGTCTGTATAGGTAGGGAGATGATACGGAGATGCTATGGGGCAGATAGGAGGAAAACTGAAAGATAGAACATTTTTAATAAATAATAATTGGTTATGAATATTAAGAATACCCTGTTGGCTATGTGCCTTTGCGGCATATCAATACTTCCGCTGGAAGCACAACAAGTATGGACACCGGACAACGGTGACGGTACATTTACCAATCCCCTGATGTGGGGCGACTGGCCCGACCCGGATGTAATCCGCGTGGGCGATGATTTTTATTTAGTATCCACCAGTATGCACTATGTGCCGGGTTCTCCGGTAGCCAAATCGAAGGATCTGGTGAATTGGGAAATTGTGGGCTATGCCGTGGACCGTTATGATGAAGACCCACGCTATGACATGCAGGGAGGAAATCTCTACTTGAACGGTTCGTGGGCAAATTCCCTGCGCTATCATAACGGGAAGTTCTATGTGGCTTTCTGCACCCCTTACGGTTGGGGCAGGGAGACCGGACACTTCTCCGTCTGCGAAGCCGAGAAACCGGAAGGACCGTGGAAGCGGACCATCTTTCCGGAATATCTTTACGACCCGGGATTGTTTTTCGATGATGATGGCAAGGTATATGTAGTGCACGGACAGCGCAAATTGTACGTGACCGAACTGAATGCCGATGCTCGCTCTGTAAAGAAAGAGGCTGTTGAAATCTGGAACAAAGGAGTGGACGATAGCCATGGTTCGGGTAAAAGCGCCGGCATGGAGGGTTCGCATGTCTATAAGATAAACGGTATGTACTATATCACTTGTCCGGCAGGTGGCACTGAAGGATGGCAGGTTTGCCTTCGTTCCAAGAACATCTACGGGCCTTACGAGCATAAGGTCATCATGCAGGACGACAGCTCCTACCCGCCCAATGGCTTGCACCAGGGAGGAATGGTGCAGCTGAAAAACGGTGACTGGTGGTTCATCATCATGCAAGACAGAGGAGCGATAGGACGTGTTCCTTACTTAGTGCCGGTGACGTGGAAAGATGGTTGGCCCATGCTGGGTGTCGATGGCAAAGACGCCATCACTTACAAGAAACCGGAAGTGGGAAAGACATACAAGATACAGTCGCCTGCCACTACGGATGAGTTCAGCGCCAAACGTTTGGGTTTGCAATGGCAGTGGAACCACAACCCGGACAACGCCAAGTGGTCGTTGACCGAGCGTCCGGGCTACATGCGTCTGAAAGCTTCGCTGGCAACCGACCTCAAGAGTGCGCGCAACACACTGACACAACGCGTCCAGGGCCCCAGCTCCGAAGGAGTGGTAGAGATGGAACTTGCCGGACTGAAAGACGGAAACGTGGCGGGCTTCGGTGTATTTCAGTTCCCATACGCCTACGTAGCCGTGCAGCAGGAAAGCGGCAATCGCAAACTGGTGATGTGCAACGACGGTAAGATTATAGAAACTGCCATTGAGAACCTCAAGCAAGACAAAGTGTGGATAAAGGCACGTGTCACCGACAAGGATTTCACCGCCCGCTTCTATTATAGCTTGGACGGTGTCACTTTCCGTCCCATCGGCGATGTGCTGAAGATGAATTTGGGCTTGTACTGGACGGCAAATCGCTTTGCACTGTTCAACTTCTCCACAAGTGCCGAGGGCGAGGGAGGATTTGCCGACTTCAATTGGTTCCGTTTTCATGGGAAATAGTAAACCGATTCTCAATAGCCTGATTGATAGTGTATAAGGAGTCCCACCTGTTCCTACTATGGTGGGACTTTTTTCCCATCGTAATGGGAACTTTTTCCCAATAAGGAGGGAATTCTTTCCCATCTTGTTGGGTATTTTTTTTCCGCTCTTTCTTTCCCCATCTGCATCTTCTTTTACCCGGTGGCGGAATTGAGTAATAAAGTCTGAATTTCATTCCGCCAATGAATATGAATAAAATATTTTTCAGTGTAGAGTAAGGGTTACTCCTCTTTTTTGTGTCATATAGTTGAAACAAGGTTTTGTGCATCCTTTTAAACGGGGTTGCACGGCCTTAAATCTTTAATTAATTAAAATCTAATAAGTATGTTTAAAATCGTAAGAACGGTCAGTTCCTTGCTATTGACAGCAGCTCTTTGTTCCGGTGGAACGGTGTATGCGGCAGACAATGCAGTAACTTCTGTGACCGCAACCTCTCAGCAACAAAAAACTTTGAAAGGAACCGTTAATGATGCATTTGGCCCATTGGTAGGTGTGTCGGTAGTAGTAAAAGGTACAACAAACGGTGTCGTAACGGATTTGGATGGTAATTTCACCTTGAATGTAAATGAGGGTGACATTCTTCAGATTTCTTTTATAGGATATGCAACACAGGAAATTAAGTATACCGGACAGCCTTCGCTAACTGTGAAACTGCAGGAAGATACACAATTATTGGAAGAAGTTGTAGTAGTGGGCTATGGCACACAGAAGAAAGTCAATATGACCGGTTCGGTGGCACAAGTGGATAGCAAAATGTTGGAAAGTCGCCCGATACAGAATCTTTCTACCGGCATTCAAGGCTTGATGCCGGGGGTTACGGTAGTGGCTGGTAGCGGTCTGCCCGGACAAGATGGAGGTACCATCCGTGTGCGTGGTGTGGGTACGCTGAACTCTGCCGACCCTTATATCCTGGTAGATGGTTTGGAAACCGGTACATTGAACTCCGTGGACCCTAACGATATTGAGAGTATCTCTGTGTTGAAAGATGCCGCTTCGGCTGCCATTTACGGTTCAAAAGCATCTAATGGTGTAATCTTGATTACGACCAAACGTGGTAAGAGCGGTAAGCCGCGTATCAACTATAACGGTTATGTCAGCATACAGAATCCAACTATGTTGCAAGACCTGATGAGTTCATACGATTATGCTCGCCTGTATGACAAGGCTCGTGTGGAGTATGGTTTGGAACCTCGTTTTGACAAAGTGGGTGACGGAAAGATTTATGAGAAGTTTAGAGACGGATCGGATCCTTATAACTATCCCAATACAGATTGGTATGACTTGGCTTACCGCACCGGATTCCAGCACAATCATAACGTGAATGTGAGTGGAGGTACGGATAACCTGAAATACATGGCCTCTGTGGGCTATTTGCATCAGGATGGTACGTTGCCCAACGCTGAACGCCAACAGTTCAATGGACGTATGAACCTGGATGTGAAGTTGAATTCCCGTCTGAATGTACGTGTCAACATGGCTTATATCAACAATGATTATTCTGAACCGAATTCTTCATACGGTGGCAGTGGTTCCGGACAGATTGTGATGCGTCTGGGCAAGATGGCTCCCTGGATTGTGGGTCGTTACGAAGATGGCACTTGGGGCACGTTCTCGGACGGTAGCCCGTTGGCTTGGTTGGATGTGGACCAAACGGTGAGACGTGAAAATCAGAACTTCTCGGGTACGCTGTCGGCTGACTACAAGATTGTAGATGGATTGGTAGCCACACTGACCGGTTCTTATGTCAACAACCAACAACACTACAAGGCTTTCCAAAAGTTCATCCAATACAACGCCAATAAGAAGAGTGACCCTAACAAGCTGAATGAAGACTACTATGGCTGGCATCGCGCCACTTTCGACGCTTTGCTGAACTATGACAAACAATTCGGACTTCATGGTTTGAAGGCGATGGCAGGTTGGCATACGGAGAAATATACCTATAATGAAACAAAGGCTGAACGTAAGAATTTCCCGAACAATGACCTTACGGATATGAATGCCGGTGATGCCTCCACGCAAAAGAACAGTGGGCTTTCTCGCGAATTGGCCATGATTTCCTGGTTTGGTCGTATCAATTACGACTATGCAGGCAAGTATCTGTTTGAGGCAAATATTCGTGCCGATGCCTCTTCCCGTTTTGCCGAAGGCCATCGTTGGGGCTATTTCCCCTCTTTCTCCGGTGCATGGCGTATCAGCGAAGAAGAGTTTATGAAAGATGCAAGAGAGTGGTTGACCAACTTGAAGCTCCGTGCTTCTTATGGTAACTTGGGTAATCAGTCGGCCTTGAACGATTACTACCCCTGGATGAACAATTATGACTTGTCCGCTAAGTATCCGTTCGGTGGAAGTTTGCAGCCAGGCTATTATCAAAAGAATTATAAGATTGCTACTATTTCTTGGGAAAAGGCCCGCACATGGGGAGTAGGTTTCGATGCTACTCTTTTGGACAAAGTGACTGTGGCTTTCGATTACTACGACCGCAAGACTACGGGTATCATTATGGACGTGCCGGTTCCCCCCGAATTCGGTTTAGGTGCTTACAAGGACAATGTGGGCTCTATGGTGAACCGTGGTATGGAATTGACCGTAAGCTATAATGATAAATGGGGCGACTGGTCATTTGGCGCTACTGCCAACCTGGCTTACAACAAGAATAAGATTCTGGATTTGGACGGTGTATCTTCGTTGGTGGACGGTGACTTGAAAATACGTCAGGTAGGCGAGGCCTTCAATACGTATCGTCTGTATAAGACGGAGGGTTTCTTCCAGTCCGATGCGGAAGCTAAAGCATGGCAGGATAAGCATAAAAATGATCCTGGTTATCCTTTCAAAAAGAACTTCAAGGCAGGCGACTTGATTTATTCCGATGCAAACGGTGACGGCTTGTTTAATACCGACGACCGTGTATTGTGCGGTTCTTCCGACCCTTCCTATACGTTCGGACTGAACTTGAATGCAGGCTATAAGAATTTTGACCTTTCTATGATGTTCACGGGAGTAGCCGGTGTCAAGCGTATGATTGATACGAACGGATTTGGCGGGGAATGGAGCGGTGACGATGTTCATCCCAACAATATCTGGTTGGATGCTTGGACTCCGGATAACAAGAACGCCAAGATGCCTCGCATTGCCGTGAGTAAAACTTCAAACAATCTTGAGAATTCCGATTTTTGGTTGCAGGACGGCAGTTATGTACGTTTGAAGAATGTTCAGTTCGGCTATACACTTCCCAAGAATACAGTGAAGTCATGGGGTATTGAAAACATCCGTGTCTATTATTCGGGCGAGAATCTCCTGACGTTCCATAAAATGATGATTGATGCCGACCCCGAACTTGGCAGCCTCTATAGTTTCCCGATAAACCAGACTCATGCCATCGGTGTGAACATTACATTCTAAAATGTTGAACTTAAATAAGCATAGAAAAATATGAAACGAATAATTACATACATGATGGCAGGTGTTTCCTTGCTTGCCACTTCCTCCTGTTCGGATTTTTTAGATACCGTACCCTATGACGCATTGGCTCCTTCCAACACTTGGAAGACGGAAGATGATGCAGCGAAGTTCCTGACAGGCTGTTACGATGGCTGGATTGACGAAAAAGGTATCTTCTATTGGGATTGTGCCTCCGACTTCGGTTATAGTAACTTTTTGTGGGACAATTACCAGAGCATCGGTAACGGTACGATGGCTGCCGGTTTGAAGGAGGTAGCCGATTATTATAACTTTGGAAAGATCCGTAGCTGTAATGACTTTTTGATCAATATTGAAGATGTACAGTTTGCTGATGAAGCAAAAAAGAAAGACATGATGGCTCAGGTAAAAGTGATTCGTGCTTACGACTATTTTAATAAGAACTGGCAATATGGTGGAGTGCCTATCATCGATTCTTATACTTCGCGTGAGGAGGCTATTGTTCCGCGTAATACGGAAGCAGAAGTCAATAAATTTATCGAAGACGAGCTGGATGCTGCTATTCCCATGTTTTTGGAAGACAAGGCAAGCACCTCTGGCTACATCGACCGTGCCACGGCCTTGGCCGTAAAGATGCGTCATGCTCTTTATTACGGCAATTACGAGCGTGCAAAAGAGGCTGCGCAGGCTATTATCTCCATGGATAAGTTTGACTTGGAAGAAGATTATGCGCGCCTGTTCAAGTTGGAGGGTAGAGACTCCAAAGAGATTATCGCGTCCGTTCAGCATATTGAAAATTATTACGGTAACGGCTGGATAGGTACCATGTACAACAATGCTGATGGCGGCTGGTCATCCATGGTCCCTTCATGGAATCTGGTGGATGCCTATGAGATGGATAACGGTTTGACCAAAGAAGAGGCTGGCGCGTATTACGATCCTTCCCATCCGTTTGCCAACCGTGACCCTCGTCTTGCCATGAGTATCGCTTTCCCGGGTATGGACTGGGTAAAGGACAATGGTGATACGGAAATTCTCAACACTCTTGACGAGGTTCTTCCTTGGGACGTGAACAAAGACGGAAAGATTGACGAAAATGACAAGAACAAGAACTATCCTACCGCCGCTAACAACTCTTCCAAGACCGGTCTGACGTGGGGCAAGTACCTTTTCCCCATGACCCAGTATAATAACATGTGGGATACCAACACCAATACGATTCTTTTCCGTTATGCCGAGGTTCTGTTGAGCTATGCCGAGGCCGAGAATGAATTGAACGGTCCCTCTTCGGATGTCTATGATAAGCTGAACCTTATCCGTAAGCGTGTGGGTATGCCTTCTGTTGACGAGAGCAAATACGGCAGCCGTGAGACACTTCGCAATCTGATTCGCCGCGAGCGTTCGATAGAGCTGGCTGGTGAGGGGTTCCGTCGCGCTGACATCCTCCGTTGGAAAGATGCCTCCGGCAAGATGCTGGCCGAGACGTTGTTGAATGTTGCTATGGAGCGTCCTGCTGGTAAAATAGACTATGCTGAGAACGATCCTTATAAACGTGCTGTGATTAGCAATAAAAAGGAACTGATTGAGCCACGCGGCTTTGCGCCCCATAACAGATATTTGCCTATTCCGCAGAAGTATAGAGATGTGAACGATAAGCTGGAACAGAATCCGGGTTATTAATGATTAAAATTGGAGAATTCTTTGAATGGGGATTCTCCAATCAAAAAGAATAAGGTGAGGAGTGTGTGGAGTGGAATTGAATTGAATATATCACTTTATATACCCTTGCCTTTTTTATTCCACTACTATTAAATCGAGTATGAAGAAAAACTATTTACAGGAGAGTCCTCGGTTATGCCTATCCGTGATATGGCTTTGCATCGGTGTGGGGCTGTTTTTGTTTTTAGATTCGGTCTTTGCGTATCATTTTCGCTTTATAGAGCAATTCCGGTTGTTCCGCTTCAGTGCTGAATACGCTCAAGAACATTTCTCTTATCCCGGTGGTCCGGCTTTCTATGCGGCTTCTTTCCTCATACAGTATTATATACATCCGCATGCGGGGGCATTGATTTCAGCTCTGTTGGCACTGCTTGCTTGTATGGGGCTTCGGGGGATATGCCGTCATTTGGCTCCCCGGCGCAGTTTCCCTCTTCTTTGGTTGGTTGTCGGTATGTTGCCGTTGGTTGCCGAGCTTGACTCCAATCATCATTTGGAAGAAACGTTGGCGTTTCTGCTTTCCATTTACTCTTTTTATCTCTATCTCTGCCTGCCTCGCAGTGTGGTAAGGGTAGTTTACTTGTTGGCGGTGAGCTGGCTGGGTTTCTATTTGGCAGGTCCCATGTATGAGATGACCGTTTTGTCGGCGCTGGTTTACGAGTGTGTCGCCCGTTCATCCTTACGGAAATACTACCTGCTACTCCCGGTAAGCCTGTTGCCCGCCATACTCTATTATTGGGCCGGCAAGGGAGGCGAGTCAAGAGTGCTTTTCACGCCCGATGCCTACTATTCGTCGCGATTGCAGGCGCAAGCTGTTTCCTACTATGTGTGGGCAGCTTTACCGACGGTAGTATTGATAACAACCTTGTCGGGTTATTTAAAAAAAAATATGTCACACCGCTTGCAAACAGTCAGCGTGCTGCTGCAAACAGCATTGGCGTTCGGTGTGCTCTATGTCGGGTTCAGAACCGGCATCACCTATGCACAATACATCACAGAACAAGTAAATACATACAGCCGAGACGGTGCTTGGGGCAAGATTGTAGCAACTCCGCTCAATACGGGCAGATATCCACTGCATGCCGGTTACAAGAACTTAGCTTTGGCAGAAAAGAAACTACTGGGCGATTACCTTTTCGATAGTAAACAGCCAGGCAGTAAAGGTCTTTGCATGGATTGGAACCGCACTATAGATACTTCGTCATTGCTTAGTGATGTGTATTGGGCAATGGGCAATGTGGCGCAGGCACAACGGATGGCGTTCGAGGGAATGGTTGCTTCGGAATGGGCGGTCAATCCTCGCCTATTGTTGCGTTTGGTCAAGACCAATTTGATATTGGGACATCACCGGGTGGCTGCCAAGTATCTGCGTCCGTTGTTGCAGAGCTACGGCTATCGTGCGGAAGCGGAGAGGCTGAAGCGATTGGTTGGCAATGATGAAGCGGTGCGTGCCGATGCTGAATTGGGTCCCCGATACCGTTGTGTGGCAGCGCTTGATGGGTTATGCAGTGTTCATCCGGTAAGGAACTTATTGGACATTGTGGAGTCTAACCCCGATTATCCCACCTCTTTCCAATACTTATTGGGCCATGCACTGCTTTCCAAAGACTTGAATACCTTAGCCTACCTGGGCGAGACGTATGGCGGTGGTCCGGGGCTGACTCCCGTACCGTTGTTGTTGCAACAGGCCATTGTGTTGATACAAGAGACGAATCCGCAAGTATGTTCGTCGCAAAATCTTGTATCGCAGGCTGTAGCCGGGCAGTTTAAAGCTTTCAAACATCAAATGGAGCGGCTGAAAGAGAACAAGGCTTCATCGGCTACACTCCGGGCTGAGTTTGGAAATACATTTTGGTATTACTACCTGTTTGTATCATTGTCATAAATAAGAAATAAGATGCGTATTGTTCTTTTATCCGTTTTATTATTTGTACTTGCTGCTTGCTCCGGCAGTAAAGAACCTCGGGAGGCGCAGCCGTTGGATACTTTGCCAACCATTACTCCAGATTATGTAGATGTGACCATTCCTCCGCAAATAGCTCCTCTACGTTTTCAGTTGGCAGACTATGAGTCGGGTGTCGAAGCATTGGCCGTGTTGAAGTGTGGAGAGAAAAATATGGTGACCCGTGCAGACCGCAAAGGCAACTTCCTCTTTGACGAAGAGGACTGGAAAGAACTGCTTGACACGGCGACAGGCAAACAAATAGAAGTTCTGGTCTATCGGAAAGTAGAAGGCTTGTGGCAGTGCTATGCTCCTTTCCATTGGCAGGTGGCTGTAGAACCGGCTGACCGCTATCTGGCTTACCGGTTGATAGAACCTGGATATGTGTTGTGGAACAAAATGGGCATTTATCAGCGGGATATCACTACTTATCAGCAGAAAAGCATCATCGAAAACGACCTTACCCAGCATAACTGCATGAACTGCCATACTTTCTTGAATCGCAAGCCGCAGAAGATGTTGTTCCACATGAGGGCAGACCTCGGAGGAACTTACCTGATAGACAATGGCATCCCGGAAAAGGTGAAATTAGGAGATGACCCACACGTAAAGTCGCTGGTTTATCCTTCGTGGCATCCGTCCGGTCGCGTGGTGGCTTTTTCTGTGAATAAGACCCGCCAGGAGTTTCATCGTAACAACCCTAATCGGGTAGAGGTGTATGACAGCGAGTCGGACATAGTGTTGTATGATGTTCTTCAGAAAAAGGTACTGGTAGACTCTGTGTTGTTCTCTTCGTCGGCATTCGAGACTTTTCCGCACTTTTCGCCCGACGGTAAGCGGCTCTATTTTTGTTCCGCTCATGCCGTAGAGCGTATGCCAGAAGATTTTAAGTCGGTGAAGTACAACTTGTGCGCTATCGACTTCGATATAGAGACGCTCAGTTTCGGCACTCGTGTGGACACTATCTATCACAGTCGCTCCATGGGTAGTAGTGTCTCTTTTCCGCGCGTTTCGCCGGATGGTCGCTTCTTGATGTTCACCACTTCTTCTTATGGCAACTTCTCTATCTGGCATAAAGATGCCGACTTGCAGATGTTTGATTTGCACAAGGGCGAGTTTATCGATATGCAGCCGGCAAATAGTGATGACGTGGAAAGTTACCATTCATGGAGTGATAACGGACGATGGACGGTATTCAGCAGTCGACGTATGGATGGGCTTTATACACGTCCCTATCTGGTTTATGTGGATGCGGAAGGCAGACCGTCGAAACCGTTTGTGCTGCCACAACGCACTCCGAATTTCTATGATGATTTGCCGTTTTCGTACAATCTACCGGAATTTATTGTAGAGGAGGTGGATTTGGACGCACGGGAATTTGCGCGCTTTTCTAAAAACAATTAACCTGTTATATTAGTATGAATCACTCAAAATTATTGTTATTTCTATTTGTTTTATTCTGCTTGTGTTGCACAGCTTGCACCACAGATAAGGACACTCGTCAAGTGATTGACATGAACACCGGATGGGCATTCTTCCGGGGAGATGTGGAAAATGGTGCGGCGGCTGATGCCGATGTTACGGCTTGGATGCCTGTCAGCCTGCCCCATATCATGCAGTTGGAAACCAAGCATTGTGGTGGAAACTCCATTTACGATGGGGTGGGCTGGTATCGCCGCTACTTCAAGATGCCCGCGCAGGCAAGAGACAAGCGTGTGGTGGTGGAGTTTGAAGGTGTAATGACTAATTGTGAGGTTTATCTCAACGGTGAGAAGATAACCGAACACCATGGAGGCTACATGGGATTTGTAGCAGATATCACCGACCGTATCGACCGTAAAGGTACCAATGTCCTTGCTGTCCGAGTGTCGGCAGAATATGATAAGCTGACTCCTCCGGGGAAACCGCAGGAACGGATGGACTTCTACTACTACAGCGGCATCTATCGCGATGTGCGGATGGTGATTACCGATAAAATCTATATCACAGACCCGTTGCAGGAAGATATTGTAGCTGGTGGAGGACAGTTTGTTACTTTCCCGGAAGTTTCCGAAGAAAAGGCAACGGTGCACGTGGCTACCCATGTGCGCAACTTGACAGAAGAGGATGCGGAGCTTCAACTGCTGTCTCAATTGTGCGATTCTACCGGCAAGGTGGTAGCGGAGGCAACGACCCCACTTGCCGTGAAAGCACAGAGGGGACAGACTGCGGAACAGGATTTCGCAGTAGCGTCTCCGGCTCTTTGGCATCCCTATCATCCCTCCCTCTACACCTTGCGCACGCAGGTGCTGAAAGGCACTCAAGTCGTAGATGAGACTACGGAGCAAGTGGGCATCCGCACCATCCGCTATACCGCCGAAGAGGGATTCTTCATCAACGGCAAGCACCTCTATATGCGCGGTGCCAACCGCCATCAAGCTTTCCCCAACGTGGGCGATGCTGCCTCCAACTCCATGCAGGTGCGCGATGTGCTCAACTTGAAGCGTGGAGGGTATAACGCCGTGCGTGCAGCCCACTATCCGTCGGATCCGGCTTTCCTGGATGCATGCGACCGTTATGGCCTCTTGGTGGTGGAGTGCATACCGGGCTGGCAATTCTTCAATCCTGATACCACTTTTGTAAACCGCCTTTTCGATGTGGGCAGGAAAATGATTCGCCGCGACCGCAACCATCCCTCTGTGGTGTTGTGGGAGACGGCTTTGAACGAGTCGCGCTATCCCGTCTCTTTGGCCGAAGATTTGCAGAAGATGGCGCATGCCGAAATGCCCGGTGACCAGATGTACACAGCTGGCGACTATTTGGGACATGCCGATATGGAACACTGCTATGATGTCTTCTACAAACAGGTGAAGGGCTATCCCAAGAATGGTGATGTGATGAGTAACTTCCCCGAAGACTTTATTGCCATCAAGCCGGTGTTTACCCGCGAGTGGGGCGACGGTGCCGGTCCTAAACCCCGTGTCAGTCTCAAAGAGAACGAACAGGAACAACTGCGTCAATGCTTCAGTCGCATCGAGCAGTTAAATGGCAATGGTTATTTCGACTGGTGTATGTTGGATGCCAATCCTAATATGGGCGGTCACTTCTTGTGGAGCTACAACGACTATGCCCGCGGCAGCGAGGACGAAACAATGTATTGTGGCGTGGTGGATATGAATCGCTACCCCAAGTTCAGTTATTATATGTTGCAGAGTATGCGTGACAAGTTTATTTCCCAGTCGGGACTGTATGAGGGACCGATGGTGTTCGTTGCCTCTTATAATATGGCGGAAGAGTTCTTTTCTTCGACGAATCAGATAACTGTCTTTTCTAATTGCGACGAAGTACGCCTCTACCGCAATGACAAGCTGATAGGCACGCAGACCCGTGAGGAACGGACGCTGCTTTATCGCTCTATCGTGGAGAAAGGCGGCAGTCCGCTTTTCATCTTCGATGCCGGAGGATATGAGAAAGGCATGTTGAAGGCAGAAGCTTTGATTGATGGCAAGGTAGTGGCCACGCACAGTGTGCGTACTCCCGAAGCTGCCGACCGCTTGGTGGTGGATATCAAGACGGATGGCATTGTGCCGGTGGCAGACGGCTCGGACATGATTCCCGTTTACTTCAAGGTGTGTGACAAGAACGGTACTCTGGTCTCCAACTCACGTCAGAAGGTCGCCATCCGCGTTTCCGGTGAGGGAGTGTTGGTAGGCGATACCATCCGCCGCATCGGCATCAATCCGCAGGAGGTGGAAGGTGGTGTGGGCTTTGCCTTTGTGCGCACTACCGGTAAGGCGGGCAAGATTGTGGTGGAAGCCACGGCAGACGGGCTGATGGCTGGAAAGGCGGAAGTGCAGACCAAAGCCTTTGAAGGCAACAGCCTGAGGGATGGTGAACACGCCCCTTTCCTGGGCAAGGAAGAGGACAACGTGGTGGTGAAACCCTCGTCCTGGCAGCAACGCGTGCTGAAGAAACCACGCTTGAAGATTGCATCTGTCAAGACGGAAAGCACTCAGGAAGGTTATCCCGTATCGAACATCACGGACAATGACGACCGCTCCTGGTGGATTGCGGGCGACGGACATCTGCCTCACATCATCGTGGTGGAATTGGAGAAAACGACGTGGGTAACGGCAAGCCGTATCGTATTTCAGAAAGACAGCTCCTCGTATAAACACAAGGTGGAGACTTCTAAGGATGGAAAAGAATGGGTGACTTTGTACGAACGGGAGTGTACCGGTTGGGAATTTAAGCCGATGACCGTGGACCGCTATGTCAAATATCTGCGCCTCACCATTGAAGGTGTTTCCGAAGGACGTGCCGGATTGGGAGAGATTTCGCTGTATTGATTATGTGATGTTGAGTATCTACTTCAACCATGCAAATGTGAGAAATTATAAAAAAACAGGGGTAGGGATAAGGGATAACGTTCGTTTCTGTGTCATACAGATATAGCACAGGAAATGGCGAAATTTAAATTGTTAACTAACCTAATTGATTATTATTATGATTCCTTTTTTAAAACGTTCGTTGCTCGTAGTATTTGGCATGGCTATGTCATTTAATGCTTCAGCCCAAACAGAAGAAATGGATCTCTCCGGAACCTGGGGATTCCAAGCGGACTTTATGGACTTCCGTACAAAAGTTGCTTCGCTGGACTATCGTTATCTGCACCGCCTGCAAGACAAAATAGAACTTCCGGGTATCACGGACGATTACCAAATAGGATGGAAGTGCCCCTACCGGCACATTGACCGTCTGACCCGAAAGTACGAGTATATGGGGCCTGCCTGGTATCAACGTGAAATTGATATTCCGAAAGAATGGAAAGGAAAGCAAATTTTCCTGTACTTTGAACGTACACATTGGCTTAGTTCTGTATATATATGTAAAGCCGACCTCACTTATTTCGGTGGAGAAGCTGCCAGCCAAAAGGACTACATCAGCGTGCCACACAACCATGACATCACCAAGCACGTAAAGCCCGGTGAGAAGCATCTGCTTACGGTATGTGTGGATAACCGCTTTCAATATCAAACACATAAATGGAACCACGCCCATACCGAATTTACTCAGATTAACTGGAACGGAATTCTGGGCGACATCAAGCTTGTGGCGGTTGATCCGGTTTACGTAGACGACATGCAAGTGTATCCTGATGTGACCAACAAGCAAGTAACGGTCAAGATGAAAATCAAGAATCACACGAAGAAAGTTATAGGCGGACAGGCTGTATTCAATATTGCCGGTGAGAATTATGAGTTGACAAAGGCCATTCCTGTAAGTGGAAAAGAGGAGGAAATAGAGTTTGAAAGTATTATTCCGCTGGGTAAGGACATTCGCCTTTGGGATGAATTCCACCCTAACCTCTATAAGATAACCTGTTCTCTCGAAACGAAGGACGATAAAGACAGCTATCGGCACGAAAGGGAAGTGACCTTCGGTATGCGTGAAGTGGCACAAGGCAAGCATCATGTGCTGGTGAATGGTAATCCCATTCACTTGCGAGGTACGGTGGACAACGCCGTATTTCCCAAAACCGGCTACTGCCCTGTGGACGATGCTTCGTGGGAGCGCATGCTCGGTATCCTTAAGCAACACGGCATGAATCACGTCCGCTTCCACTCTTGGTGTCCTACGAAAGCAGCTTTCCGTGCAGCAGACAAGCTCGGTGTCTACTTCGAAGTGGAAATGCCGCTTTGGGGTGCCGACTGCGAACGTAAGGATGACTGGGAAAAACGTTTTGACTTCTTCCGCCGCGAAATCAAAGCCATCCTGAAGGAATATGGTAACCATCCGTCGTTTATACTCTATTGTAACGGAAACGAAATCAGCGGTGACTTCGATTTTGTGGAAGAACTTACGGCTACCGGTCGTGCCATGGACAGCCGCCATCTATACAGCGGCTCTACGGCCCGCAAACGCGTGAAGAGTGACCAGTTCTATACCACGCATGCCACCGATAAGGGTAGTGCCACCACTTACAGCGGAAAGCCTTACACGGACTGGGACATCCGGAAAGGAACGGAAATCGATGTGCCCGTACTTTCGCACGAAGTAGGACAACGTTGCGCTTATCCTAATTTTAAGGAGATAGAACTCTATAAGGATTGCCCCGTTGAAGCCCGCAATTTTGAGATATTCCGCGACCAACTGGAGGAAAATGGCATGCTTGACCTCGCTGACGACTTCTTCCGCGTGTCGAGCAAGCAAACTGCCATTGAATATAAGGATTGTATAGAGGCACAGCTTCGTACTTCCACCTCTGGTGGTTTCCAATTGCTTTCTATCACCGACCTTCCCGAACAAGGCTATTCTTGCGTAGGCATACTCGACCCCTTTTGGAATTCGAAAGGAGCTGTAACGCCCGATGAGTTCCGTAAATTTTGTGCACCTACTGTGGCACTGCTTCGTTTCGGCAAACGTACTTTCGTACCGGGTGAGACCTTTACAGGCAAAGCCGAGGTGTATAACTACAGCGACAAATCGCTGAAAGGGGCAAAAGTGAAATGGACAGTGACCGATGATACTGGCAAGGTAGTGAAATCCGGTTCACTCAAAGGCAATACGCTCGGTAATCATGGTGTTTTCCCCATGGGCGAATTCAGCTTCCAAATGCCGGAAACCGATTCTCCGAAGCATCTTACCGTCTCGTTGCGTGTAGGCAAAGAAGTGGCAAACGACTGGAGCTTGTGGCTCTACCCTAAGCAGGAGAACTTGATGCAATCTTCCGATGAAGTATATTATGCCAGTGAGTGGAACGACAGCGTTCGAACCTATCTCAAGGCAGGCAAGAAGGTGGTTTATATACCTCCTTTCAATAAGGTGGGCGGTCGCAAAGGCGATTTTCATAATCATTTCTGGAATCCGCTGATGTTCAAGTGGGATCCGATGACTCTCGGTTGCCTCATTCATAAAGACCATCCTGCACTCAAGGAGTTTGTTACCGACAGTAACCTCGACTGGCAGTGGTGGGACATAATTAATTATTGCAGGGTAATGGAGATGCAGGATACACCGCGCGAATTGCGTCCTTTCATCCAAACCATCGACTCTTACGACAGCAATAAGAAACTGGGCATCGCTTTCGAAGCCAAGATGAATGGCGGTAAGCTCCTTGTGTTGACCATGGACACGAAGAAAGACTGGGAGAAGCGCATTGCTGCCCATCAATTGCTGAAGAGTATTGATAACTACGTGAAGAGTGATGCTTTCAATCCCACAGTGGAACTTGACGAATCATTCATGGAGACGATACTGAAGAAAAACAACAAGAAAAGTAACAAGACAAAATAAAATTTTATGAGGAAACAAGCAATAGTTTGTGTACTTCTGCTCGGTGCGGCATTGGCTTTTGCCGCACCGGTACGTGCTCAGCAAATTGAGATAACCGAAATGGCCGGTCTCGCGCAGATATTCGGTGAAGCACAAGACAATGATGTTCCCCTTTCAATGAACGATATGGACATGGTATCCGGTGGCTATTTACTTTACGAGACAGAGGTGGAAGCCAACGGGGAAGAAGCGGTACTGGCTGTGGAGAACATACGTGACTATGCCGCAGTGTATGTGGGCGAAAAACGCTACGGTGAACTCTCGGACACACATAAAGAGCTGACACTTGCGTTGCCCGAAGGAACACATAAACTGCAACTCTACGTGGAGAACATCGGACGCATTACGTACGGACCGGAAATTCTTGACAATACACGCGGACTTTGGGGAGTAATCACGTATGCCGACAATGAACTGGACGGTTGGACGATGACTCCCATTGAGGTGAAAGAATGCGCAGTGGGCGAACTCATTTACGAAGCATTCAAGCCTACCGAAATGCCTGGTTTCTTTAAAGGGACTTTTTCGTTGGACGCTTCCCGCGAAGTGCACCTCAATATGTCCGGTTGGGGAATGGGCGAAGTATGGGTGAACAATGAATTTGTGGGAACCTATTGGGAAAACAATCTGCAGCAGTCCATTCAAGTACCTGCCGGTAACTTGAAGGAAGGCGAAAATACAGTGGTTGTGTTTGAACTGAAAAACAATGGTAATTCATCGTTGTCGCTTTCCGATAAGATAGTGTTTAAATAGAGGAGTGAATCACTCTGTGTGGTGAACCTTCACCATCAATTACTAATGATACTAAAGAAGAATAAGGAAATGAAGAGAAAAATTTTGTCAATCTGTTTGGGGCTGCTCGCAACAGTGGGCACAAATGCCCGCGAAGTAAAGTCGTTTTGCGACGGGTGGGAGTTTCAGCGAGGCAAATATCCTGATGAAACGATTCTTGCCACGGCCAAATGGGACGGAAAGTGGCAACCGGTAAGCATTCCCCATACTTGGAACAATAAAGATATGCAGAGTGGCTATGACCGCTTTTACCAAGGCGAAGCCTACTATCGCAAACAATTCGACTGCCCCACCGAGCTGAAGAGTAAACGTGTGTTCCTTCGCTTTGAGGGCGTGGGAGCGTGTGCGAAAGTTTATGTCAACAAGCGTATGCTTGGTACCCATAAGGGGGCATATTCTGCCTTTGCTATTGAGATAAGCGAAGCATTGAAGTATGGTGAGGTGAATGAGATTGTTGTGCTTGCTAATAATGAGCAACGTCCGGACGTCATCCCTGTCAATCACCGGCTCTTTGGCGTGTACGGCGGCATCTACCGTCCCGTGCAGCTCATTGTGACCGAGAAAAGCAACATCACCGTGACCGATAATGCTTCGCCCGGCGTGTATGTGTCGCAAACAAATGTTACGAAGAAAAGTGCCGACATCAGTGTCAACGTAAAGCTTGATAATGCCGATTTGCACGCTACAAGCGTATCGCTCGAAACTGTCATCTATACACAGGAAGGCAAGCAAGTGGCAAAGAATGTAAAAGAAATCAACCTTACTCCGCAAGGCTCACAACCCTTTACCGCCGACTTCCGCTTAAAAAATCCACATCTTTGGCAGGGACGCGAAGACCCGTATCTTTATAAGGTAGTAGCCCGTCTTGTGAAGGATGGCAAAACCATCGATGAAGTGGTGCAGCCGCTCGGTGTTCGTCATTATGAAATGGTAGCAGGCAAAGGCTTTTACCTTAACGGAGAAAAGTATCCGATGTATGGTGTATGTCGCCACCAAGATTACCTGGGACTGGGCAGTGCACTGACCAACAAACACCACGATAACGACCTTGCCGACATCATGGAGATTGGTGCCACTACCGTGCGCTTTGCCCACTACCAACAGAGCGACTACCTTTACTCGCGTTGCGACTCACTTGGTCTGGTGATTTGGGCAGAGATTCCATTCGTCAACCAAGTGACAGGAGAGGAAGCCGAAAATGCCAAAAGCCAGTTGCGTGAAATGATTCGCCAGAGTTACAACCATCCTTCCATCTATGTATGGGGGCTTCACAACGAGGTGTATAGTCCTACGCCCTACACTGCACAACTCACTGCCGAACTACACGACCTTGCAAAGACAGAAGACCCGTACCGATATACGGTGTCTGTGAACGGATATGGACACGTGGAACATTCTGTCAACTTGAATGCTGACATTCAAGCGATGAACCGTTACTACGGTTGGTATGAAGGTCGCATCAAGGACATAGACAAGTGGGTGGACGGACTGACAAAGAATTATTCCGACCTCCGTCTTATCTTCTCTGAATATGGTGCGGAAGCTAATATCGAGCATCATACGGAAATCTTGGGCGAATCGCTCAACGCTTGGGGTAACTATTACCCTGAAGAATATCAGACAAAGTTTCACGAATATCAGTGGAGCGTAATTGCCAACCATCCGGTGATTCTTGCTTCCTATCTTTGGAACATGTTCGACTTCTGCACACCGATGAACGACCGCACCGACATCCCTGCACAAAATACAAAAGGCCTGATAACTTTCGACCGTAAGATAAAGAAAGACTCTTATTATTGGTATAAAGCCAACTGGAGCAAAGAACCGACGGTATATCTGACGCAACGCCGCAACACGCAGCGTGAACGCAAAAACACCACCGTTACCGTTTACTCCAACATCGGAACGCCGAAAGTGTACCTCAATGGCAAAGAACTTACCGGCATCCGCCAAGGATACACTGTCGTACATTTTGTCTTCGATAACGTCACCCTTGCCGATGGCAAGAATACGCTCAAAGCCGTTGCCATGAAGAATGGCAAAGAGTACGTGGATGAAATAGAATGGAATTACAACGGTGAGCGCGATCGTAGTCCCGAACACTATCTCAACGAGAAAGAACACGTAGGATTGTAAACAGGATTTGTATTTATACTCTAGCAGAAGTTTCAGCTTTGGCTGCTTGGTTGTTATCCATCGGTTGTCGGGCTGAAACTTCTGCTTTTTGAAGTATGTTGGGAGGATATCTTGAACAAGCGCATGGAGATGTAGGCTGAACGAACTGAATGATAGGATGTAATAGGATAAACGGGTGGTCATATCTCTTTGGAAAGCCCGGCAAATGCAAATAATGGCCCTTGACGGACAGATATATCCTAAAAAATGTTGCGGGAATAAGGGTTAATGTCTATTTTTGTGTCGTCTAAGTATAGACAGGTAATTACGTATTCAATTATGAAGCAGGAAAATATTCCTTGGGAATTGATAATCTCTAAATTCAAACAAGAAATTTCGGAGAAAGACGACGCACGCTTGATGAGTTGGGCGGAACGGCCAGAGTGCCGGTCGGTCATGGAAGATTTGAATGTCGTGTGGAAGAGGGTACAGGAGAAGACGAGCGATTATACACCCGATAAGGAGTATTATTGGAAAGTGCTTTCGGCACGGATAGGCAAGGCTGGGAAACCGCAGGTGGAAGTATTGCAAGAGAAGGCTTCGGGAAAGACATTCACACTCCGCAGTCTCTATCGCTATATAGCCGCTGCTTGTGTTGTACTGGTGTTGTCCGTAGGCATGAGCTATTATTGGGGTGTCTCTATGGGCAGGCAGCCGATGGGCGAGCAGGTATATACCAGCATGGACGGCAAGTCGAAAATATTTCTGCCGGATGGCACTGGAGTATGGCTCCAGGCTAATACAACACTGGCATACGGTAACGATTTCAGGGATCGTGACCGCTCGGTGAGGCTGTCGGGTGAAGCCTATTTTGAAGTGGCGAAGGATAAACGGAAGCCTTTCATTGTGCGTACCGAGGGCATGCAGGTGAGGGTACACGGCACTAAGTTCAATGTGGCATCTCCGGATGGAGCTGCCGAGAGCAGAGTCAGCCTGATGGAAGGTTCGGTTTCGTTGGAGACCCGTGCGGGACTGGTCTTCCTAAAGCCCGGAGAGATTGCGGTATATGACAAGAAAAACAATCGGCTGGCTATAGATGCAGGCGATGTGGCGCTCGAGAAGATGTGGATACAAGATGAATTCTTCGTATCGAACAAGACTTTAGGAGAGGTTTGCCGGATTTTGAGCAAACGATACGATGTGGAGATAAAGGTGGATGACGAGTTAGAGGACAAGTATCGATATACTTTTACGTTGCGTAATGAGACGTTGGAGGAGATTGTTCGGATTATGGCGCGCATCAATCCCATAGCCTATCACTTTGATGATAATAATGTGTTGGTTATCAATCAGAAATGGGAAAATAAGGAGGGGAAAGGAAAGAAATAGGGAAACGAACCATTGACCTTAAACATACTATATGATTCAAAGAAACTGCATTGTGCTATTCCTATTGTTGCTCTGCATGCTGAATCTTTCGGCACAGGCGCAAGAGAAAAGGATTACAGCTTCTTTTTCGGACATTTCGTTGTCGGAGGCGATGTGGCGCATCGAACAGTCCATCGGTTATACATTCTTTTACGACGCTACCCAGGTGAGGGTGGAGCAGAAGGTAAGCTTGGAGTGTAAAGACGAGAAATTGTCCGTAGCCTTAGACAAGATGCTGAGACCCATTCGTTTGTCATTCGATATTATCAATACTCAGATAGCTATTTTCAATCAAGACGATTTCCTGCCTCCGCTGGGTATCAGGGTACGTGGCAAGGTGCTGGACGAGGAGGGTGCGGCAATCATCGGTGCCAACGTGATGGTGGAGGGCACAACGAAGGGAACCGTCACCGACATAGAGGGATATTTTGCTTTGGAAGCCCCTACCGACGCAAGCATCGTGGTTTCTTTCATCGGATATAAACAACAGAAAATTAAGGTAAAGGGTGGAAGTCTGCTTTCGGTCAAGATGGAAGTAGATGCGATAGCATTGCAAGAAATAGTCGTGGTGGGCTATGGCACACAGAAGAAAATCAATTTGACCGGAGCTGTGAGCCAGGTAGAGGGGCAAGTGCTGGAAAACCGTCCGATACAGAATGTTTCCATCGGCATTCAAGGCTGGATGCCGGGAGTGACCATTGTTTCCGGTGAAGGTCGTCCGGGACAGGATGGGGGAGTTATCCGTGTGCGAGGTATCGGCACGTTAAATGATGCCAACCCTTATATCCTGGTGGACGGGCTGGAGACCGGCACGCTGAATTCCATCGATCCCAACGACGTTGAGAGTGTCTCTGTATTGAAAGACGCTGCTTCGGCAGCCATTTATGGTTCAAAAGCCTCCAACGGCGTTATCCTTATCACCACCAAACGCGGAAAGACGGGGAAGCCGCGCATCATCTACAACGGCTATGTCAGCCTGCAAAATCCTACCATGTTGCAAGACCTCATGAGCTCTTACGACTATGCACGCTTCTATGATAAGGCGCTCGTGGAGTATGGAAGACCGCCTCACTTTGATACGGTGGGAGATGGAAAAGTGTATGAAAAGTTCAAAGATGGTTCCGATCCTTACAATTATCCTAATACTGACTGGTATGATTTGGCTTACCGTACTGGTATCCAGCATTCTCACAACATGAACGTGAGTGGTGGTACGGATTATTTGAAATACCTGATGTCCATAGGCTACCTGAAGCAAGAGGGCACATTGCCCAATGCTGCCCGCCAGCAATTCAACGGACGCACCAATCTGGACGTTAAACTGAATTCCCGTTTGAACGTACATGTCAACATGGCATACATCAACAATGATTATACCGACCCTAACTCTTCGTATGGTGAAGACGGTTCCGAGCAGATTGTGATGCGTTTGGGCAAAATGGCTCCTTGGATTGTGGCACGCTACGAAGACGGTACTTGGGGAACTATTTCGGACGGAAGCCCTATTGCATGGTTGGATGTGGACCAGACGGTGAGGCGCGAGAATCAGAATTTCTCCGGTATCTTGTCGGCTGACTATACGCTGTTTAATGGATTGGTGGCTACCTTGACCGGTGCATACGTCAACAACCAGCAGCACTACAAGGCTTTCAGAAAGTTTATCCAATACAACCCTAACAAAAAGAGCGATCCCAATCGATTGAACGAAAACTATTATGGCTGGCATCGCGCCACATTCGATGTCCTGCTGAACTACGACAAACGCTTCGGGCGGCACGGACTGAAGACCTTGGCAGGTTGGCATACGGAGAAATATACCTATAATGAAAGCAAGGCAGAGCGCAGCAACTTTCCTAACAACGACCTAACGGATATGAATGCCGGTGATGCTGCCACTGTGAAAAATAGCGGTTATTCCCGCGAGTTGGCGATGATTTCCTGGTTTGGGCGCGTTAACTACGATTATGCAGGCAAGTACCTGTTCGAGGCAAATATCCGTGCTGATGCCTCTTCCCGTTTTGCTAAAGGGCACCGTTGGGGATATTTCCCCTCTTTCTCTGCTGCATGGCGTATCAGTGAGGAGGCGTTTATGGAGGAGGCTGTAGGATGGCTGACCGATTTGAAAATCAGAGGATCTTACGGAAATTTAGGCAACCAGTCGGCTTTGAGTGACTTTTATCCTTGGATGAATAGCTACGACTTGGATGCTCATTATTCCCTCAACGGAAGTTTGCAGACGGGCTATCATCAGAAGAATTATAAAATAGCTACCATCTCTTGGGAGAAGGCCCGTACATGGGGAGTGGGGATTGATGCCACTCTTTTTGGTAAGCTGACTGTGGGGCTTGACTATTACGACCGCAAGACTACGGGTATCATCATGGATGTGCCGGTTCCTGCCGAATTCGGTTTAGGAGCTTACAAGGACAACGTGGGTGCCATGGTGAACCGCGGGGTAGAACTGACCCTGAACTACAATGAAAGCTGGGACGACTGGTCGTTTGGAGTGTCTGCCAACTTAGCTTATAATAAGAATAAGGTCTTGTATTTGGATGGGGTACAATCGTTGGCGGATGGAGATTTAAAAGTGAAGCAGGTTGGTGCGGCATACGGTACGTATCGTCTGTATAAGACTGGCGGTTTCTTCCAATCCGACGAAGAAGCCAAGAGGTGGCAAGAGAAGCATAAGAACGATGCAGGCTACCCTTTCAAGAGAGATTTTAAGGCGGGCGACTTGATTTATATGGATACCAATGAAGATGGCTTGATTAATGCTGACGACCGTGTGCTGTGCGGTTCTTCCAACCCCTCTTATACATTTGGCTTGAATCTGAGTGCCGGTTATAAGAGTATTGACTGCTCCGTCATGTTGACGGGAGTGGCCGATGTGAAGCGTATGATTGATATCAACGGATTTGGTGGTGAATGGAGCGGTGATGATTGTCATCCTAATAACATTTGGCTGGATGCCTGGACTCCCGATAACAGGGATGCCAAGATGCCGCGCATCGCGGTGGGTAAGACCTCGAACAATCTGGAGTATTCTGACTTTTGGTTGCAAGACGGCAGCTATCTCCGGTTGAAGAACCTGCAATTAGGATATACGCTTCCCAAGAAGATATTGAAATCGATGGGTGTTGAAAATCTGCGCGTTTACTATTCCGGTGAAAACTTACTGACATTTCATAAGATGATGGTTGAAGCCGATCCGGAGCTTGGCAACCTTTACGGATTCCCCATCAACCGAAGTCACGCCTTTGGAGTGAACATTACGTTTTGAAAATGGATAGTCAATACTTAACGGATATATGAAAAGAATATGGATATATATGTTGGCAGGTGTTTGGGGGATACTCATCTCCTCCTGCTCGGGATTCCTGGATACTGCCCCTAACGATGCCCTAGATCCATCCAATACTTGGAAAACGGAACAGGATGCCGAGAAGTTCTTGGTGGGTTGTTATGATGATTGGATTGACGAAAAAGGTATCTACTATTGGGATTGCGCCTCTGATTTCGGATACAGCAATTTCCTGTGGGACCACTACCAGAGCATAGGCAACGGTTCGATGGCTGCCGGACTGAAAGAGGTTGCCGATTATTATACTTTTGGAAAGATTCGCAGTTGCAATGATTTTCTGAAAAACATGGAAGCTGTGACGTTTGCCGACGAAGCCAGGAAGAGGGACATGATGGCACAAGTGAAAGTAATCCGTGCATACGATTATTTCAACAAGAATTGGCATTATGGCGGAGTGCCCATCATCGATTCTTATACTTCGCGAGAGGAAGCGATGGTTCCTCGCAATACGGAGGCAGAAGTGAATAAATTCATTGAGGATGAACTGGATGCGGCTATCCCTATGTTTATGGAGGACAAAGCGAGTGGTCCGGGTTATATCGACCGCGCCACGGCATTGGCTGTGAAAATGCGTCATGCCCTCTATTATGCTAAGTACAATCGGGCTAAGGAGGCGGCACAAGCCATTATTGACATGGGTAAGTTTGAATTGGAAAAAGATTATGCGCGTCTGTTCAGATTGGAAGGAAAAGATTCCAAGGAGGTGATTGCAGCCGTTCAGCACATTGAGAATTTTGATGGTAATGGATGGATAGGCTCCATGTATAACAATATGGACGGGGGATGGTCGTCTATGGTTCCTTCATGGAACTTGGTGGATTGCTACGAAATGGACAACGGCTTGACCAAAGAAGAGGCAGGTAATTATTATGATCCCGAGCATCCGTTTGCCAACCGAGATCCCCGCTTAGCAATGACCATAGCCTTTCCCGGCATGGACTGGGTAAGGGAGAATGGTACGGTTGAGGTGCTGAATACCATGGATGAGTTCCTGCCTTGGGATGTGAATGGAGATGGAAAGGTAGATGAGAACGATAAGAACAAGAATCATCCTATTGCTGCCAATAACTCTTCCAAGACAGCCTTGACGTGGGGTAAGTATCTGTTTCCCATGTCCCAATATTACAATATATGGGATACGGGTATCAATACTGTCCTTTTTCGTTATGCCGAAGTACTGTTGTGCTATGCTGAGGCAGAGAATGAACTGAATGGTCCGTCCGATGATGTATATGATAAGTTGAATCTTATTCGTAATCGTGTGGGCATGCCCCATGTGGATGTGGCTAAGTACAATACTCAGGATAAGCTGCGTGAGCTGATTCGACGAGAGCGTTCCATAGAAATGGCTGGTGAAGGGCTTCGTCGTGCCGATATCCTCCGTTGGAGGGACGCTGCGGGGAAGATGTTGGCAGAAACCCTGCTGAATGGCGATTTGTTGCGTCCTATGGGAACTATTGATTATGCTGAAGCTAATCCTTATAAGCGGGCGGTGGTAAATCCGAACAGAAAGGTCTTGATAGAACCACGTAGCTTTGCTCCTTATAATCGATACCTGCCTATTCCGCAGAAATACAGGGATTTAAATGATAAGCTGGAACAGAATGAAGGGTATTGATAAGGTATGTTTGCTCGTTTCTTAAAACAAATAAACATATTTGCTGTCAAGAAAGTTTTTTATACGTTTAAGGGATTTGGTGATTTGTGCCTCTACGGTTTTTACTGATATGTTCAGTTCATCAGCTATTTCTTGATTGGTTTTGTTCCCTTCGCGACTCAGTCGGAATACCTGCTGGCATTTGTCGGGTAATGCACAAATAGCTTCCTGTATCAGAAAAGTCAATTCTTCCATTTCAAGCGTAGAGGTAGTTTCATTGTTGGCGATGTCACCTGCTTCTTCAAGCGAAAGTGTAGACTTTTTATCCCGCAAGAAGTTGAGGCACCGGTTGCGTACCGCTTGGAATAGATAGGCTTTCAATGATAAGGTCAGGTTGATTTGGGCACTATGTTCCCATAGATGCATGTAGATGTCAAGAACGAGTTCTTCCTCTTCTTGTGCATCGGTCAGATATAAATGCGCATAGCGACAGAGGGGCACGAAATACAAATCAAATAAATATTTGAAAGCGTGCTCATCTTTAGATTGTATAAGTTTTAACAATAAAATGTCGTCTGCAATCATATCGGTACAAAGGATAAAATCATTCTTTTTAGTAGAGATTGACAATAATTGGGCGGTAAAGTTATAAATTATTTGAGAATTTGAGAAATTCTTATCAAATAACATCGAATAGTATTGCTAATGGACCTGTTCTTTTTTTCCAGATGAGTTTTTTTGATGCAACTACATGTGTGTTTACTGCAAAGTTGCTGCATATTGTTTGCAGTGCCACTGCAAAAGATGCACAGAAATTTTGCAGTGGGAGGCTGTTGAAAACCAATAATATACTATTAGGGTAAATTACATGTTTTCCAGGTCATATCTGGTTATAAAGCAACACTATTCCATGAGGTGTCAAAACGTTGGCACAACCTTTTTTATGCGCAAAGCCCAGACTTTCCCAAGCCCGGGTATAATTTAAAACAGGTACTGAAAACCAATTCATCATAGACTTCCGGTTGTTTCCCAACCCTACTGATACGTTGACCCTAATCCCTTTCTTCGACTTTTTCCGGCACCGCTATAACCGCTTACCGGGTATCGGTGTGGCAGATTCCGGTTACGACTCGGAAGAAAATTACCGGTTCATGCAGGAGAACGGGATAGAAGGCTTTGTCAAGTACAACTACTTCCATAAGGAGCAGCGTTCCCGTTATACCCCCAACCCGTTCCATGCGGAAAGTCTCCATTACAATGCGGGGGGAATTATTACGTTTGTCCGATGGGGCAACATATGAACCGCATAGGAACCAAACGTGACAAAACGGCGAGCGGATACATCACCGAAAGTGTCCGATATAAGGCACAAAGATGCGGAGGGTGTCCTTTACGTGGCAGTTGTTTTAAAGCACAGGGGAACCGTATTATAGAAGTCAACCACCGGTTAAACCAATACAAACGGCAGGTCCGGGAAAGGTTGCTCTCAGAAGAAGGAGTCAGGCATAGAGGCAGGCGGTGCATAGAACCGGAAGCTGTTTTCGGACAGATGAAATACAATATGGCATACAGAAGGTTCCGGCATGTGGGAGAAGACAAGGTGACAATGGACTTTGCTTTCTTTGCCATAGCGTTTAATATCAAAAAGATGTGTGCAAAAATGCGAAAAGCAGGAGAAAGACTTATTACACTTGCTAAATATATATTTATGGGGCTATTTATAACCCGATACAACGGAAATATAGCAACTTGTTACCAAATGAATGAGAAAAAAGCGGCATAGCCAAAAGAAAATATAGCAGGACTGTAAAACGTAAAAAAAGGTTATGCCAGCATTTTTGACACAACCTCTTTTTGCAAATTTATATTTAACCAATTAACACACTCCGAAATCTTCTGTAGGATCATACGTGTTGTCTGTGATGCCTAACAGATGGTTTATCTCTCTCCGTTTATCCAGATCCTTGAAATAGGTTTCCACCACTTTGTAAAGGTCAAAACTGAATGTAGATCCGGCGGCCATATCCAATGACTCTACCATCTGCTCTACTGCCTGGTGGATTCTTTCTTGATCGATCAGGTGCAGCTCATTACTGTGAATAAGATATTTCTCCATAACCGTTATTGTTTTAAGATTCTACAGTTAAAACATTCTCAAAGAGGATAAGGTTCAAACTGTTTTTTCTTATTTTTACCACTTCTAAAAGCAGGACCTTAGATCACCAAGTGAGAAATATTCGATAATAAATCAATTTTTAGATTTTGACCAGAAACTGTATGCTGAACTCCGTAAAGGCAGCGAGCACGCTTTTGTTACTGTTTTCGAACGGTATAACCGCTTGTTGTATGCGCTGGCTTATCGGTATTTAAAATCGGGTGAAGAGGCTGAAGACGCAGTGCAATATACTTTTATGAAATTGCGGGAGCAACGTTCCGATTTTGAATTTCAATCCGGCATCAGAAGCCTGTTGTTCACCATCCTGAAAAACTACATTATGAACGAGTTGAGACATCGGCAGATTGTCTTTGAAAAGCATTACGAGATGGCTCAACGGAACGAAGAAGCGGACGACAGTTTCCTGAAGAATTTTGAAGATAAAGATTTCAGGGAACATCTTCGGACTACCATCGGTAAACTACCTCCTCAAAAACAGAAAATATGCCGCCTGAAAATAGAAAAGGGACTTTCTAACCAGGAAATAGCGGACGAGATGCATATCACGGTGCCTACCGTAAAGTCCCATTATACTCAGGCCATTAAGATACTCCGTGCGGAAATTGAATCGTTAATTGTATTACTTCATGTATTGTGGATTCATTTTTTAGAGTGAGCAGCAACTCATACTTTTAAGTTGATGAAGTGTTTTTATTATTAGATAAAGAAAAGTCGAAATGAAAATAGATGATGCGATTATAGATAAAGTGCTCAATAACGGAGCTTCTGTGGAAGAAGCGGGATTGGTTGCGGAATGGTTTGCTACAGAAGAGGGTAGCGAATTTTTGTCGGGGCGTTTGGAGAGCGAGTCTGCACGGCTCATCGAAGAACGGGCCCGGGAATGGTTAGACCATCCGGTGCCGGAAGAACGGATGTGGGAACGCTTCATCGGGCAAATAAAACCTGAGAAAAAAATAGTTTCTTATCGTCGTGGACTGATAGCGACAGCGGTATTGATTCCTTTTTTATTCCTTAGTATATCTCTTTGGTTTCTGGCTGACAGAACCGGAGTCTTTTCTGCCACAGAATATGCTGAGTTAAAGGTTCCTTGCGGAGAGCAAGTGCAGGTTGTTCTGCAAGATGGAACAGTTATACAGTTGAATTCGGATACCCGTTTGCGGTATCCCAGGAAGTTCGGTCTGTTCAGTCGGAGTGTGGAGTTATGGGAAGAAGGCTTTTTTGTGGTCGCTAAGGATAAGAAGCGTCCGTTTATCGTCGATTTGAAAGGTGTTGAAGTAAAGGTCACCGGAACTAAATTTAATGTAAAGGCATATCCGTCAGAACCCAATGTATGGGTCACCTTGGAAGAAGGAGGCGTGCTGTTGAAAGATATCAAGAACAAGGAATATCCTCTCGTACCGGGTGAAAGTGCCGAATACAACCGGACATCCGGAATTTGCCAGATAACCAAACCGGATGATATGAGCCAGATCTCATCCTGGCGTTCCAATAGCCTGAATTTTTATCTTACTCCGCTGAGAGATATTATAAAGGTCATGGAACGGCAGTATGATGTTCATTTTGTGGTGCGTGATTCCATCCTATTGAATAACAGGTTTACTCTATCTACCAGCAAAGTGAATGTGGACGATGTATTGCGTGATTTGGAAGCGGTTTTTTCTATTACATTACCGATGGGAAGGAAATACTTGCCATCGGTAATGAACTTAGTATGGGGCTTGGGCTGGTCTGGACTGCCAATCGTTTTGCCTTATTCAATTTTAGTAAGGAGAAAGCGGGAGAAGACGGATATACCGATTTTAATTGGTTCCGTTTCACCAATAAATAATAAAAGGCGGGGATAACCTTTTCGCCATAGATTGGGAGTGTGCCGAAACTCATTGCAGAGTAACATAGAGTTCCACAGAACGAATTTAACCTATTGATAGCTAATGATATTTATTAGTATAAATCCGTGTAAGCTGTGATGAGTGCGAGTTTCGACATACTTTCAATCTGTGGCGATTTCAAGTATATGGCACATTTACCAGAACTTATTTTGTTCGGCATTGTATTCGAACCCGATCGATTCCAGTTTTCCGATCAGTATGTCCTTGCTGATATTCATATCTTCACAGAGTTCGTCGAGCGATGCATAGCAATCGCGAAGTTTCATGTTGATGACGCTAAACAGCATCATCGGATCTTCAGGAAGTTCCATAATTATTCTTTTTTTAAAACGGCTGCAAAGATACGGTAACTCTGTGTATCCTGCAAGAGCACTTCTTTCTTAAAATCATCCAAAGGTGACTATCCTTATTTTTCAAAATAGTAACATAATATCGGATTGCCTACCGTGGTCAGTATCGGTTCTTTAGACACTTCACCTGTCTGTATATCCAGTGAGTAGATACCTTTTGCTTTAGCCGATGAGTTACCTATCAACATACTCCCTTTATAAAGGGAAAGCATAACCCCGAAACCGTTGGACAAGTCAAGTCCTTGCACTTTTTTCATGGTTTTATTGTATAGATCTATTTCCACTGCAAGATCGGCGATGGCTGTGTGTCCTTGTTCTCCCGGTTTGTAGTAACCCGGCATATTGATGTAAGCATACGCTTTTCCATTACCTACATACCGGATGGCGGAGATAAATCCGGCAGTCTTTTCTTCTCCGCTGATGGCGGCTCCTGTGATTGTCCATTGATAAGTCGGGTCGAACTCCGTTTCTCCGGCTTTGATACGCAGAACTCCGGCATTATGCCCTTTGACCATACCAAAGCCTCCCATACACGAAATGTAGATGTCTTTCTTCTCGTCCATGAAGATGGAATAGCGGTCGATTGGGCGGGTTGGCATAGAGATGCCGCTGGTCTTGTCTGTTATCATTTTCAGCAACTTATCCGTTTGGGTGTCAATGATGGCAATGTCGCTGTACGGGCGATCCTGTGGGGGAATCCATCCACCCACCATCTGGCTGAGGCCTACGAATAGGAGTCCGTCGCGCAGTAACATGGCGGATGGATCCGGATTGCTGTCGGATACTCCTAATGAAGTCAGGTCTATCTCTCCTTGCTGTGTCATGGTAGTGGGATCGAAGATAGCGATCTTGCCTAATCCTGCCATGGATAGATAAGCTTTGCCGGTAGACGCAAAAACGATATTGGTGGCGGAAGAGTTGGGTGGCAATTTCATTGTTCCCGTTCTTGACAGCTGCCCGTTGTTCCGTGTATATTTCACTAACTCGTTCTTGCTATCGCCCATGTATCCCGGAAAAACGAAAATATCGTTCCCTTCGATAATCGGGTATGATCCTCCGTACGGAATGGGAATTCCGTTGTTGTTATTTGTATTTTGTGGAAACTCGTCACGGATCAGTTGCAGGTAAGCTGCTCCTGTCATTCCGTCGGGATTGGGCAGGATGGTTGCCAGAGCGATGTTGGCATCGGTGGTCGGGACTTTAGGGTTCGGATCTTTTTCGCATGCAGAAAATACGAGTGCAGTGCCGGCAAGTGCCAGCATCAAATTTCTAATCTTCATAGTTTTTGGGTTTTTAAAATAAATAATCTTGTTTCATTTCAATACATATCTTAACCTTACTCCCCAGTTACGTCCGGGTAGGGGACGATTGAACTCAGACATCATTCGAGCATCAGTCAGATTATTCATTCGTGCCGAAATGATGAACCGTCCGTTCATAAAGCTGTGTTCTATTCCGATATTGGCCGAGAAGGTGCGTGGAATTCTCCGTTCCTGAAACCGGCTTTGTTCAAAATCGTAGAAATATTCTTCAACAAAAGAACCGTCTGTAAAGATACGGGTGTTCTGTCCCTTGCCTCCGAACAGATTCTCTTTATGATATTCTAGTCCGGCATTTGCCAGAAGGTAGGGAATGTTAGGCATCCGACTACCTTTGGTCGGGTTGGTTATATGGGTATTCGGTTCAAATTTCCGCACATCCCGTAAGTCCTGGTAGGTCATGTTGCAGTAGCCGTAAAGCCAATGAGTCAAGTCCGCCTTGACCTCTACTTCAACTCCAAGGGTACGCATTTTTCCGAAGTTTTGATATTGAGACTGGAGATATCCTCCTGTAAACCGGATCATATTCTCAAGATATCCATAGAAGGTATTTACTTCTACCTGTAAGTTGCTGGCATCCTTTCCGGTGCGGTCTAAAAGAAAACCCAGGTTTACGCTTGTATTGCGTTCAGGAAGCAGGTTTCCGGAAGGGGCGACTGTATATCCGTCACCCAAAAGTTCGCTTTCGGCCGGCAGGCGTACGTCATATCCTACCGAGAGTTTACCCATGAAATCCGGAGTAAATCTATAGCGTAGAGCGTTGCTGATGCCAAAATCCCGTTTCAACATATCCACTTTCTCGGCTTCCGAAGACATGATACTGCTCATGTGAGTATTCATACCATACATATAATATTTCACGTTGAACGAATTCAGGAAGATATCATTGTCGGTGCGGAAATCGTATCCCAGTCCGGCAATCCAGCTTGCCATCGTACTTCTGAAATTGGTTTTATAACCAACAACTTTATTTTTCAGGTCATCTTTCGGGTGTCCGGATGCGAAACTGAAGAGTGAGTTCAAGTTGATAGAATGATTATTATTGATCACATAGTTCAGATGCAACTTGTGGGTGATGGTGTGTTTCTCGTTTCTGGCATTCGAGGCCCATTTGCCTATCTCTCCTCCATATTCGGATACAGCAGGATAAGTCGTACCGTCCCAGTTGTATCGGTAAGCAGCGGTATCCACCATGTGGAATACCGTGTAGGCATAGGCCAGATTCGATTCCATATCGAGCCCTTCTGTCAGGAAGTTTTCTTTTTCCAGTTTGTTGGCGAAAATGAAGGCGTCTGAGTAAGTGTGGGCTTTCTCAATATTATATTCAATACCTTGTATCTCTTTGAAAGTGTGTATAAAGACAGGTTCGAACTCTACCAAATCGAACCACCATTTACGAGCCTTCAGGCTACCTGCAACAGCCAGTTTCTTGAATTTGTCATGGTTGCGCTTAATGATAAGCCCTTCTTCAAAAGGAGATTCCATCTTGTAGTTATTGTCAGAGTAAGTATAAAATCCTCCGCCTCCGAATTCTAATCCTTTGGTAGCGATGTTGCGTTTGGTTACTAACGAAAGTTTGTGTGTGTTAAAACTTTCGATACTGTAACTGGCATCGAGGTATTTAGGTGGATACTCTCTGATGACAATATTTACGGCTCCCCCCACAGAAGAGCCGCCAAACCTGGCCGGTACCACTCCTTTGTAGATTTCGATTCGGTCGATCATGTCTACAGGTATGTCATTGATATCGATGAAGTCTGAATTGTCATTCATCGGGCTACCGTCTATGAAAAAGCCGATGCGTTTTCCCTCTAACCCACGTACGGAAACACGGGATGAACTGCCTACCCCTCCTGTGTTGCGGATAGTTACACCCACCGTTTTCGACAGAACATCCTGAACATTACTGACAGTTCCCTGCAACTGTTGCATACTTATCACTGACATGGGCATAGCCTGTTCGCGCAGTTGGCGGGCTTCGCTTTTGGCTGTGACGACAACTTCACCCAACGACTGAGTTTCCGGTTCTAGACGAATCACTAACTTCTTGGTTTTCAATTCGGAGATTCTGACCTCTTCTTGTCGGGTACGATATCCCATATAGGAGATAACAATTCGATAGTGTCCCGCAGGGACTTCTATTGAAAATTCACCGTTCTTATCGGTGGAAGTCCCTTTTTTCAGTGACTCTACGTATATATTGGCCCCCACCAGTGTTTCTTCATTATTGGCATCTATGATGACTCCGCTTAATTTTCCTGTCTGCACTTGTGCATGAAGCAAGTTGCATGCGGTAAATAGGATGGCGGTTAAAACAACTATCCTATATTTCATGGCTTTCTCTCCTTATTTCGATAAATGTCGGTCGAACTTCAATGGTATAAGGGGCCCTGGTGCTACTGTTAGGCTTGGCGGTTTCGGCAGCCTGTACCCGTAAGGTGATAAACAGAGTTTCGGGAACTCCGGATAAATTTACTTTCATATTTAGTTTTTATGTTTTGGGTTGATGTTTATGATTTACTGTAATTTACCTATTAATGGGGATTGTACCGATGTATGGGTTATCGTAATTTTGTATCAGTTCTCCAATTGGGGACAAAAGTAGAGCCTTACCGGCTTTTACTGCTTACGCGAAAAGGAACTTGACTTTAACTTAAAGGAATAATGATGGTTACTCGGTTAATGAAACATGATTTGTGTGAAATGGTGTTGGAATGGCCCATGCCGAACATCGTAAAAGGAAAACGGACGGAAAAAAATAACTACCGGATTGACAATACGTATTTGAAAGCGACATTTGAAGAGATATCTACTCCGTTGTTTTCGATTATGGATCAACATATATCCAGTGAAGAACCTATTAAAATATATACTCGGGCTGACGACTATCATGCCGTTTGGTTTTGTGCCACTTTTGCAGGGCATGTTACCTGTTGTTATAACTCTGTAATCCGAAGTGAGGAGTGGAATAAAGGAGATGCCAATTTGTTAAAATGTGACGGGGTAGACTCTTGTGTTCACTTTCCTAAAAACACGCCATTCCATATGATGGAAATCATGCTGTCACATGATTATCTCCGTGAACTTGCCATACACTATCCCGATTTGCTGGGTGGTAAAGATTTTGAAACCGTCCTTTGTGATGGTCAGTACAGGGCGTACCGGAAAAATCGTCCATTTGGTCCGGGTGTTTATAAAGCGTTACACGATATCAGATTTTCACAGCTCAATGGCAATATGGCATCTATGTATACAGATGCTAAGATACGGGAGATCCTTTCACTTTTTCTGGCTGGGCAGGAAGAAGAAAATTATCTTCATTGCTCATGTACTATCGGGATAACATGTGATAAAATTCATCATGCAAGGGCCATTATTGAGCAGGAATATCTAAATCCTCCGTCACTTCACCAGCTGGCATTGCGGGTGGGTACCAATGAATGTACGCTTAAGCGAGGATTTAAGACAGTATTTGGTACAACCGTATTTGGTCACATCTTTGAGTATCGCATGAAGATGGCTTGTCGCTATCTATTGGACAGCAGTAAGACGATACAGGAGATTGGGGCGTGTGTCGGTTATGAATATCATGCTCATTTCTCTACTGCTTTCAAGCGAAAGTTCGGACTTACTCCTTTGGAATACAGATGTAGCCGATTGTCCGGTTCTTGAATAGGCTGTCTCAACTCCTCCTTCACATTTGTTATTCTTTGCGGTATTTTCTCCGTAGGCTGAGGTCTATCACATAAGTTGTGGTAAAGCTCGTCTATAAGAACTGCTATTTGTCCGGACTGAAAAGAGGATATTCCACTACTGTTTCCTTTTCGGAGATCAGTTTCTCTATTTCCTTTATGGATACTGAAATCTTTTTGTTGATTTTCGTGCAATTTGTTTAGAGTTCCGGTGAGATTGGAAAATGCCTAAAATGTACTGTTGTTGTTTTTTGTAATATTTTGAAAATCAGACTGCTGCAAGTTTTAATTTTGATTTTATCCACCGATAATATGCTTGAAACGGCTATTTTCTGCCACCTACCAGAAAAAAGAAATCCCTGATAATACTTGATTATCAGGGATTTGATTGATTTTTCTTTTGTTCTCAGTGATCCGCCTGGGGCTCGAACCCAGGACCCCAACATTAAAAGTGTTGTGCTCTACCTGCTGAGCTAGCGAATCAATCCTTATTTGCGTATCAGTTATTTCCTGATTGCGGGTGCAAAGGTAGTGACTTTTTTTATATCTGCAAGCTTTTGGGTGAAAAAAGTTTCATTTATTTTTTAGTATTTTCCTCTGCTGATTGATTATCAGTGACTTCGTGCCTGTCATATTTTATTTTTTCTTTGTTGATAATGAAACGCTGATAATAGGACAACATCAAAGTGGTGAGTGGGAGTGCTATGATCATACCTAGCATTCCGAGTAAAGATCCCCAAATGGAAAGGGATAAGAGAATAATAGCAGGGTTGAGTCCTGTGATCTTTCCCATAATTCGAGGGACAAGGAAACCGTCTTGAATGGCCTGGACAACGATGAATACAATAAGAGCACCTGCCAGAATTACCCAGAAGTTTTCACCGGTATCAGCAGCCTTAAGGATGGCAAGTACGATGGTGGGTAGGAAGCCGATGATTTGTAGGTAGGGTACCATATTGAGTGCTCCGATAAATAGCCCTAAAGCAATGGCCATCGGGAAATCAATGATCAGGAATCCAATGCTGAACAAAATCCCTACACAAAAAGCAACAAAGGCTTGCCCACGGAAATAACGGTTCATGCCATCCTGAATATCATTCACCAGATTGGAAGCGAAAGTACGGTATTTACCCGGAAGCAAGTGTAGCCAGCCTTCGGCTATAGACTCATAGTCGAGCAGAATAAAAACTACATATAATAGAATAATGAAAGAAGCAAAGACACTAAACAGGATATTGATGGATTCCGCGACAAGGGCCCAGAGCTTAGGGACCGTTTCTTTAATGGTATTCATTATATTCTCTTCACTCAGGATACGGTTGAGTGCCTGAAGGTCAATGTGCTTGTGGATAAACTCCGAAAGAGTAGGAGGGACAGTGCCGGAACTGTAGGCACCATTGGTCAGATAGGTTACCAGTAGATCGTTCATGCGTCCCATTTCGGCAAGCATGGGAGGCACCAGCAGATAGAAAAGGGAAATACCCACTATGGTAATACTGAACAACGCGCAGAAAATAGAAATGATTCTACTTTTGAAACGTAATTTGTACTGGAAGAATTTGACGAGTGGGTAAATCATATAAGCGATGAGCCATGCTACGAAAAAAGGTAGCAATACACCGCTGAGCCTTTTAAAAAGTATGAGTAATCCCACAATGAGCGCACAGCAGATAGAACCGCGTATGAAACTATCAAATGTAATTTTTTTCCTTTCCATGATAACCTGATATTTGATGTGCGACCTCATCGGTATGACTTGGCTTTACTGCCGTGAGGTCCTTATGATTTTTCTCGATCTTCTTGTAAAGCGCGTTGGTAACATTCCCGACAGAGCGGCTCGTATTGGGCTGTTTCCCCCAGTAAAACTTGTTTGTCATTCTTTACGGTACGGTGTGAAAAAGAAGCCAACTGTCCGCATTTCACGCAGATGGCATGTACTTTCGAAACTTCGTCGGCAATAGCGCATAGAGCGGGCATCGGGCCAAAAGGAACTCCTTTGAAATCCATGTCCAATCCGGCTATAATGACACGCACTCCGTTATTGGCCAGTTGATTGCATACATCTATCAATCCACTGTCGAAGAACTGTGCCTCGTCGATGCCTACTACATCTATTTCGGATGTAAAGAGCAAAATGCTTGCAGAAGAGTCAATGGGTGTGGAGGAAATGGAATTACTGTCGTGTGAAACAACGTCGCCTTCCGAATAGCGGGTGTCAATGGCAGGTTTGAATATCTCTACACGTTGACGAGCGAACTTAGCCCGCTTCATGCGGCGAATCAACTCTTCCGTTTTTCCGGAAAACATAGAGCCGCAAATTACTTCGATTCTTCCTCTTCTTCTAGTCTCTTGTATATGATCTTCTGAAAATAATACCATGCTGATGTATGTTATAATTGCTTGCAAAAGTAATAGTTTTATTGGCTTCTCAGTGTTTTTTCATTATTTATTTCTACATTTGCCAAGTCATTCAAAGAGAAATTCAGATGTAGATATGCAAGCATTGCTGAACGACATAGAGCTGGATATTCAGGAGCTTAAGTACCTGATGGAAATCATTTCACGCGAACCGGATTCCGTTTTGCGCGGAGTGGCACGAAGAAATATTGTGCAAATGCGAGGACGACTGGATGCATTATTGGAGCTGTTGGATGCAAAGCCTGTGATAGCGGCCGACGCTTCTGAAAGTCCGGAGAACAGACCTGTAACGGAAACAATAGAGGTTGTGGAAATCCCGGCTTTAAAAGAAACTGTGGCTGACATTCCAGAAGAAAACGAAGAAGCCGCAGTAGCAGAAGACTCCCAGGAGGCAGTCGAGCCTGGGCCGTTGAGTTTGTCTGAAGCGGTTATCGAACAGGTACCTACTGTGGAACTTGATCCTGTGGCTGATGAAAAAGAAGAAGTATTCGAATCGGTATCGGTTCCACAATCAGAGGAACCGACTGTGAAAGTTGAGACTAGAGTGGCTTCTTCACCCATCTTGGCCGAACGTATCAAAACTGCAGGTGATTTGCGTCGTTCGATCAGCTTGAATGATTCGTTTCGCTTCTCCCGTGAATTGTTCGGAGGAAGTATGGAACAGATGAATAATGTGTTGCATCAGATTGGTGAAATGAGTTCATTGGATGCAGCTCTTGTTTTTCTGTCTTCAAAGATCAAGGTCGATGAAGAAAATGAAGCTATGAATGATTTTATAGAGCTTCTCAGGAAACATTTTATATAATGAATATTTGAAGAGAGATATGGGAAAACTATATGTGGTACCGACACCGGTCGGAAATTTGGAGGATATGACATTCAGAGCTATTAAAGTTCTGAAGGAGGCCGACTTGATTCTGGCTGAAGATACCCGTACTTCCGGAATCTTGCTGAAACACTTTGAAATTAAAAATGTAATGCAATCCCACCATAAGTTTAATGAACATAAAACGGTGGAGAGTGTTGTTAATAGAATAAAGGCAGGCGAAACAATCGCTTTGATTTCGGATGCTGGAACGCCGGGAATCTCTGATCCGGGCTTTCTTGTGGTTCGTGAATGTGTACGTAACGGTATCGAGGTGCAATGTTTGCCGGGTGCTACAGCTTTTGTTCCGGCATTGGTTGCGTCGGGATTGCCAAACGAGAAATTTTGTTTCGAAGGCTTTTTGCCTCAGAAGAAGGGGCGCATGACAAAGTTAAAATCACTGGTAGATGAACACAGGACGATGGTATTTTATGAATCACCCCATCGTTTGTTGAAGACGTTGACACAGTTTGCCGAATATTTCGGGCCTGAGCGCCAAGTGTCTGTATCTCGTGAGATTTCAAAGATTCACGAAGAAACGGTTCGCGGCACTTTGAGTGAACTGATAGAACACTTTACCGCTACCGACCCTCGGGGCGAGATTGTGATTGTACTTGCAGGAATAGACGATTAATAATAACTTCATTTAAAAACGTAAAATGTAATCGTATGAAAAAGTTAGCAATTTTATTAGTATGCGCAGCTATGTTGGCTTCGTGTAACGGCTTGGGTGGTGGAAGTAAAGACCTGAAGGCAGAAAATGATTCTCTTTTGATGGAGTTGACCCAGAGGAACGCCGAATTGGATGAAATGATGGGTACTTTCAATGAGGTTCAGGAAGGATTCCGTAAAATAAATGCAGCCGAGAGTCGCGTAGATTTGACTCGTGGAACTATCTCTGAGAACTCTGCTACTGCAAAACAGCAAATAGCATCTGATATCGAATTCATCACAAAACAGATGGAAGAGAACAAGGCACAGATCGCTAAATTGCAGGCTATGTTGAAGAGTAGTAAGAATAATTCGGCACAGCTGAAGAAGGCTGTTGAGTCTTTGACTCAGGAATTGGTTGCCAAAACTCAACGTATTGAGGAACTTCAGGCTGAATTGGCTTCTAAGAATATCCGTATTCAGGAATTGGATGCCGCTGTAACCGGTCTGACTGCTGATAAAGAATCGTTGGCTGCCGAGAACGAAGCAAAAGCCAAGACCGTAGCTGAGCAGGATAAAGCAATTAATAGCGCATGGTTTGTGTTCGGTACCAAGTCGGAACTTAAGACTCAGAAGATTCTTGAAAAAGGAGATGTGCTGAAAAGTGCCGATTTTAACAAGGATTATTTTACTCAGATTGATATCCGTACTACTAAGGAGATTAAGTTATATTCAAAACGTGCTGAGTTACTCACCACTCATCCTGCCAAATCTTATGAACTGGTTAAAGATGATAAGGGCCAGTTGACTCTGAAGATCACAAACCCGAAAGAATTCTGGAGTGTATCTAAGTATTTGGTTATCCAAGTTAAGTAAATTGTATAAAATAATTATAGCTGATAAGGGCACGGATTGCACAGCAAGTAGTCCGTGCCTTCTTTTTGAACTGTACCCGATACTTTAATATGAAATATAAGAACCTGTTTTTTGATTTGGATGATACTCTTTGGGCCTTTTCTCAAAATGCGTATGATACGTTTGAGGAAGTTTATGACAAATATAGACTGGGACAGTATTTCGATTCGTTCTCTCATTTTTATTCTCTTTACCAAAGACGGAATACGGAGCTGTGGGTTGAGTACGGAAACGGACAGGTGACTAAAGAGGAACTGAACCGACAGCGTTTTTTATATCCTTTACAAGCTGTTGGTATAGATAATGAAATGCTTGCAAAACGTTATTCTGATGATTTTTTCTCGATCATTCCTACTAAAAGTCGGTTAATGCCGTATGCAGAAGAGGTACTTTCGTATTTGGCACCCAAATATAATCTATATATTCTTTCAAATGGCTTTAGAGAGTTGCAATCCCGCAAGATGCGTTCGTCAGGTATCGATACCTATTTTAATAAAATAATTCTTTCGGAGGATCTGGGGGTGATGAAGCCTTGGCCGGAAATATTTTATTTTGCTTTGTCGGCTACACAGTCCGAACTGCGTGAATCGCTAATGATAGGTGATAGTTGGGAAGCGGATATTACAGGTGCCAATGGCATAGGGATGCATCAGGCTTATTATAATGTGTCCGGGCGTGCCGATTTTCCGTTCCGTCCTACTTATTTAGTGACTGATTTGAAAGAGTTGATGGAACTATTGTAACATTTATAGATATATTGTATTTTTGCGTTCAATATAGAACGCATAAAAATACAACTATGGACACTCTCTTACCTTTCGCTTTACTCTGTTTTACCTCTTTCTTTACGTTGACTAACCCCTTGGGAACAATGCCTGTCTTTTTAACCATGACCCATGGTATGACTGATAAGGAGCGACAAGCTGTTGTTCGCCGTGCTACTTTCGTTTCGTTTATCACTTTAATGGTATTTGTTTTTGCCGGACAATTCCTTTTTAAGTTCTTTGGTATTTCTACCAATGGGTTCCGTATTGCAGGTGGGGTTATCATTTTTAAGATTGGTTTTGATATGTTGCAGGCCCGGTATACTCCAATGAAATTGAAAGACGAAGAGATTAAAACTTATGCGGATGATATTTCGATTACTCCACTTGCCATACCGATGCTTTGTGGTCCGGGCGCAATAGCAAATGCTATCGTGCTAATGGAAGATGCCCATACGATTGAGATGAAGGGAACGCTAATTGGCATTATTGCTTTGATTTATTTTATTACTTTTCTGATATTGCGCGCTTCTACCCGATTGGTCAAAGTGTTGGGCGAAACGGGAAACAATGTGATGATGCGTTTGATGGGGCTTATCCTGATGGTGATTGCAGTCGAGTGTTTTGTTAGTGGATTACACCCGATATTGGTAGGTATCTTGAAAGAGGGGCTGCTTTAAATAAAGAATTGGATATTATTTAAGAAATAAAATGCCCGGATTGCACTATGTAATCCGGGCATTCTTTTCGATAGGGTCAATACTTTAGAAAGTATTCTTTTAATTAGCGGCTACCACCGGCCCACCAAACTGGATCGGTATATACATACTGACCGTTTCCGAAGGCTGCTTCTACGTTCGGGTTTGCACTTACGTCATCTGCTCCATAAGGTGCGCGAAGCGGGAATTTATAGGGATTGTCTAGTTTGATGTACTCTTCACCCATTGCTTTCAAACGACGTACATCGTTGTAACATTCTGTTGTTTCGCCGAAAGCTCCAAGGAATGCAATATATTTCTGTACCATTACCTCTTTTACCGGATTGGCATCGAACAATGGTTTTACATTGTTTGTGAAATACTCTTCTGCTTCAGTAGCTGTAATCGCTTTAGTAGTTTCTTTAACACCTCCATAACTTTTTACTGTAGGGGCGTTGAATGCAGCTGAAACTCCTGTTTCGGCATTTGCAATGGCTGCTACTACAGCATCTTTTAAAGCATTGGCCGCCTCGTCCTTTCTATTTAACCGAGCTAATGCTTCAGCTTTCAGGAAGAGTAACTCATGATAGCTCATAAGTAAGGTCGGGCATGTTTGTGAGTATACGAAGATAGGAGTGTTATATTCGTATTTAACAGACTCTGCCGTACCATTGTCTGCCATCAGGAATCTCGGATCATCAGCACCTGTAACTTGGATAGATACAGCATTTTCGTTTTCAGTTAACTTACCTTGTCCGATACAGAAGATGCGGCGTAATCTCGGGTCATTGCGTTCTATTAGCTTGTCAGCGTAACTTTTACTTGCAGCCAATCCGTCGCGACTCCATTGGAAGTCAAATAGAGGATTTAAGTTTGTTGCACTATAGATAGAGAAAGCAGCCTGTTCTTCAATAGATGTATATGATTTGTCTACATATTCCAGAATTTTTTGCAAATCGGCATCTTTTGAGGAGGAACGGGCTAATAGTCGCATTGTATAACGTGCTTTCAATCCATAAGCGAGCTTTAGCCATGCTTCGCCATCACCTTTATATATAAAGTCATATTCTCCAATTTCATCACTTTTATCGCCTTTGGGAAGATCGGTAATTGCAGCATCCAGATATTCCATAATAGCAGTATAAATAGCTTCCTGTTTGTCTAATTCCGGAGTCAGAAACTGAGGTTGTCCGTTTGCCAATTCGGGAAGGGCAGCCTGGCTGAAAGGAGTGTCACCGAATGAGTCTGCGATCAGTCCGGCATTAATTGCTGCCAATACTTCACCGATACCTTTTGTCGTATAATTGCCCGTGACTTCATTAGAACTGATATTAATAGCGATACGTGCATTCTTCAGTGTAGAGTATAAATTACCCCATACATTGTTAAAAGTAGAGGATGCCGAGGGCTCTCCGTTACGTTTCTCCGCATTTGCCAATTGGTTATCCACTCCAACCATATGTTCTACATAAGTAGAATAATATGTATTAAAGTCACCTCCGATGTTGCTAAATGCGGTTGCTGTGATTACATCCGCCAAAATGAATTTGGCAGGAACACTGGTTGTATGGTCTTTGTCTTTATTGATGTTGTCCATTGTGTCTTCCGAGCAGGAAGCAAATGCAACGGAAATCAATGCCACAGACAAGATACCTTTTGATAAATTAAATATTGATTTCATTTTTGTCCTTTTTAGAATTTAACTGTAATACCAAAACCATAGCTTGATGTTCCCGGAAGAGAGAAACGCTCAAAGGCACCGGCCATGTTGTTGTTTCCCTGTGATGATTCGGGGTCAATACCATTATCCATTTCTGACCAAAGCAACAGGTTACGTGCAAAGACATTCACTGTAACTCCTAAATAAGATTTATTCAGTACCGGATAGCTGAGGGCGATTTCACGTAGTTTCAGGAATGAAGAACCATATACTCCGGCCTCAGAGATTGTACTCAGTCTGTCGAAATAGTTATAAGCATTTTCACCGCTGATTTTAATATCGTTGGGTGCATAAGAACCGTCGGCTAATTGTTTAACGGCCGGTTTCTCAAAGTAGAAGTGATCTGCTTTACGATAGTTTGCTGATTTCTGAGTAACACCGTAATAATCGAGTGTTGAAACGGATCCGGCATACATGCATCCACCTTGTTTCCAATCGAGTACGGCCGAAAGACGGAATTTGTAGAATTCAAATGTTGTATTGAAGCCCATTCTGAAGTCCGGAGATACATTTCCTAATACTCTGTTTTCACCTAATGTCGGCATACCGTTTTCGTCTACGACAATCTGGCCTTCCTCGTTTCTTTGATAGCTTGTACCATAGATAACCGGGAATTTGTCTCCTGCGCTCAAACGTACCTGCGGATCAACAAAACCTCCTAACATGATGCTTGATACACCGGGAGCCAGTTTATCAACGTAGTTATCGATTTTTGAGAAGTTAAATGCGAAATCCCAGTTGAAGTTCTTTGTCTGAATTGGGTTCACACTCAAAGTGATTTCGTGTGAATTGGTATGTACGGAACCACCATTGGTGATCAATTCGTTATATCCGGTAGAAGTAGCCAAGGGTACTTCGAAAATCTGATCTTTCACATTCTGGCGAGAATAGGTGTAATTCAGTGAGATCAAACCATTCCAGAAGCTGAAGTCTGCACCGATTTCGTATGATTTGGTGTTTTGGGGTTTCAGATTCGGATCATAAATCTTGTAGTATGGGATATATGAGCTGATTGATCCGATAGGATATTGTATAGGAGTACCTGATGAGAATCCGCCGCCGTAAACCGGTGTTTTATAGTAAGAAGGATAATAGGTACCTGCCTGACCTACTTCTGCATAAGAAGCACGGATTTTACCATAAGTCAAAACATCGTTCTTCAATGCTTCCAGTTCGGTAAAAATGAAACCGAGTGAAACTGAAGGATAAGTGAATGAACGGTTGTTGCGTGGCATAGACGAAACAATATCATTGCGGACAGTTGCATTCAAATACAACATGTTACGGTATGCTAATGAAATGTTACCGAAATTACCAACGGTACGCTCGCGATGGTAGCTTCCGGTAGAAGAGTATACAGACGCGTTTGCGATATGATTCCATCCCGGGAAATTGAAATTGTTACCCAGGTTGTCTTTGTATTTTGAAGAATTATCGACTAATTCATTACCATATAATACGTTTAAATCAAGTTCCGGAGTGATTTTCCAGTCATAAGTAACAGTTAACAATGAATTTATTTCATTGTTTGTAACGCTTTGCTCTTCAATGCTACCTGTTCCGTTGGAGTGTCCATATCCCCATGTGTCGGTATAGTTAGTGGTATAAGCATCGGTACCTAACTGGTATTTTACATCCAGTTTATGATTTTCTGTACCGAAATCGGTAGAATACTTAGCGAACGCATTTCCGAAGAAACGTTGAGTACGTTCTTTAAAAGAGTTGTTTTCAACTGCCCAATAAGCACCGTCGAAACCGCCTGTAGAACGGTATGTATTTTGAGTATAAGGATCTCCGTCTATGTGTGAAGGAATACCGCCTAAATCATAGCTTGACGGTGCACCGTATACCGTTGCCATGATACCATTGTTGGCACCGGTCTGTTTTTTGATTTTAGAATAAACGAAGTTTCCGTTGAAACCAGTTGACCAATTCTTGCTCAGTTGAGCTTGTGCAGTCAGTTTTGCATTATAACGATCCATACCGGTTGAAGGTACAATACCGTTTGCTGTAGTGCTGCCTAATGACAAAGAATAACTTCCTTTATCAAGGCTTTGTGCTACGTTTGCACTGCTGTTCCAGGTAACACCTGTATTGAAGAAATCTTTAGCATTGTCGTATGCACGGGGAGTAGCCCATGGGTCCAGTCCTGCCTTGGCACGTTGGTCTACATAATATTGTCCCTGATGCTTTCCGAATTTCTGAGTGTAACTGTTGTCTGTGTTACCACCATATTTAGGGTCATTGGCAAGTTCTGAAATCAGAGGTCCCCATGAACGAGAGTCAGACGGGCTAAAAGCACCGTTGAATCCTTGTGCGAATTCTTTTTGGAAATCGGGCATGGTAGAGACCTTATCGAATGAAAGACCTGTATTGATTGTAACTTCCGGTTTACCTTTACGTGCGCCTTTACCGCTCTTGGTGGTGATTACTACCACACCGTTTGATGCACGCATACCATACAGAGCAGAAGCAGCCTGGCCTTTCAGGATGTTGATGCTCTCAATGTCATTCGGGTCGATATCTACCGCACGGTTCGCATAGTCAGAGCCTGTAACAGAGTTGAAAGTATCCAAGTCAGTAGATGATGAGATAGGCATACCATCTACTACGTACAATGGAGTATTATCTCCTGTAAATGAACGTGAACCGCGAATAGTCATTTTAGAAGAAGCACCCGGCATACCTGATGACGGAGATATTTCCACTCCTGAAACCTTACCTTGCAAAGCGCTGGAAAGGTTGCTGCTTGAAGCCTGAGTCAGCTTATCTCCTTTAACATCCTGCACAGCATATCCTAACGCTTTTTTCTCTTTTGAGATACCCATTGCTGTTACTACAACTTCGTCAAGTGCCTTAGCATCAGTCTTTAATATCACTTTGATTACCGGTGCAATTGCTACCTCAGCAGTCTGCATTCCGATGTACGAAATCTGCAAAGTCTTTGCAGAACTACAATTATATCATAACTTCTTTATTATAAGAGTTTTATAGCAATACCGAGAACTTTTACCTATAATACAATATTAATGATTATATATCTGAATATCAATTACATATTATAAGAGCGCTAGTAATAAAAATCAAATAATCCCTATATCGATCTCCCACTATTGTAAATGTAATCCGCTTATTGTGAATGAAATATAGATTAAAAAGTATACGACTGAAAAAAGAATGTTATACTTAATAGTTCCAAACGAAAAAGAAGTCATAAAGCAGTCTATTATTATTATCTCACATAAATGGCTTAGAGATGAAAAAAGATAATTACTAATTTGATATTTATATAAAAGACAGAGAATACAAACCTAAATTTCTCCATAATGGGATTAATAAGCTTATGTGTTTAATAAACAGCCAATTAAATCATTTACATTTTGCATGTAGGAAGTTAGTTTTAACATTGAGTTAAAACTAACTTCCTACATGCAAAGAATTAGTGATTTTCAATTAGAAAACAAGTTCTTTCTAGAAGCGATATTTGAGAACTGTGATTCGTGTTAACAATGTTAATAGTCAATACATTTACGTAAGGCTTAAATCTTTGTTACATATAAGATACTTTGCGATTATTTTTAGACTTTTCTAAGTCTCTTACAATAGTTATGTCCATTATATTAGTATAAACCTGTGTTGTTTTCACACTTTTATGTCCCAATAGCTTTTGTACAGTAGTAATATTGACTCCACTGTATATTAATAATGTGGCATTGGTATGGCGAGCGGTATGGAACGAAATACGTTTATTTAGCCCTGATAATTTTGCTATGATCAATAGTTCCTTATTCACATTTGAATTATCTCTAAGCTTAAAAAAATCGGCAAGATCATCTTGATATTTATTCAAGACTTCTATTCCTTTCCCCTCAAATAAAAGATAAAGCGGAAGACGTACTTCCGTGTTCGTTTTCACAGATTTATAAATAAGCCAAGTTTCTTGATGCATTTTCACTATGTTTTCAGGGGATAAGTTGGTGAAGTCAGAATATCGTAATCCCGCATAACAACAAAAGAGGAAAGCATCTTTGGTCTTTTCCAGTTTAGTGAACCGTCCCCCCAATTCCAGACTTTCAATCTTTCCTAATTCCTCCGGAGAGAGGTGAGTATGATTATTCTCAACACTCTTGATCTTATATTTCCGAAAGGCATATTTCTGTATTTCCATATATTCTTTATTTATGGCTACATTAATATGACGCTTTAGATGTTTCATGTGTTTCGCAATTGTGTTAGTATGATATCCTTTTTGCTGAAGATAGTGATCAAATGAGGATATAAATTCAAAAGTCAATTCAGAAAATGACACATCCTTCTTATAACTCCTTAATAATTCTAATGTTGAGAGATGATTGCGTTTTGTACTTTCCTTCAATGACGATTTTGCTATTTCGTTGCGGAAAAATGCAATAAATGAAGTACTGTCGTCTTGATTTTCCATAGAATTCTTTAATGAATCCAATGAAATCTGTTTCCCTTGTTGCCACAATCCCAACTCTTTCTTCTCTATTTCTGCCATAAACTCGTAAAGCATGTGATTGATAGCATCTGCATTAGGATGGTTCTTAACCATTCTCTTCTTAAAATCCCATTGATCGGGACTCAAGTAAACTTTGGTAGAGAAATATTTCTTTTTTCTGTTTAAATAGGCCTCAACCTGTACTAATGCCATACCCTTTTTATTCAGGCTCTTTTTCCTATTATACACCAAACTGTAAATAATTTTATCCATTTCCTTTATTTTTAATTAATACTATGGACAAATAAGACGTGCTTGGGTACTATATTAGAATTGAATAAGATTTAATATCTGCTAAAACCTGCTATTTTTTATATAGAAATAACTAATTCGACTTTTGAAAAAGTGGCTAATTTATATTTATAAAAACTTCCTTAACAGAAAAACAAGCATTATTTTAGCTCTTATTAAGGCTTAAACACACAAAAATATGCAAAAATATATATGAATAGTGCCTGCAACATGTTAGCAATATAAACTCCGTTTACGTTTTTTAAGGCGGAATTCTATGTTATTAGACATAAAATCGAGCTTTTAGATAACGATTTGTTATATTTGCAAGGTTTTTTTATAAAAATGATTGTCCGTTTCATATTTCTTAATATATTTGCATTTTGTTAGAGTAAAGAAACAATTAATGTAAAGTTAAACTTTAAGAGAGAATTTATGAAAAGAAAATTAATGCTGTTATTGACTTGCCTTTTTATGGGTATAGGTCTAGTAACTGCCCAAACTCAGAAGGTAACAGGTGTTGTTATTTCTGAAGAAGACGGGCAACCAGTTGTTGGAGCCTCTGTATTGGCTAAAGGCACCACTGTAGGTGTTATTACTGATGTAGATGGTAAATTTACATTATCTGGTATACCAAGTTCTGCAAAGACTTTGCAGATTTCATATATTGGTATGCAGACTGTTGAAGTAGCAATTAAGCCTGTTGTGAAGATTACGCTGAAGCCTGATACTGAAGTATTAGACGAAGTAGTTGTAACAGGATATGGTAACTTTAAAAAGTCATCTTTCACGGGAGCAGCATCGAGTATTACAACGGAAAAACTTCAAGACGTTCCTTCTTTGAGTGTACAGGATAAACTTGCAGGTTCAGTTGCCGGTGTACAGATTACATCTACTTCCGGACAACCGGGTGCTGTGGAATCTGTGCGTATCCGTGGAATGGGATCAATCAATGCCGGTAATGATCCGTTGTATGTGATTGACGGAGTACCTGTAATGACCGGTGACGCCAGTGAATTTACTTACTCTCAGTCTGGTAACAGCTTACTGTCTACTATTAACAGTAATGATATCGAGTCAATGACAGTAATTAAAGATGCAGCGGCTGCTTCGCTTTACGGTTCGCGTGCTGCAAATGGTGTTATTGTAATTACTACGAAAAAAGGGGCTTCAGGAAAATTGAAACTCAATGTAAGGGCTGACTGGGGATTCTCTAACAAGGCTATTGATTATCGTCCTATTCTGAATGGTGAAGACAGACGTGACATTTTGTATATGGGTTTAAAGAACTATGCTCTAAATTCAGGTAAGGATGAAACTTATGCCGTGAACTATGCAGATAATAATATTGATAAATATGCTGCAAAACCTTGGAGTGGATATACTGATTGGGAAGATGTTCTTTTCAGAAATGGTTCTCATCAGAATTATGAAGTGAATGCCCAAGGAGGAAATGAGCGGACTAAGTTTTATACTTCATTCGGATATACTAAACAGGAAGGTATTACACTTCAGTCCGGTTACGAGCGTATTACGGGACGTGCAAATATGAGCCATAAGGCGGATCGCGTTACAATCGAGGCAAGTACGATGTTTACGAATTCAACTCAGAACGTAAACTCGGAAGGAACAAGTTTCTCAAGCCCTATCATGTGTCTGGCCATGACAGCTTCTCCTTCTACATTCCCATATAACGAAGACGGTACATTCAGCACGAGTTTCCCTGCTTTGAATGGTGCCAATCCCCTTCAAACTGCAACATATAATTATGATCGCAGTACAATTGTACGTACCCTGAACACACTGTCCGCAACGTGGAATATTTGGGATAACTTGAATATTAAAGAAACTTTAGGTTATGATTTTAACCAAACAAATAATCGTGTGTGGTGGGATCCGCGTTCTAATGATGGACGTTCTTCAAAAGGAGTATTTCAGCGCTATATGATGAACAGAAGCAAATTGAATACTCAAACTCAGCTGACTTATAACAAGACATTTGCGGAACACCACAATATCGATGTATTGTTAGGTTTCGAAACTGAAGATTATAAGTACGATTATACCTATACTAATGGTAATACTTATCCATCTTACTTACCGGAAATTACGAATGCAGGCGTTTCTAGAGGTGCCAGTAACATTAACAGTTATCGAATGACCTCCTACTTGGGACGTTTAAATTATGATTATGCCGGCAAATATTATGTAAGTGGTAGTTTCCGTCGTGATGGTAGCTCACGTTTATCGAGAGACAGCCGTTGGGGTAATTTCTGGTCAGTATCAGGTTCGTGGAGACTTTCACAAGAAGCATTTATGGAGTCATTATCTAATGTTATTACTGATGCTAAAATACGTGCTTCTTACGGTGTAAATGGTACACAACCCAAAGACTACTATGGATATATGGGGGTATATGAGTTTGGATATAATTATAATGGGAATGGTGGTTCGTCAGAGGCACGTTTCTATAATCCCAGTCTGAAATGGGAAAAGAACTATGCTACAAACATTGGTATTGACCTTACATTATTCAATAGATTGACTGTTTCTGCAGAGTGGTATAATCGTGAAACAAAAGACTTGTTAATGGATAAACCGATTTCTGCAGCAGTAGGTGTTATCAATAGTTCGGGTGTTGCTAATATGCTCGTTAACGTTGGTTCAATGAGAAACCGTGGTTTTGAATTGGAATTGAAGTCCACTAACATTCAAAACAAAGACCTTCTTTGGACTACTTCTTTGAACATAGGACACAACAAGAATAAACTGACCAAACTGGATGGTGAACAACAGGAAATTATCAGTGGAGTTTCTATCCATCGTGTAGGCCAACCATATTACTCAATCTATGCGTATGAGTATGCAGGTGTCGATCCTCAGACAGGTAAAGAACTGTATTATATAAATGGTGAAGATGGCAGTCGTGAAACAACAACAAATTCTGCTGCCGCTAATAAAACAATCATTGGTTCTATCGAACCTAAAGTACAAGGCGGATTGACCAATTATGTTAGTTGGAAATTTATTGATTTCAACTTGACCCTGACTTATTCACTGGGTGGACATGCTTATGATTACGCCACCTGGCTGCAATCTAATGGAGGTACCTATCATTATTTAGGTAATGTTCCGGCTTATTATAAAATGGAAGATACTTGGCAGAAAACAGGTGATAATGCCAAACTGCCGCAATTTGCATACGGTAATGCCAATAAAGCTTCTTCTCGCTGGTTGATGTCTACCGATCATTTACGTGTAAAGAATATGACCTTGGGATTCACTTTACCTCAAAGTTGGTCGTCTAAAGCCGGTATAAGTAAGTTAAGAGCTTATGTTTCAGGAAACAACCTATTGACTTGGAAGAAAAAGAGCTTGTACGTTGATCCGGAAGTTCCTGTTGACGGATTGTGTACATTCGAAACTCCGGCTCTCCGGACTGTTACATTTGGTCTTGAAATCGGTTTTTAATCAAGTAGAAACAATTTATGAAAAAAGAATTTATGAAAAAGATATATAAATCAATAACACTGGTTGCTGCTATTTTAAGTTTGTCTTCCTGCGGGAATGATTGGCTGGATAGAAAACCTGCCGACGGGATTCCATCAGAAGATGCTATCACTAACTATAATGACGCTCTGACTGCACGTACAGGTATGTATGATGGCATTCAGGGAAACTCCAATGCTACCAGCTATTATGGTGCCCGTATGTTTTATTACGGCGATGTTCGTGCTGACGATATGCAGGCAAGAACTCAAGGTATGCGTTCATCATCGTGCTATGAGATGCTCTACACTGTAGATGACGCTCCTAACATGTGGAATATACCTTATAATGTAATCCGTCGTGCCAACCGTTTGATCGAAGCGATCAATGAAAAAAAGGTAACTGATGCAACGGAAGCACAAATTGGTAAAATATATTCAGAAGCATTGGTTGTCAGGGCATTGGTTCATTTTGACTTGGTAAGAATCTATGGTATGCCTTATACGGCCGACAACGGAGCTTCTTTGGGGGTACCGGTTATCGTGAAACCTTTGGAAAGAAATGATTTGCCCTCCAGAAATACAGTGGCAGAAGTTTATACACAAGTTATCACAGACTTGACTGATGCTATTAACTCAGGTTATCTTGCTAAAGATCAGACTCCGGGATATATTAATGAATGGGCAGCAAAAGCCTTGCTTACCAGGGTTTATCTGACTAAAGGTGATAATGAGAATGCACTCAAAGTTGCTGAAGATATTATAACCAATTCTCCATATAAGCTTTGGACTAACGAGGAATATGTAAATGCATGGTATAAAAGCAATGGAGCGCATACAAACGAAATGATTTTTGAAGTTGTAAATGCAAGTAATGATGACTGGACTGACCGTAATGGTATTGCTTATTTGCTGAATGAAAACGGATATGCGGATGCAATAGTGACAAAGAGCTTTATGAATATGTTGAGTCAGGATCCTAAAGATGTTCGTATAGGTATGGTACTGCCTGCTCAATATGATAAGGATCTTCAAGAAGAATATGGCGATGCGAAAATCTTCATTAATAAATTTCCGGCGGATAAAGACGATGTAGGTGAAATGCGTTTAAATAATCTGCCATTACTTCGTCTTTCGGAAGTTTATCTGAGTGCTGCAGAAGCGGCAGCTAAACTTGGAGGGCATCAGGATAAAGCAGCCAAATATCTGAATGAAATTGTTCAGAGAGCAAATCCGGAGGCCAAAGCCATTTCGGAAGCAGATGCTACAGTAGAAAGAATTATTCTTGAAAGGAGAAAAGAAATGATTGGTGAAGGGCAACGTTACTTTGATGCATTGCGCAATAATGAAACAATCGTTCGCTATAAAGATGAAGGTGATAAGGGATATCATTATTCATTGATTAAAGAATCGCAAAGCTTTGACCGTACCTACTTCAGAGCTATACTTCCGATACCTGTTGATGAAACCAATGTGAATCCTAATTTGAGAGCTCAACAAAATCCCGGATATTAATTGTGGTTTAATAACATAATCAAAAGGCTGCTTTCTAAAAAGGAAGCAGCCTTTTTTATTACACATGAATTGAATTTCTTATTAGGCTCCATTATGATATTTGTTGTATATTAATCAAGGATGTCATTAATCATTTTACAATCGAAAGTTATTATCTGTTTTGAGATATCTATGGAAAGTGTTTTGAAAAATACTTATCTCATAAACTATCTGTAATTGTGATACTGCCATAAATTTCTACCATTGGGAAAGGAATAAAATATCTATATAAAGCTAGTCGCCACTTGCTGCCGCGGGAAAAAACAGTAGAATAATAAATGGGACAAATGGTCTTATTGCTTCTGATAATTAGATTATTACGTAACTTTTATAAGATATATAAAGTGCAACTAATTGGGGTTTTCAGAAAAACAGATCATCTGTAATATGCAGATAATAAGATATTTATTAAATACAGTTTCTTTCTATACTAAGTTCAATCTGAATTTGTAATAATCATATTATAAGATAGTTAGTACATACTACAGTTCTGCAAAGACTTTGCAGATTTCGTACATCGGAATGCAGACTGCTGAGGTAGCAATTAGGCCTGTTGTGAAAATTATATTAAAACCAGACACTGAAGTCCTTGATGAAGTAGTAGTAACAGGATATGGTACTTTTAAAAAATCAACTTTTACGGGTGCGGCATCTACTATGGCTACAGAAAAGTTACAAGATATACCGACTATGGCCATTGAGGATAAACTTGCAGGTTCTATTCCGGGAGTACAAATCAGTTCATTTTCAGGAGCACCGGGAGCTACTACATCTGTACGTATTCGTGGAATGGGCTCCATGAATGCAGGAAATGATCCTTTATATGTGATTGATGGTACTCCAGTACAGTCAGGGAATATCAGTGCTTTTAATACTCCGAATACGGGGGAAGGATATAATAGTACCGGTACCAATGTATTGGCAACTTTAAACAGTAACGATATAGAATCGATAACAGTTATCAAAGACGCTGCTGCAGCGTCTTTATATGGTTCACGTGCTGCTAATGGCGTTATTGTGATCACCACTAAAAGGGGAGCTACAGGAAAGACTCAGTTCAACTTCCGTAGCGACTGGGGATTTTCCAATATAGCAGTTAATTACCGTCCGACCTTAAATGGAGATGATCGGCGTGAACTGATTAAGTTTGGTTTGAAAAACTATTATATGGATGAAGAAGGCATGACTGCAGCTCAGGCTGAAATTGCCTTGGAAGATGATATTGATGCTTTTGCTGCAAAACCAGTTAATGGTTGGACTAATTGGAAAGAGATCTTATTCAAGAATGGCAGTCACCAAAATTACGAAATCAGTGCCCAGGGAGGAACAGAAAAAACCAAATTCTATACATCTTTGGCTTATGCAAAGCAAGAAGGAATCACTGCACGATCCGGCTTAGAGCGCATGACAGGTAATGCAAATCTTTCTCACGAAACAGGACGTGTAAAAGTGGAAGCTTCTACTTTATTTTCACGTATTCTTCAAAATATGACTAATGAAGGTACTTCTTTTGCCAGTCCTATCATGAATGCTTTTTGGACTGCATCACCTTCCACTGTACCTTATAATGAGGATGGAACATTTAGTTCTAATTTTCCTTTAACGAATGGTGCAAATCCTGTGCAAACTCGGACATATAATTATGATCGTAATGCAATTACTCGTTCTTTCAATACTTTGGCAGCCACTGTTACTCTTTGGGATGAGTTGAAACTACGTGAAAAAATAGCCTTTGATTATACTTCCTCAATAGAGTCTGTATGGTGGGATCCACGTAGTAATGACGGACGTTCCTCCAATGGCGTATTCCAACGTTATAACCGAACATTGGAAACATTGACAACCCAAACCCAGTTGACTTATATTAAAACATTTGCTCAAAAGCATAATTTAGATGCTTTACTTGGTTTTGAAACTGAAGACTTCACAGACTCGTGGGTATATACTCATGGTTCTCAGTATCCTGGCTATAAAAATGAAATAGCAAATGCAGGAGAAACATCTTCTAATAGTAACCGTGATAAATCTCGTTTAACTTCTTTCTTAGGACGTGTAAATTATAATTTTGATAATACATACTATGCAGGCGTTAGTTATCGCCGTGATGGAAGTTCTCGTTTGTCAAGGGATAATCGTTGGGGAAATTTTTGGTCAATATCCGGATCTTGGAGATTTATGCAAGAATCATTTTTAGAGTCTATAAAAAATGTAATAACAGATGGTAAACTCCGTTTGTCATATGGCGTAAATGGGACACAACCAAGTACTTTTTATAGTTATATGATCAATATGTATAGAGCCGGACAAATTTATAACGGCCAGTCAGGTATGGGAGTTATCGGTATTGGTAGTCCTGATTTGAAATGGGAAAAGAATAAAGCTTTTAATCTTGGGTTGGATTTAACCTTTTGGGATCGTTTAAGCCTTACTTTGGATTATTATACGCGTAAAACAAATGATTTGTTAATGAATAAACGGATTTCGTATGTTCCGGGCTATTATGATCCAATAAGTTTCGCCCCTACTACTTTGCAGAATGTAGGTTCATTAGAGAATAAAGGTGTTGAAATTAGTCTGTCATCAACAAATATGCAGACTCAGGACTTGATCTGGACAACTACTTTTAACATTGGACATAACAAGAATAAGCTGGTCAAACTGGATGGTATTCAGACAGATGAGATTGATGGCGCATTAATACATCGAGTAGGTGAACCATATTATTCTTACTACATGTTTGAATATGCAGGAGTTGATCCGAAAACCGGTAATGAGATGTATTATAAAAATGATGGAACCAATGAGACTACAACATTGACTTCTGAAGCGCAGAAAGTAATAGTCGGGCATCATGATCCGAAAGTAGAGGGAGGATTGACCAATTTCGTAAAATGGAAATTTATTGACCTTAATCTGACACTGACTTATTCATTAGGAGGGAAGGCAGTAGATTATGCAACTTGGCTACACGATAATGGCGGTACTTATACGTCTTATGGCGCAGTTCCTTCATACTATAAATTGGAAGATATGTGGAAACAGGAAGGTGACAATGCTAAATTACCGAAATTTAAATACGGTAATTCACGTGTACTGTCGTCACGTTGGTTGATGCCCACTGACTATCTCCGTCTGAAAAACCTGTCATTGGGTTTCTCTGCCCCCAAAGGCTTATTGTCTAAGATGGGTATCTCCAAAGCAAGGGTTTACTTCTCTGCTAACAATCTGCTGACTTGGAAATCAAAAGATTTGCTGGTTGATCCCGAAATGCCGGTAGATGGTTTATGTACTTTCGAAATGCCTGCATTAAGAACATATACATTTGGTCTCGAAATTGGTTTTTAATAATCTAAAAAGAAAATAAGTATGAAGAGTACAATATATAAAGCATTGATAGGTGCTACTTTAATCATCGGCCTATCTTCGTGTGTAAACAATTGGTTGGATGTAGAACCAGGCGATCAAGTCGAAGCAGATGAGGCTGTCACTACAAGTGCTGACCTTTCTTCTGTGCGCGCCGGTATGTATCAGATAATTAAAGGAACATCCGACTTTAAGGACTATTATGCTGCCCGTATGTTTTATTACGGTGAGGTACGAGGTGAAGATATGCAAACGGAAAAGTCCGGCAGCCGTTCTCAGCTATGTTATGATATGACCTATTCAACAGCTGATAATGCACCCAGTATCTGGCAAACACCTTATATTGTGATTGGACGCGCAAACCGAATTATTGAAGCTGCAGAAAGTGGAAAACTGACTGATAAAGAAGAGGCTGCGGATATTATTGCCCAATATGCAGCAGAAGCAAAAGTTGCTCGGGCTATGGCTCATTTTGATTTGGTACGTGTATACGGTAAAACATATACAGCCCCTGATGCTCCCAACTCTTTGGGTATTCCTGTGGTTACCACAGTATTAGGTTCAGATAGTAAGTTAATCAGAAATACAGTTTCTGAGGTCTACACACAAGTGATTAAAGATTTGAATGAAGCTATAAATTCTAAGGCGCTATCAGAATCTTCTACCCCGGGATATATTAATTTATGGGCAGCAAAGGCTTTATTATCAAGAGTATACTTAACTCAAGGTGATAATCAAAAATCATTGGATGTTGCTGAAGATATCATTAAAAATTCTCCTTATAAACTTTGGAAGAATGAAGAATATGTGGGTGCATGGAGTAAAATAAGTGGAGTTCATTCTAACGAGATGCTTTTTGAAATAGCTATCACCGGTTCCACAGACTGGACAGATCGTGAAGGTATTGCTTACTTATATAATGAAGATGGGTATGCAGACATAATTGCCACTAAAAAATTTCTCGATCTACTTAATGAAGATCCCGATGACGTACGTTTGGGTGTGTTTTTAGCTCCAACCACTAAAGATTTCAAGAAATTATATGGGACAAATACTGTATTTCTGAACAAATATCCAGCAGATGGACTGAGCGATTTACGTTATAATAATGTTCCGTTAGTCCGTTTGTCTGAGGTATATTTAAATGCAGCAGAGGCTGCTGCCAAGCTAGGGAATCAGAATGATAAAGCTGTAGAATATTTGGATGCAATTGTTAAACGGGCTAATCCGAATAAAACAGTAAAGGGTACAACCGTTACAGTAGATAGAGTTTTATTAGAGAGAAGGAAAGAATTAATAGGTGAAGGACATCGCTTTTTTGATGCAATGCGTAATAATGAAACCGTTATTCGTTATACATCGAAAGAAGACCAAGGCTGGCAACAAGCATTGAAAGAGGAAGCACGTAGCTTTAATCGTGATTTCTACAAGACTTTATTACCAATTCCTCAAGATGAAATTGATGCAAATCCGTCAATGAAAGATCAGCAGAATACAGGATATTAATCAAGGGAAATATAATCTGTATTTACCATTTAATAATAAGACTACTATATCTGAAACTGGATATAGTAGTCTTATTATTTATATCTATATGATTATGCTGGACAAAGTAAGAACAGAACCTCTCAAATCAGAAGATATTTAAGAGAATATTCAACATTTATTTTGTGCAAAAATTGAAGAAAGGTAAAATTCTCTACAATTAGAAATTTTATCAGAAATATATACATGTAAAATTGAGATATTATCTGAAGAATAAAAATGGTAGATTTATTATTGAAATGAACAAACATTATAGCATTGAGTTTTAGACTGTTATCAAGATATTGTGAGTACTATATAATGTATCACATGAAGTCTTTTAAAATTTTAGATTACATTATCTAATTGATTATCAAATAACTAACGCAAGCTTTGTGTGTTTTTACCAAGTTCAATTATCGTTGATAACAATCACATTATAAAGAAGTTAGATCGTGTTACAGTTCTGCAAAGACTTTGCAGATTTCATATATTGGTATGCAGACCGCTGAGGTAGCAATTGCACCTAATATTAGAGTAATATTAAAAACAGACTCAAAAGCACTTGACGAGGTTGTGGTAGTTGCTTACGGAACACAAAGTGCTCGTACGGTGACCGCATCTGTATCTACTGTAAGAGCGGACGCTTTGAAAGATGTGCCAAGTGTAAGTTTTGATCAGATGCTTCAGGGACGTGCGTCAGGTGTTAGTATCACCACTCCGTCAGCAGGTGTAGGGCAGGCCCCGATTGTGCGGGTACGTGGTGTGAACTCAATTACTTCCGGTACTTCTCCTCTGTATGTTGTCGATGGAGTTCCTATCGAATCAGGCAATCTCTCTTATTTGGCTAATGCCAACGCACTGGCTGATATTAATCCGGCCGATATTGTATCTATGGATGTATTGAAGGATGCGGCGGCAGCTGCGTTGTATGGTTCGCGTGCTGCGAATGGAGTTATCTTGATTACCACTAAGCAAGGACAAAGTGGTAAAGTCAAAGTAAGCTATGATGGTTTTGTCGGTTTCTCAAATGCAACCGATTTCTATGAAATGATGAATGCACAGGAATATGTCGACTTCAAGAATTTGGCCGTAAAGAACCGTTATGGGACAGATGAATTGTCACTGACTACCGGCTATGTTTCTCCTTATGGTAACAAAGCGTTTAACATGATGAAAGATGCCAATGGTAACTATGTAGATACTGACTGGAAAGATGCTGCCTTCCAAAACGGATTGTCACAGAGTCACTCTGTTGCTGTAAGTGGCGGATCGGATAAAGTGCGGTATTATCTATCCGGTAACTATACAACGCAAGAAGGTATTGTGAAAGGTGATAAATATGACCGTTTGGGAGTAAAGGCTAATATTAACGTGCAGGCAACCGACTGGTTGAAGGTTGGAATGAATACCAACGTGACAACCGGAACGACATCTTACGTAGATGCTGCCCGTAGAGGTTCCAACTTTGCGGTAGGAGGATTTCCGCGTCTGGCATTGATCAATGCGCCTAACTTGCCGATGTATAATGAAGATGGTACTCCCTACTATCTGGCTCAAGGTTTGGGTTATGGAGGGAATACGGTATTCAGTACATTCTCTAATCCGGCTGCCATTTTGTCTTTGGGCAATGGATTGAGTTCTGACGTAACCCGTTTCATCGGAGTATTTTATGCCGAAGCAACTCCGTTGAAGGGGCTGTCATTGAAGACTCAGTACGGTGTGGACTATGCACGTATTGAGGAACAGCGTTTCTGGTCTCCGCTGCATGGTGATGGAGTAAATAGCAAAGGTCTGGCAAATGCCTATAATACCAAGAACAACAGATGGACTTGGACTAATACGGCAACTTATAATTTCTCTTTAGGGCAGAATAACTTTAATTTGCTGGCTGGTACGGAAGCGTCTGAAAGAAATAACTCTCGTTGGACCGCACAGCGTAAAGATTTACAGGATGATAAATTTGTTGTATTCCAAGGTCCTTTTGGTTCGGCAACTGCCGGTGGTAGCTTGTCCAACAATACCATGGTCTCTTATTTCGGACGTATCAACTATGATTATGCTTCTAAATACATTGTATCTCTTAACTACCGTCGCGATGGTTATTCCGCTTTGAGTGAGAAGAATCGTTGGGGTAATTTCGGAGGTGTTTCCGCTGCATGGCGCGTATCCGAGGAAGGGTTCTTCAAACCCCTGCGTAATGTAGTCGACGACTTGAAGATAAAGGGAAGCTATGGTGTGGTTGGTAACACTGATATTTACGATTATGCTTCGAAATCATTCTATTCAAGCTACAACTATGGTATAAACGGTACTTATGGCCTGGCTCAGATTGCCGATCCGAACCTGAAATGGGAATCTTCGGAAAAATATAGTATTGGTTTCAATGCACGATTGCTGGATAGAATCAGTGTGGACTTTGACTACTATTATACGAAGTCTTCCGATTTGATTCTGGATGTACCTCAATCACCGTCCAAAGGTATTCCGGGCAATATCATTACTACCAATGCCGGAAAGATGAAGAATAGCGGTATTGAACTGACCGTCTCGGCCGATGTGATAAGAAACAGTCAGTTTACATGGGAAACCAGCTTTAACATTACGACTAACAAGAACAAGGTGATCTCACTGGCTGACGGTGTAGAGAATATTCTGAAAGGGGATAATGGCGGTTTAGAGATTACGAATATCACTGTACCGGGAAAATCTATCGGACGTCTGTATCTCTACCCAACTGCCGGAGTAGATCCCAAGTCGGGGCGTAGGGTATTTATTACTCCAGAAGGTGACAGAACCTTACTGATGTTTGAAAAAGGGGGGTGGTTCTATGAAGATGGAACAGAATATGCCGGTGAATTTGAACCTGTTGATTGTGGAAATACACTTCCTACCTGGTACGGTGGCTGGACCAATAACTTCAAGTATAAAGGTTTCGACCTTTCTCTGTTTTTCCAATTCTCGGGAGGTAATAAGATTTATAACGGAACCAAAGCCAGTGTGAGCGATATGCGTTACTGGAACAACTCTAAAGATGTATATAAGAAGTACTGGACTCCGGAACGCACACATGCAGAGTATCCTATGCCGATATACGGTGATAATTACTCTAATGGTTCGGCATTGCCTATCAGCGACTTAGTGGAAAAAGGAGATTATTTACGTTTGAAGAATGTGTCACTGGGCTATACATTCAATACAAAGAACTGGTCGAAAGCTGTGGGAATCTCTGCACTTCGTCTTTACGTCCAGGCTCAGAACCTGTTCGTGATTACAGGTTATAGCGGTATGGATCCGGAGACACTAACCAACGTAGAGAGTGCGACTTTGTCAGGTGGTACGGATAAGAATACGTTACCTCAGGCACGTACGTATACAATCGGTGTGAATCTGACATTCTAATATGGTTTTATAGTAACAGATAAAAGAAACTACAATGAAAAAGATAATTTTATTTTCGACATTATGTGCTTCTCTCTTTTTAGGTAGTTGCAGCAGCAGCTTCCTCGATCAGGAGCCTCCATTATATGTAAACGAGAACGATATTTTCACAAGTCCTACCCGAATCGAGGCAACTCTGAACGGCTTGTATGCTGCAATCAAGAACACGGGGACTAAGTCCTTGATGGGAGGTAAGTCCTATCTGGTGTTTGACAACAGGGGAGATGATGTTATTAATATCTCGAACAACCTGGTGACTTTGTTCAATACCTACAACATGAATGTAGGCATTACGGATGCCGAGAATGCCGACACTTGGACATACGCTTATCTGGCCATTAATAAAGTAAATACTTTCCTTCAGTCTCTTGAAGGTGCCAGGGAAGTTGCCGGTGAGAATTATGACCGCTATGTGCAGGAAGCTAAGTTTGTCAGGGCTTTGGCATACTACTATTTGAATAATTTGTATCCGACTCCGTATTCTGTGAATCCCGATGCAAAATCTGTTCCGTTGCGTCTTACTGCCGAAGCCGGAACTGAAAACAACAATATGCCCCGCTCTACGGTAAAGCAGATTTATGAACACATTCTGTCTGACTTGGAGAACATTTCGGCATTGGATACCGAAGTGAATACTTATACAGGGGTCACACATGCTACTCAGGCTGCTGCCAACATGCTTAAGATGAGAGTTTATATGGCAATGAACGAATGGGACAAAGCCATTACAGCCGGAGAATTGGTGACCGGATATAGTTTGCCGGAAGACGTAACATTGATTTATAAGGCTCCGTACTTCAGTCAGGAGAGTATCTTCTCTTTGCCAATGGCAGACACTAATATCCCGAACACTCAGCAGTCATTGGCAGAATATTATTATGATGGCAAGATTATGCTGATCGATACAAAGAGCGGGATTATGTCAAAACCTGATTATTCGTTGGCTACCGATAAGCGTATCATAGCCTTTAAGGGAGAGAAAGACTTGTTGATGAAGTTTACGGATGCAAAAACTAAATTGCAGTGGGTACCCATCTTCCGTTATGCCGAAACATTGCTGGATCTTGCCGAGTGTTATGCAAACAAAGCCGGGGGCGAAGCTACGGCCAAAAGCCTGTTGAAACAAGTCAGAGGCCGCTCGGTGGATGCGGCTACCGATCCGTTGAACATCGATAATCTGTCGGGTGATGCACTGAAAGAGGCAATTTACAATGAGAAGCGCCTTGAATTCATTGGTGAGGGTATTCGTGGTATCGACATTATGAGGCGTGGTGAACACTTCATTAAAGTAGGCGAGAATGAGACGATCAATGTCGGTCCGTCCGATGAAAAATATACTTGGCCCATACCTCAGGTTGAGTTGTTGCTCAATAAAGATATTAATAAATAAATAGTCAATAAATAATAAAGAATCGCTCAGGTAGAAACACTTGGGCGATTTTTTCTTTTAGTATGTTACGAAAATAGCTATATTTGTCGCCATATTATAATAAGGTATAAAGTAGAATGAAAGAATTTGTAATATCCGAAGCCAAAGTCGAAACAGCTGTTCTGGTGGGTCTCATTACGCAGACGCAAGATGAACGCAAGACTAACGAGTATCTCGACGAACTGGCATTTCTGGCTGAGACAGCCGGGGCGGAAGTAGTGAAAAGGTTTACGCAGAAGTTGCCGACGGCTAACTCAGTGACTTATGTAGGGAAAGGAAAACTGGAAGAAATAAAAGAATATATAAGGATAGAGGCTGAAGAAGACCGGGAAGTGGGAATGGTCATTTTTGATGACGAACTTTCAGCCAAGCAGATACGTAACATCGAAGCGGAACTGAAGGTGAAGATACTGGACCGTACTTCGCTGATTCTCGATATATTTGCCATGCGTGCCCAGACTGCCAACGCTAAAACTCAGGTGGAGCTGGCCCAGTATAAATACATGTTGCCCCGTCTGCAACGCCTTTGGACTCACCTTGAGCGTCAGGGTGGTGGTTCCGGAAGTGGTAAAGGCGGTTCGGTAGGACTTCGCGGTCCGGGTGAGACCCAGTTGGAGATGGACCGCCGTATCATCCTGAACCGTATGTCGCTGCTTAAAGAACGCCTTGCTGAAATAGATAAACAGAAGTCTACCCAGCGCAAGAACCGCGGGCGTATGATCCGTGTGGCCTTGGTGGGTTACACCAACGTTGGCAAATCGACCATGATGAACCTGTTGGCCAAGAGTGAAGTCTTTGCGGAGAACAAGCTGTTTGCCACACTCGATACGACGGTGCGCAAGGTGATTATCGATAATCTGCCTTTCTTGCTCTCCGATACCGTCGGGTTTATCCGTAAGTTACCTACTGACTTGGTAGATTCCTTTAAGTCGACCCTCGACGAAGTACGTGAGGCCGACTTGTTGGTTCATGTAGTAGATATTTCGCATCCCGGATTTGAAGAACAGATTGAGGTGGTGAACAAAACGCTGGCCGATATCGGAGGAGGCGGGAAACCGATGATTTTAATATTCAATAAGATAGACGCCTATACTTATGTAGAAAAGGCGCCGGACGACCTTACCCCCAAAACAAAGGAAAACTTGACACTCGAAGAACTGATGAAAACGTGGATGGCCAAGATGGAGGACAATTGCCTGTTCATCTCCGCCCGTGAGAAAATCAATATAGACGAACTGAAGAGTGTGGTTTATCAGCGAGTGAAAGAATTGCACGTACAGAAGTATCCCTATAATGACTTTCTTTATCAGACCTACGAAGAAGAAGAGTAATTTGTAGTTTGTAACAAGAGGAGTATGGGAAAGACTTACCGTAGACTGACTGAAGATGAAGTGCTTCAGTTGAAGAGCCAGTCGTGTCTGGCCGATGACTGGAATAAGGTTGCAGTAGCCGAAGAGTTCACAACCGAATTTGTACATCACACCCGTTTCTCGGGTGAGGTGAAACTGGGAGTGTTCCATTCGGATTTTATCCTGCCGGGTGGAATCAAAAAACATTCCGGCCTGAGACATGTCACCCTGCATAATGTGACTGTTGGTGATAATTGCTGTATCGAGAACATTCAGAACTACATTGCCAACTATGAGATAGGAAACAATACTTTCATTGAGAATGTAGATATCATCCTGGTGGACGGCTTGACTCAGTTTGGCAACGGAGTAGAAACTGCCGTACTGAACGAGACGGGAGGTCGTGAAGTGCTGATTAACGACAAACTCTCTGCCCATCAAGCCTATATCCTGGCTCTTTACCGGCATCGTCCGGAACTGATCAGCCGGATGAAAGAGATTACAGACTATTATTCCAATAAACACGCTTCGGCGGTGGGAACCATCGGCAACCATGTGATGATTCTCAATACCGGTTCTATCAAGAATGTGCGTATCGGGGATTTCTGCCGGATCTGCGGGACGTGCCGTCTGTACAATGGGAGCATCAACAGTAACGAGTCTGCCCCGGTGCATATCGGACACGGCGTTATTTGCGATGATTTTATTATTTCCTCCGGTTCCCATGTCGACGACGGGGCCATGCTGACCCGTTGTTTTGTGGGACAAGCCTGTCAGTTGGGGCACAATTATTCCGCTTCCGACTCGCTGTTCTTTAGCAACTGCCAAGGAGAGAACGGTGAAGCATGTGCTATTTTTGCCGGGCCGTACACCGTCACCCATCATAAATCGACCTTACTGATAGCCGGTATGTTCTCGTTTATGAACGCCGGTTCAGGATCGAATCAGAGCAATCACATGTATAAACTGGGACCGATTCATCAAGGAACGTTGGAAAGGGGAGCTAAGACTACTTCCGATTCATACATCTTATGGCCGGCCCGTGTAGGCGCTTTTTCGCTGGTGATGGGGCGTCATGTGAACCATGCCGATACATCGAACCTGCCTTTCTCCTACCTGATTGAGCAACAGAATACCACGTATCTGGTTCCGGGAGTCAACCTGCGTAGTGTGGGTACCATCCGTGATGCCCAAAAGTGGCCGAAACGTGACAAACGTACAGACCCGAACCGGCTGGATTATATCAACTATAACCTTCTCAGTCCGTATACCATTCAGAAGATGTTTAAGGGACGCTCTATCCTGAAAGAGTTGAAGAGGGTGTCGGGCGAGACTTCGGAAATCTACTCTTATCAGAGTGCCAAAATTAAAAACTCCTCGTTGAATAGCGGTATACGCTATTACGAGATAGCCATCCATAAGTTTCTTGGCAACTCCATCATCAAGCGTCTTGAAGGGATCAACTTTAAAGATAATGAAGAGATACGCCGGCGTCTGAAGCCGGATACGGAAATCGGGGTAGGCGAATGGGTGGATATTGCCGGTTTGATTGCTCCCAAAAGTGAAGTGGAGAAGCTGATAGACGGCATTGAAAGCGGTGAGATTAACCGTCTGAAGAGTATGAATGCCTGTTTTGCCGCCATGCACGATAATTACTATACTTACGAATGGACATGGGCTTACCATAAGATACAGGAATTTTATGGCTTGAATCCCGAAACCATTACAGCAAAAGATATCATCGCCATCGTTCGCGCCTGGCGTGAAGCGGTGGTAGGACTTGACCGCATGGTATACGATGATGCTCGCAAGGAGTTCTCACTTTCGTCTATGACGGGCTTTGGTGCCGACGGTTCACGTGACGAAATGAAGCTCGACTTCGGTCAGGTTCGCGGCGATTTTGAGAGTAATCCGTTTGTTACCGCCGTGCTGAAGCATATTGATGATAAGACCGCTTTGGGAGAAGAACTGATTAACCGCATCGGGCAATTGGCGTGAGAGAGGGTACGAGTTATATAATATTTACTATGAAAATACATATCTTATTTGGAATGATCGGGTTCATTCTGCTGTCCGGTTGTAACCGGGCAGCAGAAAAGAACCCTCGTTTTTATGATGCCGGCGTTTCCAGGGAACTAGCCGGGCACCGCAAGGCCCAGATTAAGAATCTGAAGTATGAACTTAGTTTCAATATCCCGCGACAGAAAGAGGCTGCCATTGAGGGCGATATTACCTTGCGCTTTGATTTGGCTTCCCGACAGGAAGTCCTGATAGACTTTCGGGAAGAGCGTGAGAAGATCAAAGAGGTTATAGCCAACGGAGTGCCGGTGGACAAGGTGCGTTTTGAGAATGAGCACATCATTCTGCCTGCTTCGTCGACAGTGGAAGGAGCGAATGGAATACGGATTCGTTTCACCGCCGGCAATCAGTCACTGAACCGGAACGACGAATACCTCTACACATTGCTGGTGCCCGACCGTGCCCGTACCGTATTCCCCTGTTTTGAGCAGCCCAATTTGAAGGCGGAGTTCACTTTACAGCTTGAACTTCCCGCAGACTGGAAAGCTGTTTCTAATACATACATCCGGAGTGAGACGGTAACCGACGATCGTAAGACCGTCTGTTTTGCACCGACCGAACCTCTTAGTACGTACCTGTTCTCGTTTGTAGCCGGAAAGTTGGAGCGTCGGGAGTATACCCGGGACGGACGTACCATCGCTGCTTATTACCGGGAGACCGATCCTAAGAAAGTAGCTCAGTTGGATATTGTCTTCGGGCAGGTGATGGCATCGCTCCATTGGCTTGAAGAGTATACTGGCATTGCATATCCGTTTGCCAAGTACGATTTTATTGTTCTGCCCGGTTTTCAGTTTGGCGGGATGGAACATACAGGGGCTACCTTATATAATGATAACGGGATTTTCCTGAGTGAACACCCTACGCCGGACGAGGAGTTGAATCGGGCTGAGCTGATTGCCCATGAAACGTCGCACATGTGGTTTGGCGATTTGGTTACCATGGATTGGTTTGACGACGTATGGACTAAAGAAGTTTTTGCCAACTATTTTGCAGCCCGGATTGTCGAACCCCTGTTTCCGGAGATCAATCACACCCAGAATAAACTCAAGACCTTTACGGCAGCTTCACTTTCCGAGGATCGTACTATGGGGACGAATGCCATCCGCCAACCGCTTGATAACTTGCGTAATGCCGGATTGATCTATGGGCAGATCATCTATAACAAGGCTCCCGTGATGATGGAAAAACTGGTCGACAAGATGGGGGAAACCAATTTCCGGAGTGGTATACAGGAGTACCTGAAGACCTACTCGTACGATAATGCCACCTGGGACGACCTGATCCGTATTCTGGACAGTAAGACGACCGAGGACCTGGCCGCCTTCAGTGATGTATGGGTGAACCGGAAAGGGATGCCTACGTTAACTTTCCGGACAGACGGGCAAGAACTGGAAATTCGCCAGCATGATCCCTACAACCGGGGATTGTTCTGGCCGCAACGTTTTGCCGTTACTCTTTGCGGAGAGCGCGATTCGGTGATCCGGGTGAATATGACAGATACCCTGTTCCGGATGCAACTTCCGTTTGTGCCTTCGCGCGTATTGCCCAATACCGATGGTAGAGGCTATGGGGTATTTGTGCCCGACGAGCCTGCTCTGCATTGGCTGGCGGCACATTGGTGGGAGATAGAAGATGATACGGCCCGCCAATCGCTGCTGATGGTGCTCTATGAAAATTATCTGGCCAAACACATCTCGGCGGACGACTGGGTCAACAGCCTGATAACAGGGCTTCCGGCCGAGAAGAACGCTTTGGTGGCTTCTACAGCCAGTGGTTATCTGGCGAATGTCATGTGGGAGATAGCTCCGGCAAACCGGGCAGAAGTAGAAGCCCGCATTTATACGATGACACAGAATCATCCGTTGCCTTCGTGCCGGATACAATTGATGCGCCTTTTCATGCAGAATGCCATTTCCGAACCGATGGTGAAGAAGCTCTACATTTTGTGGCAACAGCAGTCCGACAAACATCTGAACCGACAGGATTATACAACTTTAGCCTACGAACTGGCTATTCGCATGCCTTTGGAGAGCGAACAGATACTCCGCACACAGCGGGCACGTATTGACGATCCGGATCGTTTGCGGCAGTTCGACTTTATCTCACGGGCAGCCGTATCCGATACTGCGCGGCTCGATACTCTGTTCAACAGCCTGCTGGCGGCAGAAAACCGCCGGATAGAGCCTTGGACGACTGCTGTCATTCGATACCTGAACCATCCGTTGCGTGAGGATCAGTCGGTGAAGTACATTCGTCCGGGACTGGAGGTGCTGGAAGAGGTACAACGCACCGGAGATATTTTCTTTCCCAAAAATTGGGCGGCAGCTTTGCTGGGCAATCATCTCGGTTCATCGGCTTACGAAGAAGTGGTACGCTTCCTGAACGAGCGTCCCGATTATTCACCGCTTTTGAAGAACAAGATACTGCAGGCAGCCTATCCGTTGTACCGGGCAAACAATTAAAATAATCACCGGAATGCTTGGCTTTGGCACTCCGATGTTGTATCTTTGCTAACAGATTCATGATTTAGATTCAAATTAGAATGCCATAGAAGAGGAAGCCCGCGAAGCTTCCTCTTTTTTTGTATCCCTGCCTTCCGGTGTCTCCAACCCTGTGGCTTTCCAACCCTTCAAGACGGTTGCTTCGTGCTCCGGAGAGCCTTGCTTCGCCCAAAACAGACACTGGCATTTGCCCGAACAGACACCGGCATCTTGCAGAAGAGAGGCTCTCTTCCGGAATGGCTCCCGCTTTTCTGTGGAAACGCCTTCCGAACGTTAATAATAAGTAAATCCGCTCTTGACAAAATCTGCCACTTTATTCATACTTTGGAAAACTATTCTTACCTTTGCCTCACTAACTAACATTACGTAATAAAATTAAGAGATATGGCAACACCTCCGTTTAAGTATCAACCTATGTTCGAACATGGGGAAGATAAAACCGAGTATTATCTGCTTACCAAAGACTATGTGTCAGTAAGCGAGTTCGAAGGAACACCTGTGCTGAAAGTACAGAAAGAAGGTCTGACAGCGATGGCTAATACTGCTTTCCGCGACGTATCTTTCATGCTTCGCCGTGCGCACAACGAGCAGGTAGCGAAGATTCTGAGCGACCCGGAAGCAAGTGAAAACGACAAATACGTGGCATTGACTTTCCTGCGCAACGCTGAAGTGGCTGCCAAAGGTATACTTCCTTTCTGCCAGGATACCGGTACGGCTATCATCCACGGTGAAAAAGGACAGCAGGTATGGACAGGCTATTGCGATGAAGAAGCTTTGTCATTGGGTGTTTACAAGACATATACGGAAGAAAACCTGCGTTATTCACAGAATGCTCCGCTCAACATGTACGACGAGGTGAACACGAAGTGCAATCTGCCGGCCCAGATCGATATCGAGGCTACGGAAGGCATGGAGTACAAATTCCTGTGTGTGACCAAGGGTGGTGGTTCTGCCAATAAGACTTATCTGTATCAGGAGACAAAAGCGATCCTGAATCCGGGCACTCTGGTTCCGTTCCTGGTTGAGAAGATGAAGACACTGGGTACAGCGGCTTGTCCTCCTTATCATATTGCATTCGTTATCGGCGGTACTTCGGCTGAGAAGAATCTGCTGACTGTGAAACTGGCTTCTACCCACTATTACGACGAGTTGCCGACTACCGGTAATGAGTATGGTCGTGCTTTCCGCGACGTAGAACTGGAGAAAGAGGTACTTGCCGAAGCCCAAAAGATCGGTTTGGGAGCACAGTTTGGCGGTAAATATCTGGCACACGATGTACGTATCATCCGTCTGCCCCGTCACGGAGCTTCTTGTCCGGTGGGCTTGGGTGTATCTTGTTCTGCCGACCGTAACATCAAATGTAAGATCAATAAAGACGGTATCTGGATTGAAAAACTCGATTCTAATCCGGGCAGTCTGATTCCCGCAGAACTGCGTGGCGCAGGTGAAGGCGATGTAGTGAAAATCGACCTGAACCAGCCGATGGCGGATATCCTGAAGGAACTGACTAAATATCCGGTAGCTACACGTCTGTCACTCAACGGTACGATCATCGTAGGCCGTGATATCGCTCACGCTAAACTGAAAGAACGTCTGGATCGCGGCGAAGATCTGCCTCAATATATCAAAGACCATCCGATTTATTATGCCGGTCCGGCTAAAACTCCTGCCGGCATGGCTTGCGGTTCGATGGGACCGACTACTGCCGGACGTATGGATCCCTATGTGGACTTGTTCCAGAGCCATGGCGGCAGCATGATTATGTTGGCAAAAGGTAACCGTAGCCAGCAGGTGACCGATGCTTGTAAGAAGTATGGCGGTTTCTACCTTGGTTCAATCGGTGGTCCGGCTGCTATCCTTGCCCAGAACAATATCAAGAGCATCGAATGCGTAGAATATCCGGAATTGGGTATGGAAGCTATCTGGAAGATCGAAGTAGAGGACTTCCCCGCATTTATTCTTGTAGATGACAAGGGTAACGACTTCTTTAAGCAGATAAAACCCCGTTGCGGTTCTTGCAGCAACAAATAAGAAATGGGTAAGTGACTATTAATAATAGTTGTTTATCATTTTAACTCGAGTGAGAGGCGTCTGTATGCTGTGTTATACAGATGCCTTTCTCATTATAAATACCTTGATCATTATCAGTAAAACGAACCACCGATGGAACTACAAAAGAATCCTCAACACATTGTCTGGCTGGACGTTGTCCGCTTCGTAGCCATGTTTACCGTTGTCTGTTGTCACTGCACAGACCCTTTTAACTTTTATCCGGGCACACCGCCCAATATTGGCGAAATAAAACTCTGGGGTGCCATCTACGGAGCCTTGCTTCGTCCTTGCGTCCCCCTGTTCGTGATGATTACCGGAGCACTGCTTCTTCCGGTGCGCGGCGAGATCTCTGTCTTTTATAAGAAACGCATTCCGCGCGTCCTGTGGCCGTTTCTGATCTGGTCCGTTATCTACAATCTGTTTCCCTGGATCACCGGAGTGTTGGGCATCAAACCGGAAGTCATTCTCGACTTTTTCCCTTATTCGGGCGAGGAAGTGATGCGCCAGTCGCTGCCTGTCTCTTTGGACTACATTGCTCAGATTCCTTTTAATTTCTCCATAGTAGATGTACACATGTGGTATATTTACCTGCTGATCGGTCTGTATCTTTACCTCCCCGTCTTTTCTGCCTGGGTGGAGAAAGCATCCGATAAGGCGAAGCTGTGGTTTCTCGGTGCATGGGCTGTCACTCTGTTGTTGCCATACTACAACCAGTTTGTGGCACAATACCTTTGGGGAACCTGTTCATGGAATGCGTTCGGCATGCTTTATTACTTTGCCGGTTTCAATGGCTATCTGTTGTTGGGACACTATCTGCGCAACCTTGACTGGTCTTTGGGTAAGATCCTGGCAATCGGTCTGCCGATGTTTGTAATAGGATATGCCGTTACCTTCTTTGGCTTCCGCTACATCACGGCTTTGCCGGAGTTTAGCGACGAGATGCTCGAACTCTTCTTCACTTATTGTTCCCTGAATGTAGTGATGATGACCATTCCCGTGTTTATGCTTTGCAAGAAGGTGAATTTCCATTCGGAGGGGATCAGGAAGGCACTTGCCAACCTCACTTTGTGTGGTTTCGGCATCTATATGATACACTATTTCTTTACCGGCCCTTCCGTAGTGTTGGTACGTACGTTAGGTGTACCTCTGGGTATTCAGATACCGGTGGCGTCTGTTTTTGCCTTCGGTGCTTCGTGGCTGATTGTGTGGACTGTCTATCGTGTGCTGGGCAAGAAGGCGAAATGGATTATGGGATAAAACTGTAATTAAAGCATATTATTTATGAATCGTAAATCAATACTATTAACAATTTTACTTTGTGTCGCTTCTTGGGCAATGGCTTCTCCGGTAACCGGATTGTTGGAGCGCATTGACAAAGGAGCTTCGAAGAAGTTTATTATCGAGCAGGTGAAGTCCGATGCCGACTTCTTTGAACTCGACCAGAAAGGTGATAAAGTCGTTATTCGTGGAAATAACTATGTAAGCATTGCCACCGGGCTGAATTGGTATCTGAAGTATTACGCAGGTATTCATCTCTCATGGAACGGAATGCAGGCGAAACTGCCGGCTGTACTTCCGCCGGTGACAAAGAAAGAACGCAGGGAAACAACATTGCCCTACCGCTACGACCTGAATTATTGTACTTTCTCTTACTCTATGGCTTTCTGGGATTGGAACCGATGGGAGAAAGAGATTGACTGGATGGCTCTACACGGCATCAATATTCCTTTGGCGGTGACCGGAGCTGAGGCTGTGTGGCACAATGTACTTGATAAGTTGGGATATACCAAGACAGAGATCAATGAATTCATTTCGGGTCCGGGATTTTTTGCCTGGTGGCTGATGAATAACTTGGAAGGTTGGGGTGGTCCCAATCCCGACAGCTGGTATACCCGGCAGATTGCTTTGCAAAAAAAGATCCTGAAGCGTATGCGCGAATACGGTATAGAGCCGGTGCTTCCGGGCTATTGCGGTATGGTACCCCATAATGCGAAAGAGAAACTCGGCCTGAACGTATCCGACCCGGGAACATGGTGCGGCTACCGTCGTCCGGCGTTCCTGCAACCGAGTGATCCGCGTTTCGAGGAGATTTCTTCTCTTTACTACAAAGAACTTGAGAAACTGTACGGCAAAGCTAACTTTTACTCTATGGACCCCTTTCACGAAGGGGGAAACACTGCAGGTGTCGACCTCGATGCAGCCGGTAAGGCAGTGATGAAAGCTATGAAGAAGGCCAATCCGAAGGCTGTCTGGGTGGCTCAGGCCTGGCAGGCAAATCCGCGTCCCAAGATGATTGAGAACCTGAAAGCTGGAGATTTGCTGATACTTGACCTGACCAGTGAGTGCCGTCCGCAGTGGGGAGATTCTACTTCCGAGTGGTATCGCAAGAACGGATACGGGCAGCACGATTGGATCTATTGTATGCTTTTGAATTATGGTGGCAATGTGGGATTGCACGGAAAGATGGACAATGTGATCGATAACTTCTATCTTGCCAAAGCCGATCCGCATGCAAGCGCTACGCTGAAAGGGGTGGGAATGACTCCTGAAGGGATTGAAAACAATCCGGTGATGTACGAGCTGGTGATGGAGCTGCCTTGGCGTCCCGACCGGTTCACGAAGGAAGAGTGGCTGAAGGAGTATGTAAAAGCCCGTTATGGCGTTGATGATCCGGTGGTACAGGCTGCCTGGACCAATCTGGCGAACTCTATTTATAACTCGCCGAAGAACCTGACCCAGCAGGGGACACACGAATCTGTATTTTGTGCCCGTCCGGCGGAAGATGTGTACCAGGTGTCCAGCTGGTCGGAAATGAAAGATTACTACCGTCCGCAGGAGGTGATAGAAGCTGCCCGCCTGATGGTTTCCGTAGCCGATCGCTTTAAAGGTAACAATAATTTTGAATACGATCTGGTAGATATTGTCCGCCAGGCACTGGCAGAGAAGGGACGTCTGATGCAGAAAGCTGTGACTGCCGCTTATCGTGCAGGTGATAAACAACTCTTTGCACTGGCATCGGGAAAGTTCCTCGACCTGATTTTGTTGCAGGATAAACTGTTGGGAACCCGTCCGGAGTTTCGAGTAGGAAAGTGGATTGAAGAGGCGCGTGCGTTGGGTGATACACCCGAAGAAAAGGAATTGTACGAATGGAATGCCCGTGTACAGATTACGACCTGGGGTAACCGGAACGCGGCCGATTACGGTGGTCTCCGAGACTATGCTCACAAAGAGTGGAACGGCTTGCTGAAAGATTTCTATTACATGCGTTGGAAACTATATTTCGACTTTCTTTCTCAGCGGATAGAGGGAAAGACCCCTGCGGAAATTGATTTCTATGCCATAGAGGAACCTTGGACGAAAGCTGCCAATCCCTATTCTGCCGAGGCGGAAGGAGACTGCATTGAAGTAGCGAAGCAGGTGATGCAAGCGGTTGAATAAGACTTTTCTACCACAGATAACACAGGTCATTGTTTTTGATAATCTGTGTAATCTGTGGTGAAAACAGTTTTATATACCTCCTTTCCTCAGAGTTAACCGTTGTCATTCGTTTGTTTTGTTGTCCCTTTCCATATCCGCATCATATAATATGCACAATGCGTAAATGCGAAAACAAACGAGATGATCAGCAATACTTTACTTTCATTCCAACCTACAGTCTGCTGATGCCATAAGCCGGTAATGACACAAAGCAGAGACAGTGCAATGCCGATCATGTTCAATGCCGATTGTCCCCGGCGATTTTTCACACCATGTTCCAGTTTACTGTGTTTCATGCCGTAGCCGACATAGATGTCCAGTCCGATCAGCATCCACAGTACTAATCGTATCCAGGTATCGGCTGGAAGGAAAAGCATCATGCACAGACAAGTGAGTATTCCCAGAATGGGGACGAGAGGCACAAACGGAGTTTTAAATGAACGGGGTATGTTCGGCATGGTCTTTCGCACTACGAGGACGGCTGCGCATACCAGTGTGAAAGCCATCAGTGTACCGATGCTGGTCATCTCTCCCGCCAGGCGTGCCGGAACAAATGCGGCTAGCAGGCCCACTATCAGCATAAACAGGAGGTTGCTGCGCGCCGGTGTACGGAACTTCTCGTTGATGTGTGAAAAGAAGGGGGGAAGTAGTCCGTCATGGCTCATGCTCAGGAAAACACGGCTTTGCCCCAATAAAGTAACCATAATGACCGAACAATAGCCGAACAGGATGGCAAGAACGATGGCACGGTTCAGCCACGGATAATCCGGGTGAATGATGCCTGTTGCATCGGCATGTCCCATGTGTTCGATGGCAATGGCTACCGGTGCGATGCCCTGCTGGCCGCTAAATTCGGTATAATGGGCTACTCCTGTCATTACGTGGGCAAACAGCATATAAAGTACGGTACATACCAAGAGTGATACCAGGATACCGATCGGCATATTCCGTTTCGGATTTTTTGTTTCCTGTGCAGCCGTACTGACGGCATCGAATCCCAGGAAAGCAAAGAAAACGATGGCGGCTCCACGCAGGACACCCGAGAGACCGTATTCGCCAAGTGTACCTGTATTGGCGGGGATGTATGGAGTATAGTTGTCGGCATTGATATATTTCCAGCCCAGGACAACGAATATGGCGATCACCGATACTTTGAGAAATACAACGATGCCGTTGAAGATGGAGCTGCCTTCTGTTCCGCGAATCAGGAAGATGCTCATCAACACTACGATCAGGAACGCCGGGATATTGACGATTCCCCCATCCCATGGGCAGGCGGTCAGGGCTTGCGGCAGATGTATATCGAGTCCTTCAAGAAAGACGACGAGATATCGGCTCCAACTGATACTGACGGTAGTGGCTGCTACGGTATATTCGAGAACGAGATCCCAGCCGATGATCCAGGCTATCAGTTCGCCCATGGTGGCGTATGAATACGTATAAGCACTGCCTGCCACCGGAATCATAGAAGCGAACTCAGCGTAGCAGAGTCCTGCGAAGCAGCATCCTAGTGCAGCTATGGCGAATGAAAGGGTGATGGCCGGTCCGGTGTAGCCCGCTGCTACGGTGCCGGTGATTGAGAAGAGTCCTGCTCCGATGATAACACCGACGCCCAGTGCTACCAGACTCCAGGGGCCTAATACTCGTTTTAATGATTTACTGCCCGACACATTGGCCTCTGCCAATAGGGCTTCAAAGGGTTTCTTTATGAATAATCCCATCTTCTTGTTTTTTCTTTACTGGTTATGGTTGTATTTGGAATAGGTAATTCTTTTCCAGACTTAGCTATTTATTTGAAGTTGCAAAGATAATTAATTCATAACACATACGGTCATAGGATGTTCACTTTTAGGGATTGAGGAGGTGTCAAAACCCACCACAAAAGACGCAGAGTAACACTGAGCCGATTCTAAGTTGTTGATTATTCATAAAAAGACTCTGTGCTACTCTGTGGTGAAAAGAGTTTCGACACATCTCTCGGAAGTGGATTTGTAGTTCTTTTTGTCAGTAATTAAGATGCGAACCGAGGAGCCTGCTTTGGCGAATGTCTCACTCACAATGTGCTGATAGATAGTATTGTACCAACGTGAAAATACCTTTAAAACCAAAGCCCCGTTGGTTTCAAAGGAAAGGGGGCTTGGTTTTAAACCGATAGGCCTTAGGCTTTAAACCAACGGGGCGTATGTTTGTATGGGGAGGAGTGTAGACTTTTGTGGCTTATCCCACCCATTCTTCGGATATTCCCATTCTATTCCAGGTATTTCGTGATCTTTCCACTGATTTGTAAAAGTGAAATCTCACATAACTTGGTATCGTATTCAGCCGAAAGTATGCGTTCTTCGGCATCCAGCAAACTTTTCTGCGCTTCCCGCATTTCGATACCCGAAAGGTTGCCTAGCATGTAGCGTTCCATAGCTATCTCGTGATTCTCTTTGGCGGCTACTAGATTCTGTCGTTCCAGTTTCAGCATTTGCAGATTATTCTGGTAGGCCTGCCACAGATTGCTAAGGTCTGCTTTAAGCCCTTGTTCCAGTTGTTCACGTTGAAGGCGGGCATTTTTTATGGCAATGCGTGCATTGTTCTTTTCGCGTCGGCGATTTCCATCGAAGATGTTGAAGCCTACCGTTACTCCCAAATTGGCTCCCAGATTACCTCTTTGGCTATTAGCGGCAATATCGTACTTATTGAAGGTATATCCGTATCCGGTATTCATCTTCAGGTAAGGGTAGTTGCGCGAGTTTACTTTCTTATAGTCCAGCATGGCGAGCGTGTTGTTTTGTTCAGCTTTCAACAGTGACGCGTTCGTCAGTAAGGTAGCATTCCACAACTCTTCGAATCGAAGCCCGGCATTCACTTTTATAATGCTGTCTTCTATCACGAGCGGTTGATCCACATCTTCGTTGGCCATCAGTTCGTTTAACTGGATGCGCGAGGTATGCAGCAATTCCTGTTGCTTCATGTATTTGGCGCTGTCGGCGTTGAAGTCCACTTTTGCCTGTTGATAGTCCAGACGGGAGAAGTTACCGATGTGGTAACGTTCTTCTACGATTCGCAGGCGCTCTTTCGACAAAGATACCGCATAACGGAAATTCTGCAAGCGGATTTTTTGCTGAACATAGTTGTAATATTCGGCTGCCAGATTGGCTATCAGGTCCTCGATGGCGATACGGGTATTGGTTTCTCCCTGTAGTTGCAGCTCTTTCAGTTTCTGGTAATTGGCTGTAATGTTAAAGCCATCGAAGATGGTCCAGTTCAAGTTCAGACCCACATTCAAGGTTTGGTCGAAGACACCGTTTTCTTTTACTGATTCTCCGGTGGCCCGGACCTTGGTATTAGTGTTGTCCACTGTCCCCTTGTATCCTGCCGTAAAATCGAGTGTCGGCAGATAGCCTGCGTTGCCCGGGGTGGCGTTGTTCCTGCTCACTTGCTCTTCATTGCGGACTATTTGCAGGGAGTAGTTATTCTGAAGTCCATACTCCAGGCAGGATTTCAGGGTATATATTTGTGGCTGCTGTGCCTGCATGGCAAAAGGAGCACAGCACAATGCTATGATAGATAAGACGATCTGTTTCATTCTTGCTTTAATTTATTACTTCGGTTCGTCGAAATATAACTGTAAATGGCAGGTACGATGTACATGGTCAGCAGGGTAGATACCAACATACCTCCCACTACAGCCGTACCCATTGCGATACGTTGGTTGCAACCTTCACCCGAGGCGAAAGCCAGCGGGATTAATCCCAGGATGGTAGAAGCACTTGTCATCAGGATAGGACGCAGGCGTTGTAACGCCGCATCTTTGATGGCTGTCATCTTATCCTCACCCGTTTCTTGTTTCAGGTTGGCAAACTCTACGATCAGGATACCGTTTTTAGCCACCAGTCCAATCAGCATAATAATGCCGATCTGGCTGAAGATGTTCATTGTGATACCTCCAAAATACATGAATACCAATGCGCCTGCAATAGCCAGGGGGACGGTCAGCATAATGATCAGCGGGTCTTTGAAACTCTCGAACTGTGCTGCCAGGATCAGGTAAATCAGTACAATGGCCAGAATAAAAGCAAACATCAGACTTGAAGAACTCTCGCGATATTCTTTCGAATCACCGGTCAATGCTGTGCGGAACGTGTCGTCCAGCGTCTCTTTGGCTATCTTGTCCATTTCGTCCAATCCTTGTCCGATGGTTTTTCCTTCGGCCAGTCCGGCGGAAACAGTGGCCGAAACGAAACGATTGTAACGATACAGTTTCGGAGGCGCGATGCCACCGGTCAGTTCAATCAGGTTGTCCAATTGCACCATATCTCCTTTGTCACTACGAATGTAGATCGATTTCAGATTGGCAGGTGTGTTACGTTGCTGGCGGTTGATTTCTCCTAAGATCTCATATTGCTTGCCGTTCATATAGAAGTAGCCCATTCGCTGTCCGCTCAGACCGTATTGCAGGGTCTGTGCGATGTTACGTGTACTTACCCCCATGATGCTGGCTTTGTCGCGATTGATATTGATACGTGCCTCCGGTTTGCTGAACTTCAGGTCTACGTCTGCCATCTGGAATACCGGGTTCTCGTAAACCTTCGCCATGAACTTGGGCAGTACTTCCTGTAGCTTTTCGATATTAGTGGCCTGCAATACGTATTGGACGGGCATACCGCCACGCCGTCCGCCAAAAGAAGATGACTGCTGGACGAATGAACGCGCCATCGTCTTTTTCTGTACTGCTGCCGACAATTTTTCAGCTACATCCATCTGGGTGTAGTCACGGTCTTTCATGTCTTTCAGCGTGATGCGCACATTACCGCTACCACTCGATACACGGGCGGTTACCGATTCGGCATCCGGTACAATCGAGTCTACGAGGTCATTGATGTCTTCCGTATAGTCCCGGATGTATTCATAGGTCACACCTTCGGCTCCACGGGTATTGATACTGATTTGTGAACGGTCTTCCAACGGAGCCATTTCTGCCGGGATGTAATTCCACAAGAAGGCAATGATGCCAATGGTAATTGCTACAAAAGGCAGGGCAATCCAACGTTTATGGAGGAAAACAGCCAGTGAACGACTGTAGAGGCGGTTCATTCCTTCGAAGAAAGGTTCTGTTTTCAGATAGAACCAGTTCTGTTTCTCCCGTTTTACCAGTAACTTGGTGGCTAGCATCGGAGTAAAGGTCAGAGCCGCAAAAGAGGAGATGATAACCGAACCGGAAATAACAATACTAAATTCACGGAACAGTCGTCCTGTCATCCCCTCCATAAAGACGATGGGGAAGAATACGGCAACCAGCGTAATGGTGGTAGAGATGACAGCGAAGAAAATCTCTTTAGCCCCTTCGATGCCGGCCTCTTTCGGAGGCATACCTTTCTCAATGCGGACATAGATGTTTTCCGTCATTACGATAGCGTCGTCCACCACCAGACCCACTGCCAGCACAACAGCCAGCATGGAGAGCACGTTGATGGAGAAGTCCGCCAGATACATAACGAAGAAAGCACCGATCAACGATACCGGAATCACGATGCAGGGAACCAGCGTAACACGCCAGTCGCGCAGAAAAAGGAAGATAATAATGATAACTAGGATGAAAGCTACGTAAACGGTTTCTTTCACTTCGCTGATAGAGGCACGGATGAATTTGGTGTTATCGAATCCGTAAGAATACTTCACGTCTTCCGGGAGGTCCTTCTGCATCTTCTCCATGCGTTCATATACCGCATCGGCTATCTTTATATGGTTGGCACCCGGCTGGGGGATTACAACGATTCCCACCATGGGTACACCATTCATCTTCATGTAGCTTTTGATGTCGGCAGGGCCCAGTTCGGCTCGTCCGATATCACTGAAACGGATGATGCGGTCGTTCTCTTCTTTGACGATCAGGTTGTTGAACTCTTCTGCAGTGTGCATCAGTCCCAAAGTACGGATGGTAAGTTCTGTTGTATTTCCTTCGATACTACCTGAAGGGAGTTCCACGTTCTCTTTGTCTACCGCATTCTTCACATCGATGGGAGTGATCCCGTAACCGGACATCTTGATGGGGTCGAGCCATAAACGCATGGAGTATCGTTTCTCTCCCCAAATGGAGACACTACTTACGTCAGAGATCGTTTGCAACTGTTCTTTTACAGTCAGGTCGGCAATTTCACTGAGTTCCAGCAAAGAACGTTTGTCGCTTTGCAAAGCCACCATAAGGATAGGGGTGGCATCGGCGTCGGCTTTCGATACGGTAGGAGGGTCACAGTCGCGCGGGAGATAACGTTGGGCGCGTGATACCTTGTCACGCACGTCATTGGCAGCTGTTTCCAGGTCGACGGAAAGCTCAAACTCTACCGTGATACGGCTTTGTCCCTGCTGACTGACACTGGAGAGTGAGCGGATGCCCGGAATACCATTGATGTTCTGTTCCAGGGGTTCGGTGATCTGATTCTCGATGACATCGGCATTTGCACCCGGATAGGAGCAGGATACTGAAATAATAGGGTTATCTACGGATGGATACTCCCGGACACCCAGGTAGTTGTACCCGATCAGTCCAAAGAGCAAAATGATGATGGTCAGTACCGTTGAGAGTACTGGCCGTCGTATACTTAATTCGGATATATTCATAAGGCGGTCGGTAGTTAATTGATATTATCCAGTGTGACAGGCAGACCTGTACGAAGTTGCAGGGTTCCCGAAGTGATGATGGTATCACCCATTTGTAGGCCCTTTATGACTTGTACTTCAGCTTCGGTACGGATACCTGCGGTTATTTCTACCGGTTCGGCTTTACCCGATTTATAGAGGAATACTTTATCCTTACCCATCTCAGGTACGATGGACTCCGATGGGATGGCGATGGCATTCGGGATTTCTTCTTTTTTCAGTTGGATGCTGGCGTAACGTCCCGGTAGTATTGCCCCGTTACTGTTAGCATACAGTGCACGAACGGTCAGTGTACGAGTAGACTGATCGATTCGTGATTCGGTGGCATATACCTTTGCGGGGAAAGAGCTTAACTTTCCTTCCAGTTCGAAGTTGAGGTTAGTTCCCTTTTTTACCTGACTGGCATAACGCTCGGGTACGGAAAACTCTATTTTCAGAGGAATGATTTTTGTCAGTTTGGCTACGATGGTAGTAGGTGAAGCATAAGAGCCGACGCTGACCTGCCGGAGTCCGATCACCCCGTCGAAGGGTGCGCGAAGTTCGGTCATGGCAATATTCGCTTTTACCAAATCAATATCTGCATTCAGGGTGGCCAGTTCCGTTTTTACCTGCTCGTAAGCTTCCTTACTGACGGCATCCCGTTCGAGCAAAGCATTTTGGCGGAACACACGGTCTTCGGCAAGTTTTAGTTGAGCTACAAGACGTTGCAACTGGGCCTGTAATTGCCGGTCGTTCACTTTTGCCAGTAGTTGTCCTTTCTTTACGGTTGTTCCTTCGTCAAAGTTGATCTCAACAATTTTTCCCGAAGTCTCAAAAGAAAGATCCACCTCCTCGTCAGGCATCAAGCTACCGCTGATTTGAATCTGGTCTGTCAGCAATTGTGGTTTTATGATTTTGGCGTTTACGTTCAGAACCCTTTTATTGATCTGTTTGCCTGTCATCACTTTGTCGGCTGCTGCCAACTCTTCATTTGCTTTAGGAAGTCGGGAGTAAATTCCCCAACCTATCAGTCCGGCACCAACCAAGATGACGATGCCCCATTTTACCTTTTTATCCATGTCTTAGTATTAGTATATGTCTGTTCAAAGGTTAGACTAAGACGATAGGGAAAGGTTTAATCGAGAAATTAAAATATAGATTTATTTTTTGTGTTAAGGTGTCTTATTGATTATGTTTTCTTAATCTGTGATCAAAAATGGCCCGTAATGGATTGAAAAAACGCATTAATAAACTCAAATCGTCTGTTAGGATTTCAGTGTCTCCTTTCAGTTGTTGTTACGTTTCTTGTTTTTATATTCTTTTAATTTTGATGTTTCTTATAATTTTGGTTTTGTTATTAATTTGTTGTTAGTACGGTATTATGTGCTTTTATCTAATTCATAATTCCATATATGTCTTTTAGTTATATTGTCTATAATGCTTTGATTTAAATATATTTCTTCTTGGTGAAAAAATAAATAATATATATGATTGAAATAGCAACTATAATGTAATGTATGGGATTATATATATAATTTGAGGCTCTTGATGTAGCAGACCAAAAAATACTATATAAGCAGAAATTAATAGCATTATAAAAGAAATGACATAATATAAGAAGAAGTCCATTTCTTGATATGATATATAAATATGCTAATATAAATCCGAAGCATGATAAACCAATGACAGTATATATACTCCCTGCATGTAGCATGCCAAAATACAATCCGGTCGTTATAATTATAATCCATTGGTTTAATTTATCTTTAAATTTATTGATAATAATAATTCTGCAACTTAGCTCTTCTAAAACAGGAATTAAAACCAAGCCATATATCAATCTTGGAAACGTAAAAAATTCTTTTTTTATTAATGATATGTCTTTGGAAATAAAATCGATAAATCCTATAACTATATGCACGGATATACTTAAGATAAAAATTGAAATAATTGTTTTTATGGAAATTTTGGTGTTGAAAGACTGGCGAAACTGAATGTTCTTTCTGAATAATAAAATAAATATAATGAGGGATAATAGAGTGATGGGATGTGGTCTCAAAGTTGGACTTTGCACTAAGTTCCCAATAATTAATACCATCAAAAGACTAATTAATGGATACGCAAGAATTATGACTAGCAAAGATAAAAAGGGATATATTTTTTTCATGGGATTTTATATATCTTTTAATATTATATAGTAACTCCAGGCTGTTACTATAATGATTACTTGTCTTCTTAATAAGCGTGCTTATGCAAAAGGAAGTGATAGATTCAATTTTTACATATTGTTAAGATGTTAGTATTCTATTACAAAAGTCAACTTGTCGCTGATTGGAGACGTCTAGGAAAAAGAGTATTTTCATAATTAGTAAGGTTTCTTGGTTTTCAGTAATAATAAAATTATTATTTTGTTAATATATGACTTTTTTTTATATGAACATCCTCCAAAAAGATTTTTTTTTTTTAATTAACTAATTAAAAAAAAACGGTATGCAATGCCATTCTTGCTGTTATTGAATAGTGAGACGAATAGTATGTACTCTGTTGATATCTGAGTAGTTACGCTTTCTCTTGCTGTATCCCTTCTATTATAAATCAATGCTGTATTTTCGCGTTTGGTGAAGGTGTCGGTCGCTGACGGGCCTGTTATACTTTCGGAGATAAACGATAAACTCTCTCCGATGGAGCGAACCATATCCGGGGTAATCTGTATACATATGAAAGCCTCATTATCTTTTTAGTAAAAGAGTGAGGACTTATTGTAACAGCCATCGAATCATCCTCTTGATAAAGTGCGACGGTTCTTTTTTTCTTCGCGGATTACGAACTAACCAACGGTATTTGTTTTTGATATTAAACGATTGTATACAAGTATGTTATGATGAATCTCCGTTTGTTTCTTCCGGCCCTGGTATGCGGGCTCATGGGCCTTGGTATACGGGCTCATAAGCCCGGGTGGCGGGGATGGGATGAAGAACGGATCATTTTCGACTAAACAGTAAAGGAAAGCACAATGCTCTAAACAATGTATTCAGTTAATAAATACGTTCCTTAGTGTTGCCTATCAGCGTCTTAACGATTGGATGGCACTCAAGTTGACGGGTGGAAGATAGAAGATGCGGGTGGAAGATAAACAGGCTGAAAATGCGATCTTCCACCGCGTCATTGCATTGATCATTAATGGAGTAAGTGGAAAAAGGTGGAAGACGGAAGATCGAAACGTATTTTTTGTAGGAGAAGCAGTTGCTCTGCCAAGTGAAGCATTAAAATAGAATAAAGAATATTCTCTGAAAAATAGCAGAGATTCAGTATGCCGCACGGTATTTTCCTTCCTCCTTATCCTCAAGCATACTCAGATAGGAAGTGTAGCGTGATTCGCTGATGTAGTGCTCTTCTACTGCTTTCCGAACAGCACAACCGGGTTCTTGGCGGTGTGTGCAGTTTCCATATTTACAGTTTGCCGAAGTTTTGAATATTTCGGGGAAGTAGTGACCTATCTCTTCCTCTTCCATATCGAAAGTACCAAAACCTTTGATGCCCGGAGTGTCGATAATGTATCCGTCTCCCGGTACAGGGAACATTTCGGAGAAAGTGGTGGTGTGCATTCCCTTGTTGTGATAAGCTGATATTTCCGCAGTCTTGACTTCCAGCCCCGGAACAAGGGCATTGATAAGGGTCGACTTGCCTACTCCCGAATGTCCGGAGAAGAGGGTTACCCGACCTTTTAATTCCTCGCGTATGGTATCGACTCCTTCACCGGTCAGTGCGGATATTTTAAAACAAGGGTAACCTATTTGGGTATAGAGCGTGATGAGGCTGTCCAGATAATGCAATTCGTCTTCATCATAAGCATCCACTTTGTTGAAAAGAATCTTCACCGGTACCCGATAGGCTTCTGCCGATGCTAAAAAGCGGTCGATAAAAGTGGTTGAAGTTTCGGGATAGTTAACAGTTACCACCAGCATACATTGGTCGAGATTGGCTGCAAGAATATGTGATTGTTTGGAGAGGTTCGATGAACGGCGGATGATGTAATTTTTCCGATCTTCTATCTCACTGATAAAGGCTGTTCCTTCCTGATTGAGTATGATTTGTACACGGTCACCTACGGCAACGGGATTTGTACTCCGTATGCCTTTCAGCCGAAAATTACCTTTGATCTTACATTCAACCAGCTGCCCGTCATCAGTTTTTACCTGATACCAGCTACCTGTATTCTTTATTACTAATCCCTTCATGTTTTATAAGCAGCTAGTTACAAGTTACGGGCTATTAAGATGAGGCGTTATACACAGATGTGTATGGTAGCCCGTAACTTGTATTTCAATTATACGGTCATAATTTCTTTGTCCTTTTCAGCCAGCATTTCTTCAATTTTGGCAATGTATTTGTCATGAACCTTCTGCAGTTTAGCTTCTGCGTTCTTTTGTTCATCTTCAGCCAAACCGTCTTTTACAGCTTTCTTCAGTGCATCGATGCCGTCGCGCCGTGCGTTACGGATACTGACTTTGGCTGTTTCACCCTCAGCTTTACATTGTTTGGCGAGTTGCTTACGGCGTTCCTCGGTAAGAGGTGGAATACCGATGCGGATAATTTCACCGTTATTCTCCGGCATAATGCCGAGATCGGAGTCGATAATGGCTTTTTCAATAACCCGGAACATGCTTTTATCCCAAGGTTTAATCGTGATGCTGCGTGCATCGGGAGTGGTTACGGCAGCTACGTTGCTGATGGGCACCATGCTTCCGTAAGAGTCTACACGGATACCATCCAGCAAGCGTGTGCTTGCTTTTCCGGCGCGGATGTGTGCCAGTGCTTCTTCCAGATACATCACTGCCATATCCATCTTCTCTTGTGATTCTTCGATAATCGTTTTTACGTCTACCATCTTATTAAGTATTTATAAAATTGGCACTTTGATTCATTTTGAAAACAAAAGTAGATTATTTTTTGATTATCTGCAACTATCTATAGAGAGAAATGCGTTGCCTGACGTTTCTCTTTCTAAATAGTATTATTGGTAATTATCGCAATAGGTGGTAGACGGGCTGCTGATATAACGTCCGCTTAAGTTACAACTGGAACCACTGAGGTGACTACAATTGGAGCATCTTTTACCGCCGGATGAAGAAGATGATTTTCCTAAAAGTGAAAGCAGAAAGAGAGCGATTAGTACAATTAGTAAAAGGATGAGGAAATGAGCTACAATTAAGACAGTGGCTGTTGAACCAATTAAATAAGTTAATGTACAGATACACGCATGTTTCCATCCACCTTTGGGAAGTACTTTATTGAAAATAATACCTGTTTGCACAGATTGTCCGACAAGAAATCCAATTCCTACCACAGGCAAAAAGCCTACAAAGAAAAAGCCACAAATGATAGCGCCTATGATACAGATGCCCCAAGTATATATTCCCCATGTCCAATTGAAAGTTGCGTAGGAATTGTATTGCACATCATTCAAGGTATTGAAAAAACACATCCATTGATTAAATACAACTGCACCGAATATAAAGAAATTAATGATGGTCCATAGCCATCCTATTTTATCGGGAGTGCAAAACCAAATACTATTTGCGCCCATTGAAAACACATAAAATAGTTCTAACAAACAGACGGTAATGAATAAACTGAGGTTTATCGTATGTTCGCTGTCTTCTAGCGGAGTACTTTCTCCACGACGCATTCTAAGGATGAATAGCACAATAGAAAGTCCTAATATGATATAAACTAAAGGGCGGCAATCATAATTTGTTTGTCGAAACCAGTCGCTGAGTGTATTTGTTGGAGCTTTTGCGGGAGGTGTTGGAGTAACAGGTCGTATGTAGGTCGTACTTACGTATCCATATCCGCCATTGAAGGATACCTTTGCCCATTCTCCATCTATTGATTCTACATTTACGATTCCTCCATGATTTATTGTTCCGATGACAGGAGCATTTGTGCTTCCATGACTACGTATGTTTAGAAAAGTATTGGCGGTCACTTCATACTTTTCCAAAGCTTGGGTAGAGAGGACTATAATGAATAGTCCGATACAAATGAACAGGAATCGTTTGAATGTTTTCATCAGTTTGTTATTTACTGGGTTTTTATGTCTTTTACAGAGGGCGTGATGATAACAGTTGTTGGCACTCGGATTAAAGATACTAATTGCTCTAATTCTGAATTTTTGATTCGAATGCATCCTTCGGTCGCTCGGGTCCCAATAGATAATGGGTCGTGGGTGCCATGAATCCCAATTCCTTTATGTCCGGGTGTTTCTAACCGGATGAAATGATTACCGTATGCACCCTCTATTTCACCTTTCCCATCTCCAAAATCGTGTTTCCATTTAGAAGCATCTTGGATATCGATTATTTTAAAAGTTCCTTCAGGAGTTTTTAAATCTCCTTGTTTTTCCTTGTTGCCATAATTCTTTCCACAAGCTATGTCGGCAGTGAATAATTCTTGGCCCTTATAGTCTATTAAGCGTAATTTCATTTCATCTTTTGAGATGAGAAGAATGTTCGCATTCTTAATTTGTGCCATTTGGGCAGTATGGTAGTAGTAGAAAGCTACTGCCATACCGCCTATAGAAAGGATAAATGTTAGATGCGATACAATTAGATACCGTATAATTTTCTTTTTCATTGTATTATGCTTAGTGTACAATTACTTGGCAGGAGAAGATTTTACTTCCCTCGTACCATATCTCGTACTGATAAGTACCTGGAGAATACACGTCACACTCTGGACTTCCCCAGCTTGTTAAATAAGAAACATTGTTATCAGCTCCGACAGCAGGTGTATACATACCATGTTTGTAAGTGTATCCGTTCGGCGAGTTCTTGTTGGCAATGAGTACACCATTGGGACGATAGATTTTGGCATACAATGTAATATTTCTGGCCCCGTTTAGACTTGAATAAATAATCTTTGGTTTCAGGTATTGTAATTTATTTCCGTAAAGCGGCTTCCCATAATCTTCTAAAATAGTCCCTTTATCGTTTGAGTTGGCAAATAACATTGTTCGGATTTTGATGGGACACTCAACTGGTTTTGAAGAAACAGTTACAGCCTTTTCTGAATTGCCCTGAATTTGCACTCCGGTTGAATACAATAATTCTCCTTCGGACCAGAATTCTATTCGGTAAGTTCCAGAAGTGTACGCATCTCCGGTTGTATTTCCCCAACCGGCTAAATTAATATATCCGGATCTGTTTAGAGTTACTTTTTGTTCATTAGTATATCCGGAGGGTGATCCTGTTCCAGTCATTAAGTTCCCCTGTGGAGTGATAATTTTATATTTGATGACCACTGAACTCTTCCCCGCAGGATTTTCATAGAAAATACGTGGAGACAAGTACTGAGTGGTGGTGGGGAGCTGTGTCCCAAATTGAGTAAGAATATTGTAACTTTTATCAGTATTTCCAAAAAGTGCCTTCGTTATTTTTAGTCCGTTCTCACTCTTTGCTTTTGACGGTTGCTGGTTGGTTGGGAGTTGAGGCGAGCGGCTAACCATAGCATTTGGGGTAGCATAGATAACTTTATATTTATCTGTTTTCCATGGATAATATCTAACATCTTTTATTTTGGCATTTTCTGTTGTTTGCTCTTGATATATAAAAACGGGAGTTTCGTCATCTGCAAACGAATAAATAGCCAATACACCTTCATGTGTGGAGCTGTTGGATAAGACAAATGCAAATTCTGTAAACTTCGTATATCCGTTAGCCAGTCGAGGGTAAAGTACTGCATTAGGTTTGACTTCTATAGGTTGTGCAAACAACTGCCATTGCCCCGTCCCTGTTTTATAGTTGTTTTTCTTTATAAAGTCTACGAGTGCCAGCCGACATTTTGCTGTCGGTGCTCCTTCCATAGCTTCTTTGCTTCCCCATAAGTTATTCAACAATTCAAAATCAGTTTTACTTAGGGTATAATTGGTAGATACATATCCCTTTTTCTCATTAGCTTTAATGTATGACCATCCATCTCCTTCTTTTTGGTAAGTGATGAGCTCCGAACCATAGGGCAGAGATTGGATACGATTATATTCTACATTTGCATTTTTATCGGAACGTTGCAACAAGCTGGATACGTATACATAGGTACGCTCTGCATCCCGATCAATGGTCATAAGTTTATACCAATATTGATGGCCGCAAAAGCCTATAATAGCGGCGATAATCAGGAACGACCACAAACCTCCGTGCCCCTTTTTAGGCGAAACTGTAGATGTTCGTCGGTTAGATGGAGTTCTTGGAGGAGGTGGCGGCGTTACCCGTGATTGTGTGGGGGGAGTAGAGGTCCGGTATTGTTTGATAGTGAATGTGTACGTTGCAATTTGCAGATCATTCTCAAAGAATTCAATAATCCATTGGCCAGCGGAGAATACATTTCCAGACATACTTCCGAAGCCATTCAAGGGATATGCAGATCGGGAACCTGTGAGAGGGACATTACCATACCACGTATAACCGGACTTGCTGTTGCTGGCTGTCATGAGTGTCCTGTCGGGAGCGTATAATTTGTACCATATATCTACACTGCTCCCTCCTCTTAATACTCGATAATCAATTCGAGGCTGTAAATAGCAGCTACGAGTATCGAGCTCGGCCTGGTTCGAAGGAATGGGATCACCTTTTTCGTCAGTATTGGCAATTACCAATCCGGTTATTTCAATGGAAGGGGATGTTTGCCGGGGAGGAGTTTGTGGTATTCTTTCCTGAGGGGCCCTTTCTTGTATCGGGTTTTCGCGGGTATATTTCGTCATGAACTTTTTGAAGTCCTCAAAAGTTTTAGAATCTTTTGTATAATATGTTTTGGCTATTCCACGAAAATCTTTGCTCCAGGTAATGATGTTTTTGTTATTGCTATGCAATTTGTCTGATGCGATTAGAATGGAGATATACTGCTCACATTCTTTTCGGGACGTTTCGTTAAATGTACCGTTTTTCCAGAAATTGGCTAAGAAACGGACAGCATTCCATTCATCTCGGTCCAGTTCATTCTGATTCTCGTATAACTGCGAATAAGTGCTTACCCATTTTTTTGCATTTTGTTTTAATATGATATTTTGAGATTCACTGTTGACAGGTGTCTGAAGAGGAGCCGAAGAGCGGGGTGCAGAACTCTGATATAATTCCTTTAATGCATTTTGGAATACTAAAAATGTAGTTTCGTCTTTAGTGTAATACTTCCTGGCGATGGTACGAAACTCTTTACTCCATACAATAATTTCTTTATTATTGCTGTGTAATTTATCCGATTGTTCAAGAGTGCTTATCAGGTCCATGCATTCGCTGGTAGCATCCGGATCAAATTTTTTTCGCCAATAGTCGGCCAGTGTCTCTATAGCAGTCCATTCTGCTGTAGAGAGTTCTGTTTGTTTGCTTTTAAGAAATCGACAAGCTTCGTTCCACTTGCCGATTTCCAGTTTTAATAAAGTCTTATCCATTTATAGGGTTCTGCTTTGTTCTGTTTTTTACTCTACTGATGCTTTGTCGATGATTGCTTTTGATTTTCTGAGTTCTTCTTCACATTTTACACCGGTGATTTTGAGATCGAATTCAAGTTTATCATTTTCTACATAAGCTAATCCGTGCAAGATACCTTCCTGGTCAATCTGATATGTAACTGAAATCTGGGTACCTTGAGGCCAGTCTTTGCTCAGTTTAAGCGTATGGTCGTCAATTAGTGTGCAGAATCTTTCTTCCACGATACTTTCTGTTTCCATATTTGTGAAATCACTTTCAAATACTTTCACAGATACACCTCGTTGGTTAGGAATAGAAGTAGTAAAGGTTTCAATTCGTTTTGTGGGTAACGAACTATTTGCAAAAATGAGGTTTTGCACCATGCTTTGTCCTTCAATGATTACGTCGGTACCATATGTTTTACTGGTGACATTGACCACTGTGGTGCGATCTCCACGGAGAGGAGCCGGTTTATCATCACTTTCTCCTTCTTCATAGTCGCGAACTGCTTGTGAATAGGCGGCATTCATAGCATAAATTGCCGCTCCTTTGGCTACACATTCATCCGGGTCGGTTAGTTTGGCATCACAATTGAATTCTTTATCTACCCGTTCCTTTATTTGTGGCATGCGGCTACTGCCTCCCACCAACAGTATTTCATCAATATTATTGTAACCTTTTTCTTTGGCAATAGCAATAACCTTCTTGGTGGCATCAATCGTTTCGTCCAGTTTCCTTTCTGTCAGTGAATTGAATAACTCACGGCTAATCTCTATACGTGCGGAATTGCCTTCATATTGGTAAGTTGCTTTCGCTGTCTGCTTGGCTGTCAATACTTTTTTCTTGTCTTCTGCAAGTAATAACAACTCATATTTTAGGTCTAATCGGTCTTCGAACGAATAAGAAGTGTTATTTTGTTCGTTAAAAGCTGCCAGCATATATTCAGCTAATGCGGTATCCCAGTCTACTCCTCCTAAATGATGGTCTCCACCTGTGGCTATTACTTTAATGGCACCACCGTTCACGTTAATCAAGGTAACGTCAAATGTTCCGCCTCCGAGGTCGTATACTAAAACCGTTTTTTTCTGATCAGTCTTTACACCGTAAGAGATCGCGGCAGCCGTAGGCTCATTGATGATAGAAAGTACATTTAAGCCGGCTATTTCTCCGGCCTGCTTGGTTTGCATACGCTCTTTGGTTCCAAAATAGGCCGGACAAGTGATAACGACATCTTTGATCGGTTCCGGATTATCTCCCAAATCGTTGGCATCTTTAACCAGCTTTTTTAAGATGAAAGCCGAAATTTCTGTTGGGTCGTAATGATAGGGAAATTCGTTTGTATTTTTATCGAAACTGTCATCTACACCTATATGGCGTTTTATGAATACTGCCGTTTTGGTAGGTTCAGTGGCCAACATACCTTTGGCTTCTTTTCCCACGACAACATGGTCCATATCCTCAAAATATACAGCGGATGGAGTAGTGGCATCTCCTTCGAAATTGCGGAGAACAATGGCTTGGTCGAATTTATCTACTTGTGCAATGCAACTGTAGGTGGTACCCAAATCGATACCATATACACTTCTGGTATTGTCCATAGTTATTTATCTTTTTAGAATTTTTTTTAGATGAGTTGATTATTCTGATTTTTTATATACAGTGACTGTTGAGGGTTGAAATATTTTGTTTGTGGTAGTATTTCGGAAGCCTCCGTAATGAAATTCTTTAATAGTGCCGGCTTGTTCCGGGGTATCAGTGATCACTGTCCGGATGGCTGTTTGCTCTTTAGGTGAATATGCGCTGCCTATTGTCGGTTCAAAATACTCTAAGTCGTATTCGTCTTCTAGAATATCTTGAATATGCAGTTTACAATTTTCCACTTCTCTCAATAATCTCGTATAAGTTTCAGGGGAACTTTTAGCTTCTGTATTTTCATAAAACTTATAAGTTTTCGTGAGTCGCTCATGCATTTTTATCATGTTTTTCAGAAGAGGTTTTACGATTTCCGCATGAAGATCCCGGTTATGACTTTGCAGTTCTTCATGAAGATCCTTAATGATTTTATCTTTGTAAGAAGAATCTTCCAATAGTTTTTTTAATGCATTTATTTGATCTCCGATTTGAGAAGGGAACGAGTGATCGGGATGCGTCGCAGGCTCTATGGAGCGTTCATCGTTTGGATTCCTATTCTCCAGGTTCTGCTGCCGTTCTTCAAGTTCTTTTGCTAATTTATCCAACTTTTCAGCACGTAGATTCAACTCTTCTTCTTTTTGTTGAAGCTCTTGGATTTTTAATTTCATTTCTTCTTCTTGTTCGGGAGAAAGTTGTTCCTGTTCATTGGGGGAGGATGTCGCCTCATCGGTAGCTGGAGAGGGAGTGTGATTGGGCATTCCGGTTGAGATTAACTGAGCAAGATTAGCTTCAAATTGGCTCATTCTTTCCAATAGCTCTTCCATTTTGTTATTTTTACTTTTGGGCCATTCCATGTTGTGTGTGTTTATAGATTAATATAATAGATTTTTATTTCTGGTTTTACATAAAGTATGAATACTTTTTATTAGATCAAATAACGAATAATTGTGTGTTTTTTAATCTTGTCTCGCAAATATATAGTTTGTAGTTGTGAAAATCAAACATATTGCTTTATAAAATTGTTGTAAAATGATTTTGTACCGGATATCCGGTACAAAATTGAAATCAGTAAAGACTTCTTTAATTTATATTGATGGTTGGTACTGCTTTTAGTGCATTAATTTAATATGAGCTTGATACAATATTAGAATAATTGTAGTTGTCCATCATAGACTAATTTAAAGTTAATGGTGGATCTTTTTTCAAAGAAGGGTAACTATAGCAGTCAATATCTTCATAATATAATAGTTAAATAAGTATTGACTAGAGTGTTTCTATTTTAGAGATGTTCTTTATTGGTTTATTGTTTATCATCGGTCTTTTCTAGGTTTATTTAATCGGTTGTGCTTATCATAAAATATTTTCTTTACCGTTAATAATCAGATACAACTTGAATTTGAGAAACGACTTAGTTTAACACTCTCCATGAGTTATAACCTTTTAAAGTCTTATGAATCAATGTTTTTTAGTTAGGTATATACTTGGGGAGTGGAATCCACAAGTTAATGTTTGTATATTCACCCAGTAACACTTATTTGATGAAAATTGTCGGAGGAGGTAGAATTTATTTCCTCAATTCAAAAAAATAATAAAAATACGTATGAGAAACAGATATGTCAGGTATTTGTATGTATATTATGGGTAATAATATTTGAAATAAAGAGAATTGTCTAAATAGAATAGAAAGAGGATAACTATAGTTTCCCAATTATTTATTTAGTTGGGAGCATTACGATGATGATGTACTTTTTCTTGCTACCATTCAGATTCTTAGTAGAAATCATTTGTTAAACAATAGATTTTAGTAACTTTAGCCTCTGAGAGCATAGCGGTAATTGCTATTGTTAGATACTATAGATTCAGTACTCATAATTATTTCTCTTGATTATTATATTATTCATAATATTGAACTCACGTTAAATATAGATAAAATGAAAAAGATCAATGCGGCTTTGGTAATATCTCTGTTTGTAATGACAGGATGTGGAGGAAATAAACAACTGACAGATGATTGCATCACGGTTGATGTTAGTGCGGATTATCCTAAAAAGGAACTGATCCTTCAAGATTTTATGGATGTGGAATACGTTCCGTTGGAAACTACTGACGATTTTATAACTCAAGGTATTGTGAAAGCTACCGGCAAGAAAATTCTGTTGGTTGCAAACAGGATTATGGATGGTAATATTTTTGTGTTTGACAGGGCTACTGGTAAAGGGGTACGGAAGATTAACCGTTTGGGACAAAGTGGTGAAGAATATTCGCATATTACGTCTATTGTTCTGGATGAAGATAATAACGAAATGTTTGTTGTAGATTATCCTGCAAGGAAAATATTGGTATATGATTTATATGGAGAGTTCAATAGAAGTCTCCCATTTCCAGATACCTGCTATTATGAGTTTTTATCGGACTATGACCGGGATCATCTGATTGGTTATAAAAGTTATTTGCCATTGATAGAAACCGACGAATCATGCCATGTACTTATTTCCAAGAAAGACGGAAGTGTTACACGAAAAATTCAAATTCCTTTCAAAGAACTCGAGACACCGGTTGTGACGAAAGATGAGGCGATAGTGACTCCAGGTTTTTTTCTGATAACCCCGCATGATGGTAATTGTCTGCTGACGAAAACATCATCTGACACAGTATACAATTACTTACCGGATGGCACTCTCAGTCCATTTATTGTACGGACTCCTTCCATTCATTCTATGGATCCTAAAGTATTTCTTTTTCCGACCATTATCACTGATCGGTATTATTTTATGCAAACTCTTGATAAGAAGTTTAATTTTGAAAAGGGGAGAGGTTTCCCGACCAATGATTTAGTGTATGATAAACAGGAAAAAGCAATATTTCAATATACCGTATATAATGATGACTTTTCTAATAAACACCGGGTTGCATTGGGACAGCAACCCGAAAAATCTGTAGATGAAGAAATTGTAACCTGTCGTGCTTTAAATGCTTCAGACCTTGTCGAGGCAAACGAAAAAGGAGAACTGAAAGGTAAGCTAAAAGAAATTGCTGCGGGACTGAATGAAGAATCGAATTCGGTGATTATGTTGATAAAACGCAAGAAATAAAGATAGTAAAGGCTAGAGGATAGGTAGGTATTATATCCATGCTCATACGCCGTTCGAGGGAAAGTCCATTTCCATATCTGAGAGTAGTAATACCGATTATCGGGGCTATTGATGATAAAAGGTCTGCTGTAAGAAAAAGAAGGCGAACAAAGTAGAACGCGAAAGATGAAGAATGAAGAACGGGTTAACAGGTAGAAGTATTCCATCTACTTGTTAACCCGTTCATAATAAGTGTAGTTTATGAAGTTAATTGTGTACCAATGTACCGATTTCTTCTCCGGTAATCACTTTTTTCAGGTTGCCTACTGTATCCATATCGAATACTACGATCGGCAGATTATTCTCCTTACACATACAAGTAGCTGTCAAGTCCATCACTTTCAGTCCTCGTTTCAGCACTTCATCGTAAGTGATGTCGTGGAACTTGGTTGCCGTAGGATCTTTCTCCGGGTCGGCAGTATAGATACCGTCTACGCGAGTACCTTTCAACATGACGTCTGCTTCTATTTCGATACCGCGAAGCGATGAGCCGGTGTCGGTAGTGAAGAACGGATTCCCGGTTCCTGCCGACATGATGACGATTTCGCCATTTTCCATGCATTCAATAGCTTTCCATTTACTGTAGAATTCACCGATAGGTTCCATGCGTACGGCTGTAAGTACACGTGCTTTCACACCGGCCGCAACTAATGCCGAACTTAAGGCAAGGCTGTTAATTACTGTGGCCAGCATACCCATTTGGTCACCTTTTACCCGATCGAAACCTTTATTGGCTCCACTCAGTCCACGGAAGATGTTACCACCACCGATAACGATGCCGATTTGTACGCCTTGTTCATGAATCTCTTTGATTTGTGCGGCATATTCGGCCAATCGCTTTTCATCGATGCCGTATTGCTTTTCTCCCATCAGGCTCTCACCGCTGAGCTTCAACAGGACTCTTTTGTATTTTGCCATACGATTCTGATTGTTGGTTTACTTTTTTGCAAAGATACGCGATTCCTTTTAATGGACTATCTTTTTTGCTAAAAAAGCTTGTACAAGTCCGCGAAGCGACAGGTAGATAATAAAAGCCATCCACAAGGCATGATTTCCCATTACTTCTTGGAAGATGTAATAGGTAAGAAAAAAACTGGCAGAAGCGATGAACATGGAGAAAAGCATCTGGCGGGTAGCGGTGGCACCTATGAAAATGCCATCCCATAAAAAGGCGGAAAATCCGGCAAGGGGAATGGCTAATACCCAATAAAAGTAAGTGTCGGCTTCCTGGATAACGGATGATTCGTTTGTCAGTAATCCCAGAAATGATTGTCCACCAATACCGTAAAGAAGGGTGAACCCGGCTGATAATCCGACACCCCATCCGAATAACTGTCGGACGGTACGGTGAAGCTCCATACGATTACCGGCGCCAATATAACGACCGGCAAGTGCCTCGCCTGCATAGGCAAATCCATCCATAATATATGAAAAGAGGGTAAACAGCTGCATTAATAAAGTGTTTACAGCCAGTACTACTTCGCCTTGGGCGGCTCCGGCAGAGGTGAAGAACATCGTTACAGCTACCAGGCACAAAGTACGGAGAAAAATATCGCGATTTACCTGAAAGAACCGATACATGGCTTGTTTTTGCCAAATGCCTCTCCAATGGACTCGTTTCCGCAATTGTTTATAATAACGTAGCCATAAAAGCAGAGCCATCAGGAAACCTGCATATTGGGCTATAAGCGTTCCGAGAGCTACTCCTTCTACTTTCATTCCGAAAAGGAATACAAAACAAAGACTTGCCAGGATATTCACAATATTCTGCGTAATAGCGATATACATCGGAAAACGGGAATTCTGCATTCCGATGAACCAGCCGGCAAAACCGTAAAGGCCGAGCATGGCAGGAGCCCCCCAGATGCAGATACGAAAGTAGAGAGTGGCCAGACGTTCTACTTCGTCGGAAGTCTGTATGAAAGCAAATGCGGCTTTTTGGATGGGATATTGCAGAGTCATCAGACAGAGTGCGATAAACAATCCCACGCCGACTGAACGTAGAAGCAGTTTTGTTACTTCTTCCAGATTACGTTGTCCGAATGCTTGGGAAGTCATGCCGCTGGTGCCCATCCGTAGAAAGCCGAATATCCAGTAAATGATGTTGAACAGCATGCCACCTACAGCAATGGCTCCGATGTAGGCGGCCGATCCCAGATGTCCTACAATAGTGACATCGACCAGTCCCAATAACGGGACTGTGATATTGGAAATAATAGAGGGAACGGCTATTTGCAGAATCCGTTTGTTTCCGTTACTGATGTGCATTTGTTTATTCATTGACATGCAAAGTTACATGAAAAACAGAGAATATGAAAATGATGTGAACAATCATGTAATTATATTGGTTCGCAACGTTCTCAATACAGGAATTAATATTATTTTTGTCTGCATATTGAAAGATATCTTACAGACAATTAACAAACATCGCAGCGAGGCAGCATCATCAATTTGAATTTAATAACTAAATGAAAAACATATGAAGCAATTTATTCTAATAATGATTTGTATATTACTACAAGTCATTCATGCGCATGCAGGGTCTAAGGACATAACGTGGAAATGGGATTATTCCGAAGCGGATGATATTTTTATTGATTTGCTTGGCAAGGCGGCTACTGGATTTATGGAAACGAATACGCCTAACTGTTATGGGGGGAAATTAGTAGTAAAACTTCCCGAGGGATTACATTTTAAGCAAACAGAGGCACCTGCTTTTTTGTTGATTGGCAATGCGGAAGAAATAGCTTTTAACGTTGACGTAAATGATAGTATGGCTATTCTTTCATTAAAGACATCTTCAGTACAAACTGTTCCGTCAGAAGCTATTAATATTACACTTAATCCTAAAGCGATTAAAGGCAAACTCAGAAAAGGTATGAACACAACCGGTAGGTTGAGTTTTCATCCATCAGAGATTCCTACCGTATTTAAATCGCCGATAACGGGTAGAACGTATCATTTAGTGTTTAATGATGAGTTCGATGATGGAGTGATAGATACTTTAAAATGGGATACGAGAAGTAGAAGAAGTCCTTTTACCCGTAGAGGTATGTATCAAGAGAAACCTTACTATGTGCTGTGTCATGAGGATTGGACCAAAGAGTTGCATGGCGAACTTCGTTTGGAAGTCTCTAAATACCCGACACAAAACAATGTTGTGATGACCGGTGGGATTTTATCACTGGGCAGGTTCATGGCACGTTATGGTTATTATGAGACAAAGGCTTCATTTAGAGACTGTATTGGTGAAGGTTACTGGCCTGCTTTTTGGATACATTTTGATGAAGCCGATAAGTATGGAAAAGGAACTGAAATTGATGTTTTTGAATATATTCCTAAAGATAAACAAATCTTTCAGACACTTCATTGGTATAAAAAACAAGCAATGGAGGAGCAGCAATCAGAAGTGCAACATGCAGCTCTGGATTACGATAAAAGTGGGCAATTTAAAGAACACCGTTCGTCTACCAAGTATTTTGTATTGGATGAAGCTCAGAGTAAAGAGCATACATTTGCTGTGGAATGGACCCCCGAAGAACTGATTTTTTACACAGATGGTAAGGTTACCCGTCGGGTGAATCGGAAAGATGATCCCAAACAAGTGCCAAGTGCTTACCAAATGGTTTATTTCTCTTGTTCCGCAGGAGAATGGGGAGGTAATGTGATGGAAAATCAAGTACCTGCCTATGTCTATTTTGATTATTGCAGATGTTATCAGGAAAGTGATCAGGATGCTATTTACACCGTTAAAGGTAATGGGATGAAAGTTCCGGCGAGCCGGCGTGTGGGAAAGCTCTGAATATAACAAAGAGTCAGGCTCACAAATATTGAAAATAATAGTGAGTATGTGACTTGGGAATACACAATATAAATACTATCTTTGTAGGGACCTAACTAAATAAAAATGAAGAAGATGAAAACCTTGACTTTATTTCTTTCCTTGCTCTTTTCTTTCCCGTTTGTGCTTTCGGCTCAGATGGTGGGAGAGACTTTGCAGAAGGTCTCTGCTGCCCTTGATAACAGACAGTGGGACCAAGCTGTTACTTTGTTCCGCCAAGCGGTAAATACCAATGTAGAGAAAGCCGAAATGTTCTATTGGACAGGTGTGGATAAGAGTCTGGAAGTATCATCCAGGATAGGGCGGGAACTGGCTGCTTATTACAAAAAATCACGCAGCTATGACAAAGCGTATCTTTTTTACAAAGAGTTGCTTCAAAAATCTCCGAATGATGTTAATTGTCTTGTGTCATGTGCTGAGATGGAAGTATGCCGTGGGCGGGAGTCTGAAGCTTTGGAGACTTACCGGAAAGTACTGTCATTGGATGCGGATAATCTGGCAGCCAATATTTTTATCGGTAATTATCTTTATTTGAAGGCGGAGAGAGAGAAAAAACAGTTAGAAGCAGATTATAAAAAGATTAGTGCTCCCACTCGGATGCAGTATGCACGCTATCGTGATGGTCTTAGCCGTGTGATGAGTACCGGATACGGAAAGGCAAGGGAATATCTTCAAAAGGTGATCAGTCAATTCCCTTCTACTGAAGCTCAAAAGACATTAGAAAGAATAAAGCTTATAGAAAAAGAGGTGAACAGATAACTGTTCACCTCTTTTTCTATATGTTGTTACCGGGCTGTGCGTATGGGTAAATCAATAGGTCCTTCGACAACGGAACGCGTTTGTGTTTGTCCTTGTTTGGGGCCGGGTATCAGTGGACTGTATGTCAGGACGTGACGGATACGGGAACGTTGGTCGTTGGTAAACCGGTCTGAGTAACTTACGGAATAATCCATAATATTAGTAGAAGTAAATGTCTGATTGGTCTTACAATTTTTACGTTTTACCAGATAGTCAAACGTGAAGTTTGCCGGATCATTCTTCGCGGTGTAGGCGTAATCAGCGTCATACTCCACTTTATTATAAGTAGGGGTGTCGTCACAATAATCCGAATCAAAGCAACCGTCATAAATACCTTCGTCATTTTCAGAAAAAGCATGGTGTAAGCCCAGATAATGACCTAATTCGTGAGCTAATGTTACGGTGATGTCTGCTGTACTATATTGGGTTGAAGTTGACTGGTCATTAATGAATAAACTGTTGATGGAGACACTATATGGAAATTTCAGATTTTGTTTCTCTAAATAAGATTTTTGTGTTTTGCTCAGTCCTTCCAGATAATTGCTTCCTACTGTGGAAAAAGGTATATGTGCAATTCCCAGTGTGGTACTGTTTGTACTCTCATCGTCCTTGAAGTTGTATACCATTACGTTGATATAGTTATTCGGTTCCCAGATGTATTTTACATATTTACCTGTTTCGTCATTCATGAAGACATCACAGTCGATAGGGTAACTTTCCTCCCATAAAACATATTTCACTCCCGGAGTTGATAAGGGTTTCCCATCTTCATCAGTAGTAGCCAGCGTAAAAGTCAAGTTCATATCCACACTTTTGGTTTTATCTTTATAAAGCTTGTTGACTGTATCTAATATTTTGGCTAAACGGTCTTGTTTAACGTATTGTAAAGGATTGTTTTTATCTTTATATAGTACATGGAAAATAACCGGGAGGTTATAGTGATACTCACCTGCTGTTGTACTTCTTCCTTGCTGGCTAATGCTGATGGTTTTCTTGATTCCGCCGGAAGTAACGACAACTGTCATATTTCTTTCGGCTTCATCCAGGTTAGCTTCCACAACAATGCTGAGTGATTGATTGCTCGTTCCTTGATTAGGAACGAGATTACATGCTGTAGAAGAACTTGCTGCTGTCCAGGAGTCACTACTGGTAATGTTTACGGTTAAAGTAGCCCCGTCACTGCTGATGTTTTCAAAAGTTGATTGGGATAATTCAAGTGTAGCATCGGAGGTGGAATCCTCACAACTACTGAAACCAATAAGTACTAAAAGTATAACGAATAAATATTCTGTTTTCATAAAAGAATGTTTTTTTATAAAGAACACAGGGTCAAAGATAATGGTTTAAACTTTAAATCTCAATTTTAAAGAATGTATTGTACTTCTTTAAATAGATATCGACGGATCTTACCCGTCTCGTCTTGTAGAACTAAATGACCATCGGCTTCTACTTCTACAATTCCGGCATTAAATGTTCCTTCTGAATCTTTATAAAAGTGTATGCCTTCTTTGCGGAAGAGAGCTGCCTGATAACGATCGGTGATAAATTCAATATCTCCTTCCTGTAAGATCTTATAGTATTCTTTTATCCGCTGAAGAACTTGTGCGAGTATTTCCATACGGTCAGACTCCCGGTGGGTGATCTGTATGATTGAGATGGGATTGGGAGCAGAACTGTGAAATTCTTTCTGATTGATATTGATACCTACTCCTGCAATACTCTGGCTGATATGTATTCCCATCAGATCGTTTTCAATCAGCATTCCGCAGATTTTTTTGTCCTTCCAATAGATGTCATTCGGCCATTTTATAGAAACGTCTCCTATATATAGATCAAGTGTCTCTTTAACTGCTAAAGAGGCGATTTGTGAAAGCAGGAATTGCTTACGTGCTTCCAGGAAAGTTGGATACAACACGAAGCTGAACATCAGGTTTTTTCCGTCTTCCGATTCCCAACTGTTTCCGCGCTGTCCTCTGCCTGCAGTCTGGAAGTCTGCCACCACTGTGGTCAGTTCGCTAACCTTCTCCTTTTCGCAGAGGGCATTTAAATAACCGTTGGTGGAGTCTGCTTTTGCAATATGAATAAGGGGGACAGGGAAAGATTCAGGGCAGGGCATCATATTCGGTACGTAATTTTTTGGTAAACTTCTTCATTACTTCATCGTAAGAATGATCTATCAGTTGCTTGATCAGCTTGTCATCCGCATCCCGGTCAAAGTAGACTTGATTCCAATACTTCTTGTGAAAATGATAAGCTCCTTCGATGGCCGAATAGTGCTCACGTAATTCGATGGCATAGTCCGGATCACATTTCAATGAAATCGTATTGGCCCTTTCCAGATCGATCAGGGCGAACATTTTATCCATTACTTTCATGACGAGTGAATATTCGTCGAATGGGAAGCATTCTGTGACTGCTTTTTTCCGGAGGCAGTATTCTCTTGCTGATTCTATATTCATAAAACTCTAAAATAATGGCGGATAAAACGCCTCTTTTATATGTTCAATTCTAAAATTTCCGGTTTTGCCTATCACGGTGATAATATCAAACCGTACAGGTTCATCTATTTGGAATAACTTGATATATGTATCGGCTGCTATTACAGTGCGCCTGATTTTTTGTGGAGTGACGGCGTCTTGAGGAAGTGCGAAGTCCGTATCGCTTCGGGTTTTTACTTCTACAATAATCAGTTCTCCGTTTTTAGCTGCCACAATGTCCAGTTCGAAATGTCCTTTACGCCAGTTACGATGCCGAATTACGTAGTCATGCCGTTCCAGATAGTCGACGGCGGCGTCCTCTCCGGCTTTTCCTAGAAGGTTGTGTTCTGCCATAAAGAAGATTTTTATATTTATAGGTCGGTCCGGTGATAAAACATGGATGTGTATCGGCCGACCGGACATATTATTTCTGCAAATTTACTCTTTTTATTCTTTGAAATTACAGAAGTAAAAGTAAATTTGCAAAGAATATGAGAAAGAGAGATAAAAAATGTAATAAGGCAACTCCGGACGAACCTAAGCGGGAACGACGGATGAGCATATTGCTGAGCGAAGATGAGCAGCAGATTGTGGATCGTTATCTGGATAAGTATAAGATAACGAATAAATCACGCTGGCTTCGTGAGACGATTCTCATGTTTATACATAAAAATATGGAGGAGGATTATCCTACTCTTTTTGGTGAACACGATATGAGGCGTTAGACGTATGCTGGATGATTCTTATTTTATGAAGCAGGCCTTGATAGAGGCTGTTAAAGCAGGAGAGAGAGGAGAAGTCCCTGTTGGTGCTGTAGTGGTCTGTAAAGAGCGGATCATTGCCCGTGCGCATAACCTGACTGAAACACTGAATGACGTGACTGCCCATGCTGAAATGCAGGCCATTACTGCCGCTGCCAATGTTCTTGGTGGGAAATATCTGAATGAATGTACTTTATATGTCACAGTGGAACCTTGTGTGATGTGTGCCGGTGCTATTGCCTGGGCTCAAACGGGAAAGCTGGTGTTTGGTGCCGAAGATGATAAGAGAGGCTATCAGAGATATGCTCCGCAAGCACTCCATCCTAAAACAGTTGTTGTCAAAGGAATATTGGCTGATGAGTGCGCCGGGCTGATGAAAGACTTTTTTGCTGCTAAGAGGAGGTGACAGTTCACCACTGCCCCTATTCTTTTATTTCTTCGTAGTCTACGTATTCTCCTTCGTTATCATCAAACAGTTTTTTGTGCTTGGCTCCTGTCCCAGTGATGATTTCTTCTTTATCATTAGCCTGAGTTTGGTGGTAGTATCTTCTGCTTCCTGAATTATTATTGGGTCCGTTACGATCTGAACCTGACGAGGGCGAGCGTTTTCCAAGTCCGAAAACGGCTCTTAATACGCTGCCTACAAGGGCCAATCCGATGATTATAACGGCTATGACAATAATGAATAAAAATCCTAAAATGTGAAACATGGGCTATTTGTTTTATGCATTGTTTAAAATTTGTAGTACAACAAACGTGCCAGAAGGATTGTTTATTTATTTTTTCTTGTTAAAAGTGAAAGAATGATATACCACACAATAACTGCTGAGAATCCGCTGATACCCAGAAACAGTAGTAATGGAATGCAGACAATCAGAAATATGAAACTTACCTTATTATCTTTCCAAGAAAGATTTTTGAATTTCAGAGAGAACATGGGAATTTCAGCCACAAGCAACCATGAAAAGAGCATTACCATTATAATAAGGTATATAACATTGCAATGTGCCAGCAGAAAATCTTTGCCACCTACGATTAACGCTCCCCAATAGAGGGCATTGGCCGGTACCGGAAGGCCTATGAAAGAACTGGTTTGCCGCTCGTCTACGTTAAAATTAGCCAAACGTAAAGCAGAAAAAATAGAGATAAGGAATGCCAGATAAGGGATATAATCTCTTAATCCTGCCAGAAAGTCGGGGTATATCAATCCGGGTTCTTTCAAAAATGAAAAAACAAGTAAAGAAGGGGCTACTCCAAAACTGACGTCATCCGCCAGTGAGTCGAGTTCTTTTCCTATCGGAGAATATGCATGAAGCAGTCGTGCCAGCATGCCGTCGAAAAAGTCGAAGACAGCACTTAATATAATGAAGATAAAAGCTAGTTCATACTTAGCTTCAAAAGCCATCACGCCGGCAATGCAGCCTGAAAAAAGGTTCAGGCAGGTTACTGTATTGGGTATGTGGCGGGTTATAGCATTTGCCATTATTGTTTCTTATTTTAATTTGGCGATAACAGTTTGGTTACCGGTGGTCAATTGTCCCATGCTGACACAGATTTCTGTGCCTAACGGGAGATATACATCTACACGTGAACCGAATTTTATGAATCCCAAATGCTCGTCGATATAGCATTCTTCTCCCGGTTCGGCATATGTTACAATACGTCTTGCCATTGCACCGGCTATTTGCCGTGCCATTACCTCTACTCCCTCAGGAGTTTCGATGACGATCATTGAACGTTCATTTTCTGTACTGGCTTTCGGAAGCCATGCTTTCATGAATTTACCATTATCATGAGTGACTTTCTTGACCACTCCGTCTACCGGATACCAGTTGGCATGTACATTTAGTATGCTCATGAAAATAGATACCATAATGCGGCGATCGTGGAAGTATTCATGTTCATCTACTTCTTCGATGACTACGATTTTTCCGTCTGCCGGTGCAACTACAATCTTTTCTGTATCCTGTCCGAAAAGCCGGATGGGACAACGGAAAAAGTTAACCATCAACAGATAGACAACGATACTTACCAAAGCCACCAGATAGAATGGTATTTTACAATCAATTCCCCAGTAAAGAGCCAGATTTATGATCAGTAGCAGAAAAAAACTACCCCATAAAATATGTGTTCCTTCACGGTGAATTCTTATCTTTTTTAATTTCTTAAGTCGACCCATTTGCGCTATTTAATGATAATTATCCGCAAAAGTATACTTATTTTAAAAATCCAGCAAGCATTTGCAGGTAGAAATGACTTATGTTGATAACTTTTTGATGTTTATCTTTGTTAGTAGCTGTAGACATTGTAATTTTATGGCTTCAAATTATCAACCTATAACTATGCAGGATTTCGTTCATTTACACGTCCATACGCAATATTCTCTTCTGGATGGTCAGGCCAGTGTCAGTGCATTGGTCGATAAGGCTATGAAAGACGGGATGAAAGGTATTGCCGTTACGGACCATGGAAACATGTTCGCCATTAAAGAGTTTACGAACTATGTTAATAAGAAAAATGGAGGTCCGAAAGGAGAAATAAAGGACCTGAAGAAGCGGATTGCAGCTATTGAAGCCGGTGAAGTGGAGTGTGCGGATAAAGATGCCGAGATTGCTGACTGTAAAGCTAAAATAGCGGATGCGGAAGGGCGATTGTTCAAGCCTATCATAGGCTGTGAGATGTATGTGGCTCGCCGTACAATGGATAAAAAGGAGGGAAAGCCTGACCAGAGCGGGTATCACCTGATTGTGCTCGCCAAAAACGAGAAGGGGTATCATAACCTGATAAAATTGGTTTCGCGGGCATGGACCAAAGGTTACTATATGCGTCCCCGTACAGACCGGAACGAGTTGGAGAAATATCACGAAGGTTTGATTATCTGTTCTGCGTGTTTGGGCGGTGAAGTGCCCAAAAAGATAACTCAGGGATTGTTGGCGGAAGCAGAAGAAGCCATCCAATGGTATAAGAACCTGTTTGGAGACGATTATTATCTGGAAATGCAGCGCCATAAAGCGACAGTGCCTAAAGCAAATCATGAAGCTTATCCGTTGCAGGTGAATGTAAATAAGCATTTGATTGAATACTCCAAAAAGTATAATGTCAAGTTAATCTGTACGAATGATGTTCACTTTGTCAACGAAGAACATGCTGAGGCGCACGATCGGCTGATCTGTTTGAGTACGGGAAAAGATCTCGACGATCCGAACCGGATGTATTATACGAAACAAGAGTGGATGAAGACGAAGGCAGAGATGAATGAACTCTTTGCCGATGTGCCCGAAGCATTGAGTAATACACTTGAGATTCTGGATAAAGTAGAGTATTATTCAATCGATCACGCACCGATTATGCCTACTTTTGCAATCCCCGAGGACTTTGGAACAGAAGAAGGATATCGGCAAAAATATACGGAAAAGGATCTTTTTGATGAGTTCACCCAAGACGAAAACGGCAACGTGGTGTTGAGTGAGGAAGCAGCCAAAGATAAAATAAAACGTTTGGGAGGCTATGATAAACTGTACCGTATCAAACTGGAAGCCGACTATCTGAAAAAGCTGACTTTCGACGGAGCTAAGAAGTTTTATGGTGATCCGTTGTCACCGGAGGTCAAAGAGCGGCTGGTCTTTGAATTACATATTATGAAGACCATGGGTTTCCCGGGATACTTTCTTATAGTGCAAGATTTTATTGCCGCCGGGCGTAATATGGGAGTCTCCATTGGTCCGGGACGTGGCTCCGCTGCCGGTTCTGCCGTAGCCTATTGTTTGCAGATCACTAAAATAGACCCGATCAAATACGATTTGCTGTTTGAGCGTTTCTTGAATCCCGATCGTATTTCATTGCCTGATATCGATATTGACTTCGATGATGATGGTCGTGGCGAAGTGTTACGTTGGGTAACGGAGAAATATGGACAGGAAAAGGTGGCGCATATCATTACCTATGGTACTATGGCTACGAAACTGGCTATCAAAGATGTTGCCCGTGTTCAGAAACTTCCGCTTGCCGAATCGGATCGCTTGGCCAAATTGGTTCCGGATAAAATTCCGGATAAGAAACTGAATCTGAAGAATGCCATAGAATATGTGCCCGAATTGCAGGCGGCTGAAGCATCTCCCGATCCTTTGGTGAGGGATACGATGAAATATGCCAAGATGCTTGAGGGGAATGTGCGTGGAACGGGTGTACATGCCTGTGGCACTATTATTTGTCGTGATGATATCACGGATTGGGTACCGGTCAGCACGGCTGATGATAAAGAGACCGGCGAAAAGATGCTGGTTACCCAATATGAAGGTTCGGTGATCGAAGATACCGGATTGATCAAGATGGACTTTCTGGGGCTGAAAACATTGTCTATTATAAAGGAGGCTGTCGAAAATATTCGTTTGAGTAAAGGAATGGAACTGGATATCGATTCCATTTCAATCGAGGACCCGGCTACTTATAAACTTTACAGTGACGGACGAACGATCGGTACTTTCCAGTTTGAGTCTGCCGGTATGCAGAAGTACCTGCGTGAGTTGCAACCTTCTACGTTTGAGGATCTGATTGCGATGAATGCCCTTTACCGTCCGGGTCCGATGGATTATATTCCTGACTTTATTGATCGTAAACATGGACGTAAGCCCATTGAATATGATATTCCTGTCATGGAGAAATACCTGAAGGATACATACGGTATTACGGTCTATCAGGAGCAGGTCATGCTTTTGTCACGTCTGCTGGCCGACTTTACGCGTGGTGAATCGGATGCCCTCCGTAAAGCGATGGGTAAAAAATTGCGTGATAAGTTGGATCACATGAAACCCAAGTTTGTAGAAGGCGGAAGGAGAAACGGACACGACCCGAAAGTTCTTGAAAAGATTTGGGCGGACTGGGAGAAATTTGCATCGTATGCGTTCAATAAATCACATGCCACCTGTTATTCTTGGGTTGCCTATCAGACTGCTTATCTGAAAGCCAATTATCCGGCTGAATATATGGCTGCTGTCATGAGCCGAAGTTTGTCGAATATCACTGATATTACCAAACTGATGGACGAGTGTAAAATGATGGGAGTACAGACGTTGGGACCGGATGTGAATGAAAGTAACCTGAAGTTTACCGTAAACCGGAATGGAAATATACGTTTCGGATTGGGAGCCGTCAAAGGTGTGGGTGAGGCTGCCGTGCAAAGCATCATGGAGGAGCGAAAAGAGAACGGTCCCTTTAAAGGTATCTTCGACTTTGTGCAGCGTGTCAACCTGAATGCTTGTAACAAGAAAAATATGGAATGCCTGGCACTTGCCGGTGGATTCGATAGCTTTCCTGAACTGAAGCGTGAACAGTATTTTGCTGTGAACAGCAAAGGAGAGACTTTTCTTGAGACATTGATGCGTTATGGCAACCGTTACCAAGCTGATAAGGCTGCCGCCGTTAATTCTTTGTTCGGTGGAGATAACGTTATCGATATAGCGACTCCCGAAATTCTACCGGCGGAACGCTGGAACGATTTGGAGAGACTGAATAAGGAACGCGAACTGGTAGGTATTTATTTGTCGGCACATCCGCTTGATGAATATGCCATTGTGTTGGAACATGTTTGCAATACACATATGAGCGAGCTTGATGATAAATCGGCTTTGGCAGGAAGAGAGATTACGATGGGAGGCATTGTTACCAGTGTCCGTCGGGGTATCAGTAAGAATGGAAATCCTTATGGTATAGCTAAAATAGAAGATTATTCCGGTTCGGCGGAGATTCCTTTCTTTGGAAATGACTGGGTTACTTTCCAAGGCTATTTAGGTGAAGGTACTTTCTTGTTTATCAAAGCCCGTTGTCAGCCTAAACAATGGCGTCCCGATGAACTTGATGTCAAGATTACTTCGATGGAATTGCTGCCCGATGTCAAGGAACAACTGATAGAGAAGATTACGATTCTGATTCCCCTTGCCGAACTTAATTCGGCTTTGGTAACCGAGCTTGCTTCTTTAACGAAAGAACACCCGGGAAATACGGAACTTTATTTCAAAGTAACGGATACGGAGGGGAAGATGTATGTAGACCTGATTTCCCGTCCTGTGAAACTTTCGGTTGGCAGAGAATTAATTTCCTATTTAAAGGAACGTCCCGAACTTGCGTTTCATATAAATTGATTATCTTTGCCGCATAACAGTGATAGATACTTAATAACTAACAATTAATAATTATAGAAAATGGCTTTAGAGATTACTGACAACAACTTTAAGGAAATCCTCGCAGAAGGATCACCGGTTGTTATTGACTTTTGGGCTCCTTGGTGTGGTCCTTGTAAGATGGTAGGTCCTATCATCGATGAACTGGCTAAAGAATATGAAGGAAAAGTGATCATGGGTAAATGTGATGTAGACGAAAACAGTGATCTACCTGCAGAATTTGGTATCCGCAATATTCCTACTGTTCTATTTTTTAAGAATGGAGAATTGGTAGACAAACAAGTCGGTGCCGTAGGTAAACCTGCATTTGTAGAGAAAGTTGAGAAATTATTATAATATACTTTCATTAAAAATATTTGTTTATGGGACTGGAAGACGATTTTTTGTTAAATGACGCCGATGATGAAAAGACCATCGAGTTCATCCGGAATTATTTGCCTCAGGAATTGAAGGAAAAGTTTTCGGAAGACGAGTTGTACTATTTCCTCGATTTGATTGATGAGTACTACTCTGAAAGCGGAATCCTGGATGTTCAGCCCGATGCTGACGGCTATGTTGACATCGACTTGGAGCAGGTAGTAGAATTCATCGTGAAAGAAGCCAAAAAAGATGAAGTGGGTGAATATGACCCGGAAGATATCTTATTTGTGGTGCAGGGAGAAATGGAATACGGCAACTCTCTGGGACAGGTGGAATAAGCCAGTCTTCGTAAACCAAGAGATAAAAAGCGTGTAGAAACACTTCTGCACGCTTTTTTGTTGCATGTATGTGTGATAGTTTACTTCGTCTTGATTCTTCTCCTCCTACTAAAGTGCATTATGTTTTTTCGAAGTATCAGGTGTGTATAGGAGTCCGGATATTTGCTTGAAAGTGGGATGAATAAAAGCCCGGTTTAGTCTGTTTTTACGAAATAAGATATACTAAATTTCTTCTAATGCATAGTATTGGTAGTCTCTTACAACGGTCTGAAGAAATTTTTCATCGTTTATATTTGTTTGATCTACAGATAGCAGGGCACGAACTTTGGGTGCCAATTGTGCGATATGTCTTGTCCGATCCTTATGATGTAATTCTAATGCTTTACTGATTACGTTTATTTGTTCCAAAGACAGGTCGGCAGCTGATGGAAAACTGGGATGATATCCTTTAGTCAGATAATCGAACTCGTCAAGACTTACCTGTATTTTGCGATAGTTCTTTTCTTTAATTACCATTGTACCGGCAGCCAGATCTCCCAAACGTTGGCTGTTTTTGGTCAATAGTATGACCAGTACGCCCAATCCTCCGGTAATAGTTACGTCTATCCCATAAAGCAACCACCTTAGCAGATACGCGCTCAGGCTGGGTGTCGTACCGTCTGCTTTTACCACACGGATATTCATAAGTTTCTTTCCGGCACTCTGTCCTTGGTTAAAAACTTCGCAAAGTAACGAGTAACATAGTACAGGCAGATAGATGAACAGGAACAACAGGAAAAAAGTACTTCCGGAAAAAGCATGTATATTGAGTTTCCCCAATATATAAGAAGTGGCAAGAATGTAGATAAACAGCAGAAAATAGTCAATAATACGAGCCAGTATCCGTTCGCCAAGGCTGGCGGGTACCTGACTGATTCGTACGAATTGTCCTGTGATGATAGTCGATTCTGCCATTTCTGATTAAACACATTTGGGTTCCGGCTGCAAATATATCATAATTCTCTTACTTTTGCTTCCGGTTTCGGACAAAACTTATCCGGAACTGCAACCAAGCAGATGTGAAAGGATGCTGGTTGTTTTATTTCGGGTACGTTCAGAGAGAAGGAGTCGCGCAAATAGATTTTTTTTTCGCGTTTTTGCATGAAAAAGATATCTTTATCTCTCTTTTGGTGACAGTCGCTATTCTCAAAATCTTCCTGATAGAGAAGTAAAGTACATAAATAGAGTATTTGTATACGAATTTTCTTGCCTTTTCGGGTAAATATTCCGGTTCTATCATTAAAACATTAACTTCTTTTCCCGAAAGAAGTTAATGTTTTAATGATAAGAAGTTAGTCTTTTGCCCGTAAGAAGTTAATGTTTTGTCCGTAAGGAGTTAATTTCGTAAAAGACAGAGAGGAAAGTTATGTTTTTCAATGCTAATTGGTACTTTGGCATGGGTATTGGTAATCTGTCTTTGTGTATGTAAAATGAAAAGTATTAAAGCAAAGTGTTTGTGTCGTATGGTGGTTTCCAGGTTCTGTGATCGAGCTAAGGTGAAATGACTGGCATTCCGGTTTTGCCTAATGGCAAAATAAGGGCTTCTTTTGGTACTACTTGCAACCTAGATCGGAAATAGATGCGTATAGTTCCATCAGAAATACAAAATGTCATTATGGGCTACAACTATCAGAATGTAAGATTCTCCATCGGTGATGATGGTCATTCTATTTGTTTTTAAGCAGAGTTAATCCGATTTCTTCTAAAGTGTGACAATCATAGTCGATTCTGTCATTTCCGGTTAAACATTTTTTAGTTTTGGTTGCAAATATATCATAATTCTCTTACTTTTGCTTCCGGTTTCGGACAAAACTTATCCGGAGCCGAACCGGTTGGATGAAAGAGGTAACGTTTATACGTCGGAATATTGAGAAATGGAAAGAGACTGAGAAGGTGGTGGAGCAGGCAGATAAACTGACTCCTGACCGTCTTGCCGACGCTTATACGGAACTTACGGCAGATCTCGCGTTTGCACAAACTCATTATCCGTCTTCCCGCATTACTATTTATCTGAATAATCTGGCTTCGGCTCTTCATAATGTGATTTATCGCAATAAGAAGGAGAAATGGACCCGTATCTTTACTTTCTGGACGCAAGAGGTTCCGCAAACGATGTACCATGCTCGTAAAGAGTTGTTGGTTTCGGTCCTGATTTTTTTGGCCAGCGTATTGGTGGGCATTGTTTCAGCAGCGAATGATGATAACTTCGTCCGCCTGATTCTGGGCAACGGCTATGTGGATATGACACTTGATAACATAGCGCGTGGTGAGCCGATGGCTGTGTACAACGGTTCGGAAGAGGTACCTATGTTTCTGGGCATTACTTTAAATAATATCATGGTTTCTTTCAACGTCTTTGCAATGGGGTTGCTCACCAGCTTTGGAACAGGATGGTTACTGTTTAATAACGGAGTGATGCTCGGTGCTTTTCAGACCTTTTTCTTTAAACATGGTTTGTTGGGCGAATCCATGCTTGCGATCTGGTTGCATGGGACTTTGGAAATATGGGCCATTATCGTAGCCGGTGCTGCAGGGTTGGCTTTAGGAAACGGGTGGCTGTTTCCCGGAACTTATTCCCGTAAAGAGTCTTTTATGAGGGGAGCCAAGAAAGGGCTGAAAATTATAGTAGGTACAGTTCCTATCTTTATAATGGCCGGATTTATCGAAGGTTTTATCACGCGTCATACCGAATTACCCGATGTTTTGCGGTTGGGCATCATTCTATTGTCACTGTCATTTATTATCTATTACTATATTTATTTACCAAACAGAAAAACTCATGGAATCACAAAAACCTAAAATTGCTTTATATGTGAAGCGTCCTTTTGGTGATAAACTGAATGCGACCATGGACTTTATAAAAGAGAACTGGAAACCGATGTTGAAGTTCTGTACCTATTTGATTCTGCCGTTATGTCTGATTCAAGCCATCAGCATGAATGGAATTATGGGAGGAGCAATGGGAATTGCAGCTGCCAAAGAGGCCGGGACCAATTCTTTAGCGGCCATCGGAATGCAATTCTGGGTAAATTACGGACTGATGTTTCTCTGCTATCTGGTAGGTTCTATATTGCTGACTTCTATTATTTACGGACTGATGCAGATTTATAATCAGCGCGAAGAACGGTTGGCCGGTGTGACGTTTGCCGACTTGAAACCTTTTCTGTTCAAGAATATAAGACGGCTGCTGGTTATGGTACTGTTCTGTATAGGCCTTACTATAGTGGTGGGCATTGTTATGGGGATTCTGGTTGTAGCTTCTCCGTTCACGCTTTTGCTTACTATTCCGTTGCTGATAGCCTGTGCAGTGCCGTTAGCCTTGTTTACTCCGATTTACTTGTTCGAGGAGATCGGCATTCTTGCAGCTTTCTGGAAAACTTTCCGTCTGGGATTTGCCACATGGGGCGGTGTCTTTTTAGTATCTCTGGTCATGGGTTTGATATCCAGTGTATTGCAGGGAGTTACTACGACTCCGTGGTATATTGCCACTATCGTAAAATACTTCTTTATGCTGAGCGATACACAGAATGAACTGACCATCTCTGCCGGATATAGTTTCATGGTCTACCTGTTGGCTATCGTCCAGACTTTTGGTGCCTATCTTTCTATGATATTTTCTTTGATTGGTATGGTATATCAATACGGTCATGCCAGTGAGGTGGTAGATAGCATTTCGGTAGAAAGCGAGATAGATAAATTTGAGCAATTATGATCGACTTTAAATGACGTTGCAAGCTGATACATTGGTCTGCGATACCGCAAGGGTTGCTTTTTGGCAATCCAATCCGGATTATGACTATAACCGTGAACTGATGACTCCTGAGATTGATATCTACGGGTGGCTCAGTATGCAGCTCTCCAAGTTACTTCGTGCCATTTTCGGAAGTCGTTTTGCTGAGGAGTATTCCGGCATTATCCTGATTATTATTGCTATTCTCATCCTGTTGCTGATCCTCTGGTTTCTTTATAAAAAGCGTCCCGAGCTTTTTATGCGTTCACGCAGAGGTCCTGTAAACTATAGTGTCCACGAAGATACCATTTACGGAGTCGATTTTGATGCAGAGATCAGGCGTGCCATAGACCGCAAGGATTACCGGGAGGCCATCCGTCTGCTTTATTTGCAGACCCTTAAACTGTTGAGCGATGACGGCCGGATAGATTGGCAGCTTTATAAGACTCCTACAGAATATATTTATGAGGTAAAGCAGGAGATGCTTCGTACTCCTTTCAGGAATCTGACCCATGGTTTCTTACGGGTACGTTATGGTAATTTTCCCGCTTCCGAGTCTCTTTTTGAAGAGCTGGCAGCTCTGCAAACTCAAATCAGGAAGGGAGGGGATGTATGAGAAGCAGTCGTTGGTTTATTATCGGGATCGTTCTCTTTTTGTTGATCATGTTTGTGGTAGAATCTCATTTGCCGAAGAAATTCGTCTGGAATCCCACCTTTGCACAACATGATCACCAGCCACTGGGGTGTGCCGTGTTTGATGATGTCTTGAAGTCCTCTCTTCCGGATGGATATTTTCTTTCGCGCAAGACATTCTATCAGTTCGCTGCTGACAGTGACTCCTGCCGGAGTATTCTTGTCATTACTCAACATGTAAATCTGGTGGAGGCCGATCTCAATGCTTTGCTCGATCTGGCCCAAAGGGGAAACAAAATATTGATAGCCGCTTCCTCTTTCAGTACTTCGCTGTCTGATACGTTGGGATTCGACAATTCGTATGCTTATTTTAATCCGAGACGGATGAAAGAGTATGCGGGCAATTTATTGGAGCGTGACAGTGTCTGCTGGATTGGGGATTCAGCAGTATATGATAAGCGTACTTTTCGTTTTTATCCTCATTTATGTGGCATTTACTTCACAAAATACGATTCGTTGTCTCTACCCTTAGCTACCAGCCGGATTGATTCGATGCAAATGTTCAATGACAGTTTGCCGGATTGTTTTCCGCCCGTGGCCCTTAGTCGTCCGGTAGGGAGCGGAGAGATTGTTTTGGTCACTACTCCGTTATTGTTTACCAACTATGGAATGCTCGATGGCGACAATGCAGCCTACCTTTTCCGTCTGCTTTCTCATTTGAAAGGTTTACCGGTAGTCCGTACCGAAGCCTATGGGGTGGGAGCACAGGTTGAGGTATCTCCTTTTCGTTACTTCCTTTCCCAGCGTCCTTTGAGGTGGGCGCTTTACCTGACGATGCTGGTATTGGTGCTCTTTATGGTATTTACCGCCCGCAGAAGGCAAAGGGCTATTCCGGTGATTCGTGAGCCTGCAAACCGTAATCTTGAGTTTGCTGAGTTGATCGGTACTTTATATTATCAAAAGAAGAATCATGCTGATCTTGTGCGCAAAAAGTTTATTTACTTTGCTGAGAGCCTGCGGAGGAATATTCAGGTGGATGTGGAAGATGACAGTGATGACAATGCCTTGTCTAGGCGGATTTCCCGGAAAACAGGGACTGATGAAGAAAAAGTCCGGAATCTGTTCCGTAAGCTCCGTCCCGTGATTCGCGGGCAGCAGGAAGTCGGCGAGACGTTGATGAAAGATCTGATTGACGGGATGAACGAGATAGAAAAGCCTCAACCCTGACCTTTTTTCGGAAGAAGAAAGCTGTGGGAGGAATGAAATATGAATTTGATAAATAAAAAGAATATGGAAGAAAATATGAATGATATGCATGGAGAAGAAACTCCGCGTACCGATTTGACTCTTTTTTCAGAGAAGATGCAGGAACTGAAAAGCCGGATCGCTTCCGTTATTGTGGGGCAGGAACGTACTGTCGATTTGGTGTTGACAGCTATTTTGGCTAACGGTCACGTCTTGATAGAAGGAGTGCCGGGAGTAGCCAAGACTTTACTTGCCCGCCTGACAGCCCGTTTGATAGATGCCGACTTCAGCCGTGTACAGTTTACACCCGACCTGATGCCGAGTGACGTCTTGGGTACGACTGTTTTCAATATGAAAACCAATGAATTTGATTTCCATCGGGGACCTGTCTTTGCCAATATCATATTGGTAGACGAAATTAACCGTGCACCCGCCAAAACGCAGTCCGCTCTTTTCGAAGTCATGGAAGAACGTCAGGCCAGTATCGACGGAACAACTTACCGGATGGGAGAACTATATACCATTCTGGCAACCCAGAATCCGGTGGAGCAGGAGGGAACTTATAAGTTGCCTGAGGCCCAACTCGACCGTTTCCTGATGAAGATTACCATGGACTATCCGTCACTTGATGAAGAAATCAATATCCTGGAACGCCATCACACTAATGCCGCCTTGGTAAAACTGGAAGAGATACAACCGGTGATTACCCGTGAAGAACTGCTTTCTCTTCGTCGATTGACGGAAAAGGTATTTGTTGACCGTACTCTGCTTCAGTACATTGCCTTGATTGCCCAACAAACCCGTACCAGTAAAGCTGTGTATCTGGGAGCTTCTCCCCGTGCTTCGGTGGCTATGTTGCAGGCATCCAAAGCCTATGCTCTCTTACAGGGACGTGACTTCGTAACGCCGGAGGATATTAAGTTTGTAGCACCTTATGTGTTGCAGCATCGCCTGATTCTGACTGCGGAAGCAGAGATGGAAGGTTATTCGCCTGTCAAGGTGACTCAGCGGTTGATTGATAAAGTGGAAGTACCCAAATAATTATGTTCCTGACCAAACGTTTCTATATACTCGTCCTTGTCGTCATCCTCTTGTTAGGTGGCGGATACCTGTTCGGTTCTCTGTTTATCATCGGACAGTTAGGGCTGCTTGCGCTGCTGCTTGCTCTGGCTTTCGATGGATATCTGTTGTATCGCACCAAGGGTATCCAGGCTTTCCGTCAGTGTGCCGGACGTTTTTCTAACGGTGATGATAACGAAGTCAGCCTGCGTATAGAGAGCCGTTATTCCTATCCCGTCCGTTTGATCGTGATAGATGAAGTGCCGGTCATATTTCAGCAAAGGAATGTACACTTCGAGCTGTCGCTTTTACCTAATGAGGGAAAGACGCTTACCTATCGGTTGAGGCCGACTCGCAGGGGAGAATACGGTTTCGGATTCATCCGCGTTTTTACGACTACCCGAATCGGATTAATATCCCGCAGGGCTACCTGTGGCAGACCTGAAACCGTTAAGGTATATCCTTCTTACCTGATGCTCCATCGATACGAGCTGCTGGCTATGAGCGATAACCTGACCGAACTCGGTATCAAGCGTATTCGTCGGGCTGGGCATCAGACTGAGTTTGAACAAATCAAAGAGTATGTAAAGGGAGACGATTATCGCACCATAAACTGGAAGGCCAGTGCACGCCGTCATCAGTTGATGGTCAATGTCTATCAGGACGAGCGCAGTCAACAGATATACAGCGTGATCGATAAAGGGCGTGTGATGCAGCAGGCTTTCCGTGGAATGACATTGCTGGACTATGCCATCAATGCCTCGTTGGTGCTTTCGTATGTAGCTATGCGGAAGGACGATAAAGCCGGGCTGGTTACGTTTAACGAGTATTTCGATACGTTTGTTCCTGCTTCCAAACAAGTCGGTCAGATGCAGACTTTGCTTGAGAACCTCTATAAACAGGAAACAACATTTGGTGAAACGGACTTTTCTGCCTTATGCGGGCACTTGGGCAAGCATGTGAATAAACGTAGCTTTCTGGTGCTTTATACCAATTTTAGTAATATGACCAGCCTGAACCGGCAATTAGTTTACCTGCAACAATTGGCCCGGCAACACAGAGTATTGGTTGTATTCTTTGAGGATGCCGATCTGAAAGAGTATATAGCGGGCAAGTCGGTGACTACCGAGGACTATTACCGTCACGTCATCGCAGAGAAGTTTGCGTTCGAGAAGAGACTGATTGTGTCAACTTTGAAACAGCATGGCATTTACTCGCTGCTGACAACTCCTGATAAGCTGTCGATTGATGTGATCAATAAATATCTGGAAATGAAATCGCGCCAGTTACTCTGATACGGGTTGCGTATTGAGGAAGAAGAAGACAGCCATACCTATCATAATGACTCCCAGTAGTCCGTAGAACAGCCGGGCACGTCCTCTGCCGACATTCCGTACGATCAGTTGTGCATTTTGAGCGGTGAAGAACCAGTTCCAGTTGAGTATAGATGCCAGCAGGGCTATGAGCCCTGCGGTGGCAAATATTCCCTGTACAAAATATTGAGGGGCCATTCTTCGGATGATTAGTCGTTGATCACTATTTTTCTTGTTCCGTCCTCCAGTTCCTCAATGGTTACTTTCACGGCGTCTCCCGGCAATAATTCTTCTACCAGCTCCGGCCATTCGATGAAACAAAGTGCACCGCTATAGAAGTAGTCTTCGTATCCCATATCGTATACTTCGCTCAGTTTCTTGATCCGGTAGAAGTCAAAATGATAGATCAGTTCTCCGTTCTCGTCCGAACGGTATTCGTTTACAATGGCAAAAGTCGGTGAAGTGATGACATCCGATACTCCGAGTTCCTCGCAAAGTGCCTTGACAAAAGTCGTTTTACCTGCTCCCATCTTTCCGTAGAGTGCAAAGACCGTGTTATCGCCCATGGCTGAGATGAACTCGCGGGCAGCTTCGTGAATTTGTTCCAGTGATTGAATCTTGATTTCCATACTTGTATGTTGGTTTATTGTTTCTTTCTGAAAAGGCTCTTTCCTATCTTACAGGCAATATAGATAAGAATAGAAAAGAAGATGATGGATGCTCCCGAAGGAACATTCAGGCGGTAAGAGATCAGCAGACCTCCCAGGCAACTCAGATAGCCGATGGCAATCGATAACCAGATAATGCGTTTAAACTTGTTCGTAAACAGGTTGGCTGTCATTTGCGGAATGGTCAGTAACGAGATTGCCAGTACAATCCCTACCATGCGCAGACAGGAAACGATGGTCAGGGCAATGAACATCATCAGGATATATTCCAGCACTACGACCGGGATGCCTTGCGAACGGGCAAATTCACGATCGAAAGCCACGTATATGATCGGGTGGATAAACAGGGTAAAGAACAGGATCAGCAAGATGGCAAGAATGCCCAGCATGAGTAAGTCCGTCTGTGTGATCGTGAGGATATTGCCAAACAGATAGGCTGAAAGATCGGGTGCGAATCCCGGTGACAAAAAGCTGAACATGATTCCCAGTGCCATACCCAGCGTCCAGAACATGGCTATGGCCGAATCTTCGCGCATGTCTTTCCGTTTACTGAGCCACTCTACCCCGAAAGCCGATAAAACGGAGAAGACAGCAGCCGATAAAATGGGAGATATGCCTGCATACAATCCCAGTCCGATGCCGCCGAAAGAGGCATGGGTGATACCGCCGCTGATGAACACCAACCGGCGAGTCACGATATACGTGCCGATAATGCCGCAGGCAATGCTTGCCAGAAGACTCCCCAGGAGAGCGTGTTGAAAAAATGTATATTGTAGTAAATTCATACGGTTCAGCAGTTAGGAGTGTGGAGGGAACAGACGGATCAGGGATGGATTCTCCGTTCTCCGACTACCAGAAACACTTCGTCTTTTATTTCATCAGGAAGGCTGATCCCCCTCAGTTGCAGGCTACGTACCCATCCGGCTACATCGGTGTCCTGCATTGTATAAAAGACATCGCGGAATTTATCCGCCTCTTCCGGTGTATAATCTTCGGGTGCCCGGCCGATAAATGTATCCAGTTCTTCGTCGTCATAATACTCTATCTGTTTACTGACGGCAGCCAGCAGGCTGTCACGTTCGCAAACTTCGTGCTGTCCGCAGCACTCTACGTCGACTTCCTTTACTTCCGGAAAACTGTCCAGTTCTCCGTTATCTATTTTCTTCTGCAGTCTTTTGTTGCGGATATACCCGGCAATCATTGCCACGATGGCGAGCAACACCAGACCAACTATAAGTATCCACATAATTACGAATCAAATTTTCGCAAAGGTACTTATTAATTTGTATTATTCCGTATATTTGTCCTTGCAATGTGCTAAATGAACTAAAACAGAAACATCCCGATCATGAAAAGAAAACACCTGATTACTGTCCTTATGTGGTGTGTTGCCACTACCTTATGTGCTCAGACCCCGGTCGAAAAGGGGCTTAAAAGTATTAACCGCCAGGCTGCCGAGGCTTATATCGGATTTTTGGCCGATGATGAACTTCAAGGACGTGAAGCCGGATTTCACGGTTCACGTGTAGCTGCCCGGTATATCGCTTCGCTATTGAAGGAAATGGGTATCCGTCCGTTAGGCGAGAGCTATTATCAGCCGTTTGATGCTTACCGGAAAGAACGCCAGCAGAAAGGACGTCTGGAAGTGCACCCTGACTCCATTGCCAAACTGAAACAAGTGGTGCATCAGAAGTTGTCTATGAACAATGTATTGGGTATGATTCCCGGAAAGAAGACGAATGAATATGTGATAGTAGGTGCACATTTCGACCATCTGGGCATTGATCCCGCTTTGGATGGCGACCAGATCTACAATGGTGCCGATGATAATGCTTCCGGAGTATCGGCGGTGTTGCAAATAGCCAAGGCTTTTGTGGTAAGCGGACAGCAACCGGAACGGAATGTAATTTTTGCTTTTTGGGACGGAGAGGAGAAAGGGCTTCTCGGATCGAAATACTTTGTGCAGGAGTGTCCGTTCATTAATCAGGTCAAAGGATATTTGAACTTTGATATGATTGGCCGCAACAATCAGCCGCAAAATCCCAAGCATGTGGTTTATTTCTATACAGAAGCCAATCCGGCTTTCGGGCGTTGGCTGAAAGAAGACATTAAAAAGTACGGCTTGCAGTTAGAACCCAATTACCGCCCTTGGGACAAGCCGGTGGGTGGAAGTGATAACGGCTCGTTTGCCAAAGCCGGTATTCCCATCATTTGGTATCATACCGACGGTCATCCCGATTACCATCAGCCTTCTGACCATGCAGACCGTCTGAATTGGGATAAAGTGGTTGAAATATCTAAGGCCTCTTTCCTTAACGTCTGGAATCTGGCTAACGAAAAGGATTATTAAGAACGAAATGAAAACTAAACTAACTAATTGTGTAAAAACCGTATTACTTTCTTTTATGCTGGGAGTGCTGTTTGCTTGTTGTCAGGGGGCGGCCTCTTCCGGCAATGCAGGAAAAAATGCTTCCCGGGTGAGGATTGCTTCCAATGACTCTGCGAAGCTGGTTCCTGATAAAGCCCTGAATGATGCGTCTTGCGTACTTGCAGGTTTGCCGGTTGATAAAGCAAGCGGAAAGCTTTACGCACTGACTCGGACCAAGGAATGGAAGAACCATGCCCGTTACATGGATCAGATATGGAATGTTTTCCGGCAGACGGCTCCCCGGCTGGTAGCTTTCTCACAGACGGAACTGGAAGACATCAATACTCGTTGCCATACTCTGTTTTATCCTTTTGGCGGTCCTGACTTTCTGTTTGCCAATGCGTTCTTCCCCGAGATGGACACTTATGTACTGATCGGGTTGGAACCTGCCGGCACTGCTCCGAAAGTGAAGCATCCTTCTGCCGAAACTTACCGGTTGTATCAGAATGCCGTATCGAACGTACTCAATCTGAGTTTCTTTAACGATATGGATAAGGAACTGGCCAATGATACCATTGACGGGGTTGTCCCCATCTATTCGTTATTGATGGCCCGGGGGAACCGTAAGATAGTCAGCATTCAGGAAGTGTGGTTATCGGAAACCGGAGATCTTTTCGAAAGAAAAGAGGGGGATACCATCCGGAACACATGCAGTGCAGGGATGGAAGTCCGGTTTTTCCGTCCGGGCACTTCCCGATTGCAGACCCTCTATTATTTCTGCACAGATATCAGTAACGAGGGGTTGCAAGCCAACCGACCGTTACAGGCGTTTATGGACCGTTTTGATGCGGAGACCACAGCAACATTTGTCAAGTCGGCTTCCTATCTGATGCACGAACCTGCTTTTTCGCGCATACGCGAGACGATTCTTCAGAAATCGTCTGCTGTTGTACAAGATGACTCTTCTATTCCGTTGTCCTGTTTTGATCCGGAGGTGTGGTCGGTTACTTTATACGGTACCTTCTACAAGCCGATCTCCACTTTCTCTCAGTATCTTCAGCCGGAATTGCGCGATGCCTATCAACTGGGTGATCCGAAACCTCTTAATTTCAGGATTGGCTATGCACGGCAATCCAATTTGCAGGTCGCAAGAAGAAAATAGTCCCGGTTAATGACTTTTCGCAAGAAGGTTAACCGGGAATTAACCCTCCTCCTAACCCTTCCTCATTAGTTTTGCGTCCTGAATAAAATGCAAGGGGGATGTGTCGAAACTCTTTTCACCACAGCCTCTGTTAGAAAATAAAATTAAGCTATGAGGAAGAATTTTTCAACTATCCTAATTGTCGGTGCAGCCCTTTTACTGGCTTCGTGTGTACAACAAAAAGAGTCTTTCAGCCCTGTAGACTATGTGAATCCTCTGATGGGGACGGAGTCTACTTATGCTTTTTCACATGGGAATACTTATCCTGCGGTGGCGGTTCCCTGGGGAATGAATTTCTGGAGTCCGCAGACCGGAGAGAACGGTAGCGGCTGGATGTACACGTATACCGACAGCCTGATACGAGGGTTCCGCCAGACCCATCAGCCCAGTCCGTGGATTAACGATTACGGTACTTTCTCTATTATGCCGCTGTCCGGTGTGCTGAAGATGGATCATAAAGAACGGGGAGTACCTTTCTCACATATCCAAGAGGAGGCGGCTCCCTACAGTTACAGCGTTACGTTTGCCAACGGACTCCGGACAGAACTTTCCGCCACTTCACGCGGAGCGGTATTCGAAGTCACTTTTCCGCAGGACTCTGCCCAGTATATCGTTGTGGATGCCTACAACGGTGGAAGTGCGTTGACGATTGACCGGGAGAATCGGTGCGTGACCGGTGTGGCGCGTAATCACAATGGCGGGGTACCGGATAACTTTGCCAACTATTTCCGAATAGAGTTCAGCCATCCCATTGCAGAAGAAGGCGTATATGACGGAGATACACTGATGCGCCATCGGCCGACGTTGGAGAGTGATTATACTTGTGCCTACCTCAGGTTTAATGTGCCGGCGGGAGAGAAATTAACCGTCCGTACCGCCTCCTCGTTCATAAGTCCTGCACAGGCGCTTGTCAATTTCAGTCGCGAAGTGGGAGGCAAGAGCCTTGCCCAGGTGAGAGAAGAAGCCCGAAAACAATGGAACAGTTATCTGGGACGAATTGAAGCGGAGGGAGGCAGCGAGGAGCAATTGCGTACCTTTTACTCTTGCCTCTACCGGACCCTGCTCTTCCCCCGCGAATTTTATGAGTTCGATGCTCAGGGGAAACCTGTCTATTACAGTCCTTACAATGGGAAGATACAGGATGGCTATATGTATACCGATAATGGATTCTGGGATACGTTCCGTGCCGTCCATCCCTTGTTTACCTTATTATATCCGGAAGTTTCCGAGCGGGTTACCCAATCCATCCTCAATGCTTACGATGAAAGTGGGTTCATGCCCGAGTGGGCGAGTCCAGGCCACCGGGAATGTATGATTGGTAATAATTCCATCTCCTTGTTGACAGACGCATGGATGAAAGGCATTCGTACCATCTGTCCGGAGAAGGCTCTTGAAGCAATGATTCATCAGACCGAGGCCCGGCATCCCGGAATCAGTTCGGTGGGACGTGACGGATTCGGTTACTATGACCGTTTAGGCTATGTTCCCTATCCCGAAGTGCACGAGGCCACGGCCAAGACCCTTGAATATGCTTACGCCGACTGGTGTGTCGCACGTTTTGCCGACTCCATTGGCCGGAAAGAGATTGCCGATACCTATTACCGGAAAGCCCTCAACTACCGGAACCTTTACTATCCCGACTATGGATTCATGTGGGCAAAAGATGCCAATGGGAAATGGAGAGACGCTTTTGACTCGACGGAATGGGGAGGCCCTTTCACGGAGGGCAGTTCCTGGCACTGGACGTGGAGTGTCCTTCATGATCCCGAAGGCTTGTCTCGATTGATGGGAGGACATACAGCGATGGAAGCCCGTCTCGACTCTATGTTTACAGCTCCCAATACCTATAATTACGGTACTTACGGTTTTGTTATCCACGAGATAGCCGAGATGGTGGCTCTTGACATGGGGCAATATGCACATGGCAACCAACCTGTGCAACATGCCATCTATCTATACGACTATATCGGCCGGCCCTGGAAGACCCAGAAGCACGTCCGCGAAGTGATGGATAAGCTTTATCACTCCGGCAGCAAAGGCTACTGCGGTGACGAAGATAATGGGCAGACTTCCGCCTGGTATGTCTTTTCCGCCATGGGATTCTATCCGGTTTGTCCCGGTGTTCCGGAGTATGCCATGGGATCTCCGCTCTTCCCGAAACTGACATTACATTTGCCCGGCGGAAAGAACTTCACAGTGAAGGCGGAAGGCAATAGCCCGGCGAACCGGTATATCGGGAAAGCCCTGCTCAATGAAAGTGAATTTACCCGTAACTACCTGACGCACCGTGAGCTTACTTCCGGAGGAGAGCTGGTGTTATGGATGGATAGCGTGCCCGATTCCCGGCGCGGCACTCAGAAGGAAGACTTGCCTTACTCTTACTCCAACGGGCACTAATCGGCGCATACGTTTGCCAATTCTATAATTTTTCGTATTTTTGTTGCACTATGAAACGGATGACGCATTTATCGAAGAACAGTATATGAGAAGGTTGGGATGTTTGTTTGCTATCGGAATGATGTGGCTTTGCATAGTCGATTGCTTTTCGCAGGGACTTCTTTTCTATGGGAACGAAAAGCGGATTAGTGAGCGTGCCACCTATTCTGTATTGCGTGAAGGGCACGAGCGCACTTTCACCAACGCTTTCCGTATCTCCTTTGATTATCTGGTCCGGAATGTGGATAGTCCCGGTTACATCCTTTATCTGGAAGACCGGGATGCCGGGAAAACTTATAGTTTTACGTATCTGCACAAACCCGGCGACCGTTGTTCTTTCTCCTTCAACGAAGACGGCAAACGTATCTTTTGTACTTTCGAACTGGATAAGGAAGACTATGATCACCGCTGGTTGCCTGTTTCCATAGCTTTGGATATACCCGCAGACTGTGCCCGAATTACGATTGGCAAGCGGAGCAAGGAGATCTCCAACCTGGGACTGGAGCCGACAGAATTCTCACCGCATATTTATTTTGGTAAATGCGAATACATCCTGGATGTGGCTTCGTATGCCATCCGTAACTTGTCTCTTACCGACGGTGAAGAGATCATGATATTTCCTTTGAACGAGAGCAGCGGAGAAGATGTGCACGACAGCCGGGGACATGTTGTGGGACAGGTCACCAATCCTGTGTGGCTGATTAATCAGTCCTACTACTGGAAAGAACTTTTTACGGACTATTCTTCCACGCCTTCCGGTCTTAACTTTGACAAGACACACCAGAACATCCTCTTCTTTAATCAGGACTCTCTGTCCGCGTTCGACCTTTACACGCACGAATTATCGAAGACACCTTATAAGACCCCTCTTCCGGTTCAGCTTCGCCTGGGTATGAACTTTCTGGATGAGGCATCCCGTGAGCTGTATACTTATGAAGTGGCCGATTCGCATGGCGATGCCATGGTGGCGGCGCTGGATCTTACTACCAAAGAGTGGCGTCCGGCCAGTTCCGACTATCTTTGCCAACAGCTCCATCATCATTGCGGATTCTTTCATCCGGGCGAAAGAAAGTTTTTCCTGTTTGGCGGTTACGGAAGCCGTAGGTACAGCAATACGTTCCTGGCGTACGATTTGAATACCTGTCGTTGGGATACACTGGCCTTCTCCGGCGACCGGGTGATTCCCCGTTACTTTTCGGGCATGGCTGTGAGCAATGATTACAAGCGGGTATACCTCTACGGAGGCATGGGCAACGAAGCCGGTGATCAGAATGTAGGGCGCAACTATCTGTACGATTTATACCGGATAGATATGCAGACCCGTTCGGTGCAGAAACTCTGGGAAGCGAAAGCACCGGCGGTCAATCGGGTGGTACCCCGTAATATGATACTCTCTGCCGATGAAAAACACCTGTTCCTCCTGGGATATCCCGAATATCTGCCCAATTCCACTTTGCAGTTGTACCGGTTGTCTGTGCGTGACGGTGAGTGTGAAGCGGTGGGAGACAGTATTCCCATTGTTTCGGAAGAGATTGCTACCAACGCCAATCTATACTTCAATGAAGAATTAAATGAGTTCTATTGTTCCGTCCAAGAGTTCGAGAAGCACGGGCAAGTGACTACCCGTCTATACTCCCTGTCTGCTCCGCCGGTTACATTGGACGATGTGGAATACTATAGCCGGAGGCGGAATGCCCTGAATGCCGGTCTGCTGGGAGCAGTCGTGGGTGGAGTATTATTGTTGGCGGCCTGTGTATGGGGCATCATGCACCATAAGCGGAGGCGGGACAGGACGTCTGCCGAGACCGCATCTGCCGGAGTACGTCCGGAAGAAGTGTCCGATATATCGGAAGTTCCGGCTGTGGAGTCACCGGAAGTGAAAGAAGAAGAAGTTGAGAAAGAGCCTTCCGAGTGGGAAGAATTGCCGGCCGTATTGCCGCCCGACAAGAATGCTATTTTCCTTTTCGGCATGTTTACCATTCTCGATAATGCCGGACGTGACATTACCTATATGCTCAGTCCCAAGCTGCGTACTATCTTTTTGTATATTCTGCTGAACAGTGTAGGCAAGAGGGGAGTGCTTTCGTCTGACATGAATCAGATATTCTGGCCCGATAAGTCCGGCAGCAATGTGAAGAACCTCAAAGGAGTTTCCATGAATCATGTGAGGAAGATATTGCAGGATGTGGACGGCATTGAACTTGTATACCGCAACGGATACTTCTGCATGGTGTTTGGCGAAGAGTTTTATTGCGATTACATTCGTCTGATGAACCTTACCTCTCCGGAGAAAAAGAAGAAAGAGACTCCCGGTGCCATACGTGCGGAATGGTTGGAAATACTTTTGCGGGGTAAGTTCATACCCGCCGCCGAGTCCGACCTTTTCGATTACTACAAACAGAAAGTGGAAACGCTGATCCATTCTCTTCTGCCCGGCCAGTTGGAACTGGCTTACCGGGATGCCCGGTTCAGTATCGTCATCCGTCTTTGTAACATTCTCTTTATAGCCGATCCTTTGTCGGAACTGGCACTTGCTTATACCGTTTGTGCCCTTCGGAAGCAGAACAACCAAGAGGAAGCCATCAGGCGTTATGCCGCGTTTACGAAAGATTATAGACGGGTGATGAACGAGGAGTACGGCATAGCTTTCGCTGACATCAAGGTCTGAGTCTCCCTCCCGATTGTCAGTTTGTCAAAATGATAAAGCAACCTCTCTGCTTTTGGTTTTTTCGGCCGTCGGGCGGGGCATGACCGGAAAAACGCCGCCATTTCGTTTATCGGTTTATCTTTCTGATGGTATAGATACCTGTTCTTGCTAATTAAAGACGGTGACGAGCCTCCTCGCATACCTTGTGTTCGCTTTAGAGAAGAATGCCTGTCCTTTTGATACATCAAACAGGACTTCTTCAACAGACCAACCGGAAGTAGAACGGGCCTCTCAGAGCCTTTGTTCCGGAACAATATATGATAACTGCCAAAACATATAGAGATATTTAGAAAAGAAGTAAGCATTTTCCGAAAATGCTTACTTCTTTCTGACCAAATGCTTCCTTCTTTTTCCGAAAAGTAAGGTACTTTTCATCTCCGATCGAGGCTTTGAAGGTCGGTTACTCCGGTTTTTCGTGTTCAACAACCCGGTTCTTGCCGTATTTCTCTTCCGGTTGAGCTCTTTTGGAAGAAGACCTCGTCAACGGAAAAGGCTTTTTGCTGTCTTTCTGAAACCTTGGTTCTTCTTTGTGCTATCTTTGTGTATTTTTTAATGAGTGGAAGTCAATGTCTGGACTGCTGTAGGGCCGGGTTAACAAGAAATATGAGAGGTTAATCGCTTCGTTAACCCTTATTTAATCCCTCTCTTAAGACCATGGAGATACCTTTGCTTTCGTCTTTAGTTAAAAAGAGTCAGCAACGCCTTGCTTGATTCCTAATGTTAATTTTAATTCATTATTATTATGAGAGAACGAAAATTAGTAGAAAGAGCCGTAAGGATTTCAGGGATGTTTGTCCTTCTTTCGGGTATGGGACTTCAACCTTGCCTTGCTTCTCACAGCTACAATGCAGCATCTGCCGGAGTGGTGCAGGTAGAACAGCAGAAACAGAAAATAACCGGTTGTGTTCTTGACGTTACGGGTTCTCCGCTTCCCGGGGCTTCTGTATTGGTAAAGGGTGCTCCCGGACGTGGAGCAATCACCGATATGGATGGTAACTTCTCGGTTGAAGCGGAACAGGGAGAGCAACTTGAGATCTCCTTTATTGGAATGGAAACACAAGTCGTGACCGTTTCCGCAAAGACCCGTCTGCAGATCACCCTGAAAGAGGACAGCAAAACCTTGGACGAAGTCGTGGTGGTGGGTTATGGTACACAAAAGAAAGCCAACCTCACCGGAGCCGTAGCCAGTGTTTCGGCAGAGACATTGGAGAGTCGCCCGATCACCAATCTTAGCCAGGGACTACAGGGTATGATCGGTAACCTGAACATTTCCGCCGACAACGGTGCACCGGGCAAAGGATACGGGTTCAACGTTCGTGGTACTACATCTATAAACTCTTCCGGACCCTTGGTACTGGTCGATGGTGTGCAGATGGATCCCAACATGATCAATCCGGCCGATGTGGAAAGCGTATCGGTATTGAAGGATGCGGCTTCGGCTTCTATTTACGGAACACAGGCAGCCTATGGTGTCGTGCTGATTACCACCAAGAAAGGTAAAGACGAGAAAGCCAAGATTTCGTTCTCGTCCAACTGGTCTATCAATTCGCCTACACGCAAACCGGAGTATATGGATTCGTGGACATTTGCCAATTTCCATAATCTGACCAACCGCAACTCGGGTGGAGGCGATTACTACGATAAGAACTATATGGATCATATCTATGCCTATTATACCGACCCGAAACACAATCTGCCGGTATTCATCGATCCGTCCAATCCCAACAAGTATCTGTATTGCGGCAACACCGACTGGATAGATGAAACCATCAAAGACAACACCCTGATGCAGCAGTACACCCTGTCTCTCAACGGAGGTTCGGGCAAGACCGCCTATTACGGTTCGATAGGTTTCCTCGACCAAGGGGGAACACTGAAACATTATGACGATAAGTACCGCCGTTTCAATGTCAACCTGAACCTGACCTCGGACGTCACCAATTGGTTGCAGGTGCGGTTGAAGACCGTCTACAACAACACTTACCGGGATGCTCCTTACGGAAGTAACAACAGTGACGAGACAGCACAGATCAACAGTGCATTCTACGGTGCCGACCTTCGCCCGATGATGCCGGTATATCATCCGGACGGAAACTTTTCCGGTCAGGGCAGTTGGACGAATATGGTGGCTACCCAGGCCATTTCCGGCGAGCGCAAGAATAAGGAGAACGACCTTTGGCTGACCGGCGGTTTAAAAATCACTCCGCTGAAGGACTGGACCATCAATGTGGACTATACCTATAATATGTATATCCTCTCGAAGAAGCAGCACGGTAAAGAGATATTGGAGCATACGGCCAATCCGGACATTGTAACCGTATTCCCGCATACCACTCCGAGCCGCGTGAAGTTTACCACCGACGACAACTATTACCAGACGTTCAATGCCTATACCGACTACTCCAAGTCTTTGGGTAAACACAACATTAAACTGTTGCTGGGATATAATTACGAAACCAAGAGCTACCGCTGGTTCAATGCCGAACGCGAGAACCTGATCAGTAATGACCTTGCCGGTCTGGGACAGGCTTATGGAGAGAAGTACAACGGGAGCGGCCAGCACTCCTGGGCCACTATGGGATATTTTGCCCGTATCAATTATAACTACGATGAACGCTATCTTCTGGAGTTGAACGGACGTTATGACGGTTCTTCCAAGTTCCCCAAGGACAAGCGTTTCGTATTCTTCCCCTCCGTATCGGCTGCCTGGAGAATCTCGAGCGAGGCTTTCTTCGAACCTGCTAAGAAGATTGTAGATGAACTCAAGATCAGGGCCTCTTATGGTTCGTTGGGCAATCAGTCGGTTGGCGGCGACTATCCTTATATCGCTACCATGGGCACCAATGGCGAGATGGGATACCTGGTGGACGGAAAGAAAATAGCCAGCGTGAGTCCCGGCGGTATCGTCAGTCCTTACCTGACTTGGGAGACTGTACGCCAGATTGACTTGGGTCTCGACTGGGCATTGCTGAACAGCCGCCTGTATGGAACCTTCGACTGGTACATGCGGAAGACACTCGATATGGTGACCAATGGTACACCGCTTCCTGCCGTACTGGGAACAGGAGCTCCGCAAGCCAATACTGCCGACCTGAAAACAACCGGTTGGGAACTTTCAATGGGATGGAGAGACCGGGTGAACAAAGACTTTTCGTATGACGTAAGTTTCGTTTTGTCCGACTATCAGGCAGAAATCACGAAGTTCAATAATCCGCAGAATTTGCTCTCTACCCATTATGTAGGCAAAAAGTGGGGTGAGATCTGGGGATTGGTAACCGAAGGACTTTTCCAGTCGGCAGAAGAGGTAAGTGCCCATGCCGATCAGTCGGAGATCTATGGCGGTGGCTGGTATCCGGGTGATGTGAAGTACAAAGACCTGAACGGTGACGGCAAGATAAACAAGGGAAAGAATACGCTTGACGATCCGGGTGACCAAAAGATTATCGGTAACAGCGAACCGCGTTACAGTTATGGTATTAAAGGCGGATTGCAGTGGCGCGACTTTGACTTTGATGTATTCTTCCAGGGCATCGGCAAGAAGGATGTAGTGTTGGGAGGCAACCAGTTCTGGGGCTTCGGCAACGAATGGCATGTACCTTTCAAACATGCACTCGACTCATGGACCGAAGATAACCGCAATGCTTACTTCCCCCGGTCTACCTACGACAACGTGACCGGTAACCGTGAAACGCAGACCCGTTATCTCCAGAATGCCGCTTATCTGCGCCTGAAGTCTATCACATTGGGATATTCTTTGCCGAAAGCGCTCCTGGCCAAGTGGAAGATAGATCATGTGCGTTTCTACGTAAGCGGACAAAACCTGCTGACGTTCGATCACCTGTTTGACATATACGACCCCGAAACAGTGAGTCTCAGCACTTATCCGCTGACTAAGTCTGTTTCATTCGGATTAAACATTACCCTCTAATACGATAACGATTATGAAAAAGAATAAGATATTACTGATAGCGGCAGTGGCATGTACTTCCATGTTCTCTTCCTGCTCCGATTTACTGGACTTGTATCCCGAAGATTCTCTCTCGGATCCGAAATTCTGGACAAGTGTACAAGACCTTGAACTTTATGCCAACGGCTTTTACGGTATTTTACCGGGGGCGCAGGGACCCGGTGCCGATGATGAATCGGACTGTTACGTGAACGAGAAACCGAAGACCTGGATCTTCAATCTTGAAACGATTCCTACTTCCGGTGGCGGATGGGGAAATGGAGACTGGGGAAACATCCGTTCCTGCAACTATTTTATGGCTCGTTACAAACAGGTGAAAGGGGATGAAAGCCAGATTAACCGTTCGGTAGCCGTGGTCCGCTTCTTCCGTGCCTGGGAGTATGTGTACAAAGTGAAACGCTTTGGCGATGTGCCCTGGTATGAAACCGAGTTGCAGATGGACTCCGAAGAACTGTACAAGGGACGTGATTCCAGAAAAGTCGTGTTCACACACATCCTGGAAGATCTCGATTTTGCCATCGAACACCTTCCGAAGCCTAATGAAACCAAAACCGGCAATATGCATAAGTATGCTGCGCTGGCTTTCAAGTCGAGAGCTTGCCTCTACGAAGCGTCTTTCCGTAAATATCACGGACTGGGCGACTACGAAGAGTTGTATCGTGAAGCAGCTGATGCAGCCGCACAGGTGATCGAAGAGGGAGGTTACTCCATCTATAAGACCGATAAGCCTTTACAGGATTATTACAACCTGTTTGTACAGGAAGATTTAGCCTCCAATAGCGAGTGTATCATGCCTAGGGTTTATATCACCAAGCTATTGATGCACAACAACACCCGCCAGATGGAAGAGTCGTATACAGGTTTGAGCCGTGCCATGTTCGAACAATACCTATGTGCCGATGGTCTGCCCACCGCAGTCAGTCCGGGATACGAGGAGGCCGACATGCCGATGGATGAGTTGATGCAGCGTGATCCGCGCCTGCGCCAGACGATCGATAATCCGGAACTTCCTTTTAAGGTGCTGAGCGACGGTACGAAGCAGTTCAATGCTCTTCCCATAATAGATACCAAATATTGTACTACCGGATATTACGTGATGAAGTATCACTCTACCGATCCCGAACAGTGGAACATCGGGCAGTCTACACTGGATGTGTTTATCTTCCGTTATGCCGAGGTGCTGTTGAACTATGCCGAGGCGAAAGCCGAACTGGGTGAATGTACCCAGGAGGTATTGGACCAGACTGTCAATGAACTGAGAGACCGTGTAGAAATGCCGCATCTGAAAGTAAATGTCGGTTTCACCGATCCGAACTGGCCGGATTATGGTTATGAACTCTCTCCGCTGCTTTACGAAATCCGCCGCGAGCGTGCAGTCGAGTTGGTAGGCGAAGGCTTCCGTTGGGATGACATTGTACGCTGGAAAGCCGGCAAGTTGCTGGAAGCACCGAAGAGTATGCTTGGAATGAAAGTATCGGATAAGCTGAAAGAGCAGTACGACTCCTTCTCCCGTGAATTGACGCAAGACAATCTGCTGATTGTTTATCCGGACAGAACAACCCGCAAATGGGACGATAAACTCTATCTGCATCCGTTGCCTATCGACGAGACAACGATGAATCCGAACTTGTTACCCAATAATCCCGGATGGGAATAAACATTTAAAATGAGAAGAATCATGAAACAGAACATACTGAAGGCAGCCATTCTGGCTGCCGGATTCTGCTGCACAGTGGGATGCAGTGACAATGACAGCGACCTGACCATCTACATACCCGATGCGGGAACTGCCGTGAAAGCCAATTTCTACATTGAAGACGAGCCGTATGTGCAGACTTTTAATGTGGCCGTTACTCCCGAAACCTATCCGCAACTGACGGAATACGGACTGCCTAATGATGCTGTGGTACATCTGCAAGCCGATCCGGGCAAGGTAGGCGAGTATAACGCGAAGAACGGAACCGAATATGAACTGCTGCCGGAAGCCGCTTACGACCTGACTGAAGAGGTATTGGTAAAAGCCGGGACACCGAAGTCTGAGGAAGCTGTAATCACGGTTCATGCAAAAGGTAACATCGAGGCGTTCAAGGAGTATCTGCTGCCCGTAAGCATTACTTCGGTGGAGGGAGCGGTAGCCGATCATTGCTGTCAGACCATCTACTTCATCTTCAGAGGTTCGATGGATGCCAGCAACATGGAGTTGCTCGACCGCACCGGATGGGAAGCATTGAGTGCTTCGTCCGAAGAGCCGAAAGAGGGCGATTGGGGACACAGCGGACTGAAAGAAGCTTGTCTGGATGGCGATCTGAATACTTTCTGGGGTACCGACTGGAGTACTCAGCATCCGCAACCACCTCACTGGATTGTTATTGACCTGAAGAAAACAACCCATATCCAGGGATTCGCTTGCCAAGCACGTGAAGAGGGGTATGACGGGCCGAAAGAGGTGACTGTGGAAGTGAGCGATGATAATGCCACCTGGACGGTAGCCGCTAAGTTTACGGATATTCCGGCACAGGGTGAGTTCCGATCCTTCCTGCCCGCTGCTGTAGATGGACGCTACCTGAAGGTAACCATCACGGCCGTGAACGGCGGACCGCATGTGACGATAAGCGAACTTAATTTATTCTGATATACAAAACTGTAAAATAGACGAACACATGAATCTAAGAAATTTCTTTTTAGCGGCGGGAATCGCTGCTGTAGCGGTACCTGTATGGGGGCAAAAGGCCCCCGAACCCTACGGGCTGACTCCCAGTGCGAGACAGGTAGAGTGGTATAACCGGGAGATGATCGCTTTCTTTCACTTCGGTATCAATACCTTTGAGGAGTATGTAAACGAAGGGGACGGACGTGCTCCGGCAGCTATATTCAATCCTACGGCCCTCGATTGCGGACAGTGGATGCGTACCCTTCAGTCGGCCGGTATCCCCAGTGCCATCATTACAGCCAAACATGCCGATGGGTTTTGCCTTTGGCCCAGTAAATATACGGATTATGGAGTGAAGAACTCTGCCTGGAAGAATGGAAAGGGAGACGTTGTGCGCGAGTTTGTGGATGCTTGCGAGGAGTATGGCATTAAGGCGGGCATCTATCTGGGTCCGCACGACCGGCACGAGCATCTTTCTCCCCTTTATACTACGGAGAAGTACAAGCAGTATTATGGTCACCAGTTGGAAGAATTGATGGGTGACTATGGAAAAGTCTGGGAAACTTGGTGGGACGGTGCCGGAGCAGACGAACTGACTACTCCCGTCTATACCCATTGGTATAAGATTGTGCGAGAGAAGCAACCGGACTGTGTCATTTTCGGGACCAAGAACTCGTATCCTTTTGCCGATGTGCGTTGGATGGGAAATGAGTCCGGCAAAGCCGGTGATCCTTGTTGGTCGACTACCGACTCTGTATGCGTCAGAGATGAATGGAAGAACTATGAAGGGCTGAACGAAGGAGTAAAAGGCGGTGATGCATATATCCCTGCCGAAACCGATGTATCGATCCGTCCCAGTTGGTTTTATCATGCTGAGGAAGACAGCCGCGTGAAAAGCGTAAAGGAACTTTGGGATATTTATTGCACTTCTGTCGGTCACAACAGTGTGTTGCTGCTCAACTTCCCGCCTGATCGTCGCGGACTGATTCATCCTACCGATTCACTTCATGCTGCCTTGTTGAAGCAGGGATTGGATGAAACCTTCGGAAACAATCTGTTGGCTAAGGCCAAGGTGAAAGCAACGAACGGACGCGGAGGTAAATTCCGTCCGGAGTTCCTGACAGACAACAATAAGGAAACTTATTTTGCCGGCCGAGACGGAGCCAAAACCTCGGACATCGTTTTCACTCTTCCCCGGCAGACAGAGTTCGACTGCCTGATGATTCAGGAAGTGATCGAATTGGGACACCGCACGACGAAGTGGAGTGTGGAATACTCTAATGATGGCCGTAACTGGACCCCGATACCGGAAGCAACCGATAAGCAGACGGTGGGGTATAAATGGATCGTACGTTTCGAACCGGTAAAAGCCAAACAGGTACGTCTTCGTATCCTCGACGGATTTGCCTGTCCTGCTATCCATACATTCGGAGTGTACAAACAATCGGCTTTATTTCAGTAAAAACAATAGGTAGTTGGGTTGAATATAGGTTTGGGCTGTATCACACAGGCAGACATAGGTTTTGTTGGCGGATACAGCCCTTGGTTTTCTTCCCTGCCTTTTCTTAATATCAATAGTATGCTAAATTTTAAACATCTGTTTCTGGTAAGCGTTGCTCTGTGGTCGGCAGTAGGAATGGTTCGTGCCCAGGAGTTCGATCCGAAGCAAAGCTACGAGATCCATACCCAGAACGGACTTGTCCTGGACAATCAGGAGAGTCTGGATTTAGGTAGTAAGATATTTATTTCTAAAAAGGAACCCCATAAAGAGTCGCAGGTCTGGAATCTGATACCTTGCGGTGACGGCTGCTACTCCATTGTCAGTCCGCTCACCGAACTGGGAATCGACAATAGCGGCAATGGAAGCAAGGAGTGTCCGGTCATCCAATGGGACCCCAATAAAGAAAATCCCAATCAGCAATGGCGTATCACGGCTTTACCCAATGGGAATTATTTGTTCACCAGTGTAGCGAGTGGTTATAACCTGGGTTTCCCGGATGCCGGTCTTGTGGCCGAGCCGGTTTACCAGCTCAAACCGGATGCGCAGAAAATAAGCCAGCAATGGAAAATCGTGAAATCGAATCTGAAAGTGGTGGCTGAGGCTTTTAAAACCCGGAGTGATAATGACTGGGAGAATGAACGGATATTTGCCGTTAACAAAGAAGAGGGGCGTTCTACGTTTGTCCCCTTTGCCGATACGGAAGAGATGAAGGGCGATCCTTCGTACACCCGTCCTTGGATACGCAATCAGTCTTCCCGTTATCTGTTGCTGAATGGTGACTGGAAGTTTCATTGGGTGAAGCAACCTTCCGAACGTCCGGTGGATTTCTATAAACCGGGTTATGACGTGTCTGCCTGGAAAGAGATTCCGGTTCCTTCCAATTGGGAGATGCTGGGATACGGAACCCCCATCTATACCAATATCACCTATCCGATACGCAACAATCCGCCCTTTATACAGGGACAGAGAGGATATACGGTAGAGAAAGAGCCTAATGCGGTAGGTTCCTATCGGAGGGAATTCTCTCTGCCGGCCGACTGGAAGAATAAAGAAGTGTTTATCCACTTCGACGGAGTGTACAGCGCTATGTATCTGTGGATCAATGGTAAGAAAGTCGGGTATAGCCAGGGTGCCAACAACGATGCCGAGTTCAACATTACACAGTATGTGAAGCCGGGTAAAAACATATTGGCAGTCGAAGTGTATCGCTGGAGTGACGGCAGCTATCTGGAAGACCAGGATATGTTCCGCCTGAGCGGTATCCACCGGGATGTCTATCTGGTGGCGACTCCGAAACTTCGCCTGCGCGACGTGCATCTTACTTCTGTCATCAGTGACCGTTTCGACAAGGCTGACTTATGTGTCAAAGCAGACGTGAAGAACTATGGCAAGTCTGCTGTGAATGCCTCCGTGCGCATAGCTCTGCTGGATGCCGGTGGCAGAACTTTGCGTACGTTTACAACTGCGGCCGGTAATCTGGCTGCCGGAAAAGAGATCTGTCTGCCTGCAAAAGCAAGTATTCGTGATCCCCAACTCTGGAGCGCCGAAACACCTTATCTGTATACTGTGAATCTGGAATTGCTGGATGCTTCCGGCAAGGTGCTCGAGGCAACTACCCAGCAATATGGTTTCCGCAAAATTGAAATACGTGACAATAAAGTGTATATCAATGATGCATTGGTGTTGTTCAAGGGTGCCAATCGTCACGATATTCATCCCCGTTTCGGTAAAGCGGTACCTGTAGAAAGCATGATAGAGGATATTCTTCTCTTTAAGCGTTTCAACCTGAACACCATTCGTACCAGTCATTATCCGAATGATCCGAAGATGTATGCTCTGTTTGACTACTATGGACTTTACGTAATGGACGAAGCGGATCTGGAATGTCATGGCAACATGATGCTGACCAAGCGGGAAAGTTGGAAAGCAGCCTTTGTCGACCGGGTGGTACGTATGGTGGAACGGGACAAGAACCATCCTTCCGTAATCTTTTGGTCGATGGGGAATGAATCGGGCGGAGGACCCAATTTCGAGGCCGCTTATCAAGCTGCCAGAGAGATTGACGCACGGTTCATCCATTATGAAGGAATGAATGATGTTGCCGATATGGACTCACGGATGTATCCATCCATCGAAAGTATGATAGCTCAGGACAACGAGCCGCGCAATAAACCTTTCTTTCTATGTGAGTATGCACATGCCATGGGAAATGCTGTCGGTAACCTGGAAGAATATTGGGACTATATTGCCAATCAGTCTAAACGCATGATCGGAGGTTGCATCTGGGACTGGGTGGATCAAGGCATCAATAAACCCGGAGAAGCGCCGGACCGTTATTATTTCGGGGGCAGCTTCGGTGATCGTCCCAACGACAATGATTTTTGTTGTAACGGACTGGTGACACCCGACCGTAGGGTTACTCCTAAGTTATGGGAAGTGAAAAAGGTATACCAATATATGACTTTTGAAGAAGTGGGAGAGAACAATGTGGGGTTACGCAATCATTATTCATTCCTGAATATGCGTCATTTCAACCTGCGTTATGTCATCCTCAAAGACGGGGTGCCTGTTGCGGAAGAGGAGTTCGGGTTGCCTGACGGCAAGCCGGGTGAACACCGTACGATCCATATCCCTTATCTCCGTCACTTGACGGAAGATGCCGATTACCACATCAACTTGGAAGTGAAGTTGAAGCATGACTGCGTCTGGGCTAAAGCCGGACATGTAGTGGCAACGGAGCAGTTCTTACTAAGAGAGAGAAAACAGAAAACGGAGGTTCCGGAACTCTCTGCTTCCCTGCAGGTGGTAGAAGAACGTCAGTACATCCGTTTCCGTGCTCCGGGTACCGAGATTTCATTTGATTCAAAGACAGGCATGATGATCGGTCTCCGATATGACGGACAAAACATGATACACGGTCAGCAAGGACCGGCGTTGAACTGGTATCGTTCCATCAGTAATGATCCTCGCGAATGGATTCAGCCTGTGGTTGCATTGCGTGGTTTTGACTGGAAACTGGCGGAAGACGGAAAGTCGGCGTCTGTTCAGTCTCAGATAGAGGTCAAAGTTGGGCAAGTCAATATACCGTATACAGTCAAATACCATGTTTACAGTAACGGCAGGGTCGATGTGGTAGCCGACTTTACAACAGAAAGTAATTTCGATCTACCTCGTCTGGGCTTGCAAATGTTCCTCAATCCTTCACTGGAACAAGTCGAATGGTATGGCCGCGGTCCGATGGAGAACTATCGTGACCGGAAGAACGCAGCCTACATGGGGCGCTACAAAACGACTGTTACGGATATGGCCGAGCATTATGCGCGGGCGCAAACAATGGGCGGACGCACAGATACACACTGGCTGGCGTTGACAGACGGACAAGGGAAAGGACTCAGGATAACCGCAACGGATACGTTGGATTTCAGTGCCCAACATTACACGGATAAAGATTTATGGCAGGTAAAATATGGACATGATTTGTCTGATATCCACCGTGCGGAGGTTGTTCTCAATTTAGATTGTATTCAGCGTGGATTGGGCAATGCCAGTTGCGGACCGGGACCGCGTCCCCATTATGAAATCCGGAAGGATACGGTTTATAGTTATTCTTTCCGAATGGAACCATTAAGATAAGGATTGTTATCCGGACAAGGAGACCTATGGTCGTTCCGGATGTTGAATCTGTTTGAAGTTTTGCGCCCTGCTCCTCAAAGTCGGAACTTTGAGAGAGCAGGGCGCAATATCTTTCGAAGTGTGTCTCGCAAAGGTCTTGTCTATCTTATTCTTCTCCGACCTTGATGCCGAAACCGGCTTTGCGCAAATCGTCCCAATATCCGGGGTATGATTTGGAGACTACTTGAGGTTCGTCTATTTGTATTGTCGGATAATGAATTGCTGCCGGAGCAAAAGCCATAGCCATGCGATGATCCTCGTAAGTCTTGATAACGGGACATGTCTGTTGTTCCACGCGTTCACCGTCCCAGGAAAGGATACTGTCGTTTTTGTCATGCAATATATACCCGAGCTTTTTCATCTCTGTTTTAAGGGCTTCGATCCGGTCTGTCTCTTTTATTTTGAGGCTTTGCAGCCCGGTGAAGCGGAAAGGTACATTGAGCAGTGCACAAGTCACAACAAAGGTCTGTGCCAGGTCGGGAATATCGACAAAATCTTCATCCAGCCGTTCGACACATGTGCCATTCTTCTTCAGTCGTATACCTGTTTCCGTATATTCGGTTGCCACTCCCAGGCGGGCAAATACTTCTGCTCCGCGGCTGTCGCCCTGATAACTGTGGCGGAACAGTCCGGTCAGTTCTATATCTGCTTGGGGAGACAGGGCAGCTATCTGATACCAGTAAGAAGCTGCACTCCAGTCGCTTTCGACGGTAAACGGAAGGCAGTGGTAAGGTTGTGGATCAACCTGGATATTCTGGTCGGATGTCCACGAAGCCGAGGCGCCGAAATCTTTCATCAATTGCAAAGTCAGGTTGATGTAAGGTCGTGAAACGATTTCTCCGGTCAACCGGAGTTGCAAACCGTTTTTCAGTACCGGACCGATCATCAACAGGGCTGATATGTATTGTGAACTCACATTGCCCTTTAGGGTGATTTCGCTGCCCGTGAGCTCTCTACCCTCAATCCGTAAGGGTGGAAAACCCTCATTCCGAACATATTCTATATGGGCTCCCAGTTCGCGCAAGGCGTTTACTAATATCTGTATGGGTCGTTGCTGCATCCGTTCCGTTCCGGTGATGGTATGGATACCCGGAGTACTGCTCAGATAAGCCGTCAGAAAGCGCATGGCCGTTCCGGCCGCAAGAATATCAATCACTTCATTGCCTTCGGTCAGAGCTTTTATCATCACCTGCGTATCATCGCAGTCGGACAAGTTCGAAAGCACATCGTCTCCTTTTGACAGAGCATGGATGATAAGGGCACGATTGCTGATACTTTTGGACGCCGGAAGCTGGATAGTGGCCTTTATCTGCGAAGGCGCTGAGAGTAGATAACGCATGGTCTTTATTTCTATAGTTATATTCGGTTGCAAAAATAGGAAATCTATTCTTTTTTGCCTCTATCCTCTTCCTAAAATATTAAAGATATGAACGGAATCCAATATACATTAACGAAGCGAACAAACAGCTAAAAAATAGGTTGTTTAAGGTCCTAAGGACATTTTGTTTATAAAAAAATGTCAAGAAGTAGCTCCATATTTCTGTAATATGATACCAAAAGACTTGTGTAGTTACGGGGTTAATGTAATTATTTTACTTTTGTATCAACAAAGAAAGGATTCTGATGCCAAACAGGGATAGTGAGAAATTGATAACGGATGGTTATACTACGACTTTATTGGGGGATGAACTTATGGTTTGTGAGAACATGAAGCACATTCGTGTGACGTCTGTTCCGTCCTACACCGAAGTTGGGATGATCATTTTGTGTTTGAGAGGTACTGCCAAGATCTGTATCTTTGATAATATTCATATTCTTGCTAAGAATGAACTGGCGGTTATTCTGCCGGGGCAGTTGGTTTCGATAACCGAACTAAGTCCTGATTTTCTTTGTAATATAGTTGTGCTGTCGCGTGCGCTTTTTGATGATACGTTGAGTGGGTTCAGTCGTTTTTCTCCTCTTTTCTTTGTTTACATGAGAAGCCATTATTGGTATGAATTGACAGGAGAAGAGATTGAGCGGTTCAAACTTTTTTATGGATCACTCTCACAGCGGGCAAAAGACCCTACCCATTTTTTCAGGAGGGAGTCTGTATTGTTGTTACTGAGAATCTTTTATCTGGATATCTATAACGAATATTACAGCAAGTCTCATTTGATGAAAGGGGGATCGGATATGGGTAAGAGTAAGCTGGCGCATGATTTTTTCTGTTTAATTATGCAGCATTACCGGGAACACAAGGATGTCGCTTTCTATGCCGATAAGTTATGCATCACTTCCAAGTATCTGTCAATGGTGATAAAAGAGGCGAGCGGAAAGACAGCAAAAGATTGGATTGTAGAGTATGCCATATTGGAGATCAAAGCCATGTTGAAGAACTCTACCATGAATATACAGGAGATATCTATTAAAACGAACTTTGCGAACCAGTCGTCGCTGGGGCGTTTTTTTAGAAAGCACACAGGAATGACGCTTACAGAATATCGTATGCATCGATAAATAGTGGCTTAAATGAAACAAGAAAAACAAACCGAACTGTTGCGGACTCAGCAGATGCTGAATGAAGTGAACCGCAAGTTGTTAATGACGCTTGGGGTCGCGGAAGTTTTTCCATGGAAGTGGGAATTGGCAGAGCATATGGTATGGTTTGATGCCCGTCCGTCGGACGATCCTGCAGGATGGGAGATTTTTCATAATGATTCGTTTCCGGTTTCTATAGCGCGTGTTTATCAAGGCATCTATAAGGAAGACCGCCTTCGGGTGATTGAAGCTTGTCGGGGGATACTGAAAGGCAAAATGAAGAAAGTGGTGGTCGAACTTCGTTTCTGGGCTAAAAAGAGAGAGGGATTCGTATTGGAGTGGTTGGAAATGCATGCCATTCCCGGGAAAGTTGATGAAAATGGCAGACTGTTGACTGTAGAGGGATCGCTGATGTCCATTACCAGGCGAAAGGTTATGGAAGAAGAACTGACCGCAGCTAAAGAGAAAGCAGAAGAAGCCAATCGGTTGAAATCGGCATTGATTGCTAATATGAACCATGAGATACGTACACCGTTGAATGCGATTGTAGGTTTTGCATCTTTGCTCTCTATCATAGATGACGAAAAAGAGCAGCAGGAGTATATCGGATTGATACAGAGTAATACGGAGCATCTTTTGCGATTGATGAACGATGTTATCGATCTCTCCAATATTGAGTCGGGCGTTATGGACATAGTCGGTTCGGATGTAGTCCTCGATTCATTGATGAAAGAGATGGAATTGACGTATGTTCCCAAAGCAGAAACGAACAACCTGGTTTTGGCTTGGGATCGGGAGCAGTCGAATGCTCACATCTATACAGATCGGGACAGGCTGATACAGATATTGGAGCACTTGTTGGATAATGCTATTAAATTTACAACAAAGGGGACCGTTCGTTGGGGGTATCAAGAGAAAGAGAATGGTCAAATTAGGTTTTATGTGACGGATACCGGATGTGGTATTCCTAACGATAAAAAGGAAGTGATATTTGAACGATTTGTGAAACTTGATAGCTTTACCCAAGGGCTTGGATTGGGATTGTCCCTTTGTAAAATTATTATTGAGCGTATGCACGGAACGATTGGAGTGGAATCGGAAGTTGGAGAAGGATCGACTTTCTGGTTTACTATCCCCAATTTATCCGACAATCATATTTAAAATCTACGGATGAGTGACCGTGAGGTTCCCTGAGAAGGACTTCTGTAGCAAGTTGATGATTCCCATCAGCTTGATGTTTGTTTTGTTTGTGATGAGGTCACCGTTTCAGCGGAAACAATGATCCCACGTTGGCACTTCGGCAGATAGATCTTTTTGTCTGTCGGGGTGCCAACATTCTTTTATTTTAGACAGAATGTTGGAGAATCGGTAGATTTACACTACTTTTGGTACCACAATCGGATGTCCGGTTGAATTAACCCTTTTATAACGACACGATATGAAATTTGTTAACCGATTCTTTATGATTCTTGTGGCACTATGCCTGGTTTGCCCCGGCGTTAGTGCAGTTGTTAATCCCAAACCTTTTGTGATTCCCGAACTGAAAGAGTGGAAAGGTGCCGAAGGGGCATTTGTACCGACTGAAACAACAAAAATAGTCTGTCCTGCCAATCAGCCGGAACTATTGCGCATTGCCCGTATGCTGGCCGATGACTGTGAAACGATGTTCGGTCACAAACCGGAGGTAGTACAAGGCAAAGGCGGAGCCGGTGATGTTATTCTTGCCATTCGTGCAGATAAGAAGTTGGGCAAAGAAGGCTATACGGTGAAAGTTACCGATCGTATCTTGCTGACTGCTCCCGAAAGCATAGGGGTATATTGGGGAACCCGTACTCTGCTTCAGATTGCGGAACAGAGCGAAAATCATCAGTTCCCGAAAGGTACTTTACGTGACTTTCCGGACTACGCTATGCGTGGCTTTATGATAGATTGCGGTCGAAAGTTTATTCCTCTTTCTTTCCTTCAGGATTATGTGAAGATTATGGCTTATTACAAGATGAATACTTTGCAGATTCACTTGAATGATAATGGCTTTAAACAGTTCTTCGGGCACGATTGGTCGAAAACTTATGCAGCCTTCCGTTTGGAGTCGGATACTTATCCGGGCTTGGCTGCCGAAGACGGCTATTACACCAAGCGTGAATTTATCGATTTACAAAAGTTGGCTGAGAACCTTTACGTAGAAATCATTCCCGAGATTGATGCTCCGGCGCATACTCTTGCCTTTACACATTATAAACCGGAGATCGGCAGTAAAGAGTACGGCATGGACCATCTCGATCTGTTTAATCCTGAAACGTATAAGTTTATGGATGGACTCTTTAAGGAGTATCTGGAAGGGGACGAACCTGTATTCCGTGGAAAGAAAGTGCATATCGGTACTGACGAATACTCAAATAAGAAAAAAGATGTAGTAGAGAAGTTCCGTGCTTTCACCGACCATTATATCCGCTATGTAGAGAGCTTTGGCAAACAGGCTTGTGTATGGGGAGCACTGACGCATGCCAAAGGTGATACACCGGTGAAATCGGAGAATGTGATCATGAGTGCTTGGTACAATGGCTATGCCAACCCGAAAGACATGATAGAGCAAGGCTATAAATTGATTAGTATTCCTGACGGGCTGGTATACATTGTTCCGGCTGCCGGATACTATTATGATTATCTGAACACGAAGTATTTGTACGAAAATTGGACTCCTGTACAGATTGGAAAGGCTGTTTTCCCGGAGAAAGATCCGTCTATCCTCGGCGGTATGTTTGCCGTATGGAACGATCATGTAGGCAATGGCATCTCGACAAAAGATATTCATCACCGCGTTTATCCGGCTTTGCAGACTTTGGCTGTGAAGATGTGGACCGGAAAAGATGTATCCGTTCCGTATGCTGACTTTGATAAACAACGCAATGCCATCAGTGAGGCTCCGGGTGTTAATCAACTCGGCCGTATCGGTACTACACCGGGATTGGTGTATGAACAGGCTTCCGTTGCTCCCAATAGCGAGACTCCTCACCGTGAAATCGGTTACGATTATCTGGTAACATTTGATATTGACGGAGCCAATGAAGCAAAGGGTACGGAACTGTTCCGTTCTCCGGATGCCGTATTTTATCTTTCCGATCCGATCCGTGGCATGTTGGGTTTTGCCCGTGACGGTTATTTGAATACATTTAGTCACCGTATCCACAAAGGCGAGAAAGCAACCATCGGTATTAGTGGTGACAATAAGTCGACCCGTCTACTTATCAATGGACAGGTAGTAGAGGAAATGAATACTCAAAAACTTTACTATAATGCCGGAAAAGATTCTATGAATTATGTTCGCACTTTAGTCTTCCCGCTAGAGAAAGCCGGAAAGTTTGATAGTAAGATTACAAATCTGAAGGTTTATAAGAAATAAGAAAGTAACTCAATAAGATAGAGGGAGTTAAGATTCGTGCTTAGCTCTCCTTTCTTTTATATTTAAAGTTGAGCCCCTGGCCGGTATATTCCGATCAGGGGCTCAATTGCTATTTATCTATTTAAAGAGAATTCTGTCAGGTTCAGATTTGTACATGTCTGAATATAAATCGTCTACATGGGACTATTGCATATGGGGCGTATCCGATTTTATGGAAGTAGCCATACTCAAATGTTCATCCTATGATCCATTTGCTGCCCGGTATGAATGAAATGAGTTTTGAAGTTATGAAGCAACAGATAAATGTACTGATTGCAATGCATGGTATAGCGGCAACAGTAGGCAGTGCCAGGCTATACTTAAATACTGTTGCCCATAATCCTAGCCAGAAGATATGCATTAGATACATACCGTAGCTGAGCTTTGACATTTCTGTTATGATTCGTGGAGCTTTTGAGCTATTGATACACGTAAACATGAGGAATGTACCCGCTGTGAGCAGTACACAGTTGATTGTACAGAAGGCCCATCCTATTTCTATTACGGGAGTGGAAAGAGTCTCACCGGGTATAGCCTGGCTATAGAATGAATAGATGGTTAATACGGCTCCGATAACCATTAAAATGGTTCCTATGATGAAACGTTTTGAACGACTCCACGTAAGGTGAGTATGTATATAATGTGCCAGCACGAGGTAACCCAGATAGCCTGAGAAGTACCATAGCATGTGATATTCGTTCCAGAAACATTGTCCCCATACTTCACCACACCAACGGTTGAGATATGGGATACATGTTGATAACAGAAACAACCCTATGAAGAAGCGTTCTTCTTTTGCCGAGGCTTTTCTCAGCCATGGAGATATTATAGGTATGAATAGATAAAGACTGATTAGAGGATACATAAACCACAGATGTCCTGCAAGTGTCGGGAAGTTCAAGAAAATTCGTGATAGATCCGTTAATGATGTCTCTCCGTTTATCTGTCCCCACAACATTGGTAAGGTGCTGTATAGTATCATGAATATGAAAAATGGTGGTATGATACGAAGGAATCGCTGGCGATAAAATTGCCATGTAGTTTGTTCTTCTTTCATCGGAGCAAGGAGAAAGGCGGAGACAATCATGAATAATGGTACTGCCATGCGTGAAAAGCCATCGTATACAGCTACCCATAAGCGGTCTGCCTCACTGGCTAAATAAGATTGCGGTCCGGCCATGTCCGTGGATCCGGCGGCACCGTAAAAATTTTCACTGGAGTGTACAATCATAACGAGAAAGCACGCAAATACGCGTACATAATCTAAAAAAACAATGCGTTTCATTTTCTGTTTGAGTTTTTTATTAATAAGATGTTCTTTGTGTTGTCTTTTTTATGTGCAGCATTATTCATAATAGAAATATTTCATTGATTTTCAGGGCGCTGCTTTATTTGACGCAAAGATAGAAAAAAACTTGAGATACTAAGCAACAAACGGAAAGAATCCGTGCAACTGCATTGAATATTCAACATTTTTTTTAATATCCGATATCCGGTACTGTTTGATAAAACATAAATCCCGGTTAAATATCCTGTTTGGGGGAGCACCTACGTCTGCACCGTATGATAGTTCTGAAGTGTTCTAAAAGAAAAAAGCATCGATAATCTTACAATTATCAATGCTTTGTGGTTAGTCGGGGTGACTGGATTCGAACCAGCGACCACACGCCCCCCAGACGCGTACTCTAACCGGGCTGAGCTACACCCCGAATTGCGGATGCAAAAGTAGAATTTTATTTTGAATAAGCAAAATATTCGGATGGTTTATTTCTTTTAATTTGTTTTTTCTTGCTAAGGAAGCGCTCGGGGAAGTAGTAATCTAATTAACATTGTTAATTTGAAAGTTTTAGGTTGAACGTCTTTTTTGCAAATCACTTGTTCTTTATCAACAAAGAACAAGTGATCTGTTTCTAAAAGATTAGTTTTAACAGAGCGTTAAAACTAATCTTTTAGAAACAAATAATTAACAATATAATATTTTGATAAATAATGTGTTCTGGGATTCTTTCTAATAAATCCCAGAACCGTTGTGGGAGGTGGATATTCTCTGTAGTTGTGGCTTTAGCAAATAGTGGAGCTATTTCTTGAGGAGTAAATCCGGCTATGCCACATCCTATTTCCGTAACCAGAAAAGTCATTTCCGGATGTTTATTTGCAAATTGAATAAATTCGTCTACATAAGGGCGGATTGTTTCTACTCCACCCTGCATGGTCGGTATTCCGTAAGTTTGTCCTTGCAAACCTACACCTTGTCCCCAGATGGCACCCCATTTGTTCATTGCCAAAAGGGCGGCGCCACCGCCATGATGCCCGGACAGATTACTGCCGAAAACGAATATTTCATTGGGTTGCAATCGTTCGATGTGATTGGAGGTAACTCTTTGTTTCATTTTTCTTATTTTCTACATTCCCATACATTCCCGATAGAAGTCGAACATTTCGAAAATGGTATCTTTATCTGCTGTCCGGTTGATACTGATATCGCCGATTTCCTTTAGGAGTGTGAAATTTATGACACCTGCACTGTTTTTCTTATCATGTTGCATGAATTCGTATAAACGGTCGTATTGCTTACAGTCGAAGTGGAAAGCTCCATAATTATCTTTTATAAATTGGATGGTCTGACGCATTTTCTCCTTTGGGAAGCCGGCTTTGAGATGTGATAGATAGAGTTCACAAACAATGCCCCAAGCTACGGCATATCCGTGAAGAACCGGACGATTCTCAGCAAGCGCCAGACTTTCGAAAGCGTGTCCTACGGTATGTCCCAGGTTTAATGCTTTGCGGATGCCGTGTTCGAATGGATCTTGTTCCACTATATCTTCTTTCACTTGTACGGAGTGGCCTACCAATTTTTTCAGATATCCGTAATCCATCTTCTCCGTATCGAATGCAAGCAGTTCAGCCCAGTGAGAGGTGTTGCTGATCAGTCCGTGTTTTAGCATCTCGGCGTATCCCGAAAAGAAATTATGTGCATCGAGTGTACGGAGAAACTCTGTTTCGATTAATACACTGGCTGCCGGTGCAAAGGCACCTATCTCGTTTTTCAATCCGTTGAAATTAATGCCGGTTTTCCCGCCAACAGAAGCATCTACCATTGCCAGCAGGGTGGTGGGAATATTGATATAGGCAATGCCGCGTTTGAAGGTTGCGGCTGCAAATCCACCTAAATCAGTGACCATTCCGCCCCCGAGATTGATGAGGAGCGAGTGACGGGTAGCGCCTTTTTCACTTAATACCTGCCAGACAGAGGCCAGGGTTTCGAGTGTTTTATGTACGTCTTCGGCTCCGATGGTGATTTCGACAGCATCTTTCAGGATTGATAAGCCTGCCAGTTGAGAAAGGCAGAGACGGTGAGTATGATCGTCAGTGAGAATGAACAGGCGGTCGTGTGGGCAGTTGTCGATGGCACGTTTAAGACTACTTTCCAGATCTTCACAAAGGATGACTTCTTGTTTACTCATAATGGTTCTATGTTTTTTTATGTACTGCAAAGATAGGAGTTCGGAGATAAATAGTGAAACTTAGCACTTAAAAATGTAAAACATGGGGTTCTGTTTGTGAGAAAAAGCTATCTTTGTGACATTAAATTTAGATAAGATGAAAGCATTATTACCTGTATTCTGCCGTCCTTTAGGATATGTGATTCTTGTTATTTCTATGTTTATTCCATTCCTGTTATTGATGCAGGGAATGGTAACGGACAGTAACTTATTATTTTATAAAGAGTGTATTAAACTGCTGATGATATTGGGAGCAATGATGATTATTTTTGCTTTATCACGTAATGAAGGTCGTGAAACAGAGATTATACGGAACAAAGCTACTCGTAATGCTATTTTTCTGACTGTACTTTTTTTGTTTGGCGGGATGCTTTATCGGGTAGCAACAGGAGATATCATGACCGTAGATACCTCTTCTTTTCTTATTTTTCTTATTATCAATGTGCTCTGCCTTGAATTTGGTATGCAAAAAGCGCGAATCGATAAAATCTTTAAAAGATAATTGTGTTTAAATTAAACCTTTTGCTTTGAAGGTTGTCAAACAAACGATTGTTATTATTCAACCTACAGGCAAATGAAGAAACTATTGATCTGGACGGTGTTGCTGCTGACAGCTACCCTATCCACTTATGCGCAAAACAAAATTGTAACCGTATCGGGCCGTGTAATAGAGGCCGGTACGAAGGAACCGGTCGAACTCGCTGCTGTGCAGTTATTATCTCTCCCTGACAGTGCTCAGGTAGCGGGTATGACCACTTCGACACAAGGCTACTTTTCTTTATCCAAGCAGAAACCGGGAAAATATCTGCTTAAAGTATCTTTCATCGGGTATGTCACCAAAATTATTCCTGTGCAGCTAACAGCTAATGTTCCTGCAAAAAAGATGGGGAATATTGAACTGGCAACTGATGCTGTCATGCTGCAAGAAGCGGTTGTGGTAGCAGAAGCTCCGCAAGTGACGGTTGTAGAAGATACGTTAATGTACAATTCCAGTGCTTACCGTACACCTGAGGGGGCTATGTTGGAAGAATTGGTCAAGAAACTTCCGGGCGCTGAAATTGATGATGACGGTAATGTGAAAATCAATGGTAAGGATCTGAAGAAAATTATGGTTGATGGTAAGGAGTTTTTCGGTGGAGACGTGAAAACCGGTTTGAAGAATCTTCCGGTAGACATGGTCGATAAACTGAAAACTTATGATAAAAAGTCGGATCTGGCACGTGTGACGGGGATTGATGACGGTGAAGAAGAAACGGTACTCGACTTGACAGTGAAAAAAGGGATGAATCAGGGATGGTTTGGTAATGCAGATTTGGGAGCCGGTACTAAAGATCGCTATACCGGACGAATGATGCTGAACCGCTTTGTCGATAAAACCCAGTTCTCTATTATAGGCTCGGCGAATAATGTAAATGATCAGGGATTCTCCGGAGGGGGTGGCGGTCCGCGCTGGCGTAGTAACAATGGCTTGAATGCTACTAAAATGTTGGGTGCCAACTTTGCGACCCAGACCAACAAGCTAGAACTGGGAGGTAGTGTACGATATAACTTCCAGGATGCTGATATCTCAAGTATCAATTCTTCCGAACGTTTCCTTCAGAATGGCAATTCATATTCTAATTCGAATAATAAGAACCGGAATAAAGGAACAAACCTGAATGCTGACTTCCGTATGGAATGGAAACCGGATACTTTGACAAATATTATCTTTCGCCCTAATTTCTCCTATGGGAGGACAAATAATGCTTCTCGCTCTGAATCGGGCACTTTCAATGAAGATCCTTTCAATCTGATCGTAAATCCAAATGATTATCTGAATTTTGATAATTTGTCTGACGATCCGTTGAAAGACATTCGTGTGAATGCCACCAATAGTGCTTCGTTGTCTAAAGGCAAAAGTCTTTCGGGAAACGCCACTTTACAGGTTAACCGAAAATTGAATAATAGAGGACGTAACCTGACTTTCCGTGGAGTCTTTGGATATGGTGATAATGATAACGATCAGTATACACAGTCTGAAACACGTTATTACCAATTGCTGAATCATTTGGGAGGTGACTCTATCCTATATCGTAATCAATATATTACAACTCCTACACGCAACTATAACTATACGGCCCAAGTGACTTATAGCGAACCCATTGCCAAGGCCACTTTCTTGCAGTTCAGTTATCAGTTTCAGTATAAATATAGCAAGAGTGGCAAGACCACGTTCGATTTGCTCGATTATCCGGACTGGGCTATCGGCGGAGCTCTCCCTTCCGGGTATGAGTCTCATGCAGTGGACAGCTTGAGCAAGAATGCTGAATATCGTTATTATAACCATGACGCTTCAGTGGGGTTGCGTTTCATTCGTCCGAAGTATCAGTTGAATGTGGGCATGTCTTTCCAACCACAGAATTCTACCTTGTCTTATAAAAAAGGAGACTATATGATTGATACAACACGTACTGTATTCAACTTCGCACCGAATATGGACTTGCGTTTTCGTTTCTCAAAAGTTAGTCAGTTGCGTTTCACCTATCGGGGACGTAGCAATCAGCCTACTATGGAGAACTTATTGCCTATAACCGATAACTCCAATCCGTTGAATATACGTATGGGTAATCCCGGATTGAAGCCTTCTTTTGCACATACGATGCGTTTGTTCTATAATACATATAATGCAGAGAAACAGCGTGGAATCATGACTCACTTTAGCTTTACAGCTACACAGAACAGCATCAGTAACAGTACTCGCTATAATGAAGAAACCGGTGGATTGATTACACGACCGGAGAATATCAATGGTAATTGGAATGCGTTTGGTATGTTCGGTTTCAATACAGCTTTAAAGAATAAGAAGTATACGATTAATACTTTCACTAATGTGAACTACCAGAATAATGTGGCGTTCCTTTATAATCAGGATACGAAAAACAATGATAGAAATACAAGTACAGGCCTGACATTAGGTGAGAGAGTAACAGGTTCCTATCGCAATGATTGGTTTGAATTTTCTTTGAACGGTTCGATCAATTACACAGCCGAACGCAATAAACTTCGTCCGGAGAACAATCAGGAACCTTATACATATTCTTATGGAGCAAGTACCAATATTACGATGCCTTGGAAAATGACTTTGGCTACAAACATCGCCAATCAAAGTCGTCGCGGCTATCGTGACTCAAGCATGAACCGTGACGAACTTATCTGGAATGCACAACTTGCCCAGTCATTGCTGAAAGGTGCTGCTACTGTTAGTTTTGAGGTTTATGATATTTTGAGACAACAGAGTAACATCAGCCGTTCATTGTCAGCCGATATGCGTTCGGTATCCGAATATAACGGTATTAATAGTTACTGTATGGTACACTTTATCTACCGTCTGAATATCTTCGGCAGTAAAGCTGCTCGAGAAAAGATGATGAATAGTGGTAGAAGAGGTTTTGGTGGACCCGGTAGAGGTCCCGGCGGTGGCTTTGGTGGCGGACATCCCCGCTTTTAATAAGATATCTTGTTAACACAGGCAACTTCCCTCCGGACCGATGCAAAATCTCTTTAATTTTGTATCGGTCCGGAGGGATTATCGTTTTGAATCGGGACAGTTGTTGTTCGTATCCGATATTTTCCATACATTTGTTCTTTGTATAATCCGCGGAGGGAGAATATGATAGATTGGAACTACATAGCAAGTGTAATAGCTACCGTTGCCTTTGATATTATTTATTTCGGGGCTATTATCGGTACGATTGTCATCGTGATTCTCGACAATCGTAATCCGGTGAAGACAATGGCATGGATTCTGATCCTGATGTTTCTTCCGGTTGTAGGGTTGGTTTTCTATTTCTTTTTTGGGCGTAGCCAAAGGCGTGAGAAGATTATCGGTAAGAAAAGTTATGACCGTTTGCTTAAAAAACCGATGGCAGAGTATTTGGCGCAGAACTGCTGTGAAACGCCGAAGGAATATGCACGGCTGATACAGCTGTTCCAGAATACGAACCAGGCTTTTCCGTTTGAGGGAAATCGGGTCGATATTTACACTGGCGGATATTCTAAACTACAAGCTCTGTTGAGAGAGCTGCAAAAGGCGAGGCTTCATATTCATATGGAATATTACATCTTTGAGGATGATCCTGTGGGACGATTGGTACGTGATGTACTGATCGAGAAAGCGCGGGAGGGAGTCGAGGTGCGTGTGATCTATGACGATGTAGGATGTTGGCATGTTCCTCATCGCTTTTTCGAAGAGATGAGAGATGCAGGAATTGAGGTACGCAGTTTTTTGAAGGTCCGTTTTCCCTTGTTCACGAGTAAAGTGAATTATCGCAATCACCGGAAGATTGTGGTGATTGACGGACGTATTGGATTTATCGGTGGAATGAATCTTGCCGAACGTTATATGCGTGGCTTTTCGTGGGGAATCTGGAGAGATACGCATATATTGCTTGAAGGAAAAGCGGTACATGGTCTTCAGACTGCTTTTTTGCTCGATTGGTATTTCGTGGATCGCACTCTGATCACTGCTTCGCGCTACTTTCCTAAGATAGAAGCTTATGGCAATTCTTTGGTACAGATTGTGACAAGTGAACCGATCGGTCCCTGGAAAGAGATTATGCAAGGGTTGACAGTAGCCATATCCGGTGCTAAGAAATATTTCTATATGCAGACGCCTTACTTCTTACCTACCGAACAAATTTTGGGTGCAATGCAGACTGCTGCATTGGCAGGAGTAGATATCCGGTTAATGTTGCCTGAGCATGCGGATAATCGTGTTACACATTTGGGCTCCTGTTCTTATCTGGCAGATGTATTGCGTGCAGGAGTCAAGGTCTATTTTTATAAAAAGGGTTTCCTGCATTCTAAATTAATGGTTTCGGATGATATGCTTTCGACAGTGGGGTCTACCAATCTCGATTTCCGTAGTTTTGAACATAATTTTGAAGTAAATGCCTTTATGTACGATATGGAGACAGCATTGCAGATGCGGGAGATTTTCTTGCAGGATCAGCGGGAAAGTACTCAGATTTTCCTGAAGAGCTGGGAAAAACGTTCTTCGCGTCAGAAGGCAATGGAGTCTGTAGTTCGATTATTGGCTCCGTTGCTATAAGGAAAACCTTCTTCAATCTATCTGAAGAAGGAAAAATTGACACTTCCGTATACCCTTCTTTCTATAAAGTGGGGATGATCTTCAAAGTTATTCTTTTTGCCATGTTCCAGAACGAACAGACCATCCTCTTTCAGCAGGTTGTTCTTGAAAATTAAATCCGGAATTGTTTCCAACTCTTTTAGTTCATAGGGAGGATCGGCAAAAATGAAATCAAACCGTTCATGACTGCCATTTATGAATTTAAATACATCTCCACGGATAGGCAGGCATTTGTCTGTTTGCACCTCTTTCATGATTTTGCTGATGAAAGCATGATGCGCTCCGTCTTTCTCCACACTGATGACGCGGTCACACCCACGTGAAACTAGCTCTATACTGATACTGCCTGTACCGGCAAACAGATCGAGAGCAACAATGCCTTCTTCAAAATCCATGTAATTGGATAATACATTAAACAGATTCTCTTTGGCAAAATCTGTTGTCGGACGTGCCTTGAAGGTTCTGGGCACATCAAATCTTCTTCTTTTATATATTCCGCTGATTACTCGCATGTTAATAAGGCTTGCATGTCAATATTGCTTGCAGGGTTCATTATGAATACCTGCTGTATGTATTTACGTAACTCCTGCATTAGTTTCTCTTTATCATAAAATGCACCTGTCAGGTGAAGTTCGTCCCGTTCCTGATCAAAATTCAACTGCTTCCAGAGATAGAGCAGATAGTAGATTCGGTCACCTGTTTTGCGACATTCAAATGAATTGGCAAGAAGCAGATGTCCACGTTCATAACAGAAAAAGTCGATGGCATCACGGCGAATAGAAGCATATATCTTTTTACTGTTGCCTAATCTGCTTTTCGCCGAAAAATATTCTGCTAATGGAGCTGCTTGTGAATAAAATCTTGCTTCAGGATACTGATCGGATAAGAACTGGCAAGTACTTTTGTCCATACCGAAGATGACTACGGCATTATTCTTTTTTAAAATATTATATTTTACCGTTTCATTTTCTTTGGGAGTGTGGTTATGGTAGAATATCATTTCGGACTGATCATCCTCAAACAGTTCAAGGGGGATTAGGGTGAAACGCTTGTCTGCCATCAGAATGTTTACCCGTTTGTAAGTATGATTCAGAAAGTCCAATTCACGGAAAGCCTGTTTGAGATTGGCTGTAAGAGATAATGAAGCCTCGACCTCCTTCTCAAAGAAAGAGAGCGAACTATCGTGAATCGGATTGTAGATAGAAAAAGAAAATCCATCCGTACTAAGACGGATGGACAATGTATATTGTTCCGATTTACCAAAGTCAATCGTTTCTGCAATTGCTCTATCGGGCATATTCGGATTATTCCCAGTTACCTGCTCCGTTGTTAGGAGTATCGATAGAACCTACCATCAAACCTGCGTATTTACCCAGTTTGGTTTGAAGGTCTTTCAAGTTTGCAATTTCTTGCTTGTCAAGTCCGTTCAAGTATACATCATATGGAGTGTTGGCCTGGAACAAGAAGATAGGAGCTCCTGATTTAGTTGTATCGTTTTTAGTGTACATTTCGAACTGTGCACCATTACCGAACGGAACATATCTCAAAGAGTCTGCATTGAATGACTTATCGTAGATCGTATCTGTTACGGCAACCCATATTGTATCACGTTTGAAGCCCATCAGGCCGGCAGCTTCAACTTCTTTCCAGTTGTTAGTCTTTTTAGCCTTGTTGATCAGAGCCATGGCTTTCTTTTCAGTCATACCGTCTTCCAGCTGCTTGTCGCTCAATACGCCTTCTTTAGATACGAAAGGAATCTTTTGTGTCTTAACGAAATCGATCAGTGTGTCAAAGCTTGCAGTATACTGCTTGTAAATGTTACGATATTCTGCCTGAGCTTTACGAATATCAATCAAGCGGGCAACAACTGCTTTGTCTCTGTGCTTTTTAGCTTTTTCGAAGTTGATAGGACCCATGATACTAGCATAGCAAATGTAAACCAAAGCAATGGCGCATACACCTAGTACGATATTAAATACTGTTTTCATGATAAATATGTTTTTTTTAGTTTATATTCGTAGCGCAAAAATAAAATAAATAAATCTAATTAACGATAGTTCTTGTAACTTTTTTCTCGTACAAAAATGATAAATAACTATTTAGAGCGGCAAATTAAGGAAAATTTTTCTTATCAGCCAACTTTTGAGCAAGAAATAGCTGTAAAATCTCTTTCGGAGTTTCTACTTTCTACGGCTAATGATACGGTTTTTGTGCTTCGTGGATATGCGGGAACAGGAAAGACTTCTCTTGTCGGGGCCTTAGTGAAAGCGATGGATAAGTTACAACAGAAATCGGTTTTACTGGCTCCTACGGGAAGAGCGGCTAAAGTATTTTCTGCTTACGCAGGACACCCGGCTTTTACCATTCATAAAAAGATATACAGGCAGCAGTCTTTTTCGAATGAAGTAAGTAATTTTTCAATTAATGATAATCTGACTACTCATACATTATATATTGTAGATGAGGCTTCCATGATTTCGAATGAAGGTTTGTCCGGTTCGATGTTCGGTACCGGACGTCTGTTGGATGATTTGGTGGAGTTTGTCTATTCCGGTGCAGGGTGTCGTTTATTGTTGATGGGAGATACGGCTCAGTTGCCTCCGGTAGGAGAAGAGCAAAGTCCGGCACTTGCTACCGAGGCATTGAAAGGATATGGACTGAATGTCATAGAGGTTGATCTCACACAGGTGGTACGTCAGGTTCAGTCGTCCGGTATTTTATGGAATGCCACTCAGATTCGGCAGTTGATTGCTGAAGACGAGTGTTTTTCGCTGCCTAAGATAAAAGTAAGCGGATTTCCGGATATACAGGTGGTACGTGGCGACGAGTTGATCGATACCCTGACCGACTGCTACGAAAAAGACGGAATGGACGAGACGATTGTGGTATGCCGTTCCAATAAACGGGCTAACATATATAATAAAGGTATACGTGCTCAGATTCTTTACAGGGAAGATGAACTGAATACGGGTGACTTACTCATGGTAGCGAAGAATAATTACTTCTGGACAGAGAAGTATAAAGAAATGGATTTTATAGCGAACGGAGAGATTGCTGTGGTTCGTCGGGTGAGGCGTACTCGTGAACTGTATGGTTTCAGGTTTGCTGAAGTACTTCTTGCGTTTCCCGATCAAAATGACTTTGAGTTGGAAGCTAATTTGTTGCTTGATACGCTTCATTCGGATGCACCTGCTTTACCCAAAACAGAAAACGACCGGCTTTTTTATTCTGTACTTGAAGACTATGTGGACATCACCGTCAAGCGGGAGCGAATGAAAAAAATGAAGGCTGACCCACACTACAATGCTCTACAGGTGAAGTACGCTTATGCGGTGACCTGTCATAAGGCGCAGGGCGGGCAATGGCAAAATGTTTTTCTTGACCAGGGGTATATGTCGGATGAGTATCTGACACCTGATTATTTCCGTTGGCTGTATACAGCTTTTACGCGTGCATCGAAAACTCTCTATTTGGTGAATTATCCGGAAGAGCAAATAGAGTGACCGGACTATAAATAAGACAGGGAACCCATCTCGGGCTCCCTATTTCTTTTGTGTAACTTAATTTATTGTCAGTGCATGAATATGAATCTCGTTGTTTAGCGGAAGTTGTTTGGGGTAACGTAATTGCCTCCATCATCATTGGTGTCGGCTACGTCCCACCATAAACGAGTTCCCTGTGTATCTACATCTTTCGGACGGTTCGGGTTAGATACTTCACTGTCCGGGTATCTCAGGCGTTTGATGAACTTCCCGTTTGCAACTTCACCCCCTGAGTTATTGCCTCCTTTAGGTGTTTTCATATAGCGGGGATAGTCTGTACGGCGGAACTCTGCCCATCCTTCGTTACCGTTGGGATATACGGCAATCCATTTCTGGGTGATGATTTGTTCCAACTGTGCTTCTCTGTCACCACTCTTGAAGGCTTGTAAGCCTTTCAATCCTTCCATGTATTTGCTGATCTTTTCTTGTCCTTCCTCGTCAGCACCAATCTGATAGTAGTTGAAGGAAGCTTCAATGCCTTCCTTATAGAGATCTTCAGCGGTACCTTTAGCACCGGCCCATCCTCGGAGAGCGGCTTCTGCCCGGAGGAACAGGCTTTCGGAGTAACCCAGCCATACTATTTCGCGTGCATAACACCACCAATGTTTGCGGTCGAGTTTTTTCTGATCTTGCTTGATGAATACACGGCTTGGAGAATAAGTCGTTGTGTAGCTTCCTCCCAATGAAGTCTCACCGTTTTCGCAACCATTGAAGTCTTTTGTCATGTCTTCTTTGGGTTCGGTTTGGTTCAGGTCCTCAAGAGCGGTCGGTCTCCACCACAATATTTCGCAACGTGGGTCGAGAATGGTCGATTGTTCTTTATAAGCTCGTTCCATTTCTTTGGATAACACTACGTTAGCACTCCAGTTGTACAGAAGTGTGTAGATGTTTTCGTTACCACCCGTGATGTACGAGTATTTGGGAGTCTGCTTCATATTATCATCATCGTTTTGCATCAATCCGGCAGGGTCGGCCATGGCTTTCTCACCCTGTTCTTTAGCAAGTTGGGGATCTACATTCGATACACGTAGTGCCAATCGTAAACGAAGGGTATTGGCAAAACGAAGCCATTTGTCTTTGTCGCCTCCAAAGCACTTGTCGTTTTCACCCAGGCTGTATTGTGCAGTAGAAGGAGTGTTGTGCAGTGCAGTGATGGCCTGATCGAGCATTTTAAAGATAACGTCGTATACATCTTTCTGATCCATGTATTTCACTTTCTCGTCTGTGGGCATTGCACCTTTTACGTAGTATTCCAATGGAATGGCTCCATAAGTGTCTGTTTGCATAGAGATCAGGAATGCGTAGTAGATACGGGTCATATAGAACGCATTGTGATAGCGTTCTTTTCCGCAGAACCAGAATGTTTTGATCAACTGACTGTATTCTTCTACAGTGCGGTTATCGTAGAAGTGCTCCCAGCGTCTTTTGGACCATCCGTCGTTATAACCGTAGGTAGGCGAGTTGGTCACGAATCCGCTAACGTTGTTGGCAAAGTAAGCAGCGTAGATGTCATGAGTCAGGTTGGTCGTAACCTGATAATCATTATACAGTCCTTCGTAAGTTAGGTTGGCGAACACCGAACCGATGGCGCTTTCCGTGCCTTGAAGGCTTTTCAGTGCACTGGGTGTCAGTTCGTAGTCGATATCGATTCCGTCAGGTGTGGCACCGATTATTTCCGGATCGTATACCGGTGCGTAGGGATCGGTATTCATTTCTTCGAAATCATTACATGCAGCCAGTCCTAACAGGAGAGTGCACATGGCAAGCGATTTGTATATTTTGATTTTCATACTGTATCTTTAATTTATAAAATTAGAAACCAAGGTTAACTGAGAATCCGAATGTACGGGTATAAGGTACAGCCATAAAGTCGATGGCTTGAGAGAACATGGTTGTGTCGTAACCACCTTCCGGACTTGTTCCCGGAGTATGTTTCAACAGATAAGCCAGGTTACGTGCTACGAACGAAACATTCAGCGAGTTGATCGGCGTTTTCTTCAGCATGCTTTTGGGGAATGTATAGCCGATGGCCAGTTCCTTCAGCTTGATGAAAGAAGCATCATAGATAAAGTCTTCTGCGTTCTGTGCTCCGTAATAGTTGGATGCTGAGATCTTCTGAGTATTGGGTGTTCCGTCTTCGTATACACCCGGGAAGATCATCATAAAGTTATCGCTTTCTCCACGATTCATAGTACGTTTAGCCATACCCGAGCCTGTTGCGTTCATTTCGGAGATAGAGATGATATCGCCACCGAATTTCATATCGAACATGGCCGACAGTGTAATGCCTTTGTAGGTGAACGACGGAGATACAGACATCAGCAAGTTAGGCTGGATGTTGCCGATAGGTTTAGCCAGGCGTTCGTCAGCATCTGTGGTCGTCATAGGCAAGCCGTTCTCTTTATTTATAATGATGTTGCCCTGTTCGTCACGTTTGTAGAGAGTCTTGGCATAGATTTCACCCAATTTGTGACCCGGGCGTGCACCTACGTTGATCGGGAAGTTAGAGTCGCCATTGAAGTAGATGTAGTCTACACCGTCAGCCAGTTTTTCTACGTTCGATACATTCTTGGCCAGATTGACATTCAGATCGAAAGAGAAGTCTTTCAATTGTACCGGTGTAGAGTAGATCATCATTTCGAAACCTTTGTTGGTGATCAGACCGGCATTGACCCATTTACCTCCACTCCAGGGAGCAGCGGCGGGCACTTTCATGATCTGGTTCTTCGTGCGGCTATAATAATAGGTAAAGTCAAATCCCAAACGGTTGTTGAGGAACTTCATATCCAAACCTGCTTCGTAAGAAGAAGAGATTTCCGGTTTCAGCTGGTCGTTCATTTTCACGTTCGATTTGCTTGGAATCAGCTCACCTTTTTCAAATTTAAATCCGTACGTATTGTATAACTGATACGGGTCCGTATCTTTACCTACTTGTGCGGCAGACAAACGTACCTTGGCGAAAGTCAGCCAGTTGGGCAGTGTTTTGTCCAGTGAACGGACAAAATCAGAAACGACAAAACTTAAGTTGGCAGACGGGTAGAAGAAAGAGTTGTTCTTCTTCGGCAGTGTAGACGACCAGTCGTTACGGGCAGTCAAGTCTAGTGACAGATATTCTTTCCAAGAGAGTTGCAAAGATCCGAATACTGAATTTGTTGCGCGTTCATGTCCGGTTTCTCCGGCAGTGTTCAGCATATTGGCTGCATTGAAAATCCATTGTCCCTTATCCAGCATATTGCGTACGCCGGCATTCAGTGATTCATAATTCTGGTACATGAAGTTACCACCTACCGTGAATCCCAAACGGAAATTGTCAGTCAGCTGTTTGTCACCCATCAATACGATTTCTGCGTTCGATTCGAAGAAGTTCTGCTCCTCGCGGTTCATTTCGTCATCGGTGATATCTTTGATACTGCTCTCACCGTTGATACCGTCACCTGCGTTCGTTTCTTCGATTCGGGTACGATAATAATCGAATGCATATTTGGCAGACAAGTGCAACCAGTCAGTAAAGTTGATTTTCATTCCATAATATCCGAATGCTCTCCAACGTTCGTCAGAGTTGTGGCGCTGGTTCAGGACGTAATAAGGGTTACGGATACCGGCAGTAGGACCTGTCCAGTTTACGTGTGCATTGCCATCTGTCGAATATTGTTTCAGGTCGTCCAGGCGAATATTGTTAGGAATACCCATCAATTGAGCGATTGCTCCGTAAGTACCGAAGTAAGGACGATCTTCTGCTTTGGTACGTGAAAGTGAAATCTTTCCGTCCATAGAGAGATATTTGTTCATTTCCATTCCGGCATTCAGGTCGAGGTTGATTCGGTTGAGCTTCTCGTTCGGGAATACGCCCTTATTGTTCGAGCTGCCGAAAGAAGCACGAAAGTGCGATTTATCTGTTACGTTGCTCACCGATACATTGTGGTTTTGCGCGAAACCGGTATCGAAGTAATCTTTCAGTTTGTTGCCGTATTTAGAGAATGCATAGGTATCGCCGTTCCAGGCTTTCTGCATGCTTCCGTCCAATACCGGTCCCCAACTGGAAGAGTCTGTCGGATCATATTTGGCATAATATTGAGACAGAGGATTCTTGTTTTCATCCTGAGTCACAATGTGGCCCTGTCCGTAACGATCTTGCATTTCAAGAGTTTCGGCTACCTGGCTCCAAGTGAAGTTGCCGCTATAGCGTACTCCGAATCCATCTTTCTTGCTACCTTTTTTGGTTGTGACCAAGATCACACCGTTACCGGCACGCGAACCGTAGAGAGCGGCGGCATTCGGACCTTTCAGTACAGAGACCGATTCAATATCTTCCGGGTTGATATCGACGGACGAACCACCACGGTCGACACCACCGTAATAGGTAGCATCCGAGTTATTATTGTCACTGAACGGTACACCGTCTACAATCCAGAGCGGCTGGTTGTTATCTGCGAGAGAAGAGTTACCGCGGATTGTAATCTTGGTAGAACCACCCAGGCCAGTTCCGGCTGTATTCATTTGCAGACCGGCTACTTTACCTTGCAATGCACTGGTCACTGAAGGATCCCCTGTCTGGTTCAGTTGGTCGCCTTTGATTTCCTGTACGGCATATCCTAACATTTTCTTCTCACGTTTGATGCCCAAAGCGGTTACAACCACTTCACTGATCATCTGGGTATCTTCACTCATCGTTACATTCAGAATGCTTTCTTTAGCGGGCAACACTTGTTGTTTGTATCCGATATAGGAGAATACGATTTCAGCTTTCGGATCATTGACAGTCAGGGTGTATTTACCCTCCAGGTCGGTAATGGCTCCTGTGCTGGTACCCTTAACAGATACATTGACGCCGATCAGCGCCTCGCCGTTAGCATCTACAACCGTACCGCTGATCTGACGTTTGGCCGATGCCTGAACCGGATCCTGTTGTTTGGAAGCCTGAGACAGATAAACAATGTTATCCTCGATTTTGTATGTCAGGTTTTTGCCTTTGAGCGCAGTATTCAACAGTTGTTCCAGGCTTACATTCTTTACGTTCAGATTCTCAATCGGCATGTTTGACGATTGGTCATCATAAAAGAATTGATACTTAGACTGAGATTGCACCGTTTTGATGACTTGCCCCAATGTAGTGCGGGAAGTTGAAAATGTGAATTGTGCAAATGACCACTGGATAGGAGCGGCAGCTAAAAGAAGAACCAGCGATGCTTTGAGCAGCCTGGGTCTTTGAAATAGGATTTTGTTTTTCATTGACTATAATTAAATTAATTAGTTAACTTTAAAAACATACAAGGTTTAAGCATTGTATTTATAATATAAGTCAACGGCTTTTGTGCCCTTGATGTTAATAAAACAAGTGTCCCGAAAGAAACACTTACTTCAGTTACTAACTTTTTTGAGAATTATTTATATGTCCCTGAGGATGCGTACGTGTATCCGTATTGGATTATGGGTATGCACCCTCAGGGGATATGAGTTGTCTAAAGAGAGAGGACTATTTCATCTTGGAGAATGAATAGGGGGCATCATCATCGTTGATGCCTCTGTTGAGGTTGGGGTGTGAACCCATTTTGAATTCAATGGTTCCGCCTTGCAGCAGATCGGCATGTTTCAGATAGTTCCGGGTTGATTCTTGCCCGTTGACCCGGAGGGATTCGATATAAAGATTCTCCTTACTGTTATTCTGTGCATCGATCACAAGATTATTGCCATTTTCAAAGTGTAGCGTTGCCTTTTTGAATAGAGGAGCTCCAATGACATACTCATCTGTTCCTGGACATACCGGATAGAATCCGAGGGCTGAGAATACATACCAGGCAGAGGTCTGTCCGTTGTCCTCGTCGCCACAGTAACCGTCAGGGCCTGGAGTATACATGCGGTCCATTACTTGACGAAGCCAGTATTGCGCTTTCCAGGGCTGTCCGGCATAATTGTACAAGTAAATCATGTGCTGTATCGGTTGGTTGCCGTGTGCATAGTTACCCATGTTCATCACGGTCATTTCGCGGATTTCATGGATCACCTGTCCATAATAACTGTCGTCGAATACAGGAGGAACTGCAAATACGGAGTCCAGCATCGTGATAAACATCTTTTTGCCTCCCATCAGATCGATTAATCCTTGCGGGTCGTGAAATACCGACCAGGAGTAATGCCAGCTGTTACCTTCTGTGAATGCATCTCCCCACTTCAACGGAGAGAATGGTGACTGGAACTGGCCGTTTTCATTACGGCCACGCATCAGTTTGCTTTCTTTGTCGAATACATTCCGGTAGTTCATGGCACGTTTTGCAAATAGTTCAATTTCTTTTTTCGGTCGGTTCAGGGCTTTAGCCAGTTGGTAGATGCACCAGTCATCGTAAGCGTATTCTAATGTGCGGGCTGTATTTTCATTGATTTTCACGTCATAGGGTACGTAGCCCAGCTTATTGTAATACTGATACCCCAAGCGTCCGGTAGAAGAGACTTCCGGATGTACATTCTCTGTACCGTGAATCAGCCCTTCATACAGAGTTTTCACATCGTCTACCTTTACTCCTTTCATATAGGCGTCTACCAATACTGAAGCAGAGTTATTGCCTATCATACAACCTCTGTGTCCGGGACTCGCCCATTCCGGAAAGAAACCACTTTCCTTATAAGTATTGATAAGTCCTTCTTGTATTTCTTTGTTTACCGATGGGTACATCAGGTTCAGGAATGGAAACAAACAACGGAATGTATCCCAAAATCCTGTATCGGTGTACATATATCCGGGGAGTACCTGACCGTTGTAAGGACTATAATGAACCGGTTGCCCGTCTGCCGTAAACTCATAGAATTTGCGGGGGAATAGCAGAGAACGGTAGAGGCAGGAGTAGAATGTACGGTACTGGTCCAGATTGCCGCCTTCTACTTCTATTTTACCTAATACATTGTTCCAGGCATCATTCCCTTTTTGTGCAAGTTGCTCAAAAGAGTCGTTACCCAATTCTTTAAGGTTCTGAGCCGCTTGTTCAAAACTAATGAACGAAGAAGCTATACGGGCATGCACGATTTCACCTTTACGGGTACTGAAACCAATGATGGCTCCCGTATGGTCGGCTTTCTGCTCCAAGTTGCCTTCTTCCAGCTTTTTGTCTGCAAAAGTGCCTTTGTAAGTGAAAGGTTTGTCGAACTCGATAACGAAGTAGTTCTTGAAATTCTCGGGCACTCCACCACTGTTACGGGTGGTGTAGCCGATTATCTTGTTCTCTTCCGGAATTACTTTTACGTAGGAACCCTTGTCAAATGCGTCTACTACAATGTACGAGTGTTCGTTTTCGGGAAAGGTGAAACGGAACAGAACCGCACGTTCTGTCGGAGTCATTTCGGTCACTACATCGTGCTCGGCCAAATATACTTTATAGTAGGAAGGAGTTGCTATTTCACCTTTATGACTGAACCAACTGGCACGTTTTTCTTCATCAAACTCAAGTTTGCCTGTGACGGGCATGATGGAGAATTGTCCGTAATCATTGATCCATGGGCTGGGTTGGTGGGTTTGCTTGAATCCCCTGATTTTGTTGGCTGTATACGTGTATTGCCATCCGTCCCCCATCTTGCCCGTTTGCGGTGTCCAGAAGTTCATTCCCCACGGACGTGCAATAGCGGGATAGGTGTTCCCGGTTGATAATTCGAAAGAAGACTGCGTTCCCATCAGTGGGTTTACGTATTGGGTCCAGTCTTTGGCCTCAGCCATTAGTGAGCAAGCTATAAGGCAAGCGGTCAAAAGAATTTTTCTCATGGTGTGGATAAGTGTATTGCTATATGGATATTATATATTTTCTATCATCGGTGCCGTGTAGGCTACATATTCGTATAATCTGTGATGAAACAGAGTACTTTCTTAGGGTTGGGTCCGCCGGTCTGTCATTTCTATTTCCAACGTACTGCCTGCTATGATATCGTCATGCGTAAAGAATGGTTTATCCAATGGTTTTCCGTTCAGTGTCATGCTTTTGATATACTTATTCTTTTTCGAGTTATTCTTAGCTATCACTGTAAACTTTTTGCCATCGGGCAGGTTTACTACGGCTTTATCGAATGCGGGGCGTCCGATAGAATAAACCGGTTTCCCCGGACATACCTGATAGAATCCCATAGAATTGAGTACATACCAAGCCGACATTTGTCCGCAATCTTCATTTCCCGACAGTCCGTCTACGGCATTGGCATATTGGCTACGGTATACGCTGTCTACCAATTCTTGCGTCCTCCACGGACGGTTCACATAGTTGTACATATGAATCACGTGGTGGCTGGGTTCGTTGCCGTGGGCATATTGTCCGATCAGCCCGCTGATGTCCGAGGAGGTTGTTTCGCCTTCCAGTGAAGAGTCGGCGGTAAACAGAGAATCCAGTTTACCGACGAAGGCATCTTCGCCGCCCATTAGTTTTACCAATCCTTCGATGTCGTGTGGAACGAACCAGGTCCATTGCCAGGCAGTCCCTTCACAATAATCATCGTTGCGGTGAGTTGAAGAGCGTGGATTGAAGGGAGTGCGCCATTCGCCCTTACTGTCCAATCCGCGCATAAAGCGGGTTCCCGGATCGAAGTAAAACTCGTAGGCTTTTGCGAAACGTGCGTATTTGTCCCGGGTGTCGTAGTCGTTCAATGCATCGGCAAATACTGAAATACACCAGTCGTCATAAGCGTACTCCAAGGCCTTGGCAACCGATTCGTTTTCGCGGTCACACGGTACGTAGCCGATTGAGTTTTTATAATATTTGGCTTTTGGCATCAGATGGGGTAACACCAGATCGGGGCATTTGATTCCTGTTGTATCATATTCTGCCGCACGCACGCAGGCTCGGTAAGCTTCTTGGATGTCGAAATTACGATCGCCTTTCATATATGCATCTACAATGACGGGAACGGCATGGTAACCAATCATTGTACCGGTATAGTTGGAAGCCATGTCCCACATTGGGAAAATGCCCCCCTCCTGATGCTTTTTGATCAGTGAACGGATGAAAGCATTGTTCAGATCCGGATCTATAATGGTCATTAGCGGATGCAGTGCACGGAAGGTATCCCATAAAGAAAAAATGGTATACATCGGATTCAGTGTATCTCCTTGATGTACTTGCAGATCCATACCCAGATAACGTCCGTCTACGTCCGTAAACAGATTCGGGCTAATGGCAGTGTGGTAGAGTGCGGTATAGAAGATGGTTTTGTCATTTTTATCATTGGTAGTAATATCAATCTTCGATAACGTTTCATTCCACGCTTTGCGTGCGTCTTTACGTATTCCGTCAAAATCCCAGTCTGGTATTTCAGTTTCTACATTTTTGCGTGCACCCTCTATGTCCACAGCAGAGATTCCGACTTTGACAAACACTTGTTCGTCTTTGGTCGTGTCAAAGTGAAGTAATGCTTTACAGGTAGGCAGCAGTCTGCCTCCATCGTCGAGTGCCATCGAATCAGTCACCAACGTGTAGGTGAAAGGTTTCGAGAATTTTGCATAAAAGTTGATATATTGGTCGAAAGCCCAGTACATGGTCTTTTTACGGCCGCAGATTTCAGTGGGGCTGATGACCTCTATTTCCATCTCTTTGTTGGTCTGCCGTTGCAGACTGTAGTCCAAGTCGAGGATGAATCCTGCTTCTTTACTTTCAGGAAAAGTATATCTGTGGATAGCTGCCCGTTTGCTTGCAGTCAGTTCGGCTTTTACTTGATAAGTATCCAGGAAGACTGAGTAATAGCCCGGTTCGGCAGTCTCATTCTGATGTGAAAAGGCAGAAGCATAAGCCATCTGCTGGCTCTGTGAACCTGTGGGGAGGTACTTTTGTTCGCCCACCGTAGGCATCAGTAGTACATCTCCATAGTCGCAACAACCAGTTCCGCTCAAATGGGTGTGTGAGAATCCGTTGATGGTGGAATCTGCGTAATAATATCCCGAGCAGGCATCCCACCCATCTATGCGGGTGTCTGGGCTGGGAGAAATCATGCCATGGGGGACAATGGCGCCCGGAAAAGTATGACCGTGTCCGCCTGTACCGATAAATGGGTTGACATAGGCTGCGTAATCAGTCATGTCCGGCGAGTTTGTGCAGGAGTTCAGAGACAATAAGCCTCCTAAACATCCCGCCAGGAATGTTTTAAATTTCATGGTACTGTATGTTTATTTTAATTGGTTGCTCACTTGTTACGTGAAGAAATAAAGATATTGTCTCCCACAATCTTATAATTGATAGGTATAGAGTTGTCCAACGATTGGAGTACAGACTCTATATTATCTTTTTTCTTCAATACACCCGAGTAAGTTTTGTCGGACTTAATGTCGGGTGAAAGAATGATTTTCACATCATAAAAGCGTTCTAACGTCCGGGTGATGGCAAAAATGTCCGCCTGTTCAAACGGGATCAGGTCATTGTGCCATACGGCATCCAATTTGGCATCTACTTGCTTCACCACCAGTCTGCGGGTTGTTTTATTCAGTTCGGCCTTTTGTCCGGGCGAAAGAATAATCATTCCTTCATCGTGGTTTCCTCTCACTTCTATTTCTCCTTCGATCAAGGTTGCTTCTGCCAGTTTGTGACTCTTGTCGCACTTGAAATTGAAAGTGGTTCCCAACACTTTGATACGCATAGCCTCACTCTCTACAACGAAAGGACACCGACGGTTTTTAGTGACTTCGAAATAAGCTTCTCCATCGAGATATACATCTCTTTCGGATTCTGAGAATTCCTTGGGATATCTCAGGGTGGCCGATTGATTGAGCCATACTTTTGTGCCATCGGGCAACATCACTTCTTTCACTTTGCCATCCGTGGACGAGGCCGTTATCATATTCCGGGTCGGATCGGCCTGATAGTACAGGTATCCGCCTCCGGTGCCTATCATCAGTGCGAGCACGATGATAGCGGCATATCGCATCCATTGGTGCATTCTGATCACTTTGCGGCTATGTGCATCTTCCTGAGCCAGTTTCTTGTATAGTCGTGCTTCTGCCCGGGCAACTTTTTTCTGATCCGGAAAGCTGTCGTGTCTGCCCAAATGATATACCTCTTCCATTCGGAAAAGTCGGCGGGCATTATCGTCTGATTCTTTGATCCAAGCGTTCACTCTGGCAAAATCTTCGTCAGAACATTCGCCTGTCAGATATCTCATCAATATGTCTTCGCTCAGATTATTCATCTTTTCTTTTTCATTATATAATAGAAACAACTAAATCTTTAAAAACACTTATCTATTTGATAAAAAATAGTAGAAATAAAAACCATAAATGGCCGAGACGGTTTCGTAGGAACTTCAGTGCCTTGTACATGTGGGCTTCTACCGTACGTAAAGAGACTCCCATCACGTCGGCTATTTCTTTATTCTTCATTTCGTGCAGATAGCTCAACTTAAACACTTCCTTGCATTTGTCCGGTAGCTCGTTAATGGCTTGGTAGATTTCGTTTCGCAATTCGCGGTCTTCTATCCGCCGGATTACTTCGTTGTTGTCCGGCTGATAGAATTCCGCTCGTTTTTGGTTGATTTCTTCCACAGCAGCGCAATATCCGTCCTCTATGCTGCGATGTTTCAGCACATTCAAGGCCCGGGTATATACCGCCCGATAGAGGAAGGCTTGGATCTGGTCGCCTATTACCATGGAATCTCTTCGTTTCCACAGTTCCACGAATACATCCTGTACCACATCTTCTGCTTCTTCATCGCCCACCAGGCGGGTGGCGTAGAACATCAGGTTCGGATAGTACCTCCGGAACAGGGCTTTGTAGGTTATATCAAATGTGTCGTCCATCTTTTTTAGCTGCTGGTTTTGGGGTTGCGGGCTACAAGTTATTGATCACTCGTAACTTTCTCCTTTCCCATTTCAAACTCAAGGGTTGCACCACTCATAATCTGTTCATGAGTAATGTAACTTTTATCATAGGGTTTTCCATTCAGTTTGGTTGATCGGATATAGATATTCTCTTTGCTGACAGCCGGAGCTTTGACAGTGAATGTTTTCCCGTTGTCAAGGTGCAGTTGCACTTCCGGGAAAAGGGGAGTACCTATTTCATATTGACCGCTTATCGGATTTACCGGATAGAATCCCATGGCGCTGAATACATACCAAGCCGACATCTGGCCGCAGTCTTCGTTTCCGCAGAGTCCGGCAGGGCTGTTCAGGTAGAGTTCGTTCATTACTTTTGCCACATACTCCTGGGTTTTCCAGGGTTGGTCTACCGCATTATAAAGGTAGATGACGTGATGGCTCGGTTCGTTTCCGTGAGCATATTGGCCTATCATTCCGGTACTGAAGAGCGGAAGTTCGTCGTCGGCCGAAGGATGGAAGGTGAACATGCTGTCCAGCTTTTGTGCAAAACGTTCTTTTCCGCCTGTCAGACCGATCAGTCCGTCTATGTCATGCTGTACCGACCAGAAATATTGCCAACCGTTACTTTCGCAGATATGCGGTGTATAAGCATCTGCTTTAAAGTCTTTCTGAAATTCTCCCTTGTCATCACGAGGTTGCATGAACGAGGTTGCCGGATTGTATACGTTACGATAGTTTTGCGACCGCTTATAGAATTCGTCCGCAATCTCTTTCTTTCCCAGTTTTTCTGCCATGCGGGCAATGCAGTAATCATCATAAGCGTATTCAAGTGTTTTGGATAACGACCAGTTTTCGGCATTATAACTATCTTTTTCATTGAAAGGAACATATCCCAGTTCTTTATAAGCACCAATTCCGCGGTAATTGTCCAGGTTGGCAGTGGCTACACAAGCTTCCAATGCCTTTTTCGGATCAAAGTTTCCAATACCTTTCAGATAAGCATCCACGATGACCGGAACGGCATGATAGCCAATCATCATATCTGTTTCACTACCGTAGAAATTCCAAACCGGCAGGCGTCCGTTCTGTTCGTAGAAAGCCAGAAATGATTGAACCATATCGTTGGTACGTTCGGGTTCGGTATAGGTAAATAGAGGATGTGCGGCGCGGTATGTATCCCATAAAGAGAAAGTACTGTAGTTTACCCATCCGTCTGTGCGATGAATCTTTTTGTCCGGACCGTAATACGAACCGTCGACATCGCTATAAATGGTAGGAGCAAGCATGGTGTGATAGAGTGCGGTGTAGAAGTTTACCCAATCGTCCTTATGGTCGCCTTTGACTGCGATTTTAGAGAGTTGCCGGTTCCAGTTGTCCCGTGCAGCCTCACGATATTTATCGAAATTATCCTCCGGAACTTCGGCTGCCAGATTTTGAGCTGCTCCTTCCATGCTGACACCGGAAAGTGCTGTGTTGACAAGTATTTGCTCTCCTTTTTGTGTGTCGAAATCGAATCGGGCTATGGTAGCCGTACCCATTCGTTTTCCGTCTTTCAGGATGGCAGTTGTATCCATTTGAACGGCTGTAAAAGGTTTAGAGAAGCGTGTACGGAAATAGACATGCTGGTCGCGTGCCCATCCGTCGGAGAAGCGGTATCCCTGAATGGTTACCGAGTCGATAACTTCGATGTGCGAATCATTGGTAAAGTCCCAATTCATAGCTTTTTTCAGGTTGAGGAAGATAGCGGCTTTGGCTTCAGGAAAAGTGTAACGCTGAATGCCGCATCGTTCGGTTGCCGTCAATTCGACGTTGACGCCGTAATCTTTCAGCAGTACCTGGTAATATCCTGCCGTGGCACTTTCGTCCTGATGGGAAAATTTGGAGTAAATACCTAACGGAGCTTCTGCTTCTTTATAAGGCAGGGTGACGGGCATGAAAGAGATGTCATATAAGTCGCCTGCCCCCGTACCAGAAAGGTGGGTATGGCTGAATCCGGCAATAGTGCTATCGGGATAGAAATATCCGGAGATACGGTCCCAGCCGGGAAGTCCGTTGTCCGGACTAAGTTGTACCATGCCGAAAGGGACTTGTGCTCCGGGATAGGTATTACCGGTGAAATCGGTTCCGATAAATGGGTTTACATATTGGGTATAGTCAATAGTTGCCTGTTTAGGGGTAGACGTACAGGCAGTGAAAACAAATAAAAGAATAAATAGTGAATGAAAAAGTACTTTCATGCGGCTTGGGTTAGAGTTTTTTAAGTAATTGATTGATTTAGTGTGCAAAGGTAGAGAATATAAATGTAAAACGAAAGAGCTTGTGTGCTGATTGATTCGTCTTTTTGTATTTCGACTCGTTATCATGAGGGCGGAGGGGGGCATTATAAACAGCCGGGGGAGATAATATGCTTTCCGTTTCAGTGATCCCTTCTTAATGTTTTGAAAAACGGGATGTATAGATAAAATACATCTGTTCCCCGGCGTACAATCGAACGTATGAGATGATTTGGATGGAGTTCTTATAGGTTGAAAAGAGGAGAACCGTTGCTTTAAAAGCCAAAGGATTGTTGGTTTTAAAGGCAGGACCCTTTGGTTTTCAATTAACATCTTGAATCTTAAGTATCTGTTTGTTAGTGAATCATGGCTTATGGTATGCTTTGACTTTATCTTTAGTCGGTTGCATTGGATTTTAAATCTCCTTTTAGCGTTTTGTCAGGAAAGAACGCCATAGTAACTTTCAATGATATAGCACTCCGGAGGGTTGAACGGATTGTGACAGTACATATCGGGTGCATGCATAGGCACAGGCAGAACCTGCTAAAAACAATATTCCGGTAGAGGTCATCATATCTCCTAAACTTACCAATGGCGATACAATACCTCCGAATGCAAACCCGGTGGCTCCCAAAAGTGCCGAAGCAATGCCTGCATTCCGTCGCTCACACTCCATGGCCAAGGTGTTGGATGCTGTAAAAGTCATGCCAATCATCGAGAGTAGAGCGAAGATCAATAACTCGTAGATCCAAAAATCACATCTCAAGGACAAGAATACCATCAATAGTGCAGATACTGACAGCATGCCCCGGCTTCCTATATATAAAGCCCGTTCCATGGTAGGTAATTTTATCGATATGGCTGAAGAGATAACCATTGCTATCGCATTGATTCCGAAACAGAGGCTGAAGGATAGAGGAGAGAGTCCGTAGTGTTGCTGCATGATGAATGGTGCAGAAGAGATATTGACAAACAGTATTCCCATAGTGAAACCATATTGCAGGACGTAGCCTACATAGCGGCGGTTGTGGAGGACTTCTCCGAAACTATGGTATAAGTCTTGCCAACTCACAGTCTGTCTGTGTTTTGCCGGAAGTGATTCGTTCAAATGTAAGCTTCCGGATAGGAGAACCACTCCCATAAAGAATAAGCAGATAAAGATGCCTTGCCAGCTTGTTATCTGAGCCAGTATACCTCCTCCGATAGGGGCGATGACTGTAGCTATTCCATTTATTCCGCCGATAACGGCAAGCATGCCGGCCAGTTGCTGTCCCGAATACTCGTCGGTAGCTATGGAGCGGGAAATCACTACACCACCTGCTCCGGCAATGCCTTGTAAGAATCGGGATGTCACAAATTGTGAAATGGTATGTGAAAAGATGCACCCCACCGTAGCGAGCAGGAACAGAATCATGGCCAGAAGTAATGGAGGACGTCGCCCGTACTTGTCACTCAAGGGACCGAAAATTAATTGTCCGGCAGCCAAGCCAATCATGCTGGTGGTGAGTCCCAATTGTACCATAGAAGATGAAGTGTGGAAAAAATCTGCCATAGCCGGTAAGGTAGGCAAATACATGTCCATTATAAAAGGGCCGAAAGCACTTAATACACCTAAAAATAATAATAAGAACCGTCTGGAATTCTGCCTGTCAGTCATTGCTATTCTCTTTGATCAATATGGTTGCAAAATTACTCCATCTGTTAGGAATCGAATATAGGCTAATCTGTACAAAACATGTTGTTTTCAGAACAAAATAGCCCGAATATCAAAAATAAACCTACATTTGTTGCCTAAAACAGACTTTTATGAAAACAGACCGATTGCTTGCCGATACAAAAACGATCCGATATGAAGAGACCGACCTGGCCTCTTTGATATCGGCCCCATACCATTTCCGGTGTGGTATCTATCTGATTTGTACGCAGGGAGAAGCCGTTGTCTCTACCGGTGTGCAGAAATATATATTCAATGAACAGACAGAATTGATCTTCCTGACCGGCGGTTTGCTGCAAGTGCTCGAAACTTCAGGAGATTTACAGGTGAAAATGTTGATGTTTCCTAAAGAAGCATTTTTAAATGCCATGTTACCTATCGATACACCTTACTTTAATTATACTCACGAACATCCCTGTTACCATCATACTGCTGACGAACGGAGTCAGAAGACCTGGCGGCAGATCAATTTGTGGATGGATATGGCACAAATGTTGTTTACCGAACCGATGCCCCAGTTCAGGGGACAACAAGAGCACAACTTTTTGCAAAGTCTGCTTATGTGGCTGTTTAATACGATTCCGGAAAAATTGGCTGTCAGTAAGCAATATAGTCGTACGCAATTACTTTGCCATCGGTTTATGCAATTGATCCGTGAATATAGTATGCATGAACATCAGGTAGCTTTTTATGCCGAAAAACTTTGTATATCGTCTCGTTACCTGCATAAAATTACAGTTCGGCATTTAGATGGAAAGAAGCCTAAACAGCTTATTGATGAACAGTTGGTGGCCGAAATAAAAGTGCTGTTGAATGAGCCTCGTTTATCTGTAACAGAAATAGCTGAGCAACTGCATTTTCCGGACCAATCCTATTTGACGCATTTCTTTAAAAAGAATACGGGTATCTCTCCAAAAGAGTTTCGGGCGATCAAGAATCTCGGATGAGGCTGAGTCTGTCCACTCTTCTCCGTTACTGTAGTAGAAGGAGTAGAATAAACAAGATCATTCTTGCTCTTTCCGGGGGATAAAGTGAGTTTGTGATATGGACATTCGATGAAGGGGAATAAAATAGAAAGAGTCCGGTGCAGTACCGGACTCTTTACTCGGAGAGTCTATGATGTTTAATCTGACTTCTAACTTTATATGGGAACTTTCGGATAGCGTGGTACCCACTCGTAAGAGTCGGCCCCTTTAGATTCCTGCCAGTTCCAGTACCTTCTCAACAGCAGCGTTCAGTCCGTCCGGATTCTTGCCACCGGCTGTTGCGAAGTGAGGTTGACCGCCACCGCCACCCTGAATCAGTTTGGCAGCTTCTTTCACCAGATTACCTGCTTTCAGTCCGCCGGCAACCAGGTTGTCACTGATCATAACAGTCAGCATTGGTTTATTGGCATCTACTGTTCCGGCTACAAAGAAGAGATTTTCTGTAATTTCACCACGAAGTTGGAAAGCGATGTTCTTCACTACTTCGGCGGGCATCGGCAAGCAGAACTTAATGACTTTAATGCCGTTAATCTCTTGTACATTTTTCAGCAGGCGTTCTTTGACGGCAGCTTCTTTTTCTTTCATGAAGTCTTCCACCTGTTTTTTCAGTCCTGCGTTTTCGTCGATATACTTGCGAATGGCCACACCAAGGTCGGGAGTATTGTTGAAAAGAGCTTTCAAGTCGCTCAAAGTATCCTGGATCGTATCCAGCATTTCTTCTACGCGAGCTCCGGTATATGCTTCGATACGGCGTACACCGGCAGCTACCGAACTCTCAGAGATAATTTTTACCATACCGATATTTCCGGTAGCGGCAACGTGGGTACCTCCACAGAATTCAATGGATGAGCCAAACTGGATAACACGTACGTGGTCACCATATTTCTCGCCGAACAGGGCGATTGCGCCCAGTTCTTTCGCTTCTTCGATAGGGATGTTGCGGTGTTCCTGTAATGGAACATTGGCACGTATCTTGGCGTTTACCAGATGCTCTACTTTGCGGAGTTCTTCGTCTGTCACTTTCTGGAAGTGAGAGAAGTCAAAACGCAGAGAGTCCGGTGTAACCAATGATCCTTTCTGCTCTACATGTTCGCCTAAAACTTCACGGAGCGCTTCGTCCAGCAAGTGGGTAGCCGAGTGATTGGCTGCACAAGCGGCACGTTTGTCTGTGTCTACACATGCCATCATCGGAGCTTCCGGATGTTCGGGCAGTTTCTTCGTAATATGTATCGGAAGATTATTTTCTTTCTTGGTGTCGATTACTTCGATAGTCTCGAATTCGTTTACCAATACACCGGTGTCGCCTACCTGGCCACCGCTCTCTGCATAGAACGGAGTGTAGTCCAGTACGATCTGATACAGAGTCTGGTTTTTCTGTTTCACCTGGCGATAACGCAGGATGGAAGTTTCGTATTCCGTGTAATCGTAACCTACAAACTCAGTAGTTCCTTCTTTCAGTATGATCCAGTCACCTGTCTCTATGGCAGCTGCATTGCGGGCACGTTGTTTCTGCTGTTGCATTTCGGCATCGAACTCTTCGACATTGACTGTCATACCATTTTCACGCAGAATCAACTCTGTCAGGTCGAGTGGGAAACCGAATGTATCGTATAATGTGAAAGCGTCTTTACCGCTGATTTCAGTCTTTCCGTTAGCTTTGGTGTCAGCCATTGTTTTATCGAGCAGGCGGATACCGGTTTCCAAAGTACGGAGGAATGATTCTTCTTCTTCTTTGATAACCTTTTCGATCAATTCTTTTTGAGCAATCAGTTCCGGATAGGCATCTCCCATGCTGTCAATCAGAACCGGAAGTAATTTGTACATAAATGCCTGTTTCTGTCCAAGGAATGTATATCCGTAACGAACGGCACGACGCAGGATACGACGAATCACGTAACCGGCCTTGGCATTCGAAGGCAATTGTCCGTCAGTAATTGAGAACGCAATGGTACGGATGTGGTCGGCAATAACACGCATGGCAATGTCGTTCTGTTCATTTTTGCCATATTCCGTTCCGGCCATTTGGGCGATTGCTTTAATCAACGGCTGGAATACGTCCGTGTCGTAATTGGATGTTTTACCCTGCAAAGCCATGCACAGGCGTTCGAATCCCATACCGGTATCGATCACTTTCGCCGGAAGCGGCTCAAGAGTGCTGTCGGCTTTGCGGTTGTATTGCATGAATACAAGATTCCAGATTTCGATAACTTGGGGATGATCGTGGTTCACCAGGTCGCGTCCTGAAATCTTGGCACGCTCTTCTGCAGGACGGAGGTCGATGTGGATCTCCGAACACGGACCGCAAGGGCCTGTATCACCCATTTCCCAAAAGTTATCATGTTTGTTTCCGTTGATGATATGGTCTTTAGGCAAGTATTGCTCCCAGTAAGAGGCGGCCTCGTTATCACGCTCCAGACCCTCTTCCGGGCTACCTTCGAATACTGTTGCATACAGGTGTTCCGGATTCAGTTTCAGGACGTCTACCAGATATTCCCATGCCCAACTGATGGCTTCTTTCTTGAAGTAATCACCGAACGACCAGTTACCCAGCATTTCGAACATGGTGTGATGGTAGGTATCGTGTCCTACTTCTTCAAGGTCATTGTGCTTGCCGCTTACACGAAGGCACTTTTGTGAGTCCGCGACTCTGTGGTATTTCGCCGGGTGGTTACCCAAAATAATATCTTTAAACTGGTTCATCCCTGCATTGGTAAACATCAGGGTGGGGTCATCTTTAATCACCATTGGAGCCGAAGGAACAATCTGATGTCCTTTTGACTCGAAGAAATTCTTAAACGAATCTCTGGTTTCTTTTGCAGTCAACATACTTCTATATATCTATTGTTGAGGTTAATATTCTGAAAAAAGCAGTGCAAAGATAGCTTGTTTTTATTATTTTTGCCGTATTAACAAGCGAAATATTTATAAGATGCGCAAAGTTTACTACATCTATAATCCGCAAACGCAGACTTATGACCGGATTTATCCGACTGTCCGACAACGGGCGCTGAGCATTCTCCGCCGTCTTTTTATAGGAATGGGACTGGGAGCCGGCAGTTTCATCATTCTGTTACTGATTTTCGGTTCTCCCTCAGAGAAGGAGTTGCGGAAAGAAAATAGCCAACTCTTGGCGCAATATAACGTACTCTCTCGTCGTCTTGACGAGGCGATGGGGGTGCTTCAGGATATCCAGCAGCGTGATGATAACCTCTATAGAGTGATTTTTATGGCCGATCCTGTTTCACCGGCTATTCGTCAGGCCGGTTATGGTGGTACGAACCGTTACGAACAATTGATGGATATGGCTAACTCAAAGTTGGTGATCAACACTACCCAAAAGATGGATGTACTGAGCAAACAGCTTTATATCCAGTCCAAGTCATTTGACGATGTAGTGGCAATGTGTAAAAATCATGATCAGATGCTGAAATGTATTCCCGCCATCCAGCCTATATCCAATAAGGACCTTCGGAAGACAGCATCCGGTTATGGGACACGGATTGACCCCATCTACGGAACAACGAAATTTCATGCCGGCATGGACTTCTCGGCGCATCCGGGTACGGACGTGTATGCCACGGGTGATGGTACGGTTGTGAAAATGGGATGGGAGACCGGTTATGGCAATACTGTCGAGATTGACCATGGCTTCGGATATCGTACCCGCTACGCCCATTTACAGGAGTTTCGTACTAAACTGGGTAAAAAGGTCGTGCGTGGTGAAGTTATAGCCGGGGTAGGAAGTACGGGAAAGAGTACCGGTCCGCATTTGCATTACGAAGTGCACGTCAAAGGACAGGTGGTCAATCCGGTGAACTATTACTTTATGGATTTGAGTGCGGAAGATTATGAACGGATGATTCAGATTGCCGCCAACCACGGTAAAGTATTTGACTAAAAGAGAAGAAAATCATGCAAAATACGGAGAGAGACCTGAAATTATATTACTCTATCAGTGAAGTTGCCCAAATGTTTGATGTCAACGAATCGTTGCTTCGTTTCTGGGAAAAGGAGTTCCCGCAGATATCCCCAAAGAAAGGGAGTCGTGGCGTGCGCCAGTATAGGAAAGAGGATGTGGAAACCATTCGCCTGATCTATCATTTGGTGAAAGAAAGAGGAATGACTCTGCCCGGAGCTCGCCAGAAACTGAAAGATAACAGGGAAGCGACGATCCGGAATTTTGAAATTATCGACCGTTTGAAGCAGATTCGTCAAGAGTTGATCGGAATGAGGGATGCTTTGGATGGGTTTTCAACAAGACGGGAAGAGGAGCAATGAGTGATTGTTCAAGCACTCATTGTTCCTCTTCCCGTTATTTAATTTATTGTTTTGTTAGTTTTCTACACGTGTCACCGACTTTATATTCGGAATCTTGCGTAGGTTGTTGCAAATAGCTTTTACATCTTCCACATCGTGCACATACAATTGGACCTTTCCTTCGAAAATGCCATCGTCCGTTTCCATATCCAGTTTCCGGATATTCACATTAAGCTGGCGTGAAATAACTTGTGTAATTTCATTCAGCAGCCCTACATTATCTATTCCTTTAATATAAATGTATACCAGGAACGAAAGTTTCTTGTGTGTATCCCATTCAGTGGCAATGATGCGGTTGCCGTAGCTGCTTTTCAGTTTGGCCGCTACCGGACATTGACGCTTGTGGATGATGATGCGGTCATTCTCGTCCATGTATCCCAGTACGTCGTCACCGGGGATGGGATGACAACATTCGGCCATGATATATTTCTTTTGCAGGGCATCTTCCGTCAGTTTGAGAATTTGTTTGGTGTTGATTTTTTCCTTTTCCTGCGGTTCTTTTTCCTCCTGCTGTTTATCCTTATTATTGCCAAAAGAGAAAGTCAGATACTTCATCCAGTTGCTGCTTTGTTTCTCTTTCAGTTCATTTTTGTCGGCATCTCCCAGAACGATGGTTTTGTTACCGATGGCTACAAGAAACTCTTCTTCGTTCTTCATGTTATGCAGTTTGCACAACTTCTCGATGACGGCTGCCTCCGGGCGGATCTCTTCTTTCTTAAAGAATTCATTCAACAATTCTTCTCCTTCTTTCTGGAAGGTTTTTCGTTCCTTACGCAGAATAGCCGCAATCTTAGCTCTTGCACGCGCAGTAGTGGCAAACACTTCCCATTGGGGCTGTACACGCTGTGACTTGGATGTCAGGATTTCCACTTGGTCACCACTTTGCAGCTTATGGCTTAGCGGTACCAGTTTATGATTCACTTTGGCACCTATACAGTGGCTTCCTATATCCGTGTGCAGTGAGAAGGCGAAATCCAGGGCAGTGGAGTTCTGCGGCATGGTTTTGAGCTCTCCTTTCGGGGTGAAGACAAAGATTTCCGAGGCGAATAAGTTTAATTTGATTGTATCGAGAAAGTCGATGGCATCCGGCTGCGGATCGTCGAGTATCTCTTTAATGGTACGCAACCATTTCTCCAGTTCGCCTTCGTCTTCGCTGCCTCCTCCTTCTTTATATTTCCAGTGAGCGGCAAATCCCTGTTCGGCTACATCGTTCATCCGCTCACTGCGTATCTGGACTTCGATCCACTGGCCATTATTGCCCATCAAAGTGACGTGCAGTGCCTGGTATCCGTTAGCTTTGGGGTGGCTCACCCAGTCGCGCAGACGGTCGGGATGCGGTTTATAGATTTTGGAGATAGAAACATAAATATCGAAACAGTCGTTCAGTTCCTCGTCTATGTTGCGTGGTTCGAAAATGATCCGTACAGCCAGAAGATCATAAATCTCTTCGAAAGGAACATGCTTGGTCTGCATCTTGTTCCAGATAGAGTAGATGGACTTCACACGTGCCAGGATTCGATATTTTAATCCCATTTTATCCAACTGCTCGCGTATGGGAGCGGTGAATTCGTTGAATACCTTATCGCGTTCGGCGGCTGTTGCGTTCAGCTTTTCTTCAATCTCCTGATATTCTTCAGGATGTTCATATTTGAAACTGAGGTTTTCCAGTTCCGTCTTGATCTTATACAGTCCCAGGCGATTGGCAAGAGGGGCGTAAATATAAAGGGTTTCGCCTGCAATCTTATATTGCTTGTTGGGCAACATGGAACCGAGTGTACGCATGTTGTGCAGGCGGTCGGCAATCTTGATCAGGATCACCCGGATATCATCAGACATGGTGAGCAGGAGTTTCTTGAAGTTTTCTGCTTGTGCCGAAGCCCGGTCACCAAAAATACCTCCGGAGATTTTGGTCAGTCCGTCGACAATCTGTGCAATCTTGGCCCCGAAGATATTTTCGATATCTTCTACTGTATAATCGGTGTCCTCGACAACATCGTGCAGCAAAGCGGCACAAATGGAAGTCGAGCCAAGGCCTATTTCATTGCATACGATCTTCGCGACGGCAATGGGGTGCATGATATACGGTTCCCCCGAGCGTCGTTTGATGCCTTTATGTGCCTGATTGGCGAAATTGAAGGCCTTGGTTATAATCTCAATACGTTTGCGGTGCTTGGTAGCAAGATAATCGTTCAGCAATTCCTGAAACGCTTGTTCAATCATCTGCTCTTCAGCTATTTCTTTCTGGTTCTCAGTGTCCATAATTTAGTCCTTTCGTTCCTTTTCTGCAAAAATAATCAAATTTAAACATCAGGCAAGCGAAAGGCGATTTATTTGTATATTTTCAAACGTTTTCCTGCGGAAATGTTAGTTCCCCGCAATCCGTTCCAGTTTTGAAGATCTTTTACGCGTACACCATATTTTGCCGCAATGGCTCCCAGGGTATCCCCGTTTTTGATTTTATAGTAAGTGGGTGTACCACTGCCGGCTTTGGCAGAGCTACCTCTCCTCTTGGAGGCTGAACTGTCGTCCCTGATGGCCACTGTACGCCGATTCTTGAACAGTTCGCCGGCACGGTGGGCATAAATCGTATCCTGACGGTCGATGAACGAACTGACCGCGTTTTGTGGAAGGCGCAGTGTGTACGACTTGCTTTCGCCCGGTATGATTTCTTTTTTATATTGTGGATTGAGACTTCTGATTTGGTCCATTGGGACGTTGCATAAGTCGGCGATCTGCTGGAAATGGAGGTTTTTGTTAACTTGAATCGTATCAGTGCTTTCGGGAATATTGGTTTCCATCGGGCAGATGTTGTGATCACAGTAATAGGTCATTACATAGTTCGCGGCGATAAATGCCGGTACGTAACCTCTTGTTTCTTTGGGCAGATAATTATAAATACTCCAATAGTCGGTTTCTCCTCCCGAGCGGCGGATGGCTTTGTTGATAGTGCCCGGTCCGCAGTTGTAAGCCGCAATCACAAGATTCCAGTCATGATAAATGTCATATAGATCCTTCAGGTAGCGTGCTGCTGCCCAGGTTGCTTTTATCGGGTCACGACGGTCGTCCACCAGGCTGTTTGACTCCAGACCGTACATTTTGCCGGTTCCGATCATGAACTGCCACAAGCCTCCTGCACCGGCGCGCGATACTGCCGACGGGTTCAAGGCCGATTCGATAATAGGCAGATATTTCAATTCCAATGGTAAATTATACGCATCGAGGGCCTCCTCAAAGATAGGCATATAGAAGTTGCAGGCACTCAACATAAAAGAGACTTGATTCCGCAGGCGTCCGGCATACATATCAATAAATTTACGTACAATTTCGTTGTATGGCATCTCCATAACAGTTGGCATGCGTGATAGGCGGTCGATGTATACGGAGTCGCTGAACAGCGGGTTGATCTCCGCTGTACTGCAGTCTTTTCCTAAGTCGATATAATTCTTGGCTTTCCAGTCGTTGAGCAGGCTATCGAGAGGATAAGTCATACTTTTGGGAAGTTCGATGCTCTCTTGGCGTTCTTTGCCGTTGTCGCGAATCACTACGTCTACACTCTGTGCGTTTACCTTGGGTGTGGCAAACAAAAATAATAAAATCAGGGGGCAATAGTTTGCTAATTTCTTCATTCTTATTTGTTCAATCTTCATGGGTTAAAATCTGAGGCTGCATTGCACGCCTACCGACTTGCTGCCGGGTTGCAACGGGTTGTTATTTATAATAGTAGGTTCCACCCTCATACTCAGGTCGGGTGATATGTCGAAATTCGATAGTTCCGCATCCACATAGGCGTCGATGATGGAAATCAGATATACACCGATGACGGCGAATATACTGAGATCCCGATAGCGCCGGTATGTGTCCTTTCGTTTGCGGAGCAGGTCTTTCAGTTGCGTATCGGTATAGTTATGATTCGGAGGAAGCAAATCCTGAAAACTGTTGGTATTAGGATTGTTATCCATAATATCCATATACGCCTGAGCATAGTCTTTATACATTTTCCCGTTCCAGCTCAATGCGTAAGCACATCCGGCAAATCCACCATATATAATAGGTAACTTCCAGTATTTGCGGTTATAAATTTGTCCTCCGCCCGGAAATACGATGGCATACCAGGTGGCTTTCGTCGGGTTAGGTACGAAAAGCTTCTTGGGCATGACGGGTGGCAGGCTATCTGCCTTTACGACCGATGGCATGACGGGTGTTTCTATCCTTTCCAGGTTCTGTCGGTTGACTTCCTCCAGGCTGTCTGCCGTAACGATGGCGGGTTTCAGGTTCTCCAAACTGTCTATCGGTGGGAGGACGACTGCTTTCTCCACTTTTACGCTGTCGGTGGCCGGAGTAGAAACGACCGGTTCGCGATGGCGGCGTGCCCGTGCTTTGGGGGCTTCGCGTACCGGAGAAATGGAGTCTTGGGATACTTTGACAGGCTCCTGTGCATACACATCAATCCCTGCTACCTGAAAAAAACAGAGAAGCAGGGCAATGTATAACGGGTATGTTTTAGTTTTTTTTGCCATTTATTTCTTCAGTGAATCGAAGATTTCCATGATACGTTCCAACTCTTCTTCATTGCTGAAGGGGATGCTTATTTTTCCTTTTCCCTTTTCAGAACAGGTCAGTTGTACCTTGGTGTTAAAGAATCCCGAAAGGTGCTGTTTCAGCATATTGAATTCTTCGGGCAGTTTGGCCCGTTTCGGGGTTATCTTTTTGGTTCCGCTCTTTACGGCTTCTCCCTCGCTCAGCGATTTCACGATCTCTTCTACTTTGCGAACGGAGTATCCGTGTTCCAGAATCTCTTCGAATATTTTAACTTGTAGTTTCGGATCGCCTAATGTGATCAGTGCCCGGGCATGTCCCATGTCTATCTGCTTGTTTTGCAGGGCCATTTGTATCGGTGCCGGCAGTTTCAGCAGGCGCAGATAGTTGGCAATGGTCGTACGCTTCTTGCCGACACGTTCACTCAACCGTTCCTGTGTCAGGTCATATTGCTCTATCAGGTGCTGGTAGGCCAGTGCGATTTCCACTGAATTAAGATCCTCACGCTGGATATTCTCTATCAGCGCCATTTCCATCACGTTCTCATCATCGGCTGTCCGGATATATGCGGGAATAGTATCCAGTCCGGCTTTCTGAGAGGCGCGGTAGCGGCGTTCTCCGGCAATAATCTGGTACTCGTCGTCCGAGACTTTACGTAAGGTGATGGGTTGGATAATTCCTATTTCTCTGATCGAATCGGCCAACTCCTCCAGTGCCGTTTCATCAAACTCACGGCGTGGTTGGTTGGGGTTGACGGAGATTTTCGACAGTTCTATTTCGTTAATAGACGAAGAACCTTCGGTTTTCACCTCTTCCATGGAGAGTAGGGCGTCCAGCCCGCGGCCTAATGCATTTCTTCTCTGTGTTGCCATATCTTCGTTTATTTACTGTTTCTGCTTATTAGTTCTTTAGCCAGCGCCAAATGATTTTTCGCTCCGGTGGACTCTGCATCATATAAGATGGTGGGGAGGCCGTAGCTGGGGGCTTCACTCAGTTTTACGTTACGCTGGATGACGGTTTTGAACACCAGTTCCTGGAAGTGGCGTTTCACTTCATCATAGATTTGGTTGGCTTGACGCAGACGTGAGTCGTACATGGTCAGCAGAAAACCTTCTATTTCGAGTGCCGGGTTCAGTTTCGATTTGATGATCTTGATGGTATTCAGCAGTTTGCTGATTCCCTCAAGGGCAAAATATTCCGCTTGTACGGGGATAATCACCGAATCGGCTGCCGTGAGGGCGTTGATTGTGATCAGTCCCAGCGAAGGAGAGCAGTCTATCAAAATATAATCATACTCTTCCTTTAACGGAGTCAGCACTTCTTTCAGTATCTTTTCGCGGTTTTTGAGATTTAGCATTTCTATTTCGGCGCCTACGAGATTAATGTGCGATGAAATGACTTTCAACGAATCAATTTCGGTGTCATGAATAGCGTCCTGTACGTTGGCTCTGTCGATAATGCATTCGTAGATAGTACATTCAGATTGCTTGATGTCGACTCCCAATCCGGAAGAGGCATTTGCCTGTGGGTCTGCATCAACAACCAGTACTTTCTTTTCGAGCGTAGCCAGCGAAGCTGCGAGGTTAATCGTAGTCGTTGTTTTTCCTACACCACCTTTTTGATTGGCCAAAGCAATTATTTTTCCCATATTATCTAAATTTATTGGCAGCGAAATAAGTGATAAATCCTCAGAGCGCCTACTAAAAAATAGAAACTTTGCTTAATCTGTTGATAAGTCACCTGTTTTGTTAATAACTGCCAGGTGAGATACGGGCATTTTTTCTCTTTTTAGCTTGCAAATATACGTATTAAAATTGAATATCGATTCCTTTTTTTACTCACTTGCAGAAGATTAAGATTTGTAAACGGGTAGTCTGCATGGCTAAACATCAGACCCTTTCTGGGTTTACATGAAAAGAGAAGTGGAAAAACATCCCCATGTTTTGGATAATAACATCCCCATGTTCTATCTTAAAACATCCGGATGTTGTTGTGTAAAACACCCGGATGTTTTTATTCCTCTCTTTTATAGTTATCATCTATGGAAAATGAAGAGACTTTCGCTTTCCTATTTGGTTCTGTTGTCGATACAAGTTCTTTTTGTTACTTTTGTGCATTTCGAAAACATAAAATAACAGATAAGGTAGATTGTATGGAAAATAAAAGACCTCTGATCCTCGTCTCCAATGACGACGGCATCATGGCAAAAGGTATTAGTGAACTGATAAAATTCCTCCGCCCGCTGGGCGAGATAGTGGTAATGGCCCCGGATGCCCCTCGTTCCGGCAGTGGATGTGCATTGACGGTGACACAGCCGGTGCACTATCAGTTATTAAAGAAAGATGTGGGACTGACTGTTTATAAATGTTCCGGTACACCGACCGACTGCATAAAACTGGCACGGAATCAGATACTCGACCGGAAGCCGGACCTGGTTGTTGGTGGAATCAACCATGGTGACAATTCCGCTACCAATGTGCACTATTCCGGTACGATGGGGATCGTGATCGAAGGTTGTCTCAATGGGATTCCTTCTATCGGTTTCTCTATTTGTGACCATGCCCCCGGAGCTGATTTTGATGCAGCAGGACCTTATGTCCGGAGAATAGCTGCGATGGTGCTTGAGAAAGGACTTCCGCCACTGACTTGCCTCAATGTGAATTTTCCTAATACTCAGGAGATAAAAGGGGTGAGAATCTGCGAACAGGCCAAAGGACATTGGAGCGGAGAATGGCAGGCTTGCCCCCGGAGAGACGATGCGAATTTCTATTGGTTAACCGGAGAATTTATCGATCATGAACCGGAAAACGAAAAGAATGATCACTGGGCACTGGCTAATGGATACGTAGCGATTACACCTACTGTAGTGGATATGACCGCTTATCATTTTATGGATGAACTGAAATCCTGGGAATTATGAAATATTATCTGATTGTTGGCGAGGCTTCGGGCGATTTGCATGCTTCCCACTTGATGGCTGCACTGAAAGAGGAAGACCCGGAAGCTGAATTTCGCTTCTTTGGCGGTGATTTGATGGCTGCCGTGGGAGGAACAATGGTGAAGCATTATAAAGAGTTGGCCTACATGGGGTTTATCCCTGTGCTTCTACATTTGCCGACCATTTTTGCCAACATGAAGAGATGCAAGGAGGACATCGTGGCGTGGTCGCCCGATGTGGTCATTCTGGTGGATTATCCGGGCTTTAATCTCGATATTGCTAAGTTTGTGCATGCGAAAACAAAGATACCGGTTTATTATTATATCTCTCCCAAGATTTGGGCATGGAAAGAGTATCGGATCAAGAATATAAAAAGAGATGTGGACGAGCTTTTTTCCATACTTCCTTTTGAGGTAGGATTTTTCAAGGGACATCGATATCCCATTCATTATGTGGGAAATCCGACGGTAGATGAGGTGACCGCCTTCAAGGCGTCGCATCAGGAGTCCTTTGCCGATTTTATTGCCGATAGTGAATTGGCAGATAAACCTATCATAGCTTTGCTTGCAGGTAGCAGAAAACAGGAGATTAAGGATAATCTGCCCGATATGATCCGGGCTGCTTCAGCTTTTCCCGGTTATCAGCTTGTGCTGGCAGCTGCTCCGGGCATTTCTCCGGAATACTATGCCAAATTTGTAAAAGGAACGGAACTGGCGGTGATTTTTGACCGGACTTATCGTTTGCTCCAACAGGCGGATGTTGCCTTGGTTACTTCCGGTACGGCTACTCTCGAGACAGCTCTTTTCCGTGTTCCTCAGGTGGTTTGTTATTACACTCCGGTGGGCAAATTGGTGTCTTTTCTCCGAAGGCATATTTTGAAGGTGAGGTTTATCTCGTTGGTCAATCTGATTGCCGGACGTGAAGTTGTCAGGGAGTTGGTGGCCGATACGATGACGGTAGAGAATATGCGGGCCGAATTGGAGCGTTTGCTGTTTCGGGAGGATTATCGTCGCAAAATGTTGGACGGTTACGAAGAGATGGCACGGTTACTCGGACCGGCCGGAGCCCCCCGGCATGCAGCTCGTGAAATGGTGAAATTGCTTAAAAAATAGTTTTTTATTCAATAATAAACAGGAGACCGGTGCAGTAAATGCCCGGTTTTTTTTATTTATAGGATATAAGGATTAACTAAAAAAAGAGATGAAAAAAATAAAACTACTTTGGATGGCAATGTTGACACTGATGCTGCCGGCATTGCAATCGTGTGACGATAATGATGGCTATTCATTGGGAGATATAGCGGTAGATTGGGCTACGGTACGTGTGGTCGGTGGCGACACTTATTCGCTGAATGCTGACCGTTGGGGAACTCTTTGGCCGGCTGCAACTGCTATTCCATTTTATAAGCCGATAGACGGGCAACGGGTGATTACTTACTTCAACCCACTTTACGATAATTATGAAGGATATGATCATGCTGTGAAGGTAGAGCATAATTATAATGTCCTGACCAAACAGGTAGAAGATTTGACGGCTGAGAATGAATCGGAATTTGGGAATGATCCGGTTTGGGTTAACAAGGATATGATGTGGATTGGCGGGGGATACCTGAATGTCATTTTCCGTCAGAATTTACCGGTTAAGGAGAAGCATCTTGTCAGTCTGGTTCGTGATAAGTGGGCTACAGCTGCTGAGGGAGAGGATGATGGATACATCCATTTGGAATTTCGCTATAATACATACGATGATGTGACCGCTCGCCAGGCGAATGGTGCCGTATCTTTCAACTTGAATTCATTGGATCTGACCGGTAAGAAAGGCATTAAGGTGAAATTGAATTCCGTAAAGGACGGGGAAACGGAAGTGGTCTTTAACTTAAAGGGCCAGTCAATGCCGGAGGAAGCAAAGCAGGTGACGCTTTCGGATGAAGTGCAAATAAAATAAAAGAAGGTTAGTTAAAAGAATAACGGGCTACAAACAATAAGTTTCTGCTATCTTTTGCAGGGTACTTGGTGTTTGTAGCCTGTTATTCTTTTGTGACTTATTTTTTTGTCTGCTTTAGACCAATGTCAGTGCATATAGGTAAATAACGCCTGCCGGTATAGCCATTAGTGAACTGTCGAAGCGATCGAGCATACCTCCATGTCCGGGTAGAATACTTCCTGAATCTTTAATCTGCAATTGGCGTTTCAGCAGAGACTCTGTCAGGTCACCCCAAGTCCCGAAAATGACAACTACCAATGCCAGTCCCGCCCATTCTGCCCATGTCATGATGGGGAAGTAGCAGGCAAAAACAAATGAAGAGGCAATGGCTACAATACCTCCGCCAATGGAACCTTCCCATGATTTTTTAGGTGATATGCGTTCAAACAGGCGGTGTTTGCCAAAAAGTGATCCGAAACAATATGCCCCCGTATCATTCAGCCATAAAAAGACAAAGATGGATAGAGGCAATATCGGATTGTATGATACGCTGCTTGCTTCCGGATCATTCTGGAAAGCAAGCACATTCAGCATGGCAAAGGGAAGCGCGATGTACATCTGGCTCAGCATGGAGTAAGCCCAGTTTAAAACCGGATTCTTCTTTTTGAGATATAACTCGCTTACCATCAGATAAATGATTAATATCAGGTAAGGAATAAATATTTTAGAACCGGCAGCGTCGATACAGAAACCCATAATGGCCAGAAACAGATAAGCTCCTCCCAACATGGTGATAGTCCGGTTGATGCTTACCTCTCCCGATTGGTTGACGAGATGTCCGAATTCGCGTATAGTCAGAGCGCTGACAATGACAAAAAGAGTGCCGAAAGCCAGTGGATCATAAAGTATACAACCCACTATGATGGCTACGAATAATATTCCTGTTATGGCGCGTTGTAAAAAGTTGTTCTTCAAGGTGTTGTTACGTTTTTAGTTTTGTGATGCCGCTGACTCTTGTTGCGTATTGCCCTCTTGAGACTCTGTTGCTTGCGGAGTAGTTGTGTCTACATCTTCTCCATCTGCAGGATGAACGGCGTTTTCTTGTTTGTTATTAGCTGCCATGATTTCCTCCGAACGAGAAGCCCAAGGACGTTTTCCAAAGATACGTTCTACATCCTCAGCAAAGATGACTTCTTTATCGATCAGTAGCTGTGCCAATTCGTTGTGTTGCTCTTTGTGTTCCGAGAGAATCTGTTTGGCACGTTCATACTGTTCGTTTACCATTCTTTTGACCTCTTCGTCAATCAGTTCGGCAGTTTTTTCACTATATGGACGCTGGAATGAATACTCATCATTATTATAATAGCATAAATTGGGTAGCTTTTCACTCATACCCAAATATGCGATCATGCCATACGCCTGTTTGGTTACGCGCTCAAGATCGTTAGCAGCTCCGCTTGATACACGGCCGATGAAAAGGTCTTCGGCAGCACGCCCGCCCAAAGTAGCACACATCTCGTCGAGCATTTGCTCTTTAGTCGTGATCTGTCTTTCTTCCGGCAGATACCAGGCAGCGCCCAAGGCCCGTCCGCGGGGGACGATAGTTACCTTAATCAATGGATTGGCATATTCCAATAACCAGGAAATGCTGGCGTGTCCGGCCTCGTGCAGGGCAATAGACCGACGTTCGGCTTCCGTAGTAATCTTTGTTTTCTTTTCAAGTCCGCCGATAATACGGTCTACTGCGTCCAGAAAGTCTTGCTTGCCTACGAATTTCTTTCCGTGACGCGCGGCGATCAGAGCAGCTTCATTACATACATTGGCAATGTCTGCACCCGAAAATCCGGGTGTCTGGCGTGCCAGTAAGTCTACATCTACCGTATCGTCTATTTTGATGGGGCGCAAGTGTACGCCAAATACTTCTTTACGTTCGTTCAGATCAGGTAAATCTACATGGATTTGTCGGTCGAAACGTCCGGCACGGAGCAATGCCTTGTCTAGTACATCCACACGGTTGGTGGCTGCCAGGATAATAACACCGCTATTTGAGCCGAAACCATCCATTTCCGTCAGCAACTGGTTCAACGTATTTTCACGTTCATCATTTCCGCCCATTGCAGGATTCTTACCGCGAGCACGTCCTACAGCATCAATCTCGTCGATGAAAACGATACAAGGAGCTTTCTCTTTAGCTTGTTTGAAGAGGTCGCGTACACGGGATGCACCTACACCGACAAACATTTCAACGAAATCGGAACCGGCCAAAGAGAAGAAAGGTACATTGGCTTCACCGGCCACAGCTTTCGCAAGCAACGTTTTACCTGTTCCCGGAGGGCCCACCAATAGAGCGCCTTTAGGAATTTTACCTCCCAGGTCAGTATATTTCTGGGGTTCTTTCAGGAATTCCACAATTTCTTCTACTTCTTGTTTGGCTTCTGCCAGTCCGGCTACATCTTTGAAAGTTACTTTGATGGAACCGCCTTTTTCAAAAAGCTGGGCTTTCGACTTTCCTACATTGAATACTCCGCCTGCACCTCCGCTGGCACCACTGCCCATGCGTCGCATGAAGAATATCCATAAAGCAATCAGGAAGACAATCGGCAGTACATTCCAAAGTATTGCACTGAAATAGTCTTTTTTCTTATCATAGCTGACAGAACCGTCAAAGTGCGTCTCCTCTTTTTCTTTTTGTAGAAAGTTATCCAGGTTCTCGCGTGAAGGGGCTTCCGTAGTGATCATCGGATTCCGGCCTACACGGGTGGAATCTTGTTTGAATACGGTTCCTACATACTGGGGTTTGATATAAATCTCGACCGAATTATCATCATAACCGATCACTTTACTTACATAGCCGTCACGTACGTACTGCTGGAACTCATCGTAAGAGATGTTCTTACTGATAGAACTGCTTCCGTTAGCGAAATACAGCCCTAAAAGCATTAGGGCGATAATCATATACATCCAGTTCAGGTTGAACTTGGGCATATTTACTTTATTGTTGGGTTTCTTGCTGTTATTGTCCATACTGATAGATTAATCAATGTCGGGAATTGTAGTTAACTTGGCATCTGCCCACAGGTGCTCCAAATTATAAAAGTTTCTGGCTTCCGGTAGGAATACATGTACTAATACATCTGAAAAGTCCATAGCTACCCATTCTGCATTTCGCTGTCCGTCGATGGCAGAGGGTTTGGTGCCGGCACCTTTGCGGGTAAATTCTTTTATGGAATCTACAATGGCAATGACCTGGCTGGGAGAGTTCCCCTGACAGATTACAAAGTATTTGCATATCGTGTCGTCTATGTTTGTCAGGTCTGCTATGACAATGTTTTTACCTTTTTTTTCTTGTATACCTTCGGTTATCTTTTCTATTAATACTTTCGTTTCGTTCATTTATAGGTTGAAATTAAATAATCAATGTTCAGTTTCTGTTTATAACAAGGAAAGGGGATTCTTTGTTTTCTTGTCATAAACGTGATATTTTTTACAAATATACGCTGATTTATTGTATCAATGAAAGTAATGTGCTAAATCTATTTCATTTTTTGTTTTTTTTTAGGGATGCATCTCTTTGGAATCCGGCATATTAGATATTTTTTTAGAAAAAAAGAGCGAAAAGTATTTGTGATTAAAAAAAACTTTGTACCTTTGCAACCGCAAACGAGAAACAAGAGATGTTGATCGTAAATCACATTGGGCTATGGTGTAATGGTAACACTACAGATTCTGGTCCTGTCATTTCTGGTTCGAGTCCAGATAGCCCAACAAATTTACATTATAAATAAGTAAAATCCCTCTAAAACCGCAGTTTTAGAGGGATTTTTTATCCTTTCAAGTCTTTTCGATAAAACAGTTGTTCGGTAATATCTCCGGTGGCAGAGAACCGTTTCTTGTCGTTCTTTCAAACTGTAGTTTTAGACTTTTTTTCTGTCCGATCCGGTGGTAGGATTGCAAACGAAATAATATAATCTGTTGATATTATGTAGGTAAATGGGGAATGTTTATGCCTGTTTTTAATGTGTAACACTTGAATTTAGAAAAGGCGTATCAAAGAGATTCAAAATCCCTTTGATACGCCTTTTACATAGAACTAAAATTATTTTCCTTTATTCTTCTTTGATTGATTCATCGATTACTTTTATTTTCTGCAATACTAATTCTAAGTCGGATTTTAATTTTTCCACCTTGCGGTTGATTTCTGTCAAAAGACTATTTCCTTTCTTAGAAGAGGTAGTCAGGAAGCCCAAATTATTTTCATAAGTTTGGAGTTCATTTTTCATGTTTTCGTATGTACGGACTAATTTCTCACGTTCACGGTAGAGTGACTGGGAGCCTCCACTTTGAATATTGCCGATAGAAGATTTGAAATTACTCAGTTTCTTGTTCGATGCACTGATATTAAATCGATCGAAAAGTTGGTCAATCAAACCGTGATATTGTTTATAAAGCCTGTCTTTCTCTTTAAACGGTACATGTCCGATACCATTCCATTCTTTCATCAATTCACGAACCTCTTTGCTTGCTTCATCGGCATCCGTCGTTTCGTCAATAGCAGTTAAGCGGGCAATGATTGCCTTCTTCTTTTCTAGATTCTCTTGTTCTACAGAACGTTGAGAAGAAGTGGCCTTGCCTTTTTGCTCAAAGAAGTAATCACATGCAGTAATGAAACGTTTCCAAACAGCGTCCGAGTATTTTTTAGAAACAGGGCCAATTGTTTTCCATTCCTTTTGGAGCTTGGTTAAGATTTCAGCCGTTTCTTTCCATTCTGTACTATCTTTCAGAGATTCTGCTTTTTCGCACAATGCCTTTTTCTTTTCCAGATTAGCATTCATACCTTCTTTCAGCAACTTGAAGAATTCTCCTTTCTTTTTAAAGAATTCGTCACAAGCTTTACGGAAACGCTCAAAGATTTTCACGTTCATTTTCTGCGGAGCAAAACCAATTGTTTTCCATTTGTTTTGCAGGGCGATCACCTCTTGTGTCTTGGTTTCCCATGCCGCAAATGTTTTCAATTGGTCAAACTCAATAGCTTCTACTATTTCACAGATAACTGTTTTCTGATCCAAATTATGTTGTTCAGTCTCTTTTAGAGCTTCGAAATGCTGCTGATGGCGACGGTTGACGGCTGTAGAAGCGGCTTTAAAGCGATTCCATATTTCGTCACGTAATTCTTTGGCGACAGGACCGGTGTCACGGAACTCCTGATGTAGTTTCTGTAATTGATGGAAAGCGGAGACTACATCTTGTTCATCGGCCAACTTTTCGGCAGCTTCACAGAGATGTGTTTTAATCTCCAGGTTTTTTTTGAAGTCGTATTCTCTGAATTCATTATTCAGTTTTAATATATCATAGAACTTTTCAACATGCAACTGGTAGTTCTTCCATAACTCGTTCACTTTAGCTTGTGGCACCAATTTCACTTCGTTCCACTGCTGCTGTAGCTTTTTAAATTCGTTGTAGGATTTGTTGGCGTCATCGGGTGATTCCACTAACTCTTTCAACTCTTCGATAATCGATAGTTTAACTTGTAGATTTTCTTCCTTTTGCTTTTCAATCTCAGCTGCCAAGGCACTTCTTTTTTCTTTAATAGCTGCCATCAAACTTTTGAATTCTTCTTCCACGCCACTGGGCTGAGCAATAAATTCTTCTTCGGCACCACCATTCTCTACGAACGTTTTTTTCGCAGCCTCGATTTCGGCATTATGAATTTTATAGAAAGTTTGCTTTAAACCATCCAGTTCCTGCTTGTTTGCATTTTCAGCATCTTGGGCAACTTCTTTTAACCGGAGCAGCACCTCTTCTTTAGTGCTTAGTTTAGAAGCATTTTCTGTCGGTTTTTCCACAATAGTTTCTTCAGCCGGAGTTTCTGTAATTTCTTCAGAAACCTCAACTGCTTTTTTTTCTTCTTCTAATTCCCCTTGTTTCAAAGGTTGGTTAGTGTCATGAGAGTCCATCATTGTATATTCGTTTTTAGGAAAACAGGATTTGTCTTTAAATCCATTAGATCACAAATTAATGAAATAAAATGATTACTTCATACTATTTTCCTTTATTTTTTTTTAATTGAGCCATTTTTTACGATAATAACACCGTAATCCCCATATACATCATCATGCCGATGATATCGTTCGTAATGGCAATAAACGGTCCTGTAGCTATGGCCGGATCTATTTTCATCTTTTCGAGTGTCATTGGAACCAAAGTACCGAAGATGGAGGCAAACATCACTACTGAGAACAGACTGATGGATACCGAATAAGTGACTGTGGCGGTTGCTCCGAAACGGATAAAATTATAGGTATATACCAGTAAAGAGATGATCGTAGCATTGATCAAGGCAACTACGGCTTCTTTGCTGACTTGCTTGAAAGTATTTTTGGCGTCAAGGGAACTGTTGGCCAAGCCTTGTACGACGAGAGCTGACGATTGAGTTCCTACGTTTCCGCCTGTACCACCAATCAATGGAATGTAAAGGGCCATTTCGGGATGCGCGGCAAAAGTGGAATCAAAGTTCCCCAATATCATAGAGTTGCCAATACCTCCAATCATACCGATTAACAACCAAGGTAAGCGGGCAGTAGTCTGGCGGAGTACATTATCGTCTGTTTCTACATCTTGAGAAAGACCGGATGCTAACTGGTAGTCACGTTCTGATTGTTCACGAACTTCGTCCATGACGTCATCTACGGTGATTTGTCCTACTAGTCGGCCTATACTGTCAAGAACAGGAATGGCAACCAAGTCATATTTCTCAATAATTTGTGCCACTTCATCGATAGGGGTGTCTACGTGTACTGAGATAGGATCCTTCTGCATTACATGTTTTACTTTAGATACAGAGGGAGATGTGATCATCTTTTTCAGTGGAAATATTCCGCGAAGGCGTTCATCATCATCTATTACATATACATAGTAGATATCGTCGAGTTCTTCGGCTTGTTGGCGCATCTCTTTCAGACATTCGGGCATACTCCAGTTTTCGTTGACGGTTACCATTTCCGTACCCATCAAACCACCGGCAGTATTTTCATCATACTTCAGCAGGTCGACAATGTCTCCTGCCTGCTCGATGTCTTCAATGTGCGAAAGTATTTCTTCCTGTTTATCTTCATCCAGTTCACGCATCAGGTCTACTGCGTCGTCCGTATCCATATAGTCAACGAAGCGTTTGGCAATAGTTTCTGATGGCAGGATGTCGAGAAACTCTTTACGAACGTCTTCATCCATTTCGACAAGTACATCCGCAGCTGTTTCATTATCAAGTAATCGGTAGACGAAGCGGGCTTCTTCCGGGTTCAACTCGTTACACAATTCCGCTATGTCAGCAGGGTGTAGGTCGATAAGAAGCTCTTTTACCTTATCGGCATCTTTTTCTTCGATAAGTTCTTTTACGTTGTCAATGTATTCTTCGTTCATAATTACAGCCTTACTTAACTTCCTATAATAATAAGGAAGACAAGTTTTGTATATTACATTTCCTACTTTGTTAGTTCAGTCCGATAATCCGGTTGGTTCTTTATGGATTTTCTATCTGAGAAACTGGTTCTATCGGAACTTTTAGTGCTTGTTCCACCTGATTTGTCAGGTGGATAAACTCTTGTACCGATAGTTGTTCCGGTCGTTTATTAAACAGGGCGTCTTCTGTCAACGGGCAATCTTTACCTAAAATCGGTTTGATTGAATTTCGTAATGTCTTTCGACGCTGGTTGAAAGTTGTTTTTACAATTTGTTTAAATAGCTTGGGGTCACAACCGAGCTCTTGTGTCTCGTTGCGTGTCATTCGTATGACTGCGCTTTTCACTTTGGGAGGTGGATTGAACACCTGTTCATTTACTGTAAACAGATATTCTACCCGATACCAGGCCTGTATCAGAACGCTGAGTATACCATACGTTTTACTACCCGGTCCGGCGGCGATGCGTTCGGCTACTTCTTTTTGAATCATTCCAGTACAGCAGGGGATCAGATCCTTGTTATCCAGCATTTTGAAGAAAATTTGGCTGGATATGTTGTAAGGGTAGTTTCCAGTTAAGACGAAAGGATGTCCGTCGAACAAACGTTGTAAGTTCATTTTCAGGAAGTCATCCTCGATGATATTATCTTCCAATGACGGATAGGCTTCTCGCAAATAGGCTACTGATTCGTAGTCTACCTCTACAACTTTTACCAACCGTTCTTTCTTAACAAGAAACTGAGTGAGCACACCCATTCCCGGCCCGACTTCCAAAATTGGCAAATCGGGGAATGTATCTACTGTATCGGCAATGTCCTGTGCCACTTTCAGGTCTTTCAGGAAATGTTGTCCGAGAAACTTTTTAGGCTTTACTAATTTCATTTATCAACTAAATAACTACTTTTGCAGCAGACAAAGGTAATTCTTTTAAATGAAGAATAAAGAATTAGGGATGAAGAAACTAATAAAAAAGGCACTGAAACTTATCTTACCATTGGTTTTGGGAGGCTTTATCTTATATTGGGTCTATCGTGACTTCGATTTTGTGAAGGCTACGGAAGTTTTGCAACATGGCACAAACTGGTGGTGGATGGCTTTCTCGCTTCTTTTCGGCATATTTGCACAGGTATTTCGTGGTTGGCGTTGGCGCCAGACGCTGGAGCCTTTGGGAGCATTTCCCCGAAGAAGGGATTGTGTTGATGCCATTTTCATTTCGTATGCAGCTAGTTTGGTTGTACCGAGGGTAGGTGAGGTGAGTCGTTGCGGGGTACTTGCTAAGTATGACAACGTTTCTTTTGCTAAATCTTTAGGAACTGTGGTTACCGAACGTCTGGTAGATACTGTGACTATTCTTTTGATTACCGGCGTCACGGTTCTATTGCAAATGCCTGTGTTTGTTACCTTCCTTGAGCAAACCGGAACGAAAATCCCCTCATTCATGCATTTACTTACTTCTGTCTGGTTTTACATTATTTTATTTTGTACAATCGGAGTTATTGTACTTCTCTACTATCTGATTCGTACGCTTTCTTTCTTTGAGAAAGTGAAAGGAGTTGTGCTTAATGTTTGTGAAGGAATTATGTCACTGCGTAATGTGAAGAATCTTCCGCTTTTTCTACTCTATAGTTTTTTGATATGGCTTAGCTATTTCCTGCATTTTTATTTCACTTTTTATTGTTTTGCTTTTACGGCACATTTGGGCTTACTTGCTGCATTGGTTATGTTTGTTGGAGGTACCTTTGCTGTAATTGTGCCTACTCCGAATGGAGCCGGTCCATGGCATTTTGCCGTTATTACCATGATGATGCTTTACGGGGTAAATGCGACGGATGCAGGGATTTTTGCACTAATTGTTCATGGCATCCAGACTCTGCTGGTTATTTTATTGGGTGTTTATGGATTGGTGACTATTTCTTTTTTACACCGGAAGTGACGGGGCGGATTAAATATTGTATGTACCGAAAGATATATATTTAATCTCTGAATCCACTTTTTGAACTTTTTTTATTTGAATTTCTTCCGGTAATTCTTTCTTTTCCATTCTTTTTAGTAGCTTTGACCTTTAGAAATTGATTTAAAACCTATAAATAATTCATTTATGAGCACAATTCTTGATTTAGCTCCACAAAATGTATGGAAGCACTTTTATTCTTTGACACAGATTCCCCGCCCATCGGGACATATGGAAAAAATTACCGAATTTCTGGTAAACTTCGGTAATAGTCTTGGATTGAAAACTTTTGTGGATGATGCCGGTAATGTGATTATCCGTAAACCCGCCACTCCGGGGATGGAGAATCGTAAAGGAGTTATCCTTCAGGCACATATGGATATGGTTCCGCAGAAAAATAACGATACAGTTCACGATTTTGAGAAAGATCCGATCGAAACTTATATAGATGGTGAATGGGTAAAAGCGAAAGGTACTACATTGGGGGCCGATAATGGTTTGGGTGTAGCTGCTATCATGGCTGTTCTTGAAGATCAGAATCTAAAACACGGGCCATTGGAGGCTTTGATTACGAAAGATGAAGAAACGGGTATGTATGGTGCTTTTGGCTTAAAACCGGGTACGGTGAATGGCGAAATATTGCTTAATCTTGATTCTGAAGATGAAGGTGAACTTTATATTGGCTGTGCCGGTGGTATGGATGTAACTGCTTCTCTTGAATATAAGGAAGTTGCTCCGGAAGAAGGTGATATCGCTATTAGAGTGAATCTGAAAGGTCTTCGTGGAGGACATTCCGGATTGGAGATTAATCAGGGACGTGCCAATGCCAACAAATTGTTGGTACGTTTTATACGTGAGGCAGTAGCAACTTATGAAGCCCGCCTGGCAAGCTGGGAAGGCGGAAATATGCGGAATGCCATACCTCGCGAGGCACATGCTGTAGTGACTATTCCTGCTGAAAATGAAGAAGAATTGTTGGCTTTGGTGAAATATTGTGAAGATCTTTTCAATGAAGAGTTCAAAGCGATCGAAACTCCTATCAGCTTTACTGCAGAACGGGTAGAATTACCTGCAGGAGAAGTTCCTGAAGAAATCCAGGATAATCTGATCGATGCTATTTTTGCTTGCCAGAATGGTGTGATGCGTATGATTCCTACTATTCCCGATACCGTGGAAACCTCTTCAAATTTAGCTATCATCAATATTGGTGAAGGTAAAGCCTCTTTCAAAATCCTTGCGCGCAGTTCCAGTGACAGTATGAAGGAATGTCTGACTACCAGTTTGGAATGTTGTTTTTCTATGGCAGGTATGAAGGTAGAGATGACCGGAGGCTATTCCGGATGGCAACCCGATATTAATTCTCCGATTTTACATGCTATGAAGGAATCTTACAAGAAGCAGTTTGGTACAGAACCGGCAGTGAAAGTAATTCATGCCGGATTGGAATGTGGTATCATCGGAGCTATTATTCCTGGGTTGGATATGATTTCATTTGGGCCAACACTACGCTCTCCGCATTCTCCCGATGAAAGAGCTTTGATTCCGACAGTTCAAAAATTCTATGACTTTTTAATTGCTACTTTGGAGCAGACTCCAATGAAATAAATAAAGTCCATTGATAATGAAAAGAGGTAAGCGTGGTGTAAACGCTTTCCTCTTTTCTTTTTAGTGTCTTTTCTACTTTTGAAAACTATCTTTCTTCCTGTCTACTTTATGACGGCCTGTCATTCGGATGTGAGATATTGTCAGTTGTAGCCTGTCTTTTTGACTCCCTTATTGTCCTGTTTTGTCTTTTGATTACCATCCGGGACTCTTTTTCTTGATATACATCAAGAAATGTGTTTTAAAACATGTTTTTATCTTGCTTTTGAGTACAACGTATCTGTTTTGGCTTTACTTTTGTGTTGTAAAACATAAAAATTAGGATAACAAAGTTTTTAGGTAACAGTTTTTAAGGTAAAAAGATTATGAAGATTGTAAGAAGTTTATTAAAGAATTTGGCTAATGCCAATCCTAACATTTGGGGATATGTGACGCTCTAAGCGTTTTTCCCTTCAGGTTTTCAGTGTGTATTAATTAAGGTAATTATTATTAGTATTTAAAGCAATGAAAAAAGTAGTAATGCATCTGCTGGAAAGATGTTTGAGAGAAGCCGGCAGAAATGAAATGATGAAGTGGGGATACACTAAATAAAAGTGTTCCCCACTTTTTTTATTTTGACTCAAGTTTGTTTCGTGTCGTTGAGTTTTGAGGCCGGGTCATTTTTTCACATGGAAGTTTACCTCGCCTCTGATCAGCTCTCCTTTTAATGTGAAGCCTTCCACTACCACCTTAAATTCTCCTTCAAGGTCAGAAGTATAGAATGAAAGTGTGGTATCTATTCCTGCTTCTGTCTCTACAGAGGGATTCCAGTATAGCGTATGGCGGAAATCCGGTCTACGTGATTTTTTGTCAGTAGCGTCTTTATATTCAGGCATCTTAAATGTAACAGGCAGTTGCGGACACTCGTAAACCGTTAGTCGTGAATCGTCACTAAGCTGTATGGAAGGTAAGTCTCCTCTTTGGGTAGTAAGTGAAATCATGCATTCGAATACTTCACCACCCAATCCATAACGGCCGTTATATATTTCGATTTTCTTCACCAATCTGGGATTATATTTTAAAATATCCTCATGGTCATGAATGGGAACACCGTCCAGCAGTACCAATGTATTTCCGATATTGAATCTTTTTTCTCCTTCTTTGAGTACTCTTAATCTACGTTTTCCATTAACTTTACGTATTATCACACTGCGTACGAATTCCACGAAAGTTTCTGTCATTGTATTGAATCGTGTGTATTCATCCAAATTGTAATTCAGATAAGGTTGAAGTCCATAACAAGATTGCAGAGGAATAGCATGATCCAATGAATCGAGCACTGTGACTTGCTGCAGCTGTATACCTATGCTCCTTTCCAACAGTCGTTTTTTATTCCGATAGAGTTTTAATGATGGCAGGTTTTGGGGTAACTTTTCACTGAAGGGTGATAAGATGTTCATTCTGAACGGTTCCCCGTTAATGTTCCATGCAGCGGCTACTACATCGTTTGTTCCATATACATGGCTTGTGTAGAACAGTGTATTTCCTCCCGATTCCACTTGTCCTTGCACATATCGTATATCTTTTCCTACGAAAGCGATGTCGGCTGATATAGGTTCATTTTGTACTTGCTTCAATGTTTCTCCTGTAGGGCTTTCTATCTGTCCGCAGATGATATGCCCTTCATATTCCGGTATCCATTTTCCGGAAAATGTTCCGGGAGTAGCGGTTACTTGTTTTCTCCAGGTGGATTCTTCAAGAGGCGGGAGGGTTACCAGTGAATCATTACGGCTTACCGAGACAGTAAGATCGGATACTTCATCCGGTAGTCTATTAATGGTCAATTCTACGAGTTGGCGTGTGTTGTAATTCGACTGGGAAGTTTTTATATGAATATTTTCGGTGGTAGCCGGTTTCCCTTTCGGATATATCTCGGCAGAATCCGCTAGTTCAATAGGATCGGAGTCTGATACTCGGAAAGTGTTAATTACAGCAATGGATTTTCTGAAGAACACTTTTTCTCCTTCATTCCTCATATATCGTGTGTATCCGGTCAATTCATAAATTCCCGAAGGAGCGTCTGTAGGAATCTTGACTTTGCCCGAACCGCTCCCATTGTCAAGTGCCAGTTTAAGTTGTGCTTTAGGCCGTTCAGTATTCGATATTTCTATGTATCCCACTTTGCTGAAAGAAGATGGGCGAAAATGTGTGTCAATAGTATAAAATTTGAGCCATACTTCTTCACCGGCCAAATAACACGTTTTATCCGTATGTACATATACCCGTTCATATAATTCTTCTTGTGCTTGCAAAATCAGACAGAATAAGATAAAGAGATATAGTGTGAAAATCCGTTTCATAATTGCCTCCTTTTGTTTAAGTTATTGATGATCGTTGGGCCAGAATGAAGGCTTGTTTTTACTTCCTCCGTTGGCTTCACATTCTGTACATCTCTGTAGGGCCCAGTGGTCAATGTGAGTGCCTGTACCGACTGGACGATAACCGGCAAGGTATCTTATCAGATATGTGCTATAGCCCTGTTCATCCATTTCGCTATCCGACACTTCTTCACAGCCACTGTATAGAGGAGGACGTTTAATTTCGTTGGGATGAATGTATATTCTCTTTTCAGAGATGTTTTTATAGACGCCTACATAACCGATCGTCCTTCGTTCGGGCTGACTGATACAACTAATGTTTCCTTGGATTTCAGAGGGTTGTGGAGTAAAGATTCCTCCCATTTCTTCATTCTGTTGCTGTACATTCAAGTAATATTCATATCCCTCTTTACTCAATGCTCGTTGCTGTACCTGTATGCTGTATAGTACAGTGAATCTGTCTTCATTGACCGGCACATCGAGTAGCTTATTATTTATGATCAGATGTTCTTTCAACTTTTCCGTAGAGCCAATCAATATATTTCTTGATATTTCCTTTTTCCAACAATAGAAAGTTGGATAATTGCTGTCTTCATAGATGCGGTTCATATCCGGATCAAAGTAGCAAGTTGTAATGTAGCTGGCTCTTATCTCCCAGTCTTCCCGATAGTTCCACATGTAGTATTGAGTTTTTCCGGGATCACCATGGGTCGATACCCGTATAGAAAGTGCTTGTTCAGGTTCTGGCTGTATCCACGAAACACTGTCTATTTCAGAAGATACCATCGGTGTGGAAGGAGACGAGGTATAAATCTCTCCGTCGTATTCTATCTCTATTCCGTAGGATACATCATCCTGCAATTCACCGATACTGACCTGGTATTTACCATCACCAAGAGCCGTTCCGAAATCACTTCGATAGCCGTCGCTGCCTACTACAGCAATTCTGGCATAAATGTTTCGATAATCTTCCGGCATGTCTTCGGATAGTGGAATACTTTTGCTTAATGAGAATATGGCTTCTGTATTAGCGATAATGTCGCCGGTTACTACCAGCAATTCTTCATCGGAAGAAGGTAGTTGTGCGTTGTATTCTGAAACACAACCTGTCAGGCAGAGTAGTAACAGATAGATTTTATATTTTGATTTCAGCATGGTGTTAGAATTTTATGTTATACGTAATGAAAGGAATCGGAACTCCGAAAATAGACATCTGGTATCCTTTTATTTGTCCTTCTTCCGGCATATAATAAATAGAATACACATTCTTTCTTCCGGTTACATTGTATACCCCAATCGAAATAGAACTATGTGTCAACAGGGTCAGATGATGGCTGGGTTCTATATTAAAAGAGATATCTGTACGAAAGTAATCCGGAATGCGGTATGAGTTTCTTTCCGTATAGTAAACTCGCATCGATTGCGTTGATTCATCATAATACTGTCCGGCAGGTATGGTAGTGGGGCGTCCTGTGCTATAATCCACGTTGATTGACATACTGTATCGATGCGTAAATTTGTAATTACCTACAAACTTAAAGTCGTGAGGCTTATCGTATTCTGTAGGATACCAGTCACCGTTATTCACCGGTTTCTCAATTCGTTTATCATTCTGTCTCAAGAAGGTACGTGAATACGTGTAACTCATCCATCCGTTGAGCTTACCGACTTGTTTTTTTACCTGCAATTCTACGCCATAAGCATGTCCCTGCGTGTTGATGACGTCAGTTTCAATATGGTGGTTCATAAGTAGCTTTGCTCCTCCACGATAATCCAGGTAATCGGACATTCGTTTGTAATATCCTTCCACAGAATATTCCCAGATGCCACTCGGAGAATTTAGATAAAGTCCGGCTGTGGCTTGCCAGCCTCTTTGGGGTTTGATGTTCACATCGCTCAACTTCCATGTATCCGTTGGCGACATAATGACAGTGTTCGACAACTTATGGATATATTGCCGCATCGAGTTAAATCCGGCTTTGACCGAGAAATTATCTGTGAAGGCATACCGGGCGGATAACCGGAATTCCGGCCCATGATAAGTCTTCATGAATTTTCCTGCTCCTGCAGTGATGGTGTCCGTTATGGTCGATTCGTGTGGGAGCATGCCTGATGTATATTGATAGTACGAACGTGGACCGAGTGCACTGAACAGTGAGTAACGGATACCTGCGTTGACCGATAGTTTGGGAGTGATTTCCCATTCATCACCTAAATAAAATGCCGTTTCCAAGGCTTTATCCTTTTGTAAAACGTCCTTTTTTACAAATGATTCACTTCCTTCAGGTTCATAAGTGCCCGAATTGATATGATAGAGCATGGACTTGAAACCAAAGTTGAGCGTGTGCTTATCGGCCAGTATGTTTGTGAAGTCTGCTTTGACAAAATACTGATTAATATCAAATGAAAGTTTATAAGCAGCTGATGCATTGACGGTCTCGCGGTTATTGTAATCGTAATGATCGTATCCGGCGGAGAAGTATCCTATCAGTTTTTCGTTAAATACAGCTCTCCATCGTGCGGAAGCATTGAGATTATTGTAGCCGTATTTTTCGTTTGAATTGAAAGCGAAACGGTCATGACTATAGTATCCGTAGACATTAAGACTATGTTTGTCATTGAATTTATGTGCCACAATAGCAGCCAAATCATAAAAGCCGGCGGTACCGTTTTTGTATCCGCTTTTCTCCGGAAGCTGCTTCATGATCCAGTCAGAATACGTAGTACGCCCACTTAGTAATACAGACGTTCTGTCTTTGATAATCGGAATCTCCAGATTCAGTTTACTCGTTACCAGACCGATACCGGCCGAACCGGTGAATTTTTCTTTATTGGCTTCTTTACCGGTGATATCCAGAATGGATGAAATACGTCCACCATATTGTGCCGGGATGCTGCTTTTATATATCTCGGCTTCTTTTACCATATCTGAATTGAAGGCTGCAAAAAAGCCGAATAAATGGTTCGGGTTATAGATGGTTCCGTCATTTAGCAGAATTAGATTCTGGTCGGTAGCTCCACCACGTACGTTGAAGCCGCTTGAAGCTTCACCTACTGTTTTTACACCGGGTAAAGCCTGTACCATCTTTAAAATGTCTACTTCTCCCAAGGCCATCGGGATATTCTTCAATTGGGTTGGACGCAGTGTTTCTGCACCTAATTGCGTACTTTTCACATTTTGTATACGTCCGGAAGTAATGGTTACTTCGTCCAGCATATGTGTAGTTTCTTCAAGTTCGATGTCCAGTGTACCATCACTGTAAAGCATAATTTGTCGACGGGTATCTTTAATGTTAAGTCCTTTGATATCAATTTGTTTGTGTCCGGTAGGAAGTTCAAGAGTAAAGTTTCCCTTAACATCTGTTGTCGTCGCAATCCATGGGTCCTTTAAAATCAGATTGATGCCTATCATGGGCTCACCGGTTTTAAAGTTAGTAACTTGCCCTTTGAGTACCGCTTTTCGTGGTGGTTGCTTGATTCGTACATCTCCCACATTATACACTTTGTTTTCTGAAGATGCCTTTTCAGGTTCTCCGCTTAGGTAAGTATATACGTCACCATAATAACTTTCGCCTTTTTCCGGTTCTCCGGTCAGTTTAGCAGGTAATAGCGTGATGAGTTCCTGCTCTTTCAGCACGAATAAATTGTTTCCGGATACTGACAATTTATAGGGAGTCGGCTCAAGTGCTTCTTTTAATTGTTGCAGGGGTGAAGCTTTTCCTTTCACCAAAAGCTTGAAAGGAGCACTAATAGTGGTGAAAATCCTATAGGGTGTATTTTTTTCTACAGTCTCCAATAAGGAGTCAATAGTTATACTGTCGGCAGGAAGTGAGAGGGGGTGTTGAGCCGTCATTTGTTGCGGCCATGCAAATAGTAGGGGCAACATCCATAAGTATGTACTTTTTTTCATCGTGTTTGTTTTTGGTCTATCAATTCTTCACAAAAGTTAGTAAGAGCGATTAATGAGGCATCAGCGTCATGGCGAAAATTAAGTTTATGTTTTCGTGCGTAACGTTTTATCAGTTTATGTTGCTCCGGAAAGATCTTGGCAAACGACTTGTTGTTACTGACGGGATAATATATCCCATTGTATTCCAGATAATATTTTACTCCGTATATGAAATATTCAGTTTGATGTTTGCGGGTTTTGGCTATTTTTTCTACGTTGATCTGAGCAACGGAGTATGTTTTTCGTGCCAGCAGTCTCAGTCGCTTTCCGTCTTGTAGTAATTCGTAAAATCCCTTATTGAGATCTGTCTTCTTTGTCGGACGGAAATAGATAAATGTAGTATTGTGCAGGTTGACTTGTTCGATTCCTTCATTATTGATAATCATGCTGTAATGGCTGTCAGGAGTCAGTGCACAAAGTTGGTCTTTGTGTAAATCCAAATGAAGATCCAGTCCCGGGTATCGGTTTCCTTTGAAGATAATCTCTCCTGTGGTAAATTCATCACCTTGAAAATAGGGAAGATTGTCGTATTGGGCAAGACTGTATGTTAATTCGATTTCACCATTGTAAATAGTAACATAGTCTCCTGCTGCTTTTAAGTAGTTTTCTATTGGATAAGTTTGCGAGTAAATGGTTTCTCCATTGAATAATAACGCAGTAATGGCCAGTATGTGCCTTAAGTAATGTCGGTTTTTCATAAAATGTTGTGCCTTAGTTTGTGATTAGATAAATGGTTCTTATTACAAAGATACCCGAAAAAGTTTTGCTATTTTGATTTTTGTGTTAAAAGAGATTAATTAGAACCATTAATAATCGTATCACGTTTGCCCTGTTCTCTTTTTTTAAGCTAAAAAGAACAAATCTTTAAACTTTAATTTGTTACTTTGTTAATTATGTATTGATACTTAAACTTTTAATATATGAGAATTAAACTGATTTGTATTATCGTGTTACTTTCTATGGGGATGATGTCATGGACACATGCTCAATCATACGATAGATTATGGAAGCAAGTGGAGCAGGCCCAGCAGAAAAGTTTGCCCCAAACAGTTGTCCGATTAACCGGTGAAATTTATCAAAAAGCTAAAGCAGAGAAGAATTCTCCTCAAATGCTGAAAGCTTATATTTGGCAGATGAAATTTAGGGAAGAGATTACTCCGGATAGCTTTTACGTGTCGTTGAATGGCTTAGAGCAGTGGGCGGTGACTACGGACAAGCCATTGGACCGTGCAATCCTGCATTCGCTTATCGGTAGTATGTATGCAGATTATGCTTCCCAAAACCGTTGGAAACTGAATCAACGTACGGATTTGGAAGAAGAAGCTCCCTCTGTTGATATCCGGGAGTGGAGTAAGAATCAGTTTGTAACTAAAGTAATGACAGAAATAGCCGTAACATTTCAAGACTCTTTGCTACTGCTCGATACTTCCTCCCGAAGCTACATTCCTTTTGTGGAACTTGGAGTAACCAGTGATTACTATCATCATGATATGTATCATTTGTTGGCTTCCCGTGCCATTACTTCATTGGAGAATCTGTCCGGATTTGGCCGTGATTCTTTAATAAATGTACGCATTGAAGAAATTTATCAGCATATGATGAATTCATATCGTCGGACTGATAATCACGATGCTCTGTTGCTTACTACTTTGGATTATTTGCAGTGGAAGAGGCTTACTGATATCGATTTTCGGCCTTATCGTGCTCCGGAGGGGAAACTTGGCTTGACACAGGATCCTTATTTGGCTACACTGGACAAACTGATTGCCGAAAATAAGTCACATGATGTCTGTGCAGAAGTTTATTTGCTCAAGGCACAGGCGGCAATGGATGCAGGAGTGCCCGCTTCTGCGTTACAATTGTGCGAAGAGGCTATCTCTCGCTATCCGGACTATCGCCGCATCAATGCTCTGAAAGAACTGAAGCAAGAAATTCTGCGTCCCGATCTGACAGTACAATCCCCGTCAACAGTTTATCCGGGTGAGGAGTTTGATTTAAAAGTCAGCTTTAAAAATTTGAAAGACTTTACGGTAGAGTTGTATGCAATTAATTTACCGGCACGTCCGAATACGGTGGAAGCACCCAATGACGCATTTCTAAAAAAACATGGACGTTTACTTTCATCGGAACATTATGTTCTCTTCCCGTCGGATGACTATAAAGTGAAAGATTCCATCTACCACATAAAGGCACCTGAAACAGGACTGTACGCCCTCCGTGTTATTCCGGGTGTTAAGGTTCGTTCCAATGTTTCAAAATTTCTCTATTCTACTTGCTTTAAAGTTCTTACCCGATCTCTACCTTCTAATCTGAGTGAGGTAGCTATTCTCGATGCTATGAGTGGCAAGCCTTTGCAGGGTGTTGTTCTTTCATTCTTCGATCGACAGAACAAACAACTTCTGACAGCCACTACCAATACCGAAGGGAAAGTACAGTTTGCTTCGTCGGAAAAATATAGGTATCTGACTGCTGCCAAAGGGAATGATACAGCTATGCCGCAGATGTATTTATGGGGAGGAGATTATAATTTTGCAGACCATTCAAAACCTGTTTCTGTGGTAACTTTGCTTACCGACCGTTCTGTTTATCGTCCGGGGCAGACTGTCTATGTAAAAGGCATTGCCTATGAACAGTATCCTGACTCTGCCCATGTGATTGCGGGACAGGAATATACGCTGACTCTTTCGGATGCCAATGGGCAAGAAATCAGTGCAAAGAAGCTGCGTACCAATGATTTTGGATCTTTCACCGCAGAATTTGTTTTACCGTCCGTTTGTTTGAACGGTACTTTTAGTTTGAATACTCAAAACGGATTTCGTTCCATTCGTGTAGAGGATTACAAACGTCCTACATTTGATATTACTTTTGAGCCGGTGACTGAAAGTTATCGGTTGGGAGATCGTGTCGAGTTGAAAGGGAGTGTAAAAACTTTCAGTGGTGTGCCGTTACAGGATATTCCTGTTACTTATACCATTACCCGCTCATTGTATACTTGGCGGATGTGGGGGATGAATCCGGTTATTTTGGCCTCTGACACTGTCCGTTTGGGAGTAGATGGAAACTTCGAAATTCCTGTGGATCTGAAACCTGACACTTCGAATCCCGATTTGGGAGACGGTGACAATACCTCTTTATATTATGATTATAAAGTGCAGCTTTCAGTAACCAATGTCGCAGGTGAAACGCAAACCTCAGAAACAAGTCTGCGGGCAGGAAAGACCTCTTTGTTATTGTTTGCTGATATATCCGGGCTGATTTGCAAGGATGATTCTGTGAAAGCGACTTTTCGGGTAAATAATCTGGATCGTAAACCGGTCAGTGTCGAAGGCAGTTACCGGTTGTTTTTGATTTCCGATTATCAGAAATCAAAACCCTTGAAAGAACAGGACGTTTCCGATCAACCGGCTCTTTCCGGTTCGTTTAGGTCCAATGAAGAGATCTTGTTCTCCGATTGGAAAAAACTTCCTTCAGGTGCTTACAAACTTGTAGCTTCGGTGAAAGATGATCAAGGCCGTAAGGTAGATGCGGAAAAGGTAGTGATTCTTTTTGCTTCCGATGATAAGCGTCCTCCGGTATCTATGCCTTTGTGGTGTTATGAAGTGAATACCCGGTTTGATGCAGCACATCCTGCGCTGTTCTATTTTGGTACTTCCGAAAAAGATACTTATGTCTTAATGGATGTGTTCTGTGGTAATAAGCATCTGGAGAGTAAGCTTCTTCATTTGTCCGATTCTCTTGTTCGTTTTGAATATCCGTATCGGGAAGCCTACGGGAATGGTTTGGGTATTACCTTTGTATTTGTTCGTAAAGGTGTTGTCTACGAACAGGAGGTAAGCCTGATAAAACGTTTGCCCGATCATAACTTGAATATGCGTTGGGATGTATTCCGTGATAAATTACGTCCCGGGCAGGAAGAGGAATGGAAACTGACTATCCGTAATCCACAGAAATCACCTGTTTTGGCCGAAATGCTGGCTACTATGTATGATGCCTCTTTGGATAAAATTTGGAAGACCAACCAGTCATTGCAATTACATTATCAACTTTCTGTCCCCATTGCTCGTTGGAGGAGAGATTATGTTGGCTCAAACTATTTTTATTTTGGTTTCCGCCGGACTGATTTTAAGGTGCCTCCGTTTAGCTATGATCATTTTGACTTGCCTCCGGTTTTATATGCGGTTGCCGAAATGTTGTCGGTCACCAATGATGCTGCCCCGACTACCCGATATGCACGTCTGCGCGGAATGGGTGCTGCAAAACCACAAATGAAGAGCGCTGCCGTAGCCGATGTCGTTTTCGAATCTGAAATGGTTCCTGTTACGGAAGAGAGCGGAATGGCAATGTCAATGGACAATGCCGATATGGGTAGGACAACAGATATAGAGTTACGTACCGACTTTGCGGAAACTGCCTTCTTTTATCCGCAGCTTCACACGAACGTTCAGGGTGAGGTCAGTTTCTCTTTCCGTATGCCTCAAAGTCTCACGACCTGGAATTTCCGAGGATATGCTCATACACAAGATATGATGACAGGGCAGATGGATGCTACTGCTGTTACCAGTAAAGAGTTTATGCTTACTCCGAATCTACCTCGGTTTGTCCGGGTAGGAGATCACACTTCCATGGCTGCTTCTGTTAGTAATCTGACCGGTAAAAATCTGTCTGGTACTGTGAAACTGGTACTTTTCGATCCAATGACAGATCAGGTAATATCGACCCAACAGAAGAAATTTAATGCCGGAGCCGGACAGAGTGTCGGTGTAAGTTTCTTGTTCACAGTAACTGATAAATATGAAATTTTGGGATGCCGGATGATTGCCGAAGGAGGAAATTTCAGTGATGGAGAGCAGCATTTGCTTCCGGTTCTCAGTGATAAGGAGAACTTGACAGAGACTTTGCCTATGCCTGTTCGTGGCGAGCAAACACGTACTTTTTCTTTGGCCGATCTGTTCAATCACCATAGTAAGACTGCGACCAACCGCCGTTTAACTGTAGAGTTTACTTCCAATCCGGCTTGGTATGCAGTGCAAGCATTACCGGCACTATCACAACCTCGGAATGATGATGCTATTTCGTGGGCTACTTCCTGGTATGCCAATACAATGGCTTCTTATATCATGAATGCTCAGCCACGTATTCAGGCAATATTTGATAGTTGGAAATTCCAGGGAGGCACTAAAGAAAGCTTCTTGAGTAATTTGCAAAAAAATCAGGAAGTGAAGAATATCCTTCTTTCTGAATCTCCTTGGGTGATGGAAGCGACTTCGGAAAGCGAACAAAAAGAGCGTATTGCCACTTTATTCGATTTGAATAATATCCGTAACAGTAATACAGCAGCTTTGTTGAAATTAAAGGAACTCCAGTTACCTGATGGTTCGTGGAGCTGGTATAAAGGAATGGACGGAAGTCTTTTTGTCACCGACTTCATTGTAGAACAGAATGCACGTATAGCCCTGCTTACAGGGAAGCCGCTGGAGGGAGGAGCGCTGGATATGCAACAAGCAGCTTTCGGTTATCTCCATAAAGAAGCCTTGCAGGAATATCGTTCTATCCGTGAGGCAGAAAAGGTTGGCAATAAATCAGAGGGAATTTCACGAAGTGCATTGAAGTATCTTTATTTGATTGCTGTCTCTGGCGAGAAAGTTCCGGCATCGGTGAAAGAAGGTTATGATTACTTCCTATCCAAAGTTGCTCCATCATTGTCTCAACAATCCGTCACCGAGAAGGCCTGGTCGGCTATTGTATTACAGAAGGCAGGTAAGGTAAAAGAAGCTCAGGAGTTTATGGCATCTCTCAAAGAATATCTTACTCAAACAGACGAGCAAGGCATGTTCTTTGATAGGACTGATAGTCCGTATGCTTGGAATAACTTAAAAGTGCCTGCCCATGTTGATGTAATGGAGGCTTTTGAGATGGTAGGCAGCAATGCCACGATTGTTGAAGAAATGAAAATGTGGCTTTTAAAACAGAAGCAAACTCAACAGTGGGACTCTCCGGTAGCTACAGCCAATGCTGTTTATGCTTTGCTTTACCGGGGTACTAATTTATTGGATAATCAGGGAGACGTGCGTATTGTCCTTGGCAATGAAGTTTTAGAAACGATAAGTCCTGCCAAGACGACTGTTCCGGGATTAGGCTATATCAAAAAGACTTTTACCGATAAGAAGACCGTGAATACCGATGAGATTATCGTTGAAAAGAGAGATCCGGGTATTGCCTGGGGAGCAGTTTATGCACAGTTCGAAGAGAATCTTGATAAAGTGGTCCGCCAGGGAAGTGGGTTGAATGTTGATAAGAAATTGTATGTAGAGACGATTGTTAATAATAATCGCCGGTTACAGCCGGTTATCGGTAAAACTCAATTAAAGGTTGGTGATAAAGTAGTTGTTCGTCTGACCGTTCGTCTCGATCGTACAATGGACTTTGTACAATTGAAAGATCAACGTGCTGCTTGTCTTGAACCGGTAGAGGTCCTGTCCGGATATCGTAATGTCGGTGATGTCGGTTGTTATGTTGCAGTAAAAGATGCTTCTACCGATTTCTTCTTCGATACTTTGAATAAGGGGACTTATGTTTTAGAATACAGTTATCGTGTAGATCGTGCGGGAAGTTATGAAGCAGGAATTGCTACTATTCAAAGTGCCTATGCACCCGAATATGCTGCCCATTCAGCTTCTGCCCGTTACGAAGTTTCTCAGTAAATAGAACTCTGTCTTTTGAAAGGGGAGGATCGTCAAAACCCACCACAGAGGACACAGAGTAACACAGAGGCAATTTTAAGTTGTTGATTCTTGATGAAAAGACTCTGTGATACTCCGTGTCACTCCGTGGTAAAAAGAGTTTCGATTAGGGTATATAAGCGAAAGCCGTTCTGCCTGTGCTTAAAAATATGTAATCAATGGCAGAATCTCACTGAAAACCCCTATTTTTGTACTCTAAACAACTAATAATTATAAAACAGAGACGAATGAAACGTAGTTTACTCTTCATATTTACTTTACTTACTATTACTTTATCGGCTGTAGCTCAACCTCGTATCTCTTCTAATAAGGAGACCCATCATTTCGGACAAATCGAATGGAAACGTCCGGTTTCTGTAGAATATACTATTACCAATACAGGTGATAAACCTTTGGTACTGACTAATGTTACCACTTCTTGTGCCTGTTCGGTTGCTAACTGGACGAAAACTCCGATTGCTCCCGGAGAAAAAGGAACAGTTAGTGCTACGTTTGATGCTAAAGCGCTAGGGCATTTCAATAAGTCAATCGGCATTTACAGCAATGCACAGCCTAGTTTGGTTTATCTGAATTTTGACGGGGAGGTGGTTCAGGAAATCAAGGACTTTACTAAAACACATCCTTATGCAATCGGGCAAATCCGGATTGATCGTACAGATATTGATTTTCCGGATGCACACAGTGGAGAGAAACCGGTAATCACATTAGGAGTAGTCAATCTTTCCGATCGTCCATACGAACCTGTATTGATGCACCTTCCGCCTTATCTGAAAATGGAAACTAATCCGACCGTCCTTTTAAAGGGTAAGAAAGGAACCATTACTCTCACACTCGACACCAAACAACTAATGGATTTGGGCTTGACCCAGTCTTCTGTTTATCTGGCTCGTTTTGCCGGTGATAAAGTGGGTGAAGAGAACGAAATACCTGTGTCAGCAGTCCTTCTTCCGGACTTTTCAGGAATGACCGAACAGGATAAGGCGGTCGCTCCTGTTATTCGCCTGTCCGAATCTAAGATTGATTTAAGTCAGGTGCTGGCCAAGAAAAACAAAGCCAGACGAGACATTGTTATCACTAATACAGGTAAATCTCCTCTGCAAATTAGCAAACTGCAAGTGTTTAATCCGGCAGTGGGGGTTGCTTTGAAAAAAACTGTACTGCAACCGGGTGAAAGTACTCGGCTGAGGGTGACTGTTCTGAAAAAGAACCTTGGAAAGAAAAAGAGACATTTACGTATCCTGATGATCACCAATGATCCGGTGCAACCGAAAGTGGAGATCGATGTAAAAGCTACGAATAACGAATCACATAATTAATATCTGCCATGGAACATCCTGAGAATAACGAAGCGTATAAAGGTTTGGTTGTGAATGCAGGCATTGAACAACCGTCATCTGTAAATCCTTATCTGAAACGGAAGGTAAAGAAGCGTCAATTGTCGGTTAGTGAGTTTGTGGAGGGGATTGTCAAGGGAGATGTGACGATCTTGAGTCAGGCTGTGACTTTGGTAGAAAGTGTGCGTCCTGAACATCAGGCTACTGCCCAGGAAGTTATTGAAAAATGTCTGCCCTATTCCGGAAATTCAATCCGTGTAGGTATCAGTGGTGTACCGGGAGCCGGTAAAAGCACCTCGATTGATGTCTTTGGATTGCACGTTCTCGAAAAGGGAGGTAAGTTAGCTGTTTTAGCCATCGACCCGAGCAGTGAACGCAGCAAAGGAAGTATTTTGGGTGATAAAACCCGTATGGAGCAGCTTTCAGTGCATCCTAAATCATTTATACGTCCTAGCCCTTCCGCCGGTTCTTTGGGAGGAGTAGCCCGTAAAACCCGTGAAACAATCATTCTGTGTGAAGCGGCCGGCTTCGATAAGATATTTGTAGAGACGGTGGGAGTGGGACAGAGTGAAACGGCTGTTCACTCGATGGTCGATTTCTTTCTGTTGATTCAGTTGGCCGGTACGGGAGACGAACTTCAAGGTATCAAACGCGGTATCATGGAAATGGCAGATGGTATTGTGATTAATAAGGCTGATGGTAGCAATATCGATAAAGCCAAATTAGCCGCTGCTCAGTTCCGTAATGCTTTGCATCTTTTTCCCGCTCCCGATTCCGGATGGACACCGCGTGTACTCACATATTCCGGATTCTACAATCTTGGGGTAAAGGAAATATGGGATATGGTGTATGAGTATATCGATTTTGTGAAAGGTAATGGCTATTTTGAATATCGCCGTAACGAACAAAGTAAATACTGGATGTATGAAAGCATCAATGAACAGTTACGTGACAGTTTCTATCATAATGCCAAGATCGAATCGATGTTACAAGAAAAAGAGCAACAAGTGCTCAGGGGAAATCTGACCTCTTTTGTTGCTGCCAAGAGCCTACTCGATACCTATTTTGAAGATCTGAAATAATGATAAAGGTGTGTCAAAATTCTGTGGTGAGTTATGACACACCTTCCAAATCTGCTTTCGATTTACTTTGAGTCACAAAGTAGACTCCAAGAAATACCAATGCGATCGCAACTCCTTTTTCCCAGCCGAAGCTTCCGATTCCCATTAAAATAGCAGCAATAGAAGCAACAATAGGCTGTACATAATTATACATGCTTACTACTGTAGGGCGCATCAGTTTTTGCGCGGTCATGATGCAGATGTAAGCAATGAAACTTCCACATAGTACCACATAAAGTACTTGATAGATGGCGGCTGTCGAAATGCTGTCCCACTTAATGCTTGCTATATCCTGGTATGAGAAAGGAATATAACAGATGGATGCATAGATAAACATCCACTTATTAATCGTGATGGCCGAATAGCGTTGGGATAACCCTTTGAATACGGTTAAATAGATGGAGAAGCTAAGTTGCGCAATCATGCAAAGTAAATCTCCCCAAATGCTTCCTCCTCCTGCACTTACTGCCTGACTGCTTAGAATTAAGATTAACGCTCCCATTGCTCCGATAAAGATGCCCAAAACCTTTTTGTTGGTAACCGGTTCTTTCAGATAGATAGCTGCCACAATCATGGTGATGATAGGTGAAGTTGTTGTTACGATAGATGCGTCTATCGGAGAAGTGAGAGACAATCCGAATATAAATATCCCCTGATTGAAAACAAGGGCAAACAGAGAAGCAAAAAAAATCTTCACCATGTCACGGTGTCCTACCTGCTCTTGTTTGCAGAAAGCGGAAAGTATCCAGAAAGCTGCTGCGGCACCTACCATGCGGAAGGTGGTTACCGAAAGCGCTGAGAACTCTGCCAATGCCGATTTACCGATGGGGGACATCAGCCCCCACATCACGTTGGCTGTAAATGCCAATGCGTGTCCTTTCAGATTCTTATCAATCTCCATACCGAAAATGTTACCTTTATTGAAAACTGATGCAAAAGTAACCAATTTATCGTTTGAATTTTCTATATTTGTTTAATTTAAATGCAACCATTTATGGAACTATCAGCCAATTATATCAAACGAATTGAAATAGACGGATTATGGGACCGTTTCAATATAGTCTGGGACCTTCGTCCGGATGTCAATATACTATCCGGAATCAATGGAGTTGGAAAAACCACTATCCTGAATCGATCGGTCGGGTATCTCGAGCAACTGTCGGGTGAAGTGAAGAGTGATGAAAAAAACGGAGTACATATCTTTTTCGACAATCCCGAAGCTACTTACATTCCTTATGATGTTATCCGTAGTTACGATCGTCCGCTTATTATGGGGGATTTCACAGCCCGTATGGCAGATAAGAATGTAAAGTCCGAACTCGACTGGCAACTCTATCTGTTGCAGCGCCGTTATCTGGATTATCAAGTCAATATAGGCAATAAGATGATCGAGCTGTTGAGCAGCAATAACGAGGAAGAACGTAGTAAAGCAGCCACGCTTTCCATTGCTAAACGTCGTTTTCAAGACATGGTTGACGAACTATTCAGCTATACCCGTAAAAAAATAGACCGTAGACGCAATGATATTGCTTTCTATCAGGATGGTGAACTTCTGTTTCCTTATAAACTTTCTTCCGGTGAAAAGCAGATGTTAGTTATTCTGCTTACTGTACTTGTACAGGATAATGCCCATTGCGTATTGTTCATGGACGAGCCCGAAGCTTCTTTGCATATCGAATGGCAGCAAAAGCTGATATCGATGATCCGTGAACTGAATCCGAATGTGCAGATTATACTAACGACACATTCTCCTGCAGTGATTATGGAAGGATGGCTCGATGCTGTGACCGAAGTAAGTGATATTGCAACCAGCTATAAGTAGCATTTAACTAAAACACGACCTATGGCAATCAGTCTCAAAGACAATCTGACTTCTTCCTATTTCAATGCTGCTCATAAGTTATACTCTAAAAAGGCGCGCCGCCGGATTGTAGCTTATGTTGAGAGTTATGACGATGTAGCTTTCTGGCGTACACTGCTTGAGGAGTTTGAGGACGAAGAACATTATTTTCAGGTGATGCTTCCTTCGGCTACATCTTTGGCTAAAGGCAAGAAAATGGTACTGATGAATACCCTTAATACGGCCGAGTTAGGCAAAAGTCTGATTGCCTGTGTGGATAGCGATTATGACTTTTTGTTGCAAGGAGCTACTGCTACTTCACGTAAAATTAATCGTAATAGATATATTTTTCAGACCTATGCTTATGCTATTGAAAACTATCATTGTTATGCCGATAGCTTGCATGAGGTCTGTGTGCAAGCCACTTTGAACGACAGACACCTGATTGACTTCAATGAGTTTATGAAACGATACTCTCAGATTGCTTATCCGCTTTTCCTGTGGTCTGTCTGGTTTTATCGTCGTCATGATACTTATACGTTTACTATGAGTGAATTTAATGCCTGTGTTCGTTTGCACGATGTCAGCTTGAGGCATCCGGAACGTTCTTTGGAGGCAGTGAGGCGTTCGGTAACGTCTAAACTTTCTGAGTTATCCACGCGTTTTCCACAAGGTATCGAAGAGGTCGATAAGTTATCGGTCGAATTAAAAGGACTTGGAGTGCTTCCTGACACAACATATCTGTTTATTCAGGGGCATCACATCATGGACAATGTCGTGATGAAAGTATTGACTCCCGTTTGTACAGCCCTGCGACGCGAACGGGAACAAGAAATCAAAAAATTGGCGGAACATGACGAACAATTTCATAATGAACTGACTTGTTATCAAAACAGTCAGGTCAATGTGGAGGTAATGCTTCGCAAAAATAGTGCTTACAAAGATTTATACCTTTATCAATGGTTGAAAGAAGACATAAAAGAGTTTTTATATGGAACAGATAACCGAAAAAATAAATGACTTATTCGTTTCCTGGGGATTTGACTCCAGTGAAGTAGGTCCCATTATGACACTGGTACTGATTATTGGCATTGCCTTTTTAGCCGATCTTATTTGTCGTAACATTCTTTTAAGAGTAGTTGCCAAACTAGTGAAAAAGACCAAAGCAACCTGGGATGATATTGTGTTCGACCGTAAAGTTTTGATTTACCTCAGTCATCTTGTCCCTCCCATCATTATTTATGTGTTGATTCCTTTGGCTATTCCGAATGTAAGTGCCCTCGATTTTATCCGTCGTATCTGCATGATTTATATCATTGCGGTTTTTCTGCGTTTTATCAGTGCATTTCTGTCGGCTGTTTATCATGTATACAGTGAGCGAGAACAGTTTCGTGATCGACCATTGAAAGGTTTGTTGCAAACGGCACAAGTGATACTATTTTTCATTGGAGGAATTGTTGTTATCAGTGTATTGATAGATAAATCTCCGATGGTATTGCTCACCGGGCTTGGTGCTTCGGCTGCCATCCTGATGTTGGTGTTTAAAGACAGTATCATGGGATTTGTGTCCGGCATTCAACTTTCTGCAAATAATATGCTGAAAGTAGGTGACTGGATTGCTATGCCCAAATACGGAGCCGACGGTACGGTGATTGAAGTGACGCTCAATACGGTAAAGGTGCGCAATTGGGACAATACCATCACTACCATCCCTCCCTATCTGCTGGTCAGCGATTCTTTTCAGAATTGGCGGGGTATGCAAGAGTCCGGTGGACGGCGTGTGAAGCGTTCTATCAATATCGATATGAACAGTGTAAGATTCTGTACCCCCGAAATGTTGGCTAAATATAAGAAAATCCAATTGTTGACCGATTATGTGGAGCAGACCGAGCAGGTGGTGAAAGAGTATAATAAAGAACATCACATAGACAACTCTATTTTGGTCAATGGGCGACGCCAGACCAATCTCGGAGTATTCCGTGCCTATCTGACCAACTACTTGAAAAGTCTTCCCGATGTCAATAAGAACCTCACTTGTATGGTACGGTATCTTCAGCCCACCGAACAAGGTATTCCGGTCGAACTTTACTTTTTTTCTGCTGTGAAAGAGTGGGTACCTTACGAAGGAATTCAGGCCGATGTATTCGATCATCTGCTTGCCATTGTTCCGGAATTTGGTTTGCGCGTATTCCAGAATCCTACGGGAGAAGATTTTCGGGAGTGGAATAGAAGAAATTAAAAAAGTGTGTTATATTTGTGGCTAATAATACTATATTAGCTATGAATGCACTACAAAGCAACATTATTCGGGAGATCACTCCGCTGTCCGATAAGGATTGTTTCTACATTGCCGAACGGTATAAAACGGAGTTTACTTATCCCATTCACAATCATGCCGAATTTGAGCTGAACTTTACGGAGAAAGCAGCCGGTGTGCGACGGATCGTCGGTGATTCGGCAGAAGTGATCAGTGATTATGATTTGGTTCTGATTACCGGAAAAGATCTGGAACATGTATGGGAACAACATGATTGTCATTCGAAAGAGATCCGTGAAATAACGATTCAGTTCTCTTCCGATCTTTTCTTCAAAAGTTTTATCAATAAGAATCAGTTCGATTCTATTCGTGATATGCTTGAGAAAGCTCAGAAAGGTCTTTGTTTTCCGATGTCCGCCATCCTGAAAATTTATCCCCTTCTCGATACGCTGGCATCCGAGAAACAGGGGTTTTATGCTGTCATCAAGTTCTTGACCATACTTTATGAACTGTCACTTTTCAATGAAGAGGCCCGTACGTTGTCAAGTTCTTCCTTCGCGAAAATCGGCATTCATTCGGATAGCCGCCGTGTGCAGAAAGTGCAGGAATATATTAATGCCCATTATCAAGAAGAGATCCGCCTGAATCAGCTGGCCGATATGGTAGGAATGACTCCGGTATCTTTCAGTCGCTTCTTTAAATTGCGTACCGGTAAGAATCTTTCGGACTATATCATTGACATTCGTTTGGGGTTTGCTGCCCGCCTGCTGGTTGATTCTACTATGTCTATTGCTGAAATCTGTTATGAATGCGGGTTTAATAATCTTTCTAATTTCAATCGGATCTTCAAGAAAAAGAAAGAATGTTCGCCCAAAGAGTTTCGTGAAAACTACAGGAAGAAAAAGAAACTGGTATAATTTTATGTGAGAATGCCTACCGAAAGATAGGAATCTTTTCTCATTTGGTAATGGAGTAAATATTGTTTCTTTAATTGATTCGGTAAAAATGATTTTTCGACTAAATCTTGTACTTGTTCTGCCTTTTGGCAAAAGCTTATTAGCTCTTTATGAACTCTTTTGGGGGGAATGCCGATGCGGATACCAAATTCTATGAATTCTTTTCCTGTAACCGCACCGTCATTTCCGTTTAACGTATTCTCTTTAAACAAGCCACGTTGTAAAGCAAATACATGATCATCAAAAATATGCAGTCTGGTATTTAGCAAATCATATGCCGGAGCAAGTATAAAATCTCCAGAAGGAGTTTCTAACAAAGAGAAATTTTTAGCATGAGCATCTCCATTTGAAAAAAGGAAGTTGAAAATAACTAATCGAAAGAATTTTAGAACCTCTACAGATGATGCTGAGACGTACTGTTTGATAATATCCGCCATCTCTTCATAACTTAATACATCATATTTGTAGTTGGGACCTTTATTACCCTTTGATATTCCGGCTAAAGAAGCAAAATCTTCTTTTCTGAATTTTCTTCCATTGGGTGCAATGTCAAAACGTCGTGTGATATAGGCAGGTTCATCATTTTGAAAAAAACAGAGCCCATTGGCTGCTGTAGGAATATTGTAAACTTGCGAGGCTATTTGCATGGTTAAGTGTTCATTGGCTGGACTTATTTTGTTGAGCTCCGGATATAGACATGTGTTTGTTGTTATCCTGAAATTCTTTTTGTTCCGTTTCATTATTGTCCATGCCATTGTATGGCAGTATATGGTTTACCTTTTGGCTATTGAACAGCTCTTTCAATGCAACAGGCGAATAGGTTGAGAATCCCTTTTGTAAAGTAGAAGGACAGCAAGTTAATTCAATCATAGTCGAGAGGTTTTATGGTTACAGCCCCAGCCGTGTCGGTATGTGCTGTAGCTAATAAAATACCAAAATCATCTTTTTCATCAATCTGCAATAATCTTGCCTGAACGATGCGGTTGTGCCCTTCTGACAGCATGTTGGCAAAAAAAGGAAATAGATAATGGGAAGTATATTCCTGTTGTTGTTTTGTCAATGTCAGGCTTATGGAGGGCTTTGATGGATCATTGAAATATTCGTCATCATAGCGAAATTTATATTCGTTAGAAGATAATTCCGTAATAATGCCTACCCGTTCTTTATTCAAGTATACGACTCCTTGTCTCATAGATGTCCCTCCTTATTTTTAATTTTCAGAGAAAGTTCTAATCCTAATACCTCCAATATGGCATAGAGCTTTTGAAAATTAATATTTATTTCTCCATTTTCAATTTTTGTTATAGTATTGATACTGATTTGTGCTAAATCGGCAAGTGTTTGCTGATTTATACCCAACATTTTTCTTCGTTGGCGAATCTGTATTCCAATTTGTTTCATATTCCCAATATATTGTGAATTTGAAACAAAAATACTAAGTATTTGTTTGATAAGCAAGGAAATTCCCAATATATTGTGAATTTGAGCTTTTTGTGGCTTGAGTTATGTACCTTTATCATGAAATTCACAATATATTGTGAATTTGATTATGGCTATTTGTACTTTTGATTTTAGAATGACAGAGATTTCTTTTTGTTTGTAGAGTGTTTCTCAATTAACATTGTTAACTCCATTTCTCCGTTATTTTATTCTTGTGTGCAAATAACAAGCCTTTTGCATTGAAAACACTTGCTATTTGCATTTAAAGAACAAGCTTTAACGTAGCGTTAAAACAAAGCTTTGGGCGAGAGAAATCTTGTGCTTTAAAAACACTGTGTTTTAGTTCGTTAAGCACACTTTTTACTTCTTTGTTTCACTGAATCCCTTTCTGGTCAAAAGCCTGTATACTTGCTTTTTTGTCAACTACAAATAGGGGACTGACACTCTCTGCTACCTTCTTTTCGTCTTGTTTAGCGCCGCTATCAGGTATCTTCCTTTGGCTCCGATGTCGCTCCAGCAAGTGTTGGCAATCAGTTTCCATACCGTCGTTCCCTTCCTCCCATAGTCCGACAGCCTGAGTATGGAGTTTACTTCCCCGGTGTCGGTAATGCTCAATCTCTTTAGCGTGTCCATCAGTCCCGAGTAATTGTGCGTCATTGTATTGAAGGCGTATCCCGGTATCGGGAGATAAGCAGAATCCCCCTTCCGCTCTTCTTCCTCCCCTTTGGGGGGAGCTGAGGGGGGTAATTCTTTATTTTCCTCTGCTTTATTTTCTTTTACTTTACTTTGTCCGGAATTGCATGCATTTTTTGCGTCAACAGCTACATGATGTACTACATTTTTCGGGTTAACAGGTGTTTTTTCCTTTTTGAACAGCTCTGGTTGCTGAATTTCTTGTAGTGCTGGGGGAGTGTCGGCTTTTCCATTTTCTTTTTCCGGTTTCACCATCAGGTAAGGGAGCTCCGACAACTCTCTTTTCCTTCGCTTTGTCGCTTCCATCCATACTTTCTGTATACTTTCCGAAGTCAGTATTCCGTTTTCCTGATAACTGTTTCTGTCCAGTATTCCTTTGGTGAATAGAATCTCGATGATCCCCTGCACCTCTTCTGCCTGCACCTCTCTTCCTGCCTTGTTTGCGAAAATCAGGCATTGTTCTTCATCCCATCGTATGTAGTATCCCTCCTTGTAAATCTTACACATCAGTTTCAGCACAATTGCCGATCCTTTTATTCCATATTTAGCTTCTATCACTTCCATTGCGTTCTCTTCCATGAAGTTTACGCCCACCGGAAAATAATTGATCCCGTCGTATGCTATTGCCATATTTGTTTTTTTAGATTAGTTGTTTGTACTTTCAATAATACATTTACCACAAATTACTCCGGATTTCCAAAGACGTTTTCACTTGATTCCTCAAAGTATAAATAATTCATCCGTGAAAATCCGTGTAATCTGTGGTGACGCCCTATGCGATCGGTCTCCACTCCATGAAGTTCTCCACCTGGAATGTCGTCCATCGCTGTTCGTCCACATTCCAGTAGACTACGGCGCCTTCTACTTCTGCGGGATCATACTTCTTACGGAACTCCGCTTCGTAGTAAATCAATGTTGCTTTTACCAGTTGGAAACTCCCGTTTTGTTTTCGGTAAGCTACCGTCGCATGTCCATATTGCATATGGTCCAGGAGTGCTTCAAGTCGTTCTACCATCCATTCGGCGCACGACTCGGTGTATCCTTTCTCGAAGACGATCCGTTTTTTCCATCTCAGTTTCATGGCTTCACTTTGTGATGCCGGGCTTTTCAACTTCTTCATATTATAATGATTTTAAAGTTTATAAATTGTTTGTCGGCCCGAAGGTAGAGTGTTTGCCGATTAGGTTGGAGTATAATAATTCATGGTGTGTTTTCTTGTCTATTTTATGCCAATGGATTTATCTCGTAGCATTTCGTTCCAGATGGTGTTTGTTTCCTTTAGAATAGTGCTGAACTTCAATGGAATGAATATTCCATTTCGAATATTCCCTAATAGTTTTTTGTCGTCTATATATCGTGCTAATGCAACTTGTGATGTCTCCTTTTTTATACCCATTGCCCCATCTTGATAGAGTGTGATTAGTAGCTTTAAGCATTCGTAGTGTTTCAAAACAATCCCTTGTATGGGTTTCTCCTTTTTTCGTCCTCTGTTTGACTTAAGGTCTCTATTGTCAGAGATTTGCTTGTTGCCCGTTTTGTTTTTTTTGAATTCTTTTTTTTTCTTCTTGTTGTTTGTTTTCGTAGTTCATAATCTTTTTAATTTTAGTGATTTTTATTTGTATAAAATGTTGCAAAGGTATGGACGAAAAATTTAGTAAACTTACAAATATAAGATAAATTGTGGAATTTAATTTCTTTTTGAAGGTAAGCTGTTGGTTTATAGTGAGATAATTTGTTTAAGGAGAGATGTTTCAAAAAACGTTCGTCTATTTGAACGCAAAGATAAGGGGTATTTTCATAATAGCAAAATGTTTAATTAAAAAAAAGATTTGCACTCTTGCCTTTCTACCTTAATATATTAATTTCTAGATAGATATCTATGGATAAAAATCTCTTTTTTATCTGTCTGCTTTTATGTTTCGATAATGAAAAAATGAATACAAAAATAGTGTTCAAATAGACGAACGTTTAAAAACACGTTTTTTTAGTATAATTCGTTTGTTTATAGTTTCTTACCAGATAGGTAATGAGTAACTACAAGAAACCGTGGCAAGAGAGTACAAAGCTTGCCGTATATTACATAAAGTACTCGCAAGTGATTGAATTTCAAGTGTATGTAAGAAGTTCAAAGCCCCGGGAGAATGTCCTTTTCTGAAATAATCGTATAATGGAAGTGGAAAAAGAGACCGAAATATGGTTCGCTATGCGTGCCACTTATCGTCGAGAGACTGACGCTATGCGGTTGCTTGCGAAAGAGAACTTGGGCTGTTTTGTTCCTATGCAATATAAGATAAGTATAAAGAAAGGGAAAAAAGTCCGTGTTTTGGTTCCTATCATTCACAATCTAATTTTTATTCATGCTTGTCCTTCCGAAGTGAAGCGTGTCAAGTCTATGGTTGCTTATTTGCAATATATCACCGATACCCGTAGCGGCAAGAAGATAATTATCCCCGACAATGAAATGCAGCGTTTCATCGCTGTAGCCGGTACTTACAGTGACCATCTTTTATACTTTCAACCCGATGAACTCAACTTGTCCAAAGGAACCAAAGTCCGTATTACGGGTGGTGACTTCGAGGGTCAGGAAGGTGTTTTCCTGAAAGTGAAAGGTGCCCGGGATCGTCGCGTAGTTATTGCAATACAAGGTGTCATAGCTGTTGCCATGGCCACTATTCACCCTGATCTTATAGAAGTAATCAAATAATTCATAATTCAAATTTATTATGACTCTTTCCGAAGAAGTAGCTTCCCTTCAGCGTGCCGCGCACGACCTGATGTATTTGGGCATGGACGGGAGTCCCATTTACAGCGATGACTTGTCCCGCCGCAACAATGAAGTTTACCGCTTGACCACAACATTGTATAATTCCGGTGTCCAAGGTTCCACGGTTGAAGAACAGGCCTCTGTCTGTCTCGCTCTCCTAATGGGTTACAACGCATCGTTCATCGACCACGGAGAAAAGCGCGAACATGTCCAGAAGATATTAGATCGTTGCTGGGATATCCTCGATACTCTTCCCGCTTCACTATTGAAGCTTCGTCTGCTTACCGCCTGCTATGGTGAGGTATTCGACGAGCCTTTGGCTGACGAAGCCCGTGCAATCATCGCTTCTTGGGATTCGGTGTCACTTACTACTGAACAGCAAGAGGCTATCAACGAGTTTCAGACTGTGGTGGATAATCCTTATCCGTGGGAGTATGTTGAAGAATAAATTTGGATGAACGAAAGATAATGATTTTTAAGTAAGATACTTATCTGTAAGCACTCAAATTAGGGCTCAAAAATGATATATATCTTTGCTGCCAATCGACAACCAACTGTTATGGCTGTATGCCAATAGTTAAAAATCAATCGAATTCCCTTTAAGTTTTAATTATGAAAGGTATTGTTTTGGCCGGTGGTTCCGGCACTCGCTTATATCCGATTACCAAAGGAGTCAGTAAGCAGTTACTTCCGATATTCGATAAACCGATGATCTATTATCCTATCTCTGTACTCATGTTGGCAGGGATTCGTGAGATCTTAATTATCTCCACTCCTTATGATTTACCCGGCTTTCAACGTTTGCTGGGTGACGGTTCTGATTATGGAGTGCGATTTGAATATGCGGAACAACCTTCTCCTGATGGTTTAGCACAAGCTTTTATTATTGGTGAGAAATTTATCGGTGATGATTCAGTATGTTTGGTTTTGGGTGATAATATTTTTCATGGCAATGGCTTTTCGGCTATGTTAAAAGAGGCAGTCCGTGTTGCTGATGAAAAGCAAAAAGCCACTGTGTTTGGTTATTGGGTGAATGATCCGGAGCGTTATGGGGTTGCGGAGTTTGATAAAAGGGGTAATTGTCTTTCCATTGAAGAAAAGCCGAAAGTGCCTAAAAGCAATTATGCCGTTGTTGGACTTTATTTTTATCCTAATAAGGTTGTAGAAGTTGCTAAGAACATAAAACCTTCTGCCCGTGGTGAGTTGGAAATAACAACTGTCAATCAACATTTTCTCAATGATAAAGAGTTGAAAGTGCAGACTTTGGGACGTGGCTTTGCTTGGCTGGATACAGGTACGCACGACTCTTTGAGTGAAGCAAGTACCTTTATCGAAGTGATTGAGAAACGTCAAGGGTTGAAAATAGCATGTCTGGAAGGCATTGCACTTCGTCAAGGGTGGATTAATTCTGATAAAATGAAGAAATTGGCTCAGCCTATGTCGAAAAACCAATATGGGCAGTACCTTTTGAAAGTAATTGATGAATTAGCTGCAGACTAATAATGAATATAATAGAAACTGATATAAAAGGTGTTATGATTATTGAACCTCGTTTGTTTAGTGATGAACGCGGTCATTTTTTTGAATCTTTTAATCAAAATGTGTTTATAGAGAAAGTTTGTAAAACGATGTTTGTCCAGGATAATGAATCTAAGTCGAGTTATGGAGTGATTCGTGGTCTGCATTTTCAGAAACCACCTTTTGCACAAAGTAAATTGGTCCGGGTTGTGAAAGGCGCTGTTCTTGATGTAGCGGTAGACATACGTAGAAATTCTCCTTTTTTTGGCAAGTATGTATCTGTAGAACTTACTGAAGATAATCATCGTCAGCTTTTTATTCCTCGTGGCTTTGCTCATGGTTTTTCTGTCTTAAGTGAAGAAGTGGTTTTTCAGTATAAATGTGATAATCTTTATGCTCCTCAGTGTGAAGGAGCTATTGCTTGGAATGATCCAGATTTAGGTATTGACTGGAAAATACCAATGGAGAAAGTCGTTTTATCAGAGAAAGATTCTTGTCATTCAGTTTTAAAAGATACTGATTGGTTATTTGATTATCATGATAAACTTTATTAATATGGCATTTAAACGCAATATTCTTATTACTGGTGGTGCCGGATTTATTGGTTCTCATGTTGTTCGGTTTTTTATAAATAAGTATCCAGAATATCGTATTATCAATTTAGATAAACTAACTTATGCCGGTAATCTTGCTAATCTGCATGATGTGGAAAGTGCATCTAACTATACTTTTATCAAAGCTGATATTTGTGATTTTGATAAACTGATAGATATTTTTTCTGAATATAAAATTGACGGAATTATTCATTTGGCGGCCGAAAGTCATGTAGATCGCTCCATTAAAGATCCGCTTACCTTTGCTCGTACTAATGTAATGGGTACTCTTTGCCTATTACAGGCAGCCAGGCAAATGTGGGAGGAGTGTCCGGAGAAGTATGATGGAAAGCGTTTTTATCATATTTCTACCGATGAGGTATACGGTGCATTGAGGTCTGATGGTACATATTTTACGGAATCTACTAAATATGATCCTCATAGTCCTTACTCAGCTAGTAAAGCAAGTAGTGATCATTTTGTTCGGGCTTACCATGATACTTATGGTATGCCAACCATTGTGACAAATTGTTCGAATAATTATGGGCCTTATCAATTCCCGGAAAAATTGATTCCACTTTTCATTAACAACATTCGACAAGGCAAACCATTACCCGTGTATGGTAAGGGGGAGAATGTGCGTGACTGGCTATATGTAGAAGATCATGCCCGTGCCATTGATCTGATTTTTCATAAAGGAAAGATTGCTGATACTTATAATATTGGTGGCTTTAATGAATGGAAGAACATTGATTTGATAAAAGTAATTATAAAAACTGTCGATCGTTTGTTAGGTAATGCAGAAGGAATCAGTGAGCATCTGATCACTTATGTTACGGATCGTGCCGGACATGATCTGCGTTATGCTATTGATTCTACAAAATTAAAAAAAGAATTGGGTTGGAAGCCTAGTTTACAGTTTGAGGAAGGAATAGAACGAACGGTTCGTTGGTATCTGGATAACCAAGAGTGGATGGATGCTATTACAACTGGAGAGTACGAAGAGTATTATAAAATGATGTACAAAGGATAGTAGCATCGTGTCGGGAACACTAAAGGATAAAACTATCAAAGGGGTATGGTGGAGTTTCGCTGATAATATCTCAGGTTCGGGAGTATCCTTTCTTGTAGGTTTGATTTTGGCCCGTATACTCTCACCGGAGGAATATGGTGTCATGGCTATGATTGCTATCTTTATAGCGATATCAAATTCTATTATTGACAGTGGCTTTTCGAGCGCTCTAATTCGTAAGATAGATGTTAAGGATACTGATTATAATACCGTATTTTACTTTAATATAGTTATTTCCATCTGTCTTTATATTCTTCTTTGGATATGTGCACCGGCTATTAGTCGTTTTTTCTCGGAATCGTTGCTTATACCTGTTATCAGGGTTTTAGGACTGGTTTTGATCATAAATTCTTGTTCTATCATACAACGTACCGTGTTGGTTAGAAACATTGATTTTAAAACACAGACAAAAGTCTCATTGATAGCTTCTCTTGTAAGTGGTGGCGTTGGCATTACAATGGCTCTATATCATTGTGGAGTTTGGAGTTTGGTAGGGCAACAGTTATCCCGTCAATTTTTTAACTCAGTCCTTTTATGGATTTATGGGAAATGGCGACCATTATGGGAATTTTCATATAAGAGTTTTAAAGACTTATTTGGTTTTGGCTCTAAACTGCTATTATCAGGGCTTATCGATGTTTTTTATAAGAATGTATATTATATAGTGATCGGTCGTTACTACAGTGCAACTCAATTAGGGCAATATACGCGTGCAGAACAGTTTTCTACAATATTCTCTAGTAATTTAACTTCTGTGTTCCAGAGAGTTAGTTATCCGGTACTTAGTTCTATTCAAGAAGAACCGGAACGGCTACGGGATGCTTATCGCAAAATAATAAAGGTTACTATGTTAATAACATTTGCCTTGATGTTTGGTCTTGCAGCCATAGCAAAACCATTGATTGTTATTCTGATCGGAGAAAAATGGTTGATGGCTGTTCCGTTTTTACAGATTATATGTTTTTCAGAGATGCTTTATCCATTGCATGCTATAAATTTAAATATTTTACAGGTAAGAGGCTATTCCGGTTTATTCCTTAAATTGGAAATTGTAAAAAAAATAATTGCTGTTATCCCAATTATGATCGGAATATTCTGGGGTATCAACTATATGTTATGGGGTGCTGTTTGCATTTCATTAGTATCTTATATTTTAAATAGTTACTATTCTGGAAGATTAATAGATTATTCTACTGTAAAACAGGTTAAAGATATATTTCCTTGTTTTCTTGTTTCTTCCCTTGTAGCATTATTAATGTGGGGAATCACTTTCTTACATTTTAATTTTTTGGTGACTTTATTACTTCAGGTATCTGTTGGGATTCTGTTAGCTATCGTGGCTTATGAAAGAATGCGGTTGGAGGAGTATAAAGAAATACGTCGAATCATACTATCTATAATAAGAAAGAACTCATAAGTACTTATGATAATTAAATCTTTGTTGACGGTTCGTCACACGATAAATTCAATAGAAGAGATAAAAAATTGGATTGATTCTCGCAATAAAACTGTAAAAGTTCAAGTTGACTCGATTCCTTTTTCTTCGTTGGAAGGTTGGGAAACAGATGAGAATGGAACATTGAAGCATGTATCCGGACGTTTCTTTTCAATTGAGGGTATTCAAGTAGAAACAGATTATGGAGATATAAGAAAATGGACCCAACCGATTATTAATCAGCCGGAAATAGGTTATTTAGGTATTCTCACAAAAGAATTTAATGGGATACTTTATTTTTTAATGCAAGCTAAGATAGAGCCGGGGAATGTAAATTGTGTACAGATATCACCCACTTTACAAGCTACTAAAAGTAATTATCTTCAGATTCATAAAGGTTTAAAGCCTAACTATTTAGACTATTTTGTAAATGCCACTCCCAAGCAGATAATACTGGATCAGTTACAATCAGAGCAAGGAGCCCGGTTCTTGAGAAAGAGGAATCGAAATATTATTATTAAAGTAGAAAGTGACGTTGAGTTACATGAAGATTTCCGTTGGATGACATTGGGACAAATAAAGGAGTTGATGCGTTATGATAATATGGTGAATATGGATACACGTACTGTGTTATCAGGGTTGAAAGTCAGTGATTTTTTGTCCCCTACTGATGATATTGAGTGCATGTCTTCTTTAGGTAAGGGTATGATACTTTCTTCTGTAACCAATCATTGCTACTATTCCATGGAGGAACATCTGTCTTGGCTTTCATCTTTAAAATCAAAATATGATTTGTGGGTTCACCCTTATCCTTTATCGAAAATGAATGATTGGCAAATATTGCCTGACGAAATATCGAGAAAAGATAATAAATTTTTTAGAGTGATTGGGGTTAAAGTCACCATATCCAATCGCGAAGTCTCTTCTTGGTGTCAGCCTTTGATACAACCCATGCAGCGGGGAATTTGTGCTTTCATTTTAAAAAAAATAGATGGAGTTTATCATTTTCTGATACAGGCAAAACTGGAATGTGGAAATTTTGATGTATTGGAGTTAGCACCTACTGTTCAATGTTTGACTGGAGATATTAATAATCCTCAATTAGTCCGACCACCTTTTCTTGATTATGTATTGAATGTTTCTAAAGAGCAAATCGTCTACGATACATTGCAATCAGAAGAAGGAGGACGTTTTTATAAAGAACAAAATCGTAATTTGTTAGTTGAGGCTGATGATTCGTTCTCTTTGGAGCTTCCGAAGCATTACACTTGGATGACTTTAGGACAAATTTATCAATTCCTTCGTTTTAATAATTATTTCAATATCCAATCCAGAAGTTTGATTGCTGCTCTGAACTATTTACATAATTAAAGGCATGGAAAATATATATAAAGTGGGAGTCTTGGGATGTGCAAATATAGCAATTCGTTCTTTACTTCCGGCATTTCTTAAAGCAGACCGCTTTCAGATATTGGCTGTAGCCAGTCGGCAACTTGACAAAGCAAAGGAACTGGCAGGGCAATATAGCTGTAAGGCATATGGAGGTTATGAAGAGCTTTTGGAGGATCCTTTGGTTGATTTAGTATATATTCCGCTTCCAACCGGGCTGCATTACGAGTGGGTAATGAAAGCGCTACATCGGCATAAACATGTAATAAGTGAGAAATCTTTAGCCGCTGATTATGGAGAGGTAGAGGAGTTGGTACAGATCGCTCGTAAAAATGGATTATTATTGATTGAAAATTTTCAGTTTCGTTTTCATTCACAGCATCAATGGGTGCGCGATTGTTTACAACGGAATGAGATCGGTGATATTAGATGTTTTAGGAGCTCTTTTGGTTTTCCTCCTTTTGCTGATTCCAGTAATATACGATATTCTCGGAAATTGGGTGGTGGGGCGCTATTGGATGCGGGTGCATATACAGTGAAGGCTATGCAAGTAATATTGCCTGAATATACCTTCAGTTTAAGGGCCGCATCTCTGTTTAGACCTTTTGGTGCTGAAGTCGATATTTGGGGAGGAGCTTATTTCCATTGTAATGATGGAATTGTAGCGGAGCTTGCTTTTGGTTTTGATAATTATTATCAATGTAATTATGAAATATGGGGTAGTACAGGCAAACTTATTGTAACTCGGGCATTTACCGCTCCTACGGATCTTAACCCCATTATAATTCTGGAAAAACAAGGATATAAAGAAGAGTTTAATTTACCTAAAGACGATCATTTCGATAATATGTTGAAATATGTTGCCCAATGTCTTGATAAACGAGAATATGAACAGGAATATGCTCAGAATTTAGCTCAGTCTTATCATTTATGTCAAATAAAACAGTATTGCCATGAAGAATAATAATATTTATGTTACAATGCCCACATTAGCTTCGTTGAGTGATGTCAATGCATTGTTGGAAGGAGTTTGGGAACGTGGCGTTATGACTCATAACGGTCCGCTGGTACAACGCTTTGAGAAAGAAGTTGCAGAATTTCTGAATCTTAAAAATGTAGTGACAGTCACGAATGGCACTATAGCTATACAGATGGCAATTAAAGCATTAGGGCTGAAGGGGGAAGTTATCACTACTCCTTTTACATTTATTGCAACCATTAGTTCCATTATATGGGAGGGGTGTACCCCAGTTTTTGTAGATATTGATCCGGAGACTTTAAATATTGATCCGGATAAAATAGAAGAAAAGATAACCGAACATACTTGTGCTATATTACCGGTACATGTATTTGGCAATCCATGTGATATTGAGAAGATAGAGGAAATAGCACGACGTAATGACCTAAAGGTAATTTATGATGCGGCACATGCCGTTGGTGTGAATTATAATGGTAGATCAATTTTTGAGTATGGAGATATTTCTACAACAAGTTTTCATGCTACGAAAATGTTGAATACAGCGGAAGGTGGAGCTTGCTTTGCTGTGGACGACGGGTTGCATGAGAAGTTGAAGAGACTTCGCTTCTTTGGTTTTGATGATGGAAAAGAAGTCATTGATGATGGAACAAATGGGAAGATGACCGAAGTCCATGCGGCCATTGGTATTGCTAATCTAAAACTTTTGCAGTCAGCTTTAGATGACCGGAAAGAAAAGTATTTTCTATATAAAGAGTTGCTCTCTCGTTATTCGGAGTTAAAATTCCAACGGATTAATCAGGATTGTAACTATAGCTATTTTCCAGTGATCTTTCCTACAGAAGAAATATTATTATCCGTAGAGCATAGGCTGAATCAGAATGGTATTTTTCCGAGAAGATATTTTTATCCATCTGTCAATACGTTCATAAAACAGCTTCCTTATACAGAAATGCCCATATCTGAAGATATATCAAGGAGAATTCTTTGTCTACCGCTATATTATTCTTTGTCTAAGGATGATATTAGTAGAATATTTCATTGTATAGATTTATGATTGTATGAGTGACATAATGTTATCAATAGTCTGTACGACTTATAATCATGAGAAATATATAAGGGAAACTTTAGATGGGTTTGTAATTCAGAAGACTTCTTTCCCTTTTGAAATAATCGTACATGATGATGCTTCCTCGGATAGAACTCCTAATATTGTGAAAGAATATGAGGAAAAGTATCCTTTGCTATTTCGTAATATTTATAGAAAGGAAAATTGGTATTCGCAAGGTAAAAATATTTGGGAATATCTTTTTGTAAATGTTGTTAAGGGAAAATATATTGCAATTTGTGAAGGGGATGACTATTGGATAGATCCTTTGAAATTAGAAAAGCAGGTTTCCTTTTTAGAACATCATACCGAATATTCAATCTGTTATCATCGTGTTAAATTACTTGCAGGAAAAAGATTTGAATTATCTAAGATTCCCCGAAAATACTCCATGACGCAATATGATATCGCAAGAACAAACTACATAAATACTCCATCTGTTATTTTCAGGAATTTTGGAAATGAAATAGATTATACTTTACTTTCACAATGTCTTGCTTCAGATTATGTTTTGTGGTTGTTATTATCAAGCCGTGGAAAAATTTATTTTTTAGACGATGTAATGGCATGTTATCGAATTAATCCAAATAGTTTATGGGGAACAAAATCAGCTATATATCAGTACTCAAATTGGATTAATACTATAAAGAAATTGATACCTAAGTATAATTACAGAGTTTCAATAATATTATGTTGGCAATTGGTCATTTGTGAATGTATTTTAATATGTAAGAGGCTTGGAATTAGATAAGTAATGGAAAAAGGATTCTTACTCGTTTTGTTTTTAATATTAGGTTTAAATTTAGCTTCAAGCTATTGCTATGTATTATTGATTTTAGTCCTTATATCAGTGACTATATATATATTTGTTTCACACTCTAAAATAAGATATAAAAAAGGAATTGATTTTATTCCATTGAGTTTCTTTCTCATATGGATTTATGGACTTCTTATAGGATATTATAATGGTAATAAAGGAACATATATTGTTGCTAATTTTGCGGGTATGTTTTGTTATCTTTTATATTATGTATTTATTATATTAGATATTTCTGTTATTAAATTAGTAAATGTTTTAAAGTTTGCAACGATATCTACTTCTATAATTGCAATTATTTATTATGTTTCAGATGCGCTTGGCGTTGATATTGCTTTCTTGAATAATATTTTAGGTGACGTGAATCAAGGCTCTAGTACAGGGCAATTAAGAGCTTATTTTACAGATCTAAATGTTGGATTTACTTTATGGGTTGTTTCGTTTGTATACTTGTTAATAGAAAAAAAAAGAAAAAAGATTTACTTATTACAAGGAATAAGTTCAAAATCTTATATATTATTTTTCCTATGGACAACCTTTATTTTATATTTTGTTACGGCTTCAAAAGGATTTATGTTAGCTGGGGTTTTTTATGCTTTTTTGATCCCAATAATATTGTATGGAAAAAGGATGTTATTAGGTAAGGCTTCTTTAAATATTTTTCTTTTTATAATTTTATTCTTTTTGATTGTTTTAGTTTTAGTAACTTCTGATTATGTAAATATTATTATAAAAATGTTTGATGCGGAGGATGACTCGAATGAAATACGGTATTTGCAGTTAGCATATATTATAGAAGACGTAAATTTATGGGGAAAAGGTCTTGGAGCAATTATTCCTAATTTCTCTAGGGACGCAAATGCAGAATATGGTTTTGAATTATCATATGTTAATTTGATTCACAAATTGGGTTTTTGGGCTTTTGTACTATTTTATAATTGGATATATATTTTAGTTAAAGCTTCTCGTAATATTTATTATAGAAAGAATGTTTTTAATTCGACTTTATCGTTAGGGTGTATGGGGTATTTATTTCCTTCTGTTGGCAATCCATTATTAATGCATCCGGCTTGTGTTATTCTTAATTGTATAGGGCTTTATTTATTGCGAAAAGATTAAAGTGATGAAAATAACAGTATGTCTTGCTTCATATAATGGACAAAATTTTATAAAAGAGCAAATTGAATCAATTCTTTCTCAACTCTCAGCTATTGACGAGTTGATTGTCTCTGATGATATTTCATCTGATAGTACACTAGATATTGTGAACTCATTTAAAGATGATAGGATTAAAATATTATCGGGAATAAAGTTTGCATCTCCTATTAGGAATTTCGAAAATGCACTAAAGTATGCAACTGGCGATGTTATATTTCTATCAGATCAGGATGATGTTTGGCTACCTAATAAAGTCAGAGTGATGATTTCTTATTTTTCACAGTATGATGTGGTGGTTAGTAATTGCTCTATTGTAGATAAGAATCTCAATGTGATAAAAGGAAAATTTTTTCTTTCAGGAGCTAATAGGAAAGGCTTTTTTAATAATCTTTATGATAATCATTATTTGGGATGTTGTATGGCTTTTAAGAAAGAAGTGTTGGATATAGTATTGCCATTTCCAAAGAGAATTGCAATGCATGATATTTGGATTGGATTATGTGCTGAAGCTTTTTATCGCTCTGTTTTTGTAGATGACGTTCTATTGCTTTATAGAAGGCATGGAAAAAATGCTTCGTCTACATCAGAGAAAAGTGAGGCTTCTTTATTTGTTAAACTGTGGTATCGAATATATTTTTTAATTCAAGTTGGATTTCGATTATTTAGAGCAAATGTAACTAATGAACGATAAACATTTAAGTTGTGTTCTTTTGGTCAATCAATCAACGGGATATTTAATGATTGATATAGTGAATGCTTATGCCGAGAAATATTCTGATGTTGTTTTGCTTACGGGAAATCTCGATACGTTGGGAAGAACATTGGACAAGTCTGTTAAAGTACATAAGATAGTTACTTATGTTCGTACTTCATTTTTTATCCGTATACTGACGTGGCTTGTGGCTACTTTACAGATTTTTTTCTTATTGCTTTGGAAATATCGGCATTATAGGGTCGTTTACGTAACTAATCCACCAATGTCTTATTTTCCATCATTAATTTTGAAGCACCAATATTCTGTTATCGTTTATGATGTATATCCGGATGCATTGAGTAATGTTGGAATATACCAAGATTCTTGGATATATAAGGTGTGGGTTAAAATTAATAGGCGAATATATAGCAATGCTGATAAGATATATACGCTGAGTAGTGGAATGGCAGCTTTACTATTAAAATATTGTGATAAAGATAAAATAGTTGTGATTCCGAATTGGATGGGTATGGATTCTTTATCGAGGATTGAAAAAACAGAAAATCCATTCATCTTAAAACATAATTTACTCGACAAATTTGTTGTCATGTATTCTGGAAATATAGGATTTACTCATAATGTAGAATCTATTATTGAAATAGCGGAAGAGATTAAAGAAAATGAAGATATTATTTTCTTTATTATTGGAGAAGGGTTGAAAAAGAATGAGTTAATGTCATGGGTGAAAGATAGGAATTTGAAAAATTGTTATTTTTTACCATGGCAACCTTCGCAAGATTTGAAATATTCGTTGAGTGCTGCTGATATATCAATTATTACTCTAACTGATGAAACAGCTTTGGTAAGTGTTCCCAGTAAAACATACAATTTGCTTGCTGTCGGTAGCCCTTTATTATGTATAGCATCTGATGAATCCGAATTGGCGCATTTGGTTGCAGCATATGATTGTGGGAGATGTTTTACAAAAGAAAAAGTGGCTGCAATGGCTGGTTTTATAAAAGAATTGAAGACAGATAATATGCTTTGGAGAACTTATTCCAATAATTCAATGAAGGCATCCTTAAATTATACCTATAAAAATGCGGAACAATATGTATCGTAGTTTCATAAAGCGTTTGATGGATGTGCTTATAGTCTTTCTTGGCTTACTTATCCTTTTACCTGTTTTATTAGGAAGTGCTTTTTGGCTTCACTTTGCTAATAAGGGGACGGGAGCTTTCTTTTTTCAGGAACGTCCGGGGAAGAATGGAAAACTATTTAAGGTTATTAAATTGAAAACAATGACAGATGAACGAGATGAACATGGGAATTTATTACCTGATGAGAAGAGATTAACAAAGGTTGGTAAATTCGTTCGTTCTACTTCAATGGATGAGTTGCCACAATTGATTAATGTGCTTAAAGGGGATATGTCTTTAATTGGACCACGTCCTTTGTTACCTCAGTATTTACCACTTTATAGCAAAGAGCAAGCTCGGCGGCATGAAGTTCGTCCCGGTGTTACAGGGTGGGCCCAAGTGAATGGACGGAATGCTATTTCATGGAGTAAGAAGTTTGAATTGGATATATGGTATGTAGATCATTGTTCCTTTTTGCTTGATTTGAAAATTATTTTATTAACAATAAAGAAGGTATTCGTACGTGAGGGGATCAATTCGGATGATTCTGCGACTATGGAGCCTTTTACAGGAACTAATTAAGAATATGAAAGATATAGCGATTTATGGAGCTGGCGGCTTTGGACGCGAGGTGGCTTGTTTATTGAATGCTATCAATGCGAATGATGCTATATGGAATCTAATAGGATTCTTTGATGATGTAAAAGAGGTTGGATATACTAATGAATATGGAAAAGTGCTGGGTGGAATTGATGGACTGAATAGCTATCCTTCTGCGTTGTGTGTCGTTTTTGCAATAGGAAGTCCTCATGGAGTTGCAAATTTAATGGATAGGATTTCTAATCAAAACATTGATTTTCCCAATATTATAGCTCCGAATGTGCGTTTTGCAGATGATGATAACCTTAAATTAGGTGTTGGTAATATCTTCTCTTGGGATTGTCATATTAGTTGTAATGTGAGGATTGGGAACTTTAATATCTTTAATGGATATATCACGGTAGGGCATGATGCTATTATAGGTGACTTCAATTCTTTTATGCCAGGGGTCCGAATTTCTGGAGAAACGAACATTGGTAATAAAAATTATTTTGGTGTGTCTTCTGTTTTATTGCAGAAGAAGAGAGTGGGATATAATACTGTAATAGGGGCTGGTAGTGTTATAATACGTCCAACGAAGAATAATTCCACGTATATGGGAAATCCTGCTACAATTGTAAAATATTAAATATTAATAATTATGGAATTAAATGAGTTTATAGAAAAATTTGCAGAACAATTTGATGAAACAGAGGAGTCAGTGTTCACTCCAAATGTCATTTTCAAAGAGCTTGATGAATGGAGTTCATTAATAGCTTTATCGGTTATTGCTATGGTCGATGAAGAGTATGATGTGCAATTAAAAGGTGATGACATCATAACAGCTCAAAGTATAGGTGATTTATTTGAAATTGTATCTTCAAAGGCGAATTGAAAGATGTATAATCCTTTTTCCTTAGTTGGTAAAACCATCTTGATAACTGGGGCTTCTTCTGGAATAGGAAAGGCCACTGCTATAGAATGTGCTAGATTAGGTGCTAAACTTATATTAGTTGGTAGAGATGAGCAGCGCTTAAATGAAGTCTTTAATTTATTGGAAGGAGCTGGACATGAACAAATAAAATTAGATTTAACAGATGGTTCCGCACTGGAACAGTTTGTTAAATCACTTCCGGAAATTGATGGCTGCGTGAATAATGCCGGTATAGGTGGGAAACTTCCTATTGCTTTTATCAAGAGGAGTGATTTGCAATCTATTTTGGATATAAATATGATTGCTCCTGTGATGTTAACTCAACTTCTTGTTAAGAAGAAAAAAATGAAAAGAGGATCTTCTATGGTGCTGACTTCATCAATATCAGGTGTCTTTTCTGTGGATATAGGTAATGCTATGTATTCTATCACAAAGAGTGCTATTGATGGTTTTATGAAGAATGCAGCTATTGAACTGGCAGTCAAAGGTATTAGAGTAAATTCTGTAAATCCAGGAATGGTTGAGACTCCAATTAATAATATTGATAGTTTTACTGAAGATCAGAAGAAAAGAGACATGGCTAACTACCCAATACAGCGTTATGGACACCCTAATGATGTGGCTTGGGGGATTATTTATTTGTTATCTGACGCTTCATCTTGGGTAACAGGTACGAGGCTAAAGATAGATGGTGGGTATTCATTGTAACAAATTATTATGGCATTATTAACTGTACAAAATGTAAAGATAGCAGGTGTTTCAGCTGCTGTCCCCAAAGAAATAGAAAAGGTTGGAATGCTTGAGTGTTTTGCTCAAGGAGAAGCTGAAAAAGTAATGGCTTTAACGGGTATAAAAGAACGGCGTATTGCTCCTCAAGGGATGACTTGTTCTGATTATTGTGTTATTGCTGCTGAAAAACTTATAGAAGAATTAGAATGGTCAAAAGATAGCATTGACGCTTTGATTTTTGTATCTGTTTCACGTGATTATAGTGAGCCGAATACTTCCACTGTAATACAAGGTAAAATGGGGCTTCAAGCATCTTGCTATACAATTGACATCCCCATGGCATGTTCTGGTTATTGTTATGGTTTATCAGTTATCGCCTCTTTGTTATCTTCAGGGTACATGAAGAGAGCATTGCTTTTAGTTGGAGATACTCCATCTAAAATTTTATCTTCATTAGATAAAACTCTTTGGCCTTTACATGGCGATGCAGGGACTGCAACTGCACTCGAATATAATTTAGTGGCAAAGCCAATGTATTTTAATTTATTGAGTGATGGAAGTCAATACAACGCAATCATAGCCCCTTCTAGTGGAGTGAGAGAACCTGTCTCAGAAGAATCTCTGAAAATGCAGATTATAGAGCCTGGAATTATAAGAAATAGAACTCATGTAGCGATGGATGGTATGGCTGTGTTTTCTTTTACTATAACCTGCGTCCCTAAGTGCATTAAGTCTTTGTGCGAATATATTAATCTTGATATACAGGAGATTGATTATTTGCTTTTACATCAGGCTAATGAATACATTGATGAGAAAATAAGAAAGAAGTTGAAGTTAGACAAAGAAAAAGTTCCATATTGTTTGGAATATTTTGGTAACACTAGTAGTGGGACAATTCCAATGACCATGGTTACTAAAATACGTGAGGAATTGTGGAGTAAAAGTCAAAAAATGATTTTATGCGGTTTTGGAGCTGGGCTTTCATGGGGGGCAGTTTATTTAGAAACAGAGAATGTAAAAGTGTTGCCACTTATTGAATATTAATTAAATGTATATGGAATCTTTTTCAAACAAAGTTATTTGTATAACAGGTAGTAATAGAGGGATCGGAAAAGAAATAGCGTTTGCTTTTGCTCAAGCAGGAGCTGATTTAATTCTTTGTAGTAGAAAAGAAACCTCTGAAAATACTGATTTTATTAATGAATTATCAAGAGAATATGGGGTTAAAATATATCCTTGCTATTTTGATTTGGAAGATGAAGAATCTGTCAAAATAGGGCTTGCTTTTATAAAATCATTAAAATTGAAAATCGATGTATTAATTAATAATGCTGGAATGTCTCATTTGGCTATCCTACCTTTTACTCGGATTAGTGATGTAAAGAGAGTCTTTCAGGTAAACTATTTTTCTCAGTTAATGATAACTCAAGCATTAATGTCGATTATGACAAAAACAGGAGGAGGATCTATCATCAATATGGCTTCAATCGCTGGAATAGATGGGGATATTGGGAATAGTGTGTATGGAGCAACAAAAGCTTCAATGATTCTATTCACTAAGGTACTTGCTAAGGAAGTTGCAAGCATGAAAATTAGGGTAAATGCTGTTGCTCCTGGTCTAATTGATACTGATTTTGCTGTAAAAATGGGAGAGAAAGCGATAGCATCGATGAAAGAAATATCTTCGATGCATCGATTAGGCACCACTTCTGAAATTGCAAATGCGGTTCTTTTTTTAGCATCGGAGAAAGCGTCATTTGTGAATGGGCAAGTAATTAGAGTTGATGGTGGTATTAAGTAATTAATGTAAATATAAGAAAAATGGAAGTGAAAAGCAAAGTATTTGAGATTGTAGCCTCGGTATGTGAAACAGAAGTGTCTTTTGTTACAGAAGAAAGTACAATTGGAGATTTTCCGCAATGGGACTCTATGGGACATTTGACAATTCTTTCTAATGTAGAGGAAGCTTTTGATATTAATTTTGAACCTGAAGAAATGATGGATTTAGAGGATGTCCATGATATTATTGAGGCTGTAGAGAATAAATTAGCATAGTTTATGGTAATAGAAGAAATCATGTATCAACATTCCTTGAATTCTCCTGATAAAATAGCAATTATATCAGGAGAATTAAGGGTGTCTTATGGTGAGCTTTGGCGTAAAATCAGTCAGGCGGCTGACTGGTTTAGTTCTAAGGGTTGGGATAAAAACAGTAGGATAGTGATTTCTGCTAGTAAAAATATAGATTTTATTTATACTTATTTTGGCGCTCATCTAGCTGGAATGATTTGTGTACCAATTGATCCGGAAACCAATGCGATTCGGTTAAAAAGAATAATAGAATGCGCGAGTCCTTCTGCTATTATTGGTGAACTAAGAAATAAGGATGTCTATGATATTATACCATTCTCAAAAGTGAAAGGTACAGTAGAAAGTACTTTTGATTTTCCCAAAGGAACAGACCGGGCTGATTTGTTATTCACAACAGGAACGACAGGACTTCCTAAAGGGGTTGTTCTGTCTTTTTCCAATCAGTTGGCCGCTGTAAATAACATTAATGCTTTTATAGGGAATACTGCGGAAGATATAGAACTTTTAGCTTTGCCTATCAGCCATTCTTTTGGGTTGGGACGTTTACGGTGCACCTTAGCTAAAGGTGCTACGCTGGTTTTATTAGGTAGCTTTGCCAGTATGAAAAAGTTTTTTGGCGAAATAGAGAGGTGTAATGTAACAGGATTCGGTATGGTTCCTGCCAGTTGGGCCTATATCGTGAAAATGAGTGGTGATAAGATCGCTCATTATGCATCCCAATTAAAATATGTGGAGATTGGTAGTGCTTTTATGCCTAAAGTTGAGAAAGAAAAATTGATGACTTGGTTACCTAATACTAAAATTTGTATGCATTATGGTCTGACAGAGGCTTCTAGAAGTGCATTTATAGACTTTCATGCGGATGGAGGGCACTTGGAGTCAATAGGAAAATCATCTCCTAATACTACAGTTGAAATCTTTGATGAAGCAGGAAATTTAGTTCAATCGGGGCAGGAAGGGGAGCTTTGTGTTAAAGGAGAACATGTATGCTCCGGATATTGGGGGGTGGATGAGAATACTTTTAGAGATGATTTCTATGGCGATTACTTTAAAACTGGAGACTGGGGATATATTGATCATTCGGGATATATATATCTGAAAAGCCGCAAAAAAGAAATTATCAATGTTGGCGGAAAAAAAGTCAGTCCGATTGAGGTGGAAGAAGCGCTGAATTCTATGGCAGGTATTGAAGAGTCTGCATGTATCGGTGTACATGATGACGTTATGGGAGAAGTCGTGAAAGCTTTTGTTGTCGGTCACTTGACAAAAGCTGATGATGAGAGTATTAAAAAGAAAATGTTGTCATTGTTAGAAAACTATAAAGTACCTGTTTATATAGAGTATGTCGACCGTATCCCCAAAACACCATCGGGAAAAATACAACGATTATTATTGAAATAATTATGAATGAGCAAAGTAAAGTTGAAGAGCTATTAAATATAGCTCCCTATGAAGAGAGTATAGAGTCCGAAAAAGCTTTTACTGAGGCTTTACAGGAAGAACTTATCTTTCATTATGAAAATAATGAAAGATATAAGAGCTTCTGTGATAGGAAAGGCTTTGATCCTCACAATGGAATACTCTCTATTGGTGATATTCCTCCTGTTGCTGTGAGTGTGTTTAAAGAGCTTGGTTTTAATTTAAACTCTGTCCCCAAGGAGGATTTGACTCTGGCACTGCAGTCTTCTGCTACATCGGGTATTCCGAGTACAGTCGTAATTGATAAGATAACGGCAAAAAGACAGGGGAAAGCGATGGTTAAAGTGATCAGTGAATTTATAGGTAAGGAAAGGAAACCATTTCTTATTATGGATATTGATCCTCGTTCAGCTTCGCGTAAGTTGCTTGGGGCAAGATTCGCTGCTGTCACAGGCTATCTGAAGTTTGCTGGTAAGGTTGGATATTTTCTTAAAGCAGATGAGAACAATCTGTCATATTTTGATGTGGAAGGTATTCAAACATTTATAAAAGACTTACATTCTGACCAGCCTGTTGTTGTTTTTGGCTTCACTTATATTTTGTATCAGAATGTACTACAAGCGATTTTAAAATCTAATATTAAACTACATCTACCTAAAGGCTCTAAAATTATTCATATTGGCGGATGGAAAAAATTGGAAAATGAGAAAATAAGTAAGGAGCTGTTTAATGAGCAACTGGCACAGTGTTTTGATATTCGTCCTGAAGATGTTATTGATATTTATGGATTCACAGAACAGATGGGACTAAACTATCCAGATTGTGGATGCGGTTGTAAGCACGCTTCTTCTTATGTAAAAGTCTTGGTTCGAGATACTGCTACACGAGTTATTCTCCCGGCAGGGAAAGAGGGAATGCTTGAGTTTGTTACTCCTATTCCTCATTCTTATCCCGGTAATGTTGTGTTGACTGATGATATAGGTGTGCTGGAGGAAGCTCCTTGTTGTTGTGGGCGTCCAGGACAGAGATTCCGTATTATCGGAAGATTGAAGAAAGCAGAAGTTAGAGGATGTGGTGATATTCTCTCAAATAAACTGACATTTCAGCAAAAGACAGCGCACGCCGAGTTTCAAGCAAACTCTCATCTTGATGTCCAATATTTTAAAGGAATGTTACAGAGTGAAACAGGAGAAGAACAGTTGCAAGAGATAGTATCTCACCTAAAAGGAAAATTGGATTGGTTAAGAAATCAACCGATTGATGCATTAATTGGTCTTATTGGAGAAGTATCGAAGAGATGGCTATCCGATGAACGCTTTTCTTTTTTGAAAGATAAAGGTTTATTATTTTTGTCGAATTGGTGTGAAGTATCTCATTTACGGCAGATAGCTGAACAAGGTTTAAAAGGGAATATAAGATATTGTGATACATTCTTGTATTTTCCTAATTCTCAAAAACATTTTTTGAGAGCAAATTCACGTGGGCTTGCTTGTCATTGGATGGCTGGTAATGTGCAGATTCTGGGAATTTTTGCATTGGTTCAGTGTATTATAACTAAAAATGTGAATCTATTGAAAGTTGCTGCGAAAGATAATGGAGTTTTTTCATCTCTTTTGAGTGCTTTTGAGGGGGTGTCTTACACAACTGCTGATGGCTATAAACTTGAAGGTTCAGATTTGATGGAAACTGTGGCAGTCGTTTATTTCTCAAGGGATGCAAAGAAACTGGGTGATTTAATGTCTAAGTCAGCTCATATCAGAATTGCATGGGGAGGAAGAGAAGCGGTCGAAACTGTAGCTAACTATCCTTCAATGATTGATAGTGAAACTGTTATTTTCGGTCCTAAACTATCATATGCTGTCATTGCTAAGGAAGAGCTTTTTTCTGAACAAGCTGCGAGAAAATTAGCAAGACGAGTCTCTGTGGATGTTTCTGTTTTTGATCAGTCTGGTTGTGCTTCGCCTCATAATCTTTATATTGAAAAGGGGGGAGTGATTACACCCGAAAAATTCTGTGAAATCCTTGCGGATGTTTTTCCGAAAACAGAAGCTCAAATACCTAAACCAATTATATCGGCAGAACAAATTTCTGCTGTTCACTCATCTAGGGGAGTATATGACTTTAAAGGTAAAGTTTGGGGAAGCGATACAATGTCATGGACTATACTTTATTCAGAAGACAATGAACTTTGCAAGCCTGTATACTCAAGGGTGCTTATGGTACATCCTGTTGAGCATATAAATGATGCGTTGGTACATATTCAAGATTATATTCAAACTATAGGCATTGCTGCCCCTCAAGAAAAATCCATTGATTTTGCAAATAAAGCTACAATGGCAGGTGTGTCGAGATGTCCTTTAATCGGTAGAATGTTGAATTTTGAAATGCCATGGGATGGTGTTTTTCTTATTGACAAATTGGTGAAATGGAATACCTTGAATGGACCACTTTGTTAGGCTGAATTTTCCGGGAATGGTGCAAATTATTCAATTTGTTAATTCAGTATTTGGATCTAATACATACTTAATAAAGAATGATTATTCCAAAAGTTGTTATATTATTGATTGTGGAGATACGGAACCTGTTATCAAATTCTTGCTAAAGAATGAATTAGATCTCCGAGGAATATTTGTGACTCATACACATTATGATCATATTTATGGGTTGAATAGATTGTGTGAGGAGTTTCCTTATTTAACTATTTATGTATCTGCATATGGGAAGGAAGGGCTATATTCTGATAAATTGAATTTGTCTAGATATCATTCAGAGCAATTTGTTCTCCAAACAAACAATGTAATGGTGTTGCAAAGCGGACAAAGCTTGAAGCTGTTTGATAACGAGATTTTGAACGTATATGAGACTCCTGGGCATGATTGGAGTTCACTTTGCTATAAAGTGGGAAATGCATTTTTTACCGGTGATTCATATTTACCTCAATATTCTTTAGTTACAAATTTTCCTAAAAGCAATAAAGAACAAGCTTTAGATTCGTTGGAATGGATAAAGGTACTTTCTATAGGATGTAATATTTATCCTGGCCACGGAGATATAGTATATGTCTAATTTAATAAAAAACTTATTGGGTATTTTTTCTTTTTTCTTCATCCCTTACTACGTAAGAAAATCAAATAAACATAGATAATTTCGTTATGAACAAACGAATCTGGCTTTCGCTTGCTCACATGGGTGGCCGTGAGCAAGACTTTATAAAAGAGGCCTTTGATACGAACTGGGTTGTTCCTTTGGGACCTAACGTGGATGCTTTTGAGCAATCTTTGGCTGAATATTTGCATGAAGACCGCCATGTAGTGGCTTTGAGTGCCGGAACGGCTGCACTTCACTTGGGCTTGATTCTCCTGGGTGTGAAGCCCGGTGATGAAGTGATCTGCCAAAGCTTTACTTTTGCCGCCTCTGCCAATCCGATTTCTTATCTGGAGGCCAAACCTGTTTTTGTGGACAGTGAGAAGGATACCTGGAATATGGATCCGGTATTGCTCGAGGAGGCTATAAAGGACCGTTTGCGCAAGACGGGTAAGCTCCCGAAGGCTATTATCCCTGTCCACCTTTACGGTATGCCTGCCAAGATGGACGAGATCATGGATATTGCGGGTCGTTATGGTATCTCCGTATTGGAGGATGCCGCGGAGGCTTTGGGTTCGGAACTGAACGGACGGAAGTGTGGCACATTCGGTGAACTGGCCGCTCTCTCTTTCAATGGCAACAAGATGATCACGACTTCCGGTGGAGGTGCTCTGATCTGTCGTACGGAAGAGGAGGCCCGACAGACAAAGTTCTACGCTACGCAGGCTCGTGATGCCGCTCCGCATTACCAGCATACCCATATCGGTTACAACTATCGGATGAGCAACATCTGTGCGGGTATCGGTCGTGGGCAGATGTTTGTCCTCGATGAACATATTGCCCGTCGCCGTGCCATTCACTCTTTGTA